>Ga0302221_10000014_pt1 | contig 230585 bp, 179 predicted proteins | sample II_Palsa_E2_1_FD_193517 | JGI IMG/M metagenome (GOLD analysis project Ga0302221, IMG submission 193517) | Peat permafrost microbial communities from Stordalen Mire near Abisko, Sweden - II_Palsa_E2_1 | ecosystem: Environmental > Terrestrial > Soil > Palsa > Peat permafrost | place: Sweden... | reverse complement strand
GTGTTTCCACTAGTTAAGTATCAATATGCGGGGGGACGGGTTCAGCCCTGCCTGGTGTTATAAAGTAACTTGTCCTTTTCTTTGTAACAAAAGAAGGGTATTCTGTGGCGGCAGCCTGCCTAAGTGCCCCTTCATACTTAGTAAGTAGCGACGCTGCTCTCCCGACTTAGCAGATCATGGTGTGTAACCGATTCATTCACGGAATCGACACTGTTGATCACACGGACATGCGCCCGAATCGTGGGAAAAACCCATTTCAAATCACTTCCGCAAAACAGAGAACTATCAGCAGACGGGTCATGACAGCATTGGCCTAGAGACCTTCATGTGGCTGCGGCAGTCAGCGGGATTCAACCAAGAATGTTTGTGACCGCACCTCGAGAATATTTATGACTAGCATCCCAGAGTTGGCGACCGCCTTTCGCCCGGCCTCGTGGACCGGGTACGTTTCGCGATCGTTGCTACAGGATTTACTGCCGAAAGTGGGACAGCCGGGAATCGTGTCTTTTGGCCTTGGACTCCCGGCGCCAGAATTGTTCCCCGTGGCGGAATTCTCGGCAGCTTGCGCCGACGTGCTGGAAAGGAACCCAAAGTCACTGCAATATGGCCCTCCATCTGCCGCCTTAAAGTCACATATTGTTTTGCTGATGGCGGATAGAGGCGTCGATTGCAACGAAAGGCAAGTTTTCCTGACTCACGGGGCGCAACAGGGTGTTCATTTGCTCGTGGAGCTTCTGCTGGAACGTAATCGCCAGATTATTGCGGAAGAGTTCTGCTATCCGGGATTCCAGCAGATCGTAAGTTTTTTTCAACCGGAGATCCTTTCCGTAAGCTCTGATCTCCACACCGGTATGGATATTGATAAAGTTGATTGGTATCTGTCACATGGGACCCGGCCGGCATTCATCTACACTATTGCTGATGGCCATAATCCTCTTGGAATCAGCCTCAGCACAGAAAAGCGGGAACGGTTGGCGTCGTTGAGTTTATCTTATGGAGTTCCTTTGCTCGAGGAAGATCCATACGGCCACTTGAACTATTCCACAAAGCACCTGCACCCTCTCGCTGCGCAAGCTAAAGAGACATCCTTTTATGTGGGCTCATTTTCAAAAGTTTTGGCTCCCAGTATGAGGGTGGGATGGGTGGTAGTTCCGGAAAATCTCATACCATACCTTGCCATTTTGAAAGAATCCTCCGACCTCGATATGGCCCCATTTTCGCAGTATGTTGTAGCACACATGCTGGATACAGGTTTCCTTCCAGAGCACCTCCACCGACTCCGCTCCGAATACCGGAGGCGCCGCGACGTGATGCTTGAGGCGTTGCGAACATACTTCCCTCCGGGCACCCGATGGACCGTGCCAGACTCGGGATTGTATGTTTGGGTACAGTTGCCGCATTACTGCGACACCATGAACACTCTCAACGCAGCACTCAATAAGTACCGAGTTGCATACATGCCGGGCCAAGCTTTCACAACTCGCATGAGCCTCGCGGCTCGCTGCGGCATGAGGCTGAACTTTTCATATCCAACAATTGAGCAGATAGTTACCGGTATTCGATCTTTAGGAGAGTTGTTCGGGAGTGTCTCCGCACACTCTGCAGAAGACCATACACATTTATAGCGGCGTACTCTATCGCCTCAATCTTGTGCTGGGGTTACAACGGGAAGAATCCCATGAAGGCCTTAGTTACCTTGGACAATGGCGAAATGTTCAAAATAGATCTGCATACTCTGCTCTTAACCGCCATTGACACGCTAGGTAATCCGATGAGCACCAAATCACTTCAGTATCCTCATCAAGCATAAGAACCATTACAGTCTTGTAGCACTCTCTCAATCGATCCCATCCACTCACATCCGTACCATCAATATTGGCGAGCCGGCGATGAAGTCGGGCCGACAAGTTGCAGAGGCCGCCTTTCGCTCGGGTTCATTTTTCCAAAACAATTAAGGAGATCAAGTTATGGCCGTCGCACCGCAGTCTGCAGCCGCACAACTCTATGAGGAGTCATCCCATTCTGAGGTCCAATTAGAAGGCTACGATTATGTTCGTCTTAACGTGGGCAATGCTTATCAAACGATGCATTTCCTGCGAAACTCGTTCGGATTCACGCCTGTCGCATATTCGGGCCTCGAGACGGGAGCCCGGGATCAGGTCTCTTATGTATTGGGTCAGGGCTCCATCCGAGTGATTGTGACCAGTCCTCTTGATCCGTCCGGTTCGATAGCTGAAGAAATCAAAGTTCATGGTGACGCGGTCAAGGAAATCGCCTTCACAGTGAAAGATGCGGCTCAGGCATTTCATCAAGCGTTGCTAAGCGGCGCATGTCCAGTGGCCGAGCCTCTGGTGCAAGAAGATCAGTCGGGTAGCGTGGTGGTTGCCTCGGTTCAGGCCTGCGGTGACCTCATTCATAGTTTCGTTCAACGCGCGAATTACCGCGGGCTATTTCTACCCGAATATCGAGCTATTCCAGGTGGAGATCCAGTGAATTTCGACCATCTCTTGGAGCTCGATCATATAGCACTGAGTTTTCCACCAGGAGAATTGGATAGAAGTGTTGAAGCTTACAAGGCTGTGCTAGGTCTGGAAGTAGCTCATGAAGAAAATATTGTGACTCAGTATAGTGCCATGAACAGCAAAGTCGTTCAAAACAGCAGTGGCACGGTACGCTTCCCAATGATGGAGCCGGGGCAAGGGCAACGCAAATCCCAAATCGAGGAATATTTGAAGTACAACCATGGTCCAGGCGTACAACACCTGGCTTTTTCCTGCAAAGATATTGTTCAGACGGTGCGAGCATTTGGAGATGCAGGGGTGGAATTCCTGAAAACACCGCAGGCTTATTATGACGTGTTGACTGCGAGGGTGGGGTCGATTCACCAAGACGTCGAGGTGCTGCGCGGCTTGAATGTGCTTGTGGATCGCGATGAATGGGGGCACTTGTTGCAAATTTTCACGAAACCAATTTCAGGACGCCCGACACTCTTTTTTGAACTCATTCAGCGCGAGGGCGCGCGTGGCTTCGGCAGCGGGAATATCAGAGCCTTGTTTGATGCCGTTGAACGAGAGCAGAGAATTCGGGGCAATCTCTAATGACTGAAACAGGAGGAACTACGATGACAAACACGGAACAAATTGACAACACAATCTACAAGGTTGTTGTGAACCACGAAGAGCAATATTCGATTTGGCCTGTCCCTCGAGAGAATCCGCTGGGCTGGAGTGACGCTGGGAAAAGCGGCAGTAAAGCGGAGTGCCTGGCTCACATCAAAGAAGTATGGACCGATATGCGTCCTCTGAGTTTGCGACAGCGCATGGCCCAGATGGGTCAATGACCGCATTAACCGGTTGAGAGGTTTTTGATGCGGATACCCATCCCCCTTTTTTACATGAGCACTGTTGTCTCTACAACAAGTTCAGCCTGCGATGCGGCAGCGAAGCCAAAAACGACCGGTGGACGGGCGTTGTTGGTTCGATGAGGTGCCATGATCAGCAACCGACATCAAAACGTGAATGGCCATGAAGTATGGGGCATTGTTGGTGGAATGGGTCCGCTTGCATCGGCTGAATTTGTGAACAGCATCTACCGCGAAACCCCGAGCTCGAAGGAACAGGAATCGCCTTCTGTAATTCTCATCTCTGACCCGACAGTGCCGGACAGGACCGAGTACCTGTTGAATGGCAAACACGACATCCTGTTGCAACAACTTGCGAGCAGCATAGAAGCCTTGTCTGCCATGGGAGCGACCCGAATTGTCATTTGCTGTCTGACTATCCATCCGCTGATCCGTCATTTGTCTCCGGGCTTGCGCCAGAAAATCGTCTCGCTCCTGGATCTGGTATTGGACGCTGTGCTGCGAAGCCGCTCGCGGCATCTTTTGCTGTGCACCATAGGAACGAGAAAACTACAGCTTTTCGAACAACACGTGCTATGGAAACAAGCGCAACACAAAGTGATTCTGCCGGATGACCCGGACCAGGAATCAATCCACCGGATGCTCTATGAAATCAAGAACCAAAGGGAAGTGACGACTTATTTACCCTTTATCGAAGATCTCCTGAGGAAGTACAGCGTGAGTTCTTATATTGCCGGCTGTACGGAGATGCACATAGTTGCCAAAGCACACGAGCAATTTCGTGGGCGGGACCGGCGGGAGTTCTGTATTGATCCGTTGACGGAGATTTTGCCGATGATGCAGGGGAACCTACCAGCCAGCGCTGTCCATGCGGTGGAGTGCTGATTTCCGAACATAAACGAACAAGCCAGAGCAGACAAAGGGCACGATGCAGCTCTTACAATTTCTTCTAGCGCGTTCACGCCGCAGCTTATGGTTGGCAATCGGATTTGGAATTTTGAGCGGTGTCTTTAATTCGGGTCTATTGGCATTGGCTAATGCGGCTATCTCCCGTCCTGAACGAAAATCCGCAGTGCTGCTAGCGGCGTTTATCGGGCTGTGCGTTCTTGCACCACTGACGCGAATGGTTTCGGAAATTCGGCTTGTATCTCTCGGCCAGGAATCTGTTTTCGCTTTGAGGACAGAATTAGCGCGGCAAGTACTCGCTGTACCCTTGCGGAAGTTGGAACAGGTCGGTCCACATCGCATTTTATCTGTGCTGACGGACGATATTCCCAATATTGCGAATGTGATCATCGCCATTCCGCTGCTGAGCATCAATGCCGGCGTAGTGGTAGGAAGTCTCTGTTATATGGGTTGGCTGGAATGGAAATTATTCCTGGTTGTGCTTGGTTTCATGGTGTTAGGGATATCCAGCTACTATGCCGGGGTTTCAAGAGCCATGAGCTTTCTGAGGCGCGCGCGTGAACATGATAACGATCTGCAGAAACACTTTCGCGGTCTGATTTATGGCATCAAAGAGCTAAAACTGCATCAGCAGCGCCGCAATGCCTTTTTTTCGAGCTCACTTGATGAGACTGCCGGGAAGGCGCGTTCGGCCAACATTTCCGGTCTGTCTATCTACAGTGTCGCGTCCAGCTGGGGGCAATTATTAGTATTTGTCGTGCTCGGACTGCTCATTTTCTTTCTCCATCCTAGGCTGGGCATTGGGTTGACTGTGTTGACCGGCTTTAGCTTCGCGCTGCTCTATTTGATGACACCCCTCCAAGTAGTTATGAATTCAGTTCCGGCCCTGGCCCGCGCCAACGTATCCGTCAGTAATGTCCAGAGTTTGGGGTTTACGCTTGTGCTCTCGGCCGTACCGGCAGAAAACACCTCCATCGTGCAGATCCGCCCGGTACCCGCGCATATCGAATTATCCGGAGTTACCTATTCCTATCAGCAGGAAGGGTCTCCCGATCAATTTGCGTTAGGTCCGATTAACTTGAGTATTGAGCCAGGGGAGTTATTGTTCGTGGCAGGCGGGAACGGAAGCGGTAAGACAACATTGGCAAAACTGATTATGGGTCTATACGTGCCGGATTCTGGAGAAATCTCCTACAATTATCGACCTATAAACGATTCAAACCGGGATAGCTACCGCCAGCTCTTTTCAGTAGTGTTTTCAGAGCCGTTTCTGTTTGAGTCATTGTTAGGCCTAGAGAGGACACAGTTGGACAAGCAGGCTCGCGAATATCTCCGCTGGCTCCGGTTGGACGACAAGGTCGAGGTAAAAGACGGTGTTCTCTCAACCATTGACTTATCTCAAGGTCAGCGTAAACGTCTGGCGTTGTTGACCTGTTACCTGGAAGATCGCCCAATTTACTTCTTTGATGAATGGGCCGCGGACCAGGATCCGAAGTTCAAGGATGTTTTTTATTACAGCCTTTTGCCGGAGTTGAAATCCCGGGGAAAGACAGTGATCGTGATTAGCCACGACGATCGTTACTACGGAGTGGCAGATCGCATCCTAACCCTGGATTCAGGATGTCTTTCCGGAATGAGGGCCATCCAACCTGCTATTACTGCCTAAACATTTCAACATCTACATTGGCTTTTTAAATTGGAAAGGTTTCGAGAACTTTTATGCGACTTGAGTATTCCGATTTGACTCAACTGCTCGAAACAAGAGCCGAGAGCGGGCCTGACCAAGTGGCGTTTACTTTCCTCAGAGATGGGGAAACAGATGAGCTGAATTGGACCTATGGAGAGCTGGAACACCGGGCCCGCAGCATCGCGGCCACCTTACAGTCGAGCCATTGTGCGCAGCAAAGGGTCTTGCTCTTGTATCCGCCCGGACTGGATTTTATCGCAGGATTTTGGGGATGTTTGTTGGCCGGTGCAACCGCGGTCCCGTGCTATCCGCCAGTTTCGCAGCGAACCCTGCACCGTGTATATGCAATCGCCAAGGATTGTCAGCCAGCGGCAGCCCTCAGTACCCGGCAGGTAGTGGGAGCTCTGCGCGGGTACGTCGGAGCCGATCAAGCATTCTCATCATTATTATGCGTGGCTACCGATGATTTGCCATTGGATACGGCCGATGGATGGAAGCCCCCAAACATAAAAAGCAACGCGATCGCGCTGCTTCAGTACACCTCCGGCTCAACCGCTACGCCAAAAGGTGTGATGGTCAGCCATTCCAATCTTTTGCACAACGAGATTTTGATACAGAATGCGTTCCGGCAATCGAAGGATTCGATCATCGTCGGTTGGCTGCCGCTCTACCATGACATGGGCCTGATCGGAAATGTGCTACAGCCCATTCACTTGGGTGCACGCTGCATTCTAATGTCACCGACCTCCTTCCTACAATCTCCCGTTCGCTGGTTGCGCGCAATTTCCAGTTATCATGCGACCACCAGCGGGGGCCCGAATTTTTCCTATGACCTTTGCTCGCGGAAGATCAGTCCGCAGGATGAAGCAGGATTAGACCTGAGCACATGGAGCGTGGCGTTCAACGGCGCAGAAGTGGTGCGCGACGAAACAGTGAATCATTTTGCCGAGCGGTTTGCGGAAGTGGGGTTCAGGCGTGAGGCTTTTTCTCCGTGTTATGGGTTGGCGGAGGCGACTTTGTTGGTTTCCGGTCCTGTAGACGGTAAGCCGACAACAACTTTAAAAGTCGACTCCAAGGCCTTGGGTCAGCATCGAATCAGCAGCCCTTCAAAGAAAAATGGGAAAGCACACACATTAGTGAGCAGCGGGAAGGCCGCAATCGGAGTCAAGCTACAGATTGTCAATCCTGAATCAGGAAGCAAGTGTCCGGCGGGTGAGGTGGGAGAGATATGGATCTCGGGTAAGAGCGTTGCCCAGGGATATTGGGGCCGAAAGGAAGAATCAGAACGTGTTTTTGGCGCTCGAGTCACGAGTAGCAACAAGGGGCCTTTCCTACGAACTGGAGATTTGGGGTTTATCAAGAAAGGCGAGTTATTTGTCACCGGACGACTCAAAGACCTGATTATTATTCGCGGCCGCAATCTCTATCCACAGGATATCGAAGCCACAGTTGAGCGGGCACACGCCGGCTTCCGCCCGGGATGCGCGGCCACATTCTCCGTGGAGACGGAAGACGGGGAAGAAATAGCCATTGTTCAAGAGGTGGAGCGTGGGCGTGAGAACGAAACGGCGGGAATGGCAAGCGCAATTCGCAATGCCGTGGTTAAATATCACGAGGTTCAACCTCACGCTATTTTTCTAATACCGGCAGGAAAAATTCCCAAAACCTCGAGCGGCAAAATTCAGCGCTATAAGTGCCGCGCTCAATTTGTGGCGGGTGATTTTAAGCCCCTGGCGGAATGGCATGCCAGAGTTGAAGAAAAGAAGGCGCAGGCTGTTGCCGGCCACGGAGCGACCTCTGCCCAGATAGAGGAGTGGTTGATCGCGAAATTAGCGGCCACTGCGAAAATCCCGCTAGCCGAGATCCAACTCGATACGCCAATCAGCCAATATGGGATTGACTCTCTGGCCGCAGTTGAGATAGCGCATGGGTTCGAGCGAGAGTGGCACATAACCGTGCCAGTAACCACTTTGCTCGACGAAATCAGCATCCGCCAGCTTGCAGGTGAGTTACTTCGGGGAAGCCAGAAATCCGCGAGTGACTTGATTGCGGAGCAGGCTCCCGAAGCACCGGCTCCCGAAGAAGCCACCGATTATCCCTTAACTGAGGGACAGAAGGCGCTCTGGTTCCTGTATCAACTCGATTCACAAAGCACGGCTTACAATCTCTGTTTTGCCGCACGTATCGCGGTGAAGGTAGATGGCCGGATCGTACGACAAGCCTTTCAGACACTTGTAGACCGGCACGATGCGCTGAGAACGACCTTTCATTCGGTGGAAGGCGTTCCCATGCAGCGGGTTCATCAATCACAAGATGTATCCTTTCATCCATTCGAAGCGACGGATCGGGATCCAGCAACATTGCAAAGCCATCTTGAGGAAGAAGCCAGTTTTCACTTCGATCTTGAGCAAGGCCCACTATTCCGAGTGAGCTGGTTCCGGTGTGCTGGATCAGCCGATGTCATTTGCCTGACCGCACACCATATCATTGCAGACCTTTGGTCTCTCGCCCTGCTGATACGGGAGCTAACTGTTCTCTGTGCTTCAGCCATGCTCGGCCGGGTAGCTTCGCTACCGGCGTGCGGTTATAAATATCGCGACTATGTGAAATGGCAGCAGAAGATGCTAGCTGGGACGGCGGGCGAGCGGTTGCGTTCCTACTGGGAAGCGGAGCTGACGGGTGAACTGCCAATTTTGAATTTGCCCGCCGATCATCCGCGCCCGTTGATGCAAAGTTACAAAGGAGCTTCGAGACCATTCACGCTCAGTCCAGAACTGTCGAAAGGCATCAAAGATCTTTCCCGCAGCAAAGGGACGACGGTGCATACGACTTTGTTGGCAGCATTTCAGGCTCTGTTGTATCGGTACACGGGCCAGAAGGACATCCTGGTAGGCGCACCTTCGGCCGGACGAAACCGGGCCGAATGGGCGAATGTGTGTGGATACTTCGTGAATCCTCTGGTTTTACGGGCGAGCATCAGCAATGACCTGACATTTACCGATTTGCTGCTGAAGGCGAAGCGCACTGTGCTGAACGCACTGGAGCACCAGGATTACCCATTCTTCAGCCTGGTGGAAAGACTACAGCCCGTGCGCGACCTCAGCCGCTCGCCTTTGCTACAGGCGATGTTCGTATTCGAGAAGACCACGCAGGAAGAAGGTATCTCGGGATTTGCGCTCGGAGAAGCAGGTGTGCGCGCGCAAATTAACGGGGTTGTTCTGGAATCACTGGCTATACGAAACAAACCGGCGCAATTTGACCTGCAATTCACGATGGCTGAAGTGGGCGAATTGCTCAGCGGCTCCATTCAATACAGCTCCGAACTCTTTGATGACGCGACCATCGAACGGATGGCGTGGCACTGGAAAGAGTTGTTACGAGGAGCGGTCGCGCATCCGGAAACGCACATCGGCGAGTTACCGTTGTTGACTGCCGCGGAATCTCGGGAATTGCTGGAAGAAAGGAATGCCACGACGACGGAGTATGCGGCGAATGAGAGCGTGCACCGAATTTTTGAAGCCGTGGCAGAGCGTTACCCAAACAATGTGGCGTTGGAGTTCGCCGATTTTCGGCTGACCTACAAGGAGTTGAACGAGCGAGCCAATCAGATTGCGCACTATCTGCAGGGGCTTGGCATTGGGCCAGAAAAGCCGGTAGCGGTATGTCTGAAACGTTCCCCCGAACTGATTCAGGTCCTCTTGGGGGTTTTGAAGGCAGGGGGTGCTTACGTGCCGCTGGACATGGCTTATCCGCAGGAGCGGATTGGGTTCATGCTGGAGGACAGCGGCTCCAACTTTGTCATCACACAAAGCGGGTTAAAGTGGAACCTGCCAGACGCCGGCGGAAACATTATTCGCCTGGAAGAGGAATGGTCCACCATTTCCAAGGCTGAACGTGAGAACCTGCCAGAATTTTCGGGAGCGGAAAACCTGGCCTACATTATGTATACGTCGGGCTCAACCGGCATTCCCAAGGGTGTCGGTGTAATCCATCGGAATATTACCCAGCTGGTCTTGAATAATTGGTTTGCTTCGCTGGGACCGGAAGAGGTGCTTTTTCAGCTTGCTCCAGTCTCGTTCGATGCTTCGACCTTTGAAATTTGGGGTGCGCTGCTGAATGGCGGAAAACTCGTTATCTGTCCGGTGGACGACCCATCTCTGACTGAACTAAGCAATCTGCTGGCAAAGTATCAAGTAACAACGTTATGGCTGACTGCGGGATTGTTCCGGGTGATGGTGGACGAACAACTCCCCGGATTGATGCATCTTCGACAACTCCTGGCCGGGGGCGATGTGCTCTCTGTGGAGCATGTGAAGCGAGTCGTGAGGAGCAGCGGAGTGCGGTTGATCAACGGCTATGGTCCTACGGAGAATACTACATTCAGCTGTTGCTACACGGTTACCGATGTATCGGAACTAGAGAATGGAGTACCAATCGGAAAACCGATTGCGAACACAGAAGCATACGTGTTGGATTCGAACCTGAACCCAGTGCCGAGCGGGGTGGTGGGAGAGTTGTATCTGGGCGGGAAAGGATTGGCGCGGGGATATGTGGGACGACCGGAGGTGACAGCAGAGCGTTTTGTGCCTCACCCGTACAGCAAGAAGGAAGGAGCGCGGCTGTACCGCAGCGGAGATTGGGTCCGGTGGAACACGGCGGGCCACTTGGAGTTCCTGGGACGACAGGACGGACAGATCAAGCTGCGGGGCTTCCGGGTGGAGTTAGGGGAGATCGAGACCGCGTTGCGAGAGCAGGTGGGAGTGCAGCAGGCTGTGGTCGTGATGCGGGAGGAAGATGAAGACAAGCGGCTCGTTGCCTATGTGGTACTAGAAAAAGACACCGGATGGGAAGAGTTGAAGAACGCATTGCGAAAGCGTCTGCCGGAGCACATGGTGCCCACGGGATGGGTGAAGCTGGAACGTTTCCCATTGACTGCCAACGGCAAACTGGATCGCAGGGCACTGCCCATGCCTGAGCGCGAGAGTGGCGTCTCCTATGTAGCGCCGCGGAACGAAACAGAGCAGAGGCTGGCAGAAATCTGGCAAGAGGTGTTGGGAAGAGGACAGATTGGAGCGGAAGATAACTTCTTCGAACTCGGCGGCCATTCTCTAAAAGCGACCCAGATAGTGGCGCGTGTGCGCACCAAACTAGGTGTGGACTTACCCGTACGGTCTGTGTTCGAAGCACCCACGATAGCAGCCCTGGCCCAACTCATAGAAAGATCCGATGCAGCGGTCAGGCCTCCCGTGATGCGAATCGGCCACGCATTATCGCAAGGGGAACGTCAGCTTTCTTATGCGCAGCAGCGGTTGTGGTTTATTCACCAGATGGAGCCGGAAGATAGCTCTTATAACCTGCCGGGAAAAACTCGAATTCGTGGACCTTTGGATTTAAAGGCGCTACGCAAAGCGTTTCAGGAGATTGCCCAAAGACATGAATCTTTGCGGACCCGCTTTGTCTCGGTCCAAGGCGAGCCGCGCCAGGTGGTCGGAGAACAAGCAGAGGTGAACCTGCCGGTCATTAATTTGGCCGCCGATTCGGACGCCTTATCCGAGGCGGATTCCGCGGAACGACTGAAAGACCTTGAATGGCAAGAGTCGAGAACGCCGTTTGACTTAGAGCGCGGGCCACTGCTCCGCTTGAAACTGGTGCGCCTTGCCCCGCAGGATCATGTGTTGCTGGTAACCATGCACCACATTGTGAGCGACGGATGGTCGTTCAAAGTCCTGCTGCACGAATTAAAGACACTCTACGAGGCGTACGCGGAAGGAAAAGAGTCGCCTCTGCCTGAATTAGCGATTCAATACAGCGATTTTGCGGTTTGGCAACGAGAGTGGCTCAACAGTGAGCGGCTTGAAGGGCAACTCGATTACTGGTCAAAACAGCTCACTGACGTACCAACCATATTGGAATTGCCTGCCGATTTTCCGAGGCCGGTGGTGCAAAGCAACCGAGGCGTACGTCAGCCGGTAGAGCTGGATAGAACATTGGAAGAACATTTAAGAAAGCTTTCCCAGGAGCACTCCGTAACCTTATATATGGTGCTACTGGCAGCCTTCCAGACCTTGATTTATCGCTATACAGGGCAGCAGGACATCGTTATAGGTTCGCCAATTGCAGGCCGCAGGTATGCCGAGACCGAAGGGCTGATCGGCTTTTTTGTGAATACACTCGCCATGCGGACTGAGCTTAGCGCTGACTTAACATTTGCGCAGCTCCTGCAAAGAGTTAAGAAAACAGCCTTGGACGCCTACGCGAATCAGGATTTCCCCTTTGAAGGACTAGTCGAGAGACTTTCTCCAGAACGCGATCCAGGACGTACTCCGTTTTTCCAGGTCGTAATTGGACTTCAGGATGGTCAACCGTCGGAAATCCAATTAGGGCCGGCGACGGCCCAGATATCGCCGGTCGATAACGGCACGTCGAAGTTCGATCTGACTTTGTTACTGGAAGAATCGCCGGCAAGAATAAAGGGCTTCCTGGAATACTGCACAGATTTATTCGAGCCCGCCACCATCACGCGCATGCTGACCCACTTCCGCAACTTGCTGAATGCGGCCGCAAGCAATGCTGACGTGAGGCTTGCCGCGCTGCCCATGCTAAGCGAAGCCGAACAACAACAGTTGGTGATTGACTGGAACCGGACAGCAAACGATTTCCCGCACCGATGCGTGCATGAATTGTTCGAGGAGCAAGCCCGCCGCACACCCAATGCTGTAGCGGTGAGTTTCGAGGGACAATGCCGGACTTATGCCGAACTAGACCAAACATCCAACCAGATTGGACGTTATCTGCGGAAACTCGGTGTCGGTCCCGAAGTACGCGTGGGAATCTGCATGGAGCGCTCCCTCGACGCAGTGGCAGGATTGGCAGGAGTTCTCAAGGCGGGCGGGGCGTTTGTACCACTCGATCCCGATTATCCTGCCGAACGTCTTCGCTACATGATTGCGGACGCGGAAATTCAGGTGTTGGTGAGCCAAACTCAGCTGCGTGAGAGATTCCCCGACTTCAGGGGGAGCATCGTCTCTCTTGATGCGGACTGGCCGGCAATTTCGAATGAGTATCCCGGGCCGCTACGTTCGCTGAATGTTCCTGAGAACCTGGCCTACGTGATGTATACCTCCGGATCTACTGGATTACCGAAAGGGGTGGCCGTTGCTCACATCAGCATCGTACGGTTGGTGAAAAACACAGGATATGTGGATTTTGCGCAAGCCCGAAAGTTCTTGCAGTTTGCGCCAATCTCGTTTGATGCTTCGACGTTTGAGATTTGGGGAGCGCTGTTGAACGGGGCAGAGCTTGTGGTATTTCCGCCGGGCCTGCCGTCATTGGCCGATCTGGGACACTTCATCCAGGCGAATGCAGTGGACACCATGTGGCTGACAGCTCCGCTGTTTCACCAGATGATGGAAACGGAAGCGGAAAGCCTGAAGCAAGTAAAGCAACTGGTGGCAGGCGGAGATGTTGTGTCACCCCAAATTGCCGCAAGTGCTATCGGCCTGGGAAAGGTACTGATTAATGGTTACGGCCCAACTGAGAACACAACTTTCACGGCGTGTTACCGGATGGAAAAGCCAAACGACCTGGGACGGGGCTCCGTTCCGATTGGATTCCCGATTGCCAACACGCAGACCTATGTGCTCGACGGAGAGATGCAACCTGTGCCGGTGGGCGTGGCCGGAGAACTTTACATAGGGGGAGCAGGATTATCGCGCGGCTACATCAATCGGCCGGACCTCACGGCAGAAAAATTTCTACCTCACCCTTACAGCGCGAGGGGAGGCGAACGGCTGTATCGCACCGGCGATCTGGTGAGGTGGTATGCCCATGGAAAACTTGATTTTATTGGACGCGTGGACCGGCAAATTAAAATCCGTGGCTTCCGGATCGAACTTGGCGAGATCGAAGAAATCTTGAGGCGGCATGCCAGCATCAAGGAAGCTGCTGTGCTTGCGATTGAGGACGAAGCTGCAGGAAAACGTTTGGTAGCGTACGTCGCCACGGGAACAGAGACTGGAGTCACCTGCGACAACCTGGCGGATTTCCTGCGAGCAAGAGCACCGGAGTATATGGTGCCCACTGGCTGGGTGCTTATCCAGCAACTGCCAACCACGGCAAATGGGAAGATCGACCGGGAAGCTCTCCGAACGCTGGTGCCTGAATTCGGCAGGGAGTCCGATCACGCCAAGGAAGACTGGCATACGCCAACGCCTGTTGAAGAAATACTTTGCGGAATTTGGGAGCAAGTCCTGAAAGTCCATCCGGTGGGCGTGAGCCAAAGCTTTTTTGATCTGGGCGGTCATTCTCTACTCGCAACCCAAATCATGTCCCGGGTTGAGCAGGTCTTTGCCGTGCATCTGCCCTTGCGCGCATTATTCGAAGCCGCCACGGTGCGCGAGATGGCAAAACGAATCGAAGAGGCACAAAGAAATGCAGACGAGGCGAAAGCGCCTCCGTTCCGGCACGCCGCCCGTGAACATCACCTTCCGCTTTCTTTCGCACAACAGCGCCTTTGGTTTATCGACCAGCTTGCACCGGGATCATCCACCTACAACGTGGCCGGCGCGTGGCGGATTCAGGGCCCGCTCAATGTGGAGGCTGTTCATAAGAGTTTTCAGGAAGTTTTGCGCCGCCATGAATCGTTGCGCACACGCTTTGAAGTGGTTCGAGGCGAGCCGCGTCAGGTTATTGAGCGGGAAGCCTGTTTAGATTTGCCGCTCACCGACCTTACTTCTGTTCCCGCAGCACAACGTGAAGCTGCAGCCAGAAAGATGGTGCTGGCTGACATGGAACTTGGTTTCGATCTAAGATGTGCGCCACTGTTTAGAGCGAAACTCCTTTGTCTCGGAGCGGAGGATTACCTCCTGACAGTGACGATCCACCATATAGTGTTCGACGGATGGTCTCTGGCTCTGTTGCTTAGGGAGATCTCGGAGCTCTACCGCGCCTTTAGCGCCGGAGAAGAGTCTCATCTCCCCGAATTGGATATTCAGTACGCCGACTTTGCCGTTTGGCAAAGAGAGTGGTTGCAGGGAGCGGTGCTGAACCAGCAACTGAGCTTCTGGAAAAAGCAGCTCTCTGGAGTTGCCGCGGTGGAACTCCCGCGAGATTTTCCCCGCCCACCGGTTATAAGTCATCGTGGGGGCAGCCTGAAATGTGTCGTGCCGACAGAACTGACTGCGAAACTCAAAGAAGTAAGCCGTCGCGAGGGTGTTTCGTTGTTCATGACCTTGCTGGCGGGATTCGATGTGCTGCTTTCGCGCTACACGGGGATCGACGATATTTCAGTCGGCACGCCCATTGCGAACCGGAATAGGCTGGAGATTGAAAATATTATCGGGCATTTTGTAAACAATCTAGTACTCCGCATTGATGTCAGCGGAAACCCAAGTTGGAATGAGCTGTTAAGGCGGACAAGGCAGATGACGCTGGAAGCCTACCAACATCAGGACCTTCCGTTCGAGAAGTTAGTCGAGGAACTCCAGCCGGAACGTGATCTGAGCCGCACACCACTTTTCCAGAATTTCATCGGCTTGCAAAACACAGAATCTCAAGAGTTGCATCTGCCAGGTCTGACGATTCAGGAGGCCCATCCGAAGCGTTCGATTGCCAAATACGATTTGGAGGTGGAACTAAAGGAGAGCGAAGGCAAAGTGTCAATCTTTATTGACTATGCCCTTGATCTCTTTGAAGAAGGAACCATCCGGAAATTCGGCAATCATTATTTGAGCGTCCTCGAAACGTTGGCGAGCCAACCGCAGCAATCGATCGCGCAACTGAATCTACTCTCAAGCTCCGAACGCCAACAACTTCTCTACGAATGGAACCAAACGGCGAGCGACTATCCACGGGAAAAGTGCGTTCATGAGTTATTCGAGGACCAGGTGGAGAAGAGGCCAGAAGCAGTCGCGGTGGTCTATGAGGAGGAGGAACTGACGTACCGAGACCTGAACCGGCGAGCCAATCAACTTGGACATTACCTGCGAGGTCTGGGGGTGAAGCCGGAAGAGCGGGTTGGAGTATGCGTGGGTCGCGGGCTGGACTTGACAGTCGGATTACTGGGCGTGCTGAAGGCCGGAGGAGTATATGTGCCATTGGATCCCGAGTACCCGCCGGACCGGTTGCGGTACATGGTAGAAGACAGCAGGCCAGTGGTGGTGTTGACGCAATCTCACCTGCTCGAGAAGTTCGCCGAGGTCTGGGACGGTGTAGGGGTGGTGGAATTGGATGCACCAGATGCCGGCTGGAAAGCTGATAGCGAAAGAAATCTAGAGGCAGTGAGGCTGGGACCGGATGGGAGACAACTAGCTTACATCATCTACACCTCAGGTTCGACGGGTCGGCCAAAAGGGGTGATGGTGGAGCATAGGGCACTGCTCAATACTCTCGTTCATGCGCGGGAACTCATGCAAGCGGGAGCGGAGGATGCGGTGGCGGCGCTATCTTCCAGTGCGTTCGACATTTCAATTCTGGAAATGATGACGGCATGGTTAGGCGGAGGGAGAACGCTGATCATTAGCCGAGAGTCGGTGCTGGATATTCCGCAGCTGTTGCACAGACTGCAAGCGGCAACGGTTTTGCACACAGTTCCGGTGTTGATGGGCCAGATCACAGAGGCGTGGCGGAGCGGCACGAATGGTGAGCCGGGCAAGAGGTTGCGCAAGCTGCTTACGGGAGGCGACTCAGTACCATCCTCCGTAATCAAGCAGATGAGGGAGGCAGTGCCGCAGGCTGATGTTCGGGTGATGTACGGACCCACCGAGGCGGCGATGATCTGCACGCACACGGAGGACCTGAGAAAAATACAAAATAGCCTGGCTGGAGGCATCGGTCGCGCCATCGCAAACATGCGGGTTTACGTTTTAGGCAGCGAAGGAGAGCCAGTACCCGTAGGAGTCCTGGGAGAACTATATCTGGGGGGTATCGGATTAGCGCGCGGATATGCGAATCGTCCGGATCTCACTGCGGAAAAATTCGTTCCTGATGCCTACAGCGGCTCATCGGGTGAGCGGTTGTATCGCACCGGCGACCTCGTGAGATGGCGGAAAGACGGAACCTTGGAGTTTGCCGGACGCCACGATAATCAAGTCAAATTGCGTGGTTACCGGATTGAACTGGGAGAGATCGAAAAAGCGCTGCTGGAATCGGGAGAGGTTCAGCAGGCAGTGGTCGTAGCCCGCGGCGACGGCGCAGATGAGAAGCGGCTGGTGGCATACGTGGTGCCATGTGAAGGTGTGTTGGTCAAGGCGGGAAGACTGGCCGGCTATCTCCAGAGCAAGCTCCCTCCCTACATGGTGCCGAGTCATTTTGTCGAGTTGAGTGAGCTGCCGTTGACCGTCAACGGCAAAGTTGATCGCAATGCTCTTCCCGCACCCAACGCCAGCAGCGACGTCAGTTATGCAGCTCCGCAAACCGCACAGGAGGAACTTCTGTGCGACATCGTGGCAGAGGTATTGGAGCAACCGCGCGTGGGATTGGATGACAACTTCTTCGACTTAGGCGGCCATTCACTCCTGGCGGTCCTGGTGATATCGCGGGTCCGTGCAGTGTTTGGCGTGGAGGTTCCGGTCCGAGCTCTGTTTGAAACTCCCACAGTTCGAGGCCTGGCGGAGTGCTTAAGACAAGAGTTGGCGGCAGCGGAACAGTCAACCGCAATCGTCGCCATTCCAAAAATCGAGCGCAATGGGGGTCCGTTGCCGCTCTCTTATGCACAGCAGCGTTTGTGGTTTATTGACCAACTGGAACCCGGCTCCGCGCTGTACAACATCCCGCTGGCAGGTAACATCAGCGGTCCACTCAACAAGAATGTCTTGCAACGAAGTTTCAATGAGGTTGTGCGGCGCCACGAGGTATTGCGCTCTCGCTTTGCTGTCGAGGACGGAATCCCGGTCGTGGAGGTGATTTCAGATCCCCAGCTGCCGATCGAGGAAATAGATCTGCGTGGTCTTAGCGAGGCAGAACGGAAAAAAGAGGCAATGAGCCTGGCTGAAGCGGAAACTGCCATCGGATTCGATTTGGCCAGTGGCCCGCTGCTCCGGATGAAGCTCTTGCAGCTTGCCGAAGAAGAACATGTGTTGCTGATGACCATCCATCACATCGTAAGCGATGGTTTGTCGTTCAAGAACTTCTTTGCCGAACTGGGCACGCTCTACCAGGCATATATAAAAGGGGAAGAATCTACCCTGGAAGAACTCGATATCCAGTATGCCGACTTTGCCGCCTGGCAACGTCAATGGCTACAAGGGAAAACTCTGGATGATCAACTGGCCTACTGGACTAAGCAATTGGCTGGAGTGCAGGTTCTGGATCTGCCGGCCGATCATCCACGGACTTCCGTACTACAACACCGCGGAGCTACGATACGGTTTGCGATACCCACCGAGCTTGGCAGCGGAGTGAAACAGCTCAGTTTGCAGCACGAAGTAACTCTGTTCATGTTTTCGCTGGCCGTATTCGATGTGCTGTTGTTCCGGTATTCCGGTCAAGAGGACATAGCGGTCGGCACGCCGATAGCAAATCGCAACCGCAAGGAAATAGAAAACCTCATCGGTTTCTTCGTGAATACCCTGGTGCTGCGGACGGACTTGTCCCACAAACCCAGCTTTGTGGAATTACTTGGCCGGGTCAAGAAAATGACGCTGGATGCCTATGCGAACCAGGATGTACCGTTTGAGAAACTAGTGGAAGCAATTTCCCCCGAACGCGACATCAGCCGCACGCCTCTGTTTCAGGTGCTGTTTGCCATGCAGAATGCGCCTTTGGCGGAAGTACCGCTAGGCCACTTGAAACTGCAATTGTTCAATGCGGCTAGCATGACATCCAAGTTCGACCTGAGTTTTGGGCTCGTAGAAGATGCCAATGGCTTGCAGGGTTCGCTCGAGTACAACACCGATCTGTTTGAGCCAGACACCGCTCAGCGCATGATTGCCCACTACCAGACATTGCTGGCGGGTATTGTGGCTGAACCGGAGCGTTCGATTGCGAGCCTCTCCATCCTGACTACGGCAGAGCAAACAGAATTGACCTGCTTGAACAGGACAGATGCGGACTGGCCAGAGGGCGCGTGTGTACCCGACCTCTTTGAAGCACAGGTACAACGGGCGCCAAACGCAGTAGCCGCCGAGTTTGAAGGAAAGAAGTTGTCTTATCGGGAACTCGATGAGCGTGCGAATCAGTTAGGGCAGTACTTGCAAAAGCTGGGCGCCAAGCCGGAAGGGCGCGTCGCTCTCTATCTGGAGCGGGGGCTGGATTTAATTGTGGCTATGATGGCGGTGCTGAAGGCAGGCGCCGCCTATGTGCCGATCGATCCCAATTATCCGGCAGATCGCGTCGGTTTCATGCTGGAAGATTCCGGGGCGTCCGCATTGTTGACGCAGAGCTCATTAGTTGATCGGCTGCCATCGTTTGCCGGCCAGGTGGTAAATCTTGACCGGGCATGGGAGAGGATCATCCAGGAGAGCCCCATTCAGCCGGAGAGAGGCTCGCTTCCGCAGAACCTGGCTTACGTGATCTACACCTCGGGTTCCACGGGCAAGCCAAAAGGAGTGGCCATTTGCCACGGCAGTGTGGTCGCGTTCATTTCCTGGTGTCGCGAGATGTTCTCGCCCCTCGAGTTTTCCGGGGTTTTAGCTTCGACCTCAATCTGCTTCGACGTGTCGGTATTCGAAACCCTGGTTCCCTTGAGCTGTGGCGGAACGTTGATTATCGTTGCCAACATATTAGACGTGGAGCGGATGGCCAATCCCGAACGGGTGAGGGTAATCAGTACAGTACCTTCCGCCATGCGGGAACTGGTAACGATGAAAGCGGTTCCACCGTCGGTGATGACGATCAATCTGGCCGGGGAGGCAGTGCCGGCAGGCTTGGCATCGCAGATCTACGCCAATACAAACGTGCACAGAGTTTTGAACTTGTACGGGCCGACGGAGGACACCACGTATTCCACGTCGGCGTTGCTGCCTCGTGAAGTTGAGGCCAGCGTACCCATCGGACGTCCCATTGCAAACAGCAAGATGTATGTGTTGGAGGGGGAGATGCGGCCTGTTCCCGTGGGGGTGACCGGCGAGATCTACATTGGCGGAGCGGGCTTGGCGCGCGAGTATCTTGGTCATCCGGATTGGACCGCGGAAAAATTTGTTCCCAACCCATTTGGCGATAAGCCTGGGGACCGGCTTTACCGAACCGGTGACTTGGGAAAATTCCGGGCCGACGGTCAATTGGGATATCTGGGACGGAACGATTTCCAGGTGAAGGTGCGCGGATACCGGATCGAGCTAGGAGAAATCGAGGTAGCGCTGGAACAAATCGAGCAAATTGCCCAGGCCGTGGTAGTGACCCGCGAAAAAGAAACCGGCGAGAAGGAACTGATCGCTTATGTCGTAACCTCGGGCGAGATCGGCAACGATGGGCTTCGCGACCGGCTGCGGAAACACTTACCCGCCTACATGGTGCCATCCATCTTCGTAAGAATGGAGGCGCTGCCGCTGACCCGCAACGGCAAGATAGACCGCAGGGCATTGCCTGCACCCACAGCGGGATCGAGAGCCAGTGACGGAGATTACATTGCCGAGACCACTCCGCTGGAAGAATTGTTGACCGATATTTGGGCGCAGGTATTAGGGCTCGAACGAATTGGAGTGAATGATGATTTCTTTGCCCGGGGCGGCCATTCGTTGCTTGCCACCCAAGTCGTGGCGCGCATGCGACGTGCATTGGATATCGACATACCGTTGGCCCGCATGTTCGAAACGCCCACGATTGCCGGGCTGGCAACATGGATTGAGCAGCAGCTCCAGGGTACCACCGAAAAGGTCTCACCGATTACCGGGATGCCGCGCCAGGGCCCCACTTTATTGTCATACACACAGAAGAGGTTGTGGTTCATCCATCGATTGGATCCGGATGGAACTTCCTACAATCTGCCTGGTGCAGTACGGATCGAAGGACCACTGAACGTGCCTGCCCTGGAGAAGAGTTTAAAAGAAATCGTGCGTCGCCATGAGGTACTTCGAACTCGCTTCGTGGCCGTAAACGGCGAACCCCGGCAGGCAGTTGAAGACAACGCGACGATTGAGCTACCGATCGTCGGTCTGGACCATGTTCCCTCCAACGAGATCCAGAAACGAGTGGCATCTATTCTCCAGGAAGATTCACAGACGCCATTCGATCTGGAAGGTGGTCCACTCGTCAGGGCAAAGCTGTTACGCTCCGGCGAGCGGGAACATGTGCTCCTGGTTACCATGCATCACATTGTGGCGGACGATTGGTCGATGGGCGTCTTGATAAGAGAACTTTCTGCACTCTACAGGGCTTTCAGTGCCGGCCGGCCCTCGCCTTTGGCGGAGCTGCCGATACAGTACGCGGATTTCAGCATCTGGCAACAAAAGTGGTTTCACGGAGAGGCGTTGGGTCAGCAACTTGAATATTGGAAAAAGCAGCTTGCGGGATTGCAACCGTTGCAGCTACCGACAGACCGGCAACGCCCAATTGTGTCCAGCGGAAAGGGATCGAAAATCAGCTTTACGTTGTCTTCCGATCTAACCAAGAAATTAAGAGACCTTGGCCGCCAGCAGAATGCCACTCTATATATGACTCTGCTGGCTGCTTACCAAACATTGTTATTCCAGTACAGCGGCCAAACCGATATTGCTGTCGGGACCTCGATTGCCGGCCGAAGATTCACCGAGATCGAAGGACTGATCGGGTGCTTCCTCAATATGCTGGTACTGCGTACCGACCTCTCAGGCGCGCCAACTTTCATCGAGTTGCTCAAGCGAGTGAAGGACGTTACCTTGGGCGCCTACGCGCACCAGGATCTGCCATTCGAGAAACTCGTGGAAACATTGCAGCCGGACCGTGATCTAAGCCGGACGCCCCTGTTCCAGGCCATGCTGGTCTTTCACAACACGCCTCAAGCTCAGTTGGAGTTAGGCAATGCCAAATTGCAAATTCTCGATGTTACAAGCGAATCTACAAAGTTCGACCTGACGCTTTTTGCTTCAGAAGAGGCCGGTCGGCTCCACTGCGTTCTAAACTACAGCACCGATTTATTCGATGCAGAAGGTGCTATCCGGCTGGCGAAAGACTTCCAGACTCTCTTGGATTGCCTTGCTTCCTCTCCCCAACAATCCATCGCCACATTCTCACTCACCTCAGCGGATGAGCAACAGCAGATCCTTGCGGCGTGGAATGACTCGGAAGAAAACGTGCAAGAGGAAAAACACTTGCGAGCTGTGGCTACCACCAAAATTTAAACGGTCTCCCTAAATACCCCATCTATAAATACCCCGAAGGAGTGCTCGATGCAGTTCGGCATTATGTTCTTCGCCAGCGCGGAGCAGACGATCGAAAGTGACCGCTATTTTCTGCTGAAAGAGAGTGCGCAATTCGCGGACCGGCACGGTTTTTGTTGTATCTGGACTCCGGAAAGGCACTTTCACAACTTCGGTGGGATCTTTCCCAATCCGTCAGTGATTAGTGCGGCACTGGCGATGATTACAAAGAACATTCAATTGCGGGCAGGAAGCCTGGTTTCACCGCTGCACCATGCGATTCGAATCGCGGAGGAGTGGTCGGTGGTGGACAACCTGTCCGGCGGGAGGGTTGCGATATCGTTCGGCTCCGGCTGGAATATTGATGACTTTGTGTTCTTCCCCGACCGCTATTCGACGCGGCAGGCGGTAATGTACGAGCAGATCAACACCATAAAAGATCTATGGCATGGCAACGCCCTTATGCAAGTGAACCCCGCAGGGAAGGAGATAGCCGTGCGCTTGGCGCCGCCTCCGGTCCAGCCTGATCTTCCGGTCTGGATTACATCCTCTGGCAGCGCGGAAACATTCAGAAAAGCTGGCGCGCTGGGCGCAAATATACTGACCCATCTTCTCGGACAGGACATCCTTACAGTGGCGGAAAAAATTGCAGTATACCGTCAGGCCCGCGGAGAGCACGGACACGATCCAGCAACAGGAATTGTTTCGCTGATGCTCCATACGTATCTCGATTCGGACATGGAGAAGGTGAGAGCGGAAGTACGGACGCCATTTCGTGAATACCTGCGCTCGGCGGTGTCTCTAGAAAAGGAATCGGCGGTTGGCGGCGGAGTGATCAGCGGCGGACGCAAGATTGCAGCCGAAGACATCAATAAGAGCCACATGGAAGAGATGCTCGATCTAGCTTTTGAGAGGTATTTCCGGACGGCCTCGCTCATGGGCACGCCTTCCTCCTGCACGGAGTTTGTCCACAAACTCGAAAGCATTGGTATAGACGAAATTGCCTGCCTGATCGATTTCGGCGTTCCCACAGAGCTCGTACTGCAGGGGCTCACGCATCTGGCTGCACTTCAGGATCAATGTTCCAACAAAAAGGCATTTGCGGCTGCGCAAGATGCGCTTCAGGAGTTTACTGCGAGTTTTTAAACCACCCCGTCTTTGACTATCAATTCCTAAATTACCAATTTATCCCGATTTGCTGAATTTCTGAGAGATTTCCAGGAGCGACATGCGACCCTTTTTTGTGCATGAGATGTTCGCCCAAATGGCAGAACGTCATCCCGATCTTATCGCCATTGAGACGATTCATGGCCGTTTGAGCTACCGTGAGCTGCACGCAAAAGCCAGCTCCGTGGCAGCTTCCCTTGCGGCAGCAGGTGTTGGGCGGAATGATCTGGTAGTTATATTTGCCGACGATCGCCAATTCATCGTCGAGGCAATCTTGGGTGTGTTGAAGGCGGGAGCGGCTTTCGTGCCGGTGCTGCCTTCCCTTCCCCCTAAGCGCATTGAAATGATGTTGGAACAATGTTCGCCCAAATGGGCGATTGTCCAGCCCGGCTTGGCCCACAACTTCCAGCCAATTGCCGAGATTTTTTCGATCACCATGATTTCGCTGGAAGAGATTGCCTCCGTTTCTCCTAGTGGTTTCGAGCATCTGCAAGAGCTTGATGGCGATGGTCTGAGTTATATCTTCTTCACTTCCGGATCTACTGGCAAGCCTAAGGGGATTGCCGGAAGGCTCAAGGCGATTGACCACTTCATCCGCTGGGAAATCGAGGCCTTTGGGCTTGGCCCCGGAAGTCGCGTAAGCCAGCTCATGTCTCCGATGTTTGACGCCTTCATGCGCGATATATTCGCTCCTCTTTGCAGCGGTGGCACAGTGTGCATTCCGGAAGATAACGGGGGCGTGCTGGACGGGGCGAAATTGGGTAAATGGATTTCTGAGGCAGAAATCCATCTGGTCCACACCGTTCCTTCAGTGTTTCGTCTGATTCTGAACCAAACCAATGGTGCGGGGCGATGGAACAGCCTGCAGCATGTCTTGCTGTCAGGCGAGCCACTGCTGCCTGCGGATGTGAAGCGGTGGTACGAAGTCGCAGGCAGCAATGCGGGTCGGCTGGTGAATTTGTACGGACCAACCGAGACCACCATGACAAAGTTCGTCTACGTGGTTGAAGCTGCCGACCACCTGAAGCGATCCATTCCCATCGGCAAGCCCATGCAAGGCGCAAAAGCCGTTGTGGTTGATAAGAACGGCAGAGTATGCCCGCCCTGGCGAGTTGGCGAGCTGTATATACGAACGCCTTACCGGTCGCTGGGGTACTACGGTCAATCGCAGTTGACGAGCACGGTGTTTGTGCCCAACCCCTTTAACCATGATCTCGCAGACTTGGTCTACAAAACCGGCGATCTGGCGCGAATTATTGACAATGGCGATTTCGAGGTTCTAGGACGACAGGACAATCAGGTAAAGATTCGAGGGATACGGATCGAACTAGAAGAAATCGAAGCCGCCCTGGCAGAATGCGAAGGAGTGAGTCAGGCAGCCATCGTAGTCCAGGAAGGGCCAGATGGGGAAAAGCGTCTTGCGGCCTATGTTACGCCTGAGGATGGAGTTCGGCTTACTGCCAGCGGTCTACGGAATAGCCTGAAAGAGCGGTTGCCCGAGTACATGCTGCCAACCGCGTGGGCCGTGCTGGGGAAACTTCCACTAACCTCCAGCGGCAAAGTCGACCGTCAGGCGCTGGAGAAGATTAAGCCGGAATCCATGCTGGATGGCCGCAAAGGTGGCGCAGCGTCAAGCCAGACGGAAGAACTTTTGTGTGGCATCTGGTCGCAACTTTTAAAACTTGATCCGGTTGGAGTGCACGATAATTTCTTTGAGATCGGCGGCCATTCGTTACTGGCGACGCAATTGATCTCGCGCATTCAGGATGCTTTTTCTCTCGAATTGCCGCTGCGCGCATTGTTTGAATTCCCAACCATTGCGCAACTAGCTATCAGCATCGACCACGCCAGAGGACAGAGGTTTGGCTTGGAACTTCCGCCCATTCAGTCTGTGGAAAGAGGGGAGCCGCTTCCGCTGTCCTATGCGCAACAACGCCTCTGGTTCATTGATCAGTTGGAACCAGGCAACGTCTCTTATAACGTTCATGGCGCGGTGCAGATTGAAGGACCGCTCGATGCCGGAGAACTGGAAAGAACCCTGCAAGAGATTGTGCGGCGGCATGAATCACTGCGCACGCGCTTTATCTCTGTAGAAGACGGGCCGCGCCAGGTAATTGAGCCCGCGATCCGGATCGCGCTTCCGGTCACCGATCTGACTGCCTTGCCCGTCGAGGAACGCGCGTCTGAAGTCAGAAGACTGGGGCAGGAAACTATCCTGGAACCGTTCGATCTCAGCACCGGCCCGCTTATCCGTGCGAAGCTGTTCCGCCTGGACGAGGAGCGGCATGTGCTCCTGGTCGTCATGCACCACATCGTCTCCGATGGATGGTCGGTAGGACTACTGGAGCATGAAGTCTCGGCCCTGTACGGAGCTTTCGTGGCCGGGCAGCCATCCTCATTGCCGGAGATGCCCATTCAATATGCCGATTTCAGCGTGTGGCAGAAAACATATCTCAACCGTGACATTCTGGAAAAGAAAGTGGAGTACTGGAAGCGGCAGTTAGCTGGTTTGGAGACGCTGGAGCTGCCTACCGATCTGCCGCGGCCCGCGGTCAGGAGTATGCGGGGAGCGAGCGTCGCGTTCGATTTGCCCACAGCATTAACCGGTCAACTTAAAGATTTGGCACGAAAAGAAGCAGTGACTCTGTACATGCTGCTGTTAGCCGCATTTCAGGCATTGCTGTTTCGTTATACCGAGCAGACCGATGTTGCCGTCGGTTCCCCGGTTGCAGGCCGCACCCGTTCCGAGACGGAAAATTTAATTGGGTGCTTCATCAACACCCTGGTCTTGCGGACGGACCTGTCCGGCGACCCCGCATTTACGCGGCTCCTGCAATCAGTGAAGGAAGTAACGCTGGATGCGTTTGCGCATCAGGATGTGCCGTTTGAAAAACTGGTCGAGCTATTACAGCCCGAACGCAATCTGGCCAGAACCCCGCTATTCGAGGCCATGTTCGTTTTACAAAATGTGCCGGATGCCGATCTACGCTTTGGCAGCGCGAAAGTACATCTGTTTCCTCTCGAAAGCAATACCACTAAATTCGACTTAACCCTGGTTATGGGAGAAACAGCTTCCGGAATGACCGGCATGCTGCAGTACAGCACTGACCTGTTTCGGGTTTCGACCATCGAACGTTTGGTCGGACATTATCAAACATTACTGGCCGGCATTGTATCCGGACCACAGCGGACCATCTCCGAGTTGCCTCTTGTCTCTCAAGCCGAGTTCCAGGAACTCATGGTGGCCTGTAATGAAGCCGGTCCACTCCTGCACCAGGAATGTATTCATGAGTTGATCGAGCGGCAGGCCGCACAGACTCCTGAAGCGGTAGCCGTCGAATATCAAGATCAACCATTGACTTATGCCGATCTAAGTTCCCGCAGTAATCAGTTAGGACGCCACTTATTGCGATTGGGTGTAGCGCCTGAAACGCGGGTCGGTATCTTGATGGAACGCAGTCCGGAAATGATTGTCGGCCTGATGGCGGTCCTTAAGGCAGGTGGGGCCTATGTCCCACTCGATCCCCGCTATCCAGCCGAACGCTTGGGCCAGATGTTGGAAGATGGCGACGTGTCCATGGTGCTGACGCGCACCGGTGTAAGGAAATCTTTACCGTCCACTGCCGCCAAGGTAGTGGACTTGGATGTTGAACGGGAGGCAATCGCTTGCGAAAGTTCAACTCCTTTCGCAACTCGGGTATCCCCCGCAAATCTGGCCTACATTATTTACACCTCAGGCTCTACCGGAAAGGCCAAAGGCGTTGGAGTTACCCACGAGAATTTGCTGGCTTCCACCTTGGCTCGCCCGCAGTATTACCCGGATCGGATCAAGGGCTACCTGCTGCTGTCATCTTTCTCGTTCGACAGCTCGGTCGCTGGAATTTTCTGGACCCTTATCCAGGGCGGGACGCTGATTCTGCCAGCCGAAGATGAACAGGGTGATGCGGCCGGATTGGCGAAGCTGATCGTCAAGACGGGAGCAAGTCACTTGCTTGCTCTGCCTTCGCTCTATGAATTGATTCTGAAAGCCGACATCCCGTTGACTTCCATGAAAGTGGCGGTTGTCGCGGGCGAGAGCTGCTCTCCGGGGATTGTTGCGGCACACCGGAGTCACGCCCCTGATGCTGTGTTGGTCAACGAATATGGCCCGACAGAAGCGAGTGTGTGGTGCACGGCATGGACGGATGACCAGGAACAGCTTCCGGGGAGAATTCCCATTGGACGGCCGATCCCGGGCGCGACGGTATATGTACTCGATGCCAATTTGGCGCCGGTTCCCAGAGGAATCATAGGGGAGCTTTATGTGGCGGGGCCTGGACTGGCACGCGGCTACGTAGGCCATCCTGATATCACGGCGGACCGGTTCATTCCCAATCCGCTGAGTGAATACCCAGGAACACGCTTGTACCGGACAGGGGACTTAGTGCGGTGGAACACAAACTGGAACCTGGAATACCTGGGACGGAGAGATTCGCAGGTAAAGCTCCGCGGCTTCCGTATTGAGTTGGGAGAGATCGAAGCTGCACTGCGACAACATCCTGCGATCGCAGATGTAGTGGTTGTCCTCAGAGAGAGCAACACCGGAAAACGACTCGCAGCTTACTTCGTACCTCGTGGCGCATCTGCGGCAAGTCAAAGCGAATTGCGAAGGTATCTGGCACAGAGATTACCCGACTACATGATTCCCACCGTGTTTGTGGGACTGGAGAAGCTGCCGCTTACTCCCAATGGCAAGCTGGACCGGAAAGCTTTGCCAGAGCCCGAGCAAGACAGCCAAGCTCGAGAGTATACGGAACCGCGCGACGGAATTGAGCAGGCACTCTGCGGAATCTTGCAGAACGTGTTGGCGATAGAACGCGTTGGCGTGGACGATAACTTTTTTGAACTAGGGGGGCACTCGCTTCTGGCCACGCAAGTGATGTCGCAGGTGCGGAGCATCTTTCAGGTAGAACTTCCATTGCGTGTGCTATTTGAGGTTCCAAGCGTGCGAGGTTTAGCCGAACGGGTACGGACGGTGCGGAATGTCATCCAGCAACCTGGACCTTCGCTCATGCGGGCTGAATCAAGAGAAGACCTGCCGCTGTCGTTTGCGCAGCAACGGTTATGGTTCCTGGACCAGTTGGAACCTGGAAATGTGGCGTACAACGCACCTTTAGGGTTTCGTCTGGAAGGGGCGCTGGATAAGGACGCGCTGCGCTGGAGCGTGAACCAAATTGTCCATCGCCACGAAGTGCTGCGCACGGTTTTCCCATCGCGAAACGGCAAGCCGGTTCAAAAAATCTTCCCCGAACTACAGCTCCCCATCGAAGAAATTGACCTCAGCGAATTGCCGGCCGAAGGGCGTGAAGAAGTAGCGCGGCACTTGGCCCAGGCCGACGCGGAACGTCCTTTTGAATTGGCGCAAGGGCCACTGGTGCGGGCCAAGTTGCTCCGCTTGGGCGCGCAGGACCATGTGCTTCTTGTCACGCTGCACCACATCGTGAGCGATGCCTGGTCCTTAGGCATTATTGTGCGAGAGTTCACCGAACTTTATGAAGCTCGCATCAAAGGGGAAAAATCACCTCTCGTTGCGCCCGCAATCCAGTATGCCGATTTCGCTCTATGGCAGCGGGAGTGGTTGCAGGGTGAAGTACTGGAGGAGCAACTTGCGTACTGGAAAAACCAGCTTGCGGACCTGGAACCTTTGAATCTTCCTGTAGACCGTCGCCGCACGACGGCCCAGCGCCGTCGCGGGGACATTGTCTCCTTCCAAGCGACCGGCGATCTCGCAGAACAGTTACGGCGTTTGGGGAGACAAGAAGGTGTGACGCTGTACATGGCGTTGCTTGCCGCCCTGCAAGTCACACTCAGCAAGCACGCCGGCCAGCAGGATGTCGCCGTCGGTACCGCGGTAGCGAACAGAAACCGGTCCGGGGTTGAAGGGCTGGTCGGATTTTTCATAAACACCCTGGTGATGCGCACTCAATTGCAGCCGGATTGGAGCTTTGCGCGACTGCTGCAACAAGTCAGGCAAACAGCACTGGATGCTTACCAGCATCAGGATCTACCGTTCGAAACGCTGGTGGACGAGTTGCAGCCGGATCGTGATCTTAGCCGAACTCCGTTGTTTCAGGTCATGCTGGTCCTTCAGAACATTCGTCAGCAAGAAGTACATCTGCCTGGGGTGCGTCTGAGCGGTTTTGGCCTTGAGGTTCAGGCTCCTAAGTTTGATCTCATGCTTACCTTGGCGGAGGGAGCATCCGGCATTAGCGGCTCGATTTCGTATTCCAGCGATCTGTTTGAGCGGGCGACAGTCGAGCGCTTCTTGGAACATTTGAAGGTTGTGCTGCAGGCGATGGTCGAAAGGCCGGAACAGCGCATTGCAGACCTTTCCCTCCTTACTCCTGCCGAACGCGAAACCGTGTTGGTGGAGTGGAACCAGACAGCGGCCGAATACCCGGGCAAGTACGTTGCGGAGTTGTTCGAGGAACAGGTTGCCCACTCGCCGCATGCGGTGGCAGTGAAGTCGGAGGAGGGAAAGCTTAGTTACAGCGATCTAAATGCCAGGGCCAACGGCATAGCCAATGCGCTACGAAATCGCAACGTAGGACCGGAATCATTGGTGGGAGTTTACCTGGAACGCTCATTCGATATGGTGGCTGCTTTGTTGGGCGTGTTGAAGGCCGGAGCTGGATATGTCCCGCTGGATCCCGCTTATCCGATGGAACGGCTGCAATACATGCTCAAGGACAGCAGAGTCACTGTGGTATTGTGCTCTGGTTCGGCGTCGGAAGAGTTCCACGGCATGGATTGCGAGGCGTGGAAACTGGAAGATATCCCCCTCACGGAAGAGCCCGAAGAGCGCAAATTCAACACACAGCTCAGCGGGGATCATCCCGCATACGTGATCTTTACCTCGGGTTCTACGGGCGAGCCAAAAGGAGTCATGCTCACCCATGCTTCATTGCAAAACCATATGGCCTGGATGCAGCAGGTTCATCCGTTGGGACCTGAGGACCGGGTACTGCAAAAGACAGTATTTACCTTCGATGCCTCGGTCTGGGAATTTTATGCGCCATTGCTATCCGGCGGAACGCTGGTAATGGCGCGTCCCGGCGGCCATCGAGACCCGGAATATCTGGCGGAGTGTTTGCGGGAAGAGGCGATCACGGTATTGCAACTGGTTCCGCTGCAATTGCGGCTGCTGCTGGAACAGGATGGGTTGAGGCATTGTCATACCCTGAAGCGGGTGTATTGCGGCGGCGAAGCCCTGACCCGGGATCTGGTGCAGTCCTTTTATCGGCAATTACCGTGGGCGAAATTGTACAACCTCTATGGCCCGACGGAAGCGACCATCGATGCGACGATCGGGGAGTGCAGCAGCACACAGGAGAGCGATTCGGCGCCGATTGGGAAACCGATTGCCAACACACAGGTCTATGTGCTCGGTGAGGGAGGAGAACCAGTCCCCGTGGGAACATGGGGAGAACTCTACATCGGAGGCGCAGCATTAGGCCGAGGCTATCTGTATCGGCCGGAGTTGACGGCAGAATCGTTTGTGCCGAATCCCTTCAGCTCGATAGGCGGGGAGCGGCTGTACCGAACCGGGGACCAGGTGAGATGGCTACAGAATGGCGAGTTGGAATTCCTGGGGCGCCTCGATCATCAGGTGAAGTTCCGTGGTCATCGGCTTGAACTGGGTGAGATCGGCGCGGCTCTACTTCGACATCCGGATATAAAACAAGCGGTCGGAGTAATCCGCGAAGATGGGGGCGATACGAGATTAGTAGCATACTTCGTCGCCCGCGAAGGAGAGCTTAGCCGTGCGGAATTGCGCAGATACCTGTTCACGGTGCTGCCCGAATACGCTGTACCTTCTGAATTTGTCCAATTGGATCAACTTCCATTGCTGCCTAATGGCAAGATCAACCGGCAGGCGTTGCCTGCGCCGGCGACTGTGGAGATGGAAGACGAAACCTATGTTGCACCTCGTAATCGGGTGGAGGAAATTTTGTGCAACCTCTGGGCCAAATTGCTGAATGCTCACAAGGTTGGCATACACGACAACTTCTTCGAACTGGGCGGAGACTCGATTCTCAGTATTCAGGTGGTCGCCCGGGCACGGGAAGCGGGTCTGCAACTGACGGCCCGGCAGATGTTCGAGCGGCAAACCATCGCAGAGCTCGCGGAATTGCTGAAGAATACAGCTCCGGCTGAGAGCGCGGCGGTCAATGAGGATTGGCTTCTGGATGAGAAGCAACGTGCCGAAGTACAACCGCTGATCAAGGCGGATGACAGGATTGAAGACATCTATCCGCTGTCTTCGATGCAGCAAGGAATGCTGTTTCATTCGCTCTATGAACCCGAGTCGAAGGTCTATTTGATTCAGTTAAGCTCCAAAATCAGCGGAGGCTTGGAGCCGAAGGCATTTCGCAGAGCATGGGGAGAGGTAGTGCGCCGGCATCCCATCCTGAGGACCGCAGTGTTGTGGGAAGGGTTGGAAGAGCCGTTGCAGATCGTGCATGAATCCGTCAATTTGCCATGGACGCAAGAGGATTGGCGCGAACTCGGCAAAGCGATGCAGGGGGAGAAGTGGCAGGAGTTCCTGAGGAAGGACCAGGAACTCGGATTTAATTTTCAGCAAGCGCCCCTCATGCGTCTGGCGCTGCTGCAAACCGGTGAAGAAAGCTACTACTTTGCCTGGACTTTCCACCATGTTCTGCTCGATGGATGGTGCCGGCAGGCGCTCGTCAAAGAAGTTTTCATGTTCTACGAGGCGTATCGCGAAGGCCGAACGCTCGAACTGGAAACGCCACCAGCCTATCGGAACTACATCGCGTGGCTGGAGCAACAAGACGAAGAGAAAGCGGAGTCATTCTGGAGACAAGAGTTAAAGGGGTTCGCGTCGCCCACACGGCTTGGCATCGAGCGGGAAGGACCTGAGCTTGAAGCATTACCGCAAAATTATGGCGAGGTAATGCACCACTTCGCGGCGGAAGCAACACGGCAACTGGAAAACTTCGGCAGAAGCAGAAAAGTGACCCAGAACACGATTGTGCAGGGCGCATGGGCGCTACTTCTTAGCCGCTATAGCGGCGAAAAGGATGTTCTATTTGGGGCCACGGTTTCCGGGCGTTCCGCGCCGGTGACCGGCATCGAGTCCATGATGGGGTTGTTCATCAACACTCTGCCGGTGCGGGTGATCTTACACAAAGAGGAGACAACCTCTGAATTTTTGAGGCGCTTGCAAGCAAGACAGGCCGAGGTCCGGGAATATGAGTTCAGCCCCCTGACTAAAATGCAGGCTTGGAGCGAGGTTCGAGGTATGCCTCTCTTCAACACCCTGGTGGTCTTTGAAAACTATCCTGTGGATTCAGTCCTGCGGCAGAGAATAGCGGACACCATTGCGATCGATGTTCTGGATCTCATCGACCTCGGCAGCTATCCGCTCACGGTGATTGCGCATCCCGGCGAGGAACTGCGGTTGGCTCTCGCCTTCGATCGCAGAGTTTTTGATCAGGACAGCGCAGAGCGGCTGCTGCAACAGCTTTGCAAAATCATCGTTGCGATGTCCAGCGAAGAGGAGAAACAACTTCGGGATATTGCAATGCTGAGCGAAGACGAGCGCCAGCAAGTACTGATGGACTGGAGCCGCGCGGATGCGGTTCTTCCCTCGCAGAGCGTTCAAAAATTGTTTGAAGACCAGGCTCTCAGAACGCCCCTTGCCACGGCTGTGGAAATGGAAGGCCTGAAGCTTACCTATCAAGAGTTAAACCAACAGGCAAATCAATTAGCAAAATATCTGCGCGACCGCGGAGTAGGAACGGAGACCCTGGTTGGCATCGGCATGCAGAGGTCGATTGCGATGATCGTAGGCCTTCTCGGGATACTGAAAGCCGGAGGAGCGTATGTTCCTTTGGATGCTGGGTATCCGACTGAGCGCCTGGACTACATGCTGAGTGACACAGGGGCTCGAGTGTTGTTGACCCAGGAGAGTTTGTTGGATCATTTACCCCATTTTGAGGGGCAAGTGATCTGTCTAGACCGGGACTGGAACCAGATCAGCCGCGAAAGCGATCAAAATCTCGAAGAATACAGTGCGAGCGACAACCTCGCTTACGTAATGTACACGTCCGGATCAACCGGGCGTCCGAAAGGGATTGCCATTCTCCATCAGGCCATTGTTCGCCTGGTAAAGAATACCAATTATGTGCAGTTAGACCAGAGTGACCGGACTGGCCAGGTGGCCAGCATGTCCTTCGATGCGGCCACCTTCGAAGTGTGGGGGGCATTGCTCAACGGAGGCTGCGTAGTGGTGCTGGACCGGGACACCAGCTTGAATCCCGGCAAGTTAGAGCAGGCCATTGCCGAGCGGAAGATCACCGCCATGTTTCTGACCACAGCACTTTTCAACCAGATCGCCCGCGACTCCAGCTCCGCATTCCGGAGTATGCGATACCTGTTGGTCGGTGGCGACGCAGTGGATCGGCAATGGATGGAAGTCGTACTCAGGTCAGGCAAGCCGCAGCACTTCTTAAATGGGTACGGTCCCACTGAGATGACCACCTTTACCACCAACTACGAAATCGAGGATCTGGGGAAGGAGACCAGCAACATACCCATCGGAGGACCGATTTCGAACACTGAAGTCTATGTGCTAGGCGAAGAGATGGAACTGCTTCCGCTAGAAGTTACGGGGGAACTTTATGCCGGCGGACCGGGGATGGCCCGCGGGTATCTCAATCGTCCAGAGTTGACCGCCGAAAAATTTGTACCAAACCCGTTCGCACAGAAACCCGGCGAAAGGCTATATCGGACCGGTGACAAGGTGAGACGGCGTGCCGATGGAAACATCGAGTTTCTCGGACGTCAAGATCACCAAGTGAAAATGCGGGGATTCCGCATCGAGTTGGGCGAGATTGAGATTGCGCTTCAGCAACTGCCCGAGGTTGAGCAGGCTACCGTCATCATGCGGGAAGACGAACCGGGCAATAAGCAACTGGCCGCGTATGTGGTTACAAGCGGCGCAATCACCAAAGCCCAACTGCGAGAAGCTCTTGGCCTCAAGCTCCCTCCCTATATGGTCCCCGCGCATTTCGTAATGCTCGATTCATTTCCATTAACTCCAAATGGAAAGATAGACCGTAAGGCATTGCCAGAGCCGTCGACGGAACGCGGGCTGGATGAAGCTGGCTATGTTGCCCCACGAAACGATATAGAAGCCATTCTATGTGGGATTTGGGCGAAGCTTCTCAAAGTGGAACGCGTGGGTATACATGACAACTTCTTCGAGCTGGGCGGAGATTCAATCCTGAGCATCCAAGTGATCGGTCGCGCGCGGGGAGAGGGTGTGCAACTGACGCCCCGACAAATCTTTGAACGCCAGACAATTGCAGAACTGGCGGAAGTGGCGCAGATAACGAAAGTCGATAAAGCCGGACCGGACACCGGTTGGAGCGCCAACCCAATTCCGCTTACTCCGATCCAAGCCGCTTTCTTCCAATGGAAACTGCCCGATCCGGACTATTACAACCAGGCGGTCATGTTGGAATTGAAGCCCGGAGTTGATTCAGTCCTGATCCAACGTGTGCTTGAAGAATTATTGCAGCATCATGAAGTACTGAGGATGAGGTACGAAGTAAGCGAACAGGGGCCATTACAGTTGTCCAACCCACTAGCTCCAGAAGGGTTTTATGAACGCAAGGACTTTAGCGGTTTTGACGAGAGCGACCAGAAAGTGGTCCTGGAACTTGATGCCGACCGGGCACAAGCCAGTTTGAATTTAAAGGCTGGGCGGTTGGTCAGCGCAGTGGAATACGATCTTGGCGCAGGCCAGAGCAAACGCTTACTTCTGGCAATCCACCATCTGGTCGTTGACGGAGTGTCCTGGAGAATTCTGCTGGCAGACCTGGAGCGTGGCTACGAACAGTTGAAGAACGGCCAAGCCCTGAGTCTTGGAAAGACCGCTTCCTTCCGTCAATGGGCGGAGTGGGTGCGCCAATATAGCAATGAAAAACAACTCAGAGAAGAGATGGCGTACTGGTGCGCTGAATCGCGCAAGAAGGCGAAAGCGCTGCCCAAAGACGCGGAACTGACTGGCAGTCAGGAGGACTCCGGCGGAGAGATTCAAACGATTGCCGTTTCGCTCGATGAACAGGAAACGCGAGAGTTGCTGCAGGAAGTTCCGAGGACCTATCACACCCAGATCAATGACGTGTTGCTGACCGCGCTCGGCCGCGTATGCGCGGAATGGACCGGAAGCCGCCAGGTTCTGGTCGATCTCGAGGGCCACGGACGTGAGGAAGTGCTCGCCGACATAAATTTGTCTGAAACCGTGGGATGGTTTACTGCTGTTCACCCGGTGCTGCTTGAAGTTGAGGAAACCTGGGATGCCGGCCATGCCCTGAAACAAACCAAAGAGCAATTGCGCCGCGTGCCCAATCGAGGATTCGGATATGGAGTGCTGCGTCACATAACCGAAGATGAAAGCATTCGTCGTGAACTGGCTGAACTTCCCCAGGCGGAGATCAGCTTCAACTATCTCGGCCAATTTGACCAGGTATTCCAGGAATCCCGATTGTTCCGCCCAGCCCCGGAGAGCAGCGGGCGGTCGGTGTCGGCCGAGAACCGCCGCCAGCATGTAGTCGATGTCGGCGGTATGGTCGCCCAAGGACGCTTGCAGATTGGTTGGACCTACAATCCAAACCTTATTCGGCGGGAAACAGTAGAGAAAGTAGCTCAGGACTATGTGAGCTGTTTGCGGGAAATCATTGTCCACTGTCGCAGTGAACATGCGGGCGGATACACGCCTTCGGATTTCCCGCTGGCCAGACTAAGTCAACCGGAACTTGATCGCTGCATCGGGAAAGGCATCGGAATCGAAGATGTATACGGCCTATCTTCGATGCAGCAAGGGCTGCTCTTCCACGCATTGTATGAATCGGGATCGAGTATTCATTTCCTGCAATTGGCGTGTCATGCCCGCAAGGGCATCGTACCGGCAGCTTTTCGACGGGCATGGGAAGAGGTAGTCCGGCGGCATCCCATTCTGCGTACCGCATTTTTATGGGAAGGACTGGAGCAGTCGGCCCAGGTGGTGTACGACAAAGTCGAAGTACCGTGGCTTGAGCAGGATTGGAGAGACCTCTCCGCCGCTGCCCAACAGGAAAAATGGCAACAATTCCTCCGGGAAGACAGACAGAAAGGTTTTGATTTCAGAAAGGCGCCATTGATGCGCCTGGCCCTGATCAGGACTGGCGAGCAGAGTTACTACTTCGTTTGGAGTGCGCACCACATCCTGATGGATGGATGGTGCCGTCCTCTGTTAATCGGTGAAGTTTTCAACTTATACAAAGCCTACCGCGAAGGAAAAGATCCGGAGCAGAAGCGAGCCCCAGCCTTTCGGGAATATATTGCGTGGTTGCAAAGGCAGGATGAGCAAAAGGCGGAAGTTTTCTGGCGGAATACTCTGGGAGGCTTCCGCGGCGTGCACGATCTTGGCATCAAGCAACACAAACGGGAACTCGCACCAGGCGAGGAGCGCTTTGGTGAAAAGAGGGCCGGAATTGGCCGCGAGCTGACACAGCGACTGGAAAAGCTCGCCCGGGAGCAGCAGGTAACGCTCAACACCGTGCTGCTGGGTGCCTGGGCCCTGGTGCTCGGCAGCTATATGGGATGCCCCGATGTCATCTTTGGCACGACAGTCTCCGGACGTCCGGCGGAACTGCCGGGCATTGAGAACATGATTGGTCTGTTCATCAATACGTTACCGATGCGGGTAGAGTTGAAAATTGGAGAGACGGTTGCCGCCTATTTGCAGCGGCTACAGCAGCGCCAGGTGGAAACGCGCGACTATGAATACACTCCGCTTCCCAAGGTGCAAGTATGGTGCGATATGCCACGCGGTGTTCGCTTGTTCGAAAGTCTACTCGTGTTTGAGAACTATCCCGCGGATACGGCTATGGGGAAGCAGGTTGATACCAGCCTGGAGATCGATTCCGTTCTGAACTTCGATGTTACGAATTATCCGCTTTCTCTAGCCGCAGTACCGGGAACGGATTTGATGATGGTTTTCAAGTACGACCGGATCCTGTTTGGCCTCCCGACCATCGAGAGAGTGTTCGATCAACTGTGTACAGTTCTCGAGCAGATGGCTACTGCACCGGAAGATCGTCTTGAGAAGATATCGCTGCTGACCCCCGGGCAGCAATTCAGGGCTGAAGGCTGGGTTGGTCCGGTGGCTGTTGGTAAGGATGAGCGCAGCATTCCGGAAGTGCTGGCGTCGTATGCCGAAAGTTCGCCTCAGACGCTCGCCCTCATTGCCGACGGCAAGCAAGTCTCGTATGCCGAATTGAATCGACTTGCAAACCGGCTGGCCCACCGCTTGCAAGGGTTTGGCATCAGTCCTGGCAAGCGCGTAGCAATATTCCTGGAGCAGGAATCCCACCTGATGACAGCGCTGCTGGGTGTCTTGAAAACTGGAGCAGCATTCGTAGTTGTGAAATCAACCGACCCTCAAAAGCGCATAACGGGAATTCTGAACGATGCGGATGCCGCCATAATCATCACGGAACACCATTTGCGCAATAAGTTTGACGAATCGCCGGCAAGATTGGTGCTCATCGATCAAGCTGAAGCGGAACTTGAGGCGCAAAGCTGCGATGAGCTCGATCATCTGACGGATGCGGACGGTCTGGCGTGTCTGCTGTACCACTCCAGCCCCGATGGCACGCCTCGCGGTACATTGATCACGCACTCTTCTTTACGCTCGGGGACATTTGCCGCCGAACTGGCGATCCAGGCGGACGACCGGGTTGCTCTCAACCTGGATGCTTCGCTTGATGGAACTTGTTTTCAGGTTTTCTCGGCGTGGGCTGCTGGAGCATGTGTCGTAGGCATTCCGCGGTCCCTGGCGCCGCGAAAATTCGCCGACTTCCTGCGCGAGCAACGCGTGACGGTATTAGTAACTACAAGCGACGTGTTTTCACGCACAGCCTCACAGTTCCCTGTGGCATTCAAAAAAATGCGCTTAGTGATGATTACAGACCCGCTTCGCTTGACGGGTTCGCTGACGCAAATGCCGCCGCCACAGACTCTGGAACGTGTTTACGGAGTCTACGGCTTCAGCGAATCAGGTGGGCCGTCTCTCCTATATCCAATGAGGACGCAGGTTGATGGAGGCCAGATCCCAGCAGACTCTGTTGCCGTCGGTAGAAAGGTCTATCTGCTGGACCGCCAATTACGGCCGGCTCCGGATGGCATATTGGGCGAAATCTACATTGGCGGAAAAGGCCTATCTATCGGTTACGAGAAGCGGCCCGAACGTTGGGCGCAAGATTTTATTACCGATCCTTTTTCCGACATCGCGGGCCAGAGAATGTACCGCACCGGAGACAGGGCCCGGCGCACTACAGAAGGGTGGATGGAATTGGAGCCTCGGAACGACGGTCGCCTGACAATCGACGGGCAACGCGTCGAAACAAAAGAAGTGGAAACCCTACTTCTACAGCACAACCGAGTCTCCGATGCTACGGTCCTCTCCGAGAAAAGTGAAGGCGAGATCACACTATCGGCTGTGCTGGTAACCGACGGTGAGTATGAAATTCCAAGCGACGAACTAAGAGGCTTTCTGGCAGAGTACTTGCCGGAATTCATGGTTCCAGCCACCTTCGCCTTCATCGATGTCATTCCCCGAACGTCTCGAGGAGAAGTTGATGCACAGGCCCTGGTTAACAAGCTGCGGCACAAGAAGGACGAGCGACCAAGGAATGAGATTGAAGAAGTTTTGGAGCTGATCTGGGCTAGGCTGCTGAAACGAGAGCAGGTCGGAATCCACGACAACTTTTTCGAACTGGGTGGCGATTCGATTCTAAGTATTCAGCTCGTGACTCATGCCCAGGAAGCGGGAGTGCATATTACGCCGCGCCAACTCTTCGAACATCCGACCATTGCCGAATTGGCTGAGGTCGCTGGTAAGGTTAGTACAGAAAGTAGTGCGGACCAGGGAACCATTACGGGACCGGTGCCGCTCACGCCCATCCAAACTGCCTTCTTCGAGTGGAATTTGGCAAACTCCGCACACTTCAATCAGGCGGTGCTGCTGGAGTTGGCGTCTGGCGTGGATTCGGAACACCTGGAGAATGCGGCTCTGGCCTTAGTCCGAGCGCACGACGCTCTTCGTATGAAGTTTACGCGGCAGGGTACGGAATGGAAGCAATCCTGTGAAGCGGAAGTACCGCAGGGTGTGTACCGGCGCTGTGACTTCAGCAAACTCACGGCGGCTGAGCAACATGCCGCTTTGGAAGCTGACGCCAACCTGGTCCATGCCAGTTTGGATTTGGAACGGGGTCTTTTGATGCGAGCGGTGGAATACAACTTGGGCAGCGAGCGCGGGAAGCGATTGCTGCTCGTCATCCATCATCTCGTTGTAGACGGCGTTTCGTGGCGAATCTTGTTGACCGATCTGGAACGTGGTTACCAGCAACTCGCACAAGGTCAGCCACTGAAGTTGGGCTTCAAAACTACTTCTTACAAGCGCTGGTCCGAAGAGTTGCGGGAATATAGCAAGGGAGATCAAGTCAAACAGGAAGTATCGTACTGGTCTTCAGAATCTAGGAAGGATGTGGGCGTGTTGCCCCGGGATTATTCGGAGGCGCGGGCGGAAGAAAATACGGTAGATACCATCCGCAATGTGACCGTATCTCTCGAAGCGGAAGAGACCAGAGAACTCTTGCAGGAACTTCCCCAGTTCTACCACTCGCAGATCAACGAAATATTGCTGGCGGTTGCCGGTCAGGTGTTTGGCGAGTGGGCCGGAAGTAACCGCGTAGTGGTTGACCTCGAAGCACATGGACGAGAAGACCTGTGGACAGGGACCGACGTCTCACGGACAGCTGGCTGGTTTACCACTCTTTATCCGGTGTTGCTGGGTTCGACGGGAACCCCGTGGCGGCCAGGTGAAGCGCTGCGGGAAACTAAGGAGCAGTTACGCGGAACACCCAATCGCGGCTTTAACTATGGAGTGCTACGCTACCTTGTCGAAGATCGGCAGATCCGGAAACAGTTGGCAGAACTGCCCCAAGCGGAAATCAGCTTTAACTATTTGGGGCAATTGGACGCTTTGGTTGGCGAGGCCCGGCTGTTCAAACTATCTTCGGAAAACAGCGGGAAAGCGGCAGCGGGCGAGAACCGGCAACCCTATCTCCTAAGTATTAACGGGGCCGTGGTGCAGGGCAAACTCCAGATGAACTGGAGCTACAGCGAGAAGCTGCACCGGCGTGAATCGATTGAAATCCTGGCGCAACGTTACGTTGAGTATCTGCGGGAATTGCTGGTGCGCAGCCATTCTGACGAGGCGGATGGGTTCACTCCGTCCGATTTCCCCCTGGCCGAGATGACCGACGACGATTTATCAAAGATCGCCTCCCTCCTCAATCAATAAGTCCCGCATTTGCGTTTTGAGGTCTCAATGAAACTACCCAATGTAGAAGACATCTATCCCTTGTCTCCGATGCAAGAAGGGATGCTGTTTCATAGACTCTATAACCCCGATTCCGAGGCGTACTTTATTCAGATGGGTTGCCGCTTGCGCGGCACTCTGGTGACAAGTGCTTTTCGGAAGGCATGGGAAGAGGTGGTTCGGCGGCATCCGGTTTTGCGAACTGGATTCCTCTGGGATGGACTCAAGAAGCCGATGCAGGTTGTGCGCAAGAGTGTAGATCTGCCATGGTGCGAGGAAGATTGGCAAGGTTTGTCGGAACCGACCCAAAAGGCAAGATGGGAAGAGTTTCTCCAACAAGACCGCAAGCAGGGATTTGATTTCATCCAGCCCCCCTTGTTGCGGGTGGCGCTGATGCAGACCAGCGAAGAAAGCTATTACTTTGCCTGGAGCTTTCATCACATCCTGTTGGACGGCTGGTGCCGCCAGATGATAATTCAGGAGGTCTTCAAGTTCTACGAAGCCTACAGCCAGGGACGCGAGCTGAAATTAGACCGCCCTCGACCCTATCGCGAGTACATTGCGTGGCTCCAGAAACAAAATGAGCAGGAAGCGGAGACATTCTGGCGGGAAGAGCTGTCGGGTTTTATCGACCCCACTATGCTTGGAATTGAGCAAGTAAAGCCCGGAATTGCCGAAGACGATGAAGCTCACGAGGTGATCGTTTCCCGCCTCGACGAGAACTTAACGCAACGCTTAGAGCATCTGGCCCGGACACAACAAGTAACTCTCAACACAATAGTCCACGGCGCGTGGGGGATTTTGCTCGCTCACTACAGTGGAACAAAGGATGTAGTGTTCGGAGCCACAGTATCGGGACGTCAGACTCCGGTCACCGGCATCGATACGATGATGGGCATGTTCATCAACACGTTACCCGTACGCGTTCAGATAAAAAGCGACGAGGAGGTGGGAGGCTATCTCAAGCGGTTACAACGTCACATGGCGGCGGCACGTGAGTACGAATATTTCCCCATGGTAAAGGTTCAAGGGTGGAGTGAGCTGCCGCCGGGCATGCCGCTGTTTGAAACCTTTGTTGTTTTTGAGAATTATCCAATTGACTCTTCTGCCCAAACCCAGGTCGGGGCGGCCATAAAGTTTGAAGAAATGCAGGCCTTTGAAACCAATACCTTTCCTTTGGTACTGGCCGTCATTCCTGGGCGCTCCATGAAGATGAGTTCTTCCTTCAGCCCCCGTATCTTCAATCGAGAGAGTGTTAATCGGCTGCTGGAACATTTTGAGGTGGTCCTGGATGGGATTACTGATCGAGCCGGCAGAATCGGCGAAATATCTCTTCTTCGGGAGACCGAGCGTCAACAAATTCTGGTGGAGTGGAACCAGACCCAGCGCTCTTATCCCGCGCAGAGTGTGCCGCAGCTTTTTGAAGATCAGGTAGGGAAAACACCCGATGTTCCTGCGATCGTATGGGAAGGAGAGCGGTTGACCTATGAGGAATTGAACCAACAGGCCAACCAACTGGCGCGTTACCTAACTGAGTTAGGAGTTGGGCCTGAGGTTTCAGTGGGGATTTGTGTCGAACGAGGTATACCTTTCGTCATTGGCGCTCTGGCAATTCTTAAGGCAGGAGGCGCCTATGTGCCGCTCGATCCTTCTCATCCAGCGGAACTACTGGAAACAATGTTGTCGGAAGCACACGTATCCATCGTGGTGGCGCAGAATAGCACGCGCGATGTGATTTCGTCCGCCGCTGGATTGTGGACGCAGATCGTTAGCTTGGACGGAGACCGGGACCAAGTCGCAAGTCAGAGTGTGGAGAATCTAGCCGCGGACCTGGGGCCGGACAATCTGGCTTATGTCATGTACACCTCTGGATCGACCGGGCAGCCGAAAGGGATTGCCATCCTGCACCAAGCTATTGTCCGCCTGGTAATAAATACCAACTACGTGCACTTAACCGGCAGTGACCGGATTGCCCAGATAGCAACCACGTCGTTTGACGCCGCTACTTTCGAAATCTGGGGTGCGTTGCTCAACGGCGCGTGCGTGGTGGTATTGGATCGGGAGACTAGCCTGAATCCGGTCAAGTTAGAGCAGGCCATTGGTTCGGAAAAGATCACCGTCATATTCCTGACCACAGCGCTGTTCAACCAGATCGTGCGCGAATCGCAGGGAGCATTCCGGAGTTTGCGCTATCTGTTGTTTGGGGGAGAAGCGGTAGATAAGCAATGGGTAGAAGCTGTGCTGCGAGGAGGCAAACCCGGGCACTTCTTGCATGTATATGGTCCGACAGAAATGACCACGTTCACCACGTCCTACGAGATTATTCCGACGGAGGGAAATGAGACAGTTCCCATCGGAGGACCAATCGCAAACACTGAGGTCTATGTGCTGGACGAAGAAATGGAACCTGTCCCGGTCGGAGTCACGGGGGAACTCTATGCCGGTGGACCGGGGACCGCGCGAGGATATCTAAACCGTCCAGAGCTGACGGCCGAAAAATTTGTGCCGCATCCGTTCGCACAAAAACCAGGCGAGCGGTTATACCGTACGGGGGATCGGGTGCGACGACGTATAGATGGAAACATTGAATTTATCGGACGGCGAGACACGCAAGTAAAAATGCGCGGATTCCGCATCGAGCTGGGAGAGATCGAGACAGCTTTGATGAATGTGGCCAAGTCCGAGAATGTGGTCGTAATGATGCGGGAGGATCGGCCGGGAGACAAGCAACTAGTCGCATACGTGGCCATGCCTCGACAGGCGGATACGCATGACCTCAAACAGGCGCTAAGGCAAAGGCTTCCAGAGTACATGGTGCCTTCCGAGATTGTCATTATGGAGTCGCTGCCGCTGACCCGCAACGGCAAGATAGACCGCGGGGCGCTCCCTGCACCCAGTACCGAGAGGAACACAAATGGTGGTGAGCAGCGGACGGTACGGACCCCAGTCGAAGATTTGATCGTTCAGATTTGGGAAGAAGTGCTCCAGGTACATCCCATCGGGGTGATGGACAATTTCTTCGGTCTGGGCGGCCACTCCCTGTTGGCCACGCAAGTTGTACTGCGCATGAACACCGCTTTTCATTTCGACATTCCTCTGCGACTGGTATTCGAATACCCCGTGGTTGCAGAGTTGGCATGCCAAATCGAAGAATTAATGCAAGGCGGAGCCCGGCAGGATGCGCCTCCTATTCAACGCGTGCCGCGAACCGATGATCTGCCCCTCTCCTATGCCCAGCAGAGGCTGTGGTTTATCGAGCAATTGGAGCCCGGGAGGTCCACGTACAACGTTCCGGCTGCTGTCCGCATACAGGGGGATCTCGATGTCGCGGCCTTAGAGCAGGCTTTCAGCGAGATCGTGCAGAGACACGAGCCTCTGCGCACCCGCTTCGGACTGGTGGCCGGGGAGCCCCGCCAGATTATTGAAACCAATGGTGAATTCCACTTGCTGATTTCGGACCTGACCTCAGTTCCGGCATCCGATCGTGAAGAACAAGCCAAATTGCTGATAAGGGAAGACGCGAAGCAGCCGTTCGATCTCGGCCGTGACCGCTTGATGCGAGTCAGGCTGCTACGCCTCGCTCCCGAAGATCACGTGCTGGCGGTGACGATGCACCACATCGTCTGCGATGGCTGGTCCATCGGAATTCTGATGCGCGAGGTGTCTGCTCTCTACGCTGCTTTCAGTGCGGGCAAGGCTTCACCCTTGGAAGAATTGCCTATTCAATATGTCGATTACAGCGTGTGGCAGCGGCAATGGCTTGATGGTGAGATCATGGACCGGCAACTGAATTACTGGAGAGAGCAACTGGCCGGTGCTGAAATCCTCGATCTGCCGACGGATCGTTCCCGTCCCGCGATTCAAAGCCAGCGCGGCGAAAGAATGCAGATTGCATTGCCCCCAGAGCTTACCGCCAAGATCCGAGCGCTGGGCCGGGCTAACGCCGCCACCTTGTATATGACTCTGCTGGCGGCCTTTCAAGTGCTGCTGTACCGCTACAGTGGGCAGGAGAACTTTGCCGTAGGGTCGCCGATTGCAGGCCGCCGGCGGACCGAAACGGAAGGGCTAATCGGCTTTTTCGTCAATACTCTTGTTCTGCGGGCCAGACTCAACAGTCAGAGCACTTTCTCCGAGCTCCTGCAAGAAGTAAAAGAAGTGACACTGGGCGCTTATACGCACCAGGACGTCCCCTTTGAAAAGCTGGTGGAAGAGTTGCAACCAAAACGCGATCTCAGCCGTTCGCCACTATTTCAAGTACTGTTTGTTCTCCAGAATGCGCCGCTTTCCGATCTGGAATTCGGTGTGTGCAAGTTGCTGCCCTTTTCGGCGGTGCAGGCTTCCGCGGCAAAATTCGAGTTGACTCTGGACTTCTGGGACCTTGAGTCAGGGGTGCAAGGTTCGCTGGAATACAACACTGACCTGTTTGACTCACACCGAATCAGCCGCATGCTCGGTCATTACCAGGTGGTGCTTAACGCTATGGTCAACCAGCCGGAACAGATAATCTCTGAATTTTCAATCTTGACCGAGCAGGAGCGGCAGCAGTTGCTGGTGGACTGGAACCGTACCGAAGCAGATTGTCCGCGCGGCAAATGCGTGCATGAATTGTTTGAGGAGCAAGCCCGCCAGACACCCAAGGCCGTAGCCGTTGAATATGAGGACCAGTGGCTCAGCTATACGGAACTGGACCAGCGGGGGAACCAATTAGCCTGTTATTTGCAGAGACTGGGCGTCAGACCGGAAGTGAAGGTGGGAATCTGCATGGAACGCAGTTTGGAGATGGTGATCGCCCACCTGGCAATCCTCAAAGCTGGTGGCGCGTACGTTCCACTTGATCCTAACCATCCTGCGCAGCGCTTGTCGTGTGTGGTCTCAGACTCAAACCTTGGCATTATCCTTGCCCACGCGGCAACCGCAGGATGTGTAGCAGAAACCAAGTCGCGCATCGTCTGTCTGGATTCAAATTGGGGAAAGAGTGCTGGCGACCTCGATGCTTCGCCTGTGTACTATGCCGATCCTGCTTACCTCGCCTATGTCATGTACACTTCGGGTTCTACAGGCGTTCCGAAAGCCGTGGGTGTTACTCACGGCAATATCGTGCGGATGCTATACGGCAATCATTTCGCTGACTTTTCTGGTGGGCGAAAGTTTCTTCAGTTCGTGCCCATTACCTTCGATGTTTCTGCCCTGGAAATTTGGGGTTGCTTGTTGAATGGCGGCACACTTGCCGTATTCAAAGGTGGGACGGCAGAGCTTGGAGATCTGGCCGATTTCATTGAACGCCGCGCTGTCGATACAGCGTGGCTCACCTCTGGACTCTTTCACCAGATCCTTGAGCATACAGGGGAAAAATTGCGCGGGGTGCGGCAATTGCTTGTCGGAGGAGATGTAGTCTCTCCTACCTGGGCGCGCAAGGCACTCCATAGCGCCCCCGGACAAGTTTTGATAAACGGATATGGCCCAACCGAGAACACGATGCTTACCACCGCCCATCGCATGGAAAAAGTGGAAGACGTAGGTTACACCTCGGTCCTAATTGGAAAGCCGGTCCCCAGCACCGAGGTATATGTGCTTGATAAGAAGATGGGACTCGTTCCGGTAGGTGTTCCCGGAGAACTCTATGCTGGAGGGGAAGGACTGGCTCGAGGTTACCTGAACTCTCCGGAGCTAACCGCGGCAAAGTTCGTGCCCAACCCTTTCAGCCGAACACCGGGAGAGCGACTCTATCGCACGGGAGACCTTGTCCGGTGGATTAACAGTGGAAACCTGGAGTTCATCAAAAGGCTTGACCACCAGGTAAAAGTGCGGGGTTTCCGAATTGAACTGGGCGAGATCGAGACTGCATTAGAACGGCTGAAAGGTGTTGAGCAGGCCGTGGTAATTACTCGCGACAATAAATTTGCCGAGAAACAGCTGCTCGCTTACATCGTTACGTCCGGTGAGATCTCTATCAGCAGTCTGAGGGAAAAACTGAGAGAACAACTTCCCGATTACATGATACCTGCCCATTTTGTGAAGCTGGACACAGTTCCACTAACTTCCAACGGTAAGATTGATCGGCAGTCTCTGCCGTCGCCAGTGAATGAGAGAGTCACACCCGGCAAAGACTATGCCATTCCACAAACGCCTCTAGAGAGAGAACTGGCCACGATCTGGAGTGAGTTATTGGAGTTAAGGCAGGTAAGTATCCATGATGATTTCTTTGAAATAGGCGGGCATTCTTTGCTGGCGGTAAGAATGCGCAGCATGGTTGAGGACCGCCTCAAACGCGATATGGCCTTGCGTGATCTCTTTCGCGCTCCCACAATTGCAGGTCTCGCCCGATTACTGGAGCAGGCCTCTGATCCGACAGCTTCTCCTATTCTGGTTGAGATTCAACCGCATGGCAGCCGGACTCCGTTCTTTGCCGTTCATCCAGTCGGCGGAAATGTACTTTGCTATGCCGAACTCGCGCGCGAGCTTGGTCCGGAGCAGCCGTTCTACGGGTTACAAGCCCCTTCTCCCGTTCTACTCCCGGAGAACCCGAGTCTTGAGCAGATGGCCGAACTCTACATCAAAGAGATTCGGAGTGTACAGCCGTCGGGGCCGTATCTATTGGGCGGGTGGTCGTTAGGCGGGTTGGTGGCTTGGGAGATTGCGAGACAACTGAAGGCTCAAAGCGAAACCATAGGACTACTCACCCTAATTGATAGCTATCCTCCCGTGGGAACATCCTCTGGCTCAGCGTTTCAGGACTTCCCAGTCCTCCCTTGGTTCGCACGTGATATGGCGAACCTTGTAGGTAGAGACCCCGAAACTGCACGCGAGGCCTTTGAGCAACTTGGACCTGACGAACAATGGAGAATGGTCCAGGATGCACTGGTTCAGTATGGTGTGGTGGCCGAGAGAAATGCCCACGCAGAGATGAGCAGGTTGTTGGAGATATTTACGCGGAACATTCGAGCCATGTCGCGCTATTCAATGAACCCGGCAGCGCAAAACGTGCTTCTTCTCGCAGCCACTGAAGGCCAAGTGCCGGAGCAGTTAGTCAGTCAATGGAAGCAATGGGCTGGCGGCGGAGTCGAATTTCATCTGCTTCCCGGGAATCATTATTCCATCATCCGACGCCCGAACGTCACGGTGATAGCAGAAGCCCTGCAATGCCGGTTGAACGCTTTCTCTGAGCACGCTTCGAGACTCTTCGAAGAAGAGCAGCTTGCTTAGCAAATGCCGGAGACTAACTCTCGATCTGTTGCAGAAAAGGGGTCCGATCATAAATCGGAGAAGTCAGATTTCGACTGGACTAACTTCCGGGGGGCAGGTCAGAACTAATGATCGTGCATCGCGACTCGGCTGGCTCCCCGGTTTCTGGTCCGAACATCCAAAGCAGCGGCGCGGGCGGCTCAGGCGCGTGCCGAACCCCGTGTGAGACCGTCAATCACCCGAAATGCAGCCTCCGCGATCGGGCGCCGAAAGCAGGCGCTCATTTCACGGACGCTGTTCTTGAAGCTGCTGTTTGCCGTGATGCGATTTATGAGTTTGCTGAGGTCCGATCCATTGAGGGTCTCAACGTCAGCGCGTAATCCAAGTCCATAATGGACAACCCTTTCTGCGGCGGAAAACTGATCGCGCATCATAGGAACGACGATCATAGGCACTGCCGCTGCGATGCACTCCTTCACGCTACCTAGTCCGCCATGGGTGATCATTAAGTCTGCGCGTTTCAGTACCTCGGGCTGTGACAACCAATCGGTCACCCATACGTTTCCGGGAAGTGGGCCAAGCTCCTGCGGGTCAAGACCTCTGCCAGTTGATACGATTAGCTCGATATCGGTTCGGGTCCCGATCTCGTCGATTGCCATGCGGAAGAAACGACGGCTGATGTCGGGTCGCAGATGCGCCTGGCTCCCGAGTGAGCAATAGATGAGCTTGGACGACAAGGAACTGCATGCGACACGGTCTTGTGTCGGTTGGAAAAGAGTCGGGAGCAGGGCTGCGCCAATGTAAAGGGCGCTATCATCGTCATTAGTATCGGGAGATGCGAATTCTTGCGGTAACAAAATGAGTTCTGGTATTTCAAGAGCCAGATCTGCGATGTCTGTCAGCTTCTTGATCGGTACGTTCGCATTTACAAGTAAATCCATGAGTTCAGGTAACCCGTCGGCAACGTCCATTAATCGGTTCGTCACAACTTCCCTGCAGAGCTGCTTACGAGGTAAGGATGTGCAATGCGATCGCAACAGCACAACAGGAGTGTTATAACGAAATCGCAACACTAATGCCTCGGCTGAAAAGATTGTCAGGGTAAGAAACAAATCAGGCTTTAGTCTTGCAACAGTATCATCGAGCGCAATTCCTCGAACGAGTGGTCCAAACAGATACAGCTGATTTGAACCCGCATCTGCTCCATGCCGAATTTCCTTTTCAAAAAATGGCAAGCATGTAAAACCCTGGCTCCTAATAAGCTGTTGCGTCTCAGAAAAGGTCAAGGCGGGACCGTCCGTTCCAATATATGAAACGAGGTAGGTCACATCGTGTCCACGATTTAGGAGTTCTCCACAAAACGAAAGAGTTGGAAGGACATGGCCCTCTGCGCTGTCGATGACTATAGCTATTCGCGCCATGCGAAAAATCCCCCTACATTATCGTCGATACCAATGCTAATTCGCCATGAGTTAATAAACAGTCCTAACTCACTGCTAGGTCCCGGATTTGTCTGTAACTGAGAGTGCGTTGTTTGGAGGTTATAAAGCCATGAAATTGCTGCCAGTAAAAAGCATTCACCGCCCCACCATGGATGAGTTCCAATCCAGCTATTTTCAAAAGACTCCTGTTATTCTTACAGGCTTTACCGATAACTGGCTGGCAAGGAAATTGTGGAAACCGGAGTCAATGAAGCAAGTGTTTGGGCACATTACAGTGCCGCTTCGCGGGAGCGATAACGAATTCGAGGTATTTTTCAAACATGTGGGCGCCACCATCATGACCTTAGGACAGTATTTTGATGCCATTGCAGATCCCGCGCGCACCGGAAGGCCGCCATTCCTCGGGAACATCTCGTTCGATGACCCAGGTACTCGGGAGCACCTGAAACCGTTGCGGTCTCATTTCAGCTTTCCGAGGTTATTTCCGGGTAAGGACAAGCAGGAACTGCGGCTCTGGATCGGAGCATTTGGCCAGAGGTCAACCATTCACAACGACAATTACGACAATCTCAACGCCCAAGTCGTTGGGCAAAAGAAATTTCTCTTATTCTCCCCGGAACAGCACGCGCGCTTGTATCCTCAGAAACTAAGTGACTATTGCTGGGCGAGTCCTGTGGATCCGGACGCTCCGGACTTGGAACAGTATCCACTTAGCCGGCAATTGGAAGGCTTCGAGTGCACGCTGGATCCAGGAGACATTCTTTATATTCCGATTTTCTGGTGGCACCAGGCCGTTTCGGAGAGCTTGGCTATCAACGTCAATATGTGGGTCTACGCCGATGGCCAGACTGCACTCTGGTCAGAGCCAGCGCTCGCCGCAGTTTCGTAAGTAACGTGCGATAATGCGGCGAAAGCTCTCTATGAGGCCCTAATCGCAAGCATCGCATGAATAAACCCCAAGTAATCGAACAACGAAACCAAATTTACAATCAGGAGATAACCATGAAGAAAATCCTAGCTAATGTCCTTCTCATCGGCCTGCTGGCTTCCATGGCTGTGGCCAAAAGCAATAACAGCAACCCTGCCAATAACGCACCCGCCAAGACCGCTTCTAAGACGCAAAGCTTTGATGGCTGGGTGAGCGACGAAAAATGCGGAACCAAAATAGACGCTAATTGCGCCAAGAAGTGTCAGGCCTTGGGCGTGAAGCTGGTCTTCGTAAACTCCGATAAAACGATCATACCTGTCGCTAATCAGGATACTTTGAAGAATTTTCCCGGACAACACGTAACAATCACGGGAAAACTGGATAATGGCATCCTGACTGTTGCGACCGTAAAGCCCGCCGCCCAGTGACAAATTAGTTGTATGGCCCGGTCATCGGCAATTAACGAAGCCGCGAATGTCCCAGGGAATATTATGCGGAAGGAACGGAGTTTCACATCGGCAGGATCGAATTGATCGCCAATACAGGTACGGATGTTGATGCTCCGTTTCACCGTTTTCCAATGGGTAAAGATCTTTCGGAGTTGCCGATCGAGTCTTTAGCAGACTTGCCCGGACCATACATAGCTGCGGGATTCGCTTAACCTTGACTGATCTGGCAGCCGCCCCGCTTCCTACATTCCCCGCTGTTCCATCTCCAGCAGCGCCTTCTTCCGTTCCACGCCCCAGCGATAGCCGCTGATGTTGCCATCTTCGCGAACCACGCGATGGCACGGAATCGCAACCGCAACCGGATTTGTCGCGCAGGCGCGCGCTACGGCGCGGCTGGCAGTGGGTTGGCCAAGCGCCTTCGCTACATCCCCGTAAGACTGCGTAGCGCCGAACGGGATCGACTGCAGGTAAGTCCAGACGCGCCGCTGAAATGCAGTCGCGCGGATGTCCAACGGCAGTTCCGCATTCAATTCCCCGCCCGTCATCTTCGATAGCACCGCTTCCACCCAGACCTGTAATCCACCTTCATCCGGCTTACGCGCGGCAAACGGAAACTCACGCTTCAGACCCTCGATCAATTCGCCATCGGACCTGGCAAACTGGATCGAGCAAACGCCGCGCTCCGTGGCCGCGATCAACATGCGCCCCAGCGGCGAATCGGCGCAGGCATAACGAATCGCGGCGGCGATGGCCCCACGCCGATATTTATCCGGCGTCATCCCCAATTGTGATGCGGTTTTCTCATAGAGACGGCTGCTCGATCCGTAACCCGCGTCATACATAGCCCGGGTAACGTTGTCGCCTGATTGCAAATTGCGTTTGAGCTGGCGCAGGCGGCACGAGTCGGCATACGCGCGCGGCGTGATGCCCAGCGCCGCCTTGAAGCGCCGTTGCAGATGAAAAGGGCTCTGCCGAAACTCCTTGCCCAACCGGCCGAGCGTGATGCTTTCATCGAGATGCTGTTCGATGTAGCGGCAGATTTCCTTCGCCAGGTCGGACTGAGGATTTCCGCTGGCTGACCGGGGGCGGCAACGCAGGCAGGCTCGAAAGCCCGCTTTCTCCGCCTGCTCCGGACGCGAGTAGAAGGTCACATTCTCCCGCCGCGGCCGCCGCGCCGCACACGATGGCCGGCAGTAGACCCCGGTGCTGGCAACAGCGAAGACAAATTTCCCGTCGAGGGCAGCGTCGCGCGTTAGCAAGGCCTGCCAGCGTTGATCGTCGTTCAGGCCCGTGGCCGTTGGCGTCTTCGATTTGTCCTCACTCACCGGCATCAAGTTGATCGTTTCTACTTCAAGTATGGCATTGGCAGTCATAGTAGGCACAGCCTACATCCAGCCGAAAACACGGACTATCCGAATCTTGCGCGCAAAGCGATTTCTCGAAATCGCACGTTACGAGCGGGGCGCAGCCCGCCTAACATTGCGCCTGTCAGCGGAAACGGTTAGAGTTCCCGTGAGCTTCTTAACTTATTTCTTATCGAGGATAAACCCATGAAGAACGTTAGAGTAGCGGCAGTTGGAGCTCTCATAGCGATATTTCTGACTGCAGGCATGGCCCAAAATACGGCTCAACATCTGTTAACCGCCGACGAACTCAAGAGCATCGTACCCTCCGAATTCTTTTTTCGCGGCAAGAAGGCGCCGACGCAACTGCGGAACGCAACCGGATTTCAAACTGCCGAGGGCAAGGCCACCTTCGCCGCTCTCGTGGACGCTTCCGGATATTCCACGGCGATCCAGGAAAAATATCAGGGCCTTCTCATCACCGAATCCAAACTGAACATCGGCGGCTCCGATCTCGCGCCAGGGGCCTATGGTTTTGGATTTGCAGCGGACAAGTTCACTGTAATGAACGTGGCCAATGAGGACACACTCAGCGTGCCCTATCAGACGGACGCATCACTGAAGCGAGCGGTCCCCCTGAAACTTGCCGAGGATGGCGGCGCTTACAAACTGTACGCTGGGAAGAAATGGGTCGCGCTGAAGCCGGAATAACTCTCTCCGCATTGGAATTTCTGCATCCATCCGTCCGCAAGCTGTTTATTTCCAGCTGGCGGGCGTTTTTCATTATGGTGCGCAATATGTGGTGCGCAATACGTCTTAAAGTTCACCGCGACTATGCCGAAGACCTAGACAAGGCGCTGTGGCTAGCAACTCGTGGCTCGGCAGGCTACGGGCATGAGGAAAAACCTATGTCAATCGGTCCAATTTCGGCGGCAAGTCTCGGTCAGGATGTCCTCCTGTCCAGCAACTCTCCTCAGCAACAGGCTTTGCAACTCTGCAAAGCACCCTTGCCTCGGGCGACATCAATGGCGCGCAATCGGCGTTTCAGGCGGTGCAATCGCTCTACCAGAATTCGGAACTCTCCACGGGAAGCAATTCGGTAAGCAATTCTCGGTTGGGCACCGATCTCTCGACTCTCAGCAGCGCCTTGACCTCGGGAGATCTATCTACAACACAGTCGGCTTATGCGGCGCAGATTAACGAGGGTACTGCCGCAGCCCAGTCGATCCAACTGGCGGAAGGAATTCTTGGCACACTGAATGCGAACACCGTCTCTTCCAGCATCGATAGGACCACCGCCCTATTGCAAAGCGTATATGCCCGCCAGAGCGGGCTGGATGTGTTTGCCTAGAAGCCTGCCTTTGTTGAAAGGATGCCCTAATTGCCTAACGGCTGGAACGGGCCAATCATGCTGGCAACACCCGCCCGCTTGCGCAATTCGGTGAGCAGTGCGCTGGCTGCGTTCGTGTAGGTCTTGCTAGGGTCCGAGGGATCGGCCCAAACTGCGTCGTAAACAATTTGCGCCGCATCTTTCACGTCCATGTGCAAGGCGGCTTCGCAAATATCCACGCGCTCCTGCAGGCGGTCGTGGCACGTCTTGCAGATGGAAGCTGGCTCCGGGCCTTGCACGTGATGTTCGCCCAAGGTACAGACGACCGGCGAATTCGCCACCTCGGCGTGCGCGGCAAACAACTGCGACTTGAACTCTTTCAGGAAAGCTTCTCTTTCCTTGTCCACCAAGGCGGCATCGGGAACTGGCTCAGCCGCAGCCTGCGATTTTGGAATGGCCGGAACAACGTTAGGAGGAACTCGCTCGTTATGACTGCACGTCGGGCAAATATCGAGGTTCGCAGGATAGTACAGGCGGCACTTGGAGCACGGCATCCCGTAGTGCGACGATTTGTGCGGAGCCTCGCCAGGAGCTGCGGCGCCGACTCCTGAATTTAGCGCTGCGGGGTTCAGATGCCGGAGATCGTTTCGCATATCGTTCTCCGCCTGGGGAACCGGCTGCGCCGGTTTCGCGGCTGCTGCGGATCGCGTCAAATCCATAATTGAATCTCTCCCGAACCCTCCCCAGTGTAAGTAAATCTTCGGGCCGATTGAAAATGCCGGGAGTGCACAAGCCGCATTGTCCTAATGGTTAACGGGAGTTCGATTCTTTCATCAGCTTAAGCAGCTCCTCACGGCGGGCACGATAGAGGGTGCGCTCGGGATCCAGCCGGGCGGCGGCGTCCAGTTCGGACAAAGCTTCTTCATAACGGTCCATCGTCATCAGGCAGGCCGCCAGCGAGAAGTGATTATCCGGCGAAGAATTCAGCCGCACCGCTTCACGGAACTCTTTTTCCGCCGCCGCCAGTTTCTGTTGCCGGAACAATGCCGTACCCAGACCTTGATGGGCAGTATCGGAATCGGGATTGAGCGTGACCGCTAGACGCAACTCGCTCGCGCCCTCGTCAATCTGATCGTTCAGCACGAAAGCTTCCCCCAGCATGCGATGTTCACTGGAACTCGTAGGATTTTGGCGGACGGCCAACTGCCACTCCTGAATCGCGTTGCCGTAATCTTTCTTCGACATATAGGCGCGCGCCAGGCAACCGTGCCCCTGTTCCCACTCCGGATGCTGGCGGTAAAGTTCCCGCAATTCGAGCAGGGCGGCGTCGAAGTCGCCTTTATCGCAATACGTGTTACCCAGGTTATTGCGGATCGAAGCTTCCTCTGGCGCAAGGCGTTTGGCCTCGCGATATTCGGTGACAGCCTCGTCGAGCTGGTTTTGCTGATGCAGAATCAGAGCCAGATTCGAGTGCGCCTCCCAAAAAGCCGGGTTTAGACGAATCGCCTGCCGGTAGGCGGTGACGGCCGCACCCTGGTCTCCGGCGGCATGCAGCGTAATGCCCAAATCGTAGTACGTATCCGGATTGGCCGCATCGCGGGCGAGCGACTCTCCGAAAGCATGGACAGCCGGGCCGTATTGTCCGCTTAAATAAAGAGCAAGACCTAGAAACTGATAAGCCTCTGCGTTCTGCGGATCCATACTCAGCGCGGTGCGGGCTTCCGCGATAGCGTTGGGAGCATCGTCAAGCCGGTAGAAAATGTACGCCAGGCTGCTGTGATTCTCGGGGAAATCGGGCATCAATTCCGCGGCCAGCGTGATCTCGTCGAACGCATCATCCCAGCGCTCCTGCCGCATCAGCAGACCGCCAAGAGCGAAGTGTAACGCTGCATTCTGAGGATCGGCGTATACGGCGGGACGAAGATCGAGCTCGGCTTCGTGGAAGCGCTGACTCTTGGCGTCGACCGCGGCTTTCAATAGCGGCGCGGGAACTTCAGGCGCGGTGAGATCGGCTGCCGACGGCTTCAGATTCGCCAGAGTTCGAACCAGATTCGTATCGGCGCCGGCGGCCTCGAATTGATGAATCAGCTCTTTGCCGGGAACATCGGCCAACCCACGCTCTTGCATGATGCGAACCAGGCGTCTGCTGGGCACCCCCGCCGTGAGCCACGCCATCAATTGAGCCGAACTGACAGGCTGATTTTCGCTGCACTGGGCAGCCAGAGCCACCACCACCATAAAGAATAAAACTGAGAGGCCCTTGTGCTTCACTCGACTCTCCGAAGACGGTTTGGCGTGCCGTTGAAACCGCCGATTTCACCTTAGCCCGCCGGTCGAGCCGGCGGTAAGGTCACGGAAGTAATGGGCGGGGGTGACGGGGGGGGCAGAGCAAGCTCGCGACAGTGTTGTTCGGATTTCGTAACAAAGAACACTTTTTTTTTTTGCACCGGGACTGCGAACGCCTAAAATGCTTCTCCGGGTTCCGAATTCCTACCAGGAGGACATTTGCCATGAGGCACATCGGGATATGCGTATTCGTGATGGTATTCTTGGCGGCGCTAGGCGTTGCGCATGCACAAAATAACTGTCCGGGGCTTACCGTTCCGTTCACGACTACTTGCGACTGCACTAACACAAAAGTCAACACACAGGCCTGCCAGCACGCCTCGGGGGACGATGTCGAGCGCGACATTTCGTTTCCTGGGAAGTATTGCGGAAGCGACAAGACTGGAGAATGCTACGTCGCCTTTGCGGTGGACTATTGCACGATTTCGCCGCCGGTGCGGTTCGAGGACTTGTTTCGCGACACTGTCACCGAGAGCGCTGAAGCCCCGTTTTGGTCGACCGCCAAGCCGCCAGTACTTCGAAAAGGAGAATCGTGAGGATAGGCGGAAATGCGGGCTAAGCGCTGCTGTACCGTCATCGCTCTCACGGTCTTAGGGACCACAAACATCGCATGGGGACAAAACCAGACTGTCCCAAGATTGGTAGCGACTGATGTACACGAGGTTCCTCAGGGCCAGCGTTGGGGAATGCTTGCCCTGCCGGTAAAGTGTGACCCAGATGGGAATCTCTATCTCCACGAAAGGCAAGCTCGAGGCGGTTCCCTGCTTGTGCGGGTTTCCGCCGACGGCACCCAAATCACGAAGTTCGATTTTGATTCGATCGAAAATCTGAAGAATGCCTGGTTGAGCGATTTTTCCGTTGTTGAGGACGGTGAGATCTTCGGGCTGCTTAAGTCGGGCGGAGCCTACACGATTGCCCAATTCTCTAAGGACGGAACTTTCTCCGGCAAGGAAAACCTCTCGCCGGATCTTCCAGCGAACATCACTCAGTTGGTTGCGCTGCACGGGGGAACCTTTTTCGTATCGGGCACCGACATGGGGAAAGAGGACCCCAAGCTTTCCGGGGCGCCCTTCAATGCCTTGTACGACCAGCGAGGCGGGCTGCTGAAGCAGGTCAGGTTCCGCAGCGATAGCGCAAAACAGGGGAAGAAGGCCACCGCGGATCCTGCGGGAAACTCCAATCTTGCAATAACACTGGGAAACGCCGTCGCGGGTGATGACGGGAACATCTACGTGTTGCGCCTATCGTCCCCAGCCCTGGTTTATGTGGTTTCCCCCTCAGGGCAACCTCAGCGGAGATTGCGAGTAGCATCGCCAACGAGCAGCGCCGAACCGATTTCTTTAGCGGTGAGCCGTGGCCGGGTGGCTATAGTATTTGACGACCCGAATGCGAAAGACGCTTCCAATGGACGGGTTCGGGTTGTGGACAGCCAAAATGGGAAGCTTGTCTCCGATTATCGCCTCAGCAAAGAGCTAGGCGAGGTGTTGGGATGCTTCGTCGAAAATACTTTTACCTTCTGGAGGGCGGATTCAGGGCTCTTGAGGATAGTTCAGGCGTCGCCGCAGTGAACTTCGACTGTCACGTCTGATTGTGACTTTGATCACAGCTCGCTTTGCACTCGACGGCGCACTATCTAATCAGGCGGCGGTAGCACAGCTTCCAAACGTTGTGCGGGAAGAGGTTTGACTTCCCCCTTGCCGTCCGGTAGCGTATAACCATCTAGTAGTGTGGTTCTGGAGGTTTCCCATGTTTGAGGGTCTGTTTCAACCAACGCATCTGATCATCATTTTCGCGATTGCCCTGCTGGTTTTCGGTCCGAAGAAGCTGCCTGAACTTGGCAAGGGTCTGGGCGAGGGGATCCGTGCCTTGAAAGAAGGTATGAAGGACAATCCGACGCAAGCTTCCACCGACCAGAACAAGACCCCTGAAAACAAGGAACCGAAGGCCTGACCGATTTCGGTTCGCAGGCTGTGTCCTCTTTGTGATTTAACCGCCACCCTCTCGTCCTTAGCCGCCGTTTCAGGTATTCCCCGGGCCCTTATATAGCATCTCAGCTTTAAAATTGACTCTGAAAGTTGGAGGTAGGCAGTGTTGCGTAAGCTCAAGTTTGTCGCCCTAATTGCGTTTTTTGGACTCGCATCCGCAGGTTTCGCCGATCAGATCACCTTGAAGAACGGCGACCATCTTACCGGCACCATTGTGAAATCCGATGGCAAAACTCTCGTCCTGCACACCGACTTCGCCGGAGACGTCACTTTGCAGTTCGCCGCCATCACCCAGATCACCTCCGAGAAGGAATTGCACGTCACCACCTCGGACAAGAAAACCGTGGTCGGTCCGGTCACCACCAGCGACGGAAAAATCGAAGTTGCCACCAAGTCGGGCGGCGCAGTGGAAGTCCCTCCCGCAAATGTCGTGCTGATCCGTAATGACGCCGAGCAGGCGGCTTATGTTAAGTCGCTGCATCCCGGATTGCTGCGTGGCTGGAATGGCGGAGTCAACCTAGGCTTCTCGCTGGCCCGCGGCAATAGCGAAACGGAAAATCTGGCGTTGGCGATCAATGCCGTCCATCCTACGTTGAATGACAAGGTCACCATTTACCTGAGTTCGATCGACACGCAAAATCAGTTGGCGACTCCCAGCACGGTGGCCAACCTGATCCAGGGCGGAATCCGTTACGATCGAAATATTAATCCCAAGATGTTCGGCTTCGCAGCCGGGGACTTCATGAGTAACGCGCTGCAAGACCTCGACCTGCGCGCCGTCTACACTGGAGGTCTCGGCTACCATGCCATCAAGTCCGACACTACCGTCTTCGACCTTCTGGCTGGCCTTAACTACACGCACGAAACCTATTCGGACGGACCTGTAAATACGCCGATAACGATTCCTCCCACCTATGCGTCCTACGGCGTAACCAACAAATTCGCCGCGCTCACGCTGGGAGAAGAGTTGATGCACAAGGCCGGGAAGACGACTGTGCTCACGGAGAATCTGTATTTTTTCCCTGACGTCTCGAACACCGGCAGCTACCGCATGAACTTCGATTTCGGGACAGTCACGAAAATCAGCAAGTGGCTGGGATGGCAAAATCAATTCGGCGACATTTACGTCTCCAACCCGCCGGCGGGCACGAAGAATAATGACGTGATCTTCACCACCGGCCTGAACTTTTCCTTCACCCACTGAGGAGGCTTCGGTGAGGACCGAGGATAGGGTTCGGACCAAGTGTGTCCGCTATTCACGAGTTCAAGAGCGCAAGAAACGCTTCCCACGATTTACCGCGCGCATGATGCGCGAGAGAGTGCGTTCTTCGCCTACCCTGCACTCCCACACACGAAGCACGCTCCACCCTTCATTCCGCAGCTTTCGAGCCACTCTTACATCCCTTCGGCGATTAGAAACGATTTTGGGCTTCCAGAATTTCGTATTGCTTTTCGACGGGCGGTCACAGCGTGGACATCCGTGCCAGAAGCATCCATCTACGAATAAAGCGACCCTCGATTTCGGCCATGCGAAGTCCGGCTTCCCGGCGACTGGCCACTGTTTCCTGAAACCTCGCACGCCGCGAAGCCGGAGGAGCTTTTCCATCTTGCGTTCCGTCGTCCCTCCCGACGTGCGGACGGACGCCATGATTGTTGACCGCACTTCTCGCGTAACCCTGTCCATTGCAGTTTGCAGTTCGCGACTAACGGGTCGCGTATATCTTCAAGTCCTCGGCTTGGATTGAATCGGCCGGAACGAGTTGGTAGTGTCGCTCTTCTGCGATCTTAACGTCATCCCCTCTCATAGCGAACTCGAACAGAGCGATTATGTCGTCTGCCATAAACTGAGCGGAGACGGGCCGACATGTGAGGGTAGGGAACTTCAGACGGCAGCAAGCGACATCTTGCGAGGTTTGGATCGTTGCGAGTTTGTCGGTGCCGCCCTTAGCCTGAACGGGCACGACAAACTGCTGGCCATTTCTGTTGACTCCGACATACACTTCGTCAATCTCAATCTGGCCCATGGTTGGAACTGTGGTGCGAAGATGACTCTGAAGCGAGTAGGTCGTGATACCGAGGAAGATATCTATCAGTCGGTTATAGCGAACTTTGGCGAGGAGCGCCTGCTCGTCACTCAGGGCGTTGCCCGCGATGATTTCTGGGGTCGCGTCAGGGATTTTGATAGCTAGGAGCTCGGGGTTAGGAATTATGCGGCTGACGCGGGCGAGTTTGAATCGATAGCGGGAGCGGCCAGCGGGTTCGATAATCCACTCTTTGCCGGTCGTGGCAGTCTTGACTATGTCGTAGGGGAGAGATGTTCGGTAGCGAAACGAATAAATTATGTCGCCGAGATTGTCCGGCAGCTTTATCCTTAATTTCTTCGCGTTGCTGTTGAGTTCGGTTCGCTCGAACTCGAACTCAGTTATCCCGTTCTTGAAGTGGTCGTGGAATATACGACTGATTAGTGCTTGGTAGCGGTTCGGCTTCGATTCAGGCATATGCGAGTTCTATATTTCGTTTTCTCCGCGGGACGACATCTGACGCGACGCCGTAGCGTTCTGCCGCTTCTGACATGCTCAACGAGAGCAAAGCTGGGTCACCAAGTTTAGGATCTGCACTTCCAACGTTGGGCCTCAACGTCTTCGGCAATACGGCGGCGACCTGAAGCGCGATCGCCCTTGCCAGCAGCGGCGGGACGGAATTGCCAATCTGTCGAAAACCGTGCCACTTCGTCACATGGAAGCGAAACCAGTCAGGGTAAGAGTGCAGGCGAGCCGCTTCACGGACGGTTATACATCTCGGCGTGTGTGGATGAATCGGCCGCGGTGAAGTAAATGCACCCCGGTCGCTCGCCGTTCCCGCCCTAAGCGTGTTGCAGTATCCTGCGGGGTCTAGTTTGAGAAATCGGCTGATTTCCTCGACGCACCCATGTCGTGTCTTGGTGAATCGCTTCCGGGACTCCGGGGTATGAACTGTTCGGAGGCTCGAAGTCAGTTGCGGAGTGCGTTTACCATTTGCCATGCTCAGAGTTTTTGCGTATTCGCTCGGACGACCGAACTTCGCATCGACCCAATCCCTCTCCGACAACTCGTCGTACTCTTCGACTTCAGGCAGGTCGCCTATGGCATCCCAGACCGTAGGAGTCAGCGGCAGATTGCGAATGTCATGGATTGTTCTATCCGGCTGATGGGTCGGTTCGGGATAGGACGGCAGGGGTGACCCATTCCGGGCCCCCATGATGAACAATCGCTCACGGTCTTGAGGCACACCAAACCAGAGCGCATTCAAGACTCGATACGGCTCGGCAATGGAATATCTGATTCCCTTGAATTCATTTATCAGCTCGTGGAGAAACTTTTTGTGATGCCCGATGGTCAGCCCTTTGACATTCTCGAAGACGAAATATCTTGGCTGAAGCTCTTTGACTAGTCGAACATAATGCGCCACCAATTGATTGCGCGGGTCATCGAGTGCCCTGTACCCGATGAGGCTGAAACCCTGGCATGGCGCACCCCCGACGACCACAGCGATATCGGCTCTTCCGATACCCGAATGTGACCTAATGTACTCTCCGTCAATGTCGGTAACGCTTCGACATATCGCCGCGCAATGCGGGAAATTAAACTCGTGGACCGCACAATGAATAGGGTCGTACTCAACCGCGGCCCGAACATCGAATCCTGCCTCTCGAAACCCAAGACTCAGGCCGCCCGCCCCAGCAAACAAATCGACCGCTATAGGATGTCCTGCCATGTGATTGAAACCTAAATGGCCCACCGTCATCTATGCAACCCTGAATAATCGCGACCCTGTGGAAATCAGGTTCCTCTTGCGAGCAAGTGTGCCATTGGCATGGGCGAATGTAAAGCGAAGTCGATAAACTTAAGGGCAGATAGCAGCGCCTAAATCAATTTCTGAGAGCCCTCCCCCTGCTCACCTCTACTTGAATCCCACGTCTACTACCGAGTACAGTACTGTTTCCGTTTCGCTGGATTCTTTAAGTCCCTCACAACAGGAGTCTGCTCGATGCGTCACGCCGTGATAGTACTGCTTGCTGTCTGCTGCTTTGCTACGTTTTCTTCGCCGTCTTCCTCCGGGCTTCTGTTGGCGCAAACCACCGACGAACTGATTGCCAAAAACATCCAGGCGCGGGGCGGGATGGAGAAGTTGAAAGCCAACAAAACCCTGCGCCTGACCGGCAAATTCGAAGGCGGCGGCGGTTTCACGGCGGTGGTAAGCCAGGAGAACCAGCGTCCGGACCTGATCCGGGAGACTTTTATGCTGCAGGGCATGACGGCCGTGCAGGCATATGACGGAAGCACGGGATGGCAGATCCAGCCCTTCGGCGGGAAAAAAGATCCGGAGTTGATGGGCGAGGACGACGTGCGCGACCTGATGCTGGATGGCGACTTCGACGGCCCTCTAGTGGACTACAAAGAAAAAGGCAGCACCGTGGAATACCTGGGCCACGACGTGGTGGATGGCGACGACGCGCTACGCCTGAAGATCACGCTGAAAAATGGCGACATCATTTATGACTACCTCGATCCCGATACCTTTATCGAGATTCGCCGGGAGATTCAGCAGTTTATTCGCGGCTCGGTGCGCGACCGGGTGCAGGGTCTGGGTTCCTACAAGGCGGTCAACGGAGTGATGTATCCGTTCTCGATTTCGTCGGGTCCGAAGAACAATCCCGACGAGCAGACCGTCACCGTGCAGAAGATGGAAGCGAACGTGACCATCGATCCTGCGGATTTCATGCTGCCTCCGTCCTTGCGGACGGAAGAGAAGAAGTCGGGCATGGTTGGAGTGCATTAATCCGCAGTGAGCACGGGGCCGGAATGACTGCGAGACATGGCCTTCGAGAAATGATCCTCGAGAAATGGTCGGCTGCGGAAAACAATGCTTCTGAGCAGCGAAGCAAGCAACGAAAAATCACCTGTGGGGAAAAGGATTCGTGAACATGAAAGCATCCGCTGGTAAGCCGCGATTCATAACGCTGTTGAGTGCGGGATTGACGTTCGCTGCGGTGAGTTTGACGGCAACGCAGGCTGGAGCGCAGGTGCCGTATCGCTTCGACTCGGCGACCGTGTCTGGGCTGCCGGCGCGGAATATCGGCTCAGCCACCATGAGCGGACGCATTGCGGCGCTCGACGCGGTCGAGGAGAACGGCCGCATCACCGTCTTTGTGGGCGCGGCGAGCGGTGGCGTGTGGAAGTCAGTGAACGGCGGAACCACCTACAAGCCGGTCTTCGATCGCGAAGATGTGCAGTCGATTGGCGCAGTGGCGATCGATCCCTCGAACTCGAAGATCGTTTGGGTAGGCAGCGGCGAAGCCTGGACGCGGAACAGCGTTTCCGTGGGCGATGGAATTTACAAGTCGACCGACGGCGGGGAAAACTGGACCAACGTTGGGCTGAAGGATAGCGAGCACATCGCCAAGATTCTGGTGAATCCGAGCGATAGCAACGACGTGCTGGCCTGCGCTACCGGGCATTTGTGGGACGACAATGACGAGCGCGGAGTCTACCAGACCAGCGACGGCGGTAAGACCTGGAACAAAATTCTGGCGGGAGTGAACGGTTCGAGCGGCTGCGCCATGATCGCGCGCAGCAAACAGGAACCGAAGACGATTTACGCCGCCATGTGGGACTTCCGGCGCCAAGGCTGGACGTTCCGCTCGGGCGGGCCGGGCAGCGGGATTTTCAAGTCGACCGACGGCGGCGCGACCTGGAACGAAATCAACGAAAAGAATGCCAAAGGATTGCCGGCGAAGCCGTATGGGCGCATAGCGGTGCAGGTCGCGGAGTCGAAGCCGAATGTGGTCTATGCCAACATCGAAGCCGAAAAAGGACGAGGACTTTACCGCTCCAACGACGGGGGGGCGAACTGGACCAAGCTCGATGCCAGCAACTACATGGTCTGGCGTCCTTTTTATTTCGGAAATCTGATTGTCGATCCCAAGGATGAAAACAAGATTTTCAAACCCGATCTCATCCTGCTGCTGAGCAACGACGGAGGCAAGACCTTCAACGTGGTTTCCGGCCGCGATCATGGCGACTTTCACGATGTGTGGATCGACCCGAAAAATACCAACACTGTGATCGCCGGCGATGACGGCGGTTTGTGGCGCAGCGAGGACGGCGGCAATCGCTGGAAGCACCAGATGAACCTGCCGGTTTCGCAGTTCTATCACGTGAGCACCGATAACGCCGATCCCTATCATGTTTACGGCGGCTTGCAGGACAACAGTTCGTGGGTGGGTGATTCGTCGTATCCCGGCGGCGTGACCAATTCGCGCTGGGAAAATATGTATGGCGGCGATGGCTTCTGGATGTTCGAAGATCCCTCCGATCCTAACTATCTTTATGCCGAGGCGCAGGGCGGAGAAATTGGCCGGGTCAATCGCTACACCCATGAGACTCGCGGACTCAAGCCCTGGCCCAATTACGGCGAGGGCAAGCTGCGGTTCAACTGGAACACTCCGATTCACATGAGCTCGAACGAAAAAGGAACGATCTACATCGGAGCGCAATTCTTATTCCGCTCGCGTGACCACGGACAGTCGTGGGATCGGATTTCTCCGGACCTGACCACCAACGATCCAGAAAAGCAGAAGCAGGAGGAGTCCGGTGGCGTAACCGTCGACAATTCTTCGGCGGAAATGAACACGACCATCTATTCCATTTCGGAGTCGCCGAAAAACGGGCAGATCATCTGGGTCGGCACCGACGATGGCAATGTTCAGATTACGCGCGATGGTGCGAAAACCTGGACTAATGTGGTCGGGAACGTCAGCGGACTGGGCAAGAATTCCTGGGTCTCAACCATCGAAGCCAGCCGCTTCGACGAAGCCACTGCTTACGCCACATTCGACCGCCACACCTTCGGCGATATGAAGCCGTATGTATATAAGACCACCGATTACGGCCAGACTTGGACGGCGCTGCCGGCTCAGGATAGCGGCGTGCGCGGCTATGTTCACGTGATCAAGGAAGACACGGCGAACCCTAACGTGCTTTTCCTGGGCACCGAATTCGGGCTCTACATTTCTGTGGATGGCGGACAACGCTGGGCGCAATACAAAGGAACGGACTTCCCTTCCGTGGCGGTGGACGACCTCGTGGTGCAAGCCCGGGAATCCGACCTGGTGCTGGCGACGCACGGGCGGGGCATCTGGATTGTGGACGACATCTCGCCCCTTCGCGCTCTTACTCCCGAGGTGATGACGAAAGATGCGACGCTGTTGCCCGGCCGTCCCTCGATCCAATACTTCGACGTAAATGGCGGCTGGCCTGAGGGCGACGAAACTTTCCACGGCAGAAACCGTCCCGAGGATGCCCAGATCACGTATTACCAAAAAGGCCGCCATATCTTTGGCGACCTGAAGATCGAGATCTTCGATCAGGACGGCAAACTGGTGGATACGGTGGCAGGCGGCAAGCATCGCGGAGTAAACCGCTCCGGGTGGGGAATGCGCGTGAAGCCGCCGGCGGTTGCTCCCGCGGCCTCTGCCCTTTTTGAAGCAGCACAGGGTCCGCGGGTGTTGCCGGGCAAGTACACCGTCAAACTCACCAAGGGCGATAAGACTTATACCGAACCATTAGACGTAGCCATGGATCCGCGCGCGAAGTATTCCATGGACGAGCGCAAAGCCGAATTCGATTTGTCCATGAAAGTGTACAAAGAGCTGGAGCACATGACGTATGGCGTGGCGGCGATCGAGGGCGTGCGCGACGCGGCCAATGCGCGCTCGGCCAAGCTGAACGAGAAAGATCCCCTGCGCAAACAACTGCAACAACTCGCCGCCGATTGCGACACGCTGCGCTCGAAGATCGTGGCCACCAAAGAAGGCGGCATGATTACCGGTGAGGAGCGAATCCGCGAACACCTCGGGCAACTCTATGGCGCGATCACGGAATACGACGGAAAGCCCACGGACTATCAGGTGGCGCGAACCGAGTCCCTGGGTCATGAACTGCAAGACGTCATCGACGACTTTCAGAAACTTATCCAGAAAGATCTGCCCGGAATCAACTCCGGACTCAAGAAGAAAAAACTGGAAGCGATCACAGTTCTGCCTGAGGGCGATTGGCAGAAGAAGAAAGAAGAGTCTTCGGCGGCGGCCGGTGCGGGAATGCGGACCGAAGATGGCGTGATGCGGGAAAGGGACTAAGACGACGCCGCAGCTGATCCGCCGATTAGGTGGTGGTGCAGTTTGGCTTTTTACGAGATTGTCATCCTGAGCGGAGCCGTTTTTCAGGCGTAGCGAAGGATCTCCCGCTTAAATGGCTCAACGCGTAAACCAAACCGACTAACGCGCCTTTGGGTTTAATCCACTCTGTGGTAGGATTTTCCTACCATCTATGGCCATGCAGACTCCCACCCTTGAATACCTGGCGACCACCAAGATCGGCGAGAAGGGCCAGCTTACCGTTCCCAAACAATTCCGCGAAGAACTTGGCCTGGGAAGTGGATCGCCTTTCGCGGTTCTGCGACTGGGGGATGGCCTCATTCTTCTTCCAGAGCAACAGCGCTTTGAACGTCTGTGCCAGCAGGTGAGCTCAAGCCTGACTGAAGCGGGTCTGACGCCGGAAAACGTTCTCTCCACGATTCCCGAGGCCCGCAATCGGGTTTATTCCCGTCGCTACGGTAAGAAGGCTACAGGCAGCGCGAGGGCGCTGCATTCCCGCAGCCCGCGCGGGAAGTGACGAGTCCACGAAGAATTCGTCTTTTTCTGGACTCCAACGTCCTGACTGGCGGAATCGTATCGCCGTGGGGACTCGACAAAGCCACTTTGTCGTTGTGCGCGGCAAGAGTCTGCAAACTTGTATTAGCCGGGGTAGTTCGGGACGAGGTGGAAGAAAACCTGCTGCTGCACACGGAACGATTGGCTTCGCTCGACGCCGATCAGTTGATCGAGGACTATCGGCACCTCATCAGATTAACCAAGCCCGAGATCATTCCGTATCCAGGCGCAAATCTGGTTCATTCCAGCCGCCATTTGATCCGGCACGCCGCGGATGTTCCGGTACTGCTCTCCGCAATTGCGAGCAAACCCGATTGGCTGCTGACTCACAACATTAAACATTTCACAAAAACGGTCGCGCAGAAAACGTCGCTTCGGATTGCCACGCCCGTGGAATTTTTTCGCAGGCTCTCCGCTGTCTTTCGCTAACCAAGGCTCCGCCGGGTCTAATGTCCTTGCTGCTGCGCGATCAGTTGCGCCACTTTAGAATTCGCGCCAACATCTTCGACGCACAAAATCTGGCTGGGATTAAGGTGCATGTCGCCGGGTTCGTGCAGTTCCTTGCCCCGCCGCACCAGCACATTGTTGGTCTGCTTGGTCTCAGGATTCGTCTGGCTGACGATATAGTAAACCTCTTTCAGCACCGGCCGCGGAGTGCCGTAGCCCTCGAGTTTCCCAAAATACGCCGTGCCGTTGGTTAGCAGGACCGCCTGATAGGGCGTGCTAAACGTGACGGCCGGACCAGGTTTCAAATCCTTCAATAAAAGGAGTGCGACCACCATCACAACGATTCCCGTCAGAACCCAGACCACTTGCACTGCGGCGCTGCCTTGCTGACTCCTCATAGGAAAATCATCCTTCTGCGTCAGAAATTGTTCTTAGAGCGTTAGCCGTATTTAAACCAGGGAGATTCGCAGAAAGGATACCACGAAGCGAAACCAGCCTCGCCTGAGATCGGGAACTCTATGATCTAAAGCAGGATCCCGATCACGCCAATTCCAAAGAAATCTTCTTCGTGGCCGCATCCAGCTTGGCGATTCTAAAATTTAGAATCTGACCGCTGCGCAGAGGTTCTGGTTTTGCGCTACCGGATGTTCCACCTTTCCAGCGCGCCTGCAACATGGAACCCAGCGACGACAAATCCGGCTTCGCGGATTGAGCCTCCGCGCGCGAGTCTCTCTCCGCCGCGGGAGTCGCCGCATTCAAACGGCAACTGGCTTGTATGCCTTCGCCCAGTTCTACTTTCGCCTGCCCCTCCGAGATTTCCATCATGCGGCCCGTTACCACGTCGCCTTCCTTATGCTCGGCAATATATTCATCGAGCCCGCTGGGAACGAGTTGCTTCATGCCCAGCCGCAACTGCCGCTTGTCGGTGTCGATTGCCAGCACTTGCGCCCTCACCAATTGCCCCACCTTCAGCATCTCTTGCGGATGATTGATGCGCTTCTCCGCGCTCATATCGCTGATGTGGATCATGCCCTCGACGCCTTCGGCAAGCTGTACAAACGCCCCAAACTTCGTGATGCTGACGACCGGCCCCTCAATCACCGTGCCCGCCGCAAATTTCTGCGCCGCATCGGCCCACGGATCTCCGAGCGCTTGTTTCAGTCCCAACGACATGCGCCGTTCGGCTGCGTTCACTCCCAGAATTACCGCGTCCACGATTTCGCCCGGCTTTACCAGCGTGCTGGCGCTTCTCAATTTCTTTCCCCAGGACATTTCCGAAACATGAATCAAGCCTTCGATGCCCGGTTCAAGTTCCACGAAGGCGCCGAACTCGGCAACGCGTGTCACCGTTCCGCGCACGCGTTCGCCCACGTTATACTCTCCAGCCACAGCGTCCCACGGATGCGGCAGCAACTGCTTCATGCCCACGGAAATACGCCGCTTTTCGGCTTCCGTCGAAATCTTCAGCACCTTCGCTTCAATCTGCTGACCGACGGAAAGCACGTCCGCCGCTTTGCTCACCCGGCTCCAGGAAATATCGCTCACGTGCAGCAAAGCATCCACCCCACCCAAATCCACAAAAGCTCCGTAGTCAGTCAGGCTGCGTACCGTGCCGCTCACCGTATCGCCTTCCTTCATCTCGGCATAACGGCGTTCCTTCGCCGAGCGCCCTTCTTCTTCGACCACGGCGCGCCGGTCTACCACAACATCTTCTTCCGCCACATCGAGCTTGATGATGCGGCAGAGAATCTCCTGCTCCACTAACTTCTCCATCTCCGCGGCATCGCGCACTCCGCTGCGCGAGGCGGGCATGAACGCGCGCACTCCCACATCCACGCTAAGGCCGCCTTTGATCACTCCCGTGACCGTGCCCACAATCGTCGCTTTTTCGGCAAACGCCTTCTCCAACGCCGACCAATCCTTCGGCCGTTCCACTCTTGCCCGAGTGAGCTCGTAGTATCCCTCGGGATTCCGCCCCTTCACGGAAACCAGCAGCTTATTTCCCGGCTTCGGAACTTCGGCGCTCTCGAATGACGCGAGCGGGAGAATGCCTTCACTCTTGAATCCGATATCGAGGATGACCGAGTCGACCGAGATGGCCACCACCGTTCCTTCAATTTGTTTGCCGCCATCTTCGCGCTTGCGGTTATGGCTCTTCTCATATTGCGCAAAAAGTTCGCCGAACGATTCGCTGCTTTCGGCCGTAGATGGGCCTTCAGGAATGCTGGAATTGGAAACGGTTGGATTGGACATGAAAGGTTACAGCCCTCGTCAACTATGGGTCTTATCTAGGATAACATCGAGCGCAGACTCGCTCACTAATCGGGATTAATCTCAATCTGTCGCGGCGGCAATGCCGGAATATCAGGATGCTGCGGATCGCGCCATATCACCTTAAAACACTCCCCCTCGTTCTGCGGCCGCCAGAACGTTCCATCGTCATACTTAATCGAACCAGGGAAGAACGCCCATCCCATCACAGCCTGCGCGCCTTCCGCCCGAATTCCAGGTTTCTCCAAAACTTGTTCTTCTCCCGGCAAAATCGGCTTCTTCGACGACCACTCGCCCATAAAGGGACGCCGCAAATCCTGCGGCGTGAAAAACATTTCCGGTATCAGCTGGAAACTTGTGATCGTTTTGCTGCCCGTGTTCTTCACCGTTAGCGTGAATTTTTCCGGCTCCTTCCAGAAATCTCCTCCGAGAAATTCCATAGGGCAGGAACGCGGGGGCGGAGTGGCGATGGTAAAAACCGCCATCATCCCATTCTCCATGTGATCTTCCACATGGCAATGAAACAACCACGTCCCAGGATTGTCGGCGATCATGTCCACCGTCTTCATGCTTCCGGGGAGCAGTTCGATCACGTCGGTATTGCTGCCTTCGAATGTCACACTTTCCCCATGCCAGTGCGGAGTGTGCAGGTCAATCTCATTGCCCATCCCCAGCAAATACCAGCGAACCCTGTCGCCTTTCTTCATCATCAATCCCGGAAGATTGCCGAAGATGAATCCGTTGATCGCGTAAAACTGCCCCGCCGGCTTACCCGCCATTTCATCGAAAACCATGAACGAGGTCACAAATTCGCGGTCCACATCTTTCGGAGACCCGTCCGGATTCGCCTTCCCCTTCGCGGTAACCACAATCGGCCCCAGCAGCCCCGCATTCACCTCAATGCCGGGATCGACGTGGCCGTGGTACCACCACACAATCGAACTCGGATCCCCCGGACCCGGCCCGCTGGCTTCCGTGGCAAACCAGCGATACGTGAATTTGCGCCCCGGCGGCACCCGGTCCCCTTTGCCGAACGGAATATAGAAAGACCCTTCGCTGTTCTTGTCGTAACGCAGCCCGTGCGGATGCATGTTGTGCGGCTGGCGGGTGCGGTTCATAAACGTGACGTCGACTTCATCCCCAACTTCGGCGCGAATCATCGGCCCCAGAATCCCCAGCCACTCCGGCTGCAGCTTTTTCGTGGTGAACGTATCGTCGGTGTATTCGATGAAGCGCGTCTTCGGCCATTCCAGCTTCGCGTTCCAGGGGCGCGGCACCGGCAACGCGCGCAGCAGGTTCATCCCGCTGGGCGCATAGCTCCACGGAACGTCTTCCGCGGCAATGTAGTAGTGGCGGGTAGTGGCGAAGCAGGCCGAAGCGAGACTAATTAGCAGGCAGAGTGCCGTAGCGCGCAGAATGCTCACGCTGTCATTATCCCATGTGAATCGCCATCAGCGTCCCGTGTGAGTTCCTAGCCTGAGCGAAGCGAAGAACCCATGCACCGGTCCTTCGCCCGCCCAACCTAGTCCCAGGATCACAATGCGCTGAACGCTATTAATTAAAGTTCGCCTGCACATACTCGTCGGCACTCAACGTGATCGTGCAGGTCGACGAGGTCGAGTGATTACAAGGGCCGGCCGAGACACCCTCGCCTGACCAATTCACGAACGTGTCACTGTTCGGAGTCTCTGTCAGCGTCACTACTGTCCCGGCAGGAAAAACGTAGCCGCAGACATCAGTCCCCGAGTAGGTGTAGTCGGTGTAGCAACTGATGCCGGGGGGACTGCTGACGATCGTCCCGCCGGGAATGCTAACTGCAACCGACAAATTCACCGGCTCACCCCAGCCTCCGTCGGGTGCCGAGCTATATGCGCCCGGAATCGGAACCTGACTGCACTGTCCGGCTATACTTGGAATAGGTACGTTAGCAGGCGGCGTCAGCCACGGCGGATTGCTAAAGTTAAAGAACTCGGCCATCGTCGCATTCGTAGTTTGCGCCGAGTTGTACGAGGCATCGCGGTTCGTGAGTGGAGACAGGCCAAAGCGGTCCTCGACCATCGCCAGCACCGCCGTCGTATCCATCACATCGTGAGAAACATAGTTTTGCTTGGCAAACGGCGAAATCACGATCATGGGAACACGGTAGCCGGTCCATGAGAAGCTGCACATCCCGGTTCCAAGCTGACCTGGCTCCTTCCCGCAAATGTCGGTGGAAAAAAGATCCGTTGGATAGCTCGGATCGCCGGCATCATAGGGTCCGTCCCCGGGAGCGGTTGCCGGTTTTGGCGCCACGTGATCGTAAAGGCCTCCCCACTCATCGTAGGTAAAGATCAAAGCAGAGGTGCTCCAGCTTTGGCTCTGCATCAGTTGGTTAATCACGCTTTTAGCCGCGTAAGCCTGACCGGTCTGGACGTTCACTGGGTACTCATCGGAGTCGGAAGGATGTTCGTCGAGCCCAGCATCTGACGCTGGCTCGATCAGGGCAAACGACGGCAGGGTGCCCGCAGCCGCATCGGACTGAAACGTCGTGAGCGGCTGGACGTTTGCCAGCAGCGTGGGATTGTTGAGAATCGTATTTTCGTACTGAAACTCGTTGATGTAAGAGTTCTCAACCAGGCACGCCGATTCTTCGTTGCCTGTCATCGCCGAACAACTCTGGCCGACGTTATTGACCGTATCCTCGGCGTTTACGTAAATCTTCCAGGATATGCCCGCGTTCTGTAGCTCCTCGAAGATCGTCATGGATGAAAGCTGTTGGCCATTGTTGGTGGAACCTGTGCATCCGCTCCCTCCTCCCGGGGGCGGGGGTGGGCACCCTCCACCGATGGGATAGGCCTGCCCGTGCGACGTCGCTGCCAGCAGATACATCCGGTTGAGCTGAGTGCGCGACATGATCGGAGCGAACCAGCTATCTGAAGTGGCGAAGTTAGAGGCCATGAAGTAGTAGTAGTTCAGATCGGTGCCGTCGTAGTAGCCCATGGCGCGCACGCCTTCGAGATCCATGAAGCCATTGCTCCCGGCATCGTACGCCGCGGTAAAAGCGAACCCGTTAAGCGGCGGATTCGCCAGATCACCGGGACTGCTTCCGGTCGGGTCGGCATAGTCCCACTGGTTGTGCGCTTCATTCCAGAACGGACTCTGGTTTTCCATGCACACAGACTCCAGGTGGAATGAACTGATCGGGTCGCTCGCATCGGGAGAACAGCTACCGCTCCAAGTCCCCGCAGCGCAGCCGGGAACGGTTGGAGGCGACGGCGTCACCCCATTGACCGGGGGATTGAATTGCGCTAAACCGTTAAAGGTCTGACCGTTAGTGCCGTATCCATTCGCCGACCAGTAGGAAAGCATCGCGCCAAAGTAATGATCCAGCGACCGATTTTCCTGCGCGAACAGAATAATGTGACTCAGCGCCGCGTAAGGGTTCGAGGGTCCAAAGGTCGCCGTCACGGTCTCCGCTGCAGTCAGCGTGAAGGTGCAAGTCGTCGTTCCAGTACAACCCGTCCAACTTGTAAAACTGCTATTAGCTCCCGGAGTTTCGGTCAAAATGATCTGCGTATTGGCCGGGAAATTCGCGGTGCAACTGCCGGTTGTGCAACTAATTCCAGCCGGGCTACTCACGACTGTTCCAGTGCCGGTACCCGCGAGTGTTACCGTCAAAGCCATGTTGACGACAGCGGTAAAGGTCGCAGTAACGGTGGAACTGGCCGCAACCGTCACGCTACACGCGCCCGTCCCCGAGCAGGCTCCGCTCCAGCCGGCGAAAGTGCTCCCGCTGACCGGCGTTTCGGTCAATGTAACCACGGTATTCGGGGCAAAACTTGCCGTGCAACTGCCGCTCGTACAATTAATTCCAGCCGGACTGCTGACCACAGTTCCCTGCCCGGTACCGGCGAGTGTTACCGTCAAAGCCACGTTGGCGGCAGTAAAGGTCGCGGTAACCGCAGAACTGGCCGCAAGCGTAACGCTACACGCGCCCATCCCCGAGCAGGCTCCGCTCCAGCCGGCGAAAGCGCTGCCGCCGGTCGCCGTTTCGGTCAACGTGACTACGGTATTCGGGGCATAGCTCGCTGAGCACACGGTTCCGCAATTAATCCCGCCCGTGGAACTCGTGACCGTGCCGGTGCCCGTTCCCGCCAGGGCAACGGTCAATCCGTCCCCGGCGTTGAACGTTGCGCTGACGCTGGCGGCGGCTGCAAGAGTAATGGTGCAGGCGCTGGTGCCAGTGCAACTCCCGCTCCAGCCGCCGAAGAAATAATTCGTGCCCGGAGTCGCCGTCAATGTGACCTGCGTATTCGCGGGAAAGCTCGCGCTGCAGGTACCGGGGCAACTGATCCCCCCCGAACTGCTGGTAATGGTTCCGGTGCCCGATGCTGGCGCAGTAACTGTGAGTTGATACGTAGTAGGCGCTGTAGTCACAGGCGCCGACCGCAACCCTTGACATCCGGCCAGAATCAGGGTGGCGGTGAACAATAATGCTATCGAACCAAAACCATACGGAGACTTCATGGCGTAAAAACCCCTCAGAAAGCCGAGCGTTGGATGAACTTACCTGCCCTGAGGTTGGTTCATGCCCTTCTCGGATCCCCAAGGGCCGTTCTGGCCGTCCGAAGGGCTTGCAGCCTTACTTCTTTTTCCTGCCAAAGCGGAGAAGGCTCGCCGGAGATTTCCAGCGTCTTCCTTCCGAAGGTGTAGCGACCGCGCTCGAAGTAGCGTAAGAACGTTCCAGCTCGCGCGCAATAAGTTCCCCCACCGCACTCAACCTTTGCCCAACAAAAAGGGTCACCGATGCGGACAACCACGTCCACCAGAACGAATAGCGAGACCTCATCGCGCGGGCTCTCCCCGAAACGCGATCTTGGATGAGAGTTTGGCTAACTCGGTTGTTCTTGCCCACGAATACTCCGCGGTCAGGGCCTAAAGTCCTCCGGTAAAGACCGGAGGTTTGCTCGCTGGTGAACATATTGAACAATCTCGGCGTGTCAGAATTAATTTGCTCCGCGGCCCGATTCGCAGTACCTTGCTGCTGAGCCATCTCCGAGGTGCGCTTTGCCAATTTCCGCCGTTGACTCCATCTCGCTCGCCATCGAACATACAAAACGCCAATTGTTCCAGCCCTTCCGCTTTGGCCAATGGACCCGGCTCGCAGTAGTCGGGTTGCTTGCGGGCGAACTTGGCTCCGGCAGTTGCAATACCTCCAACTTCCACCTTCCTCCGCATCCCGGAGCCTCACCGCACCTTCCTTCCGGACTATCGGGAATCGATCCCATGCTCCTCGCGGTCCTGATCGCAGTGCTGGTCTTTGCCGCGCTCGTATTCGGGCTGATCATGATGTATGTCAGTAGCGTCATGCGCTTCATCCTCTTCGACAGCGTGCTAACCGGACAATGCCGCATTCGCCAGGATTGGAGCCGCAGGCAAACTCCGGGGTGGCGCTATTTCTTGTGGAAACTGCTCTATATTTTGGCGGTGCTCGGCGGTGTCGTGCTCCTGCTAGCCATCCCCGCGGCCTTCGCCTTCGGGATTGGCTGGCTGCGAGAACCGAAGGAGCACATAGTCCCTTTGGTCTTCAGTGGCATTTTTCTTTTCCTGGTTATCCTGCTTTTCGCCGTGGCCATGACGGTAATCTTTGTATTGACTAAAGATTTTGTCGTGCCCCAGATGGCGCTCGAAAATATCGGCGCCACGGAAGGCTGGCGGCGGCTGTGGCCCATGATTAAAGCGGAGACGGGCAGCTACGCCGGCTATCTCGGAATGAAAATACTGATGGCCATCGGTGCGGGGATCGTGGTTGGTATCGCAACTCTCATTCTGGGCTTGATCATCGCCATCCCGACCATCGGCCTAAGCATCCTCGCCCTTCTCACTGGCCAGTCGGCCGGACTCACCTGGAACGCTTATACCATCACGCTGGCGATCATAGTGGGCTGCGTTCTGGTGGCAATTTTTCTGTATTTGGTCGCCTTGATTTCCGTACCGGTCGTCGTGTTTTTCCCGGCATATTCCATTTACTTTTTCGCGGGGCGCTACCGGGCGCTGAGTGCGGCGCTTTATCCCGCACCGCCAATTCAGCCCCCAATTCCGCCTTTCGCGGCTCCTCCTTACGAACCGCCGCCGCTGCCTCCCAGCACCGCGCCGATTGGATAAAGCCGGGAAACTCAAGGGAAACTCCTGCCGCCGCCCAGGTGTCTGATGTTGCAGACACGCGCGTGCCAACAAGGAGACTTCAATGTCATTCTCACTTGCAGGCGGAGGTGCGCGCGGTCCCGAGATCAATGTCACGCCTCTGATCGACGTGCTGCTCACTCTGATCATCGTCTTCATGGTCGTAGTGTCGATGGACAAAGAGGAAGGAGTAACCGCCCAGATTCCGCAGCCCGATCAGAAACAAACGCAGAACATCGCACAGCCCCGCACCGTCGTCATCCAGGTGGTGTGGACCAAAGAAAATCAAACCCCAACCGTGAAGATCAATCAGGATGAAGTGCGCTGGGAGGACCTGGAGCCGCGCCTGGCAAAGATTTATTTAACGCGCGCAGAGAAAGTGGTCTTCGTCCGCGGTGACGCCGATGTTGACTTCCAGTATGTGGCCGACGTGATCGACGTAGCGCACCACGCGGGCGTGCAGCGCGTGGGGCTGCTGACGATGGGCCGGGAGATGGCGGGGGAGTAGAGATGATCGGTGCAGATTCGGGGAGTGGGTCGGTTCGAGTTTGCTGCCCTCTTTCGCGCTTGAGCGTCTGCGCATTATCATGGGTGCATCAAGATGATCTATGTAGCAGAGTCGGAATGGCTCGACCCCAAAAAGGCGCTGGCCAGCTCCGGAGAATTTGTCGCAGTTTGGAGTGCTGAGTATCGCTACCCTAATCAACGCCTCTATGATGAGAACGTAGGCAAGAATCTTACCGATGAACGAGTATTGAACCTTTTTGCTTGGAAAAACGGAAGGGGAAAAGCGATAGCCCTTAAGAAGCGTCTCTCCATTGAAAAGAACTATCTTCCCGAACTCAAGAGGTTGCCAATTTTATCGCACATTGAAGATGGAGAAACATATCTGGAAAGCCTTCAAGGAGGCGCTATCTGGGGGATTTTTTGGTTGCATCTCATAAATCCCAAGCTGTTCCCAATCTTCGATCAAAATACTTATCGGTCCATGGCGGCAATTATTGGGCTCGCACCAGCAGAAATCCCAAAATACCGAAGGAAGGTTGTCGATGCCTACTTCACGCAGTACATACCATTCCTGCAAAGGTTTAACGGCTTAGACGACAGGACGGTTGATAAGGCCCTTTTTGCATACGGACAAGCTTTGAGGCGTCGTTCTAAGAAAAATTCAAACTGACCCACTACCAGATTCCGTTGGCTGTTGAGGAACGCCCGATACAATGTCAGCATGGTTGCCTGGCAAGATTTCTTCGAGAGCAAGCCGACCGTCTGTGGCGGAGAAGTCTGCGCCGTGGGCACGCGAATTCCCGTCGCCGTGATTCTTGACAGTCTCGCGGAGGGATCGACCAACGAAGAGATTCTGCGCAGCTACCCCTCCCTTAAGCCAGCGCATATCGACGCCGCTCTGGCCTACAACAGGCCAGGTCCAGTTCAATTCCTCGCCCGGTTCTTAATCCAAATCGGCGTCCCCAAGAATCCAAACGCCTCGCGAATCTGATTCTCCAAAAATCGCTGATAAGAAAAGTGCAGCTTCACTGCGCGGTTCGTGAACAGCACAAACGTCGGCGGCGCCACCGACGCCTGCGTCATATATAGAATCTTCACTCGCGACCGCATAGGGACAGACGCACGCTCGAAGTCCACAGTTTCGATAAACCGGTTCATCGCCGATGTAGTCACGCGCTTGCGCCGTTCCACCGCCACCTGCTCGAGCAGCGGAAAGATTTTCTCCGTGCCTTTGCCGCTCTTCGCGGAAATAAAAACGATGGGCGCATAGCTCAAAAACTTGAGATCGTAGCGCAAGCGCTCTTCATAAGCTTCCCGGTCAGCCGGCCGTTTGCTCTCGCGCATGCGCATAGCCTTCGACGGCCGTCCAGCTTTCAACTCGCCGCTGATCACCAAATCCCACTTGTTGACCACAATAATCATCGAGCGCCCGCTCTCGTGGGCATAGCCCGCAATCGCAGCATCGAGCTGGCTCACGCCTTCGGTAGCGTCGATCACCAGCAGCGCAATGTCCGCCCCTTCAAGATGCTTGCGCGCCATCACCACGGAAAGTTTTTCCGCCATCAAATGGGTCTTGCCCTTGCGCCGAATACCCGCGGTGTCGATAAAGCGAAAGCGCCGTCCATTGTGTTCGACGATTTCGTCCACCGCGTCTCGCGTCGTCCCAGGAATCGGCGAGACGATCGCGCGATCGGAAGCGGTGAGGCGATTCAGCAGCGTAGACTTTCCAACATTCGGATGTCCGATGATCGCAACCTTGGTCTCATAAACGACCTCAGGCTCGGCGTCCGTCCCGTCTTCTGGCTGGGGTGCTTCTTCCCGTGATTCCTCTGTGTCCTCTGTGTTTAGGTCTTTAACAGGCAGCACCTCAAAAACCGCGTCTAGCAGATCGTCAATCCCACGCCCGTGCTCCGCAGAAATCGGAAACATCCGCTTAATTCCCAGCCGATGAAACTCGTCCACGATATGCGCCTGTTTCTCGGTGTCCGCCTTATTGACGGCCAGGAAGAGCGGACGCCCCGTCCTGCGCAACAGCCGAACCAACTCGAAATCAGGTGCCGCGACTTCGGCGCGTCCATCTACCACCATAATGATCGCCGCAGCTTCATCGAACGCAACTCGGGCCTGGCGGAAAATCTCTGCCGGAATAAAATCCCTGTCGTCCGGAATAATGCCGCCGGTATCGATAATGCGAATGCGTCGCCCGCGCCATTCGGCATCGCCATATAGCCGGTCGCGCGTGATGCCGGGCTCATCGCCAACAATGGCGCGCCGCGATCCCACGATGCGGTTGAACAGCGTGGACTTGCCTACGTTCGGTCGGCCCACGATAGCGAGCGTCGGAACGCCGGCTGCGGTGGTGGCGAGCGTGCTCGTCGAGTTGTAAGTGGGTTGCGTCAAAGTGAGTATCTAAAATGTGGGGACAGCCGCCCTCGGCTGTCCCTGGGCCGCAAGCCTCGTAGTCCCGGAACTCGTATTATAGAGACTCCCGTGGCTTTAAGTTCCCAACCCGCGTCCTCCGCCGCACCAAATCGACCTGCGCCCAAAGCAAAGGACGCTTCTCTGTATCAATTCTTCGCGCCGGGCGGAGTGCTGGCTCACACTCATCCTGCCTATGAATTCCGCCGCGGACAGTTGCAAATGGCGCAATCCGTCGAGCAGGCGCTGGAAGAAAAGCGGCACTTAATCGTGGAAGCCGGCACGGGCACCGGAAAAACACTCGCCTATCTCATGCCGGTAATCCGCTCCGGCAAGCGGGTGATTATCTCAACGGGCACGAAAAATCTTCAGGAACAACTTTTCTACAAGGACATCCCATTTCTGGAGCAGGCGCTGTTCGGAGCAGCGGCTTCCGATGATCAAGGTTCGCGCCGGCTTTCTGTCTGCTACATGAAGGGCCGCAACAATTATTTGTGCCGCAAGAAACTTTACGATCTCACCGGCCAGCCAGTGTTGAACGGACTGGAAGAGATCGAGCAATACCAGGCAATCTCCGCCTGGGAAAAGACGACCGCAACCGGCGACCGCGCCGAACTTGCCGAACTTCCCGAGACCAGCGCACTCTGGCACAAGTTGGATGCGCGAGCCGATGCCTGCATCGGACAGAAGTGCAGCGAGTGGGAACGCTGTTTCGTCACCGAAATGCGCCGGCGCGGAATGGAAAGTGACATCATCATCGTCAACCATCACTTATTTTTCGCCGATCTCGCCATCAAGTTGCAAGCGGAAGGCGCGCCTGACGCCGGCATTCTCCCCGAAGCCGCGGCGGTGATTTTCGACGAAGCCCACGAACTCGAAGATGTGGCGGGGAACTACTTCGGAATCTCTGTGAGCAACCTGCGCGTCGACGATCTGGCGCGCGATGTGGAAACCTCCATGCAGCATAACCGCATGCTTTCCGCGTCGATTTCCGGCGCGCTGGGCAGTCTGCGGGAGAGGTCTCAATTTTTCTTTTCGCTGCTTCCGCCGGGCGAGGGCCGTTTCGCCTTCGCGACGCGCCGCGAATTTCTGGAAGAAAACGGAGACGAGTTTCTCGCGCTGACCCAGGCTCTCACCCGGCTGGCGGGTGAACTGGAAGCCTTGCCGCAGAAGCCGGAGGAAATTTTCAACTTCGTCCGGCGAGCGCAAGAACTGCAAGTGCAACTTGCCTTCGCCATGGAGTCCGACGATCGCAACACGGTGTTCTGGATCGAGCGGCGCGGCGGACGGGGAAGAACGAATTCACCACAGAGACACAGAGACGCAGAGAGGACAAAAGAAGGCTTCCAAAGCCGTCAAAACGTCTTTTTGCAGGCCACGCCGATCGATGTCGGCCCCATCCTGCGTGAATGCCTGTGGTCGAAGCTGGAATGCGCCGTTCTCACTTCCGCAACACTTGCGGTCGGCGGCGGCTTCGAATACATACGGCAGCGTCTGGGGTTTGAACACGCGCGCGAGTCCGTGCTGCCTTCGCATTTCGATTACGAAACTCAGGCGTTGTTTTATGTGCCGCCCGATCTGCCGGATGCGCGTGCGCCGCAATTTACTGCGCAGGCCTCGCAGCGAATACGCAAGTTGCTCGAAATTACCAGCGGGCGCGCCTTCGTCCTCTTCACCAGCTACGCGCAGATGAACGACATCTACCAGCGATTGCTCGGCGAGCTGGACTTTCCCATGCTGCGCCAAGGCGACGCGCCGAAGAGCGCGCTGCTGGAGGAGTTCCGCCTCACGCCGAATGCCGTCCTGTTTGCGACTTCGTCATTCTGGCAGGGCGTGGACGTGCAGGGTGAGCAGTTAAGTTGCGTCATCATCGACCGCCTGCCCTTTGCCGTGCCCAGCGATCCAATCGTGGCCGCACGCGTAAAAGCGATTGACGCCGACGGCGGCAACGCCTTCTTTCAGTATCAAGTTCCAGCAGCCGTGATCACGCTGAAACAAGGCTTCGGACGCCTCATTCGCTCGCTCCACGACCGCGGCCTGCTGGTGCTGCTCGATAACCGCATTCTGAAGAAACAATACGGCCGCGTATTCATCGAGAGCCTGCCAAATTACAAGAAGACTACGGAGATGCGGGTGGTGGAGGAGTTTTTCGGAGTGACCTAGTCGGCAGTCACGATAAGTCGTCAATGACCGCCTTGAGCCGATTTCGGGAGAAGTAACTATCAACATCTTCAATCTTGTAGCTCTTGCCTTGCTTGTTATAGCAGGGAAGATTCGCGAACTTATCGAGGAAGGCTGCCAGCAGTCCCCTTTCCAGCTTCTCCCAGCTCTTCTGGACTCCGTGCCTCTTGGTAGCGGTGACAAGGTGAATTTCTATCCTCTTGACCCCACCGATCTCGTGAAAAGCGCGCTCTCCCTTTCTGACCGCGGAATTTGCCGGCCTTCCCATCTTCGCCTTGCCCACACTCGTCTCTCCGATGTAGATGATTCGTGATCCGCCATTCTCATATTTCCTGGGTTCGTTGTATCTGCCCCCCTTGTAGTGCTTAATCTTCCGGTCGGCTCGAAGGACGTAAACGAGCTTTTGCCTCCACGCGCGGCGTCTGTCAACGACTAATACTGGGTGAATCGTATCGCAGCGTATGTTCATCTTTCGGTGAGCCATTTCGCCTCCGGCAACATCTGCGATCGCAACAATCGCGTGACAAACGAATAATTATCGGCGCAGCAGCCGCATACCAGTCCCGGCTGCAGCCTTCTGGTCGAAGGTAACTGTATGCTCGCAGTCAGCCGCGTGGCCGCAGCGCTCGATCAAGCAATCAGCGAAGTCGGCGCGGCTGCCGCGGAACATCCGCAACGCCTGCGAGACGATTTCAGCCCGCTCAAGAACCAGTTCCTCGCTGCGCAACAGCGTCTCCAGAACTTGTTCAATTTCTTTCTTCGTGAAACGGTAGAAGGATTCCAACACCCAAACCAGTTCTGCGAGGACGATTAGGGAAATAAAGCCGGGTGAATCCGGAGAGAATGAGTCCATTACTCGTCCTGCAGCGATCGCTTGGACGGGATCATCCTCGGTGAGATAGCGGACTAGGATGTTTGTGTCGAGGCCGGTCATTCTGGGTCGATCACCGGGATCGTGAGGCGCCCTCCGCGATGGCGGCGTTCATCTCCTCGATCGACACCGGCTTCCTTCGCCTGCCTCGAAACAGGCCTTTCAGTTCCTTTACAGAGCGGGTGGCGGCAACGATGTTGAATTCCCCTTTGCCCACTTCGACGAATTCAATGCGATCCCCGGCATCGACGCCCAACGCGGTTCGGACCTGTAGTGGTATGGTGATTTGGCCTTTGGAGGTTAAAGTTGCCGCTGCCATGCTTGTCCTTTCTACTTTGGCGATTCCTTACATTATAGTAAGGAGATGGCGTTGAGTCAATAACCTTCGATCACACATACTCCCGCTCCGCCCGCCGAATCTCCCGGTACCGCTCAAACACTTTCTTCTGGCTCTCGAACCCCAGCGCAGACCGGATCGAACTTCCTCGGAACGTATGGGCCAACATCTTCCATCCCGTTGTCAAAACAAACTTCGGGTCATGCTTCAGCGCCACGGGCACATGGTGCATCTTCATCCAGCGCTCCGCCCTCCAGCGCATGAATTCCACTTCTTCCGCCGGCAAATGCTCGGTCCGCACCACGGCAGTCGTTCCGTCGTACTCTTCAAGCCGCTCATTCATAATCAAGCCTTGATCGCGAAACTCCTTCGTCATGGGCGTCCGCGGATACGGCGTGGGATGCTGGATATACGGCCAGTCCACATAACGCCGTGCGAATTCCAGGTTGGCTTCGATCGACTCGCGCGTGTCGCCCGGGCTGCCCACAATCAGCCCACCAACCACATACATCTGGTTGCGATGCAGATAACTGATGGCCTTAAGCGTGGCGTTGCCGGTGTTGTGGCCGTTCGTGCGCTCGGTATTTTTGGCCGAGGCCTTCAGAAATTGCAAATCATTTTCCAGAATATTTTCGATGCCCAGAAAAACATAACGGAATCCCGCCCGCCGCATCAGCGGCGCGAGAGTCTCGCCGTGGTTCGCAATGGCGGAGGTCATCGCCTGCACGAAGTAGTCGATCTTATCCAGCCCGGCCGCGATGATGGCCTCGCACAGCGCCTCGAAACGCTTCACGTTAAGCGTGATGTTGTCGTCGACCAGGAAAATAGTGCGCGCCCCGTGATCGTAAGCGTCGCGAATATCGGCCAGCACGCGGTCGAACGAATAAGTATGAAAGTTGCGCCCGCGCATCTCGATGATCGAGCAGAAACTGCAATCGAAAGTGCAGCCGCGCGAGGTCTCGATCACGTCCACCTGGCGCCCCAGCATCGTGTATCCATCCAAGACGCGCGTATCGCGGTTCGGCGGACGAATCTCCTTATCCTCCAAGCGGTGTGGCGGCCGCGCCGGATTATGCATCCACCCGTCGCTCGTCTGATAGGAAAGTCCGCCGATCTTCTCGACCCCGGAGCCGGTCTCGATCGCGCGCAACAATTCACGAAAAGTCACTTCGCCCTCACTGCGCACCAAGTAATCGACGCCCATATTTTCGTACGCCTCCGGCGCAAGGCTGGGATCGTACCCGCCCACGACAATCTTCACGCCAGGCCGCAGGCCACGCACCAGATCGATGATGCGTCCTGCAGTGCGGCGTTGAAATGTCATGATGGAAAGTCCGACCACTTCCGGATCGAGCTCACGCACCAGCCGAGTCACCGTCTCACGAACCTGGCGATGAACCAGGATCAGATCGGCCACGGCTACGCGGTGATGCGGATCGACATTTCCCGCCAATGAAATAAGCGCACCATTGGGCATACGGATAGCAACCGGTGGCATATGCTCGAAGGAATCGGGCATGGAAAGCAAAAGCACGTTCATGAGGACCTGCCCTTACTGCATCGCCGTAATTCCGCAGGCGCGCGTCAAACCCCAGTAGCGATGCGATTTGCCCTAATTTTAGCGCACTTCTTTTTTCGATGCTGGAGCGAACTGCGGCGCAAGGGCACTCAGCATATTTTTCATTTGCCCTCTTCCGCCACTCCCGGACTCTGCAATACACCGACCATAATCCCTGAAGCCTGTCCCTTGGCGTGATACACACGCTCGGTAGCCTTCACAAAATCCGCCGGCTTGGCGTCGGGAATATTGACAAAGCTTTGCGGATTGCGGTCGGTGAGGGGAAACCACGAGCTTTGCACTTGCACCATGATGCGGTGGCCCCGGCGAAACGTATGGTTCACGTCCTGCATGGTAAAGTCGACTTCCTCGACTTTGTTGGGCGTAAAGGCCTCGGGCTTTTCGAAACTGCGCCGGAATTTTCCCCGGAAAGGCTCCCCCCGCACCAGTTGCTGATAGCCGCCCATGGTGAACGAGGGCGGAGGCACGTCCGTCCTCGGCTTGCCTTTCTCTTCGGCCTTCGCTTCATCGAGCTTGCTGTCGGGATAATCCGGAGGATACACGTCGATCAACTTCACATCCCAATCCGAATCGGTTCCCGTTGTCGCTACGAAAAGCCGCGGAGAGATCGGGCCGGCAATCGTCACATCCTCCTGCAACACCGGAGTTTCATACACCAGCACGTCGGTTCGGCTGGAGGCAAAACGCTGGTCGGAGAGCATGTATTCCTGCGGCACTTCAATCGCCGAGTAGTTCACGAAAGGCACAGGCTTCGCCGGATCGCTGATGTATTCATCGAACGCCGGCGACTCGGAAGCGGGCGGATCGAAGGATAGGCCGCCGTTCGCGTGGAAATAAAGTGTCTTTCCCTCGACCTCTTTCGGAGGCCAGGCGGAATAGCGCCTCCACACATTCGTGCCGGTTTCAAAAACGTAGGCCTTCGGAAGTTTCGCGTCGCCATTTCCTTTGAGATACTGCTCGAAAAAGGGAAACAGAATATTTTTCCGGTAGTAATCGCCCGTATTAAATGAGAAATCGACCCGTCCCAGGTGATTGCCTTCATAAAAGTGCCAGCCGCCGTGCACCCACGGGCCAACCACGAGCGCGTTAAAGATTCCCGAGTTGTTCTTGTCGATCGCGTGGAAGGTGCTGAACGGACCTTGCAGGTCTTCGGCGTCAAACCATCCGCCCACGGTGAGCACCGCGCAATGAATATTCTTCATGTGCGGCACCAGATTGCGCGCCTTCCAGTAATCGTCGTAAGTATCGTGGCGCATCTGGTCGTCAAACAGCGCGCTCTTGCCGTCAAGATACTTCGAGAGGTTCGCGATCGGGCCCGCGCTGAGATAAAACTCGTAACCATCCTTGGTGCCAAAATCGAAGGGCGCCGGTGTTTTCGGCGGTAGCTGCGGATTTTCCTGCGGCTTGAAGAAAGCATAGAAACCGAAATTGGCGTCCAACATGAACGCCCCGCCGTGGTAAGTGTCGTCGCCCATAAAAAGATCGGTCATGGGAGCCTGCGGCGACGCGGCTTTGAGCGCCGGGTGCGAGTCGATAATGCTGGCCGAGGTGAAGAAGCCAGGATACGAAATGCCCCAGATACCGGCGTTGCCGTTGTTGTTGGGCACGTTTTTCAGCAACCACTCGATGGTGTCGTAGAGATCGCTTGAGTCGTCCACATCCTGCTTCGATTTCTTGTTGTCGATGTGCGGACGCATCTCGACGAACGTCCCCTCCGACATGAAGCGCCCGCGCACGTCCTGGTTGACGAAAATGTATCCCGCCTTATCGAACTCGGGCGAGGGCCCCAGTTGCTTGCGGTAGAGGTCCACGCCGTACGGGGCCACACTGTACGGAGTGCGGTTGATCAGAAACGGGTAGGAGCGAGAGCTGTCCTTGGGCGCGTACACGGACGTAAACAGGTGTACGCCGTCGCGCATGGGGATTCGATATTCGTATTTCGTGTAATGCTCCTTGACCTCGAATTCCGCGGAAACGGGCTTGCTTTGGGCGGAGAGAATCGCCACGAACATCGGAACCAGCAGAATTGCTAAAAAGCAGTTGCGGCGCAGCATAGTCGCTCCTTGGCGGATAAAAGGCCGAGTAGGCAAACTACAGTTGATGCAGCCAGCCGTCAAGCGGCATGGCTCAACGCGAATGTCCTTCCTCTCATGGGGTGACATTTTCACGTTGCTGTTAGGGGGCGACAGAATTATGGAGCTAAAACATGGGCAATAAACGAACTGGTAGGAATGGGAATTTAGGTGTACTATTCCCCATTACGGAAGGACCGACCGTCAATCGGTACTTCTGTGACTTACGTTGGAGACAAGTCCTAGCTTAGTTTTTGACTATAGCGCCAGGAGTGTCTTTAATGCAAGCGGTTGCCGAGCGAAGTTGCGCCTCCCCCAGGGTAATAGTTTTTTCTGCGCCTATGGGTAACCGAAAGCCAAAGCCTGATCCTGTACCCGATCCCGAACCACAAGGCGGATACAATCCGTCCAAGCACGGCAATTTTGCCCAATGGTTTTCGGCTATTGTCTCGGCTGTTGCGATCACCCTCACCCTGTATTTTCATTACACGGCGAATGAATCGAAAACCGCCGATGAGCACGTCAATACGCTTATCGTGGACAAGCTAGACCCAGCCGTCAATAACATCAACACAAACCTTGACCAAAGGATAGGCAGGCTTGATCAAAAAGTAGAAGAGTTGAGCGAGAAGGTCAATGACGCTCTGGGCCAACTGAAACGGATGCAGGGCACCCCTGCGAGTCAAACCAGTAATCAACTACTAGCCTCTATTAAACTGAAGATCGAAAATGCGGAGAATCAAAAACTGGTCATTCCGCCTGCTCAGTTAGCAGGCTATAAAAACACCGTCCGCACATCGCCTCAGACGGCCGCTGAATACTGGACAACCATAGCTACGATCATCAATTATCAATCGTTCCGCAACCAAATGGAGGGGATCGCTCCAAACCCATCGGATATATCTAAGCCGTGCAATTTGCTTACGAATGAGGGCAGGATGCACAGCTTCAACAACACCATCCAAGGCGCCCATATAACGAAGTGCTTAGTTGATTTGGACACTGAGACATTCGCTGATGTGACCTTTGAGGACTCCGTCATCCGCTACCACGGAGGACCGACCTACTTAGCCAACATCCGCTTCATCAACTGTAGGTTCGTGCTTGATATTCCCGTTTCCGCCCCAGCCAGCCCCGAAAGAAACCTTCTGTTATTGGCCTTGCTCAATGCGCCTGATACCAGAGCCGTTACCGTCCCATCAACCCGCTCCCCATCCTGAATTCCATCAACGCGCTATGTAGGACACTACCGGCCGCCCCGAGCGGTACAATAGAATGTTCGCGACGGAGCCATATCCGGCCCGTGTTTTCGCCGGTACGCTGAGGCATGCATGTTTGAAGTGACGGTGGACGACACTTTTGCCGCGGGACACTACCTGCGCAATTACAAGGGCAAGTGCGAAAATCCGCACGGCCATAACTACAAAATACGAGTCACACTCGCCGGGGCCGAACTGGATAAGGCCGGACTTCTGCTCGACTTCAAGGATCTGCGCGAAGTCATGAAGCACGTCATCGACCGACTGGATCATCAGATGATCAACGAGATCGAGCCTTTTACCGTGATCAACCCCTCGGCGGAAAATCTGGCCAAGTATTTTTATGACGAATCGAATACGCGCCTGAAGAGCGTCACCAACGGCCGCGTCCGGGTGAAAGACGTAACCGTGTTCGAAACCGACACCACGACAGCGAAGTACAGCGAGTAACCGTTGCCGGAATCACTGGCCAGTGATCGGTGGCCAGCATTCAGACTTGATCGTACCGAATTTACGGCCAATCTCTGCTTTCTGACCGCGGAACACTGGCCCCTGACCGCTGTTTTCCATGCAGATAACCGAAATCTACAAATCGCTGCAAGGTGAGTCCACGCACGCCGGGCTGGCGTGTGTTTTCGTGCGCCTTACCGGATGCAACCTGCGCTGCTCCTGGTGCGACAGCGAATATACTTTTCAGGGCGGACGGAAGATGAGTGCAGCGGAAGTATTGGATGAAGTGAACCGTCTCAGCCCAAACGGCGGACTGGTGGAAATCACCGGCGGCGAACCCATGCTGCAGGAGCGGGAACTGCTTCCGTTCATGGAAAGACTGCTGGAAGGAAAATATCGAGTATTACTCGAGACCAGCGGAGAGCGCCCGTTGGCGCGGGTTCCGGCGGGAGTCATCAAGATCGTGGACGTGAAGTGCCCGCATTCGGGCGCGCCCGATACGTTTCTTGCCGAGAATCTGTCCGCGCTCACATCGCACGATGAAGTGAAATTCGTAATCGGCGACCAGACCGACTATGCATTCGCCCGCGACTTCGTTCGCGAACATAATCTGGTGGAGCGCGTGAACGCAATCCTTTTTTCGCCCGCCTTCCGCAAGAATGCCACCGGCACGCGGGACAGTTCGCACTGCCTGCTCGATCCCAGGGAACTAGCCGAGTGGATGCTGGCGGATGAAGTCCCCGCGCGCCTCGGACTTCAACTGCACAAGTTTATCTGGGATCCGGCATTAAAGGGAGTCTGAATATCGCTGATTTTTCGGCAGCGCTGTTCGAGGTCAAAATGAACCGCCTCACCAAATCCCGCGCAGTGGTGCTCTTAAGTGGAGGCATGGATTCCTGCGTATGCGCCGCTCTCGCCTGCCGCGATCACGACACCGCCGCACTCCACGTGAGCTACGGCCAGCGCACCGAACGCCGCGAGCGCCAGTCCTTTCTGGATATCTGCGACCGCCTCCACATCAAAGACCGCTTGCTCGTTCGCAATGACGCGCTCCGCGCCATCGGGGGCTCCGCCCTGACCGACGAAAATCTTGCCGTTCCCGCCGGCGGCAACCTCGGACACGATATCCCCGTCACTTACGTTCCCTTTCGCAACGCCCATTTTTTATCGGTCGCCGTCAGTTGGGCTGAGGTGCTCGGAGCTGCGAAAATTTTTATCGGCGCAGTCGAACCCGATAGTTCCGGCTATCCCGACTGCCGCCCCGCCTACTATGAGGCCTTCAACCGCGTCATCCAGACCGGAACGAAGGAAGGAAACATCGAAATCCTTACTCCCCTCATCGCCCTGCGAAAAGTGGAAATTGTGCGGCTCGGCCTTGAACTCAACGCGCCCTTCGATTTAACTTGGTCATGCTACAGCCATGAGGATCGCGCCTGCGGGCAGTGCGATAGCTGTCTCTTGCGCCTGCGGGCATTCGCGGCTGCCGGAATCGCCGATCCGATTCCCTATGCCACGCTGGAAAGAGTTTAATCCTTGCCGATTTTCGAGGGTTGAAGGACAATTGCCGCGAACCAAGTTGCAGGCTTTCCTTCACCAACCGTAAATCGAATATTTCGATAATTCAGCAGGCCGGGAGGCCACGATGAAGAAGCACTTCGCAGTTGTCGCACTCGTTCTCTTAATGCTGGGACTGTGTGTGCCCCCGGTTTTCGCGCAGGGTGCGTCCGGCACGGTCAAAGGCGTTTGCAAAGACGCTCAAGGTAATCCCATCGCCGATGCCGTGGTCCTTTGGGCGAATCAGGATAACGGTCAGAAGTACACCCTGAAAACCAACAAGAAGGGCGAATATTTCTCTCTGGGTGTTGCGCCCGGCACTTATACCGTCACTCTCTATAAGAATGCCGATGACGCCAAGGCCGGCACCAAAATCTTCAACTTCAACAAGGTTCAGGTCACCCTCGACGAAAACACCCTCGATTTCGACATGAAAAAGCAGGCGGTGGAGCAGGCCAAAGGTCAGGGCCTGACTCCCGAACAGATCAAAGCGCAGCAGGAAGCGCAAGAGAAACATGCGAAAGAAGCCAACACAGTCAAAGCGCTCAACGAAAAACTGGCGGCCGCAAAAGTAGCGTCGGATGGTGGGGATTTCGAAACGGCGGTTGCAGATCTCAACGCCGCCAATGAGATCGATCCGACGCGGGATCTGGTCTGGTTCAAGCTCGGCGATGCCTATCGACTTTCGGTCGCCAAGCAGACCGACCCCGAGGAGAAGAAAAAACGTCTCAATTCCGCCGTTGAGGCCTACCAGAAAGCGGTGCAACTCAAGCAGGCTGCCACGAATGACAAAGATCCCAATGCCATGCAGACGCTCGCGGCCTACTATAACAACCTTGCCGAGGCCTACAGCAAAGATGGCAAGGTCGACGACGCTGTAAAAACCTATCAGCAAGCCGCCACGGCCGATCCCACCCACGCCGCGCAGTACTACTACAACATGGGAGCGGTTCTCACCAACGCGGGCAAAGGCGATGAAGCCATCGCCGCCTTCGACAAATGCATCGCCGCCGATCCCACCAAAGCCGACGCTTACTATCAGAAGGGCGTAAACTTGATCGGCAAAGCTACTTTGCAGGGTGACAAAACGATTGCCCCGCCCGGAACCGCCGAAGCCTTCAACAAGTATCTGGAACTGGCTCCGACCGGCCCCTATGCCGACGTAGCCAAACAGATGCTTGCCACCATCGGCGCCTCGATCGAAACCAGTTTCGGCAACAAAAAGAAAGCGCCTCCGAAAAAATCGAACTAGGCGTTCGCTTTCTACGACAAATGCACCAAACCAAGGGCGGCTCAATCAGCCGCCCTTTTTCTTGCGCAAACCCTCCCCCATTACCAAGGACTATGTACTTACTGGCCCTACGCTTCCCCCGCCGGCGCGGTAGAGTAGTGACACCAGGTCAACTCCGGTTGGCGGTTCTCCGTTCTGTGGTGCGCGCAATTCCCTAAATCTCCAGTTCGAGGATGGAATGGCAGCACCAGGCAGTGCAGCAATCTCGGTTTCTCTGGAAGGCTATTCCGGCAGCGGCAAAGTCGCCACGCCCGCCTTGCTCGCGGCCATGCTCCGCGCCGGGGAAAAAATCAGCGATTTGATTTTCTCTCCCGGACGCCCGCCCCAGGTGCAGGTCTACGGCCAGCTCATTCCGGTTCAGGTCCCGGGAATTTCAAACCTCACTGCCGATGACACTCGCCACCTTGCCGCCGATCTGATCGGCGACAACAAACAAGCGGTCGCAACCCTGCGCGAACACGGATCCTGCGATGTATCCTACGGTTTGCCGGGCGTCGCGCGCTTTCGCGTTAATATCTTCATCCAGCGCGGCAGTTGCGCCATTGTCATGCGCGTCATCTCCACGTCGATTTCAGATTTGGCCACGCTTAACCTGCCCGCGCATTTAGCGGACGTGGCGAAACTTCGCGACGGCATCGTCCTGGTCACCGGACCCGCCGGATCGGGCAAGTCCTCCACCCTCGCCGTGCTTCTCGATTGCATCAATCGCGAAAAGTATTACCACATCATCACCATCGAAGATCCTATCGAGTTTCTGCACAACCACAAATGTTCCACGGTTCATCAGCGCGAACTTCACAGTGACACGCCCAGCTTTGCCCACGCCCTGCGCTCCGCTCTCCGCCAGGCGCCAAAAGTAATCCTGGTAGGAGAAATGCGCGACCGCGAAACCATCGAAATTGTTCTCGAGGCGGCCGAGACCGGCCATCTGGTTCTCTCCAGCCTCAACACCATGGACGCGTCCAAAACAGTCGAGCGAATCGTCAACTCCTTCGCGCCTGAAGAACAACAGAAGATCCGCGAACGCTTCGCCAAAACACTTCGCTACATCGTCTGCCAGCGCCTGCTCCCGAAAACCGACCGCAGCGGACGCATCCCCGTCGCCGAAATCCTGAAAGCGAATCCCCGCACCCGCGAGTGCATCGAGAAAGGCGAACGCGAAGGCAAGACTCTGCTCGACGCCATGAAAGCCAGCTCCACCGAAGGCATGCAACACTTCGACGGCGAAATCGCCCAACTCGTCCGCGACCGCGTCGTCGACCTCGAAACCGGCCTCTCCTACGCCAGCAACCCCGCCGTGCTAGGCCAGGAACTGGTGAGATAAGGTCTTTTTGTGGGGACAGCCGCCCTCGGCTGTCCGCCGGGCGCAGCCCGGTATCGGAGACGCCCAAAACAACGGAACCATCAAGTGCCGGATTTTGGGTGGCGCAGCGCTTCAGCGCTGCGGTAACCGTACGGTTTTCAGTGCGGCTTTAGCCGCGGAGGGACGCAACCACCCCGCTCATGGCTGCGAATTAAAATCATCAGGCACTCGGCCGTACACCCCTTCCGCATACTCCGAGCGGGCTAAGTCACCCAAAGCCTTGCGGCGCGATAGATCGCGTTTAGCCTTGTACGCCAGCACGTCACGCGCGTACATGCGACGGCGCGTGCCAACCATGTGCGACGGGATTTCGCCCTTCTCCAACAGCCGAACCAGGAACTGGCTCGACATCCCAAGAATCTTGCCCGCTTCGATGGTGGTGAACTCTTCCTGTTCCATAATTAATTCCTAGGTGGCGCTTTGGAATCACCTGCCTCTAGGCGTTTCGCCTGGCAGCCATCGGGACAACTCCGTTGGACAACCAGAAGCGGGAAGGGCGGCGGCGGGAGCAAGAACGCTATACCGCAACTGCCACAGGAGTCCACTCATTGTCTCTAACGGAGGCGACGATCTTCTTTGGCGGAAGAACGATTCTCTGCCATGCCATAAGCCTCTGATCGAGGTTAGCCTGCAATTCGTCAAGCAAGACGGGGTCTTTGGAAGCCACAGCGTAATAGAGCCGCACCAGTTTATCGGTTCGCTCCGAGGCCTGAAGATGATCGTTTTCTATTCGCGACAATGTCTCGGGCTCTAGCCCGATCTGCCTCGCAAAATCAGCCGCCTTCTGGCCGAGTCTCTTACGCAAGAACTTCATCTCGGCACCACTCAGCGCCGAGGCTTTCTCGGCCAGATCACGGCCAATCAGATTCAACAATTGCTTGATGGCAGGAATGTCGCTTAGCTCCTCGCCGCACTCGCAGCGGAAGTATCTGATCCCAACTAGGTAGACATTCGGCAAACCGCAGGCCACAAAATGGTAGGGTTCGTCCATGGTTGCCCTGAACTCGTTCCTGGTCTCTCGACTGCACTCATGGGCGATTGCTGGTGTTACTGTCGCCATCTGGTAATCACCTCAAACTCTCTTCTCAAAGTGTCCACCGCCACGGTAAATCGTTATGGCATCGCCACCGACACTCTCTGTGTCGATGTAATATTTCCACTGCCAGAACTTACGATTGAAAACTGGGGAACGCTCAAATTTCCACCCCCCGCTCCAGACCGTGTATAAAGTCATTCGTCTGGAGGCCGCGATCAAGGTGGCCGAAGAGCGCATGAAAGGTTTCCGGATTGTCCGTATCTGCTGCATTGTCAATCGCATGCAGGAGCAACTCTTTTAGCTGTTGCTCCGTAAGCGATGGCGGTATCGTGCCTGTCTCTTGAACCATGTTAGCGCCTACTTGACATTATGTCAAGTATTTTTAGGCTACCGTAAGGTATTATAGGCCAAGAAATCGCGAACACACCTCCTTGTCTCTCATCCGCCCTCTGAAAAACATGCCCCAGCCACGACACAGACTCCGCAAGGGTGGCATCTGTCCCCAAGTACTCGCGCTGTACAATGTGCACTAGATGAAACCGCTGCCGACGTTACTCAAGACCGACCCAGCGCAGGTCGACGCGCTCTCCATTGAGCAAGTGATTGCGCTTTGCGGGAACGGCAAGTTGGGTGACAACTCCCAGTGCTCAGTCGAACTCCGAAAATACTTCCAGACAGCGAAAACCGAAAATCTTCGTAATTATCTTCAATCGTGCCTCCAAAATCCTTTTGACCGAAGCGGATTCGTTCTCCAAGACATCGTCAATGAATTTGGGCGGCGACTCGACTACACAGTGGAGAACGGGCCCTACCAAGGCAAGAGCAACGCAATAGGATTTGATGGTCTCTGGTCCGATTCGGACGGGTACTGCATTGTGGCAGAGGTCAAAACGACTGACGCGTACCGCATAAATCTTGACACCACCGTGGCGCGATATCGCGAAGCCCTGACAGCTACTGGGAGAATTACGAAAGAATCCTCGGTTCTAATCGTTGTCGGCAGACAGGACACAGGCGATCTTGAAGCACAGGTGCGCGGTTCGAAGCACGCTTGGACCATCCGGCTCATCAGCGCTGAGGCACTTGCCAAGCTGGTTGCCCTAAAAGAAAACAGCGAATTGGATTCCGTTGGGAAGATCCACGAGCTTCTGATTCCCTTCGAGTACACCAAGCTAGACAAAATCATTGAGATTGCTTTTACGGCTGCAGAAGACGCGTCGAACGCTTTCGAAGAGGACGAGGCCGGAGATTCCGACGCCCTACCCACAGGGGAAGAGACCGAAGCAAAGCAGCACCGCACATCACCTGAAGCGATTTCTGCTCTTCGAAGTAGCATCATCGAATCGCTGACGTATGCCCACGCGCCTCTTGTGAAAAAAAGCCGGGCGCTGTACTGGAGTGCTGACAAGACCCTGCGTGTTGTTGTCACAATCTCAAGGCAATATGGAGAGGGACAGGGTAGCTACTGGTATGCATACTTCTCTGACTGGGACAAGTTTCTCAGTGAGGCGAGCACCGGGCTTTATGTCCTTGGTGGTATCGGAAGGAAGGAAGCGTACGCGCTACCCTTCGAGTGGATACATTCGCGGCTTAAACACATCGACGTCGCCGAGCGGCGGGACGGCAAGAACCACTGGCAGATTCGGCTTTATCCAGCAGAAGGTGGCAAACCAGCACTCCGGCTCAACAACGGACAAGATGAATCGCTGGAAGACTTCAAGATCGATCTGGTACGTCCTTCGAATAGCCCGCAGCGATGATGACGTTGTGAGTACGGCCCGATACAGCATAGCTCGGACCGTTCACCTGGCGCTGGGCAGTCAGAAATCTCCCAAGTCCAATCTGCCCTTTCCGTTATCATCTCCCCATGGCCGCCCCGCCCACCCATTCCCTCGTACTTAGCTTCGAAGCCGCCCGCCGCGTCGTCGAAGACCACGCCTCGCGCGTATCCCCAACCTCGCACGAAACCGTAGCCCTGCTCCACTCCGCCGGCCGCATCCTCGCCGAACCCGTCACCGCCGACCGCGACATCCCTCCCTTCCCCCGATCCACGCGCGATGGTTATGCCGTCCGCGCCGACGATCTGAAAAACCTTCCGGCGCAATTGAAAGTGATCGGAGAAATCAAAGCCGGCCCACTTCCCGCGGCCGCCCCACCTAAACTGAATCCCGGCGAAACCTTCTCCATCATGACCGGCGCCCCGGTCCCGCACGGCGCGGACGCCGTAGTAATGATTGAGTACACATCCCGCCAGAACGAGCGCGTCGAATTCGCAAAGGAAATTGCGCCGGGAGAAAACATTGTCGCGCAGGGAGCCGAAGCCAAACGCGGCAGCCTTCTGCTCGATCGCGGCACGCGTCTCAACGAGTCCGCCATCGCGCTCGCCGCTTCGGTCGGAAAATCGCGGCTACAAGTATTCGTTCGTCCGCGCATCGCGATACTAACCACCGGAGACGAGATCGTCGACGTCGATGCGGAAATCGGCCCCACGCAGATTCGCAACTCGAACAGCTATTCGCTTGCCGTGCAAGTCCAACAAGCCGGAGGCGAACCCGTGCTCCTGCCGATCGCCCCCGACGAGCCGCGCCGCCTGCGCGAATTGATCGAGCAAGGCCTGCAAGAGGATTTACTTCTGATGACCGGCGGCGTCTCCATGGGACGCTACGACCTGGTCGAACAAGTCCTCGCAGAAATGCACGCGGAATTCTTTTTCACCGGAGCCAAAATCCAACCCGGCCGTCCAGTCGTCTTCGGCCGAACCAGATCGCGTGGGAGCGGGCGACTCGCCCGCTCCGGGGCGTCAGCCCCGCTTGAAAGTCTGCCAAAATATTTCTTCGGCCTCCCCGGCAATCCAGTCTCCACCATGGTCACCTTCGAACTCTTCGCCCGCCCCATGATCGAAGCCCTGTCTGGAATGTCGCCGCACCCGCTCCTATTCCTGCATGCGCGCCTGAAATCCGAAATCCGCGTCAAACCCGGTCTCACGCGCTTCCTTCCCGCAATTCTTTCCGGCCAATACGAAGACTCGCAAGTCGAACTTGTCCCCTGGCAGGGATCGGGCGATATCGCCGCCAGATCCAGATCGAACTGCCTCCTCGTAATCCCCTCCGACCGCGAGCAAATCCCCGCCGGCGAATGGATCGCAGTCGTGCCGCGGTGAATGCTCATGTAGGGACAGCCGCCCCCGGCTGTCCGGTCGAGCGAAGCTCGACACCTCCAGCCACATCGGCAAACGTATACATCACCACCGCTCTCTCGCCCCCATCTCCATGTAAGATAGACTTTCCGCATGGCGCAAAAGCTCTCCCACTACGACGACTCCGGCCGCGCGCGCATGGTCGATGTCTCCGCCAAAACCGCCACCAAACGCGAAGCCGAAGCCAGCGCCTTTGTTGTCCTCAAGCCGGAAGTCTTGCAAGCGCTCCCGAAAAATCCCAAAGGCGATCCGCTCGAAGTCGCCCGCATCGCCGGCATCATGGCCGCCAAACGCACCGCGGAATTAATCCCCATGTGTCATCCCTTACCTCTCTCGCACATTGATGTCACAATGACGCTGTGCGAAAATGGCGTCGCCATCGCCACCAAAGCCGTAACCACCGCCGAAACCGGAGTGGAGATGGAAGCCCTGGTGGCCGCCAGCATCTCCGCCCTCACGCTGTATGACATGTTAAAAGCGCTGGATAAGGGAATTGAAATTCGCGAGATTGTGCTGCAACGCAAGAGCGGCGGAAAGAGCGGCGATTATCAGCGAGTAAAGAAACATAATGGCCAATGACGTCAAGCTGCTTTTGGTGGACGACAACCCCATGGTCTTAGGGATGCTGCAGCACGCGCTCGCGCCCTTCGCCCGCGTCGTCGCGGCCGGCGATTCCGCCGACGCATTATTAAAAGCCGTCGACGACCCGCCGGAGTTGGTGGTTTGCGATTATCGGATGCCGGGGATGGATGGGCGGCAGTTGGTGGAGAAACTGAAGAGCCGTCCGGCGACGGCGAATTTTTCCGCGATCTTACTGGCCAGCCGCGCGGACATCGATGAGCGCCTGTCTCCGCAGGATGCGGCCGACGACTACATCGCGAAACCTTTTTTTCTGAAAGAAGCTACGCGGCGCATCAAGCGCACAGTGGACCGGATCGCTCTGGAAAAGATGGCGAAGACTGCGCCTTCCGACGGCGTAGTGCGCGGAAACCTTTCGCAGATGAATGTGATCGATCTAATGCAGTCGCTCGAGATGGGCCGCAAGAGCTGCCAGCTCAAACTGAATAATGAAGGCGAGAAGTGCGAAGTTTTTTTTGTCGAAGGACAGGTAAAGCACGCAACCTACGGATCTCTGCTCGGCGACCATGCGGTCTTCAAGGTTCTGCGCTGGACGGGCGGCAACTTCGAACTGAACTTCGAAGGCAAGACCGACCAGGAAACCACGCAGCTCAACACGCAAGGGTTGCTGATGGAAGGCTTGCGGCTGCTCGACGAATCGCAGCGCGACGGCGGCTCTGAACCCGCGATTGAGGCTGGCAATAACGAAAGCGTTACTAGCACTGCCGCAGCCTCCAACACAACCGGCAGCATGTCCCGTCCCGCGGCAAAAACAGAAGAGGAGGACGATGTTTTCCTCGACGATTAACATGGATGGGCCGGTGAACTTTTCCGCGGCGGTAATTACGGTGAGCGATTCCTGCGCGCGCGGGCAGCGCGTGGACGCTTCCGGTCCGGCGGTCGCCGCGTTGCTGGAAAAATCCGGCTTTCGCGTAGTGGCCAAGCAAATCGTCCAGGACGATTCGATGCAGATTCAGAATGCTTTGATCCATCTGGCGCTGGAAGTGCGGCTGATTGTGACCACGGGCGGGACGGGCATCGCCGAGCGCGACGTTACTCCGGAGGCAACAGAAGCGATTTGCGAGCGCGTGATCGACGGCGTGGGCGAGCGCATGCGAAGCGAGGGTTACAAGCAAACTCCTTTTGCGGCTTTGAGCCGCGGCGTGTGCGGGGTGCGCGGCAAGACTCTGATTCTGAATTTGCCGGGCAGTCCCAGCGGCGCCGTGGAATCGCTGCAAGCCGTGCTGGAGTTGGTGCCGCACGCGCTGAATTTGCTGGATGGGAAAACGGAACACTCGTAGACGGTCGGCGGACAAAATCCCCACTTCTCGCGAAGGACGCGAGAAATGGCGCCCCTGGTGTATTTACGTTGTGTAAATACGTTTTATGCGGTATAGTTGGGACGAAGAAAAGAACCGCCGTAACCTTGAGCTGCATGGGCTTGCCTTCGAAGACGCGGCGCTGATTTTCGAAGGCCCGACCGTCGAAAGAGTGGATGACCGGTTCGCCTACGGTGAACAGCGTGTGTATGCCATCGGACTGGTGAGGGGCCTGGAGATTACGGTCATTTACAGCGACAGGAAAGACGAGGAGAGACGCATCATCTCGGCTTGGCGCGCGGAGCCGCATGAACGGCGCTATTACTGGCAGCATGTCGAGGGCTTATGCGATTGAAAACCAACGGGTCAAAAACAACGAAATCGAACCACCGCCGCGCCAACGGCACGGATTGGGGCAAGTTGCGCCGCGTGAGTCCTGCCGCGATACGCAAGGGGATTGCGGCCGATCCCGACGCACATGCCACGGATGAAGAATTCTGGAAAGGCGCCAAGGTCGTAATGCCGACGCCGAAAGAAATTGTGACCATGCGGCTGGACTCCGACTTGCTGCGCTGGTTCCGTCAACAGCGCGGCTATCAGACGCGCATCAACGCCATTCTGCGCGCGTATATGCATGCGCAAGAGTCCCTCTGAGAGATTGGACAAATCCCACTTCTCGCAAAGGACGCGAGAAGTGGGGCACTCGGCCCGTCAATCCTCGTTACCCATCGCCTTCGCAGCATCGCGTTGAAATCTTGCCGGGGCGCATTTATCGCACCAGCCGTTATCACGGGGCGGCAACGGGCAGCCAGGTAGATCGCGATGATGCTCACAATTCAAGGTGCAAACACAACCTCGCGTATTCGTCATGGAGAAAACCTCCCCTGCCCGGTTCTCACTTCATTGGTTTAATGCTTTGACCTTCAGCTAGGCGGACGACGCCGTATGCCACTTCGTGCCCTGCGCCATCATTTCTCATCACCCGAACAACTTCGTTCGTGTGTTCCAACCACTCTCCTTCAAATTCTTGCGCGGGTTGTGGGGCATTTGAGTAAAAAACACCAAATTTAATCATTGGAGCACCTCTGCTAGATCAATCGTCCAGCAAAATCGCCGGCAAGTCGAGACAAATTTCAGTTTTCCGCGTCGCGTGCAATCACATGATGGGGTCCGACGGGCGGGAAACCGTTATGTAGTTGGATGCTGGTCTTGGGTGCATCGGTGCGCGGTTTGGTGACTTGTCCTTCACCCCTGAGGTCTCGGTTATTTCCCCGCCTTTCACCCACGGCTTGCGCCGTGGGCTGTATTCTTTCGCCGCTTTGCGGCTGAGGCTCGGCCTGTGGAAAACGCCAGCCGAATCTTGTCAATAGGCAGGAATTACACGAATCGGGGTATGTGGGTGCAGGGGAAGGAGATATATTTATGGCTAATATGTCCCAAATGCCTATAGCAATGTGATATAATGGGGGTATCGAATATAAATTCGGGAAAAGAAGGGCGCGGCCTGCGGGCTGCGCCTTTTTTTGTTGGGGCGTGGTTAGGAAGCGGTCAGAACTGGGTGACGGCCGAACAAGAACCAAGGTCCCTCGCTGCGCTCGGGATGACAAAAACGGAGAAGCTATGAGATTACGGGATCGGACGAAGTTTGCGACTTACAAGCGGCGGGGGGAGTGGGCGGAGCTGGTGTTTATTACGATTGCGCAGGGACTGGGGTTCAATGTGGCGAAGATCTGGGGGGATTCGGCGGCGTACGATGTGGCGCTGGAGATGAATGGACGGTTTGTGCGGGTGCAGGTGAAGTGCACCGGGACGATGGTAGAAGGTTGTTATGTTTGCCAACTACACGGGTTTGGCAATCGGTTGTACACGGCGGCGGAAGTCGACTATTTCGCGTGTTACGTGGTGCCGGAGGATGCCTGGTATATCTTTCCGGTGAAGGTGCTGTTGGGAATGACGGCGGTGGGGCTGACGCCGCGTCGCAAGGGGCACAAATACGAGCGGTATATGGAGGCGTGGTGGTTTTTGATGCGGCACCATTTTCGGCGGGGGAGACGGACGATTACGCCGAGCGAGCGGAAGACGTTTGGTTCGATGGGGAGGTTGACGCGGAGGATTGTGGAGAGGGTGGAGGGGACAGTGGTCAGTGGCTAGTGGTTCGTGGTCAGAAGAGGAGCGCGGTAGCTGTCCGTTGGCTGGCTGTTTCACGTACACTGAATTTCCTTTGAAAAAATTAGGACACATTCTGGCGCAGTATACGGCGTGGATCCTGCGCGTGCTGGCGCCGCTGGGGATTTGGGGAGTGTTCGCGATTGCGTTTGCGGATTCGGCGCTGCTGGGAATGCCGGTGGACGCGATTGTGGCGTATTACGTTTATCAGGATCACCGGCGGCTGCTGTTGTATGTGCTGATGGCGTCGGCGGGGTCGGCGCTGGGGAGTGTCCCGCTGTATGTGATTGGCTACCAGGGCGGCGAAATGGTTTTGCGGAAGCGGATCTCGGAGGAGCGGTTTCTGCGGATTCACCGCTCGTTTGAGCGGCACGAATTTTGGGCGCTGATGTTTCCGGGAATGCTGCCGCCGCCGATGCCATTCAAGATTTTTGTGCTGGCAGCGGCCGTGTTCGAAATGCGGTTCCGCGATTTTATGGCGGCGGTTTTTGCGGGAAGGTTTGTAAGGTTTCTGGCGCTGGGAGTGCTGACGCTCTGGTTTGGGCCGCAGGTTGTGGAGTTGGTGGGGGCTTTGTTGCGGCGGCACTATGTCTGGGTGCTGGGGGCGGTGGTGGTGGGAGTGTTGGTATGGCTGGCGGTGCGGGGGCGGGGAGAGTCGAATGCCAGCGCCTAAAGGCGAGGTTATCTTCGGCGAGATGCGGCATCGCTGAAGCGATGCCCTGATACGAATCCTGCTGGGAACAATCTTTGAATTTTTGTCATCAAAAATGCGGCGAGCAAAAACCGCGTCGCTGCGCGACGGGACAGCCGAGGGCGGCTGTCCCTATACAAAACTTATGCGGCGGCGATGTGATTGTTGGATTTTTGGAAGCGGGCGGCGAGCGAGTGCAGGAGCACGGGCGGCGCGAACATGGCCGCGGTGAAGAACAGGTCGCCTGCGATGGCGCGGCGGAAGAACGGGAGGCCGGCGGCGTAACAGGTCATCAGTCCGGCGAAGGTCATGGGGTACATATCGCCCCAGGCGGCCCAGACGGCGAAGTTACTCACCAGGAAAAATGAAATCGATCCGGCGAGGGCGGAGCCCATGATCTTGAGGGCCCCGGAATTTTCACGCAGGGTGGTGCCGAGCCACAACATTCCGGCGTACCAGGCGAAGGTGACGAAGTGATCCCAGGTGAAGGAATAGCGGTAGAAGAACAGCGTCAGCACGACGTCAGAAGCGGCGAGCAGGGCAAAAGGGACCCAGAGCTGGCGGCGCGGGCCGCGGGCGCCGAAGAACAGGAGCGCGGCTCCGACGGGCGTGAAGGCGAAGGGATGCGGAAGAAATCTGACGGCGACGGCGACGATGACGAATAGATAAGCGAGCATGGGACACCTCGGAGATGCAGAGGTTATTGTCGGCGTTGGAGTGTGGCGGCGTCAAGGGTTTGTGTGACGGCGTAGTGCAGTTTGGCTTACGCGCTGAAGCCGGTTAAGCGGGAGATCCTTCGCTACGCCTGAGATACGGCTCCGCTCAGGATGACAATGTCGTAAAGAGTCAAATTGCACCACTACCTGCAACGGAGCCTCGCTGCGCTCGGCGGACAAGCCGAGGGCGGCTGTCCCCACAGGAGCACATCCGAGCTTCTCTGATCTCTACGGCTCGGGGAAGGTCTTACGATCTGCGCCGGAGCCATAGACATCGCCAACGACCTTAAGATTACGATCGAGCCGTACGCCGGCGCCGAGGGCTCGGCGCTGTCCGCCGCGGCCCAGGAGGCTGGGGAGTTGGACGAAGCGGAGATCCTGAAAGTCGACGATGTAGCCCTCCGGGGCAGAGCCTTGCCCGGTTAAACCCAGCGTTTCGGTTTGAGTGATGGGATATTGGGCCCAGTCGAGGTAGACGCGTCCGAGATAGGAGCGCTTGGCGGCGAGGGTGATGGGGGTTTCTTCCGGCTTGTAGAAGATGTGCAGTTTGTCGGCGTCAGAAGCGCCGGGATTGACTTCGGGGCCGAGGGAATCGACGGGAGCGAGTACGAAGAAATTTGAAGTTTCGACGACTCCATGCCAGTGGAACGGATTTGCCAGATCGGGATAAGCGGAGGCTCGGATGGGATCTGCGCCGTCGTAGGTGCGGGCATTGAGTGCGTTGAGAGCGCGGCGGTGTTCGTAGTCGCGCACAGCCCATAGCGAGACAACGGCGAACAGAGCGAGCGTGGCGGCGATGCGGCCACGCGGGCCGCGCGGGCGGACGCCGATTTCTTTATCGATCAGCGAAAAGATGGCGGGGGCGATCAATCCGAGCAGCAGGCAGGTGAACATGATGGGCTCGAAGATGAAGACGATATCCCACGAGTACCACTCCTCGGAAAACGGCCAGAAGGGGCGGACGCCGTAGTTGTTGGTGAAGTCGAGCAGAATGTGGCTGAGGCCGGCGATGCAGGCGTAGAGGAAAAGCAATCCCCAGCGCGGAGGAAGGTTCGGATCCTTCACTGTGCAGCCGCGAATACGCCAGATTAGATAGACGAAGCCAACGACCAGGGCGGCATCGAGTGGAACGCCGAGGAAGGAGTGGGTGAAGCCGCGATGATGGGCGAAGCCGAAGGCGGGACCACCGATGCGGCTGAGCACGTCGAGATCGGGAGCTTCGGCGGCGAGCGTGAGCGTGAGCGTGGCCAGCGCGGTCTTGCGGTTGAAGCCGGCGCGCCCCAGGCAGGCGCCGGTCAGGAAGTGGGTGACGGGTTCCAAGCGGTAGAAGGATTCTATGTCGAGGCACGGACAAATGCCAACAACAGGGGAACGGTTTTGGATTGGTTTCCGGTTTGCCGACCCACCATCCAGAATCGCCGTGTACGCTCAGAACTCCACCCGCGCCTGGAAGGCGATCATGCGTGGACTGCTATCGCCCCCCAAACCGACCCCCAGCAAGCCGGTCGGCGGAGAGGTCGTATACGTGAGCGCTCCAAACCCGCTCTGCGTGGAACGATTTCCCGGAATGCCGGCCTGAACCATGCTTGGAAGCGCAAAATTCGGATGGTTGAAAACATTAAAGAACTGCCCCTCAAACCGAAGCTTTACATGCTCGGTCAAGGGAAACAATTTTGTTAGGTAGAAGTCACTCCAGAGGAAATCAGGGCCGCGCAAGGCATTACGGCCGAGGTTTCCGAATTGGCAATTCTGCGCGCTGTCGCCGCCGTAGCACTGCCCTGTACTCGGATCGACGGCAGAAACAAATGCGTCCGGATTAAGCCACGGCAATGTTCCCGCCTGAGTTACGCCCGGAATCGGATGACGGCTGTACAACAGCACACCGGGAACGGCACTGACAAACTGCGGCCCGCTGCCCTGGACGATGCCGTTTCCGTTTGCTGAATAGGGCGTAGTCAGCACCGAAAACGGAACTCCGCTGTGCCAAAACGCTGTTCCGGAAATCTGCCAGCCGTTGAGCGCGTAACCCAGCGAATGACTGCGCACTCTGAGCGGCAGCTGATAAACATATTGCGCGTTGAGATTGTGCCGGATGTCATAGTCGCAAGGACCATAATCGCGGGCCAGGTCTCCCGGAAGAGGCGAGAGAATCCCTCCTGCGGAAAACGGGAGGAACCCACCGTTCGAAACCGTATCCATGCAACGGCTCCAGGTGTAATTGACCTGTCCCTGCAAGCCGTGTCCGAGGCGCTTCATCGCGGTCAATTGAAGGCCGTTGTAGTGGCTGGTCGCGCCGGTGGAGAACTGCGTCACCGGGCCGAGTCGTGGATCGGTCGGCTGCATGTAGGGGAACGGCGCAAAACAACCCTGGCATACGGTCTGGTAACCGTTCACTTGTGTTGAGTACGGCTGGTTTACGGCGCGCGTGCCGACGTACTGCGCTTGCAAACTGGCCGTCGTTCCGAATTGATGTTCGATTCCCAGGCTCCATTCCATGAAGTAGGGCGCGTGGAGTTTTCCGTCCGGGACGGCCGTGATCGCAACCGGTGGAAGACAACTTGCGGGACTCGACTGTGGAGATGCGCACGAAAGTTGTCCCTGAGGAAATCCGGAAGTAAAAATCTGATTTGCCGTCATGGCGGCATCGACTGCGCTGTTGGGCACCCCCGGCGCGATGGCCATGCCGCCCACGGTACTAAGCACGCCTCCCTGGAACGTCTTATCGTAGGGAGGATTCGTGCCGATCAGGTCGGCCACCGTGCCTGGCAGGATATCGCTGAAAATTCCAAAGCCTGTCCGGAGCACGGATTTTGGCTCGAACTGCCACGCAATCGCAGTTCTTGGTTGCAGAATCGCTATTGGTGTAGATGAAAAAAGATTGCCGAGATGAGTCTGGATGGCCTGGTTCAGTGGTTGATTGACATCATGCGAGATGGAACTGAAGGAACCGCGAAGCCGGGCGACTTGATCATGAGGATTCAGAGGATTGGAATTAAATGTGTCGCGCAGACCGAACGTCCAGGTTAGGGTGCGAATCGGTTTCCAGGTGTCTTGCGCGTAGACATCGAGATTGAGAAAGTTGAAGGGCTCATTTGGGTTCGAAGGGAACGTCTCCGACGCGGTATTCGCCACGCCATCGATAAATTGCTGCAAGTTCGCGTAGGTCACCGTTGGAACCGTGCCTTCTCCGAAGTCGTAGTCGTTCAGGCGGAAGATACGGGCATTGGTTCCGAAGCGCAGTTCGTGAGCGCCATGGCTCCATGCGAGATTGTCGTTGATGAAAAAGCGGGATGCGCGCCTGCCTTGAATCCAGGTGTTGTCCAGCCCTCCCATGGGCGTGAAGGCATTTGCGCCGGTACCCTGCAACACGATGGGGAACGCCGCAAGCGTCTTCTGAAGGTCGGTTGGCCCAAACAGGCTCTCGTACCAGGAGAACGCAGGATTGAAGTAGTTCACCAGGTTCTGCGAGAAGACGTGCGTGTAGCCTGCCGCAAATGAGTATAGAGGTTGCGGCGAAAGCGCATTGAACACCGGGTTGATGGGGTCCGTGTATGCGGCTTGCAGGCCGGTGTCCGCCTGAAACCGAAACCAAGTGGTGTTTTTCTCGTTGATGTTGTAGTCGATTCGGGCCGTCTGCACCTGTTCGTGGTCGTCGCTGGAGTGCGAAATGCTCTGCCGGTTTGCGCAGCCATCCCCGGCAGCGCCAAGCGGGCAGCCAAGTATCGCGGTCGGTGTGCCGCTGGTATTTCCATACAGGGAGAACATCTGCTGATAGAACGGGATCGAGGGAGAAGGAAGTTGCTGCAGCACGTATTGTTGGAATGCCGCACTGGGAACGATCGTGGGTGTGACGATGGGCAGTGCGATCCGCACCCATTCGCCGTCGAAGAAGAAAAAAAGCTTGTCGTGCACAATCGGGCCGCCCACACTGCCGCCAAAGTGATTCACTGTCGATCCGGGCTTGTGGTTCCCCGGAGTAGCATTGGTGAAGTAGTCCGCTGCATTCAGTAGCGAACCATTCCACAGTTCATAGAGGTTCCCGTGAAACTGATTCGTGCCCGACTTGGTAACATAGTCAACTTGTGATGCTCCATACCGTCCTTGATCCACAGAATAGGAAAGTGTGTTGACGGTCACTTCCGAAATCGAATTCAATCCCAGGACGAGGTTGGTTGAGAGACCGCTATTGAGATTGGTGAGCGGGTCGTTCGTTTCCAGCCCGTCCACGATGTATCCATTGGAGAGAGCGGGGAGTCCGTTGAACTCCACGTTGCCATAGCCGTTGCTGCCGCCGACGAAATCGTTACTGCTCCCCGCCGTGTTAATTAGGGCCCCAGGGGCAAATTGCAGAGGGTAGGTCAGATCGCCGCCCGGATTCGGTAAGTCCTCCAGCGCCGGCGCAGTCAGGGTTGTGGATGTGTTTGCGTTTTCCGGATTGATGATCGGGGCTTCGCTGCTTACCTCAACCGCCTCATTGGACCGTGCCACCTTGAGCATGAAATCCACACTTTGCCTCTGGCCCAGGCCCGAAATGACATTGTCATTTTGTCCCGGATCGAAGCCTTGTGCTTCCGCTCTAACCGAGTAGGCGCCTGGCTTTAGCTGTGGAAAGTTGAAGCGGCCTGCGTCATCGGTCCGGGCACTACGCTTTAGACCGGTCTCGAGATTCGTGATCGTCACAGCGGCGCCGGGCACAACTGCGTTGGTTGTGTCTCGAACCTGGCCAACGATGGCACTGGTGGTTTCGCCTTGTGCCAGCGCTTTCAGCGGATGAAGACACGCCACGGTTAATACAAGAAAAGCGAAGTTCGCTACGCGCGCCATGAATACCCCACGTCTCTGCCTGAAGCGGCAAGGAGCCACTGCTCTCATCTATTAACCAGAGATCATTCCCCTTAGTTAACCACAGTTAACACAAACGAGCAAGGACGAAAGAGAAGGCTGAGAACCTCGGCAATTGCACCCGAGTGATGGGCTATGCGGAAACTGGCTGCAGCGAAATTATTGTGCAGGCGACAACATTGTGAGCGCACTTGGGACGATTCCGATTTCGGCAGGCAATGTGCCAGGAGGTTCGCGATCCGTCGCGACGTAGATTTTGGTTTGCGGTGTATGGCTCGATTGGGGCGCGTATTGGCAGACGGATTTGCTGGCGTGGGCTAGGTCGATGGCGGGGACGCGCAAGGGGCGGCCGAGAACGACGAGGTCCGGGCCTTCGGCGGCGAGCGGCAGCGTGAGGGGGACAGCCGATGGCGGCTATTCCCACATGGGCATCTCCTAAACTGATTCCCACTCCAGCTGGCAATCGAGTAATATCTCAACGTTGGAATCAGTAGAGCCGAAGAAACTGCGGGCTTTATTCTTAAGCCGCTTTGCGGCGTCATCCAAAATCTTTCACGGAGAAGCAATCGCATGAGATTTCGTTCGCTGGTTTTGCCGTTTTGCGCTCTTCTTTTTTGCGCCCTTCTCGGATTTTATTTTCTGGCCTCGCTCGCGGTTGCCCAGAATGCCGCATCCACGCCGGCCGCGCCGCGGGCCATCACGGTCGACGACGCGTTTGAAATTCACGAGGTGCGCGATCCGCAGATCGGCGACGATGGCAAGTGGGTCGCTTACACGGTCTCGACCGCATCGTTGAAGGAAGACAAGACGGAGACACGGATCTGGATGGCGCCAGCGGGCGGCGGCGATGCAATTGCGATGACCGCGGAAGATGTTTCCTCGTCGCATCCGCGCTGGAGCCCAGACGGAAAATATCTCGCATTTCTCTCCAAGCGCAACGAAGGCAAGACGCAAGTGTGGCTGCTCAACCGCATGGGCGGTGAGGCGCAGAAGCTGACTGACGCAATTCAAGACGTGGATGATTTTTCCTGGTCGCCGGATGGCAAGCGGCTCGTGCTGGTGCTGCGAGATCCTTCGCCGGAGGAATTGGACGAAGCCAAAACTAAAGAGAAAGAGAAAGACAAGCCGGGAAACAACGCGAAGGATGCGAAGCCGAAGAAATCTAAAACTCCGCCGCCGTTCGTGATCGATCGTTATCGCTTTAAGAGCGACATGGTCGGTTATCTGGACCGCCGCCGCACACATTTGTATGTCCTCGACGTGGCAACCAAGGCGGTGGTGCAGATTACTTCCGGCGACTTTGACGATGAGGAGCCGGCGTGGTCTCCCGATGGCACGCTGTTGGCGTTTCGCAGCAACCGATCGGTTCCCGATCCCGATCGTACTTATGACACCAATATCTGGGTAGTGGCCGCCGACAACACCGACAAAGGCGCGCACCTGACGCAGGTGACCACCAATCCCGGGTCGGACGCGTCACCGGCGTGGTCGCCCGATAGCAAGTGGATCACCTACATCACGCAACTCGATCCCAAGCTTTTTCAATATGGAACGCACCACGTTGCAGTTTCTCCCGCCAGTGGAGGGCAGGCCAAAGTGTTGACGCTGGCTTTCGATCGCATGTCGAGATCGCCGCACTTCTCGCCTGATGGCCAGTTTATTTACTTCATCGCCGATGACGATGGAACTCAGAATCTGTGCCGCATTCCGGCAGCGGGCGGGGAGATCACACGGCCAATCTCAGGACACGTAGTGGTCTCCAGCTACACCATCGCGAAGACGGGCGACCTTGCCGCGCAGATCACCGGCACGGACCGGCCGGCGGAAATCTTCACCATTCCCGCCTCTGGCGTATCCATGACCCGCATCACGCACGTGAACGATGCGTTCGTAATGAAGATTAAGGTGGTCACGCCCGAGTACGTCAAGTTCAAGAGCAAGGACGGGACACTGGTTGCGGGCTATCTCTACAAGCCGCTGGACTACGTTGCGGGAAAGAAATATCCCACGCTTCTGCATCCGCACGGCGGCCCGGTAGGGGCTTACTACGGGGAGTTCAATCATTTTTCGCAGCTCTTCGCGGCCAACGGCTACGTAGTGCTGGAGCCGAATCCGCGCGGGTCGTCGGGATACGGGCAGGATTTCTGCAAGGCCATCTACGCCGATTGGGGAAACAAGGATTATCAGGACGATATAGCGATGGTCGATTACGCGATTGCGCAGGGGCTGGCTGATCCGGACAAGCTGGGCGTAGGAGGATGGTCCTATGGCGGCATTTCCACCGACTTCATTATTGCGCAGACCAAGCGCTTCAAGGCGGCGATTTCAGGCGCGGGCTCGGCGTTTTTCGCGGCATTGTATGGGCATGACCAGTACATTCTGGACTACGATGTGGAGCTCGGCCGCCCGTGGGAGAACCGGGCGGTCTGGGATAGAATCTCGCCCTTCTACAAAGTTGCGAACATAACCACGCCGACTCTGTTCATGGGCGGCGATGTCGACTGGAATGTGCCGATCGTAGGTGGCGAGCAGATGTACGAGGCAATGAAGAGCCTGGGGCGCGAAACCGAACTGGTGGTGTATCCCGGCGAATTCCACGGATTCAAGACGCCCTCGCACATCAAAGACCGGTTGGAACGCAACCTCAGTTGGTACGCGCACTACGTGAAGAACGATGGGAGCCCGGCGAGGCCAGCGGCAAAAGCAAACTAGCTTTTTCGCGGCGACAATATTGTTAGCGCGTTTGGGGCAACGGCAATTTCTATGGGTAAGGCGCCGAGGAGTTCACCGTCGGCCTCGACGTAGATTTCAGTTTGCGGCGAATTATTTCCTTGAGGCAAGTATTCGCAGATTGCTTTGCTGGCGTGGGCTAGATCGATGCCGGGGACGCGCCAGCGGCCGCTTACGAGCGATCGAGTGACGTAAGAGAGATAGGCAGCGCGGCTGGCGGTGCGGCACAGGATGAGGCGAAGATCGTTGCGGTCGAGCGACGCGCCGGGAGCGAGTTCCTGCAGCACTCCGCCGAAGTGGCGGATGCGTACGCCGAGCAGTTCGGTGAGATCGGCGCGTTGTGCGCCGTCTACGCCGGTTTCAACGTACTCCACTTGAAAGCGCGGCATGGAATAAGTGCACCAGAGATGCCAGGCTTTGGCATAGTAGGCGGCCATGCCCAGGCGATGCTTGGTTCCGGAGTGGAGTTTATAAAACAGATGAGCGTCGACTCCGACTCCGGCGGCGACGATGAAGTAACGCGTGCCGGGATTCCCTTCCAGATCCCGATATTGAATGTGGCCGAGCGTAACCCGCCGCCGCTGGGCGCTCAGAGCCGACTTTGCCGCGCCCACGATATTCATGGGCAGGCCGAGATCGTGGGCGAGCGCGTTGGCGGTGCCCATGGGAAGAACCGCTAAAGCCACTTCCGTATTCGCCAGCACCTGGATGAGGTTGTGGATAGTGCCGTCGCCGCCGCAGGCGAAGACGGTATCGCATCCCTCTTTTACGGCTTGGCGCGTTTGCTCTTCGGCATGAGCGCGAGAGTGAGTCAGGATCAAGGTAGCGTCCACGCCGTCATCCCGCAGCAGGGCGAGCACGGAATCCAACTGGGACTGGAGCTTGCGGCTGCCGCCGGAATCAGGGTTATAGAGCAGAGCTGCTTTGCGCATAGACGGATGGAAGATTGAAGATGGATTGTACCTGAGGCGATTTTGTTCGCGCCTATATATCGGTTGCAAGCGGTTCGAAATTGGAATAGGATGTGCCCGCTTGGGAGCGGCGGAACTCCCTGTGTCTCCTTTTTTCGCCGCCCGCCCTTTGGACAAAATCGAATCAGGAGGACGACCAGATGAAAATTCTGGAGCACGTTTTCTGTGGGGTATTTCTGTGTTTGAGCGCCGCCATGACGCAGGAACACGCTGTGTATGCGCAAAGCCAGACGGTCACGCTGATTGCGGGTATCGGGAATGCGCACCATCCTGTTTCCACCGACAACTCGCAGGCTCAGCAATTCTTCGATCAGGGTCTGCGGTTCATCTATGACTTTAACCATGACGAGGCGGCCCGTTCGTTTCAACATGCCGCGGAACTCGACCCTAAGCTGGCGATGGCGTACTGGGGCGTGGCCGAAGCGGTGGGACCGAACTATAACGATCCCGCCGATCCCGACCGTTATAAACACGCGCACGACGCCGTGCAAAAAGCTGTTGATCTATCGGGAACTGCAGCGATAAGCGATCAGGCTTATATTCGGGCGATGGCCAAACGCTTCCCCGCGGATCCAAAATCGGATTTAAGAAAGGCTGCGGAGGACTATCGCGACGCGATGCGGCAGGTGGTCGGCGAATTTCCCGACGATTTGGATGCGGCGACGCTGTTCGCTGAAGCCGGCATGAATTTGCATCCGTGGGGGCTGTGGCATACGGATGGCACGCCGGAGGCGGGCACGGAGGAAATCGTATCGACGCTGGAATCGGTGATGAAGCGCGATCCCAATCATCTGGGCGCGATTCATTACTACATTCATGCGGTGGAAGCTTCTGCGAATCCGGAACGCGCGCTGGCGGGGGCGGACAGGCTGGCAGCGCTCGCGCCCAACGCCGGGCACATCGTACACATGCCGGCGCATGTTTACATTCGCACCGGCGACTATGAAGCGGCCGTAGAAACCAACGAGCAGGCTGCGGCGGTGGATCGCGCTTACATCAAAGCCACCGGAGCGCAGGGTATTTATCCGATGATGTATTACAGCCACAACCTTCACTTCATTGCGATGTGCGCGGCGATGAACGGCAACTACGCGGAGTCGAGGAAGAATGCGGACTTGCTGGTGGGTAATGTTGGCCCGCACGTGAAGGACATGCCGCCGCTTGAAGGTTTTATGACGATCCCGGTGGCGGTAGAAATTCGCTTCCATCATTGGAATGGGATTTTGAAGATGCCGCAGCCGGATGCGGGGATGAAGACTGCCACCGTGTTCTGGCATTTTGGACGCGGACTGGCGCTGGCTGCTACGGGGACGGTGGCGGAAGCGCAAGCGGAGTACAAGATTGTTTCCGACGCTGAAGCGGCTACGCCCCCCGACGTTATTTTCCAGATGCCGATCAATAACAAGGCCAAGGACATCATGAAGATCGCGAAGGATGTTCTGGGAGCGAAGATTGCAGTGGCGAGAAAAGACAATAATGGCGCAATCGTCATGTTGCGCGAGGCGGTTGCGATCCAGGACACGCTCAAGTATGGAGAACCGCCAGATTGGTTCTTTCCGGTGCGCGAGTCGCTGGGAGGCGTGCTTTTGCTGTCCGGCGACGCGGCTGGGGCGGAGAAAGTGTTTCGTGACGACTTGGAGCGGAATTTGAGAAATCCTCGCTCCCTGTGGGGCCTGCACCAGGCGCTGCTGCAGCAGAAGCGAGAGTATGATGCAGGATTTGTTCAGAAGGAGTTTGAGGCGTCGTGGAAGGGTGGGGCTGTGGCGTTGAAGCTGGATGATTTGGTATGAGAGTTTGTGAGATCTTCGGGGCTGGCATTCGCCAGCCCTTCTTCTTTGTTGTTCACAGCTATAATCTCGCCGATGGCCAACGCAGGCAAAGACGCAGGAAAAACGATCGAAGCGCTGCGCGAGAAAATACGGCGCCACGAATATTTGTATTACGTCCTCGACCAGCCGAAGATTAGCGATGCCGAGTTCGACAAGCTGATGCGGCAGCTGAAGGATTTGGAGGCCGAGCATCCGGAGTTGCTGACGGAGGATTCTCCGACGCAGCGGGTTGGCGGCAAGCCGCGCGAAGGCTTTGTGAAGGTGCGGCATTCGTCGCCGATGTTGTCGCTGGACAACACTTACAACGAGGAAGAGCTGCGCGACTGGGAACGGCGGGTGCACGAACTGAGCGGCCGCAGCGACGTGGATTATGTTTGCGAGCTGAAGCTGGATGGAATGTCGCTGGCGCTGATTTATGAGGATGGGAAGCTGGTGCGCGGAATCACTCGCGGCGATGGGAGCGTGGGGGAGGATGTGACTCTCAACGTACGCACGGTGCGATCGATACCGCTTTCGATTCCGAAAGAGCAATTGAAGAAAGCGGGAATCCCTGCGGATTTTGAAGTGCGGGGCGAATTGCTGATGCCGACAGCCGCCTTCCGGAAGTTGAATGAAGATCGCGAGAAGAACGGGCTGGCTACCTTCGCGAATCCGCGTAATTTTACCGCAGGGACGGTTCGGCAACTTGATTCCAGCGTGACGGCGCAGCGCCGCCTTGATTTTTTTCCCTACATTCTTCTATCCAACGGCCGTACCTACTTCGAGCGGCATTGGAAAACGTTAAACGCCTTGCAGGAAGCGGGGTTCAAGGTTAATAGCAATCGCAAGCTGGTTCATAGCATGGAGGACGTTTGGGCGTTTATCCAAGCGTGGGCGGGGAAGCGCGAATCTCTGGCGTACGAGATCGACGGCATTGTGGTGAAAGTGGATCGGACCGCGCTGCAGGATGAGCTGGGATTTACGGGGAAGGCTCCGCGGTGGGCGATTGCCTTTAAGTACGCGGCGCGGGCGGGGATTACGAAGCTGGAAGATATTCGGGTGCAGGTGGGGCGCACGGGGAAGCTGACGCCGGTGGCGATGCTGGCTCCGGTTTTGATCGGCGGGACGACCGTGAGGAACGCGACGCTGCACAACATGGATGAGATCGAGCGGCTGGGCGTGAAGATTGGCGACTGGGTGCAGGTGGAGCGCGGCGGGGATGTGATTCCGAAAGTGGCGAAGGTGATTGACGATAAGGATCATCCGCGTCCGCGCGACCTTAAAGATTTTGAGATGCCGGAGAAGTGTCCGGTGTGCGGGACCAGGGTGGTGCGGACGGAAGGCGAAGTGGATTATCGCTGCGTGAATGCGAATTGTCCGGCGAAGTTGCGGGAGACGATTCTGCATTTTGCTTCGCGCGGGATCATGAATATTGACGGGATGGGGGACGCGCTGGTGAATCAGCTTACCGAGCGCGGGCTGGTGAAGAATGTTGCCGATATTTACAAACTTACGAAAGCCGATTTGCTCAGCCTGGAGCGCATGGGCGATAAATCGGCGCAGAACATTCTGGATGAGATTGAGAATTCGAAGAGACTGCCGCTGGAGCGGGTGATTTATGGGCTTGGCATTCGAATGGTTGGAGAGCGGACGGCGCAGTTTTTGGCCGAGCATTTTGGATCGATGGAGACTCTGGAGAACGCTGGAGTGGAAGAGCTGCAGAATGTGAATGAGGTTGGTCCGCGGATCGCGGAAAGTATTGTGGAGTTCTTCGGCATTGCAGCGAATCAGGATTTAATTAAGCGGCTGCGAGAGGCGAAGTTGAGGCTTACGGGCGAAAAGAAGCAGCGCGGGACGAAGCTGGCGGGGAAGACGTTTGTGTTGACGGGGACGCTGGCGCATTTTACTCGCGATGAAGCTAAGAAGATGATTGAAGACGCTGGAGGGAAAGTCACGGGGTCGGTGAGCAAGAAGACGGATTATGTGGTGGCAGGGGCGGATGCGGGATCGAAGCTGGACAAGGCGAAGGATCTGGGGGTGAAAGTGATTAAGGAGAAAGAGATGACACAATTGCTAAGCTGACAAAATATTACTATTTAGTAATCAATGAATATCCTGCACATGGTACAGGATATTCATGGTAGTATTTATCTGTGATTGAACGCCAAGCCGATCTTCTGATGGTTCGCGGGGCCGTGCGGCGCAGCCGCGTGGTGGCGTTGCTGGGGCCGCGGCAGTGCGGAAAGACTACGCTGGCGCGGCAGTTTGTCCCACCCGATTCGCTCAACTATTTCGATCTGGAGGACCCGCGGAGCGTGGCCCGGCTGAGCGAACCGGACATCGCCCTGCGCCCGCTCAAGAAGTTGGTGGTGATTGACGAGATCCAGCGGCGTCCCGATCTTTTTCCGTTGTTGCGCGTGCTGGCGGACCGGTCGCCGCTGCCGGCGCGCTTTCTGATTCTGGGCAGCGCGTCGGAGGATCTGCTCCAGCAATCGTCCGAAACGCTTGCCGGGCGGCTGGAGACCGTGCCGCTGGAGGGCTTCCGGCTTTCGGATTTGGGAGCGTCCGCGCAAAATCGCCATTGGCTGCGCGGCGGCTTTCCGCTGGCTTACACGGCACGGCGGGAGTCCGACTCGGTGAGCTGGAGGCGGCAATTTCTACAGACTTTTCTCGAACGCGATATGCCTCAGTTGGGGATCCAGATTCCGGCCATAGCCCTGCGGCGATTCTGGAATATGGTGGCGCACTACCACGGGCAGATATGGAATGCTGCCGAGTTGAGTCGGGCTTTGGCGGTAAACGAAACCACGGTGCGCCGCTATCTTGACCTGATGACCGGCGTATTCATGGTCCGCCAGTTGCCGCCGTGGTTTGAGAATCTGGGCAAGCGGCAGGTGAAGTCGCCGAAGATTTACGTGCGCGATTCGGGGCTGCTGCATTCGCTGTTGGGCATTACCAACCGGCTCGATCTGGAGAATCATCCCAAGGTGGGCGCATCGTGGGAAGGTTACGCGGTGGAGGAAGTGTTGAAATCGTTTCGTCCGGATGAAGCTTATTACTGGGCGACCTACAACGGAGCGGAACTCGATCTGCTCTTGTTCAAGGATGGACGACGAATTGGGATCGAGTGCAAACGGGCGGATGCGCCCGAGCTTACGCGGTCGATGCGAAGTGCGCTTACCGATCTGAAGCTGGATCATCTTTATGTTTTGTATCCCGGGGATAAGACGTATGCGCTGGGGAAGAAAGTGGAGGTGGTGCCGTTGGGGAGGTTTGTGAAGGCGAAGTGAGGAAGAAAAGCGGCTATGTTTGTGGCCTCAGGGGGCTGAAGCCCTTGTCGTTATTGGTTCTAAGCGGCACGACTGAAGTCGTGCCCTTCCCGAATCAGCTCTTGAAACCAAGCGACTTTATACACTGCCGGTCTTCAACGCCGCCGTCATCCGCTTCCACGTCTCCTCCAGCGTCTCCGGCAGAATGCGAGTCTCGCATACCACCGACACGAAGTTCGCATCGGCGACCCAGCGGGGGAGGACGTGCATGTGGATATGTCCGGCGATGCCGGCGCCGGCGGCTTTGCCGATGTTCATGCCGAGGTTGATGCCGTCGGGAGTGTAGAGATCGCGCAGGAGGGATTCCATGCGCTGCGAGAGCGCCATCATTTCGCCGGCGGCTTCGGGCGGGAGCTTGCGCAGTTCGTCCAGATGCGCGTAGGGGACGATCATGACGTGGCCGGGCGTGTAAGGGTACATGTTCAGGATGACGAAGCAGTGTTGGCCGCGGTGCACGATGAGAACTTTTCGGTCGTCGCCGGCTTTTGCCGCTTCGCAGAAGACGCATCCGGCCGCTTTCTCGGCGGTGGAGACGTAGGCGTAGCGCCACGGGGTCCAAAGATAATCCATAGCAAGGGGCAGGGTAGCAGATGCGAGGGATGTTACGAAACCCGAACAAAGAAACATTCCATTCACACATGAAAGATTTGCGTTTGACACTGTTTGAGAGGCGTTGCTATAGTCGAAGAGTTCCCTTTGGACGCGGGTTTCTGTAAAAACGTCCGGCAGCTGGGATTGTCCAAGCTCACTCGCCAGGGTGAGCCCACCACAACCAAACGACTCACTCCAGCAGTCCGCCAAGCAGGCCCCGCATCTACCCGCACCGAGTGCGAGGTTTCAGTAGAGAGGCATGACCTTGTCCGACCACACCAACGCTCACAACTCCGAATCTAACAGCGCCGTTGCCACCGAAACAGAACCGACGGCGTCCGAGCAAACCCTAACCGAACACCCAATGACGGAACACGACAGTCACGATACGAAACTGACGGAGCAGCCCGAGAGCGCTACGCCGGCGAAAGACGCAGGAGAGGCTCCGCGTACCTCGACCGACGATAAGCATGCGGGCGAGGATTTTGCTTCCGCGCTGGAGAACTTCACCACGGAGACCGAAGAGGCCGTGGGCGAAGACCGCGTGATCAAAGGCACGGTGCTGAAGCTGACTTCGACGCACGTGGTAGTCGATGTGGGCGCGAAGTCGGAAGGCATGTTGCCGCTCTCGGAAGTGCTGGACCACGAAGGCAAGCCCAACGTGAAGCCGGGCGACGAAATCGATGTCATGCGCGAGAAGGGACACACCGAGGAAGGCTACATCAACCTCTCGCACCAGAAAGCGGCGCGCATCCACGCCTGGGACGAGGTGGAAAAGGCGCACCACGAAAAGCGGCCGATTCAGGCTGTAGTGATTGAGCGCACCAAAGGCGGGCTCACGGTCGATGTCCTGGGAGTAAGAGCTTTTCTGCCCGGATCGCAGGTCGATCTGCGGCCCATCCGCAACCTGGAGGGTATGAAGGGCCAGACGCTGGAAGTCACGGTGATCAAGCTCAACAAGAAGCGCGGCAACATAGTGGTTTCGCGCAAGGAGCTGCTGGAAGGCGAGCAGAGCGAGAAGCGCAACAAAACGCTGGAACATCTGGAAGAGGGTTCCGTATTGACCGGCGTGGTGAAGAACCTGACCGAGTACGGAGCGTTCGTGGATCTGGGCGGGCTCGATGGCCTGCTGCACATCACCGATATGTCGTGGGGACGCTTGACGCACCCGCGCGATCTGGTGAATGTGGGCGATCAGATTCAGGTCAAGGTGCTGAAGTACGACAAGGACAAGCAGCGCGTGTCGTTGGGCTTCAAGCAGTTGACGCCCGACCCGTGGCTCGATGCCGAGCATCGTTATCCGGTGGGCGCGCATGTCTCCGGGCGCGTGATCAGCGTGACCGACTACGGCGCATTTGTCGAGCTTGAACAGGGGATCGAAGGGCTGGTTCACGTTAGCGAGATGACCTGGTCGAAGCGGATGAAGCATCCGTCGAAGCTGGTGAATGTGGGCGATCAGGTCGATTGCGTGGTGCTCAATGTGAATCCGACCGAGCGCCGGATTTCGCTGGGTATGCGGCAACTGGCGACGAATCCCTGGGATGCGCTGCACGATAAATATCCCGTGGGTATGACGGTGGAAGGCCGGGTGCGAAACCTGACCGATTTCGGTGCGTTTATCGAAATCGAGGATGGCATCGATGGCCTGGTGCACGTCAGCAACCTGAGCTGGACCAAGCGCGTGAAGCATCCTTCGGAAGTGCTGAAGAAGGGTGACCGCGTGAAGGCCGTGGTTCTGGCCATTGAACCGGACAAGCGGCGCCTATCGCTGGGAGTGAAGCAGCTCCAACCCGACGTTTGGGAGACTTTCTTTGAGGCGCATCATGTGGGCGATGTGGTTCACGGAAAAGTGCTGCGGGTGGCGGCTTTTGGCGCCTTCGTGGAAATCGCGGAAGGCGTGGAAGGCTTGTGCCACAAGTCGGAGGCGGTAGATGGCAACGGCCAGCCTTTGCATCTTGAGCCGGGAGTCGAGCACGACTTCAAAATTATCAAGATGAGCCCGGAAGACAAGAAAGTCGGTCTGAGCATTCGCGCCGTGGGCGAAGAGGCCTCGCGGTCCGAGGTGGAAGCCTACAAGCAACCGGTATCGAGCACCAGTTCGACCATCGGCGAGCTGATTTCGTGGAAGCGGGCCAGTAACGAAAGCAACTAGCTGGAAGGGATAAGGTTTCACCAGCCGCCGCGAGGCGGCTTTTTTATTTCTGTTTGTTACCCCGGGGACTCCGCTCGCTCCTTATTACCTTGGTGCCGGACATTCTGGACCGTCTTCAACAAAACGATTCATGTTCCAAACCTCTGTGGTCGATATCCAAGATGGACTGTCGAAGGTAAGACCATGTCGACGTATTTCGCTGGGATTGGAAAGCTTAAACTCACGGGCAAGATTGCCGGCGTGATCCTGGCAACGTTAGCCATTACCTCCGCGATTGGCTTCCTCATCACCCAGCATCGGGCCAACACTCAAGCGGAAGCATCGCTTGTCGACCGCTTAAGAAAGACTGACGGCATGGCGACGGAAGTGCGAACATATTTTTCCAAGAATGTAGAGGACTACGTTCCCCATCACAAATTCAAGCGCATCTCGCAGGTGCCGGTGGTGGTGGCGTGGACAGTGGCGCGCGAATACGCCGAGACTCAGGGCATGAAATTTTCGACTCCGTCTCTGACCCCGCGCAATCCGAAGAATGCGCCGAACGGATTCGAGGCGGAAGCGTTGCGGGCTTTCGTGCAGAATCCGGCGCTCACGGAGTATTACCGGCGTGATACGTCCGATGGAGTGGCAGTGATGCGGTACGCCCAACCGGAGCGCCTGACCGAAGACTGTTTGCTTTGCCACGGCGGTCCCGTCGGATCCAAGGACGCGTTTGGGTATCCAAAGGAAGGCATGAAGGTGGGAGACCTGAAAGGCGCATTTGTGGTCACGGCTCCGTTAGACGAGTTGACGAAAACCTCCAAAGCGAACAGTCTGGCGCTCTTGCTGGTTACTGTGTGCACGCTGCTGCCGGGCGTAGGGGTTGTGTTCCTGGTAATGCGCCGGCTGGTCATCCGGCCTATCGCCGCTTCGACCGAACTGGCGCGAAATATCGCACAAAATAATCTGTCGGTGGAAGACATTGAAGTGCTGTCCGGGGATGAGGTTGGCCAGGCCGTAATCGCCCTGAACAGCATGAAAAACAATCTGCATAGCATGGTGGAGAACATTGCCTCCACGGCGGAACGCATCGCCAGCGCGGGTCACGAACTGGCGTCGACTTCCTCGCAGCAGTCGACCGCGGCGAGTACTCAAACCGACCGTACCATGCAGGTGGCCACGGCCATGCATGAAATGTCCTCCACCGTGAACCAGGTGTCGGAAGCGGCCCGGCAGGCGGCGGAAGCGGCCGAGAAGGCCACAGAAACCGCGCACGCCGGTGAGAAAGTCGTGGAGCAATCCACCGGCAATATGCGTTCCATAGCCACCTCGGTCAGCGCTACCGCAGCCAAGATTCGGGAATTGGGCAAGAGTTCCAACCAGATCGGGGAAATCGTCAAAGTCATCCAGGACATCGCCGACCAAACCAACCTGCTGGCGCTGAATGCCGCCATCGAAGCCGCCCGTGCCGGCGATCAGGGTCGCGGCTTCGCCGTCGTCGCAGACGAGGTCCGTAAACTTGCGGAGCGAACCACGACGGCGACGAAAGAGATTGCCGCCCGCATTCAAACCATTCAGACGGAAACCAAGACCGTAGTCGAGGCCATTGAAGCCGGCAAGACCCAGGTCGAGGAAGGCGTAAAAACAACCGAGCGCACGGGCAATTCGCTGCAGGAAATCATCCGTATGAATGACCGCGTCCGCGACATGATCAACCAGATCGCCGCCACTACGGCTGAGCAGTCCTCCACGTCCTCGGAAGTCAGCAAGAACGTCGGAGAGATCGCCCGCCTCGCCGAGGAATCGGCGAACGGTGCGCTGGAATCCGCCAAGGCCTGCGACGAACTTTCCGCCATGGCGGTTGATCTGGAGAAAATCTTTGGCCAGTTCACGCTCCGCAAAGCCAGCCACAGCCGGTTACAGTTATCCGGCTCTGCCTCGACGACGTCAGAATTGCCGCCCGCGCCTCGACCGGACTCCATGAGCCGCGGCGCGGCCGCCGGCAGCGGCCGCTGATCTTTACATTCCGATAGGGACCCTCCTTCCCAGCGCTGCACTTGGCGCTTTGCCGCGGCTGGTCTAGAATCTTTGGTTCGCCTTCCGACATCTCTTCTCTGTGTTAAGGAGCGTTTTCTTGCCTGAAACTATTTACGACGTCGCCATCATTGGCAGTGGACCGGCCGGCTACACTGCCGCCATTCGCGCCGGACAGTATGGATTGAAAACTGCGCTCATCGAAAAAGACGGATTTCTGGGTGGGACTTGTCTGCACGTGGGTTGCATTCCCACCAAGGCGCTGCTGTTCAACGCGGAGCTTTGGGACCATCTGAAAGAGGCCAAGGAGTATGGCATTGAGGGCGTGGACGCGCGCAAATTAAACTGGGCTTCCATCCAGGAGAGAAAGTCAAAGATCGTGGCCAAACATGCCAAAGGCCTCGAATTCCTGATGAAGAAAAATAAAGTCGAGACCGTGAAGGGCTACGGAAAGCTGACTGGCTCGGCGCAAAATGGCTTGCACGTGATCGAAGTGACGAACGACGGCAAGGCCAGCCAAATCAAAGCAAAGAATGTGCTGCTGGCTACGGGTTCCGAGGCTCGCATGCTGCCGGGTCTCGAGGCGGATGACCGCATTCTGACCAACATTGAGATTCTCAGCCTGACGGAGATGCCGAAATCGCTGGTGATCGTTGGCGCAGGAGCGGTGGGAGTGGAGTTCGCGTCGATCTACCGCTCGTTCGATTGCGAAGTCACGATGGTCGAGATGCTGCCGCGTCTGGTTCCCGTGGAAGACGAAGAAGTGTCGAAAGAATTGGCGCGGGTTTATCGCAAGCGCGGTATCGCATTCCACGTCGGGGCCAAGGTTGAAAAAGTCGAAAAGACAAAGACGAAGACCGGCATTGCGGTAACGATAAGCGTCGAAGGCAAGCAACAGAAGATTGAGGCGGAGAAAATCCTCATCGCCGTGGGCCGCAAACCGCGCACGGAAAATATTGGGTTGGAGAAGACAAAAATCAAACCCGAGCGCGGGTTCATCCAGGTTGATTCCTGGATGCACACGGCCGAACCGGGCGTTTACGCCGTTGGAGATATTGTGCTCGGATCGCCGCAACTGGCCCACGTCGGAGCCATGGAAGCGCTGGTGGCCGTCGCCAAGATTGCAGGCAAGCCTTGCAAGCCAATTAATCCGGAACATATTCCGGGGGCTACGTATTGTCATCCAGAAATCGGCAGCGTGGGTCTTACCGAAACCCGGGCGCGCGAGGCCGGATACAACGTGAAAGTCGGGAAATTTCCCTTCACGGCGAATTCGCGCGCTTCCATCGTGGGCCAGCATGAAGGCTTCATAAAAATAGTGTCTGACGCCGACTACGGAGAGATTCTCGGCGTTCACATTATTGGTCCGCAGGCCACCGAACTGATCGCCGAAGCCGTCGCCGCCATGGAGTTGGAAGCGACGGTTGAGGATTTGGTTTGGACTATCCACGCGCATCCCACGCTGGCGGAAGCCATGCTGGACGCGGCGAATAGCGTGTATGGGATGGCGATCAACGCGTGAGGCTTTGCAACAGGGCGTAAAATGAAGGTACGGGATGTGATCAGGGAACTGGAGCGCGACGGATGGCGCCTTGATCGCACGCGAGGAAGTCATCGGCAGTTCAAGCATTCGACCAAGCCTGGGCTGGTTACAGTTCCGGGCAAGCTGGGTGACGACCTTGGTATCGGCACGCTGAACAGCGTCTGGAAGCAGGCGGGGCTCAAGAAATGAAAAAGTATCTGATTGTCGTTGAGAAAACAGGAACTGGCTATTCGGCTTACTCGCCTGATCTGGATGGGTGCGTCGCCACGGGCAAGACACGCAATGAGATCGAGCGCGAGATGCAGGAAGCGATTGCATTTCACCTGGAAGGCATCGCGCGGAACGGTGAGCCGATCCCCGAGCCACGTACATACTCTGTGTATGTTGAGGTTCCCGCACAGGCTCACTAATTACCCAGTTTCCCTGTCGTAGGTCGATTTGATCTCCCTTATCCAACTCGGCACCGTCGATTACGCCACGGGTCTGCGCCTGCAACAACAACTGGTCGCGCTGCGCAAAGAAGAAAGGATCGGCGATGTTTTGCTCCTGCTCGAACACTCGCCGGTGATCACTCTGGGCCGCAACGCGAAGGCCGCAAACGTAATCGCATCGCCTGAACTCCTCGCCCAGCGCGGAGTCGAGCTTTTCGAATGCGACCGTGGCGGCGACGTCACCTTCCACGGCCCCGGACAGATTGTCGGTTATGCCATCTTCGACCTCCGCAACTTTGCTCGTGGAGCGGCGGACGCCCTTCGACAAGCTCAGGGCAGGCCCTCGTCCGCCCCGCGCAAAACGCTAGGCGCGGTAGAATTCGTCCGTTGCCTGGAAGAAGTCCTGATCCGCACCTGCGTGGACTTCGCGATTCCGACGAAGCGAGTGCCCGGCCTAACGGGTGTATGGACGAATGTGGAAGTTACCAAGAGCCATGTGGGGACAGCCGCCTCGGCTGTCCAGCGAAGCGAAGCGAGCGCGCCTGACCACGGGCCCGAAGCCAAGATCGCCGCCATCGGAATCCACATCTCCCGCTTCGTCACTTCCCACGGCTTCGCCCTCAACGTGAACACTGACCTCAGCTACTTCAAGCTGATCATCCCCTGCGGCATCACGAGCAAGCCCGTGACCTCGATGCAGCAAGAACTCGGCAAGCCACTCGACCTGAACGCAGTCGCCGAATCCATCTCCCGCAACTTCGGGGTAGTGTTTTCCAGCCAGATGCTCTGGGTTGATACCCTCGACTCGCTGCTGGGACGCACGGTCGGCGTTCCGATTCAACCTCCGGTCGAACTTCGCCAACTTCATAAAGAAGACGACACAACCTGGGCGTGACCGACCGGCGGGACCAGTGAGATAATCATTTTCGGCACATGCTCCGATGAAAAATCAGAAAGACAAGGCTGTAATCGAGCACTGGCTGCGACTCTACAATCGGTTGATCGATGCATCTTTCGCCGTCATAGACTGGCCAGACAGTGATTCGTCGAAAAAGAATATCGACGCGATGTGTCGCGATCGCGATGGACACACTCTCGCTATCGAGCACACACTGATCGAGCCTTTTGAGGGTGAGAAGGCCGACGCAGACCGCTTCCTAAAGACGCTGGCGTCTTTGGAGAATCACCCCTCCCTTCTACAGAGGGGATACATGTTTCTGGTGAGTCAGCCGGTTGGATCGATACCAAATGGCATTGAGTGGCGGGATATTCCTCAAGAGTTGTTAAGGCATCTGCGGAGCATATTGCCGACTTTGCCTGAAGGCGTTGCCGATCTGGTCGTTCGGGGCGAGAAATGGGAACTACCTCTCAGGATCAGCAAAATGCGTCTGCTGCCGCAGGACCCCGGCAAATTCCTCACTGGCCGAGGTGGGCCAGGCGACCCTGGCCCGGGGCTCATAATTCGTGCACTCGGGAAGAAGATCCCAAAACTGTCTGCCGCGGATGCGGACAAGAGGGTGCTCCTGCTTGAAAAAGATGCCGTGGCAGGAACAATCGAAAACCAGTTTGAGCAGATTCCGGAGGATCACGAAATTAGGAAATTAATGGCTGGCATCGATGAGATTTGGTCGGCGAATACAGCAGGTCTTGAGCGTGAGAATGTGATCTTTACAAATCTTGTCATGCCTCGGTTTGACCGTGCGACGATATGTTCTCTGAATGTCCAGACGGGAGAATTTTGGCGCGTACCGACTGAGCTGGTGGGATAGCATCACATGGCAATCAAAAAAAACAAAACTGGCACCAGAAACGGATCTAACGGCGGCAGTCCCCGCAATGGGGCGTCGCGTACAAAATCCCCACTTCTCGCAAAGAACGCGAGAAATGGGGCACCCAGGTCTGTTTCCGATCTTCGCACCTACTCCATCCCCGACACCCGCCTCGAGCATCCCGACCTCTCTGTCAGCCAACACATCGAGAAAGACAAAGACGGCGCCGAGCATGTCCGCTACGAAGTAACCGGCACCCTCGACGCCCCGGTTCCGCCGATTCGCGATTCCAAGTATCTCGACAAGAAGCAGTGCATCGAGATCTACCGCTACATGCTGCTGAACCGCAAGATGGAGCTCGCGCTCGAAAATCTCTACAAGCAGGGCAAGGTCGTCGGCGGAGTTTATTTCGGTCTTGGCCAGGAAGCCTGCTCCTGCGCCTCCGCCTACGCGCTCGATAAAGACGACTGGTTCGCGCCCATGATCCGCAACCAGGGCGCGCTGCTGGTGCGCGGCTTTGCGGCCAGCGACACCATGATGCAGTACATGGCCAAAGCCGATTCGCCCACGCGCGGCCGCGACGGCACCTCGCACTTCGGCGACATCGAGAAGCGCAACATGGTCTCGCCCATCTCCATGCTCGGCGATCTCATTCCCGTGCTCTCCGGAGTGGCGCTGGGCGCGCGGCTGCAGGGACGCAATGTCGCCGTCATGACCTACATCGGCGACGGAGGCCAGTCCACCGGCGTGACCTACGAAGGCATCAACTTCGCCGCCGTGCAGAACCTCGGCCTCGTGCTGTTCGTCGAGAGTAATGAGTGGGCCTACTCCACGCCATCGGAAATGCAGTATCGCTGCAAAGACCTGGCCGAACGCGCTATCGGATACGGCATCCCCGGCGTGATCGTCGACGGCACCGACGCCTGCCAGGTCTACGACGCCGCCCACGACGCCGTCGAGCGCGCCCACCGCGGCGAAGGCCCCACCCTGATCGAAGCCAAAATGATGCGCATGAAAGGCCACGCCATCCACGACGCCGCCGCCTACGTGCCCAAGCCAATGTTCGACTTCTGGAAGAAGCGCGACCCGATCGCGCGCTTCGAAAATTATCTGGTGAAAGAAAAAAAATGGCTGAGTGCAAAAGAGAATGCGGAATTAATTTCAGAAGTCGAGCGAGTGATCGAAGCCGAACGCGAGATCGCGGTGAACTCGCCGATGCCCACACCAGAGTCGGCGGAGGGTGGAGTGTTCTGCGAAGACGGCTGCCATGAGATAAAGCCTAAGTACGGAATGCCGAAGGTAAAGACTAGGGGCAGTGGCTACAAAGAAACTGAGGCTGCCGTTCATCTTAAGTGACGAACGAGTGCACAAATGTCAACGCCACAAAAGAATTTCGCTCCCGCGGGGAAAATATTGGTGCCGATAGTCAAAAGGCTCGCCCGCCATGCCGAGGTGAAGTCCAAGTTGGCGGAGGGAAGAAAGCGCCGGGAAAAGTTAGATCATCCCGACTTCGTTTGGCGCGAATTGCTGGGAAGCTTTGCAACGATGGGCAGCTCTGCGGGTGCAAAGGGTCTGATCCACAACGAAGCTAATTACCGTCGTGTCAAATTCGACGCGCTAAGCCGCAAGGGTACGAAGTCCGCTCGGCTTGATGAACTTCGCAAGGTGCTGCGCAAAGCTGGAGTCAGGTGGCCAGAGAAGAAGTCTGTCTGGCTTGCGGAAAACTTTGACTTAGTCGCGACACTGGGTGGGCCAAGAAGGGCTCGGGCACTTCTGCTCAGCTGTGACGGACCTAAAGCAATGATCGAGTTTTGGAGGCAGTTCAAAGGACTGCGGACAAGCGAGAAGTACGCTCGTAATATCATGATGGATTGTTACCATCCCGATTTTCGTAATTGCATCGCAGTAGACGCGAGAATAAAGGGGATCACCCGCGCCTTGGGTCTATCGTTCAAGACTTACGAGGAAGAGGAGGACTTCTATCTAGAGGTGGCTAAGAAGGCCAGGCTTGAGGGATGGGCGTTGGATCGGATGATGTACGGGTTTCGCGATTGCATCCTCGATGCAATAGAGGATGCAGAAGATCTCGCTGCGGTCCGCAGCCGGCAAAGTGAGAAAACCATCCCTTGGGAGGAAGTGAAACGGAAACTTCGCCTTTAGAAATCCGTGCTGATCCGCGCAAATCCGTGGCAAAAGAAGTTGGAATAACCCTATGCAGCTAACTTACCTCGAAGCCATCCGCCAGGGAATCTGGGAAGAAATGGACCGCGACCCCTCCGTCTTCTGCCTCGGCGAAGACATCGGCATTTACGGCGGGGCTTTTAAAGTCACCGACGGTTTCATCGACCGCTTCGGTCCGGAGCGCGTCATCGACACGCCCATCGCCGAATCCGCCATCGTGGGCGCGGCTTTCGGAGCGTCGCTCACCGGCATGCGCCCCGTCGCCGAATTCCAGTTCATGGACTTCATCGGCTGCGCTTTCAACCAGATCAGTAACATGGTCGCCAAGACGCACTACCTCTGGGGCGCGCCTGCGCCTCTGGTTCTGCGCGGACCCAGCGGCGGATACGTTCACGGGGGCCCCTTCCACTCGCAGAATCCCGAGATGTGGTTCGTCCACAATCCCGGCCTGAAAGTTATCTGCCCCGCCACGCCCTATGACGCTAAAGGCCTGATCAAAGCCGCCATCCGCGACAACAACCCGTGCATTTTCTTCGAGCACAAATATCTCTACCGCCGCATCAAAGGCGAAGTTCCCACAGAAGACTACGTCGTCCCCATCGGCAAGGCGAACATCGTTCGCGAAGGCCGCGATCTCAGCATCATTACTTATGCGGCGATGGTGCACTCCGCGCTCGAAGCCGCCGAAATTTTAAGCAAAGACGGAATCGACATCGAAATCCTCGACCTGCGCACTGTCTCGCCGCTGGATCGTGAAGCCATCGCGAAAACCGTGAAGAAGACAAACAAAGTCATCATCCTGCACGAGCACTCCCGCACCGGCGGCCTGGCCGGCGAAATCGCGGCCATCATCAACGAAGCAGCTTTCGACGATCTCGACGGCCCTATCGTCCGCATCGCGGGCTTGGATTCCGCCGTTCCGTTCTCGCCGCCGCAGGAGGAGCATTACTTGCCCAAAGTGAGCGACGTGGTTCGCGAAGCCCGCAAACTGAAGGCATATTGATTTTGAAAACCAACAAAAATATGTAGAGAAGCGAAGCGGTGCTGTCCCTTATTGGCTCAAAACTAGCGCCGAACAGGCTTCTTCTGCCACAATAGTCGATTCCCGGAGGGAACCCATGGGCAAGTTCATTCTCGGCGTCATCGTCACGATTCTTGTAATTATTCTTTGCGGGCTTGGTTTCGCCATGCTCGGCTATTTCCCCACGCCCGCCAATGTGGCTCCGCCACGGTGGGAACATCGCCTGGCGAACTCCGCTGTCGATGCCTCGATGGAGCGGCACGCTCCACACATCACCAACCCCATCACGCCCAATGACCAGAACCTCGAAGATGGCATGAAGCTTTACAGCATGAACTGCGCTCTCTGCCACGGCGATCTCGATCGCAAGCCCGCATCTCTTGCCAAATCGTTTTATCCGCCCGCTCCCAATCTGGTTTCCGATCCGCCTGACGACCCTGAGTGGCACATCTACTACACCATTCGCACCGGCGTACGCTACACCGGCATGCCCTCCTGGGAAAAAACTCTGAGCGAGCAGGACATGTGGAAGATCACAAGCCTTCTATCGCACATGGAAAAGCTTCCGCCCGCCGTGCAGGATTACTGGAAGACAACTTTCGGAGTGGCCGCACCGAGCGGCGAAGATGAGAAGAAATAGAGGCAGATCGCCTTCTGAAATGGCGGTTTGGTTCGATTTGGGAACTGATCTAACGATCTGGGTCAGCAGCTGTGGATTTTCAACCACGCTTCTCCAACCGTTATAATAACTGTTTGCGTCCGGCCCTCGATTCCAATCCGTGGGCCGCGTGGAAGGAAATACATGCCAACTGACATCATCATGCCTCAAATGGGTGAATCCATCGTTGAAGGCACGATCACGAAATGGTTAAAGAAGCCTGGCGACAAGATTCAGCGCGACGAACCCCTCTTCGAAATCTCTACCGACAAAGTGGACGCGGAAATTCCCGCGGCCGCCTCCGGAGTTTTGCAGGAGATCAAAGTCTCAGAGGGCACAACGGTCGGCGTGAACACCGTGGTGGGCACCATCGCCGCGGATGGCGAAGCCACGGCTGCGCCGGCAAAAGCCGCGCCAGCGGCTGCAGCACCAGAGCCTCCGGAAAAGAAAGAAGAGAAAAAGCCGGCTGCCGCGGCGGCTCCCGCAGAAACCGCTAGCGCTCCCCCCACACCTTCAGCCGAAGAAGGCGCGGAAGAAGCGCGTTCGTCCCCGCTGGTGCGCAAGATCGCCCGCGAGCACGGCGTTAATCTCTCGCAAGTTTCCGGCACCGGACTCGGCGGCCGCATCACCAAGCAGGACATCATGGCCTTCATCGAGCGCCCAGTGTCCGCGCCGGTTGCTCCGGCAACCCCGGCTGCGCAACCGTCCACGGCGCCCGCCGCGGCGCGGCCCGCTGCCCCTCCCGCGCCTGCAACCTTTCCCGGCGATCTCGTCCCCGTGACCAACATGCGCAAGATTATCGCCCAGCGCATGATCGAGTCGCGCCGTACCAGCGCCCACGTCCACTGCATGTACGAAGTGGATTTCACCCGCATCGTTTCGCTGCGCGCCAAGCACAAAAACGCTTTCGAGCAGCGCCACGGTGTGCGCCTCACCTTCATGCCGTTCTTCGTGCGTGCCGCTATCATCGCCCTGCAGCAGTGGCCCATTATCAACGCTTCGCTCGAAGGCGATAATATTCACTACCATCGTCACATCAACGTCGGTATCGCGGTCGCCCTCGACTGGGGTCTCATCGTTCCCGTCCTCAAGAACGCCGACGATCTCAACTTCCTGGGCCTGCAGCGCGGCATCACGGATCTGGGCGAGCGCGCCCGTAGCAAGAAGCTCAAGCCCGAGGACGTCGAAGGCTCAACCTTCACCGTCACCAATCCCGGACAGTTCGGCGCCGTCTTCGGTCTGCCCATCATCAATCAGCCCAACTCCGCCATCATGGGCGTAGGCGGCATCACAAAGCAGCCGCTGGTCGTCACCGATAAAGAGGGGAACGATTCCATCGCCGTCCGCTCCGTCGTCCACCTCACGCTCGGCTACGATCACCGCCTGATCGACGGCGCCGTCGCCGACCAGTGCATGGCATTGGTGAAGAAGACGCTTGAAAATTGGAACGAGGAAATCGGCTAGGTAGACTACTTCGATGGTTGAGGGTTGGCCGGCGGCTGCTTGCACCAGGTCGAAGCGTTGAGGCACTGCACGGTTCCATCGATGATCATGGAGATCCCGCTCCGGAATTTTTCCGGCTCGACAATCTCTCGCGCGGCGACCGCATCCATCGTGGCCAGCGCATTCTGCAGAAACGACATCGCCGCGTCTTTTTTCTGGGCGCCCGTTTTGTTCCCAAACAGCCCTTCGATTCCATTCACCAATGCCGGAACAAATGCAATTCCGCGCAGCAATTGAGCTAGAAAGTCCATTTTATTTTTTCTCCAGAAGATAGTCCTCGCGTGTGGCTGGTGTTGCGACAGCCGCATCCTTAGGTAAGGCTAGCCAAAATATTATTGAACGCTGTAAGGTTGGGATCTGCTGCGTCGGTAGACCTGACAATCAGCGTCAAACAGACTTTCAGTTCGGCCGCTTTGCTGTATGCCAGGGCCAGCATCCCCGGCATGTCAATTCCTTCGCCCCCAGCGCTCTTCAGCGTATTCGCAGTGGGAGAAGTTACTGTCTTCAAGTTAGTAATAATTGTGGTGCTCGGTGTGCTCATCGCTGCTCTCCTTATATTTTTGGAATGAACCATCGCTATAAGATTTCTTCCAGAATCTCTTCTGGCTCGATTACTTCAGCCAGTACTTGTGCAGCGCAATGGCCACACTAATCCCGGCGCTGACAGCGCCATTCACCAGCCGGTTGTGAACGCTGTTCCGCAGGTCGTTTCGCTCCAGCGCCGCCAGCTTATCCTCCGCCAGCTTCATCCGTCCTGGTTGTCCGTTCCCCACCAGCGTGTCCATCTTGGTTTCCAGGCGCACCAACTTGTCCAGCACTTCTCGCTGAAATTCAATGTCGAGAGCCTTCAACGCAAACTCCCTATCGGAAATCCCCATGTCCGTTCCCCCACTCACTCGGATCACAACGGATAATCAACATGTAGCGCCGCAGAATAACGCGAATACTTCGGTGGCGAAGAACCGTCATAGAGCCGCAGAAAATAATCCTGGGCCACGGCCAGCCGCGCCAGGCTAAAGGTCTGTGTGCTAAACCGGCCCAGCAGATTACGGTCGTTCGCCTGCCCCCAGCCGTAGTCGTTTTCCCGCACTTCCACCAGCGCCCCATCCCGGTTCGCATAGGCCTTGTCGTTTATCATCGTGATCGACGTCGCCGCCCCGTCAAATCTAAAACCGTCATAATTAAGATGCGCCTCCGAGTTATAAATCTTGATATCCCCCGGTCCCGGCGCACTCTCATCCACATAGAACCCCAGTGGCTGCGTTCCTTGCGGAATCATCGAATCCGATTCCATGTTGGCGAAAACAAGATGATCGCTGGCCCCTTGCACGTAGACTCCATATTGATCGAACCAGTTAACTAATAGGTGCTGGAAGGTCAACCAAGTCTGTCCGTTTATGTTAATAACTGGTACATTGCTCAGCGCCATTGGCACGATCATTTCGTTATAAAACGTTGTCGGATTTCCCACCGAATAGACATAAAAAAATCCATTTGCCAGATAGAAATTTCCCCATGCCGTCAAGTTCGACGATACCGCCGACACCTTCTGCCCCCATACCGATCCAAACAGGCAGAAATTAACCGTCACGTAAGTCGGAGGTACCGCCGCCTTCCATGCATTCCCTGTCACCGGCACCCACGCCGTCGAAGGCACAGCGTAATATCCCGTCAAGTTCGGGGCCATTCCTGTTCCATACGCATCAAATGCAATCGGATTCCCTGAACTCCCCGATGACCCCGGCGTCAAACTCTCATTCCAAACATCCCCACGCTTGAACAGGATCGAATCTCCAGGTTGGAATGTTTGCCCGTTCACATGACCAATTGTCTGCCAGGCACTCGAGGACGCCGTGCCGCTATTCGCGTCAGTCCCCGTACTTGAACTTACATAGTAAGTGGTCGCCCAACTCTTCGCGCTCCACATCGGCAGCAATAGAAGTGCCACTATCACTCCGGTCATCTTGAGCGCAGCAATGCGAGTCGCGAACCGAATCGTAATGTGTAGTCGAAGGACTTCTGCTCCATTCGCGATCTCCCTGGCATTGATCGAAATTCTCACGGCCATCCTCTCCCGCTCTCCCCAATAAAAAAGCCACCAGCTCTCGCCGGTGGCTTGCATCCCCCGCTCTTTATCACCCTTCCCGCTCCGCCTCGTCCTCTACTTCTCGGCGCTGTCTCCAACGTCATAGTTCACCAGTCCGGCATTCGCCGACGGTGCCGGACCAGGTTGAGTCACTCGGCTCTCCGAGGCCGTCGGCGTGGGCACTTGCCCGCCCTCGGAGTCTGTCCCGTTCCAGTTCGTGACTTGTGGATTTCTGTCACTCTGCTCAAATGCCTGCGTGCCGGATGGTTCCGCCGCTTCCGGATTGATCGCGCTGCTCATGATTTTTTCTCCTTGGTAGAAATTATGTGAGGTCCTTACAAATACAACCCGGAAAGCCCAATGTGGGACAGCTGAGCGGAGTCGAAGGGGCTGTCCGTCGAGCGCAGCTCGACAGCTTTTTCTGACGGTCACAAAGATGTGGAGCAATTCACTTCCGACCTCTCAATAAAAATGGCCCTCGAGGCCTCACGCCAACCTTAATGGATCTCCCACGCCATAATCATCGATTCCGTCGGATTGTCCGCCGGAATCGTGATCCCGTTATTCAGCGTTCCGCCCGCCGTCACGCTCTCCGCCGTCCCGCTGCTTCCGCCCAGGAACGTGAAACCGGACGAACTCCCGCCGTAAACCTGCGCGCAGGCACTCGTGCAGCTGCTCGTAATCGCCAGGTAATACCTCCCCGGCTGCAACGTCGCACTTGCCGCCCAGTTCAAGGTTTTCCAACCCGTGCTCGGCGCAAAGGTCGTCCCCGCTGTGTTCCCAATGTGCGCCACCACACTCCCCGAACTGTTCAGAACGCCAATGTCATACGTATTGCTCGTGTTGTCCACAGTCGAAACATAGTAGGTCACCTGCGTTGTGCTCAGCGGAAACGTCAGCACTACTCCCCACAACTCCGCCTTATTCGCCGTGCTTGAAAAACTGATCGCTGTCCCCGTCGAATTCGTCGTGAACCACGGAATCGCGTACGATGCGCTGTTGCTCACATTCGAGCCCGGCATGTCCAGGAACATCTGTACCGTTGTGCTGCCCGAACTTGCCTGCAGTACTCGCCCCAGCACCTGCGTCCCCGTCGGTTGCGTTGCCCCCGCATCGTGGCACAAGGGATAATACCCGCTGTTCGCCGTACTGGAAGGCACAACGTAATCTCCCACTACCGTCGCCGTCCCGTCGAAGCTGCAAAAAGCAGACCCCATCCGTGCAATCGTCGCCACCCCAGACGTTCCCGCATTCGCAATCACGATTCCAATTGCCCCGCTCACCAATGCGCTCGAAGGCTTCGCCGCGCAGCCTGCCGTAGTCAACACCGCCAGCCCGTTCACCACCGTTCCATTCGTTGTGTCATTGCACAATTCATAGCTCTGATTGGCAAATTTCCCCAGCTCAAAGCCGCTTCCGCTCGCCGAGTTTCCCGCCACATAAACCGTTCCCGGCCTCAACCCGCTTCCGCTCCCTGCGCTGTTGAACGATCCCACGTTATAACTCTGATCAGTCCACGGTTTGAAGGTACTGCTGGCATCGACCACCCACTTCAACCCGCTATTGATCCAGAGTCCCAATCCCGGCGCCGCTCCCGAGGTCGAATTCTCGCTGCGCACCACCGCGTAACCATCGGTCGGATCGAACCCCAGCGAAGTCCTCTGCCACGTCGAGCTGTTCGTATAACTCGAGTACACATGCAAGTTTTGCGCCGTAGTCCCGTTGTATTCCCCCAGATCGTTCGCATCTTCCTGAAACAGATTGGAAAAAAACGAACTCGTCCCGATCGTCGCCACTTTCTGCGGCGTCCCCGCATTCGCCGAGATATAAAAGTTCCCGTCGTTCGAGATTCCCAGCGCTGAAGTCCCCGCTCCCGCCGGCGCCATCGCCGTCCCCGGAATCGGCGAACTCACCATCCACGGCCCCGCCACCAGCAATTGCCCGTTCACCGTAAGGTTCCCGTTAAACGTTCCGGAATTCGCCGCAATCCCGTTGCTCCCCGTATAAGTCAACGTTGATCCGCTATCCGTCAGCGCGCTATCCCCACTTACCGCCGCCCCATTCGAGGCGTACATCGCGACTTGCGCCGTCGTCCCGCTGTTCACCGCTCCAGATCCTCCGCCCCCGCATCCCGTGCACGTTCCCGTCACCGTTAAATTTCCATTAATGTTCACCGGCACGTTGAAGGTCTTCGCCGTCGCCGTCAGCCGCTCCAGGTAACTCGCGTTGTCTCCCACATTCCCGATGTAATTAGAAATTGCTACCGGAGAACCAAACGCCAGTTGCTCCGCTCCCGGCGCCGCTGCCACATCCAGCCCAATATAAGTATCTCCAGCGTCGTTCGGCGGACGGAACCCGATCGTCGCCAGCGTCTTCGCAAAGTTAGAATCCACCAGCGTAATGATGTGATGCGGCTGGATATTCCCGATTCCCGTCGTCGGATACTCGAAGTTAATTCTTCCTTTCACTCCGCTTCCACTGCCGTTGTTATATGCCCCATCCTGAAACAGCAGCCCCCCGATTGGCGGATAGTTTCCCGCCACCTTGCCTTCCAGGCATTGTTCCCACGCCCCGCCAAACCAGGAGCCGACTGCCGCCGTGTCTCCGCAGTTACGCACCTGCATTGTCGGCAGCGCATTCCAATCCACCGACACCACATCGCTCGGCTCCGTATCGAACGACGCCGGCTGGATCGAATAGCTTCCTGTTCCGTCTCCCGAAAACACCACGCTCCCCGGCCAGAACGGCAACACCGGCGTCCAACTCAATGCCTGCATCGCATAACTTGTGGTGTTCGCCCCCCCCGCATCCGTGTAGGTGCAAACCAGCCCCGTACACTGCGCCTTTCCCGTCACCGCGCTTCCGCACGCCGTCACGCTTCCGCCGTTGCACGATCCCTTGATCGGAAAGCTCGGCCCATTGGCGCTGATACTCGCCGAAGGCTGCATCCGGATAATGTCATACACCACCGTGTCCTGCGGATTTTGCGGAGGAATATGCGGCCACTGCACCGACACGTTGCCCGCTCCTCCATTCGTGAAGGTAACCCCGGCGAAAAGCGGCGCGCTATAAATCCCCGTCGTGGTGTCATGCGCCACCACGTAATAGTTCAACTGCGTCGATCCCGTCGTCCCGCTGAAAGCGAACGTAACTCCATGCCCCGCTGGCTGCTCTCCGCCCCGTACCGTCAACGGCTGCACATTCCCCTGATAAATAATCCCCACCGCTCCAAACGAACTGCCCAGATACGGATTCGGACACGGCCCGGCTCCTTCCTCCATATAAATGTTATCCAGCTCCGTACCGCCGTAGTTCCCTAGGAGCGTCATCGTATTGACGCCCCACATCCCAAATCCCTGCATGACCGAATCCGTTACCCGCGTCACATTGTTCGCGTAGTTCGTCACTCCATTGCCCCCGCATTGCGGGCTGATATTCGCTTTATCGATCCAGATCACCGGCGCGCCCCAATTGGCTGCATAAACGTACGATCCGCAATGGTTCGCGGTGCACGTAATCCCCTGCGTTCCGTCCGCATCCAGGCCGCGAATCGTCGCCGCCTCGTCGTCATCTTCCACAATGAACTGGTTGAACGTTCCGCCGCCCGAGATAAACGAGGACTTGATATCCTCGATCGTTCCCGGCATGGCGTTGTCTTCAATCGCCGCGTTCTCGATCGCAATCGTTCCCGGGCTCGCCACCGCCGCAAGATTGCTCGCAATCTGCGTATAAGTAATCGTCGTTCCGGAAACCGTTACCGGCCCGTGATTTCCCCAATACGCCACGTTATCCGTGAAATTAATATTGACCCTGTCTCCCGTCACGATCGTGCTGCACGCCGAAACCGTTGTAATCGTCACCACGTTCGATTGCCGCTGCGTGTTCGCGATCAGGCAGCCGTCGGCGTGCACCGTGGACGTAAAGTTCACTCCCTTCAGTGTGAGCCCGCCGTAGTGATTCGAGTTCACCTGGTCACCCAGAAATATGCAGCGGTCCCGCGTTGAACACGAAAGCAGCGTGCCATGCCCTTCAATCAATGTCCGGCTACAGTGCGCGAATATCGATCCGTAAACCAGTAACGCATTCCCGCTCGCTCCCGTCGCCGGCAAAATCACGTGCGCATTCGCATCCACCGCGTTGCCTGTCGTCGGCAACCCGCACGCATCGTTGATCGCTTCCTGGATCCCGCTCGACGCGCTGCTGATCTTGTATCCCGCGGAGTGTGAATAGGTCGGCGTAAATATAATCGTCCCCGAAGCCGCTCCTGCCGTGCACGTTCCACCCGTAATCATTGCCGGCTCCGGCGTCCCCTGCACGCTCAAGTACACGTAGTACATCGAGAACCCGGACGTATCCACGCCCATCGGACACGGCGTCAGCGTGATCGTCGCCTGCGTTCCCCCAATCAGACTCCCGCTCGGGCTCGCACTCCAGTTGTCGCTCGCCGTCACATATCTCACCCCACTCAGGTTGTTCACCGACATCTGTGAGCCCACCGGTTGCACAATGCTCTGGCTTCCCGTTGGACTTATCGTCACCCCGCCCGGCCCGCCGCTCGGCGTAGCCGGAGCGTATTGCCCCGACGCCGACGAATACGACAGCACCTGCCCGTTCGTCGGAGCCCCCGCCGCCACCGGCACACTCTGAATCGCCGTCGCATTCGCGCTCGATCCGCAAGGCCCCCACGCCCCACTTCCCAGCAGACAGTTCAGTCCAGTAGCCGTCCCGCTTCCCAGTTCGTTCGTCGGCACCAATCCACTCACCAGGTCCGCCTTCGCCGCCACGCTGGAATCCACATATTGTTTTGCCGCAGCCTGCAGCGGCGCAGTCGGATTCCCGCTCAACGTCAACGGCCCTGTCATCGACCCGCCCGCCGTCGCCAGATAATTCCCCGCTCCCACCGCCGCCACGGAATCATCCACGTACGATTTATTGGCCACATCCCCCGTATTCACCGGCGTCGGCACATTCGGTGGCACCGTGAAACTCTTTGTCCCCGTCACCGTCTCCGTCCCCGCCAAATGCACCACCGCGCTGTCGTTCGCCTTCGCCGCCAGCGCCGTATTCAAATACTGCATTGAAACCGGCTGCGCCGCCGTTCCCGTCCCCGGCGTCGTCCTCACCTGCGCCAGCGTCGCCGGAGAACTCGTCGGCACCACCCAATATTCCGTTCGCACTTCCCCCGGCTCCAACTGATAAACCACCGTGTAGTAGACTCCTGCCGGCGTCGCTCCCGCGTTCGGCTCCAGCGCCGCATTCAATGCCCCGCCCGTTCCCAGAGTCACGTTCAAAACTCCGGGAGCCACTCCCGTTCCGCTCGCCGTCACAAACGCCGGCCACGTAATCACCAGCACTCCCTGGGCCGGCGTCCCGTCCGCCATGTACACCGTGTCAATGACGCTCGTCAGCGTCCCCCCGCTCTGGGGAGAGGGCGAAGCCGCGCCCGGGGAGGACCCTTTCGCGCGCGGCTCCGCCTTTGAGGAAACACCTGCCTTCTCCGCTCTTCCCGCGGATCCTTCTGCTCGCGCCGCAGCCCACAAGCTCAGCCCCACCAGTAAAACTGCCGCTGCCAAATAAAAAAGCCGCCCCGCTGGACGGCATGCTTGAAACATACTTCCTCCTCAGATTCAATCGCGTCCTGAGCGAAGGTTGCGCCCTACGCCGCCAACTCTCAACCTCGTCCCCGCAAATACTCTTCTACGCTCCTCACATAAATCTCGGCAAAATCTGCCACCGGCCGCCGCCCCTCAATCAGATCCATCGCGTCTTCCACCGTCCATCCCATCACACCCAGCAGGGCCAGCGTCATCATCGGTGCCCGGTGCACTCCCGCCGCGCAATGCACGAACAACTTGGTTTCGTCCGCTTCCAGCGCTGTCAGGGCAAACTCCACCCCACGCGCGAACACTTCCGCCGGCTTCGGCTCGAAATCGTCGTCCACCGGGTTCCAGCAAACTGCGATTCCATGGGGTTCCGCCAGCGCCGTGTCATCGAATTCAATCTGCATATTGATGATGTGCGTGATCCCCGCCCGCGCCACCGCCACCATGTTCTCCGCTGTCCAGATTCCCCCGCCCACTCCAATCCGGTCCGTCACCCACGTAATGTCGATCCCCATCTTAGGCCGTCCGCCCCGGACCTCTCTCCCCGCCGAATTCTTCCTGAACGCCGCGGCCACCCCGCCAGTCGTTCCCAGCGCAGCCTGCCCGCTCTTCCCGCCCGATCCTACCCTCGGGGAGATCGAGAGCCCATGCCCTCGACTCCGCTTCATTCTACGGCATCCTCTCGCCCCGGACCCTCCCCACCCAACTCCCGCACTTCGCTCTGCCCCCACTTCGCTTTGATCTCGCTTCGCGGCATCTTCTCCTCGATCCCACCCGCTTCCGCATTCTCGATTTCCCGCGGCTCGGTCAAAGCCTCCGCTGATTGATCCCCCTCGCCTGCTACCGGCTCCGTCTTCACCAGTCGCTTGTACAACGAATAAACCAAAGAATCTTCCGGCCTCTCCAGAGTTTCTTCCGTTGCCGGATACACTCCCACCACTTCGAAAAGATACTTCGCAGCCCCCACTTGCCCATCTTTGGCTCCTGCGATCAACCCCTTCACAATTTCCCCCGAGGCTAACCGCACCTCCGTGGCAATATTCCTCCGCACCTCGGCAAAATCCTTCGGCTCACGGGCCTTCGGCTTCTCTTTCTCCGCGGCCTCTTGCTTCACTGCCTCGTCCCGATTTACTTCTTCCACTCGGCAGCCGTTCTTCCCCGCTCCCCTTTTGCGTTCTGCTTTGCTCTCGCCCGCAACGTTGCGCACGCTCTGAATGCCGCCCCCATAACCGGATTTCCTCACCGTCCACTCCAAACCGTCAGCCGAATATAAGCAGCCAAACGTCTCCCGCCACCGCGCCAAATAAAAAAGGCACGCTGGGTAGCGCGCCTCTGTTAGAGTATTTCTTTTTTCTTAACTCTATAAAATCATTATATCACAAAGCATAGGGACTTTGGGACATTTTTTGAAATTTATTTTTGATTTGTTTTCAAATACTTCCCCGGAAATCGCCTCTTCCCCCCTCTTGACAACTTTTTTTGACGGTCTTCTTTCCTTCCGATTTCTATTAGTCATGGCGCTTCCCCGCGCCTTCCGGAAAACGCTCCAGCAAATCCAATCTCAATAAACTCTCGCTAAGTTCATCGATCAGCTCCGGCAGTCGCCTCTCCAGCGTCTTGCGAGTGCACTGCAAAATGCGCGCCGCCGTCTCGTGATCGTATTCTTGTAGCACCACCCGCGCGATCAGCTGCCCGTCGAATCCCTGCAGCTTCTTCAGGCACCTCTCCACGTCATGCAAAAAAATTACCCTGGCCTCGAATGTCGTCGCCGTAAAAGCGCTAATCCTCGCCCGGAATAACTCCCTCCCCAACAAAGACGGTACTCGTCCCGCCTCCAGCGACCATCGCATGTAGCGCCGCAGCAAAGCCGTCGTCTTATTTCGATAAAGCCATAAGTCCGGGTCTACCTGCCAATTCTGGTGCTCCGCGGTACTGGCCTCAACTGCAATGCTCGTCCTCGACGGGAAGTTGTGCGCTGGCAGCGCTCTCACCGCCTCACGCTCCGCCATCTGTCCGCGCTCTTCATCCCCCCGTTCCAGGAAGGCGCTCATGCCACACCCCCCGTCGCGTCCATGTCAATTCCACTCGTCTCCATATGACCAGTCCCCTTGCCGTTTTCCTCCCACTTCGGACCACGCGGCACTCTCGCCCTTCCTTCCTCATGAGAAGCTGGCGGCAGCTCGGCCATGGCGCGTGCACAATTCATGCAATAGATTTCTGGCCCTCCCCTCGGGCGCAGCCACAAACCGCCGCAGCGTTCGCAATATTTCAGTTCCAGGCTCACTTTGCCTGTCGAAATGCTCTTCCCTTTCACGACTCCTCCTGGACCCGGCCTCATTTCGAACCCGGTCGGTTGTGACGCCTCCGCTGAATGACTGACGCAAGCCGCAGACGCAAAAAGCCCCACGTTCAATCTCCGTCTCCAAAAGGAAGATCAAACGCAGGGCTCGTTTTTCTTACGACCACCTGCTTGCGCTATTTAGTTATTCCCATCAAATCCCAATCGAACCGCGGGCGTTCCCGCCCTTATATCTCCGCCGAAGTTCCTCCCGCTAACATCGATTCCCCCTTGCGTTGCCGGAAAAACCCCTCCTCGTATCCCGACTTTAGAACCCGCCCATTTTGCACCACCACGCTGATTCGTCCGCTAAAGTCCAATGTCTTCAGCAAGCTCTCCATCGCCGCCGAGAGCACTTCCGCCGCCCTCACTTTTCGCCGGAATTCGATGAAGTTCTTCCCTTCGCTGCCGCTATCCCCGTTGCTCATGACCGTCCGCTTTCCCCAACAAGATGAGTTATACCCTAACGCCACCGTATAGCTCCTCATTTGTGCAGTCAAGGTCGAGATTATCCCCTTGACTCAACTTTGCTCCTCTGGTAAAGTCGTTTCATGCTTAGTTACCGCGCCTTTCCGGGCTTAGATTTAGACTCATGCGCAGCCAGTTCTTTCTTCGCCGCCCTGAGCACCTTCGGATGGAATACGCTTTCAGCTAACTCCGCCGTTGTCATCTTAGCCGGATGCTTCTTGAATCGCGGTTTCTTCATGGTGACCCTATGACCTCTGCTCCCGTAAATTTGATGTCGCTGGTTGACAACTACAGCACGGATGAACACTGCCGCGAAGCGCTGGCCCATCTCCGGTTTCCCGATGGCGTGAAGTGCGTGAAGTGCCAGAGCGCCAACGTTGCGCCAGTGGCAGACCGCAAAGTGTTTGTCTGCTATTCATGCCGCTATCAGTTCTCCGTGACGGTTGGAACGATCTTCCATGACTCTCATCTGCCGCTTACGAAGTGGTTCATGGTCACCTATTTGATGACCGAATCCCGCAAGGGTATCAGCGCTAACCAGATTAAGCGCATGATCGGCGGGAGCTACAAGACGGCATGGTATCTCTGTCACCGCATCCGCAAGGCGATGGAAGAGGCGGAGCACAAGATGACGGGCACCGTCGAAATTGACGAAATGTACATCGGCGGTCACACCACACACAAGGACAAGTGGAAGAAGCACACGCCAGTCATCGGTATTCGTGAGCGCGGCGGATGCTTGCACTTCATCGCCGCCGAAAACCTGAATCAGGAAAAGGTCTACGAGATCATCGCCCGGAACGTGGATAAGTCGGTGGATGTCATTATGACCGATGAATCCAAGCTCTACAATTTCAATCTCACGAAGTATGCTGGCAAGCACAAGAAAGTCAACCACACCGAAAAAGAGTACGTTCGGTACGAGGGCGGGTTGACGGTCACCACGAACGCTATTGAGTCTGCATTCAGTCTGTTCAAACGCGGCGTTGTAGGTGCGTGGCATAAGGTTTCTGTGAAGCATCTTCCGGCCTATCTCAATGAGATGACTTACCGCTTTAACAACCGCAAAAACAAGTGCCTGTTCCGTGACACCCTGATACAGATGCTCAAGTCCGAAAACATCGAATACAAAGAACTCACTGGAGCAGCCTAACTCCAGTTACCGTGACGGCCTCTCTGGATTCCACTGTCGCCACGATGGGCGCGTCTGGTGTCCATTCGGGAAACTCGCACGATACAACTAGCGACTTATCGTCATTGGTGACAGTTGAAACTTTAATCATATAAATTCCACGTCCGGCCATAAAGAAATCGCCATGATGGATCGCGCCGTCGAAATCTATTTCCACTTTCGGGCGCTTCACGGAGATATCGGTTTGAATAATCACCCGCGTGCCGTAAGGGGCTTCCGGCAAAGTAGACGGAACTCTACTCTGAGAGAAACGAATGTGCTGCAATATTGGAGGAGGCTGTTGCGTTTGCCCAAGAGATGGCTGTTTCTGGATTGGCGGGATGGGTTTAGACTTGATTCCCCTAAGTGCGTCGGCTAAAGCCTGGATCGCCAACATTACTTTGTTAAATCCGTCATCCATGTGCTTAGTTAAATTCGCGATGTCATCTCTGGTCGCCTCCACCGTTACCTGACTTGTTAATTGCGAGATTTGATTTCGGAATTGTGCCTTATCGTTGCATCCTTGCAAAAACCCCGAGACTCCCACCAACACCAAAAACAACGGTAACCCAATTCGCCACAACCATCCGAATCGTTTATGCTTCTCTAATTCGGCTACCTTCCCCGGAATAATTGCCAATATTACCCCAAGTAGTGCAACGATCAGGACCGACATGTCGGCCCAACTTTCGCGGAGTTCCCCCCACCACTTTGTGAGTTCTGGAAACATGTCACCCTCCCGACCGCAACAGGGTACGCGCCCCTCGCAGTTGAGTCAAGGCGATAAGTTGAGTGAAAGGGATAATCTCGGTCAAGGTCGTTATACCCAACGGGCTGTGGATATCTTTTTATAATTAGCGCATTGCTATATTCCATGCTATACTCCCGCCTATGAAGTTCCGAGTTCTGCAAGACAATCTCCGCAACACTCTGTGGGAGCGCATCGAGGAAGGCGACCTCACCGGCCTCCGGCTTGCCCAGCAAACCGGTTTCAAGCAGGCCCATATCTCCAATTTCCTCAACCGCAAGCGGGGACTCAGCCTCGAGGGTATGGATCGTGTCCTCGCCGTTCAGCATCTCTCTGTGCTTGATCTGCTCGACCCCTCCGAGGTCAACAAGCGCGCCTCCATCCTCCCTCCCAGCAATGACGAATTTGAAAACGTCCTCCTGACCGATGGAACCGTCGCCGCTACCCAGCCCCTGATCACCAGCATGGCCGTCAAGGAAATTCTGAAATTCAAGAAGACATTTCTCAAGAAACTGAAGCCGGAAATCGAAGGTGATCGCGAACCGTGGGAACGCTTTGTCGTGATTAAAGCCGACGCCCGCGAAGGCATGAGCATGTACCCGCGCCTTCTACCCGGCGCTACCCTGCTCATCGACCGTCACTACAACTCGCTCAAACCCTATCGCAAAGGTGAGCACAACATGTACGCCGTCCTCAAAGACGGAACCTGCACCGTCAAGTACGTCGAAACTGCCGGCAAGCAGTTAATTCTGCGCCCGCAGAACCAGGCTTATCCCGTCGACATCGTTCCTATCGAGAATGGCAAATCAGCCTCCGATTACCTCGTCGGCCGCGTCTGCCACGTAGGAATCGAGACGTAAAGAATCAACGCAAGAGAAAGTGGTGTCCTAATTTCGCCATGATGGGCTCGCAGGTACACAAAGGCAAGTACATGAAGGAAGCCTGGGGCGAGCGTGGTTCATGAATCTAAGGCATTCCCCGTAAAGAATTAATGACCGGGGAAAGAGCAGGAACCGGCGAGACCTACTCCGCATTCCAACTATCGAACATCTTCCACAACTTATCCGCCGTTGCCCGGTAGATCAAATATCCGCCCCCTGCATCCGTAGTCTCTCGGAAAAATAATTCCCCTCGCCCATCTCCATCCGCATCCACCACATCGATCAGTTCCAGCCGCGGCGTCACATCCAGATGAAACTTGTCGGTCACGCCCGCATACAATTTCCGCAGGTCGCCGTAGATATCGGTTCGCGCCACCAGCGTTACGCTATACGCCTCGCCCGCTCCCGCCGCAGCGGGCATATGTGCTTCTGCGCTCAAAATCATTACCGGCTGATTCGTACGCCACAAATCAAACCCTTGAAACTGAACATTCTCCAACACCGGCTGCGCTGGTTTCCCCTGCCCCTTTCGCGCCGCTGCCGCCATCTTCGGAGCCGCCGGTCGCGCCGAGATCTGATTCTTCGCCAGCGCCGCAACATAAGCCTTCACTTCATCTCCCGCCGCCGCCGCCATCTGATTTCGTCGCTCTTCCTCTTCCCCCGTCTTCCAGAAAAATTTATAGGATTGCGGATCAGGCCCCGCCTCATCGGAGATCGCCGCCACCATCCGCAGCGGTCCCGCGCTTGCCGGATCACTAGCGCCCGTTGCGTTTCCCGCGCCCTGTTTCTTCGTTGTCGCCGTGTCGTCTTCGTCCGGCGGCGCCGTTGCCGTCGGCTTGCCCCGCCGCAGCTGCGGCCGGTAATAGTCTCCCTGCGTCTTCCCCCCCCCCGAGTCACTCGCCGCCGCCGGACTCGCCGCCCCGCTCTGTCCCCCATTCCCCTGTTGTTTGCCGCCTGAATCTGCGGACTTATCCGCAGCCGAAGCATCCGTCCCCTTCGCCGTATCTGGTCCGGCCTTCGCTCCAGTAGAGGAACCGCTCCCTGGTTGCGCAGCCCCCGCCGTCGTGCCGCCTGTCTTCTCTGCCGATCCCGAACTCGCCGTCCCCGGCTCCGGAGCGCTCGCAGCCCCCGCGTCAGAGCTCCCCGCCGGCTTCCCAGCATCTTTTCTCGTCAGCCGCGGCGGTCCGTCTCCGTTATCGTCCAGCCCCACCGGCTTGTCTTCCGCCTTGCGCGTGCTCTTCGCAGCCTCCGCTCCCTTCGGCAAATACGTTCCCGTACCTATCCACGGATTCGCGCTGCCCGGCCCCTTGCTATGCCGCGCGGCATTAATCGTGAACAAACCCTCCGGATCGCCACTCTCTTCCGCCTCGTACACCGTCCCCGATTCCAGCGCCATCGGCACCGGGTCCGCCTTATACGCGCTGGCATCGTAGAACTTCCCATCGATCAGAATTGCCACCGGAATCAGCGTCCCTTTGCCGCTGCTGTCCAGCTCCAAAATTCCCACCGCGCGCGGCTCTTTCTCTTTTTTCGCCTTCTTCTTTTCCGCTGGCTTCGCCTCTGGCGTTTGCTCCGGACGTTTCAGCTGCGGCCTCCCCTGCCCCGCGCTTCGCCCAGCCATCCCCGCCAAAAACATCGCAAGAATGACAACAGCAGTGGCGAACCGCCCCAATCTGCGGTATAAGGATTTTCTGGAGATGTCTCCTCCCCGCCTCGACGTTCCAACCGCCGAGATCGTGGAAGCGCCCTCCAGCCTCGATTGCTCCGAACTTTTTTTAAGAAATGAGATGCTCATGAATATCAATATCAATGATAAGGCTCCCGACTTCACTTTGCACAACGAGGACGGAAACGACGTCTCCCTGAAAGCCCTCCGCAGCAAAGTAGTCGTCCTTTACTTCTATCCCCGCGCCGACACTCCCGGATGCACCGTCGAAGCCTGCGCCTTCCGCGACACCTACAAGCAAATTCAGAAAACCGGCGCCGTCCTCCTCGGCATCTCTCCCGACACCTCCAAAGCCCAGAAGAAATTCCAGGAAAAATTCAAACTCCCATTTTCCCTCCTCGCCGATGCCGACAAGAAAGTCGCCGAGTCCTACGGCGTCGTCCAGGAAAAAAATATGTACGGCAAAAAAGTAATGGGTATCGCCCGCACCACCTTCATCATCGGACCCGAGGGCAAAATCCAGCACATCTTTCCCAAAGTAAAGCCCGAGGGCCACGCCGTCGAAGTCCTGGCCTATTTAAGAGAATCAGCCACCTAGTTAGAGGCCTTGAATGCCGTGCCTTAAGGCGCGCCGCACGGAGACGAACGAAAACCGTTCTTGGCCCTGACTCAGCGCTCATGTGTGCCTGAGAACTGGATTTTCGGCTTCGCGGTGGGATGAAGCCCACGGCGCCAGAGGCTGTTACGAAACTCGTGCCGTCCGCTGAAGCGGACTCACTTTGTTCCATCTGCGGCTTCCCGGCACTGGCGCGCCGGGCTTTCACATGCCGCCGCTTCGCGGCTGGGATGGGTCTTGTTCCACCGTCGGTGCTCGGCGTCGGGTTTCGTAACAGCCTGGCCAGCCGTGGGTTACAAAGGTGGGAATGAACAAACCCCGGAGGGGCAGGAGATCTGTTCTCACGCGCACTCATCATGCCCCGGAATTTGTGCGACCCCACATAGGTCGCCACGTCCGAAACACCCACGGGGAGTAGTCAGGATATCGATCCCCTCTTCCGCGGGGAACAAATCAGCCTTCCCGCGCGTAACATAACAAGAGATCATGGTCTTCCATCTCTCGCCAGGAGAAACTCATGCCCGCCTTCATCAAACTCCTTCTTCCCGCCATGCTGCTACTCACTGCCCCCATCCTTGCAACCCCGCCCCCAGCCGACACCCACTCCTCAATCGTAATCGTCTTCCAGGATGGCCATCGCCAAACGGTTGACACGTCTGATCTCGCCCGCATCGATTTCAAGCCTCCCGTCACCGTGGTTTTCAAGGATGGCCGCCAGCAAAGCATTTCCTCCACCGACATCGCCCGCATCGAATTCGAACCCGGCGCCAGCGCTCCCGGCCGCAATCACTTCATCGGCAAATGGCAGGTGGGCGAAGGCAATGGCAGCAACTTCTATATCACGCTTGAGGCCGATGGCGAAGCCCGCAAGTCGATCGGCTCCAGCCACGGCACCTGGACCGTAGTCGCCGGGGAAGCCCGCATCAGCTGGGATGATGGCTGGCACGACGCCATACGCAAAGTCGGCTCCAACCACGAGAAGCGCGCCTACGAACCCGGCAAATCATTCGATGACACTCCTTCAAACGTCACCGCCGCCAGAAACACACAACCTCAACCGATTTAGCTCGACGAGCGGCGGCTTTGAAAGGGCGCGACTTCCAGTCGCGCCGAAAGAACCTCCCGAGACTAGCAGCGCTTCCAAGCCCGCTGAAAAACTCGACCCTGTTCCTGCTTTTGGGTGGCGCAGCGGTTCACGCTGCGATAACTCCCCCTGATGACCGCGGTTTTAGCTGCCGAGGGATGTTCTCAATCCCAATATACTGTTTCTCCGCAACCTCCTCGTCCGCCAAGTCCAGCATTCCTTCGTGTACCTTCGTGGTTGATGAATTTAGGACACCACCGTTCATCCCCGAACGCGCCTCCCGCTCCGCCCGCGCTCTAGTACAATGCTTCCGTGAGTACTGCCGTTCGCATTGGAATCATCGGCGACTTCAATCCTGAATTCCCCTCCCACCCCGCCACCTCCGCCTCCCTGCAACACGCCGCCCGCAAACTCAATCTCCAAATCGACTCCGAGTGGATCCCCACCCCATCCCTCACCACCCCCGGCGCGGAAAAACTTCTCGAATCCTTCGACGGACTCTGGGCCTCGCCCGGCAGCCCCTACAAAAGTTTCGACGGCATGCTCAAAGCCATCGAGTTCGCCCGCCGCCGCGACTGGCCCTTCCTCGGCACCTGCGGCGGCTTTCAGTACGCCCTCATCGAATTCGCCCGCAACGTCCTCGGTATCGCCGATGCCGACAGCGCCGAAAACAACTCCGGCTCCAAAAACATCGTCATCTATCCCGTCGCCTGTGCTGTCCCGGATCGCAAAGGCAAGGCTCCCAAACTCTCCGGCTTAGTTCCCAAAATCCGCCTCCGCCCCGGCTCCTACCTGCAATCGTTCTACGGCAAAGACAAAGAAATCGTCACCGAAGAATTCTTCTGCAACTTCGAAGTCAATCCCGAATACGAATGGGCCACCATGGAAGCCGGATTCCCCATAGTCGCCCGCGGCAGTCATGGCGAAATCCGCGCCATCGAATCTCCCACTCACCGCTTCTTCGTCGCCACTCTTTTCCAGCCCCAACTCTCTTCCACCGAAAAATCTCCCCATCCGGTAATCCTCGCTTTTATCCAAGCCGCCGCCGATTGGGGTCGCAAAAAGCTCGACGACAGCGTCCTCGAGTAAGAATTCACCGACCGTAACATTACTGAAAGTTAATCCGTTCTGTGAGCCCCTTCCTAAAGTTTCCCGCTCCATCGCCGATCTATGTCCTTATATGGTGAATCCAGTTAGCAACCTAAACCAGAGCCATCCCCCCGAAGCCGCGAAAGCGGCCGCGCCCAAGCCTCAGCAAACACAGCAGCCGAGCACTACCCAACCTTCGGACACTGTCACGCTGAAAAGCACCGGCGCAGCCAAATAACTCGGAGGACATTACTAAACCAACCTAACCCCTCGTGCGCGTTGCACCACACCAAGATGGAGAGACGGGCACCTCGCCTGTCCTCCACTCTTGCTTTACTGATTGTTTAGGATTTTTTCTCAGCTAGGGCACGACGCTGACCGTTCTCAAGAATTCAGCCAGCCAATAACTCGAACACCGGATAGTGATCCCCCAGTGCGACAAACGCCTCCACCGGCGATCCCGCCTTCACGGGAAAATACCGCTGCACTTCGCGCTCGAAATTATCCAGGTAGGCCTTCAGCGGCTCCGGCTTCTCTGCATCCGAAACCGGGCGTAGCCGGAATTTCTCTCAGCTGCTTCCCTTTCTTCAGCGTCACTTCACCCGCCGCCTCAGCATTCCGTACCCATTGCGTACGCCCACGCGGCGCCACCAGAAACCGCTTCCCGTCCCGCTCCAGCAGATTGATCGGCGTGGAATAAAGTTTCCCGCTCTTCCGTCCCCGCACCTGCAGCAGATAGTTATACGAAAACCCCAGGCCCATCCCAACCAGAAATCCGAAAACGCGATTGAAGATTTTCTCCACCGCGATAGGTTCGCGAAAGGCTGGAAGTCCCGAACTCATGCGCCCAATTGTACGCCGCCCTCACAGCGCCTTGATAAACCTCAGCGACGCCGAATTCATGCAATACCGCAGCCCCGTCGGCTTCGGACCGTCGTCAAACACATGCCCAAGATGCGCATCGCACTCCGTACACGCCACCGCCGTCCGCACCATGCCTATGCTGGTATCGGAAATCCCCCGCACATTCTCTTTCGCAATCGGCTCCCAAAAACTAGGCCAGCCCGTTCCCGAATCGAACTTCGTCGCCGAACTGAACAGCGCATTGTCGCAGCAGATGCACCGGAAAAGTCCCTTGTCATGCAGATCCCAATACTTCCCACTGTAAGCCAGTTCCGTATCCGCTTCCCGCGTGATCTCGAACACCCCCGATGGCAGTTGCTTTCTCCACTCCGCCTCCGTCTTCACCACCCGCGCAATCTTCACCTTGGCCAGCCGCTTTCCCTCGTCGGAGAATTGAACAATCGTCACCTCCGCCGGCTCCGTCTTCGCCGCCTCCGCAATCACATGCGGCCGCCGCAATGAAAACAACGCCGCCCCTCCCAGCGCCGCCCCCACCCCCGACAAAAACAATCTCCGCCGTAAATTAACCTGACCTTCCCCACCATCCGACTCAAACATAATTCCTCCACTCAATTGTCATCCTGAGCGAGACGCTTTTTGTCTCGCTCAGGATCTGGGCGCGCCGCGCGAATCGCCGGCGTTCTTGCGGGCGAATAACTAGCGTTCGGCGCGCATCCTTATCGCTTCCCTATTTCCCCGTATACAAATCCGGAAACTCCCGCCGCAAATTCGCCACCTTCGGTGCATCGTTATAAACAATGTACGGATCGTTCGGATGCACCGTGGCATAATTCTGGTGATACCCCTCCGCCGTGTAAAACGCCTTCAACGGTACCACCTGCGTCGCAATCGCCTTCCGAAAAACCTTCGCCGAATCCAGCTGGGCAATATAAGCTTCGGCAATCTTCTTCTGTTCGTCGCTCCCGTAAAAAATCACCGACCGGTACTGCGTCCCCGAATCCGGACCCTGCCGGTTCACCTCCGTCGGATCCAGCGCCACCGAGAAAAACACCCGCAGCAACTCTCCATAAGTCACCTGCGACGGATCGTAAACAATCTGCACCGACTCCGCATGTCCCGTCTCCCCGCTGCTCACTGCTTCATAATCCGGATTCTTCACCGTCCCGCCCGAATATCCCGAAGTCGCGCTCACCACGCCCTTCACATGCTGAAACACCGCCTGAATCCCCCAAAAACATCCCCCCGCCAACACCGCCGTCTCTTTCGCCGGAGCCGTCGCCCTCGCCTCATCTGCCACCGGACCCGGTACCGCCGCCCCACTCCCCGCCCGGCAAGCCACCACCCCCGCCAACACCGTCAAAACCATCGCAAACATTCGCACCGAAGCTCTCGACATAAATCCTCCCCGTTCTCGCTTATTAGAGTTACGAATCAAGAGGAAGTTTCGGATGTCTTAATATCGCTCATGTGGGGACAGCTCCCCGAGCCTGCCCTGAGCGAAGTCGAAGGGGCTGTCCACCGGGCAAAGCCCGGCATCAATGTGGAACGGACACTCCTGTAAGTTGCCGTTGATCTTGATGATGCTTTCCTGATTTAATCGCGCTTACATACTTCAAGCTAGTAGCGAAAGGCTAATACCCAAAATCACATTCCTCTTGACATTCGCTTTATATTCGCCAACAATACCAGCATGGCCATCACACGCAGGCAGCGCGAAGTGTATGACTTCATCTCCCGCTTCGTCGCGGAGCATCAATACTCTCCCTCCTTCGAAGAGATTAAAGTCGGCCTCGGTCTCAATTCTCTGGCCACCGTGCACAAGCACATCACCAATCTCGAGAAAAAAGGATTGCTCACCCGCGACTACAATCGCAGCCGCTCCATCGACCTCCTCCCGCCCAAAGGCCGCCTCAAGCAAGCCATGAGCGTCAACACCGGCCTCGTCCTCCCGCTCCTCGGCCGCATCGCCGCCGGTCAGCCCATCGAAGCCATCCAGAACAACGAAACCATCTCCCTCGCCGATTTCGTCCGCTCCAAAGAAGTTTTCGTCCTCGAAGTCCGCGGCGATTCCATGCAGGACGAAGCCATCCTCGATGGCGACTATGTGTTAGTCGAGAAACTGAAGACCGCCCACAACGGCGATATCGTCGTCGCTCTGGTCGAGCAAACCGACGCCACCCTAAAACGCTTCTACCGCGAAGGCGACAACATCCGTCTCCAACCCTCCAACATAACCATGAAGCCAATCATCGTCCCCGCCGCTTCCGTGGAGGTGCAGGGAAGGGTTATCGGAGTCTTACGGAAGTATTGAGTGCACACTACTTGGCTGCTGGCCCTGCATACCCTACGTAACTAAAGCTCAAGCCGTACGATTTATCCGACGGGTCATAATACAGGTCCCAAAACAAAGCTGCCGGGAGCAGTGACAGAGTCCCAAATCTGCTCAAACGCTGCACGGGCAGTCTGATCCTCAATGCCTTGCTCTCTGACCTTATCGTGCATGTTGATAGCTCCGGGGCCTATGTCGACCCTGTAGCCGGTCCGCCGCTTAACCTGCGTGCAGACGTTGTCAAGAAGCTGGGCCCCGTTCGTTCGCGCCTCAGGAACACTTATGACGCCGTCGAGGATGGAACCCTGATGAAGCCTCTTGCCCGCCGAATTCAGAACTTCAACCGGAACGACGTGAAAGCGCAACCCATCCCGCACGACCGCGAACGTCGCGCCGCCCAGCGCTTCGTACTCGCGTGCATTCTTGCGATCGTCGCCTCAATGCCATCCGGCGTACGCAGGTGCCGCGGCGAGTAGACAAACGTGATTGCCCTTCCGCGTGCCGGCCGAAGTTTTTCCTCAGACGACGACAGATTCTTGGCGACCGTACTGCGGGTCTTCGTAGGTCACTGAGATCTTCTCCCGGTCGCGCAATTGGCGCAGGAGGGTCGATATGGGACGTGAGAGGTCCCTAGGGTCGCTTCTAATCGTCACTGAGTCCTGGGCTGGGCGAATGCAATCGAGCTGCAAAGCGCGGCTGTGATCGCAAAAAGAAAGATACGGCGCATCTCGGCCCTCCTCGTTTAGCCCACATGCTTATCCCAATTATGCTGGAAGGATGCACAAAAATAGAAAACGCACGCGACTAAAAAGTCAGCGTGCGTTCGATGAGCCAGAAGCGGATTACCCGATGTGCCGGTCAATCGCCTGCGCGATCGCATCCTTCGGACGGTATCCCACAAGCTGCTCCACCACCTGCCCGCCCTTAAATACCAGCAGCGTAGGAATGCCCGTCACCTTATATCGCATGGGTGTCGAGCTATTCGAGTCCACGTCCATCTTCCCGACCTTCAGCTTGCCCTGGTAGTCCTTGGCCAGCTCCTCCACCACCGGAGCCAGAGCGCGGCACGGCCCGCACCAGGTTGCCCAAAAATCCACCAGTACCGGCGTTTCCGATTTCAGAACATCCGCGTCAAAGTTCGCATCCGTCACTTCGACGATTCCATTTCCAGCCATTGAATTTCTCCTCGTTGTAAACGTCGCGCTGTCGGAGGACGCTCTCAAACAACGAGCTGTCTTGCCGCACTTGGCGATCTCTAGCGAATAAGTGCTGCCCTTCTTAAATTAAGATCAAGGACTATCTATTATCGCACTTCGGTTGGATGTCCGGCGATGCCGAAAGTCGCAAAAACCACCCTGCCCGCTTTTGCCCCGGCATCCGCCGTCTTCGGAAAGGAGCCGCCCTAAAAGATAAACTTCACCGCGGCCTGCATCAGTCTCGGAGCCGCCGCACTCACCACTTCTCCAAACGTCGCGCTATTAATGTTGCCGTTCACCGAGGCTGGCCCGTAGAACTGCGCGTGGTTGAATACATTGAACCCCTCAAAGCGAAACTGTAGTGACCTGAGCTCGCCGAGCTTTACACTCTTCAACAGCGCCATATCGTAGTTGTCGATTCCCGGACCATAAAAAAATCGCCGCTTGGCATTCCCCGGCTCTCCCAGGGGCTGCAAGCTGAACAGAGAAGTGTTGAAGTAGGTCCTGCCATTGCGCGGATTGGAATTGAGATTCAGCGGTCCGGAAGAATATTGAGGCTCGTCGACGCCGTAGTTGTTGATGCCGTTGGGCTCGGCCCCAAGCAGCGAGTTGTCGCCGTAGTTAAGCAGAGTCACCGGGAAACCGCTGCTGAAATGGGTTATTCCGGAAAGTGTCCAACCTGTCGTCCAACGGTTGGAAGCACCGAATAGACGGTCGAAGGGGAGATCGTAGGCGTAGCTGGCGACGAAGTTGTGGGTCACGTCAAAGGCAGACAAGGCACGACTGCGCGCCGGATTGACGGGATTAACCTCTTCGCCGACGTTCGAGGACTGATCGATCGATTTGCTGTAGGTGTAGCTGGCAAACAGTTGCAGGTGCTTGCTGGTACGGCGAAAGCTGAGTTCCAGGGCGTTGTAGTTGGAGCTGCCGATGGTAGCCTGGTTTGTATTGCTGCCGAAATTCGCCCCCAGCGGTCCGCGGGTTCCGCTCTCCGTTTCTTCGAAGGGTCCACAACCCGGCAGGCGGAGGCAGAGCGCGGGATCGCCAGGGTTCGATTCCACGAGCACTAGGAGGCGATGAGACTCATTGCCGACATAGCTGGCGCTGAAAAGAGTATTGTCTCCGAGCTGGCGCTCGATTGAGAACATGTATTGCTCGGTGTAAGGAATGCGGTTGCTGATGGGGTAGGCGGGAATGCCACTGATGGGCACATATTGCGACGACCATTGGACATTGGGATCGGGGTGACTGTTGGAGGAGTTCAACGGCGCAAAGATGACAGGGAAATACTGGCCGCGATCCTTCCCAGTGGAAGCTGTCTCGAATGGGTTCGAAAACAGCGGCGGAGCTGGGCTGCTGTATGTGGTTCCGTAAGGAGCGTTGGCGGCGAGGACTCCAAGGGTGAGGGCTTCGATCGACGTGTAATACATTCCGAAGCCGGTCCGAAGACTGGTTTTGCCAGGACCGCCTAAGATCTTGCCCAGTAGAGTCTCTGTCGAGACATCTGGCGAATAGGAGAACCCGAGGCGCGGCGAGAATTCGTCGCCGGGAGGCGCCAGCGTGCGGCGCACTCCAGGATCGGTGGGGTACAGGATTCCAGGCGGCGCGGTTGGGAAAACCACAGACTGCTTGCCGGGTTCGGTGGTCGAAATCTGATTGAACTTTTCATACCAGGGTTCGATACGGTCCCAGCGTAAGCCGTAATTGAGTGTGAGGTTTGATTTTAGGTGCCAACTGTCCTGGGCGAAGACGCCGGCATATTTGTTGCGGCCATAAAAAGGATTGAGCTGGCTCTGGTTGTATTGACTGGGAATCCCCAGGAGGAAATCGGCGAAGTCGAGACCGGTTTCGCTTCCTGTAAACAGGAAGTTGCCATTGAACTGGGCGATCGGATTCACGTTGACCTGGTCGTAGTGAAACTCGGCGCCGAATTTTAGGGTGTGGAGTCCCACGACCTTCGAAAAATTGTCGACCACTTGAAAAGTGTTGTTCGCCTGCTTGAGTTCGTTGGTGTTGGTTCCGGTCGAGAAGTTATTGAAGACAAGGTTTTCCACTCCTTCGCCTTTGGGATCAAGTGCCACGATGGTGGGGATCCCAGAATTCGTGACAAAGCCCTGAGACACGAGGCTAACACCGACACCGCCTTGCGGTTTGCCCAAGTCATTGAACGCCCGCATAACACTGAAGTGGAGTTCGTTGACCGACGTAGCGTTCAGCGTCTTCGTCTCCCCCAGGCTAAACAATTGTGCCCGGCCCTGATAGAGTGCGTTAAACCCCGGAACGCTGGCTCCCCCCTGAGCGACCGGATAGGGATTGTTCAGCGAATAATCATCCATGAAGTAGTAGCCGGAAATCAGGCCCCAACCAGTGTTGGCATCGATTCGCACTGCGCCTTTGTCGTCGCGCAGTGCCTGATTGAAAGCGGAAGTTGCAAATTGATTGTCAGAAGAATTGGGCGCTGGAATATATTGCAACAGACGCTGGGCGGGCACGGACCACGCTTTGGTTGGGATTTGCAAAGTAGGAAGCACGCAAGCATTAGTGCTGCCTGGGAAATAGTCTGTGCCGGTGCAGCCCGGAAAATAGTAAGGCTCGCCCGCGAAAACCTGGTAGGGGAAACCCTGCGAGAGCGTGGTAGCCCAAGCAGCACCGCTTACCAATGTAGGCGTTACAACCGATTGCCCATTCACGATTTGAGTCGTGTAGAACGAACCGGCCTGGTCGGAGAGATTGCCAGTACGGTCCTGGGTGGAAGGCACCGGGATCAGCCCTGTATCCACTCCCTGGCGCTGGCGTGTGCCCTGATAGTCGGAAAAAAAGAAGACCTTGTTTCGCTTAATGGGACCGCCGAAGGTCCCGCCGAACTGGTTTTGGATGAACGTGCCGCGCGTGGGGGAGAAATAGTTGCGCGCGTCCAGATCGGTGTTGCGCAGAAACTCGAAGAGGTCGCCGTGGAAGGCGTTGCCGCCTGACTTGGTAATAACGTTGATCTGGCCACCGCTGAATTCGCCATACTCCGCGTCGAAATTGCTGGTGAGAATGCGGAATTCGGCGATGGAATCCAGGTTGGGAATAATCGCTGTCCCCATGTTCACGTCTTCTTCGGAGTCGCTGCCGTTCACGATGAAGGCGTTGGCGAATTCCCGCTGGCCGTTGATGGAAACGGTGCCGGGATTCAGGTCGCCGGAGGGTGAGAGCGCGCTGGCGCCCACATCCTGCACCGTGTTGGAGTTGATGGATGATTCAGGAGCCACACCGGCTTGAAGGGATAGCAGGTCGGTGAAGCTGCGTCCGTCCAAGGGCACGGCCGTCATCTGCTCGCTGTTGATGACCTCGCCCATCTGGCTGCTATAGGTCTCAAGATGGACAGCGCTATCGCTCACCGTAACCGCATCGGTGCGCTCGCCGACCTGGAGCGCAATATCGAGCAGAAGCGCGCTATTGGTGTCGAGCACGATTCCGCTGCGGCGGTAGGGTTTGAAGCCGGGCTGGTTCACCTCGAGAACGTAGCTGCCAACCGGAAGCACCGGAAAACTGTATGCGCCCCGGCCATCGGTCGCGCAGGATTGCCGGACCGCAGTGCCCGAATTGATTAAAATGACAGATGCTTTCTCAATCGCTCCACCAGATTGATCCTTGATCGTTCCGGAAATGCTTCCCGTCACCCCAGCCATAGCGGAGCCCAGCAAACAAAGCAGCACGCACAGCCCGCCTCGCCAAATTTTGCACAAATCTCGCATACGCATTTAACTGCTTGGGCCACAGGTCCGGACAATTCCAGTTGCAAACGAGTCGCATCTGGAGTACAGTCTCGATGATGACGGATGTCTCCCCATGCCGTCAAGATTTGGCGGAAGATTTTGTCGCAATGCGATTGCGACTAGTTGCAACCGCGCAGGAGTTTTCCTATGCCCTTACCTCAAACCGAGATGCCCGGCCGCCTGCAGGCCCATTTCGCCGAGCGCGGAATCCGCATGACCCAGCAGCGCCGCTCGATTCTGCGCGTCATGGAAACCGCCACCAAACACCTCGACGCGGCCCAGCTTCTGCGCAAAGCCCAAAAACTCGACGCCAGCGTGGATCGCAGCACCGTCTACCGCACCCTCCAACTCCTCAAGCGCCACGGCCTCATCGATGAGCTTGATCTCATGCACATCCACGGCGAGGGCCACTACTACGAGCGCAAGTTAAACCGTGACCATATCCACATGGCCTGCCTGCGCTGTGGCAAAATCTCGGAGTTCGTCAGCGACATTTTCGAGAACCTGAAATCCCAGGTGGAAAAAGACTGTCGCTTCCGCATCGTAGTCTCGCGCTTGGAAATCGGCGGCTACTGCTCCGCCTGCTCCAAGTAGCCCGCAGCCACGAGCAGCCTGCTGAAGACTTCGTCGCCGCACAGATTCGGGAAGTTCGCGATTTTGGGAAGGGCACGACCTCGGTCGTGCCGTATCTGCGGCCGCATCAACGCGGCTTTCAGCCGCTTCGGACCGCCGGGAACCTTTCAAGGGTCCGTTACCCCTACCCCAAATAAAAAAGCGTCTCAGACTTTTCAGTCCAAGACGCCTCGGCAGCCCTCCCCCAGAACTGCCAAACCACTCTTGGATAGTAGGATTAGCTCTTTTTTTTGTAAACGTCACTTTGGTAATCGCCCGCGGGCTGAGAAGAATTATCGCTGCCTGCGCCAAGTCTGTCCGGAGTCCGACGTCGTCCACATCTCGCCGTTCGAAGTCACCACGGTCCCATGTTGCATGTCGAAAAACTGTATCCCGATCACATCTCCCGTCAGCGCCACTCCATTACTCGACGGCGTTACGCGAGTCCAGCTATTTCCCCCATCCGCGGTGTGATACAGCGCGCCCCCGGAACCGCCCGCCCAAACTTCCGCTCCGGAAGCCGCCACGGCGCGGAACACCAGGGCAGCATTCGCGGTCGCTGAAATTTTTCGACTCTGCTTCGTTGGAGCCGCTTCCGCCTGGCCGAGCCCGCCGCCTACTTCAGCCCTGCCAACCCCCGCCTTCGCGAAACCGCCACCCACAGCGGTCACGTCCGGATTCATATCCTCCCACGTACCCCCCCCATCAAAAGACCGCTGCAATACGCCGGACGAACTCACCGTCCATCGCGGCAACGCGCGCACCATCAGCGCAGCCGAACTTCGCAAAGGCCCCGGCGCCGCCCGCCCGGGTATCGGCGCTGCCGACGCCCCCTGCCCAGCCCCAGGCTCTTTCGCCTTCACCACATCCAAATCACCCGTGTTCCTGCCCTGCAGCGGCAACATTGACTGATTCTGCGCAACTATATTCCGCTCGACTGTCGTGGACTCCTTATTGACAGCCCCCGCCGCCGATTGCACCTCAACCACTTCTGACGTAGCTCCAACCGCGACCTGCTGCCGCATCACCGGAGCTGTATTCTGCCCTGGCCCGGCATCCGGAGCACTCGGAGCGAAAGCATCCCCCTTAATCGTAGATCCGCCGCCGGAGCCGATCCCACCCCCAACCCCGCTTCCAACCCCTGCAGCCATCCCACTACCATACCCCGCCACACTCTTAGCTTCATCCCCGCGCACCGCTCTCGCAGCCGTCGTGCGCCTAGTCGCCCGCGCAGTCAATCGCGAACCAAGCGCGTCCGCTCCTTGCTTCTTCCTCTCAACCTGTGGCGCCGTCACCTGCGTAGACGCTGGCTGGCTCAGCCCTGCAGGCGCTGCCACGCGCTCCTGCGCCACGTTCGAAGCCACCATCTTGCGCTCGTTCTCGTGCGAATATTGCAGCACTCCCACCAGAGTAGCCGCCAGAACTCCCGCTGCCGCAACTCCCCAACCCAGCCCCGGCCATCTCAACCACCCAGCCGGAGAGCTTTTCACTGAAGGCAGCGCCGCAATCTCACTCTTCGGCAAAGCCAGCGCAACCACATCTCTGCAATCGCCGCACCGCGCAAGGTGCTCCATCACGCGCTCGCGCTCCCGCCCCGCCAGCGACTGCTCGGCAAACGCAGTTAACAAATCCGCGTCAGGATGCGCATCAGCCGCCAGCGCCGCTTCCTTCAACCTCTTCACCACGAATTTTGGAACGTCTTGCATGTCAGCTTCCAGGGCCTGCTTCTAATTCCCGATTCATATCTTTCTCAACGCCTTCCGGCTTCCATATTCCCGTCACGGTTCCACCGCCGGATTCTCCCTCTTCCCAGAGAACGCTCCCGCGCCCGGTTCTTGCGCCAGACTTCGCCGGATATCCACGCGCAAATCCCGCACATCCACTTCCAAAGCCTCTTCCGCTTGCCGCCGTCCCATACCCTGTTGCATCATGTTACTCAAGATTTTCTTCCGCAACGCTTTGGCCAATTTATCCACCTTCCGGCTGATGGTCGATTCGTGTACCCCCAGCATCCGTGCGATCTCGGCCAAAGTCCGGCCATCCAGAAAATAAGCTGCCAGCACCGTCCGCTCCTCGCTGGAGAGCGCACCCAACGCCGCGTCCGTCGCCCTTTCCAGCCGTGCGTCCGGCGAAACCATCGCTTCCGGCTCCGGCGCCGCAAACTGCGATCCCTCCTCGCCCTCCTCGTCCAGGCTTACTAGCCGCTTCGTCCGGCGGTAGCGATTCACGAACTCCTGCGCCAGCACCGTTCGCAGCCATCCTTCCAGCGATCCCCTCCCGGTAAAAGATGCCAGCTTCGAAACCCTTTCTCCGCCCCGCGTTCCGGTTCCGTAGAGTTCGGCATAAAGCGTATCCGCCAACTCTCGCGCCGCCGAATCCTCTCGCGCTATCCTCAGCGCCGCTTGATACAGCTTCTCCCGGTAGCGCGTCAAAAAGATCTCCCACGCCGTGTTGTTTCCCGCCGCACATGCCCGCGCCAGCGCCAGCTCGTCCACCCGCAGAGTCAGCAAAAAAGCGCGCGCCTCACTCTCACCGCATCCCGCCGGCAAATACTTCGCAGCTACATCGCACAGAATCGCGCCCAGGTCTTCCCCCCTCAAACCAATCCGCTCGCACCCGCTCTTTACCCGCAGCTCCGCCAGCATCCCGGAGACTGCCGCTTGCACCGCTGCGGAGATCGGTTTCATTTCGCCCATGCAGACATATAGAAGAGAAGAGATTACGACGAGCGGGGCATTCCGGCACCACTAATTCATTAGACGCTTGCAATTTTAATTTAGTTCGCAAGCTTTCCTTTTCATTTCGTTCTTCCGGCGAATCGACACGGAGGGCGTGCCCCGGAAAAAGCCTCCTGCGACCGGGCGCGCCCTCTTCTTGGGGAGGACCCAAATGAAGTCGCAAATGTTTCTGCCATTCGCGTTTTTGCTGCTCCTGGTTGGTCTGATCACCTTTGGTCTCGTAACGTTAAACCCAAATCCCGTCCACGCCGGCGAGACCTCGTCCGCCTCCGCCTACAAAGTGCTGGACCCCATCCGCCACGGCAGTCTAACCGTATTCCCCGTTGCCGCTTCCAGGTCTTACCCCACCGGCGAATTTCTCACTCTCGATGAAGGCCTGCGCTCCGGAGAAGTCGTAGTCACCGAGTACGGTAAAATTCGCGGCCTCCTGCGCCGGCGCACCACGCCCGCCATGCAGCACGATGCCGCCGAAGTCAACCGCCTCGTCCTGATTAACAATTCCAGGCAGCCGCTTCTGCTTCTCGCCGGCGAAATCGTCACCGGAGGCAAACAGGATCGCGTCATCGGCAAAGACCGCATCGTTCCCCCCGAAAGCGATCCCGTCGATCTCAGCGTCTTCTGCGTCGAGCCCGGACGCTGGGTGGCAACCAGCAATCAATTCGGCGCCTCGGGAACCACCTACGCCTCGGGCACTGGCGCAGGCGTAGCCGTCGGTGGAACTCTCATGGCGCAACCCTCCGTTCGCGCCAAAGCCATGGGTGACAAGAATCAGAACGAAGTCTGGGCCGAAGTCAGAAAGCAGCAACAATCCATGGCGGTCGAAGTCGCCGCCGCCGCTCCCCAGGTGAGCACGGATGAAATCCGCTCCACCAGTTCGTACGCTCGCGTAATGGAAAACAAAGACGTAAAAGAAAAAGTAGACGAAGTCGCCAAGCCGATCGAACAGAACTATCAAAACCTGATCAAGCAACTTCGCGATCGCAAAGCCGTCGGCGTAGTCGTCGCCGTCAACGGCCGCATCATCTGGGCCGATGTTTTCGCCAGCACCGAGCTGCTCGAAAAATACTGGCCCAAGCTGGTCCGCTCCTACGCCTCCGAAGCCGTCGTAACCCGCGCCAAAGGCGGAGCAGCCACTCAGTCCCAAGCCCAGGCCTTCTTGGCGGACCTGGAGGGCCGCCGCGAAACCATCGAGAACGAACCCGGAGTCTACCGTCACACCGAAGTCAACGGCGACGGCTTCAAAGCCTTCTCTCTAACCTCGCTCCTGCCAAAAACCGGCTTCGACGTTCACATCGCCAAAATGGCAGAGTGAAAAAGCAGTGGCTAGTGGTCAGTGGCTGTCAGTGGTCAGTGGTCAGCGGACATTGAACTTGCCTTTGGGTGGCGCAACGGTTCAGCGCTGCGATGACTTCTCCATTTCTGATCGTCGGGCCTCAGCCCCATCCGAAACACACTGACCACTGATCACTGACAATCACTGACCACTGCCCACTGTCTTCCGATACCAACTCCACCACGCCCCCGAATCGTTAGGCAACCGCTCCCCCGTTATGCCGCCCAACGCCTGGAAAGCCCAGCCCCGAGTCTGCTCATCCAGCCCCGCATCGCCAGAAAATTTAATCAGTTGCGGCACCGCGATCATCCTTTGCTCATGCGTGAACATCCCGGATTCCGCCAGACTGCAAGCCGCCCGTTCTCGCACCGCCGCGGATGGATCGTCGCGCATCGCCTCGAGCAACGGCGCAATCGTCGAACTTGTTCCCACTAAAGCCAGCCCCTCAACCGCCCACCGGCGCGAGTCTTCCGCCGCACGATCGACCCTCTGGTCATCCTTCAGATGCGCGCTCAGCACTTCAATCACCCGGTCCGTCTCCACTCCCCGATTCGCCAGCAAACCTAAACTCCACAATGCCCAAATTTTCTTCGCGTGGTCCGCCGAGCTCGCCTGCCGCACCAGCGCATCCACCATGCCCCCGCTCTTGCTAAGCCCGTAAGCGGCGAGTTGCACTTCCACCGCGGAGTCCCTCACCTCTCTGTCCCGCGAGTTCAGAGCCGCGGTTGTCAGTTCACCCAACTGCGCATCCCACTCAAGTTTTCCCCGCCACCCATCCACACGCGCTTCAATCTGGTTCGTCGCGCCCTGGGATCGTCCCACCGCTCGCTCCAGCAGGATTTCCGCCTGCCTCTGCGGCTTCTGCCCGTCCAGCTCCGTATCCGACGGCACGCCAGAAACCATCTCAACATTTTTCTGCATCGCCAACGGCCGCGAAAATTTCCCCCAAACCGTCGCCATCCCCCCGCTGCTCGAAACCGCCACCGCCAGCCCGATTCCCGCTATCATCGCGGCCAAATGCAGCCCCCGGGACGCCACCTTCCTCCGCGCAGAACCCGCACCCAGCCCCGCCGAATCATAGTCCGGAGTCGGCTGCAGCCGCGGGTCTATCCCCGCTCCGCAATCCTGCTCCGCCGTATTCGGTCGATAAACATCCATAGTGCAAAGTCTAGGCAGGCATCGGAATGCGGTAAAGTTACTTCAGGGTCCCGCCCATTGCAGTTAGATGCAGCGTGGCTACCTGCGGACCAAGAACGGCATCGGAGTAAACGCCGTGGGCCCGTGCACCTACACTCGGAAAGAAAGTTAAAGAAAGTTACGGAGGATGAATGTCTGCCAATAGAAATTGCTTGCGTGGTTGGCTCCCGGCTTCACTGGTTTTGATTCTCGCTGCGGCAACCGTTGCCGCTGCTGCCCCCGGTTATAAAATATCCAACACTTACAAAGTAGGCGGTGACGGTGGCTGGGACTATCTCATCGCTGATGCATCCGCCCGCCGCCTTTATATCTCCCGCGCCACCCACGTCATCGTTCTCGATCTCGATTCCGGCAAAACCGTCGGCGACATCCCCGACACCTCCGGCGTCCACGGCATCGCCCTTGCCCCCGAACTCGGCCGCGGCTTCACCAGCAACGGTCGCGAAGGCACAGTCAGCATTTTTGACCTGAAAACTTTGGCCACCACCAGCAAAGTAAAAGTGGGAGACAATCCCGACGCCATCCTTTACGATCCCGCCACCAAACGCGTCTTCACCTTCAACGGCCGCAGTCAGGATGCCACCGCCATCGACGCCACCAACGGCACGGTGCTCGGCACCATCAAGCTCGATGGCAAGCCCGAGTTCGCCGCCAGCGACGGCAAAGGCGGAGTTTTCGTCAACATCGAAGACAAGAACGAACTCACCGCAATCGATTCCGGCAAGTTGCTGGTGAAAGCCAAGTGGCCGCTCGCGCCCTGCGAATCCCCCTCCGGTCTGTCCATGGACAAAAACAACCGCCGCCTCTTCGTCGGCTGCGATAACAAAATGATGGCTGTGGTCGACGCGGATTCCGGGAAAGTCCTGGCCACCCCCGCCATCGGCGACGGTGTCGACGCCACCACCTTCGACGACGCAACCGGCTTCGCTTTCGCCTCCTGCGGAGAAGGCGTCTTAAGCGTGATTCACGAAGATTCCCCCGCCAAATTCACCGTGGCGGAAACCGTTCCCACGCAAAATGGCGCCCGCACCCTGGCCCTCGACTCCAAAACCCACAACGTCTATGTGGTGACGGCAAAGTTCGGCCCCCCTCCCGCCGCTACCGCAGACAATCCGCATCCCCGCCGCAGCATCGTCCCTGACAGCTTTGTAGTTCTTGTCCTAAGCAAATGAACTCATCTTCGAATCCCATGAATAAATTGTTCAATTCCTCGAAGACGGCGTTTTTCATCGGCCTGGCGCTTCTCCTCATGCAGGTCTGCTCCGTGCAGACCTGCGCCGCCTATTCCGTCCTCACTCACGAAGAGGTCGTCGACCTCGCCTGGAAAGACACCCTCCTGCCCCTCCTGAAAAAACGCTTCCCCGCCGCCACCGACGACGATCTCAAGAAAGCGCACGCCTTCGCCTACGGCGGCTCCGTCATGCAGGACATGGGCTACTACCCCTTCGGAAACAAGTATTTCAGTGACCTCACCCACTACGTCCGCAGCGGCGACTTCGTCCTCAGTCTCATCAAAGAATCCTCCGACGTCAACGAATACGCCTTCGCCCTCGGCGCTCTCGCTCATTATTCCGCCGACAATTGCGGTCACCCCACCATCAACCAGGCCGTCGCTCTTGAGTTTCCCAAACTCCGAAAAAAATTCGGCGACCTTGTCACCTACGAACAAAACCCCAAAGCCCACATCCGCACCGAGTTCGGTTTCGACGTAACCCAGGTCGCCAAGAACCGCTACACCTCCGACCGCTATCACGACTTCATCGGCTTCGAAATCTCCAAACCCGTCCTCGAACGCGCCTTTCAAGATACCTACGGCATCCCGCTCACCGACGTCCTCTCCAAAGAAGATCTCTCCATCGGAACCTTCCGCCGCGCCATTGCCCACATCATTCCTGAAATGACCCGCGTCGCCCTCATCGCTCGCCGCAAGGAAATCGTCTCCGAAACTCCCAACTTCAAAGCCCGCCAGTTCCGCTATTACCTCTCACGCACCAGCTATCAAAAAGAATGGGGCAAGGGATACCGCGAACCCGGCTTCGGAACCCGCATCCTCGCGTTTTTTGTGCGATTCATCCCCAAGATCGGTCCCTTCAAGGCCCTCGACTTCAAAATCCCCACCCAGAAAACCGAAGACCTTTACATCGCCAGCGTAGTCAAAACCGTGCAAGACTACACCAAGCTTCTCAACGAAACTTCGGCCGGCGATTTAGCTCTTACCAACACCGACTTCGACACTGGTCACGATACCCGCGCTGGCGAGTACGCACTAACCGATAAGTCTTACGCCAAATTGCTCGACCAGTTAGCCCAGCATAACTTCGACAAAATTACCCCCGACCTCCGCGCCAACATCCTCGCCTTCTACAGCGACCCCAACGCTCCCAACGCCACCAAGAAAACTCCCGCCGACTGGCAAAAGACCCAGGACGAACTAGAAAAACTTCGCACCCAGGGAAATATGTAGCGACAGCCGCCCCCGGCTGTCCGATCTGGTTATATGTGGGGACAGCCGCCCCCCGGCTGTCCGTCGAGCGCAGCTCGACCGCTCTCCCTTCCCCCCCCAAAGAAACTCGCTCCGAACGCCGCCTTTCCTTCGTGTACCTCGTGCCCTTCGTGGTGAATCCGCCCCCCCCGAACGACCGTTCGGTTGTAAATCTCCCTTCCCCCCGTGTATCATCGCAAATCCTTATTTACTTCCGAACCGGGCTCTGAGTCGGCACTCTGCCTGCTTCACAAATTCCAAAGGACTTATAAAAATGATGGCGGACGACAAATTTTATCGGGCACGAGTCACCACACGCGAGGAGTTCGCCGAGGACCTGTGGAGGATTCGCATCCAGCCCAACGGCCAGTACAACTTTGCTCCCGGTCAATATGCCACGCTCGGCATCGAGCACGACGGCAAACGCACCGAACGCCCCTACTCCATCGTCTCCGCCCCATTTGAAGAGGAAATGGAATTTTTCTTCGAACTCGTCCCCGAAGGCGCACTCACTCCCCGCCTCTACAAACTGCAGCCCGACGACGAGTTGCTGATGAGAAAAATTCCCAAAGGCAAATGCACCCTCGATACAGAAAGCGGACGCAAGCACCATCTGCTCGTCTGCACCGTAACCGGCGTCGCCCCCTTCGTCAGCTTCGTGCGCGCCCTCGCCAAAGACTGGAAGGAAGGCCGCTTCGATGGCAGCCATCAGCTTTACTTGCTCAATGGCGCCAGCCGTCCCTGGGAGTTCGGTTACAAAGAGGAATTAATCCGTTTCGACGCCGAACTGCCCTGGTTCAAATACGTCCCCACCGTCAGCCGCCCCTGGGATCATGCCGATTGGCCCGGCGAAATCGGCCGCGCCGACGATGTCCTGCGCAAATATGCCGATCACTGGGAACTCGACGCCAGCAACACCACCGCCTACCTCTGCGGCCATCCCGACATGATCGCCAACAGCAAAGCCATCCTAAAACGCCGCGGCTTCGTCGACCGCACCGCCATCAAAGAAGAAGTCTACTGGATCCCCGCAAAGTAGCTTTTGACGCGAAGTAGCTTTGACCCCTGTCATGCTGAGCGAAGTGGGATTGTCCGCAGGACAATCCCACGCAGTCGAAGCATCCCTACCCGCATCCCCAACGCGTGGGGGGTGGGGGTCTTGACCCTTAACTAAATCGGAGCCGCGTGCCTTCCCCAGTTACCGCATCCTTAATCTCGGCTAGTTCCCGCTGCCGCTGAGCTCAATATATTGCGGTTTGGATGAGGCACTATCAATCAAGGTGATTAACCCGGTATAGGTTCCAGAGCGGGGCGGATCAAAGAGAACACTGATCTTGCAGGTCGCTCCGGCCCGAACCGAATTGCCGCAGGTGTCGCGTACCTTGAAAGCAGTTCCTGATACTTTTATCGATTTGATCAAAAGTGTTTTTGTGGCGCTATTTGCAAGCGTCAAGGTCTGCTCCGCCGGCGCACTAAAGGTGAGAGGGGCCGTGGTCGGAGAAAGAATCACAGTGCCCGTATTTAGCATCGTCCCCGTGCCGTAATCACCATTGGCCATCGCGATGTCAGGAAGGCGGTCCCCATTAAGGTCCCCCACTGCGGGTAGGCCTCCCACGGAAGACGCCAGCCCCTGAGCAGGTTCAAAAGTTCCGTCACCATTTCCCCAAAAAATGTCCAGCGCTGGTGGACCGCTCGGAACCACTAGGTCTAATTTTCCGTCCAGATTAAGGTCACTGACCACCACGTAGCCGCCGCCAAGCCCGGTCGTGTTGTAGTTTACCGCCGGTTGGAACGTGCCATCCCCGTTGCCCATCAACACACCGACACCACCTAAAAAATATCCCAGTACTGCGTCTAGATTCCCGTCGCCGTTTAGGTCTCCCGCAGCAATCGTTCCTGGCACATATTCAACCGGGGTGGTAATGGAATCCTGCAGACTTCCATCGCCATTACCTAAAAGTACCCCAATGTCATAGCTCGCACCGAACTGGCCGGTCACGAGCACGTCAAGGTTGTGGTCATTATTAAAATCTCCGAGGGCGAGCCACAACGACCCTGCGAACGAACTGTTGTCGCTGGGCGCTCCAAAGGTCCCGTTTCCCTTGCCTAGAAGCACGCTGATATAGGGAGGGTCAATAAGCGCCAGGTCCAGTTTCTTGTCATTGTTGAAGTCTCCGACAGCCACAAAGTAAGAACCGGCCGTGGTGTTGGAGGTGATCGGCTGCTTGAACGTGCCGTCGCCCCTGCCAAGATAGACACTTACCGTGGAAGCCACATTTGCCACAACGATGTCCAGGTTCCCGTCGTTGTTAAAGTCACCGACCGCCAGATAGTAGGACAAACCGGTGCTATGGAACATCGGCTTCTGAAAGGTGCCGTCCCCATTCCCCAATGACACCGTAAAGCCATCGCCATCGGTTACAACCAAGTCGGGTTTGCCGTCGTTGTTAAAATCGCCCAGGGCGATACAGTAGGCCCCTTCCGGCAGCGCAGTCGTCGCCCGCGTTTCAAACTGCGCGCGCGCTTGGCTATCCATCAAAGCCACGCAGGCGGTGAGCGTCACAACATATAGCAAACGACACAAACAGCGGGAATTTTGCAAGAACATGAGGAACCTCGGTCACGGAACTGCGGAAAAGGGGGATGTTACAGGCCAAAATCGTATCACGATTTACTAATGCGGCAAATGGCTTTCCTGTGCCAAGTTAGCGCCGCCGATAGACACGATGACATCTACGTCTCCGCCGGCGCAAAAAACACTAACACCGCCAACTCTTCTTCTATGTCATAAAACCGGTGCCCCACCTGCGCCCCCACAAAAATCACGCTCCCCGCCGAAACTTCCCGATCCTCCGGCCCCGCCTTGAACCGCGCCTTCCCCCGCACCAAGTAATAAACCTCATCTTCCCGGTGCGGCTTCTGCTGGTCCGTCGCTCCCGCCGGCAGCACATACAATCCCGCGCTCATCGCCGGCACCCGCAAAAATTCGCGGTAATCCTTCCCGCTTTCCGAGCGCTGTTCCTCAATCTCCGGCAGGCTGGCAAAAATCGTTTTCACGCAAAGATCCCTCCAAAAATCAACTCGGTAAACTGCGGAATCAAATTCTGCGCCTGCAGCGGTTCAAGTCCCCACTGCCTTCGCATTCTTGCACCTTTGAAGCGAACTTTTTTCTAGTTCCCGCTCCCAGTAAGCTCAATGTATTGCGGTTTCGACGAAGCGCTGTCGATTAAGGTGATGAGCCCGGTATAGCTTCCGGCTTGCGGAGGTTTGAAAAGAATCTTAATATCGCAGCTCGCCCCTGCACGAACTTTCGTGCCGCAAGTGTCCTGCACTTTGAAGGCTACGCCATTCACTGTGATGGACTTAATAATGAGGGATTTTTGCCCGGTATTAGTCAGGGTAAGCGTGCTCTGACCACTGCGGGTAAAGCTGATTTCTGCGGTTGTAGGAGAAAAACTTACAACCCCGGTATTGAGCATTGTAATCGTTCCGGCATCGCCATTCGCCAGCGCGATGTCTGGAAGTCCGTCCCCGTTCAAGTCACCCATTGCAAGGAGCCCTGTGTCCGGACCAGAGGAAAAAAACTGTGGCGTCTGGAACGAGCCGTCACCATTGCCCCAGAGCAAATCGACCCCTCCCAACTTGCCACTTGAATTCGATACCACCAGGTCGGCTTTACCGTCGCGATTTACGTCCTGAATTGACACCTCGTCGTTCCCGATGCCCGTCGTGTCATAGTTCACTGCCGTCTGGAATGTACCGTCGCCATTACCTAGGAAAACTGCTATTCCCGCGAGATCGTAGCCCAACACAGCGTCAAGCTTTCCATCGCCGTTGAGGTCGCCTGCCGCAATTGTTGCCGGTACATATTCAACCGGAGTGGTGATAGAGTCCTGCAAACTTCCGTCTCCATTACCCAAGAGCACCCCAATGTCATAGCTCACACCGAACTTGCCGGTCACAAGCACGTCGAGGTTGTGGTCATTATTAAAATCTCCGAGGGCGAGCCACAACGACCCTGCGAACGAACTGTTGTCGCTGGGCGATCCAAAGGTCCCGTTTCCCTTGCCTAGAAGCACGCTGATATAGGGAGGGTCAATAAGCGCCAGGTCCAGTTTCTTGTCATTGTTGAAGTCGCCGACAGCCACAAAGTAAGAACCGGCCGTGGTGTTGGAGGTGATCGGCTGCTTGAACGTGCCGTCGCCCCTGCCAAGATAGACACTTACCGTGGAAGCCACATTTGCCACAACGATGTCCAGGTTCCCGTCGTTGTTAAAGTCACCGACCGCCAGATAGTAGGACAAACCGGTGCTATGGAACATCGGCTTCTGAAAGGTGCCGTCCCCATTCCCCAATGACACCGTAAAGCCATCGCCATCGGTTACAACCAAGTCGGGTTTGCCGTCGTTGTTAAAATCGCCCAGGGCGATACAGTAGGCCCCTTCCGGCAGCGCAGTCGTCGCCCGCGTTTCAAACTGCGCGCGCGCTTGGCTATCCATCAAAGCCACGCAGGCGGTGAGCGTCACAACATATAGCAAACGACACAAACAGCGGGAATTTTGCAAGAACATGAGGAACCTCGGTCACGGAACTGCGGAAAAGGGGGATGTTACAGGCCAAAATCGTATCACGATTTACTAATGCGGCAAATGGCTTTCCTGTGCCAAGTTAGCGCCGCCGATAGACACGATGACATCTACGTCTCCGCCGGCGCAAAAAACACTAACACCGCCAACTCTTCTTCTATGTCATAAAACCGGTGCCCCACCTGCGCCCCCACAAAAATCACGCTCCCCGCCGAAACTTCCCGATCCTCCGGCCCCGCCTTGAACCGCGCCTTCCCCCGCACCACGTAATAAACCTCATCTTCCCGATGCGGCTTCTGCCGGTCCGTTCCACCCACCGGCAATACATACAATCCCGCGCTCATCGCCGGCACCCGCAAAAATTCGCGGTAATCCTTCCCGCTCTCGGTGCGCTGCTCCTCGATCTCCGGCAGGCTGGCGAAAATTGTTTTCACGAAAAGATCCCTCCAAAAATCAGCTCGGTAAATTGCGGAATTAAATTCTGCGCCTGCAAATCCCCCTCCGGCTTGTACCACTGGTAAATCCAATTAATCATTCCCAGCAAAGCAAACGCCGCCGCCCGCGGACTCACCTTTGCTCTTCCCGCATTCGCCGGCCTCACTTTGTTCTGCACGTCCGCCATCAACTGTTCCAGAAAATGCACATACTCCTTTTTCCGCACATTGATGCGCTTGCGCAGCGCCGGAGGCAGCGGATGATTCTCGTGCAGCATCACCGTAATCTCCCGGTCGCGCGGGCTGAGCACAACTTCAATATGCAGCCGGATCAGCGCCCGCAGCCGCTCCTCGGGATCGGCAATCCCGCGCACCGGACCGATCACGCGTTCCTGCGTAATCTCCATGGCATGGTCCATGATCTCGAACAGAATTTCGTCCTTGCTCTGGAAATGATGGTAAAGGCCGCCCTTGCTCAGCTTCAGCGCCGCCGCCACATCGTTCATCGACGTGGCATCGTAGCCGCGCTGCTGAAACAGCCGCGCCGCCGTCCGCAAAATCTCCTGCCGCGAATCCCCCACACTCTCACGAGCCATCGGCAGTCATGGTAAACACTTGCGCCCACGATTGCCAATCGCAAACTAGGCAGAACCGTCTCCACCATATCGCTGACTCGAATCCGAGCACGGGGTTAGACGTCACAGACGATCCGGTGAAACGAATCCATCCTTCACGGAGAGGTTCAATCTGAACTCTTCTACGATTGCTCCTGCGGCGTCATCCCGAAGTCCCGCGTTTTCACCAGCGGGACGAGGGATCTCCCGCAAGCACACGCCGTTCGCATCAGAGTGCACCACGACCCCCTTATGAGGGGTTCACCAACTACCGATTTCCCGTAGTACCATATTGGAGTTTGACCGGCGCGGGCAACGCCCGAAGGGCAACCCAGTATGAGCAAGACAACTACTTCCAGCCAAACGCTTAGGCCCATGACGCCCGCCGCCATCGAGGCCGCCGCCCGCGACGACCGCGACGCGCAACCGCTGACGGCCGCCGATCTCAAGCGCATGAAGCGCACCCCCCAGGCAAAAATCATCCGCCGCGCCCTCGCGTTAACGCAGGAAGAATTCGCCGCCCGCTACCACATCCCCCAAGGGACGCTTCGAGATTGGGAGCAAGGCCGCGCTCGGCCAACGCAAGCTTATTTGAAGATCATTGCGTGAACCCGAGCGGGCGGAGCGGCTGTTGAATCCCTGGAATCGAAGAGCGCGTTGACCGCCAGTTGCGTTGGGATCCGCCGACTGCCGTTCGGAATTCTCCCTGACTTATCGATCGGGTAACAGATTGAAAGCTGACGTGGCCGGAGCAGGCCTGAGGGCCGAAGCAGGAACCGCATAACGAAAAGTGTCAGACTCGACGATCTCGGTGAGAAGACCCACCGCCGCCAGATAAAGCAGACGGTACTTCATCTCGTCTTCCAGCGACTCTGCACACAGATCCGTCTTGAGCGACTCCTCCGAATCCAAGCGGCTCAACAGGTCGGTTAGGGTGATAGATTTATCCGTTTGAGCAGCTACGTATTGCAATAAGCGTTTGTTACGCGGGCTGAGGCGCCGTTGGCGATCTTCGTACCGCTGAAATCGTAGGAGCGACCTGATATCTTCAGGAGGTTTCGGGAGCTCGGCTAGGTACCGCAAGAATTCATCAACCCCTTTGTAAGCATCGTCACTACGAAACCAGATCACGTCAATGCTCGCTTGGCGCTTTAAGTATCTGGCACGCGCCTGATTCTCTGAGTTATTAGCTTCTCCTGGCAGCAAGGCATATGCGAGGGGTATGTGGCCCGCGAAATCGCCTGTCAACCTCCTCCGCAACCGCACAACTTCGTCCTCCAAAGAGCAACCGATAAAAATCAAGTGATACTGAAGCATGACGGCTTGGAGAAACGCCGTGATTTGGGGACTTCGAAGGTACGCCTCATCGTACTCCTCCGTTGTTAGAACCACGCGTTGCCCTGAGAGCGAGCCATGCAGTTTTGCGAAAAAAAGGCGATCTTGGCCAGCCGCGATAAGGGCTTCGGCAAGCCGCACTGTATCCCCGTGGACTTGTACGTCGTCCACCCATTGTGTGCCCTCCGTCGCCTCAGCAAGAGCATGTTCAATCAGTCCGTCATAGTTAGTCGTGATGATGCCGGCCCAAGTGGATCTTACCAGGTCGCTCATCCGACGCCGCATGCGCAAGCGATCTTCTTCAGGGCAACGAGCATATGCCGCAGAGCCAAACGTGTCTCCAAGACACTCATTGACGAGAGCGGGGGTAAGTATCTCCTTCAGTACACTTGAGGCCATCGGGAAGTCTCGGGCCGCAAACGCCGCCTTGGCTAGGGCCAAGCGCTCTGCATCGAGCCACTTGGCTCCAAACTCGATCAGGCGTTCAATCAACCCAGCCCAATCAGGCATACCGCACGTACGAGAGAAGCCGGCGCCTACGTAGGCAATGCAGCGCTTTTGTTGCATTAGCTGTTCCAAAATTGTTGGGGGCGTAAAGCACGTTGGTATCTTCATAGTGCACTCGACGTTGTTTGGCTCCGCCAGCTACTCGGGCCTAGCTCCGGGGCGACTACGCATTGTAGCCTGCGAGGAACAGGCCGATCATTGATTGTGCAATTGGGCCGAATTCACGAATGAAGTCTGCGCGTGTAACTGTTCCAAGGGGTATCCTTCTCGATCCGCCGGATGGTAGGACCTTACGCGCAGATTTTCAAGAGTCGTTTACCTACGTGAGATAGGTCTGGATGGTCCGCAAGCTCACGACACCTTTCCACCGCTCCACCTCGCAGCTCACAATCGTTCAAAGATCCTTCGATCTCGTCTAAGATTAAGTTAGCATTCCTGCTAAGGGCAACGCGGAAATCCATTGGTCGCGCAAAGCTCAGGTGTAACTGCGTCACGATTAGGGCGAGTAGCAAACAGGGGACGCTAAGGCGGGTGGGGCTTGTTTCTGCATCAGCCAGTTGCTCGACCGTTAGGCCAAGCATCTTGGCAATTTGTGCACGGCTGTTTGAACCCTGATAAGGAACTTCGAACGGCAGCACCATTATGATCCTACCGTCCAGTCGCCATTCGAATTTGTAAAAGCCCTTCCTATGTTCCTGGAACTGAAAGCCGTACCGCTGATTTAGCAGTCTTAATAGTCCGCTGTCGGGGTAGTCCACGAGTCAACCTTCCCGGTACAAGATTGCGGGCAACCCATTTGCCCAAGCCCCGTGTTCGTAAACTTCTGCCAGCTATAAATATCACGTTCTAACCCTCTATTACAAGGTCGTTAAAGGCAGATTTCATTAGGCGGAGATATTCATAGGATTCGGCGTCCCGAACATAACTTAACGATTCCTTGTACCGTCGTACTAAACCCGCCAAGTCCTCAATAGCCTCGTCTTCTGAATTCCCGACTCCATCGAGCCACATACCCAGTTCAGGTGCAGCAGCATATGTCTTTCCATCGGTGCTGAATTCTATGAGGATCGCTGTCGGCCTCTTCAGCTTTGTCCCTCCAGGGAGCTTATCGAGGTTTAAGGTTTTCTTGATCGCTTTGTTCATCATTTTCTCCTTAATCGTCCGCGCGTGACACTCCTTTAAAAAGGGGAGGGATCGGATCGCGCCTCTGAAACATTAGCTCAAGTCCCTCCCGAATAAGTCTGCTTCGCGGGATGTTAGTGCGTCTCTCCACAGACTTCAGACGCTCAAGCGTAGTCTGATCCACCGAGAATGTCAGCGTTACCGACTTGCGGTTACTCTTCAGTTTTAGTAACTCCGTTGACCCTTACCTCAATGGGGTATCACGGTGTGCTAGAAATGTCAAAACTATTAATATTGTCAATTCCAACACCCACCGAAAATAGTGTCGGGCAGTTGGATGAAGGACGCTTAGCCCGTCGTTCTCGGGGAAAAACGGCACTATTTGATCCCAAACTCCGTAGACCAGTGTTGCCCGGGATCAGCTACATCGGACCCGGCAGTAGGGTTGGCTCAAGTTTGAAATTTCAAACTGGGCCACTACTGACCTAGCGTCGGGGGGGGCTTGACAAGCCAACCACTCTTCAGCAATAGTTAACAGACCGACCGGTCGGTTTGCTATCGCCGGTCGATGCTTACTCCAAAGGAGCCTCCCAGTGGCCACCATCTTCTACGAACACGACGCCAATCCCGCCGCACTCAAATCAAAAACCATCGCCATCCTTGGCTACGGCAGCCAGGGACACGCTCAGGCCCAGAACCTCCGCGATAGCGGCTGCAAAGTCATCGTCGGCCTCGAGCCCAACCGTCCCAGCGCCCAGCAGGCCCGCGCCGATGGCATGGTCGTCGTCGCTCCCGACGAGGCCGCCAAGCGCGCCGATTGGATCCACGTCCTCACCCCCGACGAAACTCAGGCGCAGGTCTACGATCAGTACATCAAACCCTACCTGCATCCCGGAAAAATTCTCGGCTTCTCCCACGGCTTCAGCATTCATTTCAAAACCATCGTCCCGCCCGCCGACGTCGACGTGGTCATGATCGCGCCCAAAAGTCCCGGTCATCTCCTGCGCCGCGTCTACGCCGAAGGCCGCGGCGTTCCCTCGCTCATCGCCATCAGTCAGGATTCCAGCCAGCGCGCTCACGAGTACGCCCTGGCCTACGCTCACGGCATCGGCTCAACCCGCGCCGGCGTTCTGCAAACCACATTCAAAGAGGAAACCGAGAGCGACCTTTTCGGCGAGCAAGCCGTCCTTTGCGGCGGTCTCACCTCGCTCATCAAGAAGGGATTCGAAACTCTCGTCGAAGCCGGCTACGCGCCGGAGATCGCCTACTTCGAGTGCTTGCACGAGATGAAGCTCATCGTCGACCTCATCTACGAAGGCGGCCTCGGCCGTATGCGATACTCCATCTCCAACACCGCCGAGTATGGCGACCTCACCCGCGGCGAAAAAGTTGTCGGCGACCCCACCCGCGCCGCCATGAAGAAAACTCTGGCCGACATTCAGGATGGAACCTTCGCCCGCGAGTGGATCAAAGAAAACAAAGATGGCGGCTACAACTTCGCCGCCTTGCGCGAGAAAGAGCAGCAACATCCCATCGAGATCGTCGGCGCACAGTTGCGCGGCATGATGAGCTGGCTGCCCGGGAAAGAAGCCAAGAAGCCCGCCCAGTCACCCAAGCCCGAGCCCGAACAGGTTGTAAATGCTTAAAGGAGCACAAATCGTTCTCCAGTGCATGCGTGCCGAAGGGGTTGACCTCGTATTCGGTTACCCCGGCGGCGCGATCATGCCGCTTTACGACGCGTTCGAAGGCAGCGGCATCCGCCATATTCTCACCCGTCACGAGCAGGGCGCGGCCTTCGCCGCGGAAGGCTACGCGCGCGTCACCGGAAAAGTCGGCGTCGCCATCGCCACCAGCGGCCCCGGCGCAACCAATCTGGTCACCGGCATTGCCGACGCCAAAATGGATTCCGTTCCTCTCGTCTGCATCACCGGACAAGTGCGCAGCCCGCTCATCGGTAGCGACGCTTTTCAGGAAACCGACGTCTTCGGCATGACGCTTTCCTTAACCAAATGGAACCGCCTCGTCCGCACGATTGACGAAATCCCCGAAGCCATCGCCGAAGGCTTCCACTGGGCCCGCAGCGGACGCCCCGGCCCCGTCGTCATCGACCTCCCTACCGATTTGCTCAAAGCCAAAAAAGAATTCTCCGGCCCCGTAAAATTCACCCCCCGCACCTCCGATAACAACGACACTCATGTAGGCACAGCATCCCTAGGCCATGTAGAGACAGCCGTCCCCGGCTGTCCAGCGGAGCGCAGCTCCGAAGCCGCCGCCACAATCGTTTCCCTGCTCCAACGCTCCACCCGGCCCGTAGCCCTAATAGGCGCCGGAGCCAAACTCTCCGGAGCCATCCCGCAACTCCGCCGCCTCCTCGACGATCTCAACATTCCCGCCTTCGCCACCGTTCACGGCCTGGGCGCCATTCCGCCGCAGTCGCCCTATTACCTCGGCATGGTCGGCATGCATGGCACTCGCGCCGCCAACATGGCGCTGCACGATACCGATTTGCTCCTGGTCTTCGGAGCCCGCCTGGATGACCGCGTCACCGGCGAGCCCACCCGCTTCGCCCCTCACGCCAAAATCGTTCACTTCGAAATCGATCCCTCGCAGCTCGACCGTGTCCGCCCCTGCGAGCTGCCGGTCATCGGTGATTTAGCCGAAACTATTCCAGCTTTCCACTCGGAACTGCGCACCGCATCTCTGCCCGACTTCAGCGCCTGGCGCGCAATCGCCTGCGGACACGAACGCGCCGAGCTCGATCCCCGTGGACTCGCCCAGCCCACCATCCGTTTCCTCGACGAACTCTTCAGCCGCCTTCCGCAAGAGAGCGTCGTGATCGCCGACGTGGGCCAGCACCAGATGTGGGCCGCCCAGCGCTTCCGCTCGTCTTCGCCCCGCGGCTTCATCACCTCCGGCGGCCTCGGAGCCATGGGCTTCGCTCTGCCCGCCGCCGTCGGCGTGCAACTGGCCAAGCCGCAAACTTGCGTGCTCTGCGTCTCCGGCGATGGCGGCTTCCAAATGAACATTCAGGAATTAGCCACCGTCCGTCGCCTCGGCCTTCCCATAAAAATGGTTATCGTCGATAACAAATATCTGGGCATGGTGCGGCAGTGGCAGCAACTTTTTTACGAGCGCAATTACGCCGAAACCGATTTGAGCGACAACCCCGATTTCGTCGAAATCGCCAAAGCTTACAAAATTCACGGCTGGCGCCTGAACGAGGCTGCCATGGCCCAGTTTCCCGTGTCTGAGGAAACCGGCAACCTGTTCGAAAGATTCCTGAATTCGCCGCAGCCCGAGTTGCTGGTCTTCGATTGCCATCCCGAAGCCAACGTGTATCCCATGGTTCCAGCGGGAGCCGCGCTTTCGGAGATGGTGTTCGAAGACGAGTAAGAAAGAATTGAGGAATTGGGAAATTTAGCAATTGAGTAATTTGAAAACCGTGGGGTCGACGTTTCTTAAATTACTCAATTACTAAATTCCCCAATTACCAAATTCCGTTTGAGGGAACTAACATGCAAGATTTCTACATTCGCTATCGCAACGCACAGGGCGCGCTGATGCGCATTCTCAACGCGGCTTCCCGCCGCGCGCTCGATCTCCCCTCGGTTCACGCCGAGCCCGCCGGCCACGACCATGCCGTCACCCTGCAGCTCGAAGCCTCGCACAAGCAGGTCGGCCAGCTTTGCCGCGAATGGTATTCCATCGTGGATGTGATCGAAGTACGTTCCAGCGCCGCCCTGCACCAGAATGGACAGCAGGAATGGGAGCCAATTCCGCCAGCTTCCGCCCGCGCCGCCGGAGAATCGGCGCGTGCGGCCCTGGCATAAATTTTTTCGACTGTGTCATAGCGTGATGCCTCCTGGGTAAGCGTCATGCTGGTTTGGGGGACTTGCCATCGAGTGCGCCTCCTGACGTCACTCGATAGCAGCTCCCCCGTTTTTCGTTCAGTCGTTTTGTCATTCCCAACTATTTTGTAACCAACAACCTTTTTGTCATCCGTAACCATTTGTCATCCACAACCATGTTGTCATCCCGAGCGCCGCGAGGGACCTTGGTTTCGCCAGCCGCATCACCGCTCCATGGCAAGAACCAAACTCCCGCGCCCACGGCGGACAATCTGGCAGCCATCTAATGTTGTAATCTTTCCTCAAGGATTTCCATCATGGACCTAAAACATCGCAGCCGCGGCATCACCGACGGGCGCGACCGGGCTCCGGCGCGCTCCATGTTCAAAGCCATCGGTTTCACCGACGCCGACCTTCGCCAGCCTCTCATCGGCGTGGCCAACACCTGGATCGAAACCATGCCCTGCAACTTTCACCTGCGCCGCCTCTCCGCCAAGGTGAAAGAAGGCATTCGCGCCGCCGGCGGCACTCCCATGGAGTTCAACACCATCGCCATTTCCGATGGCGAAACCATGGGCACCGAAGGTATGCGCGCCTCTCTCGTCAGTCGCGAACTCATCGCCGATTCCATCGAACTCGTCTGCCGCGGCCAGCTTTTCGACGCCGTCGTCTGCGTCGTCGGCTGCGACAAAACCATCCCCGCCGCCGCCATGGCTCTCGCCCGCATGAATCTTCCCGGCCTCGTTCTCTACGGCGGCACCATCGCCCCCGGCTCCTACCGCGGAAAAGACGTCACCATTCAAGATGTCTTCGAAGCCGTCGGCGCCAACGCCGCCGGAAAAATTACCGACCAGGAACTCCACGACCTCGAAAACGTGGCCTGCCCTGCCGCCGGAGCCTGTGGCGGCCAGTACACCGCCAACACCATGTCCACAGTCATGGAGATGATCGGCCTCTCTCCCATGGGCTTCAACAGCGTCCCCGCGATGGACACGAAGAAAGACTCCGTTGCCTACGCCTGCGGCAAAGTCGTGCTCAATCTTCTGGAAAAAGGAATTCACCCACGCGACATTCTCACCCGCGACGCTTTTGAAAATGCCATCGCCTCCGTCGCCGCCAGCGGAGGTTCCACCAACGCCGTCCTCCATCTTCTCGCCATCGCCCGCGAAGCAGAAGTTGATCTCGAAATCGACGATTTCCAAACCGTCAGCGAACGCACGCCTCTTCTCGCCGACCTCAAACCCTCCGGTCGTTTCGTCGCCGCCGATATGCACCGCGCCGGAGGCATCCGCCTTTTAGCCAAGCGCCTTCTCGACGGAAATCACCTTCACCCATCCACCCAAACCGTCACCGGCCACTCGCTCGGAGAAGAAGGCAACAGCGCCGCCGAAGCTCCCGGCCAGGAAGTAATCGCTTCGCTCGACAGGCCGTTAAAGAAAACCGGCGGCCTTGTCATCCTCAAAGGCAATATCGCCCCCGAAGGCTGCGTCGCCAAAATCAGCGGCCACGAACGCCTCCAGCATCGCGGTCCCGCCCGCGTCTTTGAATCCGAAGAAGACGCCATGGCCGCCGTCACCGGCAAACAGATTCACTCCGGCGATGTCGTCGTCATCCGCAACGAAGGCCCCAAAGGCGGACCCGGCATGCGCGAAATGTTAAGCGTAACCGGCGCACTCGTAGGCGAAGGCTTAGGCTCCTCAGTCGCGCTCCTCACCGACGGCCGCTTCAGCGGTGCAACCCACGGACTCATGGCCGGCCACGTCTCCCCGGAAGCCGCTCTGGGCGGCCCCATCGCCGCCGTCCGCGACGGCGACATCATCCGCTTCGACGTCACTCTACGCCTGCTAGAAGTTGAGGTCAGCGGCGAAATCATCCGCCAGCGCATGTCAATCTGGAAGCCCCCACACCCGCGCTACCCCACCGGCGTCTTCGCCAAGTACGCGTCCCTGGTGTCGTCAGCATCGCAAGGCGCAATCACCCGCCCACCGCAATGAACTGGAAGCAAGTCAGGCCGTCCTGCGGGTGAGCCCGAGTCATGCTGGGTGCAGCGTTATTCGAGAGAGCATGACAAGGTTGAGAGGGAATTAGACTACGGCGCGGCTGAAGCAGCGGCCTTTGAAAACAACATCTCGGGTCGGGCTTTTCAAGAAAAATCCTAGATGGGTTTGCCGCGGAAGAAGTAGACCAGTTCGATGATGAGGATGATGACGACCATTAATTCCAGGACGAAGGCGCGGCTTTGGTTGAATTCGTCGACCATGAAGCGGTAGAGGTCTTCGGCGGTTTGGAGTTTTTCCTGGACGAGGTCTTTGTAGTCGGGGACGCCGACTTTGCTGGCGGCGAGTTTGTAGAGGCGGGCGGAAAACATGTCACTAAGGAACTTGATGGCGTTGTCGACGCGCTCGGTGAGTTCGCTCACGTCGAGCAGGACGGTGTGGAGTTTGCTGGCGGCGCGGGCGGTGCGCCAGCGCGACCAGAGGCCGCGGCCTCCGCGGTCGAGAAAATCGTAGACGACTTCGAGTTGCTTGGTGAGCAGTTCGTCGTAGTGGCGGAACTCGAGCAGCTGCGAGTTGGCGTATTGCAGGAGCTGGATGGCGGTTTCGGCGCCGGAAGGAGTGTCGTAGATGAAGGCGGCGTTCCATCCGATGACGGCGAGGTCGTTGGGATAGTAGGAAATTCGAGATTGCAGAATTTCCTGGCGTTCGCCATCGGAGAGCGCTTGCGTCTCGCCGCGGACGACTTGAGAAATGTAGTCGCCCTGCGCGGTCAGGAGATCCAAAGCGGTGGGCGCGCCGGCAATTTCGCGCAGGTGAAAGATAAAATAGTCTTCCCGCAACCATTCGGCGGTATAGGGCTTGACCAGCGCGGGAGTGGCTCGCTCCAGCTTTTCTTTGACGATGCGGGTGGCGAGGCTTTCAAAGTTGGTATCCCAAACCCAGCGGCTGGAGAGTTGGACGAGGTTGTTCCAGTCGCCGGAAAAAGGCAGCTCGAAGACCACGCTGACTACGCCGTAGTCGAAATACTTGATTTCTCCCTGGAGGCGCTCGCCGCTTTCGAGGACAAGCGGTTCAAGAGCCTCTTCCACCGGAGGACGCTGGAAGCGGACGTAGCCGGGCGCCATGTGCTTAAAGCTGGTATCGACGGTGCGCGCGCCGAGGATTTGGCGAAGTTCATCGAGACGGATTTCTTCGCAGACGTCGAATTGGATCATTACGAGTACGGAGCCGCGGAGGGGCGTGTCGGGAAGTTTGGCGGCCACGAGAGTAGGGAGAGCCTCGTAGGGGACTTTGCCGACAGTGGGCGCGGTAATTGTTGTGTCACGATCCATGGTTTCGCGAGTCACTACCTCAGAATTTGTGCAGCGCCTAAAGGTGCGATTACTAAGCTGCGCTAGCGGCACGCCTTGAAGCGTGCCCTGATACGAATCTCATCTGTACCACGGTCTGCCCGGTCCGCCGGAACAGCGAGAAGCCTTATTGTCCCAAAAGAAGAGCCATCTGGCGAGGGGTGGGGTTTAGCCTGGAGCTATAAAAACTGGTTAAGCATCGTACAATCAATGTCTTCTGGACAATTCCCATAATAACGCTCCGCCTGCTGCGAGGGCGGCCAAGCCTAGTCCGGCGCACTTCATGGACCCGCGAACCGCCTCCCGTCGGCGGGTGATCGCAGATTCTGGGTAGGGGAAAGACTCCGGGGTGTTGGGGGCGAGCGCCATCTGGAGAATTTCCGCCAAATGAAAGGCGCGACGAGGAGTGCCCTGGGCGATCTGCTCGCGGCAACTGAAGCCATCGGCGATGATCAGCCAGTCGGGAGGGGCTTTGCGTACGGCGGGGAGCAGTTCGAGTTCGCCGATGGCCATTGAGATGTCGTACTTATCGGGTTCGAATCCGAAGGAGCCGGCCATGCCGCAGCAGCCGGGAGCGGGGCTTTGGAAGTCGACACCGATGCGGCACAGGACGGCTTCCTCGGCAGTCATCTTCATGAGAGATTTCTGATGACAGTGGCCGTGGAGTATTGCCTTGCGGTTAAGAGCGGGCAAAGCGAGGTGCGGCGCGTGAGTTTCAAGAAACTCGCTGAGGAGAAAAGTCTGGCGGGATAAAGTCTGTGCGCGCTGGTCATAGGGAAACAGGTTGAGGAGTTCGTCGCGAAAGACGGCGACGCAGCTCGGTTCGAGGCCGACGATGGGAATGCGGGCTTCGATTTCGGGCGAGAGTTCGTCGAGGATCTGCAAGAGCAGCGCTTTGGCGCGGTCGAGCATGCCGTGATCGTAGAGCGGGCGTCCGCAGCAGAGATTGGCTTTGGGCACGATTATGCGGAAGCCAGCGGCTTCGAGGACTTCGACGGCAGCTTTGGCGGTGGCGGGATGGAAGTAATTGTTGAAAGTATCGGGCCAGAGGAGCACGGGCGGGGCAGCCCCCAAAGGGGTGGGCGATTTCGAAGAGCGATCGGTATCGCTAAAGCGATCCCCTGATACGGACCTTCTTGGCCGGGTGCGGTGAAACCAGGCCTTGAACGTCTCCGGAGCGAAGGGGGGAATGGAGCGCTGTTTGGGGATTCCTGCCACGAGCTTTGAAATATCGCGCAAGAACGGAAGCTGGGTGGTGAGGTTGACGAGGCCGGGGGCGTGCGATGCGACGCGCGCCCACAAGTCGATATTGCCGAAGACATAGGCGCTGCGCGGGCGCACTCGGCCTTCGTAATAATGCGAAAGAAATTCGGACTTGTAGGTGGCAACATCCACACCGACCGGGCAATCGCTTTTGCATCCCTTGCAGGCGAGGCAGAGATCGAGGGACTGCTTCACTTCTTCGCTGCGCCAGCCATCGCGGATAATCCCATCTTCTCGGCCTTGGCCCTGGGTCATCTCCCAGAGGAGGTGGGCGCGTCCGCGGGTGGAGTGTTCTTCTTCGTGCTTGGCGCGGTAGCTGGGACACATCAGGCCGCCTTCTTCGCGGCGGCACTTGCCTACCCCGACACAACGCAGCGTAGCCTCGGCCAGACTGCCGTGGTCGGCGACGAATTGGAAATTGGTTTTCGGTTGCCACGGAAAGTAGTCGGCACCAAGGCGCAGATTTTCGTCGAGTTTGTAGGGCTCGATCAGCTTGCCGGGATTCATCTTCCACTCTGGATCCCAAGCTGACTTGAATTCGCGGAAGGCTTGCACCAGTTCCGGACCGAACATTTTGGGAAGCAACTCGGCACGAGCCTGGCCGTCACCGTGCTCGCCGGAAATGGAGCCGCCGTAGCTCACAACGAGATCGGCGGCCTCCTCCATAAATTTGCGGAACTTGGCGATGCCTTCTTTCGATTGCAAGTCGAAATTAATGCGGGTGTGCACGCAGCCATGGCCGAAGTGTCCGTAGAGCGAGCCTTTATAACCGTAGGCGGCAAACATTTTTCGAAGATCGCGGAGATAACCCCCGAGTTTTTCGGGCGCAACGGCGGAATCTTCCCAACCTTCCCAGTTCAGTGCTTCACCGGGGACATGAGAAGTTGCGCCCAGGGCCGACTCGCGAACTTCCCACACGCGTTTGATCTGCCGCTTGTCCGTATAGAGGCGAGTGTTGGGAGCGATTGCGCCGCGGCTGAGCGCCTGCATCAGGCCGCGGGCCTGGGATTCGGCGTCCCAAGCGTTATCCGCGCCAAATTCCACCATGAGCCAGCCACCGCCCTCGGGCAGCAGGGCCAAGCCTTCGGAGTTGATACCCTTGGCTCGCGTGTAGCCGACGAGAAGATCGTCGAAACCTTCAAGGCCGATGGGCTTGTGCTGCATGATTTCGGGCACATGGTCGGCACATTGATAAATGTCGGGATACGAAGCCACCAGCAACACGCGTTCGGGCGGGCTTTCGACCAGGCGGCACGTGGCTTCGAGAACTGTGACGCACGTGCCTTCCGAGCCGACCAGCGCGCGCGCGACGTGGAAGCCGTTCTCGGGTAGAAGATAATTGAGGTTGTAGCCGGAGACGCGGCGGGGAATATTGGGAAAGCGTTGACGGACGAGATCACCGTAGGCAGCGGCGATTTGCTTGAGTGCGGCGGAGATCTGAGTAGCGCGGCCGGAGTCGCTGCGGCCCGATACTTCCGGGCCGCCGGACAGCCGGGGGCGGCTGCCCCCACATGTTTCGATCAGATTTTCGCCTACTTTTAGTCGGACCCCGTCGTAGGTGAGAATTTCCAGGGCTTCGATGTTGTCGTCGGTCTTGCCGGCCATGACGGAATGGACGCCGCAGGAGTTGTTGCCGATCATGCCGCCGAGGGTGCAGCGGTCGTGCGTCGCGGGGTCGGGAGCGAAAGTGAGGTGATGCTTTTCGGCGGCGGCACGAAGAGTGTCGAGCACGACTCCGGGCTGCACGCGGGCGATGCGGCGGGCGGGATCGATTTCCAGAATCTGGTTCATGTGCCGGGAGAAATCGAGAATGACGGCGACATTGCAGCACTGGCCGGCGAGAGACGTGCCGCCGCCGCGGCAGAGGAGCGGCGCGCCGAATTTGCGGGCGAGCGCGACGGCTGCTTCTACGTCATCGGCATCGCGGGGAAATACTACTCCGATCGGAACCTGGCGATAGTTCGAACCGTCGGTCGCGTAGACAGCGCGAGTGCCGCGGTCGAAGCGGACATCATTCGATCCGCCGCGAAGCTGGGCGCGAAGAGCCTCGCCTAGCGCGGCCGCATCCACCTGTGCAGACTTCGCGGCCTGGGCGAGTTCTACGAATTTGTCGGTCATGCAGCTTTGGCTGGCTTAGTTCGAAGAAGTATCGGGCTTATCCGAATTGCGAGACACTTTACTAATCATAATTTTGGTTTTATCGCCTTTGGCTTCGATGTTGATGGTAATCATCGTCTTGTTGTCGTTGGAGATGATGGTGCAGCGTCCCGCGTCCGAACTGGTGACCATGGCATTGGGGAACTTCGTCTTGTAAAAGCTGGAAATTTTGTCCACGGAATCGGTGCTCTCGGAGTTGAGCGTCGCGGTGTGAACGCCTCCAAAGCTTGCGGACGCTGAGCCGTTTCTCTGGACTTCCGCTCCAGGGTAAAGGTCGACGCCTAGATTACGCGCGGCAACCGCGGGATCTTGCGTGGTCTCAACACTGCCGAACGGAGTATCCACTTTGACGTTGTTGCCGTTCTGTTGAATGTGAGCGTGGCGAGCCACGCGCCAGGCGAAGAACCCGACCGAAGCGACGCTGAGAATTCCCAACAGGACGATCACTCCAACCACAATGAGGATGACCTTCAGTGCCCCGCTTCCCTGCCCGGCAGTCGCCGGAGGCGCGGAGGTTGCCGGAACGGTTGAGGCAGCCATCGCTGGAGATGAAACGTTGGGCGCAGGCGAGGAGGTCAGAACCGCCGCACCGCACTTGTTACAGAATCGCGTTGCGGGATCAAGACTTGCGCCGCAAGAATTGCAAAATGCCATAGCTCACCTCAGGAGTCGTTGTCAAAAGACGGTCGGCGCGAGTATACCGCAGATTGATGGGAAATAGAGCCGGATAACCTAGCTAAGCGCCCGGGTCGCATAGTCGGACATGGTGAGGCCGAGCAATAAAAACAAGAAGAATAGGGCCGCGACGACCACCAGTTTAGTGAGCCTTTCGCTGGCGTGGTAGACGTGCATAAAGAAGAGGGCGACCAACGTGGCCTTCACGGTGGCGATGGCAAGGGCTACCGGGGCGTTGAAGGGACCCAGGTCAAGAGTTGCCGCAAAAACCGTGAGCGCCGTGCCGACCAGCAACGCGGTGAAGACCGCGAAGTACATTTTCAAGGGCGACGATGTGGCATGGGATGATGTGGAATGAGATGACATGCGAGCCTCACTTGTGGCGGTCGATCAGGTAGAGCAAGGGAAACAGGTAAATCCAGACGATATCGACGAAGTGCCAGTAAAGGCCGCCAATCTCCACTGGAGTATGCCATTCGGGAGTGAAGCGTCCCTTCCACGCCATAGTCAGAAGCCAGGCAAAAATTCCCAGCCCGATGATCATGTGCAGCGCATGGAGACCGGTCATCACAAAATAAAGAGAGAAAAACATTTGCGCGTGTTTCGGATTTGCGTATTGGCCGGGGTGACCGGGGATTTCTTCATGGTCGAAGCTGAAGGAAGCTCCGGGGACGTGATGCTCGTCGAATTTCTCTTTGTACTCGACACCTTTGATTCCGAGGAATAGGAGACCAAGAAGCATGGTCAGTATTAGGCTGCCGATCAGAAGCCTGCGGCGGGCAGTCTGCGCGGCCCACACGGCCAGGACCACGGTTAAGCTGCTACAGATGAGTACCGCGGTATTTGTGGCCCCCAGCCACATATTGATGGATTTGCTGGCGGCAGCGAAGTCTCCGAAATACCATCGGCGGTAGACCAGGTAGGCACAGAACAAGCCGCCGAAGAACATGACTTCAGTGGCGAGGAAGACCCACATGCCCAGGCTGGCCGAGTTGCGCTGCTGCTCCTCGGTGGCGAAGTGATGGAGCAACGCGGGATTGTGGGCGGCGTGGGCTTCTCCGTGGCGATCATGCACCGCGACTGTGGAGGTGGCGTTATTTTGCAACGGGCACCCCCTCCTCGTGAGGCGCGTCCAACTCCTCGTAGTTGTAGGCTTCCCAGATTACGACGGGCTCTTCGTCAAAGTTGAAAGTCGGCGGCGGAGAGGTTGTTTTCCATTCCAGTCCCGCGGCATTCCATGGATTATCGGATGCGGGCTTGCCGTAACGCATCGACCACAGGAAGTAAAACATGGGCAGCAAGTATCCGACGCCGAGAACCGTGGCTCCTGCGGTGGAGAGCACATTCAATATCTGGAATTCTGGCATGTGGCTGTAATCGTAATAGCGGCGCGGCATGCCCATGTAGCCGAGGATGAACTGCGGGAAGAATGTGAGATTGAATCCGATAAAGACGATCAACGCGGCAAGGCGCGCCCAGCCTTCGGGATAGAGTCGCCCGGAAATTTTAGGCCACCAGAAATGCATTCCTCCGAGATAACCCATGACCGCTCCACCGACCATGATGTAGTGGAAATGGGCAACGACGAAGTACGTGTCGGTGACATGAACGTCGATCCCGAGAGCGGAGAGAAACAATCCGGTGAGCCCGCCGATGGTAAAGAGTCCGAGGAAGCCGAAGGCGTAGAGCATGGGCGCATCGTAGTGGATGGATCCCTTGTAGAGTGTGGCCGTCCAGTTAAAAACTTTGATGGCGGAAGGCAACGCCACGGCGTAGCTTAAGAAGGAAAACACCAGGGCGGAGTAGACGGAAATCCCGGCCACGAACATGTGATGCGCCCAGACCAGAAAGCCGAAGACGGCAATGGCGATCGATGAGAAGGCGACGAAGTGATAGCCGAAGATGCGCTTACGCGAGAAGCAGGCGATGATCTCGGTGACCACGCCCATCGCCGGCAGAATCATGATGTAGACGGCGGGATGGGAGTAGAACCAGAACAAATGCTGAAAGAGGAGAGGATCGCCGCCAAGTTTGGGGTCGAAGATGCCGAGGTGCAGAGCACGTTCGGCGGCCACGAGAACGATGGTGACGGCAATCACGGGCGTGCCAAGAAGCTGAATAATGCTGGTGGCATAGTGGGCCCAGATAAACAGCGGTAGGCGTGACCATGTCATGCCGGGGGCGCGCATGCGGTGAATCGTAACCACGAAATTCAGGCCGGTAAGGATGGAAGAAAAACCGGCAACGAAGATGGCAAGTCCGGCTTCGACGATTTTTGTGTTGGTGAAGTTGGTGCTGAAGGGAGCGTAGAAAGTCCAGCCGGTATCGACGCCGCCGGTCAGCATGCAGTGCATCATCATCACGCCGCCGATGATGTAGAGATACCAACTGAGCAGGTTGATGCGGGGGAACGCGAGATCTTTAGCCCCAATCATCAGCGGCACGAGAAAGTTGCCGAGCACGGCGGGGATGGAGGGGATCAGGAAAAAGAAAACCATGATCATGCCGTGCATGGTGAAAAGCTTGTTGTAAGTATCGGCCTGGACGAGGTCGCCCGCGGGGGTGAGCAATTCGAGGCGGATGAGCAACGCGAAGAATCCGCCGATGAAGAAGAAGAACGTGATGGAGAGGAGATAGAGCAGAGCGATGCGTTTATGGTCGGTGGTGAGCAGCCATGACCACGCTCCGTACTCCTTATTCAGGTAATTCTCGCGTTCCACGGGTTGAAGGATCGGGGTAGCAGCCATACTCATTGCACCTGACTTCCATTCGATTGCGCTGGTACTTTTGCCTGGGCCCTGGTTAGCACTGGATCGCCCGGCGCGGCCAGGCTGGCATCGGTCTTCGCGCCACCAGTTGGTTTGCTCAAAGAAATCGATTTAATGTATGCGACCAAGGCATTGACCTGCTCCTCCGTCACGAGACCTTGAAATGTAGGCATGATCGGCTGGAAACCTTTCACACGTTTGGCGCCGGGATCGAGAATGCATTCGCGCAAATAATTTTCGTCGGCAGTAACGGTGCGGCCATCTTCGAGTTGAACCGCCTTGCCGAAAACCCCCTGCAGGTTTGGACCGCGCCCTTGCGTATCGGTGCGGTGACAAGTGGAGCAGCCCAGTTCGGCGAAGATTTTCTCGCCCGTCACCGAGAGCGGGCCAGTCGAGCCGCCGTTCATCCATGCTTCGTACTGAGCGGGCTCCTGGACTACGATGTCACCCACCATGCCGGAGTGCTGCGTGCCGCAGTATTCGGCGCAGAATAAATGATAGACGCCGGGCTTGGTGGCGCGGAACCATTCCACCGTGTAACGGCCGGGCAGGACATCCTGCTTGATGCGAAATGCGGGAATGTAAAAACTGTGGATCACGTCCTGCGAAGTCATGATGAGCTTGACGTCGCGTCCCACCGGCACGTGCAGTTCGTTGATTTCGCGCTGGCCTTCCGCGTGCTCCACCTTCCACATCCATTGTTTTGCCACCACGTACACTTCGGCGGCATCCGTGGGCGGAGTGCGCTCCTTGAAGTAGACGACCGCGCCCCACGCGAAGATAACCATAAAGATAAGGAAAGGAATTGTGCTCCAGACGATTTCCAGAGCAGTGGAACCTTCTATCTGTTCGGCGCGAACGCCGGGACGATGGCGATAACGCGCGGCGAAAAAGACAATAAGGGTGAAGACCAGCAGCGACATCATCCCAGTAACGATGAGCAGGAAAATGTAGAGCGCGTCCACGTGGCCCGCCGTCGTGGAGGCTTGCTGCGGCCATAATGGAAAATTATTGAGCATACCGAGTCTTTGTTGCCGTCTTCTTGACCACCGAACGATCCAGCCGCCACAAGATGAAAATCAACCCGCCGAGCAGGAGAATGGTCGCGGCGGCGGCGAGCCGCAAAATGTTGGCCACCATCGCGCCGTACTTCCCGGTCTCGGGATTATAGTGATAGCAATAGAGCAGTACCGCATCGACAGCGTTGCCGATCTTGCCTTGCGACGCCTCCACCAAACCCATGCGCAAATCCTTGGGCGGAAAATCCACTCCGTAGAAGTAGCGCGAGATGCGGCCTTGCGGCGTCAGCACCATGATGGCGGTCGCATGCGCGTACTGATTGCTCTTGGCGTCGTATTGATATTGAAAGCCGACGGTTTTCGTGAGCGCATTGATCGACTGGGGCTGGCCGGTGAGAAAATGCCAGCCAGCCGCGGCATTCGGACGCCCGTAACGCTTAACGTAATCCTTCTTCTTGGCGGCGGCCATCTCGGGACTTTCGCGCGGGTCGAAGCTGACAGTGATCACGTCGAACTCGTTACCCAAGTCAAATTTCACCAGGCGCATAGCGCTGGCGAGCCCGGTCAGAGCCTCGCCGCACAGCATGGTGCAGTTGTAATAAACCAGGTTCAGGATCAGAGGCTTGCGTCCGAAATAATCGTCGAGCTTGACGGTCTTTCCGGTTTCGTCACGGAAAGTAAGGTCGGGCGAGACTTGCGCGTCGAGATGCTGTTCGATGCCAACGTTCTCCAATCGCGGTGGCCGTGTGTTCGCAGGCGGAGACATGACGCCGCTATTGATCTGCGCTTCCGCGAATGCCGACAGCAGAGTAAGCGATAACAAGATGCACGCGGCGGAGATCGAATTGGATTTTATAAATCTCACTTCTTCCTGCCTTTATTGACGCCCGTAGCTTGTGCGGCCGGCTTGTTGGTTGCAGTGTCAATGCCGCTATCGCCGCTCCCGCCCTGAGCGCGCACCGGCAGACCACGCTGTACCAGCAAATCCATGGCGCGCTCGATGGGAATGTGCACAGTTCCGGCCTGTTGATCGACCCATCCGTAGCTGTAGAGAACATCGTCTTGCTGCAACTTTATGCCGTTCAGCTGCCCCCGCTCGTCTTCCTCCAACTTCGGGCTGGGGAAGGCGCTTTGCGGGTATCCGGGAGCGACGTGCCTCGTATCTTCGGGAACATTGGTGACCAGCGGACTGACCGCCGGCTGCGAAGCTTTTTCCCGCTTGTCGAGGAAAGCATAAAGTCCGCGCAGGCCGGCCATACAGAGCACGGTCACCACGCCGAGAGTCAGCAGGAAGTAAACAATGCCGGCCGCTTTCAGGTCCTGGCGCTCGAAGCTCCCGTGCTCCGCTGAACTCCCGGGTTTGTTTTGGTCGCTCATCTTTTATTACTCACTCAGCCGGCTGCAAAACTTCGTGGGCATCCTGATCGTAGGCCGGAAGCAGCGGCAGCGAAGCCAGGTTGCGGAAAAAATACCAGAGCCAGATTCCGCCGATGGCGATGGGCACGACGGCATCGGCAACGGTGATGGCAAAAGTCTTGGAAAAATTCGGTTCGATGATCCAGAACAGATCGACGTAGCGCATGAATATCAGCAGGACCGCGACCCAGACCAGCTTTCGAATATTGCGCTTAAAGGGGCGCGAGAGCAGCATGGCGAATGGGATTGCGAAGTCGAACAGCACCAGCGTCATCGCTACCCATCCCCAGCCGCCGTTGATTCGCCTTAGATAAAAAGTGATCTCGGAAGGCAGGTTTCCCGCCCAGATGATGAGCCACTGGGAGAAGTTGAAGTAGGCCCAGACCATGATGAAAGCCAGCATCCACTTGCCGTGGTCGTGAACAAAGTCGGGCTTCAGCATCTCCGACATTGGCTTGTAGTCGAAGAGGATGCGCTCAACGACGACCGCGAAGCACATGGCGGAGAGCACTTCTCCGATGAGAATGATCAGTCCGAAGATGGTCGAAATCCAACTGGGATCGAGCGACATGATCCAGTCGATGGAGGCAAACGAGATGGTGAATCCGTAAAGGATGAGGCCGGGGCCGCTGACTGCCTTGAAACGTCCGCTGTTGTCGGGGGCATTGGGACTGTCGGTTTGCATCGACCATTTCGATAGCAGAAACGAGAGCACATTCCAAACCGCGAAATAAAATATGGCGCGGATGATGAAGCCGTTCACGGTCAAGTAAGTCTGCGTGATTTGTTCGAGGTGCTCGCGGAGATGCTTGTCTTCAATGTTACCGAGCGGCTGCGCCCAGATGTACACCTTGCGTATCCCAAAGAACATGGGGATAAAAAGCGCGAAGAGCAGCGGCAGCGTGCGCATGGCTGCGCCCAGGATGCGGCGAATCACTGTGCCCCATCCGCCTCCGGTGAGATGGCGGATCATGAGAATCGCCATGGAGCCAAGAGCGACGCCGAGCCAGCACATGAAGCCGAGCAGGTAGGCGCGGTAAAACTCGTCAGGGCGGAGGAACGCGAGCGCCACGGAGCCTACAGCGAACAGGCCACCGATCACCAGCGAGCGCTGCGAGATTTTCTTTACCACCTCGGGCGCCGTCAAATCGAGATGGGGAGTCGCGGCGCTCATTTCTGGTCCTCCTTCTTCATGCCTTCCGAGTTGGTTCCTTCGGAGATCGAACTGGCCGCCGGCGCGATTACCGGGAGAGTAGCGCCGGAACCGGGCTCGGCTGAAAAGTGGGGCGGTTGCGAAGGGATATCTTGTCCGGCAGGAACATCGGCCTTGGTCGCGTTCTGGCTCAATTGCAGGGCGCGAATGTAGGCCACGATATTCCACCGGTCGCGCGGAGTGATCTGGGCCGAGTAGTCGGACATAATGCCGAAGCCGTTGCTGATGACATCGTAAAAATATCCCAGGGGGGCTTTTTGCAGGCGAGGGATGTGGTAAGACGGAGGCTGGCGGGAGAAGCCGCGCGAAGGAATAAAGCCGTTGCCGTCGCCCAAAGGCGAGTGGCAAGGAGAGCAATAAATGTTGAAGCGCTCGCGGCCGCGATCCAGAACTTCTTTGGTCACGGGAAACGGCATGTAGTCTCCGGGATTGCTGCCGATCTTGCCCGTGTAGAAATACGTGTCTTCATGCAACTGGCCGCGGGCTACGGTGCCTTCGACCAGCGGACGTGCTCCGCGCTGGTCGGGGAAGAAATCGTTTTTAGCCAGCGGATTGATGCGTGGCTGCACGTGCATGTCGAGGCGGCAGGCGGTGGAGAGTGCCATGACGAGCAGCATTGCGACGACGGACAGAGAGTCGAGCTTCGCTCGACCGGACAGCCGGGGGCGGCTGTCCCCACATGAGTATTGGCGAAGGTGCGGCATTTAGCTGGGCACCTCCGAGATGGAGCGCGGGGCGAGGCTTTCCAGGAATCCACGCGTGCCCGCCGGATTGAATTTGGGGTCGGAGGAAAACACGATCAGAAAAAATCGATCTTTTGAAGCCAGCGCGAAGCGCGGGACATTGAAGACGGGATGATACGGCATGGGCAGGCCGTTCAGCGCGAGCATGCCGAGGACGGCGGAGACTCCGGCAAAGAGAATCGTCATCTCAAAGGTGATGACGATGAATGCCGGCCAGGAATGCGGCGGCTTTCCGCCGATGTTGAGCGGATAGTCGACGGCGGACATCCAGTACTGCATCAGATAGCCGGTGAGTCCGCCGACGATGCCGCCAATCAAGACAACCAGCGGAACTTCGTCGCGATGAAAGCCGATTTCCTCCGCCAGGCCCTCGATGGGGAACGGGCTGTAGGCATCGATTTTTTGGTAGCCGGCTTCATGGGTGCGCTTGGCGGCATCGACCAGGGCTTGCGCCGACGCGAACTCCGCCATGATGCCGTAGATCAGATCCCGCTTCATTCGGCTTTGACCTCCGCTTCCGGCAGGAGGGTGCGCATTTCAAAAATCGAAATCGCCGGCAGCAGCCGCAGGAATAGGAACATGGCGGCCAGGAACATGCCAATGGTGCCGATGTAGGTCATCCAATCCCAGCGCGTGGGGTAGTACATGCCCCACGAGGATGTGAGGAAGTCGCGGTGTAGGCTGACGACGACGATGATGAAGCGCTCCAGCCACATGCCCACCAGAATCACTCCGGAAACGAAGAACAATGCGATGGGGCTGGTGCGCAGCTTGCGAATCCAGAGCACTTGCGGAATAAAAATGTTGCAGATCAGCAGCGCCCAGTACGGAATCGCATAGGGCCCATGCAGGCGGTTCCACAGCGTGAAGGCGTCGTAGCGGTCACCGCTGTACCAGCCCATGAAAGCTTCAATGCCGTAACCGTAGGCCACGATCAATCCGGTGGCCAGCATCACTTTGGCTGCGTTCTGCAGATGGAGCTCAGTGATGAAGTCTTCCAGGCCGTAAATTTTGCGGATAGGGATGGCCAGCATCAGCACCATGGCAAATCCGGAATAGATTGCGCCGGCGACGAAGTAGGGCGGGAAGATCGTGGTATGCCAACCGGGGACGATGCCCACGGCAAAATCGAAACTCACCACCGTGTGAACCGAGAGCACAAGTGGCGTGGCTAATCCAGCGAGAAGAAGATAGGCGGTTTCGTAGCGGTGCCAGTGTCGCGCCGATCCGCGCCAGCCCAGCGAGAGTGCGCCATAAATCAGCCGGGCTGCGGGATGAGTCGCGCGATCACGCAGGGTCGCCAGATCCGGGACGAGGCCGATGAACCAGAATAGCGCCGATATCGTGGCGTAAGTGGAAACCGCGAACACGTCCCACATGAGCGGGCTGCGAAACTGCGGCCACACCCGCATCGTATTCGGATACGGAAACAGCCAGTACGCGAGCCACGGGCGCCCGACGTGAATCGCGGGAAAGATTCCGGCACAGGCCACGGCAAACAGCGTCATGGCTTCGGCAAAACGGTTAATGGAATTACGCCACGACTGTCGCAACAAGAGAAGAATTGCGGAGATGAGCGTGCCGGCGTGCCCGATTCCGATCCACCATACGAAGTTGATGATGGCGAAGCCCCAGCCGATGGGGATGGTCACGCCCCAGATGCCAACGCCTTTGAGGAATAAATAACCGATGGCGTAAAGCATCATCATGGTCATCATGAAGGCGATGCCGAAGCCCAGGAACCAGCCGTTCGAGGCGGGGCGGGTCAGCACGATGGCGCTGATTTTTTCCGTGACCGTGCCGAAGGTGTATCCCGGCTCGATTACTGGGGCCTGTTGCGCCTCGACCGTCGTTTTGTATTGCTCGTCCATGCCGTTTGGGTGAAACAATTTAGCTCTAGTAACTCATCTTCGGCGTCCGCTGCCCGGCTTCCGGAAGCCGCCTTCTACGACTTCAACTCCGGATTCGGGTTGCTCACTTCCGCCAAGTATGTGGTCCGCGGACGCGTGTTGAGTTCGCCCAGCAGACTGTAATTCCGCGACTGCGCTTTCAACTTTGAAACCTTGCTGTTCGTGTCGTTCAGATTGCCGAAAATAATCGCGCCCGCCGGGCAAGATTGCTGGCAGGCGGTCTTCAGCTCATCGTCGTTAATCTTGATTTCTTTGCCTTCGCGGACGCTGGCGGTCTCGGCGTCGATCTTGTGCTCGTTGATGCGCTGCACGCAGTAGGTGCATTTTTCCATCACGCCGCGGCTACGCACGCTGACGTCGGGGTTGCGCATCATCTTATATTGAGGCGTCTCCCAATCCTGGAAGAGCAGGAAGTTGAAGCGCCGCACCTTATACGGACAGTTGTTCGAGCAATAGCGCGTGCCCACGCAGCGGTTGTAGACCATGTCGTTCAGGCCTTCGCTGGAGTGGTTGGTCGCGCCCACCGGGCAAACCACTTCGCAGGGGGCGTTTTCGCATTGCATGCAGGGCACGGGCTGGAAAAACGCCTTGGGATTATCGCGGTCGCCCTGGTAGTAGGCGTCGACGCGAATCCAGTGCATGTGGCGGCCGATGACGGACTGCTCCTTGCCAACGACGGCGATGTTGTTCTCCGACTGGCAGGCGATCATGCAGTTATTGCAGCCCACGCAGGAGTTGAGATCGATGGCCATGCCCCAGGCATATGCCTCTTCTTTATATGGATAAGGCTTGTAGAGCGTGAGGCCGGGCGCGGGCTCTTCTTCCTGCGCGAAGTTCGGCTCTTTTCGGTATTCCTCAAGCGTGGTCTCGCGGACCAGCGGACGCGTATCGCCGTTGGGCGTGTCCATGCTCTGGTAGCCCTGGGTGGAGGCGAGCTTGTAAGTCTCTCCGGTCTTGCGGATTTGCAGTCCGGTGGCGATCCATGGCGCTGCGCTCGTGCGCAGGGCATACGCGTCGAAACCCACTGCGGTTCCGACACGGCCAGAGCGCTTGCGGCCGTAGCCTAGCGTCACCGTGACTGAGTTGTCGGGATGGCCGGCTTGAATCCAAACCGGGCCGGTGACTTTCTTGCCGTTCAGTTCGAGCTCGACAACGTCTTCCACTTTGATCTGCAGCCCCTCCGCCATCTTGGGGCCGATGAGGATGGCGTTGTCCCACACGAGCTTCGACATCGGCTTGGGCAATTCCTGCAGCCACCCGTTGTTGGCGAATTGTCCGTCGTAGATGGTGGGGTCGCGGCGGATGTTGAGCTCGATCGATGTATCGGTCGCCCATTTCCACCCAAAGTGGTCGTCCTTTACGGCGGCCGATTTCAGTTGGAAGGTGGTGCCCTCCAGCCATCCATCATGCAACGACTTGCGCCAGAAAGCCTCGAAATCCGCGCCGGTGTGCTCCTTCTGCCAGTAGGCGCGGACTAGGTCGTAGCTCGTTGCATCGGACTGTCCCGAGAGCAGCCCTACGAATTCCAAGGCGCTTTTGCCGCCATAGAGCGGAGCAATCAACGGCTGAATGATGCTGACCGTTCCGTCGTACGCGCGGGCGTCGCCCCACGCCTCAAGCTCGTGCGCTTGATTGACGTGCCACGAACAGAGCTCCGCAGTTTCGTTCTGATAGAGTCCGAGATGCACACGGAGCGGAATCTTGCCGCTTTTGAGAACGTTGGCAAAATTGAGGTCGTTGGGCGCGTCATAGCCTGGATTGCCACCTAGGATCACGAGCAAGTCCACTTTTCCCGCACTGATATCGGCAGCGAGATCTTTAATGGACTCGTTCTGGTTCGCGGGATTCGCGTCGACAGGATCGGTGTAGAAAACCGTCTTGCCAACATTGCCCAAAGCCTGGTTCACCGCGTGAGCGAAAGCATGCACACCAGGAGGCTGATGATCGCCAACAATAACAACACTAGATCCACGATGGGCGAGGAGATCTTGAAAGATAGGCCCCAAAAAACCAAGCGTATCTCCTGCTACACCTCCGGTTGGCGGATTCACGGGCAAGCGGCTCGATAGGCTTTGCGCAAACTTCTCGATTTCACTCGCGCGCATGGGGAACCGATGATCCGCCTTCGCCCCCGTCGTCGTCGGCGTGCTCTCGATCACATACAGCCGGTTCATCTTGCCGTCGGGATTGCGGCGCTTGGCGAAGTCGCGGATGTAGCGGACGTTTCCCGGAAAACCCGCATACAGGAAGTCGGCGTCGAGCGAGACGATTACGTCGGCCTTTTCAAAATCGTAGCGCGTCTCGACCGGCTGGCCGAAGGCCAGCTTCGCGCCTTCGAGCACGTTGTCGCGATTGATGGGCTCATACACATGCCACTTGGCCTGCGGATAAATCTTCAGAAAACCGCGTAGCTGATCGGCCAGCGTGGGCGAAGAGATGGTGGGCGTGAGGATGCGAATGCCCGCACCTTGCAGATTCTTCTGGGCGTTGAGCGGGCCGCGAATGGCGGTCACAAAGCTTTGCCACGACCGCTGATCGCCCATCGAGACGACGCTCTGCGAGCGGTCGGGATCGTACATGCCGAGAATCGACGCCTGGGCAAAAATGTCGGTGCCGCCGAGCGACGCGGGATGGCGGTCGTTGCCTTCGATCTTTGTAGGGCGGCCGAGATGGCTTTCGACCAGAATCGGATTGGCGTACCCGCCGAGCGTCATGGCCGTGGCGTAAAACATGGGACGGCCGGGGATCACTTCTTCGGGCTGGCGGACGTAGGGAACGATTGGCTCGAGCGGAAGCTTGACGCAGCCAGTCATCCCGGCGAGCGCCATGGACGCGCCCATGACTTTGAGAAAACCGCGGCGGGAGACGGAATCGACCCACTCGGAAGCGCCCTTGGGGAATTCGCGGTGCAGGGCATCCTGGAAGGCTGCGCTGCCGGCAAGTTCTTCCAGGCTGCGCCAGTATTCCGGGCCGCTCACCTTCGCCTCGGCATTTTCGATCTCGGCGCGCACTGAGGCCAGATCGAGCTTGCCTTTTTGGCTGGGGCAAACGTCTTCGCGCTTGACGCCGCCGTCTTGTTCTTCCATTTTCATTGATTCCACATCTTCTTGCAGTTTGTCATCCTGAGCGGAGCGAGAGTTCGCGCAGCGAAGTCTCGCGCAGTCGAAGGACGCCTATGATCATGGATCTGACTCGCCGATAGGGATCCTTCGACTCCGAAATTGCTTCGCTTCGCGAAGCAATTTCTGCGCTCAGGATGACAAATTCTCATAGTTCGCTCTACCTGTGACACGTATTGCAACTCGTAATGTCGTTCACGCTGCGGACGTTGTATTTCTTCACCAGCGCCGTACCTAGATCGACTTGGTCCGTGTAACTCTGCCCATCCACCACTACCGGATGCGCGCTTGTGGGCTGTTGGTAACGCATGTTGAAAACCTGATCGCGTGGCCGCAGATTATTCTGCGGAGCGCGGTGACACCCCAGGCACCATTCCATCTGCAACGATTCCTGCTGGTACATCAGCGGCATCTGATCGACCGGACCGTGGCAAGTGTTGCAGCCTACGCCCTTGGTCACGTGAATACTGTGATTGAAAAAAACGAAGTCAGGCAACTGGTTCACTCGCGTCCATTGCAGAGACTGCCCGGAGCGGTAGCTGGCGCGGACCGGCTCCAGCAACTGGGCATTTGTCCAGATTTGCGAATGGCAGTTCATGCACGTCTTGGTGGGAGGAATGCCGGCGAAGCTCGAAGTCTCAACCGAAGTGTGGCAGTAGCGGCAGTCGATGCCGAGTCCGGCAACGTGATGCTGATGGCTAAAGGGTACGGGCTGCGGCTTGCGAACCCCGGCATACGTGACGTAAGGCGAGCCCTGGACTTCATATCCCACCCAGCCGAGCGCGGCAATGACGAAGACCGCGCCAAAAATCGTGGCCCGGGACAGGGTGTTCGCACTGCGATGAAAGATCTGCGGCATGCTTACGTACGAACTTTAGAAAACACGAATGAGACCCAGCAGACAACTATGTTAAGGAAGCCTTATGGTTGCGACGCGAAAGAAATCCCACCGATTTTATCGCGACACTTTTCCGAGCTAGTTAAGAGAACTCGAAATTATAAATACTTCGCGAGCGGTTGTCGCGTGTTTGACGAAAAAAATCGCGCCTGCGGTTTCAAATTGAAGCTGCGCGAAAATAAAGCACGTTTCGTTTTGAGATTTGTCGCTTACCGGAGATTCATAACCAGCAATTTCGGCTCCGTCATCTCCTCGATCGCGTAACGCAGGCCTTCGCGGCCCAGGCCGGAGTCTTTGATTCCTCCGTAAGGCATCTGGTCGATGCGGAAGGAGGGGATATCGCCGGCGATCAGAGCGCCGACTTCAAGTTCGTCATAGGCCTGGAAGAGCAGCTTTACATCGCGGGTGAATAGTCCGGCCTGCAAGCCGTAGTTCGAATTGTTGATGCGGCGGAGAGCCTCGTCAAAGTTCTGATAGGGCTCGACGGTCACGACGGGGCCGAAGATTTCCTGGCAGTTCACTTTCATATCAGGCCGGGTGCTGGTTAGCACGGTCGGGTTCACGATGGAAGCTTTGCGGCCGCCTCCGACCAACAGGTGCGCGCCGGAGCGAACCGCCTCGTCGATCCAGTTGGTGACACGAATGGCATCACTCTCGCGAATCAGCGGGCCGACATCGGTTGACTCCTCCATGGGATCGCCGGTTTTGAGTTTCTTCACTCCTTCCACAAGAAGGTCGGTGAACTTGCCGTAGACGGAGTTTTCCACCAGAATGCGCTGCACGGAAATGCAGGTTTGTCCGGCAAAACCGAAGCCCCCGGTGACGCAGCGGTTGGCGGCATAGGAAAGATCGGCGTCACTGTGCACGATGGCCCCGGCGTTGCCGCCCAGCTCCAGCGCGACTTTCTTTTTTCCGGCGCGGCTCTTGATGGCCCAACCTACGGACGCGCTGCCGGTGAAGCTGATCAGCTTGATGCGTTCGTCGGTCACGAGCAAACTGGCATCGTCATTCGAAAGCGGCAGGACGTTGAAACCGCCGTCCGGCCATCCCGCTTGCTGAATGCACTCGGCCAACAGCAGCGAGCACAGAGGAGTTTGCGGCGCGGGCTTCAGAACGATCGGGCAACCGGCGGCAATGGCCGGCGCGACTTTGTGCGCGACCAGGTGCAAGGGAAAATTGAACGGAGTGATGCCAGCAATCGGGCCGAGAGGATAGCGCTTCACGATGCCCCAGCGGCCGGCGGTGAACTCCTGCCAGTCGAGCGGGAGATACTCTCCGTTAATGCGTGTGGCTTCTTCGGCGGCCACGTTGAAGATAAAGACTGCGCGCTCGGCTTCATTGCGAGCCAGCTTGATGGGCTTGCCAGCTTCCTGAACGATGGTGCGGGCGAACTCCTCGCGGCGCTCGGAAATCGCCTGCGCCACGCGCCGCAGCACCCGCTGGCGTTCAAAGGCGGGAAGGCGGCGAGTGGTGCCGAAAGCCTTGACGGAGGCGGCGATCGCGGCTTCGACATGTTCGCGCCGCGCCTGCGTAACCCGGCCGATCACGCTGCCATCGAACGGCGACCGCACTTCGACCACGTCGCCGTCCTCCATCCAATGGCCGTCGATGAAGAAACCGTGAGTGGCGACAGGCGTCTCCGGTGAAGCAATTGTCATTTCCGCCATGGCTTGACCTCCGTAGTACAAACGGCCTTGGTGCAACCCGCGTTTTTTGATTATAGGCCCAGGCGGCTGGTTGCTTTTTATAAGGGCCGGAATCTATGGGCACGAAAGACGCTGCAGTTTGTCTACTACAATGAACATCGTCGACCGGCCATGCGCAAACTCGAAAGCATCGTTGAACTGGCGCCGCAGTTGCGGCGGAAGGAAGTGTCTCCGCTGGAGCTGACACGGGCTTGCCTGGATCGCATTGATGAAGTTAATCCGACGCTGAACGCGTTTATTACCGTACGCGCGGAATCTGCGCTGGCGGAGGCGCAGGCTGCGGAGACCGAAATTTTTCGCGGAGAGTGGCGTGGTCCGCTGCACGGAATTCCGATTGCGTTGAAGGATCTGATCGATACGGCGGTCACGCGCACCACGGCGGGCAGCGAGCTTTACCGGAATCGAATACCCACCGAGGATGCGGAGGTGGTGCGACGGTTGCGGCAGGCGGGCGCGGTGATCCTGGGGAAGAACAATCTGCACGAATTCGCTTACGGCGGAAGCTCGCTGGTTGGCTTTTTTGGCGATGTTCACAATCCATGGAATGACGCGCATATTGCGGGAGGCTCTTCCGGAGGATCGGCCGCTGCGGTTGCCGCGGGGCTTTGTTATGCGGCGATCGGGACCGACACCGCGGGCTCGATTCGGGAGCCGGCGGCGCTGTGCGGGTGCGTGGGCATCAAGCCGACTTATGGTCGGGTTTCTACACGGGGAGTGATTCCGCTTTCGTGGTCGCTCGATCACGTTGGGCCGCTGGCTAACAGCGTTGGCGATGCTGCTGCCATGCTGCAGGCGATTGCGGGATACGATGCGCTCGATGTTCACAGTGCCGATGTTTCCGTTTCCGGTTTTTCGTTTGGTCTGCTCAAGGGAGCGAAGGATCTTCGAATCGGCGTTCCGCGGAAGCATTTCTATGACGATCTTGATGATGACGTGCGCGCGGCGATGGATGCGGCGCTTGCTGTGATCGGAAGCTTGGTGACGGAAGTTCGGGATGTGCAGATCGATGTTGCGATGGATCGAACGGTGCAAGCGGCGGAGTCTTTTGCTTATCACGCCGAAAATATTGAGCGGACGCCGGAGTTGTATCAGGCAGAGACTTTGCGGCGGATTCGCTCGGGCGAGAAAATCTCGGCGGCGGAATACATTCTGCGGCGCCGGGAAATGGATGAGGAGCGGCGGCGATCTCACAACTTTTTTGCCGAGGTGGATTTGCTGGTAACGCCTACGACTCCCATTGCTGCGCCGGAGATTGCGGAGCTGAAGAAGGATCCGGCGGCGCTGAGGCCCGCCGAACTTATTTTGTTGCGCAACACGCGTCCGTTTAACGTTTGGGGACTGCCGGCGATCTCGGTGCCTTGCGGTTTTACGAAGGGCGGGCTGCCGATTGGGTTGCAGATCGCCGGACCGCGGTGGCGGGAGGATCTGGTGCTGCGGCTGGCGAGTGCTTACGAATCGGCTGTGAATTTCTCCGCGAAATAAATTTTCGGTTCCGGGGCACGAAGCTTGTTTGTGGGGACCCGTGAGCGGATATCTGGATTAAAATTTTTTCTCTCCAAATCCCCTGAAATCCTTGACTGGCGCGGGTTTCGCGAAAAGCGCGTTTTCTAAATCTTTGTTTTCAAAGAGCTTAAATATCAAAATCTTTAAAATGAAGGAGCTAGATGCCGTTTTTGCCGTGTGTTCCCGGGTTTTGCGGGATGGCTCTACTGCCTTTGCTGGGGCAATAATGGAACGAATTTTAGCGAGGCACAAGGTTGGATGTCACAGTGAGGCTGTGGATTTCGGCAGGGTCGCGTCCCACGCGTTGCGAAGATCCCCGCCCTAGCGGAGCTTAACCGGACGCCCCTGGGAGCAGAGGCCGGTTAGGCTGGGTCACCCGATTAGGTACATGTAGTTGACATCATATGTATTCGGTTTCATAGTATGATGGTGAGTTGGATTGTCGAGGTTAGCGACCAATTCAAGCCGGAGTTCTTCGCGTTTACAGGAAGACGTTCGGATGGAGATTCTGGCGTTGACCCGGCTTCTCCAGCAATTCGGGCCGCGATTGGGTCGGCCCCGCGTCGATACGCTAAACGGCTCCCGCCACGCGAATATGAAGGAGCTGCGGTCAGCGCGGCGGACGGCGAGTGGAGAGTGGCTTTTGCTTTTGACCCGAAGCGCAGGGCTATCCTGCTCGTGGCCGGGGATAAATCAGGCGTTAGCGAGAAGCGGTTCTATCGAGAATTAATCCGCAAGGCAGATGAGCGCTTCGATGCCCACCTGATCTGGCTGAAAAAGATAAAGACGAGGAAATGATTATGCCCACGAACGTGGACGACATTATCAGGAAACTGAACCCAGCGCAGCGCAAGAAGATTGAGGCCCGCGCCGCTCAGTTGGTCACCGAGGAGATGACGTTGCGCGAACTGCGGCACGCGCGCAAACTCACGCAGGTCCGCGTCGCTAAGACTCTCGGGATCACCCAGGACAGTGTCTCGCGGCTCGAAAAGCGCAGCGATTTCCTGCTGTCTACGCTGCGCAAGACTGTCGAAGCTATGGGAGGGAACCTCTCTTTGGTGGCTGAATTTCCGGATCGGGGGCCGGTCGTTTTGTCCGGCATTGCTCAAGACGGCTCGGGGCCGAAGGCCACAGGGCGATGACATAGGCTTGGCATCCGGCTGCTGCTGAGTGTGAACAATGAACAAGCGATATCGAAGTGATGCGATGGCTGCTATCCATGAAATGATGGAGGACCTGCACGAGGGTAGGGTCATCGACAAAAAGACGATGCGGCGTTTCGATCAAGCGTGCCTTACGCCCATCGGGCCGTTGAAGCCGAAAGAGATTAAGGCGATCCGGGAGCGAGAAAGACATTGTGGAACTCTTTGCGCCGCTGCGAGGCCTTAATCTGGATTTCGGCCGCAACCCATCTACCGGGCGGCCCGTAGACTTGTGAACGGTTATCTCCTCGACACCAACGTCCCGTCAGAATTCAGCCGGGATCGGCCCGATCCTCGCGTTGTGGAGTGGCTCAAAACACAGCCTGTAACGACGCTCTTTCTCAGCGCCGTTACGATTGGTGAAATTCGCAAGGGACTTGCCGTGCTTTCGCCCGGGCTATTTTATGTCGCCCTTTCGGGGCTTGTTCTAATCCAATTCCTTTACCCACGGCTTGCGCCGTGGGCTGCATTCTTACGCCGCTTCGCGGCTAGCGGTTCGCGGTCTGCCTAATCCACCGTCCGCACATCGTCGGGCAACATGAGGACGAACGTGCAGTTGGCGGTGGTGGTGGAGCAAGAGAGGATGCCTCGGCGGAGGATTTTTACGGGGGTGTCGTCTGGGAAGGTGAGGCGGTAGTCGGCGGTGCGGAGGGCGTCGGTGAAGCGTTTGAGTTTTTCGTCGCCGCTGGCGAAGCGGTCCGCGCGGATCTGCTCTCGTTCAGAATGATTGTTGACACCTGAAAAACGCGGAAACAGGCGCAAAGATGGGCAGTAGCCGTAACAGTGGAAATGTGGGCCTTTGGTGTCTGGGATCTCCACATTTCCACCGTTACAAGCTATTGCCATTCGTCGGACCAATTTCACCAAAAGTATCGAGAATCGTCTAGACGAGTATGGTCTTGCTCAAGCACCACTTGCCGTGTTAGGTTGGTCGCGTTTCGCCGGGATCACTAATCGCGAAGGAGGGCAAACCAAATGAAACGATCGAACGCGCTGCTCGTTGTTGCAGCCCTGATTACGTTCTTCAGTTCCGGGTCCGCAGTCGCCAACCTACTATGCTGCTGCTACTCCTGCAATGTGAACGGACAGTGCACGCAGGCCTGGTGCGGGGGATGCCCCGCCAACTGCGAGGTGCCCCAGGCGTCCATTCGACGCGGTGCCAGCATGCACGATCCGGACGTTGACTCCATTAGCAAGCTGGCCCACCGATCTTCGCTTCCCACCGGGGTGCCGGACCTCGACTCAACCTCAGGCCGGGTGCCATCAGAAGGCTGGAGGGCACCGGCGGGGTGTTCGGCCAACCGAGCGGGTCGGTAGATCGTTCCGCGGCCGAACAGGGCCGTTCTGTTAGCGACCTGTTCCGCTAGTCCGCCGCGCGGGCGTCATCGGGGGGGACGAGGACGAACTCACATGTGCTACCCGAAGTAGGGCACGTTAGGGTGCCTCGCCTGGGGATCGTTGTCGGCGTGTCGTCGGGAAGCGTGTGCCCGAAGTTGATAGAACGAATTTCGTCGCCGAGCGATTGCAGGGTGCCGTCCCCGCTAACAAGTCTTACGGAGTTAGCTGCGAGCGACGAGCCTATCCCGGGCTTCATGAGTAAGGCGAAATCAGCGCTACCTGCGTGCGCTCCCCTTGCCACCTGAAACGTGTCCAGCTTCTTGAACTCGTCCTTATAGCGCGCCTCCGCCGCATCGGTACCGCCTTCGCCCCCCGCAAGAGACGCCAGATGGCCTCGCGCATCGGGAGGTGGGCGGCGGGCATTCAGGGACAAGGCGTACGTGCAGAGGGCCTCGTCTCTCCTGCCCCTCTTCTCATAGATTTGGCCGAGATGATCGCCAACCTCCCCGTCGCGCCCCGCCCCCCAGGCGGCGGAAACGTATCTCTCGGCTTTATCCAAGTTGCCTTCACCGTAGTAGACCCAGCCCAGCGTATCCCAGTAAGCGATTAGCGAAGAGACAAGTCCCAATTCCTGCTGGGTCAGGCGATCCAGCGACACATTGCGCAGAGAGGCGGCTGTGGCGGAGACGGCGGATTCGGCGTATTGCTGGGCGCGGTCGAGATGAGTTTTTTTCAGCGAGAGCTGGTAGGCGATGTTGTTCCAGACGAGGGGAGTAGCGGAGAGTTCGACGGCGTGGTCGAAGGTGGCGAGGGCCTTGTCGTCCTGACCGAGGTTGAGGTAGGCGTCGCCGAGGCTGACTTGTAGTTCCGCGTTGTCGGGAGTAAGGGATGCGGCTTTCTCGAGTTCGGGGACGGCGAGGTCGTATTTTTTCCACTCCGAGTACATTGCGCCGAGGCCGGCGTGGGCGTTTTTGTCGAGGGGATTGATTTCGATTTGTTTGTTGAAGGCTGTGGCCGCATCTTCGTATTTGCGTTCCTGCTGGTAGGCGTGCCCGAGGGCGTTGTAGGCGTACTCGTCGTAGGGATTGATTTCGATTTGTTTTTTGAGGGCGGCGATGGCGTCGTCGTTCTGGCGAAGGCCGATATAGCCGGCAGCGAGCATGTTCCAGGCGTATTTGTTTTTAGGATCGACCTCGGTGGCGCGCTTGAGCAGTTGAACGCCCATGGCGAGGTTGCCGCTGTTCATGGCGGCGCGACCACTCTCGACGAGGTCATCGGCTTTCATGTCGGCGGGGGGAGTAGGCGAACCGGCGACGGTGTTTTCGACCGCTAGAAATTGACTGAGGTCGGAGCCGACGGCGCGGCGGAAGGCTTCGTAATCCTCGACGCGGGGAACGGGGATTTCGTCTTGACGGAGGGTGAGAGTGCGGCCGGCGGTGAAAGTGGCGCCTTCAAGTTTGTAGGTGGCTTGGTAGTCGGCATAGTCGCGCTTTAGGGAAAACGGCAATGGAGCGTGAGCGGTGTACTTGGCGGGAAGTTCGAGTTTGATCTTGTAGGTGTATTCGGCTTTGGGGCCGAGTTTAAGGGTTTGGGAATCGGAATCGGCGTCTTCTTCGTCTGTGTTGCTGAGATCGGGCAGATTGAACTGGCAAAGCGGCAGCGAAAGGTTGGATTTTTTCTTTGACCAGTCGAGAAAGTTGGGCTTGCTGACGTCGTAGGTCATGGTGAAGGCTTCGCGAGTCTTGGCGGGATCGCTGACTTTTAGGTTGGTGACATCGCCGCCCATGCCGGAGTTGACGTTCTCGACGACGCGCTGCCATTGGGATTCGGGAACGCGGCGGAAGATGGAGCGGAGGAGAAGCTCTTCGTCGCCGCGGAAAGTGTAGTGGACGCGGGCTTCGAGTTTGCCGATGTTATTGATTTTTCCGTCGACTTCGGAAATCTCGCTGTCGGGCACGGGAGTATCGGCGGGAGTTTCCTCGAGGTGCGGCGTGCCGCCGGCGGGGATGACCAGAGCTTGCTTGTGGCGGATGCTGTAGGCGAGCAGGCGGAAGGGAGCGACTTCGCTGGTGGTATCCATCCAGACCTCTTCGTTCGGAGAAGTCATAGGCAGCATAGTGATGACGTGGTCGAATTGCGAAGGCGAGGGCACGTCGGGATCGAGCTTGCGGCTGGAGTTGATGAGGACCGAGGAAGCGTGGAAGCCTTCGGCTTCGAGGAGCGAGGCGAGGAGGGTGTGCTTATCTTTGCAGTCGCCGTATTGGTTGTGGAGCACGTCGGCGGAGGAGTGAGGCTGGTAGCGGCCCAGTCCGAGCGACAGACTCACGTAGCGAAAATTCAAGGCGACGAAATCGTAGAGAGCTTCGACTCTGTCGAGATCGTTGGTGAGGCCTTTGGTGAGTTCTTCGGCTTTGGCGCGGACTTCGGGTGAAGGGGCGCGGCGATCTTTTTCGAGTCCAGCGTACCAGCGGCCGATCTGCTCCCAACTGGCGAAGGTGGTCAGCTGGATATCGGGGTGCTCGTCCTCGGGATTTTTTTTCTTTTTCTTCTTATCTTTGTTGTTCTTGTCTTTATCTTTATCTTTCTGGTCGTCTTCGCGCTCGAGGTGGGAACTGGTCCAATGGTAGAGGCGGCGGCCGTGGTCTTCGGAAATTTTCGGATCCATGCCGGGTTTATTTTTTAGCGTGAGCGGTCGGTCGGAGGGAACATCGACGTCAACTTCTTCGTCGAGATCGATGTTGGTTTTGTCGAATTCGTAGTCGGCCCAGAATTCTCCGGGAGCCAGCGCGGTGTGGATGACGGTTACGACGTGGTATTCCAGTGTTTCTCCGGGCCGCAGGCCGGGGACGGTGATGTGTTTGACGCGATAATCAGTGTAGACCGGGGCTTGTTGCTCGAGGGGAGCGCTGAGATCCTGGACGGCGTCGTCTCCGGCTTTCACTATGGAGCCGTCGGCTTTGATGACGCGGACGTAATCCATTTCGACTTTTTCGTTGGCGGAGTTGTAGCCAACCTGGATCTGGCCCCACTGCTGAACTCCGGCCTCGCTTTGTACGCGGATGCGGGCAGTCGTTTCCTTGCGTCCGGTGCCATCTTTTTCGAAGTGGTAGAGCGATTTGTATTGCTCGACGACGAAGGCTTCCTGGGAGTAGTCGTGTTTGGGCTCGTCCGGCTTGGGAGCGGTGGCTTCGGCGGCTTTAGCGCCCTTTTTCGCTTTTGCGGGAAGGCTGGAGCCGGTGGGAGGTTGACTCGATTGGGCAGAGGTGAAAGGAGCGGCCAAGGCGCAGACTACAAGAAGCGGCAGAAGGAAACTACGCATGGGGTAATAGTACGGCTTTTTGGGGGGAAAGCCCAAGGAGTGAGGTGGAATCGGCGGGCTGGAAGAGGGGGGTTTTTGCGCCAAGGAGATCCCTCAGCCCCGCTGGTGAAAACGCGGGCCGTCGGGATGATGCCGACAGGCTATCAGGGGATGAAGGTTAGCCGACGAAGGTCAGAATAAGGTTCGAGCTTCGCTCGAAGGACAGCCGGGGGGCGGCTGTCCCCACACACGATGAACGTGCCCCTACGGTGACGAACATCACATTTCCTTGGTTATTCGTCACAAAACCGTAGTAGAATGCCGCCCAGATAGTCTTGTCCGGCCACGACGCCGGGCAGGCGTGACGCATAATGTACTTGCGCCACGATCTTTCCGTTCGGAGGTTTTTCTGGCATGGAAGATCGGGCCCCAGGAGTTTCTGTTTCCCAGGAGTCTTTCCCTACACCGTCCACCAGCGGCAGGCAGCGTGAAGGCCGCGGCGCGTGGGTTCTCACCGCTTACGGGATATCTGGACTGGCTCTGTTCGGCATTCTGGCATATTACTTTTCGGACTTCATCGCTCATTAATTGAAGTGGTCCGGTGGTGACGAGCGGGCGTGTGCGTCCGCGGATGTGCTGAGAGTGTATGCAGAGGCGTTCGGTTTTCCGGTGCGTGACTTCTTCCGGCAAGGCACTCTCTTCGAACGTGTTACAATGAGCGGCCTTAGAAGCTAAGGCTTCGCCAGCAATCCAGCGTTTCCCCACAACCGAAGCACTGAGACTGAGAAAGAGATACGGCAGGAATTCGTGGCCAAGAAACCCACGCCCGCAGGAACGCCCATCACCTACGCCGACGCGGGGGTGAACATTGACCGCGCCAACCGCACCAAGCAGCGCATTAAATACCTGGCGCACAAAACCTTTACCCGCGGCGTGCTGAGCGAGATTGGCGGCTTCGGCGGGCTATTTGCGGTGGATAAGACGAAATATGTCGACCCGGTGCTGGTTTCCAGCGTGGACGGAGTGGGGACCAAGCTGAAGATTGCCTTTGAAATGGGGCTGCACTCAACCGTTGGAGCGGACCTGGTGAACCACTGCGTGAATGACATTGCCGTGCAGGGAGCCGCGCCGCTGTTTTTTATGGATTATCTAGCTACGGGCACGCTCGATTCTTCCGTGGCGGAGCAGGTGGTGGAGGGCATTGCCGACGCCTGCAGGCACAACGGCTGCGCGCTGATCGGCGGCGAGACGGCCGAGATGCCCGGTTTTTATCCGGATGGCGAGTACGATCTGGCGGGATTTATTGTGGGCGTGGTGGAACGCGACCGGATCATTACCGGCAAGGACGTGCAGATTGGCGACGTGGTGCTGGGGCTGGCCTCGAATGGCCTGCACACCAACGGATACTCGCTGGCACGGAAACTTCTATTTGAAATTGCCCACTATTCGCCCGACGACTACGTGAATGAGATTAAGAACAAAGTGGGCAACGAGCTGATGCGCACGCACAAGAGTTACTGGCCGGCGCTGAGGAAGCTGATCGATGGGCAGTGCGTTTCCGCTTTGGCTCACATTACCGGGGGAGGCATCACGGAAAATCTGCCGCGCGTTCTGCCGCGGGGAACGGCGGCGGTGATTGAGTTAGGTTCGTGGCCGGTGCTCCCTTTGTTCGAGCACTTGCAGCAACTGGGCAACGTTTCGCAGGAAGAGATGTTGCGGACTTTTAACATGGGATTGGGGATGCTGCTGGTGGTTCCTCTGGCGAAGTTCAAGAAGGCTCAGAGCGTGCTCGATCGCGTGGGAGAAAAGGCTTTCACAGTGGGCCGGATCGTGAAGGGCGAGAGGAAAGTGATTTACAGCTGAGAGGAGCGGCTCACCACGGAGACACGGAGGCACGGAGGAAAACCATCCTGGGTATTACGCCTCCGACCGGCGTCGGCTGCGCTCATCGAGTGTCTTTATCTTTGATCTTTAATTCACGATTTGATGTTTCTCCGTGCCTCCGTGTCTCCGTGGTGAATTATCATTTAAACTTCCATGCATTGCCTTGGTATTCTTCTCTCCGGACGCGGATCGAATTTTGTTGCGATCGCCGACAGCATTGATGCGGGGCGCATTCCGGGCGCGTGCATTGCGGTCGTTATCTCCAACAAGGCTGATTCTCCTGGGATTGAAACGGCGCGCCAGCGCGGGCTGAATGCGCTGGTGATTCCGTCGAAGGGCAAGGCGCGTGAAGAGCATGATCGCGAGATAGTCGCGGCGCTCAGGCAGCACAACGTCGATTTAATTTGTCTGGCCGGATACATGCGGCTGCTTTCGCCGTGGTTTGTGCAGCAGTTTCCGCAGAGGATTCTCAACATTCATCCGTCGCTGTTGCCGGCGTTTCCTGGGCTGGAGGCACAGGAGCAAGCCTTTGCTTACGGCGTGAAGGTTTCCGGTTGCACGGTACATTTTGTGGATGAGGAACTGGATCACGGGGCGATCATTGTGCAGAAGACAGTGCCAGTGCTGGATGGCGATGATGAGCATACGCTGGCGGGGCGGATTCTGCAGCAGGAACACATTGCGTATACCGAAGCGATCAACATGGTGCTGAACGCAAATTTCGAAATTGCGGGACGCCGTCTAAGAAAGAAGAGATAGAAGAACTTCTCAAGCGAATTCCTTTGCCATCTTGATAATGGCCAGCGATTCTCCGTTGCCCACGGGAGCCGATTGATTCTCCACCTCCGCATATCCTTTCGCTTTGTAAAAAGCCACGCCGCTCAAAGTTGCTCCCATCTCCATGCGCCTGAAGCCCGCCGCCCTCGCGGCCTCTTCGCAGGTCTCAAGAATCAACCCGCCGATTCCCTGCCGCGCCCAATGTGGATGCACGAAGAACGCTCGAATCTTCGCCGCATCCCGCGCCGGGTCGAGCAGGGAGTCTTCGCGTCTGGCAAATTGATCGCCGCCGTATAGAGTTTTGCGCTTACTCCATCCGCCGCAGGCTACGATCTCTGGGCTGCTTTCTGATGTCGGAGACTCTGCCACAAAATACGTTCCGTCGGCGATGAGTTGGCTATCTACTCCGTACACGGATTGCAACGCACCTTCGATCTGAGCGGGCGAATAATCTTTTGACTGCAGGCCGCGGACCGAGGCTTCGATCACTTCGCGCAATCGAGGAACGTCTGCCACAGTCGCCTTTCGTATGTGAATGTTTGTGGTCGGCATAAAGCTCGCAGGGTGGCATCCAATTCTAACTTCTGCCCCCTTACTTCTTTCCTTTCTTTATAATGACCTTTCCCATGACAGCATTCCTACCGGTCGACGAACAACTGACGTATCTCAAGAAGGGCTCCGCGGAGATTATTCGCGAGGCCGATCTGCGCGCCAAGCTGGAGAAATCGCGCTCCACCGGCAAACCGCTGCGCGTGAAGCTCGGCATGGATCCGACCGCGCCCGACTTGCACTTGGGGCACACCGTTGTCTTGCGCAAGCTCAAGCACTTTCAGGATCTCGGCCACACCGCAATTTTTCTGATCGGCGATTTCACCGGCATGATCGGCGACCCCACCGGCCGCTCGGTCACGCGCCCGCCGTTAACTCGTGAGCAGATCGAGGAGAATGCGGAAACGTACAAGGCGCAGGTCTTCAAGATTCTCGATCCGCAGAAAACCGTAATCGACTTCAACCGCCGCTGGATGGGCGCGTTCACCGCCGACGATTTCGTCCGCTTGATGGCGAAGTACACCGTCTCGCAACTGCTGGAGCGCGAGGACTTCCACAAACGATTTCAAGACGAGAAGCCGATTTCCTTGCACGAGTTGCTCTATCCGCTGGTGCAGGGATACGACTCGGTCGCGCTCGAAGCCGACGTGGAACTCGGCGGAACTGACCAGAGATTCAATCTGCTTGTGGGACGCGAGTTGCAGCGCGCTTACGGGCAGGAGTCGCAGGTGATGCTGACTACGCCGATTCTCGAAGGGTGGCGTCAGGGCAACGAGAAAATGTCGAAGTCCCTCGATAACGCAATCGGAATCCATGAGCCGCCCCTTGAGATGTATGGAAAGATCATGGCGATCTCTGACGAGCGAATGTGGAGGTATTACGAGCTGCTGACGGATGTGCTACAGATTCAAATCGACGCCTTAAGGGAGGGTGTCCAGACTGGCGAACGCCATCCCATGGAAATAAAAAAATCTCTTGCTCGGCTTATCGTGAGTGATTTCCACTCGAGAGAAGCCGCTGAAAGCGCGGGTAAGGACTGGACCGAACAGTTTCAGGAAGGCCGTATCCCTGACCACGTTTTGGAAGTAGCAATTGAGGTTACTGAGAATGGCGTGCGCCTTGACAAGCTGCTCTTTCGCGTCGACTTGGCGGAGTCGGTCACCGATGCTGGAAGAAAGCTGAAACAGAATGCCGTAAAGGTAAATGGCGCACTCGTAACGGATCCAGTTACGCGGATTGATTTAAGCGAACCCGTCACATTGCAAGTTGGCAGGAAAATCCGGATAGTTCGCCCAAGCCTGATCATGGGTACTCGGCCGAAGCAATGACCATGTGGGGACAGCCGCCCTCGGCTGTCCGGGCGAGCGATAGCTCGCCAGGATTTTCCCTTCCAGCTTTCCTAATCTGAAATTGGGCAGGAATTTATATAGCCCAAACCCTACAGCCCGACCATTCCTACTAGACTTCAAGCAGAGCGGAGCTTCGCTCCGCGGACAGCCGAGGGCGGCTGTCCCCACATAGAACCTATGCCCCAGGCTTTTTACCGCAGACGGCTTCCGCATCTTCAGTGCGATGACAGGCAGCACTTCGTGACATTTTGCAGCGACCATCGGTGGGTGCTTCCTGGGCGCGTTCGCCAAATTGTCCTGGAGTGTTGTCTGCACGACAACAGCGCGAAGTTCGATCTGCGCGTCGCCGTCGTGATGCCGGATCATGTTCACATGATCTTCACGCCCCTGGTCAACCTGCAAGCTATGGAGGTTTATTCACTGGCCGAGATTATGGATGCCATTAAAGGGGCCTCCGCTCACAAGGTAAACAGAGCTCTGGGCCGCAAGGGGCGGGTCTGGCAGCCAGAGTCGTTCGATCACGTGCTCCGTTCGTCGGAGAATCTTGATGCGACGATGGGGTATCTGCTGGAAAACCCTGTGCGGGCCGGGCTGGTTAAGGAATGGACCGTTTATCCGTGGTTATGGAAGAAGCCGTTTGTGAATCCTTTCGCTCCTGCTTTGAACTCGTGACGGGCCGCCAGAACTGCTGTCCTTGCCCAGCCGGACAGCCGGGGGGCGGCTGTCCCCACATAAGCAATTCTGCTACTCTCAACCGCGCACATGCGCGCTGCCGCCATTCTCGGGTTGGGATGTTCTCCGAAGCATCTTAAGCCATTTCAGATTGACAAAAACATCGACTGGCGCATCGGAATGCCCTCTGCGACGGATCAGGCTGATGTCATTCTGCTGTTCGGCGGCGATGGCACCATGCACCGGCACCTGAGCCAACTGGTGAAGCTGGACTTGCCTGTTCTGGTTGTCCCAACGGGCAGCGGTAACGACTTTGCCCGGGCCCTTGGGCTGCGCAGCGTGCGCGATTCGCTGGCCGCGGGGCGGCGCTTTCGCGCCGGACAAGACAACGTCCGCGCCATCGATCTGGGGGTCATCTCGCCGCTCGGCGCCGACGCGGGCGAGTCGCCCGCGCCACACGAGTCTTTGCGATATTTCTGCAGCGTGGCGGGCATTGGGCTTGACGCCGAAGTGTCCCGCCGCGCCAACGCGCTGCCTCGCTGGCTGCGCGGACACGGGGGTTATGCGTTAACCCTGGCTCCAACCATTTTCCGCTTTGCCCCTTTCCCTATGAAGATTTTCACGCCGGAGGAATCCGGTGGCTGGGCCACGCGCAGCGATCAACCCACCACGCTGGCCGCTTTCGCCAACACGGCGATTTACGGCGGCGGCATGAAGATCGCGCCCCACGCGCGAATGGATGACGGGCAACTCGACGTGTGCGTAATCGGCGGCGTCGATCCCTTCAGGCTCGCGTGCATGTTCCCCACGGTCTACTTTGGGCGGCACCTGCGCATTCGCGAAGTGGAGTATTTCCAGGCTGCGCGGCTACGCGTGGAAACCGAGACCCCGCTCGACGTCTATGCCGATGGCGAATACGTCTGCCGCACGCCGGTTGAAGTTAGCGTGCAACGCGAGGTGCTGCGCGTAGTGGCTGATCCGTGATCCGCAAACCTGCTAGCGCTCCCGCCCGAATCGAAAGACAATTCCCTCGCCGATCCGGAGATTGTTCTGATGATCGTTCACGCCGTTGTCAAAGCGGGTAAGATAGTAATCGGCCTGCAACAAGCGCAATGCCACATGCCTTCCCAGTGCAACGTCCACGCCCCCGCCGGCCGCCATGGCGAATGCGTTCTCCGATACCGGCAAGCCGGAACTGGTCGGCGTTAAGGCTCCACTGGCGTGCGCTCCCCCGACCAGAACCTGACCAAAGGGCGCGATGCGATGGCCGGGATGCCAGGTATGCCGAGGCCCGACGAGAAACGAGGTAAGCGTAAGGTCGGTGGTTGTGCGATTAATGTTCGAAGCGTACTGGCTGCCTACTTCTCCTACCAGTCCCAGGCCGTGACCGAAGTTGTAACTGAACCAGCCGCTGCCTCCGTTCATGGAAAAGCAGCCGCAGTCGCCAGGGGGCGCATTGGCGTTCACAAAACTGTAGCTCGCGCCGAGTTCCATGCGCTCGGTGGTTTGCGCCCAGGTGCTGGACGAGCTCAACACGAGCTGTCCGAGACAGCTAGCCAGCAGGATTGCAGAGCGGAATAACTTTGCCATTCGTATCTCTCCTCGCATCGATTGCATGTCCTGTATTTTCATTGCACCACCACCGTGACCGTGGTCGAGGCTTGCGTGGATCCGCTGGTACCGGTGACGGTAACCACGTAGCTGCCAGGCTGCAGCGTGGGCGGGCCCAGAAATCCGCCGCCGCATCCGGCCAGCATTGCGGTCGCGCATGCGAGAACGCCGAACGACACAGCGCGCTTGAGCCCCCTAGAGCAAACTTTGCGCCCAAACCCCGCGCCGCACCAGCCAAGCGTCAGGGCAAAGCCCGCGAACAGCAAATGCCGGTACGGGAAATCTCGATGCGGATCGAACACACCTGCGGCCAGCGGCGCCAGCTGAATGGTCAGCAGGGTTTGCGCGTCCGCGCTGCCCGGAGTGACCGTGGGCGGATTGAAGCTGGCCGTCGCCCCGGGCGGCAGTCCCGTGGCGGACATGGTTACCACGTTGTCGAAAGCACCGCCCACGGGAGGCACGGTGATATTGATGTTGACGGACCCGCCCTCCGCGACTGTGACCGGCGCTGGCGGAGCCGTCACCGTGTACGTGGTGTTCACCGTTTCGATCAGAGCCGAGGACGTGGAAGCTGCAGATCCCGCATTCCCGGAATAAACCGCCGTGATGCTCAGCGCACCCGTGGGGAGGGTGGTGAAAGTGAGTGTCGCGACTCCCGAGGAGTTGACCGTCTCGGTGCCGAGAAGAGTGGTCCCATTGTAGAAACTGACCGTCCCGCTTGGCATGCCCGTTGGCGCCGGACTTATGGTTGCCGTGAAGGTTACGGTCGCGCCCGAGGCGGACGGATTCGGAGAAGCCGTCAGCGTTGTCGTGGTGGTGGTGCTCGTCAGGGCGGTGATCGTCTCCGTCACCGCGCTCGATGTCGAAGTCGCAAAACCGGCATTGCCGGAATACACCGCCGTGAGGCTGTCCGCTCCGGCGGGCAGAGTGGCAGTGGAGAACGTAGCCACCCCGGACGAGTTCACATTGCCACTGCTAAGAAGCGTCGCGCCGTTATAAAAGCTGACCGTTCCCAGAGTAGAGCCGGTGGGCGCGGGAGAAACCGTAGCGGTGAGCGTCACGGACTGCCCTGCGGTGGCAGGATTCGGAGCCCCCGTCAGCGCCGTCGTGGTGCTCGTCAGCGCTGTGATCGTTTCCGTGATTGCACTCGATGTCGAAGTCGCAAAAGCGGCGTTGCCGGAATACACCGCCGTGAGGCTGTCCGCTCCCGCGGGTAGAGCCGCGGTCGAGAACGTAGCCACCCCGGAAGAGTTTACATTGCCACTGCCGAGAAGCGTTCCCCCGTAGTAAAAGCTCACTGTTCCCAGAGGCGAGCCGGTCGGGGCGGGAGAGACCGCAGCGGTGAGCGTAACGGACTGCCCCGTAGCGGCGGGATTCGGCGATGCCGCGAGCGTGACACTGGTCGGCGTAATCATACCGGTACCGCTGACTGCGACGCTTTCGGTCGCATTGCTCACATTGAGATTGTTGTCGGTGACTACGATGCTGGAGCTGAGATTACCCGTTGACTGCGGCGTGAACTCGACCGATACATCGCAGACCGTCCCTGCATCGAGCGATGTGCTCATGGCGCACAAGTTGGTGTCCCCAGTATCTTCGGAGAAGTTTGCCGTATAGGTCGGATTGGCGGCGAAGACCAGGGGCAGGTCGCCGATGTTGGTCACGGTTGCCGTCTGCGGGCTGCTGGCCGATCCCACGTTGGTATTCGGAAATGTGAGGGTGGCGCCCGCGACGTTCACTTTCACAATATGGTTTGCGCTGAAGTCTGGGATGAAGACGTTGCCGGAGGCATCGACGGTGACCCCATAGTCAGTGAGGAGGGACTGGCCCGGCATTTGCACCACCGAGGCCACCCCCGCCGTGGTGATTTCCACGATGCGTCTGTTTCCCGCGTCGGCGATGTAGAGGTTGCCGAAGGCGTCCACCGCCAATCCTTGGGGAGAGCTTAGAGGCGGAGTGATGCCCGCGGGAACCACCAGCGAAGCCGCTCCCGCTGCCGTGACCTTCACGACGCGATTGCCGATGGAATCGGGAATGTAGACCGTCCCCGCCGCGTCCACCGCAACTCCCAGCACGCTGTCACCGGCAAACGTAAAACTACCAGTACCCAGCACGGATCCCGCCCCGGAAGGCGTCACCTTTACGATGCGGCCCCCTCCGTAATCGGAAATGTAGAGATTGCCCGCCGCATCGATGGCTAGCGCCCCGGTTATGTTCAAGGCCGGGCTCAGCCCAGTGATGTTCAACACCGAAACAACCCCTCCCGCCGTAACCTCCACGATGCGGGTGTTGTAGTGATCCGAAATGTAGAGATTGCCCGCTCCATCCAATGCCACACCTATGGCTCCAGCCAAGGTGAATCCGCCGGTGCTCACCACCGTCGCGTTGCCGCCGCCAGCGGGTATTCTCACCACATTGCCGGCGGCGCTTCCGTAATTCGCAACGTACATGTTGCCGGCCCCGTCGAAGGCAATCTGAAAGGGCGCGCTCAGGGTCGCTCCGGTCGTGCTGACCAGAGTGGCCGTCCCCGGGGACAACGCCGCCAAGGGGGCGTCGCCGGTGGCGTATATAGGAACGCTAATAAATGGGACGGGTGTGCTCGCGTTGTTAAAGAGCACCACCTCGCCCCGGCGCAACCCTGCGGCGGTCGGCAGGAATTGTACGACCACGTTGCAGGGTGTATTCGTTGTCCCCGATATGCAGGTGGTCCCGGCGGAAACGACGGTGAAGTCGAGGCCCGCCGTGCCCTGGGTAAGGGCTTGCACGCTACCGAGGGTTGTGCCCTGTGCGATGGTGAACGGCAATGTCAGCGTCGTGCCAGATACGGCTCCGGCCGGCAGATGTCCAAAACCGACGGTCGTGGGCTGCGCCTCCACAATGCGGGCGTTGTTGTTATCGGCAATATAGACGGCCCCGAAGGGAGTTACCGCTACGCCTCTCGGCGTGTTAAGTGTGTCACTCCCCAGGCCGAGCACCGCGCTCACGCCCGCGGGGGTGACGGTCACAATGCGATTGTTGCCGCTGTCAGCTATGTAGAGCTTGCCCAATCCGTCCAGGGCTACGGCGTAGGGGCCGCTCAGAGGCGGGTCCAGATCGCTGATGGTGAGCACTGTTCCCGCCCCCGTTCCCTCGACGGGCGTCGTCACCTTCACAATGCGGTTGTTAAGGGCGTCGGCGATATAGAGATTGCCCGACAGGTCGACTGCCACGCCCCGGGGCGTGTTCAGCGCCGTGCCCAGGCCGGTAATGACCAGCACCGCTCCCGCGCCGCCCGCAGGCACCTCCACAATGTGGTTACTGGTGCTGTCCGCAATATAGAGGTCGCCCGCTGCGTCCAGCGCCAGTCCAACCGGATCGCTCAGGGTGCCTGTGTTCACCACCGAGGCCACGCCGCCCGCAGAAAGCTCAACCACTCGGAGGTTGACGGGGTCAGAGACATAGAGATTCCCCGATCCGTCCACCGCGACCCCCGTGGGAAAAGACAGAGCTGGGCTCAGTCCGGGAAAGGCCAACACCGAAGCCACCCCGGCGTCGTTTACCTCAACCACCCGGCTGTTGTAGGGGTCCGCGATGTAGACGTTGCCCAGGCTGTCCACGGCTACATCCTGGGTCTCGCCAAGCGTGATCCCGGGGGTCGGCAGCGTGGTCACTACACCCAGAAACGCAGTCGGGTAACCACCCGCCCACGAGGCTGCCGGAAGCAGCAGCACCGGCACCGCATAGCGCAGAAGCCGTCTACCGCGCCCCATGCTCTGCCGCCAATCCGTCCCCGTTATCTTCACCATCAGAAGCAGAACTGGAAGAAGAGCGGAAACGATGCCCGCCGCGGCCAGCGGCGCAGAGGCCAGATGAGAAAAAGAGCAGACACACGCGACGAACAGCAGGCTCACAATAGCGGTTGTTGCCTTGGGCATAATTGCCTTGAACATGGTTGCTTCGACCTCGAAATCCAATCGGAAGATTTTTTGCTGGCTGAGCGCGCTCTTAGAAACGCCGCTCACTCGGGAGGGAAATGTGCAAATGGATTGCCAGCGGTTACGTTGGTTTGAGAATTTAGCGCAGGCTGTGATTCACGAAAGGTCGTATGGCTTCTGAGGGCGACACAAATTCCGCCGGTGGACGTGACAACAGGTGCGCAGTGCGGGTTTGCGGGCCTTCGACGCGCCGCCAACGTATTCTGCCCGCACTCCCTAATTGCTAAATGCAGGAACGGCATCGGCAGCGCAATCGCTCCCGAGGAACGAGCACGAGGCAGGGCTTGTCAGAAAAGCCCAGAAAAGGGAAAAAGGCACGGACGCGTGGCCCGGTCTGGGAAGCTTCAACTGGCTGCGGCGCGAAGTCCTCGATTGCGAAGGCTAGGATCTCTTTCGGGCGACTCGGTCTGCACTATCGTTTTCGCCAGCCGCAGCGGGCTCAGCCGGGAAACGTGATCTATTGGACGATTCCAGAAAACTGGAAACCTGCTTCTCTCCACGGTGCTAAACTTTCCCTATGCCTGAACGACGTTCCCGCACCCTGCTCTGGATTCTGATTGGCGGAGGAGCATTCTTCCTCTTCGTGCTGGCCGTGTTTTCGTTGGTTTACTTGACGCTGCACGCGGGGGGCAATGAATCCTCGTTCGGCGGCTTTGGCGACCGCATCGGCGTGGTCGACCTCGACGGCGTCATTCTCTCGCCGCAGCCGGTGGTGGGCGAACTCAAGAAGTTTGCCGATGACTCGTCCATCAAGGCCATCATCCTGCACGTGAATTCGCCCGGGGGCGGCGTGGCTGCGTCGGAGGAGATATACCGCGAGGTCAAACGCATTCACGACGAAAAAAAGAAGCGCATCGTGGTTTCGATTGAGACTGTGGGCGCAAGCGGCGCCTACTATGTGGCGTCGGCGTCGAACAAGATTTATGCCAACAGCGGCAGCGTGGTGGGATCGATCGGCGTAATCGCGGAGTGGGTGAACTATGGCGAATTGATGAAATGGGCCAAGCTGAAGAGCGTGGTGTTCAAGACAGGCGAGTTTAAGGATACGGGCGATCCGGCGCGCGACCTGACTCCGGCGGAGCAGGCTTATATGCAATCGCTGATTGACAACATGTTTGGGCAGTTTGTGCAGGCCGTAGCCGATGGCCGCGGCATGAAGTTCGACGATGTGAAAGCGATCGCCACCGGCAGGGTCTGGACCGGCAAGCAGGCCCTCGACATGAAGCTGATCGACGACGTCGGAGACTTCGAGGCGGTAGTGAAAGAAACGGCGAAGTCGGTCAATATCTCAGGCGAGCCGACGCTGGTGCATCCGGAGAAAGACCGCAAGACGCTGCTGGATCTGATGACCGGAGACATTTCGCAGTATGTACCCGATGTGACGAAGATGATGGAGCAGCATGTTGGGTTTTATTATTTGTGGAAGTAAAAGCAGGTCGCAGGTGTTAGGTCCTGGGTCCACAGGCCGACCCCGTCACAATACAGGCCCCGCAATGACTTGGGCCTAAGACCTGATGCCTAAGGCCTAAGACCCGACTCTCTCCCGCGACTTGCATACAACCCCTGAAATTTGAGAAGGTTATGAAGGTTGCCCTAGCTAGGGCTGAGGTTTCGCTGCCATCCGGCGATTTCTCACCTCCATGCGGGCCGGGAGCGAAGAACCCTATGACGAAAGCCGATCTGATCGATGAAGTCTCGCGTTTGGCGGAGCTTACGCGCAAAGACAGCGAAGTGATCGTGGAAACGATCTTTGACAGCGTGGTGCGTTCCCTGCGCGCGGGCGACAAAATCGAGATCCGCGGTTTCGGCAGCTTCCGCACCCGCCAGCGCAAACCGCGCACGGGACGTAATCCAAAGACCGGAGAAAAGGTCGAGGTGCCGGCCAAGAAGATTCCGTTCTTCAAGCCTAGTAAGGAGTTGAAGGATCTGGTGAATGAGGGGATTGTGGATGCGGCGGCGGCACCTCCCGTAGCCTAGAAAAGTCAGAAGTCAAAAGTCAAAATGCAGAAGTAAGAACGAATTCGCTTACTTCTGCATTTTGACTTTTGACTTCTGACTCTATGCCTTAGCTTCTGATTCCCACCACTCCCATCATTCGGCCCGTTTTTCCCTTCTCGGCGCGATAGGAGAACAGCAGGTCTGGGTGGCAGTTGGTGCAGAGGGGCGAGGCTTCGATGCTCCTGGGCAAAACTCCAGCAGCCGACAGTTGTTGACGATTGGCTTCCACCAGGTCGAGATAGATCTTCTTCGGCAGTTCGCTATGGCCAGGGGCGCGCGCTGTGAGGAACAGCATGGGATATTTTTCGCGGACCTCATCGAACTCTTCGACTTCTCGGAACAGGTTCGCGGCGTATGCGAACTGGGACTCGAACTGGTCGCGGACTTCTTCTCCCACTTCGTAACAGCAACCGTGAATTCCGGGCCCGATTGCGGCTTTCAGATCGCGGGCCCGGCTGCCGAAGTGGAGGCGCATCTCGCCCACACCTTTCTCCACGATGCGCTTGACCGTGCCTCGCCAGCCAGCGTGAAACACGCCCACGGCGCGGCGTTTCGGATCGACCAAAATGACGGGGAGGCAATCGGCGGTCTGGCTCGCCAGCAACAAGCCGGGAGTGGCAGTGATCAGGCCATCGCCTACGAGCTGCGATTTTGGAGGTGAATCGATGAAGCGGATGATATCGGAGTGGACTTGGCGAAGGGTGATCAAGGGCCAGAGGTTCGAACCTTTGCCCGATTTAACCTTCGCACCGAGTTTCGTGAGCAGCGCGGCGCGATTGCGTTCGACTGCGGCTTTGGAATCATGTTGGGTAAATCCCAGGTTGAGCGCGTTTTTACCATAGACTCGAGAAAACCCACCGAGGCGGGTAGAGAAACCGTGAACAAGCCAGGGTATTCCGCCTAAATGTCGGGCAGAGACGATATTCAGTTCGGTTTTTTTGGCAAGCGGCTTGGCCACTTGCCCATGTTACTCGAAGGCTGCGCAGTCGTGGAGGCGAGGAATTCCTGCGATTCAAATCTTCACTGCTCAAGACGCGGTTGGTTTTCTCCTGGTTGGATTCGCAGATAAGGCACAGGCAGTGAACATGGCGCTGAGATCGCGATAGCTCACGGCTTCATCGGCAAACGTAAACGTCCCGTGCTCTTGCATTTCCTGTCCGGCACGAAGAAATGCGCCGAGAGCAGCGCGAGAAAGCGCACTGCCGACGCTGATGCGTTTGACTCCAATGGCAGAGAGTTCGGCCAGGCTCAACTGAACACCTTGCAAGCCCATCACAACGTTTACCGGGCGGTCCAGGGATTTCACTACGGCGGCGATATCATCTTTTGTGGTAAGGCCGGGAGCGTAGAGTACGTCGGCACCGGCCATTTGATATGCCTGCAAGCGCGCGATCGTATCTTTCAAGTCAGGCAGACCAGCCAGGTAATTTTCAGCGCGTGCGGTCAGGATGAAGGGAAAAGGAAACGCGCGCGCCACCTCGGCTGCGGCGCGAACGCGCTCGACCGCATAGGCGTGCTCATAGATGGGATGGCCGGGCTGGCGGGACATGTCTTCGATGGAGCCACCCACCGCTCCGGCCGCTGCCGCAAGCCAGATGGTTTGCGCGACGATCTCCGGGGCGTCGCCAAAGCCGTTTTCGAGATCGGCGCTGACAGGAAGGTCAGTGGCTGAGGCGATGGCAGAGATGTGGGCCATCATTTCCTCGCGATCAATCGTGTTGTCCCGCTGGCCGGCAGAAAAGGCGTATCCGGCACTGGTGGTGGCCAGCGCCTCAAATCCAAGATGCGCCAGCAGGCGAGCGGTGCCGACGTCCCAGGGATTAGGAATAATGAAGGCGCGATCGCTGTGGTGCAACTCGCGAAACACCTGCGCTTTTTCGGCTTGCGTGGGCATGGAAATTTACACCACCCCAGTCAGCGTGGAAGCCAAGCCAAACGTTCCTTCCACGACTTCCACGAAGTTTCTCTCTTCGCGGAGGATCATACGCTTGCTGTCGGCCATAGCAAAGTTTTCACACGCTTCCGGATCGGCCCGCAAACGCGCCCGGTAAGCTTCGTAGGACGAGAGACTGTCGAAGGCAATCAATCCCCACGCCACATCGTTGGTGCCTTCATGGGGAAGAAAATATCCGACAAGGTGCCCGCCGCAACGGGGAATGATGCGTCCCCAATTCTCGGCGTATTGCTTGAAGGCGTCCCGCTGAAAGGGATCGATCTGATAGCGAATGACGCAGGTGACCGTCATCTACAGGCTCCTTGATGAGTAGTCTGGAAATTCTTGGTGCGATGATGCATGTTCAGAAGTTTGGCGGTTGATCAACAGGAACACTTCGTTTACGATCAAACTATGGATGTCCATCGTCATAACGATGATGCAGTCTCAAGAATTGCGGCGGCGATCGGCGAACCGGCGCGAGCACGCATGCTTTACTGCCTGATGGATGGCCATGCGCGAACCAGCACGGAGCTTTCCGTGGTGGCGAAGGTGAGCCCCTCGACCGCGAGCGTACATCTGAGTCGGCTGAAGATGGCCCAGCTGGTTAGAGTACTGGTTCAGGGAAAGCATCGCTTTTATGGTCTGGAAGGGCCGAATGTTGCGAACGCGCTGGAGGGGTTGAGCGTGCTGGCGGGAGGCGCGTGCGACAAGTTCGCGCCCAGCACGCCTAACCGACTGCGTGCGGCCCGGACTTGCTATGACCACTTGGCGGGTGCGATGGGTGTATCGCTGCACGACCGCTTTCATGCGCTCGGGTGGTTGTCAGGCGACTCGGATGGCGGCGACTACCACATCAGCGCAATGGGGGCGAAGGCGTTTGCGGCACTGGGCATCGATATCGAAGCAACTCGCAAGCTGCGCCGGCGGTTGGCGTTCGCATGTCTGGATTGGAGCGAGCGCCGGCCGCATGTGGGAGGAGCGCTAGGTGCGGCTCTGCTGAAAAGCGCGCTGAAAAGAAGGTGGGTCGCGCAGGAGCTGGATAGCCGGGCGTTAAGCATCACCACCCTGGGGCGGCGCGAAATTCTGGCTCGATTTGGAATTGATCTTCTCCGGATGGATCTTGAGGCGCAGTCTGCGCGAGGAGTTGGGTCCAACAAAGGACTGAGCTAGGACTGATGATTCGCCTTCGCGTGAACCAGCGACGCTGCCCAGCGTTGCCGAATGCCAGCTAGAAATTTTTTCTTATCCTCGCGCATGAGGCGGACGAGTGCTTGATTGCCGGTTTCCTCGTGCGCGGCGGCCCACAGCACCATTTCCGTGAGCACTGGCGCCAGATCGATCCCTTTCTCAGTCAGTAGGTAAATCACCTTGCGTCCGTCCGATGCGTCCGGTTCCTTGGTGATGATTCCGTAAGCGGTCAGCTTCCGCAGGCGATCCGCCAAAATGTTTGTCGCAATCCCTTCATAACACTCCAGGAATGTCTTGTAGGTGCGCGCCCCCTGCAGCATCATGTCGCGAATAATCAGCAGCGACCAGCGGTCGCCCAACATTTCGACCGAAGCATTCAGCGGGCAACCCGACCGACGCTTGGGAGATGTTATGTTTCGCGGCATCTTTGATCCATCATAAATTATTACTTGCAATTCGCAAGTTAAATATGGATACTGTTCGCTGCGCCACTGAGCCTTAGATAAACGGCAGAGATACTGACTGAGAAGGCAAAGGACACGAACATGAAGGTTATGGGATGGACGAAAACGGCTTTTACGGCCCTCCTGGCGGCCACTGTCCTATCCAGCAGTGCGGCAGTTCGAGACAACCCAAAGGAACCCACGAAGGAAGTGCGCTTAGTAGACGCCTCCACGCCGCGCGAGCGGCAGATCGAACTGGCCTTGAGCGCGGCCCCAACCGAGGTATCGAGTAAGGCCACCATTTATATTTTGGGGGGCAAAGGCTATGAGAAAATTCGCGATGGCACCAACGGCTTCAGTTGTTTGACTGAGCGGTCTTTTGTAGGAACAACGCAGGCTTCGTCAGCGCCGGCGTGTTTTGACGCCGAAGGTAGTCGAACTCTTGTGCTTACTTACCTGCGGAGAGAAGAACTGCGGGCACAGGGCAAGTCAGAGGCAGAGATCAAGGCTGACATCGCGAAGGGATATAAGGACGGCCGCTTCAAAGTGCCCGGGCCCGGTTTCCTTTACATGATGTCGAACGAAAACTATGTCTATGATTCCCAATCCAAGGAAAGCGGTTTCGTGCCCCCGCACTTGATGTTCTATGCCCCCTATAAGACCGCGAAAGATGTGGGATACGAATCGATATCTCCCACGATGGTACCGTATCTGACGCAGCCCGGAGATCCGGAAGGATTGATTGTCGTGGCAGCGAAAAAGCCGCCCCAGGATAGCTCCTCTGGCGATTCCCATAAGCACTGAGGGAGGGCTTGGGTGGAGATGACGCTCGCAATTAGAAACGTCTCGCTTTTTGTCGTGCTAAGCGTGGCATGGCAAGCGCAAGCGGGAGACACCAAGGCGCCGTATTTGAGCATGGCTCCGCTGGAGCAGTACTTGATGCCTGATCGGAACGCCGAGATAACCTTGGCGCAGAGTGCGGCGCCGGAGTCGATCTCACGCGACGCGGAAGTCTTAGTCCTTGGAAAGCATGGATACGAAACTGCGGTGAAAGGCAAGAACGGTTTCGTGTGTGTGGTGGAGCGCTCATGGATGGCCCCCTTCGACGACCCGGAATTTTTGAATCCCGATCAGCGGCTTCCGCTTTGCCTCAACCCGCCGGCAGCACGATCGCACCTGCCGCTCACTTTCAAAATGACAGAGTTGGCATTGGCTGGATTGTCCAAAACTCAGATGTTCAACAGTATCAAGGCCTCATTCGAGAAGAAGGAACTGCCGCTGCCGGAAGCGGGTGCGCTTTGCTACATGATGTCGAAGCAACAGTACTTTGGCCGCAAGTACGGGAACGCGGATCCGCACCTGATGTTTTGGTTTCCCAAAACAGACGATATGTTTTGGGGCGCAGGTCTCCCTGGCTCCCCGGTATACGTACATCAATATTCTCCGGAGCCGATCACAGAGTTCATCATTTCGGTGTCTAAGTGGTCGGACGGAACGCCCGCACCCAAGGAGTGAGGCGCGAAGCCAAGACGGGCGAGGTCCAGGCGTAAGACTGTCGAACTTTTCAGGAGAAATCAATGAAGCGGGACGGTCAAAACAATTGTGCTGACAGGAAGAATTCGATTGAAAACTTCCGGAGACGAAGGTATTGGTGTAAGGAGTTGTTTTACTGTTACCAGCGAGCTTAAAAAATATTCCATGCAGAGGTTGTGATGAGCACTGTAAGAGTTTTGGTAGGCACACGCAAAGGCGCGTTTGTTCTGACGGCGGACGGCAAGCGTGAGAAATGGGACGTCAGCGGGCCGCATTTTGCCGGCTGGGAAATGTATCACGTCAAGGGATCGCCGGCGGATCCGAACCGGCTGTATGCGTCGCAATCCAGCGGCTGGTTTGGGCAGATTATTCAGCGCTCCGATGACGGCGGCACTACGTGGCACCAGCCGGGAACGCCGCCCGGCGAAGCGCCTGCGCCGGGTCCACCGACGGCTGCGAGCAACAAGTTCGTCTACGATACGTCGGACGAAAGCGGCAGGCCGCTGACGACGCACCAGTTTTATGACGGCACGCAGCATCCGTGGGAGTTCAAGCGGGTGTGGCATCTGGAGCCGTCGCTGAACGATCCCGATACTGTCTACGCGGGGGTGGAGGACGCGGCGCTGTTCCGCTCGAGCGATGGCGGACAGAACTGGAAGGAATTATCGGGACTGCGCGGGCATGGCACGGGTCCCCAGTGGCAGCCGGGAGCGGGAGGGATGTGCCTGCATACGATCATCCTGGACCCCAGCAATCCGGAGCGAATTTATATTGCGATTTCGGCGGCAGGGGCGTTTCGAACCGACGACGGCGGCAATACCTGGAAGCCGATCAACCGCGGACTCTATTCCAAGTACATTCCTGAACCAACCGCGGAGGTGGGGCACTGTGTACACCACATCGCAATGAATCCCGCGCGCCCCGGGGTATTGTTCATGCAGAAGCATTGGGACGTGATGCGAAGCAACGATGCCGGTGACTCCTGGCAAAAAATCAGCGGGAACCTGCCGACGGACTTTGGATTTGTGATCGACATTCACGCGCACGAACCGGAGACCGTTTACGTGGTGCCGATCAAGAGCGACTCGGAGCATTTTGTTCCCGATGGCAAACTGCGCGTCTTCCGCAGCCGCACGGGCGGGAACGAGTGGGAACCATTGAGCAAAGGCCTGCCGCAGAGCAACTGCTACGTCAACGTGCTGCGCGACGCCATGGCGGTGGATTCGCTGGATAAGTGCGGAGTTTATTTCGGCACCAGCGGCGGGCAGGTTTACTGTTCGGCTGACGCTGGGGATAGTTGGTCGCCGATTGTAAGGGATTTACCGGCGGTGCTGAGTGTGGAGGTGCAGACGCTGGCGTGATCCACAGGGTCACGCGCTGTCATGAGCTTGAAGCAGATTCAGAATTCTTTCTACCATGCCGACCGATGGGCGCAACCCGATTCAGACCCTCTTTACGTTCCTGATCACGTTGCAGTTTGTCGTGATCGTTTTACATGACTTGGTCGATATTCCCGGCTGGACTCAAGGGAGCCAGGTCGAGTCGATCGTTGGACGAGGCAAGTTGTGGATGGCGACACTGGTGAATGCCATCTTCCCAGGCGTGGCTGTCGCGTTTGCTGTCCGCTTCTGGGACAAACCTAAACCTAAGTTCGCATCCGATTACTGGCTCCTCTACTGCGCCGTGACCTTGGCGTCGGCGATCGTGATGTGGTACATCCCTTACCTCTTCGGCGCCACGGATAAGCGGAAGCGAGAGTTCCTGCAAATGTATGCAAATACCCGGCAACTGCTTCCGCCGCGCGGCGACAATCCGCGGCCCAACCTGCTGCATATCTGCTTTCATATCTTGTTTGTAATAAACTTGTCCCTCGCTTTGGCCCCGCGATTCGGAAATACCTGAAGGTCATGACATGATCCGAGTCATCCTCCCACACCATCTCCGAACACTATCCCACACCGGCGCTGAGGTGACGCTCGAAGTCGAAGGCCCAGCCACGCTGCGTTCGGTGCTGGACGCGCTTGAGGCCCGCTATCCCATGCTGCGGGGAACGATCCGCGACCATGGGACGCAGGAGCGCCGGGCATTTTTGCGATTCTTCGCTTGCGAGGAAGATCTGTCGCACGAATCGCCGGATGCGCTGCTGCCTGGGGCGGTCGCGTCGGGAGCGGAGCCGCTGCTGATTATTGGGGCGATTGCTGGCGGGTAAGGCTAGCCAAACTTCACTCGAAGAATTCTGGAATCGGGTGTGTAGCGCGGTTTGGCTTACACGTTGGGCCGGTTGAGCGGGAGATCCTTCGCTACGCCTGAAATACGGCTCCGCTCAGGATGACAATGTCGTAAAAAAGCCAAATTGCACTTCTCCCAAGAATCGCCATTTGCCCCGCCGCGCTCCGTCCGCTATAGTTTTGCTATGTTTGGAGATTTTACCGCCACCGACCGCTGGACCAAGCAGCAGGTACACTGCGTGTATCAGGCGTTGATCGTTGCCATTGCAACACGTCATGCCGATGCGGTCGACGTTAAGTTTCTGGTCGATGGAAAAACGGTCTGGGTGGCCTTGCCTCATCCCGCGTGGGTTGAGTACAAGAAGCGCACGGGCAAGGCGATCACGGATTCCCTGGCCGTGGAAATTGCCGGGCACTACCTGCAAGCCGCGCTCGCGGCCGGCGAAGGGTTGGGCCGCGAGATGTACTCGCTCACGGTCGAGGAGACCCTGGCTCATCTGGAGGCCGTGGTCTCCGCAATGCAAGCGCCCGTGACGGTCTAGCAAATCTCCGCAGCAGTTTCGTCCGCTTCATTTCACTGAAGCGACCGCCTTTGTGCAAGTCACAGACAGCGGTAGTTGTTGTCTGGTACTTCCACTCGCTGCCGACACGCTGGCGGAGTAGGTTCCGGCCTTGACGCTGGTGGCCGCACTTATTTTAAGAGTGCTCGATCCCGATCCGGGCGCGGACAACGTCGCTGGCGTGAAGGCGGCGGAAACTCCCGTGGGCAATCCGGTTACGGAAAAGGCGACGGCCGCGTTGAAGCCGCCGCTGACCGTCACCGTTAGAGTGACGCTGTTGTTCGATCCATCTTTAACGGTGAGAGAACTGGCCGAAGCAGCCGCGTGAAATGCGGGCGTGGCCGTGGCGTCGCTCCAGTGGCTGACTAAGATGGTGGCGTCGATGGAGCCGAGGCCGGTGGCTTGATCGTATCCGGTTGTGGCGTTGTGGCCGGTTTGTCCGGGGACGCTGTTGTTGCCACTGGTGATGTCGTGAAAAACCGACGCTCCGCCCGCCCGCTGCTTCGTCGCCAGCGAGTAGAACGAAGTGTTGGCGTTGCCCTGGCGCGCGGCTGAGTTCTGGACGACCAATGCCATCGTTCCGGCGAATGACGGGGCGGCGGCAGAGGTTCCACCCACCACGTAGAGGCCGCCGCTCTGGTAAATGAGATAGCCGTCGTGTCCGGCGGCGCTGAGAGAAACGTCCGGAACGTCGCGTTTGCCGTCGGCGGGAACTCCGGTTCCGGCTTGCCAGGAAGGCTTGGCATAGATGGTGCTCTTGCCTCCCCCGGTCGCCCACAAGCCGCCCGAACTGCTTTCGTTCCATGCAACTTCTGGAATGTAGCTTACGGCCGAGGACTGCGTGCCCGAAGCGTTCGACGAGAGCCAATAGAGCGAAGGATGCGCAGTATCGTTGAACTCGGTGCCGCCGACGCACACGCTGTACGGCGAGGAGCAGAGGCCGTTGACGCCGATTCCATGAGTGGCGCGGGAGGAAGATGCGGAGTCGCATCCGGCTGCGCCGCTGTCACCCGCCGACACGAAGACTGTGATCCCTTGTGCAGCCGCCTGTTGCCACAGACTGTTGATGAAACTGTTTCCCGAAGAGCCGAGCGCGGGCTCGCACAGTCCGAAACTCATGCTCATGACGGGCGCGAGATTGTGGCTCACGATGTACTGCGCGGAGAGATACGTGCCGTCGCTGGAATTGGTGGATTTTGAAACCACAAATTTGATGGTGGCATTCTTTGCTACCGCGCCGGACCACTCGACATCGAGATCGGCTTCGGTTTCTTCGCCAGAACTCCAAATTCCGGGATCGCTTCCGTTGACGATGATCTGCGGGTCGTTGGCGGGAAGGCCGAACGAGGTGCGGAACTGGCGCACGTCTGCGATGTTGATGTTGGAGCGTGCCACGATGGCGACCGACTGTCCGCTGCCGGTGATGGCTTGCTGATAGAGCGGGGTGAGATCGTAGATAGTGGCAAAATCGGCGGGGGCGAGGTAGTAGGAGCCGCCGCTGGTGAAGGCGGGGATTGGGATACGGGCTCCATTGTTCATCGGGGTGCTGCGGAAATCATGCAGGGAAACAACTCCTCCTACGACTCCGGCAAAGGCCGCGGGGATCTGAGGATCGCTGGAGTTGGCGTGGTGCACTTCGCCGCCGATTTTGTAAGTGTGAATTTGAGTGTGGAAGGCGGACTCGACTTGCGCCGCAGTGCCGCTGAAGACGATGGAACGGCGGCCGGCCGTAACTTCTTCCACTTCCATGCCGTGGCTTTGCAGCCATGCGGTAACTTGCCCGGCGTCGGCTTCGGAGACTCCGAAGCGGTCGCCATATTGTTCTGGAGTGAGCCACTGGTGAAAGTAAGGGGACTCGGGATTATGTTGCGCGTCGAGCAACTGATCGAGCGCATCCTGCTGCGTGGCATCGGGCAGCAAGGTTAGCAGCATGTGCTCCATTTGATACTCTGCGGCGACCTTGCCGGCATCATATTGAGAAATAGCCAGGGGATGGCGGTTGCCAGTGAGAGTGATGCGTTGCTCATCGTCAACGAAGCCGGTGATGCGGTCTTGCGGCTGAACGAAGAGCGGGTTGGCGGGACTTGCTTGAGAAGGATCGGCTGGAGGCTGGGCGCGAGCGGGTAGGTCCTGAGAAAGCAATGTTAAGAAGATTGTTAGGAATAAGGCTGAAAACGAGCGACGGCGTGCTGCAGTTACGAAGAACAGAAGCATTCGACCTCCGAGGCGATTTTTCGGCTCTAATCGTTTCATCGGCCGGGAAGAGGACACACTTGAGGGATCGGCCCAACGTTCTAAGTAACGGGAGTAACAGGCGGGAGGAACCGGAGGGTTAGCAGCCCCAGGATCACTCAGGGAGCTTTTTCACCGAACACTTCTGCGCTGAAAGCCAGGATGGAGGCGCCTTTTTGCCATGCGTCGGGAGGGAGTCCGGCTTTGTGGCAGGTTTGTTCAAGGAAAGTCTCGCGATCCCATTGATGCTCGACGGCGACCTGAGGTAGCAGCAGGCCGCGGCAGCTATGCTGGCTGACGAGGAGACCGTGGCGTCCGATTTCGATAGCCTGCGGGAGGATGGGTTGCGGAGGCGTCAGGATGCTTAACTCGATCTCGAGATGAGGAGCTTCGTCTTTGGTAATAGGAGAAAATCGATTGTCGTCGAAGGCAGCGGCGCAGGCGGTCTCGGCCACGGCGCGGTAGAGCGAAGAGGTGGGAAGAACATAGCCGACACAGCCGCGCAGTTTGCCATGCAGATAGAGCGAAGTGAACGCGCCGCGAGGCTGGTCAAGATGCGGAGTGGGCGATTCGAGAGGGATCGAACGACCTTCGAGCGCGGAAGAAATGGAATCGTGAGCCAGACGCAGCAGCAGCATGCGTTCTTCCGGAGAAAATTCTTCGGCGGTGGGTGAGGACGCGACTGCCGACGGCGAATTATGTGGTGGGAGCGGCATCTGGAGCCGGTTGCGGTTTGCGGCGGCGGCTCAGAATGAACGCGCGGCGGCGGCGCTTGGAAGCCTGGCGGTCGATCTTCGACCAGAAGGCGGCGAAATAATCAACGCCAGAAATGAGAGACACGCAGACCACGAACCAGATCGAAACATAAGCGATCCAGTGCACGGGCAGAAAAACATTTCCGTAAACCGGCCATTCCTTCCAGCGATGATCGAGAATGACGGCGACCACGGAGACGATCTGCACCACCATCTTGAACTTGCCCAGTTCGCTGGCTTCGATGGTAAAACCGCCGGAGGCGGCAATGGACCGCAGTCCGCTAACCAGAAACTCGCGGCCGATGATGATGACGGCGATCCAGGCGGGAACCAAGCTGGGATTGAATTGTACGAGGGTGACGAAGGCGGCGGCGATGAGAAGTTTGTCGGCCATGGGATCGAGGAGAATACCCATGGTGGTGATTTGTCCGCGCTTGCGGGCGAGGTAGCCGTCGATGCCGTCAGTCATGGAAGCGGCGATGAATATGGCCGAGGCCAGCAACTCTTTGGCGCCGTGATCGCTGCTGAAATGATTGGAAGACAGGATCCAGATCAGCAGAGGGATACTGCAGATGCGCACCAGCGTGATGGAATTAGGCAGGTTCACCGCAGCTCGGGAAGTTTCCGGAAGGGCACCGGAACTCAGTGTTGATTATCCTCCACGGTGCGGGGGAACGCAATCGGGGGAATCCGCGAGGTGATGTCAAGCTGCCTGTGTAAATAGGTTGAGGGTGCGGGTTTTCCATTCCAGGTTGAATCTCTGGAAGATGGAATAGAGGATGCGGTCGACGCTGGCTACATTCACAAAACAAACCATGGGCCGGGTTCTTCGTCGCACTTCGACGAAGCAGCGCTCGATTACATTGGTGGTGCGCAGTTTCTTACGCAGATGCGCGGGGAAAGCGAACACCGAAAGCAGTTCCGGCAGATCGCGCTCCAGCTGGCGCACCATGGGACCGTACCTCCCCCGCCAACGGGCGCGGAAGGCGCGAAAAGCGGCTTCCGCCTGGGCGCGGTTTTGGGCCAGGTAGATGGCTTGCGCGTCCTGTTTCACCGCGTCGAAATCGGCCTTCTTCACCTTCTCTAAAATGTTGCGCATCTTGTGGGCCCAGCAGCGCTGATGCCGCACCCGCGGGTAGACGGTGCGAATGGCCGCGGCCAAACCGGGACAGCCGTCGGTGACGATCAGGCCCAGCTGTTCGCCCTCCAGCCCGCGCCGGTACATATCCTCCAGCAGGCCTTCCCAGTCCGCCTGACTCTCGCCCTGGCTGCGCAAAAAGGCCAGCAGATGGCGGGTGCCGTCGCGCCGCACTCCGTAGGCCACCAGCATCTGCACCCGCTTGCGTCCCGCCGGACGCCGCACCCGCAAGCTCACTCCGTCCAAAAACAGATAGGCGTAGTTGTCTTGCAGCCGCGCTTGGTGGAACTGCCGCACTACCTCGTCCAGATCGCGGGTCAACTTCGACACCGTTTGCGGGCTCACCACTTCTTCGCTCACCGTGGCCACCACCCGCCCCACCTGCCGCGTCGAGAGGCCGCGCAGAAACGCCTCCCGAATCAGCATCGACACATCCTCGGCGCGCCGCTGAAAAGGTTCCAGCCCACGCGGCAGAAAACTCTTCCCCCGGGTGCGCGCTATGCGCAGCCGGATCGTCCCCAACCGGGTCACGAAATCCCGCTCGTAGTAGCCATTACGATAGGGCTGCCGCCGGCTGCTCCGCCGCTGATACACTTCGCGCACCGCATACCGGTCCCGTTCCCGCCGCGAATCCGCTTCCAAACGCTCTTTCCACAGCCGGCTTCGTCTCGCCGTACACATCGCCCCAGAAACTCTCTTTCATCTCCGCCAGAAAATGTTGGTAATGCTCCGTGATTGGGATTATCTTCGCCATGGGTGTAGGTCTCCTTTCGGAACGGCTTTAGCTTGTGAGGCCAAAGCCAACTTACACCCTCTCCCTTTTACACAATCGAATTTACGTCACCCA
>Ga0302221_10000013_pt1 | contig 249817 bp, 227 predicted proteins | sample II_Palsa_E2_1_FD_193517 | JGI IMG/M metagenome (GOLD analysis project Ga0302221, IMG submission 193517) | Peat permafrost microbial communities from Stordalen Mire near Abisko, Sweden - II_Palsa_E2_1 | ecosystem: Environmental > Terrestrial > Soil > Palsa > Peat permafrost | place: Sweden... | reverse complement strand
TTTTCGTTTACGGAACAAGAAATGATCTAAAAATTTCGCATACCCGCGCCTGTTATATTTGGTAGTTTGTCCGATAACGTACTTTTATGTTAAACAGCCCCACAAAAGCTAGCCCTTCGTATTTGTATTATTTTTTTAGCCACGCTTCTATTTGCTTACGCGTTCTTGATTGTTAAGTAAATTTGTAGATGACTGATGAGGAAATATTAGCAGCAGATATAGTGTTAAGCAACTTAATTTTGAACGACCCTATGGAGTGGGGTATAAATTTTTTTAGAGCTTGGTTGGAGGTGGAAAGAGAGAAATATAAAGATGATCGATTTGCTAAATTAATATCTGACACAACAGTTGAGACATACAATAGGGTTCATGGATTTCTTATCACACAAGGATATGTTGGCACGGTGCAATTTAAATTGCCAGTAGAATATTTAACGACAAAGGGTGATAAAGCTAAGAAATTGGGTGGACATCGAGCATACTTAAAATGGGAGAAAAACAACAAGATAAGGAGTGGAATACAATGGTTCATTATTTATATTCTCTTGCCGATAGTTACTATACTAACTTTATGGTTTACCTGCAATCCACCGAAATCCACCGTGCGCAGCAGTCCAAACAATAATCACTCCACAGATAGTATACACGATAGCCATAAAAATAACCATCCATAAAGGAGGCCCTTCAATGAATGTTTTATCATCTTTAAAAACAATAATTTCCTTTCTTTTTCTTTTAGGCATTACCATATATTACCAATAAAAGAGGGTTCAATGAAGGATACCGGCAAGGTCTAAAAGAAGGTATAACCCAAATCCAAGTAGCAACCCCACGACAATAGCACTAAACCCATCGGATTTCCTTTCACTTGACATTGTTTGGTGCGCCTCCTCCGAAAAGAACCCGACAATTGCAATATTTAGGGTCGAATCCTACCGGATTCGTTTTCCCTTTAAAAAATAATACAAATACACCTTCGCTACCCTTACGCTACACAGCCAACGCTCCGTTGCGAAAATGTTCTTAAAAAACTTACATTTTCGCCCCCGATCCCGCTAAGCTGTTTCCCCCTTCGGGTAACATAATATTGTCTTATAAAACGAAGGTCTAATACCCATTGTTGGATACGAAAAAATTTGTTTTTAATTGAATTGGCGGCTTATCAAATTTTTTCGTATCCAACAATGGATGCTTTTTCAAAGGAAGTCGTCTTATAAGAAACTTTTATGTTAAATAGCCGCTTCAAAAGGTCTTGATCTTTTTTTTCGCCTACGCTTCTGTTTGCTGACGCGTGCGGGAATATTAAGTAAATTTATAAATGCACATAAACGAAGAATTATTAGAAAAAATGCCGTTCCCAAGATTTATACAATGGTCAAGGGAAAGCATCCAGTATCTGCATCACAAAAATAAAACAGATTTTGCTTATGATGAGGCTCAGACTTTTTTAAGAATACTAAGTTTAAAATTAGTTCGTGAATATAAATTAACCTGGGATGAATTTAAATCCAACGATAAAACAAGAAATGTTTATTACTGTGAAGATGATCTTAGGTCGTATAAATTAAAATTGTCTGATAAAGGTAAAAAGGAAATAATAGATAGATTTAGAAAAGATATTCATTTAGCTCTTTTATTGGTTGACATTAAAGACGTGCCCAACCATCCCCCCAAAGATTAAAAAATCGAGTTGCTCTTGCGTATCGCACTTATACATCTTGGCAATTATTGTCTTTGATTTTTTACGATTATTTTCAACTAAGCTGAGGGTGTAAAGAACGAATCCCACTTGGAGTTCAATGCAAAAATTACCAAAATTGCGCGAATACAACTTGGTATCACCCCACTGATCTTTGAGGGCAAGGCCATATTTTTCCACATTCAGAATCTATTTCGAGTTTAACGAACGCCTTACGGCGTTTTCCCTTTTAAGAAAAAAAGATCAAGACCTACCTCGCCCGGTCAAATCGTGTTTAAAAACTTACGATTTGACCTCACAAGACCCATAGCTAAATAACATAATATTGAGTTATAAGAGCGAAGGTCTTTTTATCCATCGTTGGGTACTATTAAAAAGGAAGTCGTCTTATAACTAACCATTATGTTAAACAGCGCGCACAGGGCCAGCCCTGCTTCTTGTATTTATTTTTTTTAGCACCGCCGCAATACAGAATACAAGAACAGATTCTGTGCGAGACACTACCCTTTCTCAATAGGTTTTAAGTTTAATCGGCGCGCCGGACGGCGTTTAACCGCGTAAATACTCAAATCTATGAGATACAGGGTACCTAGTGGGCTTGGGTTGCCCTTTGGTTTTGTGATTGGGTGGCTGGTCGTGACGATTGCGCTGGTTTATTTGCTTTGGATTTCTGACCTTCGATATAGGGATTTAAAACAGCAGTGTCAATTTTTACAACCACAAAAGACACAGGTTGAGTTGCAGACTCCTTAACTCCTTTATTCTTAATTAGTTCCACTATAATCGGAGATACTGCCGCCGCGAATGTAGCTGCAATTAGCAACGCGTTTATTAACCATTGATTACGAATGACATTTATCTCCTTTGCTCTGTATTTCCGATATGCCGCATGTCCTCCTAGCTCTTTTGCCAGATTGCCCTTTTCGGTCAGACTAAAAGACATATCAAATTCATGGTCTAGGAAATATCCATTAATAATCATAAAGCCAGTAAGCGTCGGATACCATTCTAACTCGTATTTGGCATAAGCCGCTTAGTCTATTGGAGATATTTGGATGTTTTGTTCCTGCTTTAGATCGCTATGATTAAACTGCCCGAAATCTTGATACTTAGTGAGCAACCAATCGCTATACTTTGCATTTATTTCGTCAATTTTTTCTTGTTCTTCTTTGGTCATACTACCTATAAAGCTATGTAAAAATGGGTGTTTTCGCGGGTAGAAATAACATTCCAGTATTGTACCTTTACTATACAGCTTTTTATGAAAACATTGCTTTTTCTTTCCATCATCGTGATTGCGTTTCTTTTTTCCTGTAAAAAGAGCGCTTCCGGCATAGGTAATAATACCGGTCCTGTCACTGCCAATAGCTGGGGCTTGGTGCAGGTACATGGTTTTGTCGGCCCCAACGACTTTGTAGATACCCCTGCGGCGGATTCGGCGGTGCTATTGATGTTCAGGTCGGACAACACGTATATTTCTCTGCTGAACGGGCAAACTGTGTGTCAGGGGTATTTTTCCGTTGGAGTCGATTCTTTCATGACCGGATGGAGCATTTTGCAGTTGACCGATTTCGAAACTACGGGTCTGCTGTTTTCGTTAAAGGGGTATTATTTAGACGGCAGTGGTCAATTGGTCCTCTCTGATACAAGTCAGATGTTCATGAATATTAGCCACGACACGATAATCTTGTCGCCTGATTATTGGGGCTATGACGCACAACATATTTTTGTTTTCTTGAAGCAATGATTGGGATTATTCACTCCTCAACCCCAATACGGCAAATACAGAATACAAATACAGGTCGCTACCCTTGTTGCTAAACCTCCTTTCTATGGAATTTAAGCAAACGGAATTCAAACTTATCCATTTCAGACACGATGCTGAAATAGTGAAGTTGGTACGAGATTTAGACAATACTGGCGCGCATATAGTAACGGCAGAAGCTCCCACTTTTCAACCAGCGATAAAAAAGGGCAAATATGGTAAATTATGAATAGATGAATACAGTCCATGTGGTAACTTCATTATTAAAACCAAAAAAAACTTTTATTGTGCGTTTATACTAATATATCACAGGTTTTATTGTCATCAAAAATGTGATTTCATAAAACATTGGATGTTTAATTTCACCAATATTTTGGGTAAAAGGGAAAACGGTTTCAAAATTAACATCCATTATTTTGTTAAACCTTATTCCGCCATCGATAACACTGCCAAAAAAAGAAGCTTTTTTGGAATTTCCTGTTGTGTCAGTAAATCCCGTCATTACATAATTGATGCCGCCACCAATATAAAAGCCCACTCTTTTATCATTTTGATTGGAGGAGCCTAAGCCAAAATTGTAATGGACCAAAAGTGGCAATTCAGTAAATAGGTGGACTGTTCCGCCATTGCCATTTCCGACACTATTATTCCCAGAGCTAGTATTTGCCAAGAGAAAAATCGCTGGGATGATTAACCCGCTTCCCGTTTCGTCCTCGATTCCCAATTTAATATTTGTCGATAAAGAAAGTGAAGAGTTACGTGATTCAGAAATATTGCGGCCGAGGTAAAGAGCAAATCCGCCTCCTACGCTTTTTATTGAATTTAAGGATGCGCCAGTATAACCAATTTGAACATTTGTCTGTCCATATAAATTGTTTGATAGGATAGCAAATGCAATCAACAAAGCCTGACTTATTTTTGTCATTTAAAATGCAGGTTTATCAGACAAATTTTGTCGGTTTAAAAAGTTGATTTTACCGAAAGTAACTCACGACGTTGAGGTTTGTTGCTTTGCGGCAATGTATAACTGTCAGCATGCAACGGAAGCCAATTGAAAAATCTGATGTTGAAGATAACAACAAAAGCTGAAAAAAATTCCATCTGCTCGCTATTGAAATGTTATTAAAAAAGTGAGTTGGCAATATAGTTGCAAGTATTCGCTCGGTAATGTGCTTCTCTTTTTCCTGGCTGTTTGCAATACATTGGAAACACTTAGTTGACTGTTCAGGTATCACTCCTTTTTAAACTCCAAAATATCTCCAGGTTGGCAATCCAGGACATTACAAATTGCAGATAGTGTGGTGAAACGAATTGCTTTTGCCTTACCAGTTTTGAGAATGGAGAGATTGGCTAATGTCAGATCTACCCTTTCTGACAATTCATTCAACGACATCTTGCGTTTGGCCATCATGACATCGAGATTTACAATAATCGGCATAGTTTAGACGGTTAATTCGTTTTCGATTTGAAGTTCCACTCCTTTCTTGAATACCTGAGCAAAGACAAATACTATCCCTGCTTGGAAAAGAAAATTCCCTTGGATCGGTTCAACGGGCATACCCGCCACTTGCTTTGCCAACCAGTTCATGTGTCCATATGACAGCATGTCAACCACCCAGGTGAGCAGGAGGAGATAACTGATGGTCTCCAGGTTTTTTGCGACCTGGAAAGTAAACGGATTGGTTGTTTTTATTTTTGAAAGAACTCGTGTAACCAGGAATGCGATATATGATTCAAGCAATACGAATGCCACCATCAGCACGATGGTACCGGTATATTGCCAGAAATCCCATTGCCTTAGGGCATAGAGATTGATTTCTAAATACAGTTTTTTAGCAGCTTCCGGATTTCCAATACTTACACCATAAGAAATAAGGATAGAGCCCGCTTTGACGATATAACCGATGCATGTGAGCCAAGCAAGGAAATTCATGATGCTCAACAGCGTTTTAGTAGTTGATTTCATAATTAATAATTGTTTATTTAATAGAGGTTATGAGTTAATTCAATTTTCCACAGATCCGTATGGAAGCTGATGTCTTGATTTCGGGCTTATTAATATGATTACGTTTCAGAAATAACGCAATCTGGAAATAGATTAGGTCTTTGTCTCCATAAAAATGATTTTCGTGTGAATAATAAAGCAAATATAAATAAATATTTATTGTATATCAATAAATTTGTTACTCTTTTCGATAAATTTCTTTGAATAATGGGAATTGGGTTGCTTGGTAGCTGATTATGAGGAATTTATCTTTTAAACCGGTAGTTCATCTTTCGAAAGAGAGGACCTGGCACACTGATGTAAATCTTTACCTCCCTGTAAATATCAACAGATAAATCCTGGCCGGGGTTTGAAGTAAAACATCAGGGAGCAATTTTATTATTTCGTCACGCTACAATAAATTAAAGATGCTTTTCCAGGAATAAACCTAAATGTGGCGTATCGATATTTCTAACTAGAATTGTACCATTTTTATCAATCAGGAAATTGGAAGGAAATGACTTTATGGATAAAAAATCAGCTTCTTTGCCGTCAAGGTCCAAATATTGATCCCAAGGCAATTTGTACTCTTGTATAACCCTCTTCCATGCGCCTATAGAATCGCGTTTGTCAATAGATACTCCAACAATATTAAATCCACGGCCTTTATTCGATTCATAAATCGTTTTTAGTTGATTAAACTGACTTATACAAGCCGAACAATGGCTAAACCAAAAATCAATGAGTGTATATTTGTAAGGCCCATATGCCAGAGGCAATGATTCTTCGATCTTGTTAAGGTTTCTAAGTAGTAAGTTTGGAAACAATTTACCTACAGCTACAGTCCCTTCGTTACGCAATTTCTCCTCTAACATTTTACATGTAGGCGTTGCTTTAATAGCAGAGGAGAATTTATTGTAAATAGAATCGAAGATTGGGGCATAACCTCCTGACAATTTATTTATTAGCTCCCACATAGCCACATAGGAATCTGGATTCACTTTCACGTAATTCAATAAATGCACATTCCCATCTAATTCATTGTCACCTTTTCGCATAGAGAGATATTTCTTATTTAATTCTTCCATGCTCTTATTTGCAAGCTTTGGAACTTCCCGAAGAGAATCTTTATTGCAGTATATGGTCTGCCCGCAAGGATCAATGAAAAAAATGTCTGAAAGGTATACCAATTGAGTCCCCACATTCAACCCTATTAGAAAAGCATATGGGTATGGAATGGAATCCGTAAAAACAAACCTTCCATTATTTAATCGTGCTTCATGACTACTTAGACTTTTAGGATAATATGAATCATCTTCGATAGCAATCAATATCATTTTTCCGCTATCAGCATTGATAAATCCTTCAAGTTTAAAGGTTGAACAAGTAGATTGGGTAAATCCGCTTTCTACTGATCCAAAAAGCAAAAACCAAAGAACACATGTACGCATCTTGATATAGATTGTTAACTGGAGGGATGACATGTAAAGTCCAGCTCAGGAAAGATATTTACAAATTAGAGTTAGCAGTTCCTACAATATCATATTTAAAAGTTATTTTTTTCTGTTATACCAGATAAGGCTTGAATTGCATTACATGGAATCTCTGGGTTTCCGCCGCATTGGCAAAATCAACCTTATTTCTGCCAAGCCAACAATTTGATTCTATTTCATGATAGGAATTAACTTACATTCAATTAATGCAACGCAGGAGAATTATTTATTGTCAACCATAATATGAACTACAAATGGATCTTAATATTGATTGCACTTTTCTTTTTACAGATTTCTTGTAAAAAAGCCTCCAATTCAATACAAAATAATGCAGCCTTTGTTGGACAATGGACTTGGATAAACTCCAGCGAAGATAATTTAGTACTCATAAACCCAGACTCGGGAGTAAAGATGACACTTACCTTTACATTAAATGGGAAGCTTTATATATCGCACAACGATTCATTCAATATATATGGGAATTTAGAGGTATCCTCGCCACTAAAATTAGGCCCGAATCCGATATTGGATTCAGTATCTTATCAACTTGGTAATGAACGGGTTAGCTGTGCTCCCGCTCTCATTTACCCTTCGCTAGAAACAATTGGAAGTTCCAACTGGATATATCAATACCATATTTCAAATGATACTTTACAAATCTCAGGTGATCCTTGCCTTGGTCCTTTTGCTTCAAGCTATGTCAAAGAGTAAGATCGATAGAAATGTCCTACGCTTTGAATAGGGAAAAATTTTTGCTAATTTACCTGCTGATTAAACCTTCCCATATGAATAAAACTGTATCTAAAGTGATGCAATTATGTTGTATTGGCCTACTGATACTTGTAAATTTTATTTTGATGGAAAGGCGCCATTATAAACCTACCATCTGGGTGATCATATCCATTTCTTTTTTGCTTGTAGGAATCATTGTTCTGATTATAAAAAAAAGAAGTTTATAAACCCTATTCTTCTCGTTTTTTAATAGTTGGGTGTCTCACAAGATCAAATTGTTCACCCAGTTACCGCGTTATTAAGATCTTCCGTTTTTCTTGTGGAGTATTTATTTTTCGCTGAATTCACAAAAGATTTATATTTAGCGCAGTTTCCACCCTGTGCAATTCATTTCAGTCTGCTTGCTAAACTGCTATTAAATGATCATTAGGTTCGAGCCTTTCATCAGAAAGAGTGAACTGGTATATCAACTACCAAAAGAATCATGGATTTTATTAGCTGAGATCAAAGATTATATTGAAAGACAGCTTAGGCCTATAAAGGATGAGATTGATGAAGCCGAGGCCACACAAAGCGAAGAGCCATGCAAAATTATAGTGCACTTCCCGAAAGGGCTGGAGTTCCAGGGTTACCAGGAGCCATTATTGGAACGTATGAAGAGCAGTTTTGATAAAGCCGACAAAGAATTGCAATTACTCTGGTTTAGATTCGATGACAAGGTTAAAACCATGCTGGGGCAAAATGCGCTCGTCAATGCCCCTTTCTAAACAATTTTTCACCGGAACAGTCCGCGAAGAATCTTTTTAAAGCTAGACCTCCGCCTGCTCAGGTGCGTAGAATCATTTTTATCATAAGCCGTGTAAATACCACCATCCGAGTTAAAAAGAACGACGATGTCTGTTCTGCCATGTGAGGCATTCACGTACTCATTTTGCTTGGTGATGATATTGTTTCTTTTATTCTGTACGACAAGCAGGAATGTGTCACTTTGCAGGTTTGGGATTTTGAATTTGAATCTACCCTTGGAGTCAGTTTCTGTTTGCGCCTGGATAGGGCTGCTTATCCTTACGACTGCATCCACGGGCGTGGGTGTATCTTTATCCGCAGCCACCAAACCCGATATTTCTGTTGTTTTGTTGGTCTTAAATTGATTATACAGGGTTATAAAAAAGGTAATGATTGTAATGAAGGTGGCAATCATGATTTTGCCTTTACTAAAAAAGTCAATTATTATAGCTTTGGTAATGATCATAATACATTAAACTATTTATTAGGGTCCATGTAAACAGGGTATTGATCAAGCGAGAAAAAACTGGTCAGGATTATTGGACACATAAAAGTCTTGTTCCACAGGGCTGGCCTTTATATTCCATTTTCAAAAAGGCCATTCAATAGAGAGATTAAGGAGACTTGGGCAATGATTCGGGTCCAAATTTCCATAGGCCGGTAAAACAAAAAAATACTTAGTCATAAGTATTTTATGATTAACCGAAAATGCTTTTGGGCTTTAAGATCAGGTTAACCCACTATAGGTCAGGAAACGAAAATAGATTGGTAAAAAATGTTCGCTTTTTGACTTATTTTTAGGATATTAGATACCTAATCCACAGCACTATGGCTATCAATCTTCACGATACATCAGACGAGGTCTTACAATATCTATATAGTACAAGTGCTTGTTTGAGAACAGAAGTCCAGGAGCATTGTGAAAAGATATTTGGCAGGCAATCAGGAGTAAATGCTCTTTCGTCGATGAGCCAGCTCGTTTTGGATGATTTGATTGAGAAAACCGGTTCTGATTTTCATATCACCCCTGCTGGTGAGGAGATTATGATAAAATATGGATCTTATTCGGCTTACAAAAAGACAGTTGATGAAAAAATAAATGCTGCTAAAGCATTGGCGCCTGCTCAGCTCAACGATATTTCGAAAAACACGGTCGATCGCAAGACAATAGCATTTTGGACCGTTGTTTTGCTAGTTGCGGCGGTAGCTGGGATTATATTTACTGCATTACATCACAAAGGCTGAAGCTAGGCAAAATGACCGAAGAGAAGGGACATCGGCCTATTCTCGGGTTTTGAGGAAATGTCTTTTGAGCTTGTTTTGATCTCCAGTACCTTTTTTCCAACTGCTTCTCCGACCGCATCGTACTTGACAATTTTCCTCTGCGCCTTCATTTTAATGACTGGGGTAGATTTTTTTTTCATTGATTTGGATTTAGGTTTGAGCTGAAATAGGAACAAGAATCCTGCTCATAGAATAACGCTAAAACCCATCAAATATTCCATCCCCCGCTGGAGATATTTTCAACACTTGAAATATAGGAGTGAAATGTCTTAAGTATAATATACTATATAGATATTCAATATAATATAAGCTTTATATCTATTTAAAATATAGTTATAAAATCTACTTAAGAATAGATCTTCTCGACTCGAATTAACAAAGAACCCTTCCTGAAATCAGGAGGGGTCAAAATTATATCCAACGCTAAAAGCTTAAGAAGACTTCAACAATATTGATCAAAAGCTGCAACAAGATGATGAGCGATCATTTGGGCCGGCCTCCCCTCGATTTGATGCCTTTCGATCATATGCACCAATTTTCCATCCTTAAACAACGCTATTGCAGGAGAAGATGGCGGAAAAGGTGCCAAATGTTCCCTGATTTCATTAACAGCATCAATATCAAAACCAGCAAAACTGGTTTTCAAATAATCAGGCTTTTTATTGGTATTGGCCAATGCCATCAATAAGCCGGGTCGTGCCGAACCTGCGGAGCATCCGCAGACAGAATTAATCATGACCAGGGTCGTTCCTTTTTCCTCCAATTGTGCATTCACATCAGCCGGGGTCAACAGTTCCGAAAACCCGTTATCTGTCAATTCTTCCTTCATGGGGGTTACAATATCTGCAGGATACATATCTCTTAAATTTTTTTCAGAATTATTTAGCAAAACTAATTAAAAAAACGGGAATTCTTCAAGTACTCAAGGAGCTAGAAATAACAGTTATCGTTAAATTAATCCAGCCTCACAGGATAAAATAACAGTCAGGCGGCCCATAGGTTCAATCACCAACTTAAAATTCAAAAAAGAAGAACCAGCCTAAATGGCAGTAAGTTAATAGCAAGCATGCTATAATGGCATATAAGGATGTTGGGATGCGCCGATATTTCCTATTCTTATATTAAAAATCTCAATGGTATATGTTTTGATCAGCATACTGCGTAAAACAAAATTAATCAACTTAAATAGCATCGTCATGACACTCAAATTAAACAGCAACCCGGTAGCACGCAGGTCTTTCAATTCCATATTTGATGATCTTTTAAATGAGATCCCAAGTTTTGATGGAAAAGATTGGAACGTGGCTGGTTTTAACAATCCTCCGGTAAATATCCACGAAAACGCCGAGGCATTCCACCTTGAATTGAACGTACCCGGCCGCAAAAAAGAAGATTTCAAAATCAACGTTGAAAATGGTTTGTTAACCATCAGCTTTGAGAAGAAAGAAGAAAATTCGGTTGAAGGTTACAAGACTGTTCGCAGAGAATTCTCTTACAAAAGTTTTAAGCGCAGTTTCAATCTGGATCAACAAATTGAAGCCGACCAAATCCAAGCTAAATACGAAAACGGCGTATTAAAATTGCTTCTTCCCAAAAAAGCAGAAGCCAAGGATGCAGTCAAGCAAATCAATGTTGCCTAATCCACCTGAATCAAGAAATTTATTGATTGGAAAGTGAGTTGAAGTGGGATCCCCTCTATTAGTAGAGGGGATTTTTGCTGTTTATTAGGATATTTTTCTAAGTTTTCTATTGTGATTGTTCTAATTTCGCCCTGCAATCGAAATGATATTCTGTCCAAAGAAAATGATCTCTACTACAAAAACTGATATTCAATTCATTTTGCTATTTACAGGGTTAGTGCTCGCCTTCCCTTGTTTTTCCCAGGATCAGCCAATTCGACCCTCAAGCACGGATTCCGCTAGAATCGCAGATGATTCGGTATTGAGAATCCGCAACCTGAATCCATTTTTTACACTTCATGTCGATTCCACCTTGTCTTATAAATTCGAGATTAACAAAAGACCAGATCAATATTTTTGGTTTTTAAAGAACTCACCCGTCGGCCTGAAGATAAATAAGGATAATGGGGTCCTTACTTTCAAAGCAGAAAAGTCCTATTTCCTTTCTGGTAAGCTTAAGTATGATTATAATTACAAGGTGAATATTGGCGTACAAAACCTGAATTTTCCAGTCGAGCGTGTCGATACCTCTTTTACCCTTGTCTTCTTTACCACAGAAATTGTGCCCTCTCACGTTAAACCCACAGTCAGCAGCGTTTTATACATCGAGGAAGGAGATACTGTAAGTTTTAAGGTCGAGTGCGAAACAGGCAGTTTTCCCATCGAGAGCATCAATTTTTTTTCCAATATTCCTCTAAGGAATTGTAGTGTGGTTCAAAAATGCGATGACGATTTTACCTGGTCACCATCCTACGATTTCGTAAAAGAATCAGATTCTGCAAAACAGCGAATGCTTTTGCTCAGTTTTGTGGGAATCAATAAATTTTTTAACAAAGATACCGCTGTAGTAAAGATATACGTGAAGGATGCGCTCGATTACCCGCTTGCTTTAAACGAATTTAATTTTACCGTCAAGCGTTTTTCTAAATATATTCTTCAACTGAAGTATGCGTTTGTGGTACTTGACCAACAATTAAAGCATACCAAAAATACCCGTTCCACATTTGATATCGGAACGGCGACCACCGCTCTTGGTGGCACTGCCCTAGCCACTTCCAGTGAAACAGGAACCCAAAATGTTGGGAAAGTCCTCCCTAGTGTCGGTGTAACCCTGGTACCCGTAAAAGAGACAGTGGCCCCCACTCCCACTGCCGAACAAAATTCAGCTTCTACGATCCGCGCGGCTGTCAAAAGATTGGAATATACCCTGACCGACAATGTCGTGGGTGCCGAAAAAGACCCAGATATCGTCAAAAAAACCAATAAACTAAAAGATGAATTGAAGCAGACCCAGATTCAGCTTATCGATATTCCGATTGAAGAATCCAATAATATGACAGAGGAAGAATTGAATGCTTATTTTAACAGCCCTAAAGTGAATAAAAAATATCGGCTGAAAAAAGGTAAGTAACCCCACTCCTATTTATATCCCAGAATTTTCATCATGCTCTGAGCAGTCTGCTCTTTTGCATATACCCAATCTGTAAGTTTTCCGCTTTTGTCATAACCCACGATGACATGCTTTGGAGAGGGGATCAGGCAGTGTTTGATGCCACCATACCCGCTGATTTGATCCTGATAGGCCCCCGTATGAAAAAATCCCAAGTAAAGGGGCTCGCCGTTATTTATTTTTGGAAGAAAGACTTCATTGATATGTTCTTCTGAATCATAGTAATCATGACTGTCGCAGGTGATGCCACCCAGTACCACCCGTTGGTACTCTACGTCCCACTTATTGACAGGGAGCATCAGGAAACGCTCTCCAATACCCCAGGTGTCTGGCAAGGTGGTAATAAAAGAAGAATCGATCATATACCATATTTCCCTGTCGTTCTGCATTTTTTGTCCGATGACGCTATAAATATGGGCCATGCTCTCCCCCACGGTATAACTTCCAAATTCAGTGAAGATATGAGGCATGGTCACATTGTTTCGCTTGCATGCCTTTTTGATATTGCCCACAATCTCATTGATCATGAATTGATAATTGTATTCAAAACCGAGCGAATGTTTGATGGGAAATCCGCCTCCAATATTAATCGAGTCAAGCTCGGGGCAGATCTTCTTCAATTGGCAATACAGATTGATTACTTTATTCAACTCACTCCAATAATAAATATCATCCTTGATCCCCTTGTTCAGAAAGATATGCAACATCTTCAGCTGAAAGCGGTCCTCATTCCCTTCGATCTTATCTACATAAAATTCCAACACGTCCCTGGGGCGAAAACCCAAACGCGAAGTGTAAAAAGGAAAGGTTGGCTCCTCTTCGGCAGCAACACGGATGCCTAGTTTAAAAGGGACTTTGACCGATTTCTTATATTGATGCAGTTCATCTTTATTGTCCAGGATAGGAATGACATTCTTAAAGCCGCTGTTGAGCAAAGAAGCAATACGGCTTGTATAGGACTTTTGCTTAAATCCGTTGCAAATGATATAAGTCTCCTTGGTGATCTTTTTTCTTTCATAAAGTTTCTTGATGATCTCAATATCGTAGGCGTAAGAAGTTTCAAGATGTATGTCGTGGTTCAATGCCTCCTCGATCACAAAGGAAAAATGCGAGCTTTTTGTACAATAGCAATAATGGTATTTGCCCTCGTACCGGTGGCGCTTGATAGCTGTAGCAAACATTTTTTTTGCCTTGCGGATCTGCATCCCGATTTTTGGCAGAAAGGACAATTTCATTGGAGTACCATACTTATCGATCAGTGTTTTCAGATCAACTCCGTTAAACTGCAGATAGCCATCTTTTACTTCAAAACCTTCTTGTGGGAAATTAAAGGTTTGAGTCACCAGGTCGGAGTAGGTGTTATTCATTGATTGTTCCAGAGTGCTATCGGTTTTAGTTTGAAGAATAAAGAATAGTTTATTTTTTTGAAATCGGGTGAAAGAACATACAAATGTAATTTTTTGGACAATCCAGCAAAATAAAAAACCGGGTGAGTTTGAAACAACACCCGGATCTCATATTGCAATGCATTCACAGACGCCTATTTGACTGAGCTAACCAGTTGCCGGAAAGTTTCCGGTTCATTCATCGCCAGGTCAGCCAACATCTTACGGTCCAGCCCTACTTCTTTCTTGTTAAGTAAATGGATAAATTCAGAATAAGTCAGCCCTTCCTCCCGGACAGCTGCATTAATTCTTGCAATCCACAGGCTTCGGTATTCTCTTTTTTTCAATTTGCGGCCTACGAAACGATAAGTCAGGCCTTTTTCCAATACATTTTTGGCAACGGTATAAACGTTCTTCCGCTTACCGTAAAACCCTTTGGCTTGCTTCAGGATGCGCTTCCTGCGGGCTTTTGAAGCTACTGCATTAACTGAACGTGGCATATATAGAAAATTTAAATCTTCAAAATAAAATCAGGTCACCAGCCCTGTATAATATTATTACTTTAAGCGCAATAGACGTTTTACAAAGGACGTGTTGGGTCCGCTGATTATTCCTTTCTTATTCAGATTGCGTTTACGTTTTTTTGATTTTTTGGTCAGGATATGGCGTTTGAAGGCCTTCTGATAGGTGATCTTACCCGTGCCTGTGACTTTAAACCTCTTTTTGGCACTTGAATTGGTCTTAACCTTGGGCATTACCTGTCCGGTTTTAATTGAACCCTGCTGGCGGATCCGCACCGGCGAATCACTTATGGAGCCATTTGGGCAAGCCTTCCGGCTGTAAAATGGAGCGCAAAGCTAATGATTTTGATCTAATAAATGACTCTTGAATGGATTTATTTTTCATGCCCTTTAGCCTTTGCGGCCTGTAAGCATCGGGACAAAGGAGAAACTGTCAAAATCCTCTTCTTTGAAGGATGCATCGGCAGATTTCGTTAATCTCAGCATTTGTTGCACCTTCCCCTCGCCCACGGGAATCACCATTCGACCACCCGGCTTCAGTTGTTCGAGCAACTTATCGGGTATACTGGGAGCAGCCGCCGTAACCAGTATCTTATCAAATGGTGCATAACTGGGTAATCCCTCGTAGCCGTCTCCGTAAAAAAATTTTATTCCTGGATATTTTGCCAAATATGGGAACTGCTTATTGGCTTCAAATAGATGTTTATTTCTTTCAATACTGTAGACATGCGCCCCCATAGTGGCCAGAATACAGGCCTGGTAACCGCTCCCTGTGCCTATTTCAAGTATTTTCTCGAAAGATTTTACTTCCAGCAATTGGGTCTGATAGGCCACCGTGTACGGCTGGGAGATCGTTTGCCCCTCGTCGATAGGGAAAGCACGGTCTTCATAAGCTACTTTATCAAAACCTGGTTCAATAAAAAAATGTCTTGGCGTATGGAGAATGGCGTCCAGTATCCGTTCATCCGTGATTCCTTTTTTGAGGATCATTTCCACTAACTGCCGGCGCATGCCCTTATGCCGGTATGTGTCATCGTATGTTCTCATAAGCAGATGCAAGGTAAAGTCTTTAAGAAATATTTAGCCGGTATATTTTTCTTTCGTAATTTTTCATTCTCCTTTTGAAATTAAAAACAATGGTATGCCTGGATTGCTTGGCAATGAAGAAATACTTCTTCAGGTTCCTTTTATAATTTGCCCCCAAGCAATCGAAATAACATGTTACCCAAAATCTAACAGATACACATGAAATCAACAACCCGGATTCAGCTTTCAGCCTTGATGTTCCTTGAATTCTTCATTTGGGGTGCATGGTATGTGACCATGGGCACTTATTTGGATAAGGTATTGCATGCTACAGGCGTGCAGATTGGCGCCGCCTACAGTGCGATGGCTATTGCAACTATTTTTTCTCCTTTTTTCGTGGGCATGATCGCTGACCGTTTTTTTGCAGCGCAGAAAGTTTTGGGCTGCCTGCACCTGGTAGGTGCAGCGCTACTTTTTTATCTTACCAAAGTTGACGATGCCAATAGTTTTTACTGGGTTTTGCTGCTTTATTCCCTGATGTATGCCCCTACCCTGGCACTGGCTAATTCCGTGGCCTTCCGCCAGATGAAGGATCCGAGTAAAGAATTTCCGAGCATCCGCGTCCTGGGTACTATCGGCTGGATCGTTACCGGTATCCTGATCGATAAAGTATTCCGGATCTCTCCATCAGAATTTGCATTTACCTTTAAGATGGCCGCTGTTGCTTCCTTACTTCTGGGACTATTGAGTTTTTTCCTTCCCAATACTCCTCCCAAGGCCAAAGGTCCAAAACCCAGTTTCGCCCAGACGCTTGGAGCAGATGCATTTGTCCTGTTCAAAGACCGGTCATTTTTTATTTTTTTTATCGCATCCATCCTTATTTGTATTCCGCTTTCATTCTATTATAGTTTTACCAACCTCTACTTGATTGACAGCGGCATGAAGAACGTCACAAGCAATATGACTTTTGGCCAAATTTCTGAGGCATTTTTTATATTGCTCATCCCCTTTTTTTTCAGGAGGCTTGGTGTCAAGTGGATGATTGCCCTGGGCATGATAGCCTGGAGTGTCCGTTTTCTGTTCTTTGGATTCGGCGACGCAGGGCCCAATGAATGGATGTTATTCGCAGGCATCATTTTGCACGGTGTCTGTTTTGATTTCTTTTTTGTAACAGGTCAGATTTATACAGATAGCAAGGCCGGGATTCAAATCCAAAGTTCGGCCCAGGGAATGATCACTATGGCTACCTATGGCATTGGAATGTGGATTGGCGCACTCTTATCAGGGTATGTCAAAGACTATTATACCACCCCGGATCATGTTGTTCTTTGGAGAAGCATTTGGATGGTGCCCGCAGGTATTGCCGCTGGAGTACTTATTCTTTTTATCCTGTTCTTTAAAGACAACAGAAGGACTGCCATCCGCACGGAGCCCATGGCTGTACTTTAGGCAATATTGTATAAACCAAAAAACATTAACTAATCATCATCTTTCATTTTTAAAAATTTTGTAACTCATGAAAAGAATTGCCATGCTGGGCTCGGGTTTTATCGGACGGTTTTATGCGGACTCCTTACAAGGGCAAAGAAGTAAAGACAGCGTAGTCAGCGTTTACTCCCGACGCGAGGAAAGCGCTTCAAAATTCGCAAAGGATTATGGTTGTGAACACTGGACTACTGTCATGGAGGAGTCCATTTCCCATCCTCATGTGGACGTAGTTTGCATTTCACTTCCCAATAATTTGCATGAAGAAGCAGTAATGCTTTGCTGCAAACACAAAAAAGCAGTTATCAGTACAAAACCATTAGGCCGCAATGCCATCGAAGCAAAGCGCATGCTGGAAGCAGTGGAAAAAGCTGGCATTTTTAACGGCTACCTGGAAGACCTGGTGTATACTCCCAAATTCCTGAAAGCTTTTCAGAGCGTGAAAAACGGAGCGCTCGGCAGAATACTCTGGTCCAAAAGCCGGGAGACTCATCCCGGGCCGCACAGTGATTGGTTTTGGGATATAGAAAAGGCTGGAGGGGGTTGTATTCTTGACCTTGGCTGTCATTGCGTGGAAATAGCCCGGAATTTTATTGGCAAAGACATTCAACCTATGGAGGTCATGTGTTGGGCTGATACGCAAGTGAAACCTATCGATGCCGAAGATCATGCGATCGGACTGGTCAAGTATGAAAACGGTTCCATCGGACAGTTTGAAGTGAGCTGGACCTTCCGTGGTGGAATGGATCTGCGCGATGAAGTGATGGGAACCGAGGGAACCATTTTCATCAATAATTTTTTGAGGACTGGCTTGGAAATGTTTACGACCGGCAAGGGAGCTGATTATGTTTCCGAGAAATCAGAAAGTAATACCGGATGGCTCTTTCCGGTAGGTGATGAAATCAATGACCTTGGATATAACCACATGTTTACGGATATGTTTAATTCGCTTGAAAAGGGGATCGAGCCCAAGGAGACATTTTATGACGGCTATGTCGTTAATGCTGTGCTCGACGCTGCCTATCGCTCTGCAAAAACCAAACTCTGGGAACCGGTGAAACTGGACATCTGGAGGGGGAAGACAGGGGTAAGTAAACATAGTCATCTTACAGATTTTGATAGCGATCATTACCTGGTAAAGGAGGAAGTCACTCATTATGGTGCAAAAAAAGTGATATTGAAAAATAAGAAGACAGGAAAGATCGAGGAAAAAGTCTTGAGTTAGCATAACATTCAAAACCGAAGCCTATATGAGATTTAGGTATCATTCCTGGTGGAAAGTCTGCTCTTTCGTTTTCTTCTTGTCCTGCAGGGGCCATAACCAGGACTTTACAGGCTGGCCGGTATATAATGGTTCCAGCCTGGGCATAAAGTATTCTTCCTTATCCCAGATCGATACCGGCAACGTGCAACAACTGAGGGAGGCCTGGGAATACCATACGGGCAATGCCGATACGGTGAATCATTCTCAGATACAATGCAATCCTATCGTTGTTGATGGGATACTTTACGGCACTTCCCCAAGTCTTAAATTATTTGCGCTGGATGCTGCCACCGGAAGGGAAAAATGGGTATTTAATCCTATCGAGACCAATAGAAATAAATCCTTAAGTGATTTCATTCTCAATAATAACCGTGGTGTTACTTATTGGGAAGGAGACAATGATAAACGGATATTCTACACTGCCGGATCTGCCATTTACGCAATAGATGCAGTTACGGGCAAACTGATCTCCTCATTCGGAAAAGAAGGGAGGGTCGATCTGCATGAAGGATTGGGAAGGGACGTACATGATCTGTATGTGGCAGCTACCTCGCCGGGAATCATTTATAAAGACCTCCTCATCATGGGTTCCAGAGTTTCGGAAGGCAGTGATGCAGCTCCTGGTCATATCCGCGCTTATGATGTGCGTACCGGGCAAATGCGTTGGATATTCCATACGATACCGCATCCAGGAGAAATGGGTTTTGAGACATGGGAAGATAGCGTCGCCTACCTGCATATCGGAGGCGCGAATTGCTGGTCAGGATTTAGCCTTGATGAAAAAAGAGGAATTTTATATGCTCCACTTGGCTCTTCCTCGTATGATTTCTATGGCGGAAAAAGAAGGGGGATGGGTTTATTTTCAGATTGTTTGCTGGCCTTGGACGCAGCCACGGGAAAGTATATCTGGCATTTCCAGGATGTGCATCATGACGTGTGGGACAAAGATATCCCTACGCCGCCCGCCCTGGTTAGCGTCAATAAAGACGGGAAACAAATTGATGCCGTGGCACAAACCACTAAAACCGGTTTTGTTTTTTTGTTGGATAGAGAAACAGGTAAATCCATTTTCCCATTGGAAGAAAGAGCAGTACCGGTTCAGTCCGAGCTTCCCGGTGAAGAAATCTGGCCGACCCAGCCATTCCCGCTTGTGCCTAAGCCTTTTGTCAGACAAATCTTCGCCGATTCCGAAATCAACAATATCATTCCTGATTCTTCCTATCAGGACATCAAAAAAAGACTTGCAGGATACAAGAACGGTAACATCTTCAATCCACCTTCCCGGGAAGGAACGGTCATACTTCCTGGTTATGATGGTGGAGGAGAATGGGGCGGCCCTGCCTTCGATCCGGCAACCGGATTTTTATATGTCAATGCAAATGAAATGGCCTGGGTCTTGACGATGGTGGACTCAAAGGGTAAAAGTCCGGGTAATGAGACTAATATAGCAGCCGGTAAAAGGATTTATCAGCAAACCTGTATGAGTTGTCACGGGCCGGACAGAAAAGGGACAGGAAATTATCCTACTCTAATTGACGCCAATAAAAGGTATAACCAGACTCAATTTTCTGCCTTACTTTCTACAGGAAGAAGAATGATGCCAGCGTTCAAACAACTGTCGGAAACGGAAAAAACCGCTCTTGCATCCTTTATCCTGAATTTGCCATCGGAGCAACACCAGGCCTTTATTGCACCACAAAGAGTCACCGATACCTTCAGAAACCTTCCTTTCACCAATACAGGATATAATAAATTTCTAAGTAAAGAAGGATATCCAGCCATGAGGCCTCCTTGGGGTACGCTCAATGCCCTGAATCTGAATTCGGGTGAATGGGTATGGAAAGATACTTTGGGTGATTATCCGGAATTTCTGGCTCATGGTATTCATACAGGAACTGAAAATTACGGAGGTCCCGTAGTGACAGCCGGGGGGATAGTCTTTATCGCTGCCACCAGGGACGGAAAAATCCGGGCCTTCAATAAAATGAATGGGAAACTGATTTGGGAGTATACGCTTCCCTTTCCCGGTTATGCCACACCGGCAGTATATGAAATGAACAATAAAGAATACCTGGTGATCGCATGCGGTGGAGGAAAATTGGGAACGCGCTCCGGGGATTCCTACATGGCATTTGCACTTCCCGACAAGTAAGCATTAGTATTGGACATATACCTTTTTTCCAAAATGCTTTCAATGATAGGAAGATCAATTTCCAATGCTGTATTTGTTGCCTTCGGTGATTCCTTTCCAGTGGTCGGTCCGGAATGATCCCGCGGGAAAACCATCAATATTAAATAAATTGGCCTCCCCAGCATCGTCTGCCCAGGCATAACGCACAGCAACCGGATGAGCCAACCCCGCAGCACTGACCAGGATTTGATTACCGTCAATCGTGGCTTTGGCAGGATGAAATTGCTGGTCTTCGCCGGCCATTTCAAAACCAGAAAGAAGACCGTTATTATTTTTTGCCATCAGGCCGCTGCCTGTGTGTCCAAATGAAAGCACAATGGTATCGCCAATTATTTTCATTGACTGATATACAGGACCACTATATTCCATCTTAATCCCATATTGCTGGCTAAGGGCAATGGCAGCTAGCCGTTTTCCCACATCTTGTTTGTCTTTGGGATGAATATCCTTTGGTGTTCCGATATCAGTTGTTATAGCCATGCCTGTGTTTGGCAGCGATAAGGTAAAGGTTTGGGCTTCCCTTAATTCAGCCCAGCCGCTCCCTTTATTGCTATTGCCGCCACTGGCGTCAAAACTCGCCAATTGGACAAAATAAAAAGGAAAATCCCCTTCCCCCCAATGATTTCGCCAGTCGGTAATCATCAAAGGAAATGCTTTACGGTATTGGTATGCCCTGCCTGCATTTGTTTCTCCCTGGTACCAGATCGCCCCTTTGATGGTATAGGGGATCAGGGGATAGAGCATCCCATTGAATAGTAAAGTTGGGTAGCTATTCGGAGACACGCTCCCCGTATAGACATTTGCTATCCGGAATCGCCAATTACCTGCTAAAAAGAATTCATGATTTCCGACGGAGAGTTTTAAATTGGCACTATCGCCATATATGCCACCCCCGCCACCATAATCAAATACCTGAACAGCGATTAAATTTTTACCCTCTTTCAGGATGCCGGCTGGAATGATATATTTTCTGGGCACAGAATAGCCGTTCGTCCCTCCTACCCTTACACCATTGACAAAACTGACGTCGTTATCATCAATCGTCGCAAGTTGCAAACTCGCTTCCTTGCCCGCATCCTCTTTGGAAAGGGTAAGGGTTTTACGAAACCAAACTTCGCCATCCAGATCTTCCAGTCCCATTCCCTGGCCTTCCCAAAAACCGGGAATCCTCATGGTTTTCCATTTGCTGTCATCTATATTTTCACTGCTCCAGGTTATCGTGACTTCTTTTTTTTCCAAAGCACCTTGCAATAAGGCGACTTTCGCCAGTGCTGTTGCCCTTCTTGCGGATGCGAAAGAATCTATATTGAAAACAGGCATCGAATTAATCATCGTCTTAAACTCATCACTATTTTCAAAAGCGCTACGGCTTGTCCAGGTCTCCACCATGGTTCCACCCCATGAAGTATTGATCAGTCCGATGGGAACATGCAGTCGCTCGTATAACTCCCTTGCAAAAAAATAACCCACTGCGGTAAAGTCACCTGCATTGGCGGGGTTGCATATTTTCCATTCGCCGCCTTTAATATCTTCTGCAGGCGTCGAAGAAACGGTATTGGGCACTTTGAAATGTCTGATCTGTTCAAAATCTGCCGCGGCAATTTCCTCCTGATAATGGTTAATCCTACCCCAGCCCTCAATGGGCATTTCCATATTGGATTGACCTGAACATACCCAGACTTCGCCAACCAGGACATTTCTAAAAGTGATGATGCCATTGGCACCTTTTACGACAAGCTCGTAAGGGCCTCCAGCTTGTTCAGCATTTAACTTCACCATCCACTTGTTGTCCGCGGGTCCTGGTGTAGGCTGCACGCTCATCTCCTGGTGATTAAACCGGACTGTAATTTTTTCCCCTGGCCCGGACCAGCCCCAAATAAGAATGGGCTGGTTACGCTGCAGTACCATATTGTCTCCAAATATTTTTGGCATCCGCAGATCTGCAAAACTGCAAATGGAAACTGCCCAGGCCAATCCAAGCAATCCGATTTTTTTCATATCCATGTTATGATTTGAGCTGCATGTCTGAGATGATACCGTTTATCCTTGTCTCCAGAACCAATTGCATTTTTTCGAAATCCCCCGTCTTATCGATATGGTCGTTCACACTGAAGTAAAACTTAATTTTTGGTTCAGTGCCAGAGGGGCGCGCCGAAATTTTGCTGCCATCTTCCAAAATGAACTGGAGCACATTGCTTTGCGGCAGTTGGATGTCCCAGGTTTCGCCCGTTTGAATATTTTTCCCTTTGCGCAATTCATAATCCATCAAGTGCAGGACTTTTGAGTGGTTAATGGTGGACGGAGGGTTTTTTCTGTATCCTTCCATCATATCGGAAATCTCTTTTTGTCCGTTCATACCCTTCTTGGTGATGGATACCAGCGACTCCTTAAAGATCCCATATTGCACATAGAGTTCGATCAGTTTGTCATAAAGGCTTTTCCCCTTATTTTTTTCGTAAGCAGCCATCTCGCAAAGAATTGCAACGGCGCTGACAGCATCCTTATCCCTAAGTTTGGACCCGATCATCAGTCCATAACTTTCTTCCCCGCCAATAACATAATTTTCCGTAGCCTCTTTTTCTTTGATCAATTCTGCAATCCATTTAAAACCTGTGAGCACGTTATAACAGGTAATTCCGTTTTGCCTGGCAATTTGGTCAATCATATCGGTGGTCACAATCGTTTTGATCACCATATCATTGGATTGCGCGATGCCTTTGGCTTTTCTTGCTTCAATCAGGTAATTAAAAGCGAGGACTGCGGTCTGATTTCCATTCATCAGGACCCAGTTACCCTTTTTATCCTTGATACCAATACCCACGCGATCAGCATCGGGGTCCGTGCCCAACAGGATATCCGCGTCTATTTCTTTTGCCTTCTTAAGACCCAGGCTCATGGTTTCCTTTTCTTCTGGATTCGGATAGAGTACCGTGGGAAAATTTCCATCAGGAACTGCCTGCTCATCGACCACATGCACATTACTGAATCCAAAACGTTGCAGCACTTCGGGAACCAGTTTGATACCAGTTCCGTGAATCGGAGTATAGACAATGCACAGGTTATGCTGTTTTTCGATGATCTCCGGATAAACGGACAAATCCCTAACCATGCTGATATAGGCTTCGTCCATTTCTCTACCGATAATGCTGATGTTGACTTCCCCCCCACTCCATTTTACTTCGTCAACAGAAGCGATCTTTTCCACTTCCTGGATGACGTTTTTATCATGAGGCGGAACCAGCTGACCGCCATCATTCCAGTAGGCTTTATAACCATTATATTCCTTTGGATTATGCGAAGCGGTGCACACTAGGCCTCCCTGGCAACCCAGCTGTCGGATTGTGAAACTTAATTCTGGTGTTGGTCTTAGCGACTGAAATAAAAAGACCTTTATTCCATTTGCTGCAAATACTTTGGCTGCTGTTTCAGCGAAAAACCGGCTGTTATTGCGGCTGTCATGTGCGATGGCCACCTTGACCTGGCCAGGAAAGGATTGTTTGAGATAATTGGAATATCCTTGTGTTGCCATCCCGACGGTATAACGGTTCATGCGGTTAGTGCCAACACCCATTATTCCCCTAAGGCCCCCTGTACCAAACTCCAGACTCCGGTAAAAACTTTCCGTCAGTTCGGATGGGTTTTCCTTTTGAAGACGAATGATCTCAGCCTTTGTCTCCTGGTCATAATTTCCATTCAACCATAATTCCACCTTCGCCATTATAGCAGCATCCATTTCCTTTATTTTTTGAATTGTGAATTGAAGGTATTGAATTTTGCAAATAGTCCCTCCGGCAATGAATTAACAGGTTTTCTTCCTTTTCTGAAAAGACGTAATATTGTTGAGTACTATTTGCCGATCATGACCAAATTAGGAAACCTGCTTCTGAAAATTGAGTTGGTGTTGAACCTTTGTTTTGCCTTCCATTTGCAATCTTTCCCGCAAAAAGGATTTTTGGAACCTTCTCCCCAATATAATCCATCCAGGCTAGGCGCCGTGGTGGTATCCGAACTGGCTGGAGGACTATTAGTGACTACAGGTTTGTATTATTTGTGGTACCGGAAACATCCAAGAAGCAAATTCCATTTTTTTAATGACAACTCTGAATGGCTGCAAATGGACAAAATGGGACATGCCACAACAGCCTATACTATTGCCGCCGTTCAATATGACCTGATGAGGTGGTGCGGCGTTAAGACCGGCCCTTCCATTGCTTCAGGATCCCTGACCGCCCTTGGATATATGTCCATCATTGAGGTATTGGATGGCTTTTCATCCAAATGGGGCTTTTCGAAAGGGGACATGCTCGCCAATATAATCGGAGGCGCTTTATTTGCGGCCCAGCAACAGGGTTGGGGTCAGCAAAGGATATCATTACAATTTTCCTACCACGCCACCCTTTTTCCACCCTACTATCCCGAGGAGTTGGGTAACAACGGAATTTCCAGGATTATAAAGGATTACAATGGTCAAACTTATTGGTTATCAATCAATATAAAATCTTTTCTCCCAGCGAATGCTGCTTACCCCGCCTGGTTAAATCTTTCTTTGGGGTATGGTGCCGAAGGTATGATCGGTGCCAGAAGCAACCCCGATTCCCTAAATGGAAAAGCCATCCCCATTTTCAGGAGATACCGTCAGTTTTATCTTGCCCCGGGGCTTGATTTCCTAAAAGTCCCTTCAAACAGTGAACTTTTCAATACAGCTGCTTACTTTACCCGGTTTATTGAGTTCCCGGCTCCGGCCTTGGAATGGAACAGCCTGGGAAAGTGGAAATTCCATCCGCTGTATTTTTAAAAAATACTTAACGAAGACAATTGCCCGGTTTGTAGAATCTAATTCACAAAAATGTATATTTGTATAGTCTATATTTCCTATGAATCCCAGGGGTCTTTGCCCTTTTTTTATCTCGGGAAATATGAGCAACTATTTATTGTTAAGAAGCAATAAGGAAAGCGGACCTTATACACTGGACCAGATTCGCGCCATTGGGCTTAAGCCCTATGACCTGATTTGGATAGAAGGAAGAAGCGCCGCCTGGCGCTATCCCAGTGAAGTGGAGGAATTCAAATCATTTGCTCCAATTGTTGAAGAACAGCCATACGATCGTTTTTACAAAAGAAATCCAGTTAAAAGCCAGCCGCTCATGGAAGTGAGCGAACAGCTGACTGCTGCCTCTGCACCGGTTGAACAAAACAGGACTTCGATTTATGCTACAAGGCCACAGGTAGCAGAGAAAATAGTTCACGAAAAAGAACCCTTACTGCAGACCTCTCACTCACAGAAAATATTTGAGCCTGTTATTCCAGCGGTTGAGAAAGTAGCCGTTCCCATTACGGTCATCCATCAAATCCCTGAGAGAGCGGAGATGGATGAAAAATTTTCACAGCCTTTGGATGATATCAAAAGGAAATATGTCGAGCAAGTGCTCAACCGGAAAAAAGAAAGCCTTCAACTCAGGCAACTGGCGACGATTGCTGCAATGGTATTTGGTTTAATCCTGCTTTTTGCAGGAGGGATATTTGTAGGAATAACAATCAGCAAACGGGGAATATCTTCCACAACAAAGGACATGGTTAAGGAAGAGCCTGGGGCGGGAAGTCAACAAGCCGATTATCACCCACACCCAATTCCGGTGTCCAGTACCATACCTGATCAGGCTTCAGAAAAGCCTGCTGTGGAAAATGACGATTATTCGCAATTCCTGGCAGAAATGAATAAAAAGGACCCAAAGGAAACGGAAAAGAAACAGACAAAACCAGCTGCAGAACGCATACCTGCGGTTTCCAATGTCATAAAAAATAATACAGGCTCCGACTCTACGACGTCGGGTCTCAACGTTACCCCTAGGCTAGCGGTGCACCGGACAGATGCCTTGTTTAACAAAGAAGCCGTGAAGAATAACATAGGGGATTACGTTCATCTCAGCTCTAATAAGTATTATGTTGGTACGTTTGGAGGAATTTCTGACATAGAGATTACCGTTAGTAACCGCTCGCTCTATTCTCTTGATATGGTGGCGGCAGAAATCCAGTATATCCAGGCAAATAAAAAAATATTCAAAACAGAAACTGTCTACTTCAAAAACGTTGGCCCCGGTTCTTCCATCATGCAAGAGGCGCCCAAAAGTTCAAGGGGAGTCAAGGTGGAATATCGCATCACTTCCATAAATTCGAAAGAATTGGGTCTGCCCAATTTGGGTATGTAAGTATGCTTAACTAACATTTCACAAAAATCGCGGGTTGTTTTCTCCACATTTATTTTTCTTGGCATAGTAGTTGAAAAATCAGATCTGGTAGCCATACATATTTATTCTGTATACTATTGAAAGTTAAACATCGGTTCATGAGAAAAAATGGGTTGGAGTTATTTTTTGTTTTAGCATTTATCGCTGGAGTACATACAATAAGGATTATGCGAAGCGGTTTCATCAACGGTAAAGTGTTTCCTGCTGATTCTGTCCAATCTGTAATGGCAGTCCAAGGCACCGATTCTGTAAAAACACTTAGTGAAAACGGATCATTTGCTATGATGGTGGAACCGGGAATTTGGAAGGTATTGATTGCATTTAAAGAGCAAACACCAAATGTAATCAGGGAGAAAGTAGAGGTGACAGGAGGAAAGCAAATCAATCTGGGTGAAATCAGATTGTCCGAATAAAAACATAGAATATAGTGAAGCATGGAAAAATCAGCCTGTTTAAGATGGGCTGATTTTTTTTATGACTGGCTCCCCGGTTTGAATAAGCGGCAAGGAGGGATAATCATGCATCAAGACCTGTCCGACCTCCTTAGGGTCGACCAAAAACCAATCCTTAAGCATAGTCGCGTAGACAGACCGGAAATCGAATTGCATATCCACATTGTCATTGACAGTTGTCGCGGTGGGCAGCTTTGGATTAATTCCTGTGATCCCTGGTTTGGCCCTGTTTCCAAAAACAAGCATTGGAGCAGCCGCACCATGATCCGTTCCGCCGCTGGCGTTTGACTTGATCCGCCTTCCAAATTCCGAAAATGTCATCCCCATGACCCGTTCATCCACGCCCAGCATTTGCAGGTCATCCATGAACGCATCAATTGCCTCGGACAATTTACTTAGCAGCTTTGCATGGTTTCCAATTGTGGGATCAGCAGCATCCGTTTGTTTAGCGTGGGTATCAAACCCACCCATGCCCACGATATACAATTTGGTTTGCAAACCTCCGGCTATCAAACGGGCCACAATTTTTAATTGGTCCGCCAGGGCATTTTTCCCAGCTGCCGGGTATCTCAAGGATTGCTGTTTTATATTTTGCGCCGCCTTTTTTATAACTCCCGCATATTGGTCTGTTTTCTCTGACATTTCCCGGATATATGCGATTTGCTCGCCTGCCCTTGAATTTGCAACGGGAGTAATAGCCCCGTTGACCAGGCCGTAAAAATTATTGGTATTGCTGATGGCCATCCCCATGGTCAGCGTGGGCCCCTGAAAAGCCGGCGAAATGATCGAACCGACCTGGATCGCAAGCGGGTCGGGCATAATTCTATTTGGATAATCCTCCGGAAACCGGGCATACTCCCTATCGAGATAGCGGCCTGCCCATCCAGTCGGCAGGATTTGATCGGAATCTGCTGCGGAAAGCCAAATATCCGTTGCACGGAAATGGGAAAAATTTGGTTTGGGGTAGCTCACTCCCTGGATAATATTCAATTTCCCTTCGTTGAATAAGTTCTGCAATTCACACATGGCAGGATTCAGGCCTGTACCCTCCACGCCGTTTAATTGCAAAATCTTATTTGATGGAATAGCGATATTTGTTCTTGCCGATTGATAGGCGCCGTAGTATTCAATCGGAATTACCATGTTCAGGCCGTCATTGCCGCCGCTCAATTGCACCAATACCAAAACACGGTCTGATTCCTCTTGATTCAGCATCGCACTTAGAAAAGGAGAACCGGCCAGCACCCTGACTGGAAGCCCGCTCAAGAGCGATGGCAGCAACAGGCCCGAAAATCCGGATCGGATAAATTTTCTTCTTTCCATCATTTTATGATTTCGCGGTCTTATCCATGCTTAGCACAATTGAAATTCTGGCAGGTTCATCAGGTATTTATATAAAGCCTTAAGTTTATTAATGACGATATTCCTATTAGTCTTGTCATCAGGACTACTGTGATACAACCCCCAAGCATGCGTCCAATAGTGGTCCGACATCATGCCTTCCAATCCTGACAAAAGGATATTGGTTTTAATGAATTGCAATTCTTCAGGGGCGATTTCATTCATATATAATATCCGGGCAGACTGACCAATCAATTCATCCGGATTTTCAGGATTGGGTAAACTGGAGGCAAAAGCTACAGGATCAATCATGATTTTTTTTCCATTTCTCGAAAAACCATTATTGATCAGGCGATCGGTGAATTGATTCCTCTTGGGAAGGGTATCTGAATTGATCCACAACTTATCGTATTCGGGATCCTGGTAATAAGCTTGCCAGCCCGCCACGTTCGGGGGATCGCCAATATTCTGCTGTAAACCCGCTGCCTGATTACGGATCTGTTCCCAAAAACCATATTGGTCGGCGTATTCTGCAGAACTGGGCATCAACACATTAAACTCACGGCAGAGGCCCACTGTAAAATCAATGGGGCTTTTAATCATACATCCGCGGTTGCCCATATCAAAAAAATGTTCGCTCCGGAACAGGGTTTCTAATACAGGTTTGATTTCATAGTTTTTTTTACGAAAGATGGCTGCAAGCGGCAAAATGATTCTTTGTTCGGTCTGTTCATCAATTTGGTGGTAAACAAAGAATCGGTATAATTTCCTGCAAATGAATTTTGAAACTTCTTCCTGGTCTAAAATCATATCCAGCAAGTCATCAAGTTCAGCCGTGGCCTCCTTTCCCTTGATGCCCTGCACCTTGTGATTGCGGTAAAAGGCGGAAAATACTTTATCGGTTTCGTCATGGCGGTTGGGATCAAATGAAGAGGTAAAATTCTTATAGTTGATGGTATAGCCCGTCAGTACTTTTGCGGCCGCTTTCACGTCTCCTTCTGTATACTTTGAATTGGGCCCCTTGCCCACTGTGAAGAGCTCCTGGAGCTCCCTCCCATAATTTTCATCTGGCGCTTTTTTTGTATTCGCATATCCATTGAGGTAACGAAGCATCGCCGGATCTATAGAAATGGCGCGGACCATTTCCTTAAAATTGCCCAATGCGTATTGGCGCAACAGGCTGTTGTGGTTATAACAAAAAAGGGCATTATCGACCGAGTTGGTCTCTGTAGCAAAATGATTATGCCAGAATAAGACCATCTTTTCCTGAAGGGTCGGTGCCTGGTTAAGCATCAGTCCCAGCCACCATGATTTAAAAGAGTTTCTTCTTTTCCCATTGTTCATCCCGTCATATTTCAAGGAACTGGTCCAAGGCTGACCCGGTAGGATTTCCGGATCCGTGTATTTATCGTCATTATAGTTATTGACTGGCGGGCTTGGAATCTGTTCTTTGCTGAACAATAGAATCTTTACCGCTTTTTTTAAAGATTTTTTTTGAAAATAATCGATATTCTCCTTTTTGGCACCGAAGAGGGATCTTTTGAGGAGATGGATGGTTTCCGCTTGTCCCCACTTTCTTTTATAATGCTTAAGACCTGAACCGATTTCAGGGGCGTTTGAAGAAACCCGTTTTTCGATTTCTTCGCCAATAACGGTTGTATAAGTATAATTGGTGTCCATATATAGGGCGTTGGGCTGGAATGCATCTTTAAGTTAGTGAAAACTATGCCACAGCCGCGTTCAAAGCTTGAATTAGCATGCACTTAACAAAACAAGGGCAACCGGATTTGCGCAAAAGGCAACTTGAATCACGGATCAAAATGGGGATTGATCCTGATTCGCTAATTTGCGCGACAGGTACTCATAAAATCTTTGGATGAAACATATATTATTGTTCGGTGCGGGAAGATCCTCTGGAGCGCTGATTGATTATCTCATCATTGAGGCCGCGAACCATGATTGGCAATTGGTGGTGGCAGATAGTAACCTCGAGCAGGCAATATCCAAAACCCGTAATGCGCCGCATACTAGTGCCGTTTCACTGGATGTGACAAAAGCCAGTGAACGCAAATTACTAGTACAGGTTGCCGATATCGTCATTTCGATGCTGCCGCCTGCCCTTCATTTAAATGTTGCCCTTGATTGCATAGAACTAAAAAAAGACCTGCTGACTGCCTCCTATGCGGACAAAGAGATCCGCCAATTGGAAGACAGCATCCGTGACCGGGGATTATTATTCTTATACGAAATGGGGTTGGATCCAGGTATCGACCATATGAGTGCGATGGAGTTGATCCACCGGATTCTATCGCATGGTGGTCAGATAAGTTCCTTCAAGTCACACACCGGTGGACTGGTCGCACCAGAATCAGACGATAATCCATGGCATTACAAAATAAGCTGGAATCCCCGCAATGTAGTGCTGGCTGGTTCTGCCGGTGCATTGTACAAAGAGGATGGACAGATTAAAAAAATAAGCTATGACGCTATTTTTGAAAACTGCAGGCCTATCCATATAAAAGGGGCAGGCCCGCTTGCCTATTATCCGAACCGCGACTCTTTAAGTTATATTCCTATTTACTCGCTTGAAACCGCCAACACTTTTATCAGGACCACCTTGCGCCACCCTGCTTATTGCGAGGCTTGGAAAACCCTTGTCAAAGCGGGTCTTACAAATGATAAAGATCCGATTGAAAAAATGGGGATGCCGCTGAAGGAATGGTCAAGAAAACTGACTCCTTTTATTACACCTGAGAACCGCGAATGCCTGAATTTCCTTGGAGTTTTCGATCTTGATGCGGTACCGGCTCATGCCCAACATTCCGCCGATATTCTTCAATATTTACTGGAAACCAAATTGTCCATGCAACCAAATGATAAAGACCAAATTATCATGTCCCATGAAATTGAATATGCCACAGGCGGCCATGCCCATAGAATTTGCAGTAATTTGATTGTCACGGGAGAGGATATGCGAAAAACCGCGATGGCAAAGACGGTTGGATTGCCAGTTGGAATTGCTGCAAAATTAATCCTTCAGAAAAAAATATCCCTTCAGGGGCTTCACATCCCTACAATTCCCGCCATTTATACACCTGTACTCCATGAATTGCACGCCTTGGGCATCGGGTTTGAAGAATTCCTCAGCTGACTTCGATATGCTGAGTCTTAATTATTTTATTTCCCTTATCTCTGAAGATAATAATATATTTTCCCCTGCGCAGATAGAGCAGATAGCTTCCTTTGTTGGTCTGAACATAAGTCTGATCGGCAGGGACCACCTGGCCGGGTTTATTTCCGAAAGATTCGAACTGATAATAGGCTTGTACAAAAAAAGTATTCTTATTATCTGCATTAATATAGAATGCTTGTCTGCGACCGCCCAGACTTAGCCAGTTCGGTCTGCCATCCCTGTATACGGTTCGAGGATGGATTACAGAAAGGTCATAGAGTTGGTTATACGTTACATTTAGCGCCTGATCATTGAGCAGCGCAATGGAAGGGGTCGTAACAGGATATTTTTGTATGTAGGCGTCATAAAATGCCTTCCCGTATTCAAAATCTCCCTCTTCTGTCATATCCGTTTGATCGATCGTGAGCGGATCAATCCCAGAAATCTTTTTAAAAGCCATGGCCATGGGTGTATAGTCCTCCCCGTTATTTTTTTCAGCGATATGCCCATATCCTGCATGCACCAGGATTTTTGCCGCAGGATCGGCCTGGATGACTTTGTAAATATTCAGGGCCTGTATGGAATCCCGCTGACTGGCAGTATGCTCTCCGGGCACGGTATCCTCATAGGAAATTAGCTTGTAGCCGATGTCCAGGGCCGTGCGGATCAATTCCCCCGCGACAGGCTCCGAACTATAGTGTCCGGTTAGATAATTGAGCTTATCCAGGGAATGGGTTGCAAAATTATTCAGCATTTCCATGGCCAGATAATGATACCCCCTTTTATAAAGATCTTCCAGCAAAGACATGGTAAAAGCCCGGTGCAAAGGTTTGTCATGGGCTTCATTGATCATGATCACCTGGTAATTCCTGCAGACAAAGGCAATATATTTTCGCGCATCTACATGCTGGATATCTTTTAATCCCTTCAGCAATTTATTGATCTGCCTGCGGGCCACATCATTGACAGAAGAATCATAGCTTTTCTTTTGATATTCCAGTGCGCTTTCATAATCGCCTGCAAAAGCCAGGGCTTCGCTGAGCTCTCCATAGTAATTGTTATCTGTGAGCAGACTTCTGAATTTTTTTTCCTCCCCGAATAGCTGATATAGAGGGTAGAGATAATTGAGGCCTCCGCCCCGGTAATAGGTGACGAGATTCAAGGAAGAATCATAACCCGGCGGCGTACTTTTGGCTAAGGTTTCATGGAGATTCCGGAGTTGCCGATTTGTTTGGGAAAAGGAAACAGTAATCTCAAAAAATAAAATAGCGGTCAAAAAAATGCATCTCATCTTTACCATTTCGGGTGCAATAATAGACAAGTCTTTGTTAGCAAAAGACCAACCGACTTTACAATTCCTTGATTTCTGAAAATTTTAGCAAATCGAAGGAATATGCCCTGGCTTTCCCTAATCTTTTCGCCGGGTTGGAGGATCCTGACGCCTCTGATCCTAAGCAGGAACATAATCAGGTCAAAACAAATTTTCAGCTTTTTCGGTTGTGTCTCATTTTAACTTTCGCCTGATCCACCAACGTCTAGCAGCGACAATGGCCCAAACACATTCAACTAGCCCAAACGGCCATGCACCTTGTAGGAATCCATAGGCAGACCCTAGGAGACAAAAAACGGCGAAGCCAAAACCCCACCAATGGGTTCTAGCATCTAGGGCATAGCAGACTAGCATTCCTGAAACGGCAAAAAGCCCAAAAACTGTTAAAGCATTCATGGAATAATTTTATACAATTGGGCGACCGCGAAAACTCTAATTCCGAAACTGAGACACTACCGCTTTTTCTTAATTTTTGCAGTCATCTTTTTTAGTAGTCCAGTTTTTAAGCAGTATGGTCTGCAGCTATTATTTTTCACCCTTTGTAAAGATCGCTCCAAAAAATCCATTCCTGCTACCGGGTTTTCACAAATAAGACTTCAAGGCATCCGCCAAATCCCGGATTCCAACAGATGCTGGTTTTTCAATGACATGTAGGTTTTGCAGCGATGAAGTATACGGAATTTTTTTATCTACAATGAATTTTGGGATATGGGCTTGGGCATAGTTCACCAAGCCGGCTGCAGGATACACCACAAGCGAAGTGCCTATAACCAAAAAAATATCTGCACCCATGACGATCGGTATAGCTTCCTGGATCATGGGGACGGGCTCCTCAAACCATACAATATGAGGGCGCAATTGCGCACCGTCCTCGGCCAATTCACCCCATTGCATTTCCTTTCTGATATCATAGACCAAGTCACCATTGCGTTCGCTTCTCATTTTAAATATTTCTCCATGCAGATGCAATACCTTAGTGGAGCCTGCCCTTTCATGAAGATCGTCAATATTCTGTGTGATGATCTGCACATCAAAAACATTTTCCAAATCTGCCAGTCCAAGATGCGCGTCATTTGGCGCTGCATCCATGACGTTCTTCCTGCGCATATTATAAAAATCCAGAACCAATTGCGGGTTTTTCCGCCAGGCCCTCGGAGTGGCAACCTCTGTCACCTCATATCCTTCCCATAGACCATCGCTATCACGAAAGGTTTTTAAACCACTCTCCGCGCTGATTCCAGCTCCTGAAAGCACTACCAGTTTCTTTTTTTTGGAAAAAGTATCCATTCTAGTAATTGGATTTATTTTTCGCCTGAAAGTTGCATAATAACCGCCCATTCGGCATCTGTGACCGGCTGAACCGACAAACGACCGATCCGGACCAGGGCCATTTTAGATAGGCGTTTATCTTTTTTGATGGTCTCTAAGCTTACCGGAATTTTTAACTTTTTAAAGGGTTTCAGATCAACGGCAACCCAGGCATCATCCTCGGAAGTAGGATCGGGATAATGTTCTTTGGCTACGCGGGCAATACCAACTATGGCTAAACCTTCATTACTGTGATAAAAAAGGACATCATCTTCCTTTTTCATTGCATTCAGGTGAATCCGGGAGGCATAGCTCCTGATTCCATCCCAGCGGGTTTTCTTATCCTTTACCAATTGTTCCCAACTATATGCCGCAGGTTCTGATTTGACTAACCAGTGAGCCATAAATAGAATTTTTTTAGAATAATTAAGAATTTAAAGGTAAGGAGTTAGCCCAAAACCCCTCCCGTTTCAAAAAATATTTTGAGTTTATAAATCTGAATGGATTCCTCGCGCCGTATGTGTTTTGTTGATTGGCAGTATATAGCTGATTATGGTATCAAAAAATTAAAACATCAAAAAATTATTTATTGTTATGAAATCTATCAAGCGCTTGGGATTTTTTCTGATCACCGCATGTATGGTCAATATGTCCTTCGGACAAAAAACGGATAATACGGTTGAAGTAGGCGGTGCAGCCATGTATCCAACAAAAAACATTATTGAAAACGCGGTCAATTCAAAGGACCATACCACCCTCGTTGCTGCTGTAAAAGCGGCTGGGTTGGTAGAGACCTTGGAAACTCCTGGCCCCTTTACTGTTTTTGCTCCGACCAATGAGGCTTTTGAACTTCTTCCAAAGGGAACGGTGGAAGGCCTGTTGAAACCGGAAAACAAAACAAAATTGAGCGGCATCCTGACCTATCATGTCGTCTCGGGCAAATTTGATTCAAATGAACTGGCAGCCCAGATCAAAGCTGGCAATGGCACAGCAGAATTGAAAACAGTTTCCGGAGGGAAATTGTGGGCGATGATGAAAGGAAACAAAATTGTATTAAAGGATGAAAATGGCGGTATGGCCACGGTTACAATTAAAAATGTAAACCAAAGCAATGGGGTGATCCATGTGATTGACCACGTGCTTTTACCAAAGAGCTAAACCCAACCATTAGCCTTATTCTTCCTGGCCCTTTCTCCATTCACCTGAGGCGGGGTTTTTTCTTTTTGTGGATTCCCAATTAAATAATCAGCTATTACCATCCTTGAGCCAGGACGTCGGCAATATGCATGGTTTTTATTTCCAATCCTCTAAACCGGATGTAGCCGTCTAAATGCATGAGACAGGAATGATCTGTGGAAATGATATAATTTGCTCCAGTCTGGATGGCGTGCGTTATTTTTTGATCTGCCATTGCAATCGAAATTGCCTCAAACTTAACCGCAAAACTTCCTCCGAAACCGCAGCAAGTCTCCACATCGTCCATTTCAATCAATTCAAGCCCTTTCACTTTAGAGAGCAGTGTTCTGGGCTCCTGCTTGATCTTACATTCCCGCAATGCAGCGCAGGAGTCGTGATAAGTAGCCTTCCCTTTCAAAATGGCCCCTGTATCCTCCACCCGAAGCACTTTCACTAAAAACTCGGTAAACTCAAAAATTCTTTTCTGTATATTTTTCACCTCGTTGTGATAAGAAGAATTATCAAATAGGGAAGCGTAGTAATTGCGCACAAAACCTACACAGGAGGCGCTTGGCGCTATGATATAATCAGCACCCCGGAAGTCATGGATGAATTTGGTGCAAACCTCTCTGGCCTCTTGGCGAAAACCGGCATTATAGGCAGGTTGCCCGCAGCAAGTCTGATTGCTATTATAATTCATGGCACAACCAAGTTTTTCCAGCACTTTCACCATATGGAATGCTGTCTCGGGATAGACCTGGTCAATAAAGCAGGGTATGAAAAGTTGGACTTTCACTGCTTTTTAAATGATTCGTTGAGTTGCATCATTTTAATCGCGGTAATCGCAGCCTCCACGCCTTTATGGCCATCGGGGCCACCGACGCGATCGGTTGCCTGCTGCTCGGTGTCCACCGTCAATACTCCGAAAATAACTGGTACAGGCAACCTCAAATTCAATTGGAGGATACCTTCTGTAACAGATTGACAAACATATTCGAAATGAGGAGTATCTCCTCGAATGACGCAGGCCAGTGCAATAAACGCACCTGGGGACCGATCCCTATCTTTTTTCAAATCCCAATACCTCTGAATTGCAAAAGGGATTTCAATAGCGCCGGGTACGGTAATGATCAGGATATTGTTTAGACCTGCCTCTTTTAAAGAGATCAGACATCCAGTTTGCAATGCATCAACTATGTTGGCGTTCCATTCAGTCCTTACTATAACAACACAGGCATCTCTGTTAAACGGGACGCCTGTATCAGTGGATAATAAAGTACTATTGCCAACTCCAGCCATGTTTCTCATTTGGTTACACCTAATCTCGCCAAATACCTGTCAATATCATATCCCCTTTGTGAACTGGGGTATTTGTCTTTGATTATCTGGTACATGTCAATCGCTTCCTTTGGTCTGCCCAGGCTTTCCAGAAGATAACCTGCTCTAAATAGATATTCGGGAGAAATAAAATCGTCCTTTTCAAAAATGGTCCCGGCTTTTTTGTATGCAGTGACGGCATCCTCTTTTTTGTTCATTTCCGAATAGGCATCACCCAATAAACCATATGCCCTCGCTTGCACCTGCAATGCTGGGGTTGAAAAAGCACTTAGATATTTGGCCGCATTTTTGAAATCACCAAGTTTTAGATAGCAGCTGCCTGCATAAAATGAAGCCAGGTTACCCGCTTTGGTTCCTCCATATTTCGAAATGATCTTCAGAAAGCCAGCGTTAATATTGTCCCCGTTCAAAGCCAGTCTGGCTGAATCCATCCGGTAATAGTCTTCTGCATGAAACATGGCTTCCAAAGCTTTCTTTTCATTGGGTTCCTGAACCAGGGTTTTGTATCCGATGAATCCTGCCACCAAGAGGAAAAGGACAGAAAGGGCGTATACAATTTGTTTGTTGTATTTGATCCAATACTGCTGAAATTGTGCCACCAGATTCTTTTCTTCCTCCACGTGGAGCGGCTGTTTGATTTCTGTCATTTTTCTGATTTTATCAGCCAGCGTCAGCAGGGTTTAATCCCATGCCGTCTGCTATTTATTGTTTTTAATCTACAATGAATGGATAGTGTTGATCTGCATAAACATCCTTGAGTACCTCTTTGTCATCCGGCCAGGGGGATTCTTCGGCGAATTTCACCGAATTGGTTACGGTTTCGTTTACCCGCTTATTGATCACATTGATTTCTTCCTGAGTGGCAATTTTTTTTGATAGGATGGTATCCAGAACCTGTTGAACGGGATCCCTTTGTTTATATTCCTCCACCTCTTCCTTAGACCTGTATTTTTGCGGGTCGGAAATGGAATGACCTTTGTACCGGTAGGTTTTTATTTCCAATAGCGTGGGACCACCACCTTCACGGGCCCTCTTTACCGCGCGGGCCACTCCTTCGTGTACTGCCTCTGCACTCATACCATCGATGGAGTCCCCAGGCATTTCATAGGCCTCGGCAAGTTTATAGATATCCACCACATTGGAAGTTCTTTCAACCGAAGTTCCCATAGCGTAATTATTATTTTCGCAAATGAACACTACTGGAAGTTTCCAGAGCATGGCCAGATTAAAAACTTCGTGCAGCATACCTTGACGGGCCGCCCCGTCTCCAAAAAAGGTAAGAACCACATTACTGGTTCCCTTGTATTTCTCCGCAAAGGCCAAACCTGCACCTGTGCCGATCTGTGCACCCACGATTCCATGACCGCCATAAAACTTCACTCCCACACCAAATAAATGCATGCTTCCTCCCTTCCCTTTGGCTGCACCCGTCGCCTTTCCATACAATTCCGCCATGCAGGCATTGGCACTGACCCCTTTGGACAGGGCTAGACCGTGATCTCGATACCCGGTTATAAAAGGGTCATCAGGCTTGGTGGCAGTCATGCAACCTGCTGCAATAGCCTCCTGACCGATATAGGCATGGAAAAATCCGCGGATCTTCCCTTCCATCTTGTATTTTTCCTCTGCCAACAACTCAAACTGGCGGATCAGATACATCAATTCATACCAGTACAGGTAGGTTTCCCTTGAAAACTTTACGGCCACTTTTTAATATTTATTTTCACCCGCCGAATTCGGCAAAGGAGGAGCAAAAATAGGGCAAAACGCCCTAATACAGAATATCGAATACAAATTTCTCCGGTTTGGGCTGTGGTTTGCGAGGCAACATTTCGGGTCGCATGGCGGTATTATAAACAAATGCCGCAAGAATGGTAGCAGCCTGCATTAAGTCATTGGGCAGCAAGTGATCATAATTATCCATATTTGAATGGTGGGTCCTGCTTTCGTAATCAATGGGATCCTGTATAAATTGAAAACCGGGGATCCCCACGGCGTCAAAGGAGAGATGATCGGTTGAACCCGTATTATGAATAGATACAGTAGCAGCGCCAAGATCAGCAAAAGGGAGAAGCCATTTTTTAAAAATGGGTACCATAGCCTCATTTCCCTGTGCAAAAATCCCTCTTATTTTTCCAGTTCCATTATCCAAATTATAATATGCCGATACCATGGCCGCCTCCGGCCTGAGTTTCATATCGACAGGATCGCCGTAATGGTTCTTAACGTAATGGAATGAACCAAATAAGCCCTGCTCTTCTCCATCCCAGAGGCAGATCCGAATCGTCCTTTTGGGCTTCACCCCCAAAGCCTTCAGAATCCGTACTGCCTCCAGGCTTGCAATGCAGCCTGCTCCATTATCGGTCGCGCCAGTTGCGCTTTGCCATGAGTCCAAATGGCCGCCTAATATGACCACCTGATCTTTGAGACTGGGATCGGTACCAGCAATTTCAGCGATAAGATTATGACCCTGCAAATCGCTTTTGTAAGTTCTTGTACGGATGTCCAAATCCATTTTTACAGGGATTCCCGATTCCAGCAATCGCTGCATCCTCAAATAATCTTCTTTTGACACCAGCACATCGGGAAGTATGGGATGATCTGGTTTTCTATCAGCTCCCAGCCCATCGACGAAAACTGTTCCATCGCGCGCACCCCTGCTTATTTCTAAAAGCGCGACGCCTCCAATTTGTTGTATGATTTCTTTCAACCTGTTCGCTTTGTTAATCATCGGCAAATACATTTTTAGCAGGCCAATAGTAAGCATGTATTCATCCTGCATATTGGAAAGGGCACTATCGGAATAGCGCTCGGCGTCCGGTTTAAAATCGGGCCGTAGTAGACTGTCAGGCGTCTTGATAAGGATAATACAACCTCTCAATCTATCCGCGTTCTTTACGATATAGGCGGAATCCCCCAAATCTGCCATAACCACCGGGGCGGATACCGCACCTGGTGTGCCGCCGCTAAATGGACCTGGGTAGGCAATTAAAGAGGAATAGTAAGGAGCAGTCATGGCGATATAGGATTTTTCCAAATCCCAACCAAAGCCAAATTCTCCCCAGGGTTCAAGCTTGGCATTACTCAATCCCCATTGCTGGAGGTTGCTGATAATCCAACTGGCAGCTCTCCTGAAGCCGTCTGAATTTGTCAGCCTGGAACCTGAAACGTCTGTAATATAGTGGGCAATGGAAGCTATTTGCGAATGATTAAGTCCTTCTTCCCTGATCCTGCTCATCATCGCTGTGTCGATGGTTTCATCCTGAGCCCAGATAAAAGCATTTCCGAAAAAAAAGAAAAGAGTGAAAAGGCCTATGGATTTTATCATAACATTTGTTTTTGGAAATGTATTATTTTTTTTTGAATACCGCTTTAATTTTCCGGCTTTGAACTATGCAGGCATAATCCTATCCGGTTTATCTTGCAGCAAAAGCCCTGAATTGTTATTCCTGAACAATATATCTGTTTTTCAGTTTAAAAATTACCTGGAGGCCTCCTTCCCGATTACGGAGAGAATAGTGGGTATCTGCGGAGCCAACGGGGTGGGGAAAACCAATCTATTGGATGCGATTTATTATCTCTGTTTTACCAAAAGTTATTTCTCCAGATCAGATCAGCAGAATGTCTACAAAGGGTGCACCGGTTTCCGGATCCAAACCAATTTGAGGCTCAACGAAGAACATGTCCAGCTCGTGTGCATTCAAAGGGAAAGCGTTGGTAAAGAATTTCAGATCAATGGAGAAAGTTATGAGAAATTCTCATTACATATCGGCAAATTCCCCTGTGTGATGATTGCACCTGACGACACCAGGATAATAACGGATGGCAGTGAGGAAAGACGTCGTTTTATCGATGCTTTGCTCTCGCAACTCGATCCCAGTTACCTGCAATCATTGATCATCTACAATAAGATCCTTCTCCAACGCAACCATTGGCTCAAGTCTCTTTCAGCTGGAAGGACCGTTGATAAAAACCTGCTCGAGGTATATGACGAACAACTCATTCAGCCCGGGGGTTATATTTTTTCAAAACGCCGCAGCCTTTTGCAAACGGTCTTACCCCTGGTTCAGGCTTTTAACATCCTTATTGCGGGGAAGGATGAAGGGATTGAACTCACTTACAGCAGCCAGCTGCTGGATAGTCCTTTTGAATCGCTTCTCAAACAATTCAAAGAAAAAGACCTGCTCTTCCAGCGCACCCATGCGGGTATTCACAAAGACGATATAGAAATCAAGCTTCAAGGACAGCATTTTCGGAATCAGGCCTCACAGGGTCAAAGAAAAAGCGTGTTATTTGCTCTCAAACTGGCAGAATATGAAACCCTGTCGCGCTCCAAAGGATTTGCACCCCTGCTTTTGCTCGATGATGTTTTTGAGAAACTGGATCAGGACCGGATGCAAAACCTGCTGGGCTGGGTAGCGCTCCAAAATCAGACCCAGATCTTTATTACCGATACCCATGCAGGAAGGATCCGCGAACATCTGGATAAAGTCGATGTAAACCACGAGCTCATCGGATTATGATGAGTTTTGATTTTCCACAATGGCTTACCTTTGGCCGATGAGTGAGTATTCATTAGGTGATGCGTTAAAGGAATTTCTTAAACAGAGTAAACTCAAAACCTCGATTCAAGCCCTCCAAATTGAAGAAATTTGGGAACAGATCATGGGGAAGACGATCTCCAAATACACCGATAATATCAAGATTCATGGCAAAACACTCTACATCAATACGTCAGTCGCACCTTTAAAACAAGAATTACTTTTTCAGAAAGAAAAAATCATTCAACTGGTCAATGAAGCCTTGGGAGAATTACTAATCGAAGAAGTAGTGATAAAATAATATTATTATCTTCTTACCCTGGGATCAATTACAGCATAAAGCAAATCGGCCAGGATATTGACAGCGACAAAAAAACAGGAAGTAACCATCACTGATCCCATCACCACAGGAAAATCCAGGTTTTCAAGCGCATCTACTGTCAGTTTGCCGATCCCTTTCCAACCGAATATATACTCGACAAAAAATGCACCTGCCAGCAATTCGGCAAACCACCCGCTGATGGCGGTAATGACGGGGTTCAATGCGTTTCTCAAGGCGTGTTTCAAAATCACGGCACGCTTGCTAAGTCCCTTGGCGTAGGCCGTGCGTATATAGTCCCTGTTCAGGACATCAAGTAGAGATCCTCTAGTCAATTGGGTGATGATCGCAAGAGGCCGGATACCCAGCGTAATGGCAGGAAGAATCAGGTTTTGCAATTGAAGGTGACGACCTGTAAAAGGATCGGTATCATATAGGCTTCCTGTCATATGTAGCCCCGTAAAGGAACTCAGCACAAAACCAAACAAGTAGGCAATTAGTATTCCCATAAAAAAAGAAGGTACTGAGATGCCCAGGACGCTTACAAATATGGCCGAAAGATCCAACCAGCTATCTTTTTTTACTGCTGCAATAACACCTAAAAAGATGCCCATCAGAGTTGCGATCAGCATGGCTGAAAGAGCTAGAATAGCCGTGCCAGGGAGCGCTTCCATCAGGAGGGCTGAGACTTCCTTTTTGCTTTGGTAGGATCTGCGCAAGTAAGGCAGTTTTAAAACAAATTGTATATTTCCACCGATAAATAACCCCTTTAGCTGTTTTGCCTGTATCTGATTTCTTGAATAGATGCTTACGGGCGAAACATCGTTTAGATAGAGCAAAAATTGTTTCCATTTGGGCTGATCCAAGTCTAATTCCCGCCGGATATTCTCCCTGGTCGACGCATCGGCCCTTTGCCCAAGGATCAGCCTTGAAGGATCGCCGAAAACCTGGAAGAGGAAAAAAACCAAGACCACTACACCCAAAATCACTAGTAAACCATACATGATTTTTCTTGTTAGGTAATTGAGCATGGGTAGTTTATTGGCTATTGATGCTGATCTCCGGAATCCGGTAAGCTGCTGATCTCTTTGATGGCATTTTCAAAATCCGCTTCGCCCCATTTATTTATCACAATTCCAGCTTTAAGCAGGTATAGCGTAGGATCGGACCGGTCAGCAGTCTTTACTGCGGTGGCATCGCATTTTAAGACGCTAAGATCGGCTGCGATTTCATTCTTGTTTACCCATTCGTCCACCGTTTCAAAATCGCTGGTGACAAAATACATGGGAAGTTTTTTTGCTTTTGCAAAACTAAAAATGACGCTGAAGGCCTTCTGCCAATCCTGCGGCTGAGATGCAATGCCTTTGCTGAAAATAAATAGTTTAAACCCTTTTTGCAGAAGCAATTCCGATGTCGTGTCTGTACCATACCTGCTAATCAAGATAAAATCTTTAATCGGGGGCTCGGCATTTCCCTTCCGGATCAGCTTATCATACCTTTTTACAAATTTGTAAGAGTCGTCAAAATTTGGTGGGAAGCGGTCTGCTGTAAATTCCACGGATTTTCCATCCTTGGTATATACAAATGAAATGACCGTACTATCCTGAATAGCACCCGGTGGAATTTTCATCTGGGATGGAATATCCTTACCAATCGCATAGGGAAGGCAATCGACGACGGGCAGATGGTGCAGGACATACCATTGAAAAGAAAAAGAGAAAACAGCCGTCAATCCCAGCAGGACAATGCAGGATAAATCCTTGATCAAGGGCTTGATTATTTCTTGATTGAAAAAAATAAAAACAATCAGTACTAGCAGACCCAGATCTTTCAGGAATGACTCACCGGCAGTAAGCGGAATGCAATTTCCGAAACATCCACACTCCCTTACCTTTCCTGATAAATAGGCGTATCCTGTAAGAAAACTAAAAAAGATAATAAGAATCAGCAATAACCAACTGAATAATTTCATGCGCCAACCGATGATCAGCGCAACACCCGCAAGGATTTCAAAGACGATCATGACGATGGAAAAGATCAATGTAAAGTTGTCGAGCAGATGAAAATTCCAAACTTCAAAAAACTCCTGCATTTTATAACTCAGTCCGAGTGGATCATTGGCTTTGATCAGACCTGAAAAGATAAAGAGCAGGGCTACAAAAATTCGAACGCTATTGATAAGCCATTTCATGCTTTTTTTTGTTTATGCTCTTCCATGAGGATTAATGCAAATAAAGCGTAATTGATGATATCATTGAAGTTTGAATCTATGCCTTCACTGACGGCTGTCCTGCCATCATTTGCCAGAATTTGACGGACCCGCAATAATTTCATAAGGATCAGATCCACAAAACTTTCCTGGCTCATCTGCCGCCAGGCCTCCCCATAATCGTGGTTCTTATCCAACATCAATTTTTTTACCTTCTCCCGTTGCTTTTCGTACCACTCTGCAGCCTCCTCTGGCCTGAGTTCTTCAATATCATCGTTTTTTATTTCAAGCTGGATAAGGCCGATCACCCCATAGTTTACGATTCCCTGGAATTCACCAGAAATATCATCGCTGATTTTTTGATGCCCGATTTCCTGGATGGTACGGATACGTTGCGCCTTGATGAAAATCTGGTCGACAATGGAGATCGTTCGCAATACCCTCCAGGAGGTACCATAATCTTTTGTCTTCTGGATAAAAAGATTTCTGCAAGTCTCAAAAAAAGCATCGTATTGTGTATTGGTATTATTCATTCCTTGGTTGATAATCGTCAAATTTGCCGCCAAACCTACACGAAATACATTAATTTTCAGCATGTTTACGTTCAATTGCCAAGGTAAATTACACCTGATCGATAAACCGCTGGTGATGGGCATCATCAACGCAACAACGGATTCATTTTATCAAGGCAGCCGCTTTGCCGACAAACAAAGCCAGCTCCATCAGGCTGAAAAAATGCTAAGCGAGGGGGCAGATATCCTGGATATCGGCGGACAAAGCACGAGGCCGGGTTCTCCCCGGATCGGCGCAGATGAAGAATTAGAACAGGCGGGCAGCGCAATTACAGCCATCCATGACCATTTTCCTGAGGCTCTGCTATCGATTGATACCTATTATGCGAAGGTCGCTCAAGAGTGCATCCAAAGAGGCGCATCCATAATCAATGACATCAGTAGCGGAAACCTGGACGAGGATATGATTCCACTAGCAGGCCGGCTTAAGGTACCCTATATATGCATGCATATGAAAGGCAGCCCCCTATCGATGCAGCAAGAGGCCACCTATGAAAATGTGACGGTGGAAGTGTTGGATTTTTTTGTAAAAAAAGTTGCCGAATGCAGAGCTGCTGGGATCCTCGACCTCTTTATTGATCCCGGTTTTGGATTTGGGAAAAAAAAGAAGCACAATTTTGAATTGCTGAAAAATATGCCTGTCTTCAAAATTTTGGATTGTCCCATAGTCATGGGCATTTCACGCAAATCCAGCATTTATAAAACGCTTGGCGTTACAGCTGACGAGGCCCTCAACGGGACAACCGTACTCCATACAATCGGGCTCCTTAGTGGTGCCGATATCCTCCGGGTCCACGATGTACGCGAAGCGAAAGAAGCCATTATCCTGGTTTCTGAATGGCAGCAAACAGAAAAGCATTCCTAAAGGAATGCTTTTCCGTATACGGTAATGAATAGTTTTAATGTTGGGCAGGATTGGGCTTTGCGGCTTGCGGCATAGGTCGCTGCGGTATCATCCTTTGTGGCATCATCGGTTGATTCACTTGTTTGGGAGCGTCGGTCACATCTACCACTTCGATATCAAACATCAGATTTTCGTAGGGCTTATTACCTGGTCCTGGTTGTGCGTCATAGGCCAGAAATGCAGGAATATAAAGTGTCCCCTTGCCCCCTTTCTTAAAGACCCTTAAACCGTCATCCCATCCCTGAATGATTTGCCTTCTTCCAATAACAAACTTGATGGGGTCTTTACCCGCTTGTCCGACGTTGGATTCGAATATTTTCCCAGAAGGAATGAGTTTGCCTGTATACCTGACGGAAACCTGTTTTCCTGAATCGACAGCAGGGCCATCCCCCACTGAGGTGATCGAAACATAGGTGCCTTTCGCTGTCTTCTGTGCGCTGATCCTGTTTGCAGAAAGATAATCCTCCACGGCCTTTGATTCTCTTGCATCCACTTTTTGGGTTTCCATTAATTTATCCTGCATGACCATTGCCTGGCCCTTGAGGACATCCAATACTTTGAAGGAGAGAATAATCCTGTCTTTCTTTTTTATTTGGGGTGGCAGCTGTTGCTTGGTTCGGCGGCTGATACTGTCGGCAAAAAGTACTACCACGGCGCTGTCTCCTTTTCTGAGCATCGAAAAAATCTCACTGGCGCTGTAGACTGGACCAACACTGTCAACGGGGGGATAGAAAGGAACGCCGTTAGCAGAGTTGTACCATACAGAATCACGTATCTTCTGCACAAAATTAATCTTTAGAAAGTCGCCCTTTTTGGCCACCGGCCCTACTCCGCTAGAAATGATCTTATATAGCAGCCCGCTCTTGGTTTTTTTGTAACCATGGTTATTACAGGCCATCGCGATGATCAGTACTGATGTAATAAATAAACAAAAACGGATTTTTTTCATTTTATTAATTATTGTAATTGTGAAGCATTTTCTTTCATAGCCGTAATAAAGCGCTGGACGGTCTTTTCCAGTGAATCGTTGCTTCTTCCCCCAGCGGCATTCCTATGGCCCCCTCCTTCAAAGTATCTGCGGGCAAAGCTATTGACATCAAAATCGTCCTTACTTCTAAAAGAGCATTTCACCTCTTCGTCACGGTCAATAATCAAGGCGGCCAGTTTAATGCCTTGAATAGACAAAGGGTAATTGACCAATCCTTCCGTATCTCCTGTTTTTATTTGATAGCGGACCAGGTCTTTCCATGGCACGGAAATCAGGGCTGTATTGTATTCATAAAAGACATCCAACCTGCTTTGTAAAGCATACCCGGTAAATCGCAGGCGGTTCTCCAGAAAATTGTCATACAGGTACTCATGGATTTTTGTATGATCAAATCCCCGGTCCTTTAAGACCGCGACCATTCTGTGTACAGAAGCGGTCGCCGAAGCAAACCTGAATGAACCCGTATCTGCCATCACGCCGGCGTAAAGGCATTCGGCAATTTCGGTACTAATTCTGTCTCCATTTCCGGATCCAGTAATGATATCAAAGACCATTTCACAGGTGGAGCTTTTCGATGTATCACTCACCCCATACGTGAAGGCATCTTCATGGGGTTGCTGATGGTGGTCAATCAGGATTTTTATGGCTTTTACCTCCTTAAGCTTGGTGGCCATAAACCTTATTCTCGATAAACTATTGAAATCCAGGCAAAAAACCCAATCAGCCTCATCTAAAATTAAATCTGCCTTTTCCTTATTCAATTCATAATCAATCACTTCCCTGCAACCTTTCATCCACATGAGCCAGTCTGCCCATTTCGTGGGAGAAATGACCGTAATTTCATGGCCAAACTGACCCAGGAAATGGAAAAGTCCCAAAGAAGAGCCCATGGCATCGGCATCAGGTTTCTGATGCATGGTAATCACCAGCTTCTTAGGCTCCTGACCAAATAATGAAAATATTTCCTTGATGTTTTTCATGAAAACGGCTGCAAAGTTGCGGAATAAAAGAACAATTGCCAAATAGACTTGTGGATCAAAGCAATAACCTACATTTGCGTGCCAAAAAAACCGGAAATATGAGTAACCAAACATTTACCATGATTAAGCCGGATGCATTTTCAAAAGGGCATTCAGGAGCAATACTGGACCAAATCATTAAAGGTGGCTTTCGGGTGGTTGCCATGAAGATGACAAAGCTATCCCCCGAAAAGGCCGGAGAATTCTACGCTGTTCATAAACAAAGACCTTTTTACGGAGAATTGGTTGAATTCATGAGCAGTGGCCCGGTCATAGCCATTCTGTTAGAAAGGAAAGACGCGATTACCCATTTCAGGAAACTAATCGGCGCCACCGATCCGGCTAAAGCTGAGGAAGGGACGATCCGGAAGCGCTTTGCAGCATCCGTTGGAGAAAATGCCATTCACGGTAGCGACAGTGATGAGAATGCAATAATTGAATCGGACTTTTTTTTCAGCGCCTTAGAAAGGTATTAGATGATGCAGTCTCTAATTCTTCAAAGGTGAAAGTATATACCCTTTTTTTCTAAGGGTCTTTATCAACCCCTGTTCTCCAGGTAAGTGACCGGCCCCTACGGCAATTAACAGGCTTTTCTGTGGCATTAATGTATCCAGTGATGCCGCCCAATTCCGGTTGCGCTGATAAACCAGTAAATCAAGATAATTATTATCGCCGGGATCACCCTTTTGAGTCAGTTCATCAATCTTTGCTAGATCCTGCTGGAGATAGACAGTTTCGAGTTCAGCTGTTAATTTCTTATTTTCTTCTACACTATCGATCGAGTTGATCAGATCCCGGGCCTGCTTCATATAAGGAATGCTGTCCACGAGGCCAGCCTGGTATTCAGCAGTTTCAAGGCCACGGATCTTCTTTTTTGCTGCATGTGCATCCTTCATAATCATCAGTTCCATCCCATCTGTTGCTTTACAATCCAGGCCTGCTTCCGCAATCAGGCTGCTGACTAAAAGAGGCTTGAATCTTTCGAGCATGCTGAATGGCATCATGGCCGCGTGCTTTTCAAAATAGTTCTTCACTTTTGCGTAGTCCGCACTGTCCAGGAGATCTGAAAGCTTTTTGTTGTCATTCATCCGCATGAATTTCATCGCACCCATCATTCCACTTAAATCATCCAGGTTAATCTCAAAGTAAATTTCATCAGTTTGGTTGATGATTGCAGTCAGGCTGTCGCTAAGTTTGGCATTACCCGCACAAAGGATATGCATGGTTCCGAATAAGTAAGAAGGTTCCTTCAGATTGCCACCGGTGATTTTCCAAAGCAGGGTATTGGCGAGCGGTTCTCCCGATCCGGCCTTGGCATGGAGCTGCGCCTGAGCAGGATGATCCTTGTTTTGCCCAAAAGCTAGCGAAAAGCTGAAAAGGCCGATACAGAAATAATAAATCGGTTTCATGTATAAATTTATCGATTTAACGCGTTATTAGCCAGATAAGATTGAAATAAAATTCAGACACCGAAAACTTCCAAAGATGCTCATCGCCCGTTCAACCAAAAAAATAGTCCTTTTAATATTTTTATCAGCCTGTGGGATCATTTCCTGCACAAAGAATAACAATTCCTCTAATGGCAATGGGGGGGCTTCAAATGACTCCACCGCTGCTGCTCTTTCTGTATCATCCGCCTCTGCAGACAATGCCTATAATGATGTGTTGCAAGTGGCCCTGGAAACCGGTTTTGACAATAGCATAGCCTATATGGTTTCCAACAGAGGTCAGGGCAGGGTGGAAGAAAATTCCGTTAATACGCCTGCCACTCCGCTAGGTCTCTACACCTGTGCAAACTATACTGTTTCGCCCAACGATACTACCACCTTCCCTAAAACGATTACTATTGATTTTGGCGTCGGTTGTACCAGTCCTGATGGCATTTTCAGAATGGGCACAATCACCTGTGTCTATTCGGGCAAGGTTCTGTATCCGGGTACTACGGTCTCTGTCAGTTTTAGCAATTATTCTGTCAATGGTTATGGCCTGCAAGGCACTTATTCCATAATCAATAACTCATCACTGGCAAAAGGTATTTCATTTTCTACTCAAGTATCAAACGGAAATATTACGTTCCCGGATTCAACTTATTATACCTATTTCGGAACAAAAACAGTTACGCAGACCGCAGGGGAGTCGACTCCGACCGATATTACAGATGACGTGTATAGCATTACGGGAAATAATTATTTCTATAGCTCCGCCTCAGGAAATAGCATTCTGGATTCCATCACTACCCCGCTTACCAAGGCCGAAGCATGCGGATATATATCTGCCGGCGTGATTTCATTTGTTTTCAACAAAACCATTAACGGGACACTCAATTTTGGCAACGGTACCTGTGACAGCCTTGCCACCATCAATATAGGGCCTTTCACAGATAATATTATCCTGCAATAATTGGTTATTCATCAAGACCTGAGGAGACATGTGCCTTAAATTCTTCCAGCTTCTTTTTGCCGTACGCGATCTTCGAAATCACTGCGAATAAGACAGGTACAATGAATATTGCCAAAGAAGTTGCAGCGAGCATACCCCCAAAAACAGTATAGCCAATAGTAGAACGGGCTACCGCTGCGGCGCCAGTGGCAAAGGCTAAGGGTAAGACTCCAAGAATAAAAGCCAGGGAGGTCATCAGTATGGGTCGCAATCTTAGGTCTACCGCAGCCAGTGTTGCTTCAATTACCGGGACACCCCTTTCTACCCTCTCTTTGGCAAATTCAACGATCAAAATAGCATTTTTAGCAGACAGGCCGATCAGCGTAATCATGCCGATTTGGGCATATACATTGTTAATCAACCTGGATACAATAGTCAATGTAAGAATTGCCCCAAGCAAACCCACGGGCACTGCCAGCAAGACGGAAAATGGCACCGCCCAACTTTCATATAAAGCCGCCAGAAAAAGAAATACAAATCCAATGGACAATCCAAATATGATCACCGAACTGTTTCCCGCCTGAATTTCTTGTCTGCTCAAGCCTGCGAATTCGTATCCATAACCCGCAGGTAATGTTTTGGTCGCGACTTCTTGCAATGCTTGAAGGGCTTGTCCGCTGCTGAACCCTGGTTTGGCGTCGCCATTGATTTCTGCTGTCCGGAAAATATTGAAATGGGAAATCAGCGGTGCGCTTTCCGTTACTTTGTAGGTAATAAGCGAGTTCAGCGGCAACATGACGCCCGCTGCATTGCGTACATAATACTGGTTAAGGTTCGAAATATCGCCTCGGAAAACCGTATCTGCCTGTGCGACGACGTGGAAAGTCCTTCCATAGAGGGTAAGGTCGTTTACATAATCGCTTCCCATATAGGTTTGAATAGTACTGTACACGTCTCCTAGTGAGACTCCCAGTTTCTTACATTTTTCACGGTCCACGCTAACCTGATAGCCAGGAGTTCTTGCAGTAAAAAAGGTAAAGGCACGGTTGATTTCAGGCCTTTTATTGGCCTCGGCCACAAAGCCCTGAACGACCTTTTCAAATGTTTTTATATCGTCTGTACTTTCCTTTTGTTCGAGTTCAAAAGTAAAACCTCCGGTTTGACCAAGCCCTGGAATAGCGGGGGGAGCAATAACAATAATATTTGCTTCTTTGATAACCGCAAATGATTTTTGTAAAGTCGCGATGATACCCTGCAATTGAAGCGATGCTTCCTTCCGGTCATCCCAGGGTTGCAGGGAGGTAAAAATAGTACCGCTATTTGATTTGGAAGCAAATGTGATGGCGTTCAAGCCTCCCAGGGCGGCGAAATGTCTTATGCCTGGTGTGCCCTGAATAATCTTCATGATCCTATTGAGGGTTACCAAACTCCTGCTGGTGGATGAAGATTCTGGTAATTCATAGGTAATATACAAGCGACCTTCATCTTCCTGAGGAATAAATCCAGTAGGCTTCTTTTTAAAAAGCAATACAGAGCCGAATATAATGCAAACTAATAGTACGATGACATAAGGCGTTTTTTTTATCCATTGTCCAACACTTCGCGTGTACCCTTTATTAATCCAATTGAATCCTTTATTGAATCTGAAAAAGAACCAATTTAATCCCTTTGATTTTTCATCCAGATGCATGGGTTTCAAAAGCAAAGAACAAAGTGCCGGCGTCAGTGACAAGGCGACAAAAGCAGAAATCAATACTGAAATGGCGATCGTTATGGCAAATTGCTGGTATAATCTCCCTACGATACCAGGTATGAATCCAACAGGAACGAAGACCGCAGCCAAAATAAGGGCAATTGCCACTACAGGTCCCGAGATATCGTGCATGGCTTTGGAAGTCGCCTCCTTCGCAGATATTTTCTCTGTATCAATATAGTGCTGCACGGCTTCGACTACAACAATGGCATCATCCACTACTATGCCGATGGCCAGGACAAATCCGAACAGGGTCAATGTATTTACTGTAAAATGCAGTGGTATAAAGAAAATAAATGTACCGATGATGGAAACCGGGATTGCCAGGATCGGGATCAGGGTGGCCCGCCAACTCTGCAGAAAGAGGAATACCACCAGGGTAACCAGGGCCAGTGCCTCAATCAATGTGCGCACTACTTCGTGTATCGATACCTGAACGACGGATACCGATTCAAAAGGAACAACATAATCCACATCTTTTGGAAATGACTTTTTCATTTGATCCATGGCATTGTAAATACCTTCAGCGGTTTCAAGGGCATTACTGCCGGGAGCCTGATATACCAAAAGGTAGGAGGCTCTTTTGCCATCTACAAAAGAATTGCTGGAATAGCTGAACTTCCCAAGTTGTACCCTGGCTACATCCTTTAGATAAACCAGCGAACCGTCTGCAGGATTTGACCTGACAATAATATTGTTGAATTGATCCACCGAACTCAGACGGCTATCTGTTATCACGGTATATTCAAATGCCTGACCTGGCATCTGCGGAGGAGCACCGACCGAGCCTGCTGCGATTTGTACATTTTGCTCTTGCAGGGCATTGGTAACATCCGTGGCGGTGATGCCCATTTGAGCCAATTTATCTGTCTTCAACCAGACGCGCATACTGAAATCATCAGCCCTCGTAAACACATCTCCCACACCTTTTACCCTTAACAACACGTCCCTGACAAAAATATTGGTGTAATTGTCAAGAAAGGTAACGTCGTGGGCGCTATTGGGGGAATAAATGGCCACCAGCAACAGGATGCTGGGATTTCTTTTCCTCGTGATGATGCCGAGGCGTTTGATCTCATCGGGCAGTTGCGGAGTGGCGATACCAACCCTGTTTTGCACATCCAATGCACCGATGTCAACGTTTGATCCAATATCGTAGGTTACCGTAATTGTACTTTGACCATTGTTGGTGCTGTTGCTTTGCATATAGGTCATACCCGGCGTGCCGTTGACCTGGGTTTCAATGGGTGTCGTCACGGTCTGTTCAACCGTTTGCGCGTCTGCACCCGTGAAATTGCCGGTAATCTGAACTGTTGGTGGAGTAATATCAGGGTATTGGCTAATCGGTAAGTTTACGAGAGATAAGATCCCGCACAGTACCAGGACAATGGAAATCACAATGGCTGTCACTGGTCTTTTTATAAAAGTATTTGCGATCATAAACGCAGTCTTAGAATGTTATTTTGCCTTTACGGATGATCCGCTTTGTGTGGAATCGGGTTGTGGCGCTGGTAATTTGACTACAGAACCATCATGTAATTTCTGTACCCCATCGCTTACAATCCTGTCATTTGGTTTCAGTCCGTTGTTTACAACAACCAGATCATTGATTTTTGAGCCAAGGGAAACTTTCCGCTGGATCGCTTTACTGCTGTCAATGACAAATACAAAATACTCTCCCATTTGCTCCACCACAGCTTTATATGGAATAAGGATGCTGTTGAAAGGACTGTTACTCCTCACCAAAAGATTACAGGTCAATCCCGGCTTTAATATCTTTTGCGGATTGGAAAAAATCAGCCTTGTGGTAATTGTTCCGGTTTGAGGATTTACGGCCCGGTCCAAAAAACTGATATGCCCCGATTCCGGATATGGAATATTGCCAGGAAGCATTAATGTGAAAGTGGAATCCTTTTTTCCGCCTGTCTTTTTTTGAAGTTGTATAAATCTTGAGATCTGTTTATCATCAATAGCAACATCCACACCAATAGGATCATCGGAAGAAACGGTGTTTAATAAAGTCTGGCCTGGTGAAACGGATGCTCCCAACTTAACCTGTGAAATACCGATGGTTCCAGTGAATGGTGCATAAATGGTGGTATACCGCAAGCTGGTCTGAACTGCGCTGACATTAGCTTTAGCTGCTTCTACCTGTTTTTTTGCTGATTCCAAATCTGCTTGTGCATGTTCAAGTGTTTGTCTGGCTACTGCGTCTTGTTTGGAAAGATCCTCATACCGGTCTGCATCCTGCTGGGCCTTGGAAAGGTTGGCTTTGGATACGTCCAAGTTCGCCTTTGATTGTTCGTAGGCGCCCTGGTATTGTTGCGGATCGATGGAATAGAGTCTCTGCCCCTTTTGTACACGGTCTCCTTCTTTAAAGTAAATGCCTGTAATATAGCCACTCACCTGTGGACGGATATCAACCTGGTTTAAAGCAGTCACGGTCCCGGGAAACTGATCAAAAAAGGACGCGCCCCCTTCCATCACCGTGTAGGTATTTACCTGAACGGCTGGGGCACCAGCCTGCTGAGATGGGTTTTTCTGATCGCCACAGGAAACCAGGCCCATCAAGCCAATCACAACAATGCTTGTCCGCTGTATCCTTTTTTTCATAATGTTTGTTTTTGCATTAATACGTAAGGGTTCCCAAAGCTCTCTTCAGATCCACCTTGTTGCTCAATACCTGAAACAGCGCATTGGTATAATTAATTTGCGCTGAGAAAAGATCATTATTTGCGGTAATGACGTCCAAATAGGTCTTTATCCCGGATCTGTATTGAGTCTGGATGATGTTATACACTTCTTTTGCGAGTTGCAGGTTTTCCTTTTGTATATAATAATTGATCAGATTGGATTTATATTCCGAGAGGACCTGCTGATATTGGGCACTGATGGAGTCCTTTAAAGCCCGGAAATCATAATCAAGGCGATTGAGCTGTAATTCTGCAATCTTTATCTGCTGGACTCTTTTGGTTCCCTGAAAAATGGGAATTGCAACACTCAGGCCGGCATAGGAATTTGGATAATTATTATTATACAGCTGACTAAATTCGTTACTTAAATAGTTGAAATTATATTCACCAAAGGCAGTCACTGTCGGCAAGTAACCCCATTTGTAATATCTCACATTGGCCTCCATCAACCGTTTTTGCGTGAGTAGCGATTGGTATTCGATCCTGTTGACGTAATTGACCTGCTCTATCGTGTCGACCTCAGCAGCCTCCTTGGCCATCTCCGTGCTGTCATAGACGAGGACCAGCCCGGCATCCGGCGGATAGCTCATCAATAACTTCAGTGCAGCATAATTGCTTTTTAATTGTTCTTCATCAGTTTTCTTCTGTGCCTTTGCATTATTGAGTGATATACTTGCCCGTTGGTAATCGGTCTTATCCACGATCCCTCCCTGATACTGGTTATAAGCATCTTTATAATTTCTTTCAAGGAGTATGATGTCTTCCATAATCAACTCAATTTGTTCTTTTGAAAGCAATACATCATAAAAAGCCTTACTCACCGCGGCGGCCAGGTCAATACCTTTATTGGCAGTAATCTGCTTGGATAGGTGCCGGACATCGGCCGCGGTATTTTTTGCCAATAATACATCACGATTGAAAATGGTTTGCGACAGTGAAATTTGGCCAACTGAGGAATTGTAGGTCGTTACATTGACAAGTTCGTTTCCAAAAAGCGTCTTTTGCAACTGGAAGTTATTAATATAGTTCCCATAGAAGTTAAGCTGGGGGTACCAATCCGACAATTGAACCTTTATTTCCCGGTTGGCAATTTGTTCATCAATCAACGATTGCCTCATTACGGGCTGGTGCTTTTCAGCATATTGCACACAATTCTCCAGACTCGCATTTTGGAGCACGGAGTCAGTTGGATTCTGCGAATACAATGAGCAGTCCGCAAACACCACCGCAAGGATCAAAAAAGAATAGTATATCCTTTTCATAAAACCATAAAATATATCAATGATCAATGATTCTTTATTATAATATTAAACAGGAATTCAATTTCAATTTACAAAGAGAGGCAAAATTAGGTGTTAATGAACAAATTAAACGTTTGTTTGAATAATTTTAATTGATGATTCTTCTCCAATGATAAATATTAACCTGACGCATGTATACTGGCTTCATTGACTGGTTTATATTTGGTGGAAATTTAACCCATGTCTATTCATACCATACTCGGAGCCGGAGGAATCATTGCTGACGGTCTTGCAAAAGAACTGCTCCAGAATAAACAACCTACCCGGATCGTTTCACGGAATCCAAAAATGATTCCAGGCACTGAAATCGTCCAGGCTGATGTGGCCGATTTGAAACAAACCATGGAAGCTGTCCGGAACTCGGATGTTGTGTATTTATGCGTGGGTCTTAAATATGATTTCAAAATCTGGCGGAATCTATGGCCAAAAATCATGAATAATGTCATTGAGGCCTGCAGTCGGGCCCAGGCTAAATTGATTTTCTTCGATAATGTTTACATGTACGGAAGGGTAGATGGTTGGATGACGGAAGAAACTCCCTACAATCCATCCAGTAAAAAGGGGGATCTGAGAGCCCGGATTGCCACCGAATTGATGAGCCAGGTCAGGAAAGGCAATATTGTCGCATCCATTGCCAGGTCAGCTGATTTCTATGGACCGGGGGCCGACAAGACAAGCATCCCCAATCTTCTTGTTTTTGCAAATCTTTTCAAAAAAAAGAAAGCTCAATGGCTGGTAAAAGATACTGTAAAACACTCTTTTACCTTTACCCCGGATGCCATAAAAGCCCTATGGATATTAGGTCAGGACAACAATTCCTGGAACCAAACCTGGCACCTGCCAACAGCTGGCAATCCGCTGACGGGAAAGGAATTTGTCCAGTTGGCAGCCGAATCATTACGGGAACCACCTGCAATCACTTTGTTGGCCCCATGGATGGTCCGTATTGGGGGATGGTTTGATAAAACGACTTCCGAATTGCTGGAAATGCTATACCAATACAAATACGACTATTTATTCGACTCGTCGAAATTTGAAAAAGCATTTCATTTCAGCCCGACGCCTTATGAAGCAGGTATCGGGGTTACAGCCAACCATTTCGGAGAAATTGCGAAATAGATTATTTGGATCCGGCTGAACCCGATTCATTTTTTCCAGTTAGCTTATTCCACAATCCTTCAGCTTTTTCCTTCAGATCGTCCATTTTCTCATTGGCTTCATCCTTTAATTTGCCAGATTTCATATCTTCCCAAGCTTCGCTTGCCTTTTGCATCAGCTCGTCCTTTAATTGCCCTGCGCTTGTTTTCAGTTCCCCGAATTTTTCCCCCGCTTCCTCCTGGAATTTACCTGATTTCACACCATCCCATGCGTCCCCTGCTTTTTGTTTGAGGTCCTGTGCGAGTGATTCAGCTTTCTCTTTTAAGTCGTTCAATTTTTCAGCAGCCTTGTTTTTGAGTTCGGTAGCCTTGTCGGCATTTGTTTGATCTTCTGCCATAACCTAAAGATTTAAGAGTGAATGATAATTGAATGTACCGAAATTTGAAGAGAAGACCATAATTTTATTTGAAAAAAATTTCGTGATTTTAGTTGCGAAAAAAGAAAATATATGCGTGTCCGTTTGGGTATTTGCTTGATTTTTATTCTTCCTTATTTTTCAACCTTTAGTCAGCCAGCTCTTCCCCTCGAAGAGGCCAGGAGCCGGATTGATTCTTTACTTCAACAACAGAAAGGTGAATTTGCTATCGCCTTTGAAGATCTGCAGACTGGAAAACAGCTTTTCATCCACGAGCGGGAGGTGTTCCATGCAGCAAGCACGATGAAAACGCCGGTAATGATTGAATTATTCAGGCAGGCCGCAGGCGGCCGGTTTGCTTTTTCGGATTCCATAGTGATCAAAAATGAATTCACCAGTATTGCAGACGGCACAAAGTATCATTTAAATCCAGTGGACGATAGCGAAACAGATCTGTATGGACATCTTGGAGAAAAGCGCACCATTCGTGACCTTCTTTATCTGATGATCACAGTGAGCAGCAACTTCTCGGCCAACCTCCTGATCACGCTTGTCAATCCAGAAAATGTAACCAGAACCATGCGGGATTTGGGTGCAACAGATCTCCAGGTGCTCAGAGGAGTGGAGGATCAAAAAGCTTTCGACAAAGGAATGAATAATACTTTAACGGCTTATGACTTGATGCTGATCTTTAAAAAAATAGCGAAGGGAGAAGCGGTGAGTGCTTCGGCCAGTCAGGCGATGATCACCATATTGCTCGACCAGCATTTTAATGAAATCATTCCCGCCTTACTTCCGCCATCGGTCAAAGTTGCACACAAAACAGGTTCTTTATCCGGAGTCCATCATGATTCAGGAATTGTCTTTCTTGAAGACGGCAGAAAATACGTGCTGGTGATTTTGTCAAAAAATCTGGAAAAGGAGGACGAGGCCGTGCAGGCGATGGCTAAAGTGTCCGAGATCATTTACCGGTACATGCTACATTTAAAATAAAGCGTAGGCCTTAGACCAGGTTCAAGAGATCGCCCATCAACCTTATTTTAACTAAACATGCAGTGATTACGGCTTAATAGTGATGAAACCCAATACCTGTTCCAAACCCTGCTGATCCGTTTCATCAAAATCATTATATTTTTCGCTGTCCACATCCAAAACACCAATTACGCTGCCCTCTTTGATGATCGGAAGGACAATTTCAGAGTTTGAAAGACTGCTGCAGGCAATATGACCAGGAAAAGCAGATACATCAGGAACAATAATTGTCTGGGCTTTTTCCCAGCAGGTTCCACACACTCCCCTTCCTTTCCGGATGCGAGTGCAGGCAACAGGTCCCTGAAAAGGGCCTAAGACCAACTGGTCCTGCCTTACCAGGTAGAATCCTACCCAGAGCCATCCGAATTGCTCCTTTAATGATGCGGTGATATTTGCCATATTGGCTATTGAATCTGGTTCGGATTCAACCAGGGCTTGAATCTGAGGGATGATATTTCTATATTTTTCTGTCTTATTACCCTGGGATATCATTAAATCTTCTGCCATATCACAAAATTAAGTATGCTTTATATAATTTAAGATTTTTTAGTTTAAATCGACGACCTCTATTCCAAGACCGGGCAACCGCGGGATGGTTACACGTCCGTAATCATATTCAAGGCCCTTAGCCGGATCCTCCGCCAGCAATAAGGGGCCGTCCATATCCACGAAGTCTAGCAATGGCAATAAATGTGCAATTGCCGAGCTGCCGATGCTGCTTTCGTTCATACTTCCCACCATCACTTTTAAGCCCATGCGAATCGCATTTTCAATCATCCTTTTAGCTGGTGTAATGCCTCCGCATTTTGTCAGTTTAATATTAACACCTTGAAAATAACCCCGGCATTTTTCAATGTCGTTTTCTCGCACGCAGGATTCGTCAGCAATCAGGGGAATGGAAGATTTCTCCACTAATTGTTTCATACCTTCCCAATCCATTTTCGCCAAAGGTTGTTCCACCAATTCTACCTGCAAACTGCTGAGTACAGGAATTATTTTAAGAGCCTCCTGGACGGTCCAGCCGGCATTGGCATCAACTCTGAAAACAGCGTGGCTATGGCGCCGGAGCGTTTGAATCAATCCGATATCATTTGGCGTACCCAACTTGATTTTATAAACAGGCCAGGGCTTGTCATGCATTTTCTCCACCATCTTTTCCACCTTGTCAATACCGATCGTATAATCTGTCAGAGGACCTTTGGAAGGATCCAATCTCCAGAGCTCATACAGCGGTTTATTCCTGATTTTGCCATAAAGATCCCAGGCCGCGATATCCAGGGCGCAAACGAGAAAATTATTCAGTGGAAAAAGATGATGCAGATAATGCCAATAACGTTCAGGTTCGGTAAATGCAAATTTTTCCACCAGTCCCTTCTTACGCTCCAAATCTTCGATCATTTTTTCGACCGGGATATCGTAATAACTGATTGCAGGAGCTTCACCATACCCTTTTAAACCCAGGTATTCTAATTCCACGATCAATGTGGGCTGCTCGGTTTTGGTTCCCCGGGAAATAGTGAAGGGATACTTAAAGGGAAGTTGACGTGACCAGTACCTGACTTTCATGTGTAGGGTTTTTACCTTCCGCTTGCATGTACAAAACTCTTCAATTCTTCATTAAAGCCCTTTTCTTTAAGGAGTTCTTCCAATGTCAGGTGCATGCGGAATTTCCAATAATTCTGACGGTTTGCCGGTGTGTTGATGCGTTCATCATTGGGGTTTTCACGAGAAATATTTTCACTCATGCCCAGTAGATCCTGAAGCTGGAAAATGCTCCACATGGCCGGCGAATATAAATGCTGTATCACTATCGCTTTACTGATCCAAGGTTCACAGAAAAAAGGCGCGTCCCCCCATTGCCCCAATTCATGATTAAAAAATCGTTGTGTCTTGCCTCGGTCTTCCTCCCACCATCCCCTGATGGTACTCATATCGTGGGTGGAGGGTGTCACTACCGATAGATAGGGGGCATCTGCGGGATGGAAAAATTCCTTTTGAGGGTCTTTTGGCATACGCTGTATTTCAAGGCTGAGAATGCCCAACTGTTTCATCACTTCAGGAACGCAATGAGGAACCATACCCAGGTCTTCGCCGCATACCAGCATGTTGGTGGCTCTTTTTAAAGGAGGTAATTTCTTCATCGCTTCTTCTTTCCAAAAATGATCCTGGCGTCTGAAAAAATAATTGATATATAATTCTTTTAATTGTTGTTGGAGATGCCAGTCCAAATATCGAAACGAGGGTGTATTCTCCACTGCTATACGAAAATGAAATTGCGTACCTCCTGACTCCGGGACCTCAAAAAGAATCCGGTTGGAAATGAGTTGGAATAATCCGTTCTTGAGCGATTCATTGTCTTCATTCTTTTGCAGCGTCTCAAAATATTCCTCCACTTTTCTTTGGGTATTGAATCCCTCCTTCATTTCAAAGAACCCGTTTCCAATTGGGACCAGGAATGAGGTTGCTACCGCATCTGTTTGATTTCCAAAATATTCCCAGAGGACCGCGTCGTTGATAAACGGTTGTGTATACCGGTAATTGTCAAACCAAATCGCCCTCTCCTGGAATTCATTGATGTCGATGGGCAACGCAGGGTCAAAAAGTCCCATGATCCCTTCTACCTCGCGCATGGGAATGCTCCAAATACGAAAAAAGCCCAGGATGTGATCTATTCGAAACGCATCAAAATAATTCGCCATCTGCTCAAAACGTTTTTTCCACCAGGAAAAGCCATCTTTGGCCATCTGCTCCCAGTTATACGTCGGGAAACCCCAATTCTGGCCTTTAATTGCAAAATCATCGGGAGGGGCGCCAGCCTGAACATCCATATGATAAAGCATGGGCTCCACCCAGGCATCGCAGCTATGCCTGTAAATCCCGATCGGGATATCTCCTTTCAAGATGATCCCCTGTTGATGTGCATAGTCGGTCGCTTCCCGCAATTGCATGTGCAGGTGGTATTGAGTAAAGTATTGGAGGGCGATCGAATCATATATTTTCGCCTGAGGAGATACATACTTTTCAATGGCTTCCTTATTGTATTTTTTATGGATTTTCCATTGCGTAAAATCAGAACAGCCATGCCTGTCCCGCAGGTTGCAAAATGCGGCGTAAGGGATAAGCCAATGTTTATTCTGGTCAAAAAACTCCAAAAAAAGTGGATCCTGTAAAAGAATTTCTTTCTGCAGAACATACAGTTCCTTTATCGCAGCAAGTTTTAATTTAAGCACTTCTTCATAATCCAAGTCCGGTAACTCATTCAATTGCTTTTGCTTTTTGTGGAAGGGTTTGACCACGGCTGCCCATTTCTTACCTGCAACATTCTGGAGGTTTAAATAGATGGGATGCAGTGCAAAAGCAGAAATAGACGCATATGGATAGGAATCCAGCCAGGTCTGCGTCGCCATGGTATCGTTCACCGGCAGAATCTGAATAAGCTTCATCTCCGTTTTTTTGGCCCAATCCACCAAAAGCTTTAGATCAAGGAATTCTCCAACACCACCAGAATCGGCACTGCGCAAACTAAAAACAGGAATTGCCAGCCCGGCCCCACGCCAGGTATTATTTGGTAATTGCACGAACCCATCGTGCAGCAGGGTGATTTTGTTTTTTGAAGCATCCCCGTGTAGGCTGCGGTTATTGCCGTTTTCAAAATGAACAAATTTTTTATGTTTTAGATGGTAAACACCATATTTATATGTGATAGGAAAGGACTCCTTGGGCAGATCTACCTTACGTACCCACCAGTTATTTTCCAAAGACATAGCTAAGGCCGATTCGATATCCCACTCCCTAAGTCCAGCTGCACTACCCGTCAGGCAGAGAATCTCATCTTTTTTTAATAAAGGAGCCTTCACCTTGAATACGTGGGTATAATGCTTAGGTGATTTTTGCCTGGTTGCACGCCTATTATGTTTGAGTAATATTTGCTTGAAGGGAGCGGTAAAAAATGCATTTTCATACTCACCGGCATGGTTCCAGGTATCCAGGACCTCGATTTCCTCAATGCCAGCCAGGGAGAGCTCTATGGTGCGGTCATCTCCCCATTCATTGACAATGGTGCCATCTGCATTTTTCAGCAGATAGCTGTATTGAATATGTCCGGATTCCGGAATATCCAATTCAACTGTGCCATGCCAGAATTCGTCATTAAGATAAGTGAGTAAAAAGGCCCTTCCAGGTTTCTGGTTTCCTAAGGCCTCGATATCACCTGAAATAAATAAACTTTGTCCAACCTCTGTGTGAAATCTTAAATAAAACTGAAGTCTCATCAGGCAACTAGAATTTTGGTCATATCAAAACAAGGCCAATGGTATCCGGGAATTCCCTTCATCGGAGGCGTTTTTTTATTTCTGGGGTTGATCTGCGTCAACTCCCGGCCTTATTGATTTGCCTCATTTATAAAATAATGGTTCAATCCCAAAAATACAGACTTTATCCAACTCAAATGCAGGAACTCCAACCCATCTTCTGCATTTCTTGTTTTTGCAGGTCCTGCTCCGCTATGATGAAGGGCAAATGTAAATTTTCAACAAGCGCCCACGGGCCATTTGCTGATGGCTAAATCTCATTTTTGCCATATTCAAAGAAATTCCAATTTCCAACAGGCTTCATTCTTATTATTTAATATGTTTATGCTAATTTAGCCGGAAATTTTTCAGATGGAGAAAACTAAAAGGTCATCGGGTTTATATTGGTTTCTTTTCCTCTTGTCTGTGGCTGCCTTTATTGTGCTCTACCAGTTTATAGGAGGAGTTTGCATATTGACACTGCCTTTTATTTGCACCTATTTTGCCAAAGCGCTTAATATTATGTAGGCTCAGTCCTCTTTGATAAAGCGCTTCACCGCCTGCACATTTTCTCCCTGTACAAAGAGGATATAGGTACCGGAAGGTAAGCCATTCACCGGCATGCTGATCTTAGTATATCCATTGTTGATATTTTGATTTAATGCCTGCATCTGTTGGCCCAATATATTGTAAATCCGGATATTCACGGAGCCTCCGGTTTTTGCAAACAGGATGATATTAAGTCCATCCAAAACCGGGTTTGGTTGTATTCCAGAGATTTGTAAGGCATTGTTGACCTCTCGGTTCAGTACTACGATCGCTGAATAAGCCACGGACTGATTATTAAAAACCAGCTGAAGCCTGTAATACGCAGTTCCCTCAATGAAAATGTGGTCCGAAAAATTAAACAGTTTTTTCCCGTTATTTCCCATCGTGTCGATCACGCTGTAATTGACATGGTCGGTTGATCGCTCGAGTCTGTAAGAACCAATATCGGAAGTGGTATTCATGATCCATGACAATTGGGATCCGTAATCGGTCAAGCTTCCTGTAAAAGATGCCAGATCGGCCAAAGCAAGTACGGTGCAAACACCGCTTGTACCCAAAGGGGCAACATAACCCGTTTGTGCGTTCCCGTTAGCACCCGGAGTGGCACTATTGGCAGCGCCCCGGCAGGCCGCATCACCTGAACCGGCACTCACCACACCGTTATTTCCCCCATTGATAACGGGACTTATGGCAACTGGGATCGACGCCCCTTGGGTCCAAACCACACCACCTCCTCCTCCGCCCCCTGGTCCGGTACAATCTGTGACAAGATTGCTGGCATCCGATCCCCGCGCGCCCTGCACCTCAACATCGATGCTGCCATTTACCTGGGCGGCATTGATAATAACGGTACCACCTGCTCCGCCACCGCCACCGCCGTCGCCTTCTGCAACGAGAGGGTTAACATTTCCTGGATTTATAGGAGAAACACCATTTGCCAAAAGCGCATTTCCGCTTCCGGTAATTACCGGCGCGGTGATGATAATAATACCGCCTCCGTTTCCTCCTGGCAAACCGACGCCATTATTTTCATGCCCACTGCCTCCGCCGCCGCCAACAAATATTCTGTTTTGTGCAATGGAATAACCGTAGGCCGATAGGGACAGACCTCCTATTCCCGGATTTTTTCCATGACAATCGAAAAAAGTTTCATTAGTCCTTTGGCCGCCATTACCCCCAGCTCCAAAATTGCCGCCTCCGGCCCCGCCAGTATTGTTATTATTTCCGCCACCGCCGCCGCTGGTTTGATTGCCTCTTCCAAATCTTCCATTGGTAACGGAGTCTGCAATTCCTTCGCCCTTCCTTCCACCGGTATTGTAATATGCCGGGCTGGTCAATGCAGGAATATTCATGAAGTAGTCAGTAACATTGACAGCCCAACTGCAATTAAAAGGAGGTACTGCAAAATTTACCAGCGGGCCCCCGGTGAAGCCCTGGCCGCTAACATCGATCGTACTGTTTAGATAAATGGTATCTGTCGCCTCCAGGGCGACAATGCCACCGGTTTCAGCCAGTGTGTCCCAGGGACTGCTGGTGACCGTATCCGAAACAGTCACCGAACTGTATACAGGTACAGTAACCATCTGGGCCTCCTTTGTAGGATCATAGTTATTCAGCATCTGCAACTGAAGGACTACATCGTTTCCGCTGACACTGCAGATATAATTGAATTCATAATTTCCTGCATTATTGATTGCGATGATATTGCCGAATGTAGCTGTATTGGAGCTGTCCATCGTGGCTCCTTTCATTTGAATGAGGAGTACTTTTGTGCCAGGACTCAGTCCGGTGGTAGTATTGAGGGTAAGTGTATTTGTTCCTGTGTTGACTGCGGTGATTTTGTAATATGAATTGACGATTCCTGAAATACTTTGCGCAGCCGTCTTCAGTGAAGTACAAAATATAGTCATTAGGACGGTTCCTATGATGCAGCTGTTTTTCATGTTCAGGATAAAGGAAAAAAAGATAGCCTTTTCAGGCCTGCCCGTTAAAAATACAAAATTGTCTAGGATTATGCAATTGCCGTTACTTTAATATTAAATTGATCATCAATCAATTAAAACGCGAAATCCTCTTTTTTCGTACTATTTTTACCCGACTAATAGAATACATTTTTGTCTGTGGAATTATTTTATAAAGAAAAAATTGGGGTTTACGGGGAATATTGCCGGGCAGTTCAAAAAAAGATTAACCTGATTGCCATTGGACGGATGTTATTTTTTTTGGGGGCTGCAGGTTGCGGGATTGGATATTTCCAGCAGCATTATACCATTTATCTGACCCTGGGACTGATATCATTGGTTTCATTTTTTGTCGTTTTATGGATTCATGTCCAGCTCCGGAATAAGCTTTTGCTTTACCGTAAGTTGCTGTTTGTCAATCAGAATGAATGGGATATCTGTCAGGGAATCCCTAACCAGTTTAGTGATGGCCATTCTTTTCTGTCTCCAAATGGATGGCTGGACGATCTGGACATTTTCGGACCTGGCTCGCTTTTCCATTTCTTAAACAGGACGGCTACCCAGCCGGGGTGCAATCGATTAGCCGGATGCTTTATAGGACCAAGCCCGGACCCAGACCGGATCAAACAATACCAGGATGCGATCAGGGTATTGGGCAAACAAAGAGACCAAGCACAGATGATCACGGCCCAAAGTCTCAAAGCCGAGAAAAAAGTAGCAGGCTTAGACAATCTTCCGGATTGGCTTCAGACTACTCCTACCCTGTTATCCAGGTCTTGGGTGAGGATTGGAAGATGGCTGTTGCCAATATATACCTTAGCGGCCCTCCTATATTGGCTGCTCACTCCAAATTATTGGCCGCTCATTGCAGGTGTTTCGGCAAACTGGATCTTTATCTATCCCTTCAGAAAATATATAAGAACGCAGCATGTGTTGATCGGTGATAAAGAACCCCAATTAGACCAGTATGTTTCGATCCTTAGCGCTTTTCAATCCATTGATCCTGGTGGTTCAGCCCTGTTAGGTGACTTGAAGCTCATGGCAGAAAATGCGATTAGGGAAATTCGCCGTCTATCCAGACTCTCTTCCGCCTTTGACCAAGGGACGAATAACCTCGTCAATTTGCTCATGAACAGCCTGATCGCGTATGATATTCAATGCATGCTATCGCTTGAAAAATGGAAACAAGCCAACGGTAATGCCTGCTTGAAATGGATTTCCTGCGTCGGCGAGATAGAATCCCTCAATTCACTGGCAACTTTTGGTTTCAACCATCCTGATGCCTGTTATCCTGTTTTTGCCAATGGGGACCTGATCGTCGAAGCCACAGCAATTGCCCATCCGCTGATACCTGAAAAAGAAAGGATTTCCAATGATTTCATCATTGGAAAAGATTGCCGGATTCAATTGATCACCGGTTCAAACATGTCAGGCAAAACCACCTTTTTAAGAACCATTGGAGTCAACCTATTGCTTGCCCAGTGTGGTTCTCCGGTAATAGCATCCAAGTTTTGTTTTCAACCATTGACTATACTTTGCTCACTTAGAACGCGCGATTCCCTTCAGGAACATAGTTCATATTTTCTGGCAGAATTGAAAAAACTTCAACAAATTATTCAAACCTTGGAAAAAGGCGGGCCGGCGATCGTCCTCATTGACGAGATTTTAAAGGGCACAAATTCAGAAGACAAAACAAAAGGATCAGGGCAATTTCTCCTGAAACTATTAGAATACCGCTGTCTGGCCCTTTTTGCCACACATGATCTTACCTTAAGCAGGCTGGAGGAGGAGTTTCCCGGACGGATAACCAATTATTGTTTTGAAAGCCAGATCAAAGAGGGTGAACTTATTTTCGACTATACATTGAAAAAGGGAGTGGCTAAGAATAGAAATGCGACATTCTTAATGCAAAAAATGGGCATCATTCCATAAAAAAAGGATTTCCCACGGAAATCCTGCATGATGATACCAACAATCCCTGAAGGATGATCCTCCTTTTAAGGATAAATGTAGCTGGATATCTTATTTCTTTTTCTATTGAAAGGCCGGTTAGCAGATTTCATGCTTCGATGAATGTGCCATAGGTCCACAATTCCAAATGAATTTTTTCTCATCTTATTGAATTGGATGTCTGTGGCCAGTGTTTCTTTAACTTCTGTAACCAATTTGTTCAAAGCCTCTCTTTCCATCCGTACTACAGATGGCATAACATTAGTGTTCATAAAAAAACTCCTTTTTTTTACTTCATAATTAAGCAGAGCAACAGAGAAAGAAGAACACCGAAGAATCGTTAAAAGAAAGTGTCAAATCGCATCAACTGTTTGTAAGTACTATACGTGCTCAAGCTTCAAATTGACGGTGCAAAATTACGCATTTTCCCTGAAATAAACAAGCTTTTCCTGAAAAGATATGGGAGGACCAAGGATAACGGTGCGGGATAGCCTTTTAAAAGCAAAAGGTTGGGCGTTGCCCAACCTTTATACTGAATCCATTACGGATAATTAATATTTATTTAACTTCTTCAAATTCTGCATCGGTCACGTTCTCCGTGCCTGCGCCAGTATTAGGCTGTCCGCCACCGTTAGGATCAGAGCCTGGTTGCTGTGGACCTCCCGCATTTTGGGTAGCCTTATACATTTCTTCTGAAGCCGAACCCCAGGCGGTATTCATATCTGCAACTGCCTTGTCAATAGCTGCCACATCTTGCGCTTTGTGGGCTTCCTTGAGTTTATTTAGGGCAGCTTCGATCGGAGCTTTCTTATCCGCAGGGATCTTATCCCCATATTCTTTGAATTGTTTTTCTGTCTGAAAAATGAGGCTGTCGGCCTGGTTCACTTTGTCCACTTTCTCGCGGGCGATTTTATCCGAAGATTCATTCGCCTTGGCTTCATTCTTCATCTTTTCAACATCTTCTTTGCTCAATCCACTACCTGCCTCAATACGGATTTTTTGTTCTTTGTTCGTGCCTTTATCCTTTGCAGTCACGTGAAGGATGCCGTTGGCATCGATATCAAATATGACTTCAATCTGGGGAACCCCGCGTGGTGCCGGTGGAATGCCATCAAGGTTAAACATCCCCAGGCTTTTATTCTGACCGGCCATCGGGCGCTCACCCTGAAGTACATGTATCTGAACCCCCGGCTGATTATCGCTGGCAGTAGAGAATACTTCGGATTTCTTAGTTGGAATTGTGGTATTGGCATCGATCAACCTGGTCATCACACCACCCATGGTTTCTATTCCCAGGCTTAAGGGCGTCACGTCAAGCAGCAACACATCTTTGACCTCTCCTGTCAATACAGCACCTTGAATTGCTGCCCCGACAGCCACCACCTCATCAGGGTTTACACCTTTATTTGGCTTTTTACCAAAGAATTTTTCAACAATCTCCTGCACTTTAGGAATGCGGGTACTTCCTCCCACCAGGATGACTTCATCCACCTGGGCTGCGGTCAGGCCGGCATCTTTGAGGGCCTGTTCGCATGGTTTTAGGCATCTTTCAAAAAGTTTGTCTGAGAGTTGCTCAAATTTTGCACGGGTCAATTTCTTGACCAGGTGCTTGGGCACCCCGTCAACGGCTGTGATATAAGGAAGGTTGATTTCAGTTTCCGAAGAAGAAGACAATTCTATTTTTGCTTTTTCAGCAGCTTCCTTCAAACGTTGAAGGGCCATCGGATCTTTTCGGAGATCCATATTTTCTTCTTTGCGGAACTCCTCTGCCAGCCAGTCCATGATTAATTTATCAAAATCGTCTCCACCCAGATGGGTATCACCATTGGTCGATTTTACCTCGAATACGCCATCCCCGAGTTCGAGTATGGAAATATCAAAAGTGCCGCCTCCAAGGTCGAAAACTGCAATCTTTTCATCTTTGCCAGCCTTATCCAGGCCATAGGCCAGTGCTGCCGCGGTTGGTTCATTGACAATCCTGCGTACATTCAGACCAGCGATTTCGCCTGCTTCCTTCGTGGCCTGCCTCTGGGCATCGTTAAAGTATGCAGGCACCGTGATAACGGCTTCGCTTACTTCGGTACCCAAATAATCTTCTGCTGTTTTTTTCATTTTTTGGAGTATCATGGCACTGATCTCCTGAGGGGTATACTGACGGCCGTCAATGTCAATACGGCAAGTATTATTGTCACCTTTTACTACTTTATAGCTCCAATGGCTGATCTCATTGGTCACTTCGTCATAATGACGGCCCATAAAGCGTTTTACCGAGGTTATGGTATTAATCGGGTTTGTAATGGCTTGGCGCTTAGCAGGATCTCCCACCTTGCGCTCTCCGTTCTTCAGGAAAGCCACCACTGATGGGGTTGTTCTGCGGCCCTCATCATTGGCAATCACAACAGGTTCATTGCCTTCCATTACGGAAACGCAGCTATTCGTTGTTCCAAGGTCAATTCCTATAATCTTTCCCATATATCTAATATTATTTTTAAGGTTAGTAAAATCAATGCTTACTATTTGTCAATCATTGTGCCATGGAGGGAAAAATGCAATAATGGCGGCAGAAACAGTCAATTTCGCAGGTTTTTGCGGAGCCCGCCGCTTTCTGGCATGAAATCGATTGAGAATCAATCCTTACATTTGGAAAGAATCAAAAAAGGGACCGATGACTATTGCGCCCGACATGTATAGCAGGATCATCGCTGCAAAAATGTATATCGATGAGAATTTCCAGGAATCGATTGATCTGGACAGGATATCCCGGGAAGCCTGCATTTCCCGTTTTCATTTTCACCGGCTTTTCACCCAGGTCTATCACCAAACACCCCACCGCTACCTTACTCAAAAGAGGATCAATCTGGCTATAAAATTACTCAAAGAAGAGGAAATCACAGTCCGGGAGGTTTGTAGTTCGATCGGCTTTGAGAGCATGGGCTCTTTTAGCGTATTGTTTAAAAAGGTAATTGGATCTGCGCCTCATTGTTATCGAAGAAAGGCCAAAAAGATCTTAAATCAGACAAGGGAGCAGCCTGCAAAATTTATACCCGGCTGTTTTCTCAACAGCTTTGGCTGATCTTAAAAAAGCAATATTGAAGAAAATCTTCCGCCATGAATACTATAGTTTTGAACATAAATCTATTTTATGATTACAAGACTTTCACACAGCACCATCTTTGTTTCTGATCAGGATAAGGCCTACAATTTTTATGTTAATATTTTGGGCTTTAAAGTCCATACCGACGCCACAATGGAAAATGGTTTCAGATGGTTGACCATTGTTCCGCCCAATCAGCCCAATATACAGGTCACGCTCCTGAACCCGGTAAATCCGTTCATGAATAAGGATGAGGAAGTGAGAAAAGCTTTTCAGCTGCTTTTGGACAAACAGGCATTGGGGGCTGGTGTGTTAGAAACGACGGATTGTAAAGCCAGCTATGCCGAATTGAAAGCAAAAGGAGTCAATTTCAAATCTGAACCCAAGGAACAATTCTACGGTATTGAAGCAGTCGTGGAAGATGGTTGTGGAAATTGGTTCAGTTTGACTGAACCCAAAGAGGCTTAGGATTCGAAAGACACCTTTAAATCAACCATATGTTATCCTCATTTCTATCGCATGCCAATTATTGGTCTATTGGGATTGCTGCCCTGGCTTATTTCATTGTCGGCTCGCTTTGGTTTTCTGTTCTTTTTGGAAAAATATGGTCCGCCGAAATGCAGAAAAATGGAGTGACCATTAAAGAACCTGCAAAAAATGAAATTGCCAAAAAAATGATACAAACCTTTCTGGGCAACCTCCTGGCCGCGGTTTCAATAGCTTACCTGGTTTTTGTCACGGGAATATCCAATTGGCAAGCCGGGATTAAATTGGGCCTGTTATGCGGAATTGGATTTGCAGCGGCGGCCATCAGTATAGCCTACACTTGGGAAAGCCGATCCATGAAGCTGGTTATGATTGACTGCGGATATGCAGTCTTTGGAATTGCACTTTGCGGCCTAATTCTCTCGACTTGGCACTAGGCTTCGGCATTCTTACTCTGGCTTTTGAAGGTATAGTGTTTTTGCGTCAGATAGCTGAAAGAGACGACTATGATTGTCGTAAGCATTTTTGCCACGGTGGGATAGATATTAAATCTTTCCACAAATAGCTTTATAAAAACATAATTGAGCAGGATGCAAATGAGGACCAAGACAAAATATCGGAAAAGCTGCACCCTGCCATGAAGGGTCGAACCTGTAAAAACGACATTGCGCATAAGAAAAAAACCAGTGGGGAAGCTCACAGCAAATGAAATGATAAAGGCCGCGATATGCGGCTTAAATGCAAAAAAACCCAGATTAAGCGTTTGTTTCTGGAGAATATAATTGTAGGCAATAAAATAAATAAAAATATCCAGAAAGGTATTAGCCGCCCCGCAGGCTGCATACCGGAAGGTTTGCAATGGGAGGATTTTGTTGAAGGGAGGATAAAAAAAATCGATGACAGAAATGATCTGCTTTTTAAGCATAAGCGATATGATCTTACGGTCGCGAAGATAGGTTAAAGTGATTTACTTGCATTACTTTTGCAGCCAACCGGAATTGAAATGGATATTGCCAGTCAGGTCAGAGAGATTGTCAGAGCGCTTACCCAGGATATGAATGCTTCAGGCGCAGAACCAAAAGATTTTTCTGTAATTGAAACCAAGCCAGAATTTGAAGGCGATTTTACCCTGGTCTTATTTCCTTTTGTTAAAAAATTGAAAAAATCTCCTGAAGTCCTGGGTGCAGAATGGGGACAAAAACTCCTTGACGAAGCTCCCTCTGTATTTACAAAATTTAATGTCATTAAAGGTTTCCTGAACCTAACGGTTTCAGACCAGCTTTGGATCCGATTTTTGGAAAAGCAATATGCCAACGAGCAATTTGGCAGGAAGCTACCGTCTGGCCGGAAGGTTATGGTAGAATACTCTTCTCCAAACACCAATAAGCCGCTCCACCTTGGTCACTTGCGTAATAATTTTCTAGGTTGGAGTATGGCCGAAATATTTAAGGCTAACGGATTTGATATTGTAAAAACATGTGTAGCCAATGACAGAGGCATTCATATTTGCAAGAGTATGGTCGCCTGGCAATGGTTTGGAAAAGGGGAAACACCCGGATCCACAGGAATCAAAGGAGATCATTTTGTAGGCGATTATTATGTCATGTTTGGCATTGAACACAAAAAGCAAAAGGCGGTTTTGATCGAGGCCGGCCTGCCGGAAGAAGAAGCAGACAAAGAAGCACCAATCATGAAAGCAGCACAACAAATGCTTGTCGATTGGGAGAACGGAAATCCGGAAGTGATTGATTTATGGAAGACCATGAACAGCTGGGTTTATGCCGGATTTGAACAAACCTATACGAGGATCGGAACGGATTTCGATAAGGTGTATTACGAAAGCGATACCTATCTCCTGGGTAAGAATCTGGTGGAACAGGGATTGACAGATGGTGTTTTTTTTCAAAAGGAAGACGGAAGTGTCTGGATCGATCTGACAAAAAAAGGTCTTGACCAGAAAATCGTCAGAAGAAAGGACGGGACTGCCGTCTATATCACGCAGGATATAGGGCTGGCCGAAAAAAAGTTTGAAGAATTTCACTGTGACCAAAGTATTTATGTAGTAGGTGACGAACAGATATATCATTTTAAGGTTCTTCAGTTGATTTGCCAGGAATTGGCGCTGCCTGCCTCCGCCGGTCTCCATCATTTAAGTTATGGTATGGTAGAACTTCCTTCCGGGAAAATGAAAACTAGGGAAGGCACTGTAGTCGACGCAGATGACATTTTGGACGAGATGGAAAAAGAATCCGAAAAAAAAACCAGGGAGCAGGGAAAAACAGAAGGTTTTTCCGATGATGAACTGAAAAGCCTCTATTCAATTATAGGTCTTGGGGGGATCAAGTTTTTCTTATTGAGGGTCGACCCCAGGAAACGAATATTGTTTAACCCGGAAGAATCCATCGACCTGCATGGCTATACTGCCACTTTTATTCAATATGCACATGCCAGGATCAGGTCCATACTCAGGAAAGAAACTAGTCCCGGGTTGATCAGCCCTTCCGGCCCATCCTTGGACATTTTGCTTCCCTTGGAAAAGGCGCTTATCGTCCAGCTTGGAAGATATCCTCAGGCTATTGAACAGGCTTGTTCTGAAATGAACCCATCTTTGATTGCAAATTATGCATTTACTCTGGCTAAAATCTTTAATGGTTTTTATGCAGCGCATTCTATTGGAAATGCGGAATCTCCGGCAAAGAAAGTATTGAGATTAATGGCCAGTTCATTTACAGCAATGCTTTTGCGATCTTCGATGGCAGTTCTTGGAATAAAGGTCCCTGAGAGAATGTAGGAGCTCACATCTCTATTTTCTTTTCCTGTTTCAAGCTTTTCAGTGATGGATCCATTTCAATGGCCTTGTCGCAAAGCTGCCTTCCTTTACCCGAATCTCCTTTTTTCTGGTAGGACATTCCAATCATATAAAGGGCTTTGGCATTTTCCTTATCAAAAGAGAGAATCTTATCCCAGTAGTCAATAGCTTGTTCATATTTGCCGAGCTTATAGTACGTATTGGCAACACTATAGATCAATTCAAGGTCGGCTGGTTTTTTTGCTAGGACCTGAAGCATGAGCTCAAGCCCTTTTTCAGACTGGCCGGATGAAAGGTAGGAGTCAGACAGATTCTCGTAATAATCGTTATCCCTATTGTATCCTTTTGCAGCTGCAAGCTCATAATATTTGATCGCCGTTTTGTCATCATAGATAGTGGCTAAAGTCAACGCACACTGATATATCCACAGCACTTTGGTGGAATCCAGCGAAATAGCTTTTTGCAAAAAAGCTATTGCCGGTTTATAATTATTCATTTCAATAAATCCCCGGGCTACCAAATAAGGAATTTCGGCATTGGTAGAATCTTCTCTGGATGCAGCCTGTAGGAATTTGAACGCCTGGCCGTAATCTTCCTGCTCATATAAACTTCTTCCGATCACATAATCCCAGCCTCTTCCAGCATGTAATTTTTGGGCTCTTTGTGCAAAATCCGAGGCCTGTGGCCAATTCCTGGTCCAAAAATACAAGTTGCCTAGATTAACAACCGCTGTGGTATCATCTTTCTGGATTTGGAGAACTTTAAGAAAAACCGGAACTGCCTCTTCGTACTTTCTCAACTCCACCATTGTCAAGCCTAACTGCCGCTGGGCATCTAGATTTTCTGGTTTATAGTGCAACGATTTTTTGAAGTCATTATAAGCGACCATATAAAGCCGGCCATTTTTCTCTGTCAGGGCTTTTTGGTAATAAATCGATGAACTGTCTTGAGACTGGGTAAATGCACAAGAGGCATAGAGGAGAAGGGCAAGTGCACAAATAATATGTCTCATATAAGGCGGAATTGGGGTATTGAGGAAATCATTTCAATACCACAGCTCCTAACGGAGGCAAATGGACATTTATTTCATAGATTTTGGCTTTTTTATCAACCAAGTGCACCGCCGGATTTGGATTTGTGGTGTCTCCCGCCCCCCAATATTTCTTATCGTCGCTGTTAAACAGCTCTTTCCATAGCGTTTTTCCCTTAGCATAGATCTTCCAGTCCCTTCTGATCACCGGTGTCATGTTCAGGATGATCAGGAGGTCATCTTTGGGGTCCTTACCTTTTCTCCGGTAGGTAATGACCGTTTCGGACCTATGGTTTAGATCCACCCATTCAAACCCGTAAATATTGAATTGGTTCTCATAAAGGGCAGGCTCATTTCTTAACAGAAAATTGAGATCCCGGACAAAGTGCTTTAGGAGGCGGTGGGCATCGAATTGCAACAGGTCCCATTGAAGCTCGCTTTTATAATTCCATTCGCTGGTCGCTCCGAATTCATCACCCATAAACAACAGTTTACCACCCGGATGCGTGAACATGTAGGCATAAAGCAATCTCAGATTTGCAAATTTTTGCCATTCGTCCCCCGGCATCTTATAAATCATGGGGGATTTGCCATGAACAATTTCGTCATGGCTCAATGGCAGCATAAAATTCTCGTCATAATAATACACCATGCTAAAAGTGAATTTATCCTGGTGGAATTGGCGGTTAATAGGGTCCAATTTAAAATAACCAAGGGTGTCATGCATCCAGCCCATCATCCACTTCATGCCAAAACCAAGACCCCCTGCGTACGTGGGCCTGCTGATTCCGGGCCAGTCTGTCGCTTCTTCGGCAATCATCTGAGTATCCGGGAAATCCCGGAAAATGGTTTCATTCAGGTCTTTGATAAACGCAATGGCTTCCAGGTTACCATCCCCTCCTTCTTCATTGGGTTCCCACTGGCCTTGCTTGCGGGAATAGTTTAGTTTGAGTATGGAACTTACAGCGTCCACCCTTAATCCATCTACATGAAATTTTTCGAACCAGAATCTGCCGCCGCTGATCAAAAAAGATTTGACTTCCCCCCGTTTATAATTAAAAATATAACTGTTCCAGTCCGGATGGAATCCTTTTCTCATGTCGGCATATTCGTAGGTATTTGCCCCATCGAACATAAAAAGTCCGTGCGCGTCATAAGGGAAATGCGAAGGCACCCAATCAAGCAATACGGAAATACCCTCCTGATGAAAAGCCTCCACCAGGGCCATGAATCCCTGAGGGTCTCCAAACCTTGAGGTTGGAGCAAAATATCCGGTGCCCTGATAACCCCAGCTTCCATCAAAGGGATGTTCCATTACGGGCATCAGCTCCACATGTGTGAATCCCATTTCCTTCACGTATGGAACCAGCCTTTCACGGATCTGATCGTAGGAATTATATATTTCTTCGTTGTTTTTGTCTGGCCTCATCCAGCTTGCCAGATGCACTTCATATACGCTCCAGGGAGCGTCCAGGCTATTGTTCGTTTTTCTTTCTTTCATCCAGTGTTCGTCCCTCCAGTCATATTGAAGGTCCCAAGTGACTGAAGCCGTGGCCGGTCTCTTTTCCCAATAATTGGCATAGGGGTCTCCTTTATCCAGTTTCCTTCCTTCAAAACCATGGATATGATATTTATAAGATTCAGCTTTGGAAAGCCTTGGAATGAATCCTTCCCAAATGCCTGATTTTTCCAGACGGACAAATAATGGATGTGATTCGGTGTCCCAATTATTGAAGGCACCGATCACTGATATATAAGTGGCATTCGGCGCCCATACTGCAAAATAATATCCGCTAACCCCAAGCACTTCAACCTGGTGGGATCCAAACAAATCGTATACATGATAATGTGTGCCGTTTTGAAAATTCCGGATATCTTCTTCACTGAATAAGGAGTAATTCCAAACTGCTTTGGTCGAATCTACAAAATGGATATCCTCATAACGCTGTGGAACTATTTGGGTCAATTTATTTTTTTTATTTTTTTTGGTAGAGGCACTTTGCTTCTTGACCTCGGTCTTCGTTTTTTTTCCCTCTTTTTTTGTGGATCTCTGCTTCTTTTCACTCATAAGACAAATACTTAAGACCTAAGGCGAATAAAAATTCCTTAACGTAAAATTAGGAGTTACCGTTCGCAAATCGCTTGTTTTTCATTGATATTTGATAAGCAAGATTTTATAGCACCCTGCTGTCCCTGGTGATCAACGTATCCTTGAGAGCACCAGCCACATGCGAAAACCAATTACCTTACTGCTTTTCAACTTCACTGCATTATCATTTTCATTTGCTCAATCCCATAGTATTCAAGGAAGCGTCGCAGATACGGTTGAGAAATCTGTGCTTTTCAACAGTGCGGTAATGCTGCTCAGGCAATCGGATTCCATCATGATACAATTCACGAGGACAGGTAAAGACGGAAACTTTATACTAAAGAATATACCTGAAGGAAAATTCCTGCTTCTAGTCACTTACCCAAAGTATGCTGATTTTGTAGATGAAATTGAAATTAAGGATTCCCTTACATTTCTCCTTCCTCCCATTTCACTCGTACTAAAAAGCAAAATCCTGGAAGCAGTCGTAGTGAGTGGGTACAAAGGGGGCATCAGGGTCAAAGGAGATACGGTCGAATTTAAGGCAGACAGTTTTTATATCCACCCGGGAGCTACCGTGGAAGATTTGCTGAAAAAATTACCAGGAATTCAAGTGGACAAAAATGGAAGGATCACGGCCCAGGGAGAAACCGTTCAGAAAGTACTGGTTGATGGGGAGGAATTTTTTGGTGATGATCCCACCCTGGTTACCCAAAATCTCCGGGCAGATATGGTGGACAAGGTGCAGCTTTTCGATAAGAAAAGCGATGAAGCCACCTTCACGGGAATCGATGATGGCCAGCGTACCAAGACCATTAACCTTAAATTAAAAGATGATAAAAAGAACGGCTATTTCGGTAAACTTAGTGCCGGTGCAGGCACAGACGGGTATTATGACTACCAGGCTATGATCAACGATTTTAAGAGTAAACAAAAACTGGCGGGCTATGGTATACTTTCCAACACCGGAAAAACTGGCCTGAATTGGCAGGACAGGGACAATTATGGCCAGAGTCAGGCAGGCAATATTGACTTTGATGACGTTACTGGATTCACCTATTCCGGACCACAAAATGACCTGGATTCATGGGATGGAAGATATAACCAGCAGGGGAAGCCTGTCGTGCAGACCGGTGGCATACACTATAACGATAAATGGAATGAAGACCGCCAAAGCATTAACGGGAACGTCAAGGTCATGCAACTTAATGTGACCGGAAACAATGCCACAAATTCAGAATATATTCTACCCGACACCTTATTTTATAATAATCAGACCCAGCAATTTTCCAACCGCATATTCCGCACCAGCTTTGACGGAAGCTATGAAATCAAGTTCGACTCCAGTTCAAGTTTGAAAGTATCGGCCGACGGCGGAATCGATAATAAGACAACCAACAGCAACTTTACCTCTGAAGCCCTGGCCATTGACAGCAGCCTGGTCAACCAAAGCAGCCGCACCATTTCGACATCCGGAATTAACCATATTCTAAACAGCAATATCCTATGGCGAAAGAGGCTGCACAAAAAGGGAAGAACGATCTCCATTAATGTCAGGGAAAATTACATGAGTTGGAACTCGGACGGGTACTTATATTCCGATAATAAATACTACAGCGGAGGTGCGCTTGTACAAGACTCGATTATTGATCAACTCAAAAATTATCACAATGAAAATGTTCTCATAAATTCAAAAATTACATATTCGGAACCTCTTTCTCCGGTTTCCTTTTTGCTGGCCAATTACGGCGTAAACGTCTCCAAAAGTAATTCGGATAGGAATTCTTACAACCGTGAGACCGGAGGAAAATATATTGATCTGGATACCTTGTACAGCAACGATTATCAATTCAATGTGTTAACCCAAACCGGCGGATTGGCTTACCGCCTGTCTCAAAAAAAATTACAGTTCAACGCCAGTTGCAACCTGGGATTCACCCGTTTTGACCAAGAGGATCTGCGGGTAGATACCTCAGCGGTGAGGAATTTTATAAACTGGTATCCGCAAGCCAACCTGACCTACAGTCTTGGATCACAGACCAGACTTGGGTTTGGATATTATGGGAACACAAGGCAACCTACAATTCAACAAATACAACCGGTCATTACCAATGAAGACCCGCTGAATGTGACCATTGGTAATCCTGGTCTAAAACCCTCGTTCCAAAATAGGTTTTCTGTTAACGCTAACCAGTTCAAACCACTTTCCGAAACCTTTATCAACTTTAACCTTTCCTACAATTTCACCGACAATGCCATCAGCAGCAGCTCCACGGTCGATTCGACAGGAAAAAGAACTACCCAATCCGTTAATGTTAACGGTACTCATTCCTTTTCCGGTTATTTTAATTATTCTATTAAGTGGAAGGAGACAGGAATCCATATTAGTTTCTATCCCTATCTTAATATCAACAGAAATGTCAGTATTGTCGATAATATTCAAAATACGACCAGCAATAATAGCTATAGCTTCAACCTTAATCTCAATAAAGAAAAGGAAAAGAAATATGAGTTCAGTCTATCCGGATCTGCATCCTATACGGAAAGCATTTCCTCTATAAACACTGGCGTGACGACCCGCTACTGGACCTATGGTATACGTCCAAATGCGGATCTGTTCCTTCCTTTCAAATTCCAGGTCAATGCCGATCTGGATTATAATATCCGGGAAAAAACGCCCGTTTTTACCACCAACAATAACGTTGCGGTGCTGAACGCATGGATTGGGAAAAAGTTTTTGAAAAATGATGCACTGCTGATCAAGGTCCAGGGAAACGACCTGTTGAATCAAAACATTGGATTCAGCAGAACGGTAAATAGTAATTTTATCACACAGAATACCTATAGCACCATCCAAAGATATTTTATGTTTTCTATCATATGGAATTTTAACAAGGCGGGGACACCACCACCTCCACAATGATAAAATATTAAAAGTGATTCCATGAGACCAAAAAATTTGCTCATTGTGCTTCTTATTTTGTTTTCCTGCAAAGAAATCTGCGCGCAAAACAATTTCTTCCTTACCCAAGGAAAAATTGAATTTGAAAAAAAATTCAACCTCTGGGCGCAGATAGAAAATTTTCATGAGAATGCAGAATGGACCGAACTCCGGAAAAAAATGATGCCAAAATTCAAGACCACCTATTTTGACCTGATTTTTTCGGGAAATAAGACATTATATAAACCAGGTAAGGAAAATCCGGAAAATAACCGTTTGCGGGAAGACCCGGCAGAGGAAAATAAGGTCTACTCCGATTTGGATAAAGCCAGCCGGATCAGTGAGAAAAAAGTGTTCGGAGAGTTTTTTCTGGTCCAGGACAGCACGCGGCAGATTCATTGGAAAATAACGGACGAAATGCGTAGCATTGCCGGCTTCCCCTGCAGGAGGGCAAACGCCATCATCATGGACTCCATTTATGTCGTGGCATTTTATACAGAGGATATTGTAACACCAGGCGGTCCGGAATCCTTTAACGGATTACCGGGCATCATTCTTGGAATTGCGCTTCCCCACCAGCATATTACCTGGTTTGCTACAAAAGTGCAGAATATCGAAGTCAGCAGCCTGGACCTGATCCCTCCCGTAAAAGGTAAAAAAATGAATGGACGTGCATTAAGGGAAATCCTATCTGCAAGTTTTAAGGATGATGGAGACTGGGCGCAGGTCTATCAACAGGAAATCGAATACTGATCATTTTTGAAGGTCCAATACCCACATGGTCCATGCAGGAATGACCGCAATCTCACTAAATTTATACAGCTCTTTATTGATGACACTGATTCCACTAGTGAAATCCTTGGTCCTTTCATTGTATTTCTTAAAATCAACCGGTTGCCCGCTTTTGCTCGTATTCATCACACACATGACCGTTTGTTCCGGGCTGTATCGGAAATACACATAAAGGCCATCAATGGGCACATATTGCATCATTTTGCCTGTCTTCAATGCAGGCGCAATTTTCCGAAAATTCCCGAGTGTCTTTACCAGGCGTTGCACCTCTTTTTCATCCTGGGTCAATCCATCCCCCGTGAATGCATTTTTCTTATCACCCTCCCAACCTCCCGGAAAGTCAGAACGGACATTTCCATCAGGATTAGAAAATCCTTTCATCAATATTTCCGTACCATAATACAATTGTGGAATCCCACGGCAGGTCAATAGCCATTCAATACCCATCTTTTGCTTTTCCGGACTCTCACCCACCTCTGAGAAAATCCGGCTCATATCGTGATTATCCAAAAAGATGACATTGCGCATCGGATCTTTGTAAAGAAAATCATTGCTAAGAGTAGTATACAGGCTGTTTACGCCCGTCGTCCATCCAAAGTCCTGGGTGAGTGCAGGAATAATGCCTTCAAAATTGCACTGAAAGTCTGTAATCCCCTGCAGGTTACTTTTGAAAGCTGTCTGAATATTATTTTCTGCGAAGTAGGCTTCGTTGCTGGTGCCGTGTACCCAGGCCTCACCAAACATGGTGATATGAGGGTATTCCTGGATGAGGGCCTCATTGCAGCGGTTCATGAATTCCAAATCGCAATAAATATATGTATCGATACGCCAACCGTCGATGCCGAATTCTTCGACACACCAAATGGCATGCTGGATCAGGAAATTAGCGACAAATGGATTTCCCTGGTTAAGATCGGGCATTTGTCTGGTGAACCATCCATCAGAAGTAATTTTTTTGTCAGCAGCGGAAGCATACGGATCCATCAGCGGTTGATCCTTGTAGCTGGTTTGCGTAAAGGATGGCCACTGATGCAACCAATCGAGCGAAGGGAGATCCTGAACCAGAAAATGATAAGAGCCTACATGATTATATACAGCGTCCTGTATGATTTTCATGCCCCGGCCGTGTATGGCATCAATGAGTTCCGTATATGCTTTTTCGCCACCCAATCTGGGATCTATCTTATAATGGTTGGTGAAAGCATATCCATGTTCAGTACGGTTGGGCATATCGTTTTCCAGCACCGGGGTTAGCCATAGCGTGGTTACTCCCAAATCCTGGATATAATCCAAATGTTTCTGGATTCCCAAAAGATCACCCCCATGCCGGTAAAAAATGGAATCCCGGTTTAAAGATTGGTCGCGCATACCCTGTATCCGGTCGTTGCTGGGGTCACCATTGCTGAACCTGTCAGGCATCATAAAATATATAAAATCCGAGGAATTCACGCCCCTGGCAAAGGAAATCCCATTTCCTGCCCGACGAGGTTTGAGTTCATATGGCAGGCCATAAGAAGTTCCGCTGTTTCTCACAAACCTTAGTTCTAGTTGACCAGGAGCAGCATTGTCAGAAATCTCAATGTCTGCAAATAAGTAGTTCGGGTTATCTACCTTTTCAAGCTTGATCAGCCGGACTCCCGGATACTGTATTTGAATTTCTCTAGTTTCAGTAGCAATTCCTTTGCCGTGTATCATCAACTGCAATCCCGGGTTTTTCATGCGGACCCACCAACAAGCCGGGTACATGCTGATACTATTTTGAGCCATGGCATCCGGAAATAAAAGGGATGCCATGATCGCACAAACAAAAATTATTTTCGCCTGCTTAACGAGGCCGGATCCTGGTTTTATCATCTTGATCCTTTATAATTACGGTGAGAAATCCTCCAATCGTCATCGAAATACCGCCGACCAGCAACGCATAAATGCTTTCATTGTGGAAAACCGTGCGAACGAAAAAACCCAGGATGGCGGCAGCCAGGATCTGAGGAATAACAATAAAGAAATTAAATACGCCCATATAAAAACCCATTTTCCCCGGCGGCAGCGCGCCAGCTAATATCGCATAGGGCATCGTCAGGGTCGAAGCCCAGGCTAGGCCAATTCCTGTCATGGGAATCAGCAATATATTCTTATCCTTCAAAAAAAACATGGTTATCAGCCCAATCCCTCCTATTACCAGACAGCACATATGCGTGTATTTTCTTCCAATTCTTTTAGCGAGCACCGGAAGAAGAAAAGCAACAATAGCAGAAACTCCATTATATACCATAAACATCACACCAACCCAGTCACCTGCATCCTGAAAATTTTTTGAGGTCGTATCCGTTGTCAGATATACATGTTGTGCAACGCCGGCAGTGGTGTAGATCCACATGGAGAAAAAGGCCAGCCAGGTGAAGAACTGCACCACCGCTAACTGGAGCATGGTCGCCGGCATTTTGAAAATCCCTTCCGTAATTTCGATGATCCCATGGAAAAGGCCATTTTTCCTCAACTTCTCTTCCTCCCATTTCTTAATATCTTCCGGAGGGAATTCACTGGTGGTGAACACTGTCCAGAAGACAGCACCTAAAAAAATAATGGCGCCGATATAAAATGAATATTTGACAGAGTCGGGAATTATCCCTGCAGGAGCTGTATTGTGTATCCCAAGGACATTTGTAAAAAAATAGGGAAGCAGCGATGCCACCACCGCTCCTGTTCCTATAAAAAAGGTTTGCATGGCAAAGCCACTCGTTCTTTGTGAGGAAGGAAGCTTGTCGCCGACAAAGGCACGGAAGGGTTCCATGCTGACATTGATGGAGGCATCCATGATCCAAAGCAACCCTGCGGCCATCCACAGTACCGAAGAATTGGGCATCAGGAAAAGCGCGGTGGATGCAAGCACTGCGCCTATAAAAAAGAATGGCCTTCTTCTCCCCCATCTCGGATGCCAGGTGCGGTCACTCAGATAACCAATAACCGGTTGTACTAGAAAACCCGTGATCGGAGCTGCTATCCATAATATCGGTATATCATCGATCTTAGCCCCAAGTGTTTGGAAAATACGACTCACATTGGCATTCTGGAGGGCAAAGCCAAACTGGATCCCCAGAAAACCAAAGCTCATATTCCATAATTGCCAAAATGAAAGACGCGGCTTGGTCATTATTCCTTTAGTTTCTCTCGTAGCACTTACAGTAGTCATTGGCAATCGATTAAAAAATTGGATCGTGAAACGTGGAACTGCTGTTTTTGCCCATCACTTTAAAATGGTGATCATGAGTTTTCAGATCACAAATCCATTAGGAAGTACCGCCCCTTTTTTAAGGACCACGATTCCGTCTTTGACCGTGTATAGGGAGTGATCCGTATTTTCAAGATGACTGCCACCATTGATCCTGACGTCGTCGCCGACCCGGCAATTCTTATCGACAATGGCATTCCTGATATAACAGCGGTTGCCAATTCCTACGGTGGGAAGACCGTGTGCGCGGGCCTGTTCGATTTCTTCAATCGTTTCATAAAAATCGATCCCCATCAGATAGCTGCTGACAATAGTGGTGCCGCTTCCAATCCTGGTCCGAATCCCGATTACACTGTTCTCCACCCTGGAAGCATTGATGATGCAGCCCTCTGCAATGATGGTTTTTTCCAGAGTGGTCCCACTGATCTTCGCAGGGGGTAACATCCTGGCACGGGTATAAATCGCGTTATTATTGTCGAACAAATTAAAGTCAGGAATATCTTTAGTTAAACCCAGATTGGCTTCGAAAAATGAGTAAATATTCCCGATATCGGTCCAGTAACCATCATACTGGTAGGAAATCACTTTATACTTATTTATGGATTGTGGGATGATCTCTTTGCCAAAATCGGTGGCTTCCACATATTCATTTTGCAGAAGATCTGCCAAAAGCTGGCGATTAAAAATATAAATACCCATGGAAGCGAGGTAATACCGTCCCTGTTTCTGCATCTCGGCTCCAGTATTGCTCACCCAGTCTCCAAGCACTTCCTTTTTCGGTTTTTCAATAAAACTGGTAATGTATCCATCTTTATCATTCTTCATGATTCCGAAATCGGTGGCTTCCCTATCGGGTACAGGAATGGTGGCAATGGAAATGTCAGCATTTTTTGCAATATGGCTGTTGAGCATTTCCATGAAATCCATTTGGTAAAGTTGATCACCCGAAAGTATCAACACATATTCGCTGTCAAAAGGCCCAAGATGCCTAAGGCATTGTCTCACAGCATCCGCTGTCCCTTGATACCAGGTGGGGTTATCCGGTGTTTGTTCTGCAGCGAGGATATCGACAAAGGCTGAGCTGAATGCGCTGAAATGATAGGTGTTTTTAATGTGGCGGTTCAGGGAAGCCGAGTTAAACTGGGTTAAGACAAACATGCGATTGATGCCAGAGTTAAGGCAATTTGAAATCGGGATATCCACTAGACGGTATTTGCCGGCGATCGGAACGGCAGGTTTGGAGCGGCTGGCGGTGAGTGGGTATAACCTGGTGCCGGCGCCACCTCCCAAAATCACAGCAAGAACTTTTTTTGACATAAACAATCGTTTTATTTAAATGATCCTATTATTTTAATAAAGACTGGTATAAATCTAAGTATTGTTTTACACTTGTCTCCCAACTAAAATCAATTTCCATCATCCGCCGGCGCATCACTTTTACTATTTCTTTATCCTGGTATAATTCAACCGCCCTCCAGATGGCCTGAGTCATATCTCCTACTGCCGGATTATTGAACCGGATGCCGTAACCATCCCGGTCTCCGAAATCAAGGACCGTATCCCTGAGTCCTCCGGTATTCCTGACAATCGGCATCGTGCCGTAACGCATGGCATACATTTGATTCAAACCGCAGGGTTCCACCCTTGAAGGCATCAAAATAAAATCAGCCCCGGCATACATCAGGTGGCTAAGGCTTTCATTGTAGCCTATATATACACTGAAATCTCTGGCGCTTAATCCCCTCATGCTTTCCAGCTGCGATTCAATTTCAGGAAAGCCGCTTCCGAGAATCAAAAAATTCATTTTGCGGCCAATATAATAGAAAGAATCCCCGATTGCATGAGGGATTAAATCGGCACCCTTTTCCCCGACGAGTCTGCCTATAAAAACAATCAACGCTTTGCTGTAATCGAGATCGAATGTCTCGCATAACAACTTTTTATTTTTTTGCTTCCCTTCTTCCACTTTCTCAATGCCGAAATGATCTTTAATATAGGTATCCGTTTTAGGATCCCAAATGGCGACATCAATTCCATTTAAGATCCCCACACATTTCCCCTTTTCATATTCAAATAATGCTTCCAGTCCATTTGCCCGGAATCTTAACTCATCCAGATAGGTCCGGCTTACGGTAGTAACACAGGAAGCACATTTGATACCACTGGCCAGGGGATTAATATTGCCCTGCCAGTCAAGCATACCCGATTTCCAATTGTCCCAGGCAGGTATAAAATAGCTTTTGTCCCAACCCAGCCAACCCTGATATTCTGCGTTGTGAATGGTGAGCACGGTGGGGATATTGCGCAAATGCTGGTACCTGTAACAATATTGCATCATGAACGGGATCAACCCGGCATGATGGTCATGAACATGAACCAAATCCGGCTGATGATTCCAGGCAGCGATCCAATCTACTACCGCAATCTGAAAAGAAGTGAACCGCTCCGCATCATCGCCATATCCATAAATCCTTTCCCTGTCGAGGAGACCATTGATGTCCACCAGGTAGAGATCAAAGCCGAGGCGATTTGTCTTTTCCTTGATTATTGTATAAATGAACCACCAGCTGCCCAGATTGGTATACCCCTTATGGACCACTTCCCATTCATTTTCCATTAAGAACTTCGTCTTGTACATAGGCATGACCACTTTTGCGATATGCCCCGAAAGTTGTTGGTATTTGGGCAGCGCTCCGACCACATCCCCAAGGCCCCCTGCCTTGGCTACGGGATAACATTCAGCAGATACATGTATGATTTCCATATTCCCTATCAATTTAGGAAGGTTTTTCATCATTGTTGCCCACCAATGAAAAAATTTTTCGCCTCACAAAAACTTGCTACTTTCAACACTTCATTTCAAAACAAGCGATTGCTTATGAACCAACCTAAACAACCCACTAATACCGGAGCTTTAGCCACATTGGTGCTTGTGTTTTTCTTTTGGGGCTTTATTGCGGCTTCCCAAAGCATATTCATTCCCTTTTGTAAAAATTATTATAACCTCAGCCAGTTCGAATCTCAACTTATCGGGACTGCTTTTTACGGAGCATATTTTATCGGCTCGCTGTTGCTCTATATCTTTTCGGAGGCCCGGGGAAAGGATATTTTGAATAAAATAGGCTACAAAAAGGGAATCATCATCGGATTGGGTATTTCGATTGCGGGCGCTTTGCTCATGATCCCCGCTGTTAGTGGTGAAACCCTTAAACCCATAGAGGACAATGTGGATCAGATCAGGAGTTTTAAACCCGATCAGAAATTTGTAACCTCAGATAAGGTGGTGGTGCTGAAAAAGGAAATTGGGGACAACTATTCTCTGATTATCCGGAACGATGAAGCAGGAAAACGGTTCCTGAACAGCCCGGAAATACTCAATAGTGTCAACGGTCCATTTGTGCCTGCCCGGGATGCCCGGGTGGTGAATGGAATCCCTGTAAAACTGCAGGCTGATTTTGGCAAAGATAAAATCGATACAATAGTCGGCGCATTGAAAGGGGAAACTATTGCGTTTGGGAATTTTACTTTCATCTTGATTGCCCTGTTTATCATCGCCCTGGGTTTTTCTTTGCAACAAACCTGTGCGCAACCTTTTGCAATCGTTCTTGGCGATCCGTCAACAGGTTCGCATAGATTGAACCTGGGAGGCAGTGTAAATTCTTTTGGAACCACAGTTGGTCCAATAATAGTGAGCCTTTTTCTTTTTGGAACGGTGAACAGCGATCCAGACGATACTTCGGTATCTTCTGTCAAATCGCTTTATCTGATTGTCGCTGCTGTATTTGCGCTGGTTGCCCTGATATTTGCCATTTCAAAATTACCAAGCGGGAAAAACGACGAAAAGTTTGAGAAGGCGGCAAAGGCTTCCCGCTCCCTGCTGATTATGACAGGTTTGATCATCTGTATCATCATCATAGGGCATTTTACCGATATCAGCAAGGCACCCCTGCTAATTGCGACCATTATCGTGGTGCTCAGTACACTTTTCATGTCCAATAACAGCGCGGTTCAGAACAACATCGGATGGGGAGCCATGCGATACCCCCAGCTGATTTATGGCATGATTGGCATTTTCGTGTATGTAGGAGTGGAAGTGACCATTGACAATAATTTTGGAGCGCTGTTGAAAACAAAACAATACCTCACGGAAAATGGCCTGAATGAAAGCCAAATATCCAAATACATATCGCTTTATTGGGGAAGCCTGATGATCGGTCGCTGGACTGGGGCAATCAGTGTATTCAATCTTTCCAATATCGGCCGAAAGATTGCCACGGTGGTCGTTCCATTCGTCGCCTTTTCCATTGTGCTTTTGGCCAACTGGTTAAAAGGAAGTGACGTGAGTAACTTATATGCCTATTCCATCTGCGTGATCATCGCCATCGCGGCCTTCTTTTATGGTCAAACCAAACCAGTAAAGACTTTGCTCACACTGGCTACCCTGGCCACCCTCTCCATGTTGATTGGAGTTTTTACAAATGGATTACTTTCGGTGTATGCCTTCATGGCAGGAGGACTTTGCTGCTCGATCATGTGGCCATGTATATTTGCGCTTGCCGTCGCAGGCTTAGGCAAATACACCAGTCAGGGTTCTGCCTTCCTGATCATGATGATTTTGGGTGGTGCGGTCATTCCCCCATTCCAGGGAGCGTTGGGAGATAATCCGAGCATCGGTATGCACAATTCCTACCTGGTAGCTGCTGCTTGTTTTGCATTCCTGGCCTGGCTCGCACTCAAACTCCGAAGGGTTTTAAAATCACAGGGTTTGAATTTTGACGAACAAATCGGTGGACATTGATTGGTGCATTAACTGAAAAAATGAAAATTCATGGCGAAATCAAGGTCTGTTTCTTTGGAACCGCTGGCCATTGGCATTGATATAGGGGGCACGAGTACAAAATTTGGTATCGTCGATAGGAATGGCAATGTACTGTTCACCAGTGACATATCTTCCAGGAACCATAAGCAAGTGGAGGGGTTTATTGATGAGCTGCACAGCAGTTTATTACCTCTGATTGAAAAAGCTGGCGGGCCGGGCCAAATTCGGGGAATCGGCGTAGGCGCGCCAAATGGAAATTATTATAGCGGCACCGTGGAATATGCACCAAACCTTCCCTGGAAAGGCATCATTCCGCTGGCTAAATTGGTGCAGAATAAATTTCACCTCCCCACGGTACTGACCAATGACGCCAATGCAGCTGCTATTGGGGAAATGATGTACGGTGCGGCCAAGGGGATGAAGGATTTTATAATGATCACACTGGGCACAGGAGTAGGCAGTGGTATAGTTGCCAACGGTCAGCTGATACTGGGCTCCGACGGTTTTGCTGGGGAACTTGGTCACACAATCATCATTCCCGACGGAAGAAAACACGAAGGAACGGGCAAGTATGGTTCCCTTGAGAGCTACGCATCCGCTACGGGTTTGACCCTGACGGCTCAAGAGTTGCTCGGGAAAAGTAAGGAGGAAAGCCTCTTAAGAAAAATCCCAGCTTCTCAACTTGATTCAAAAAAAGTGTACGAGGCCGCACTGCAGGGCGATAAACTGGCAAAAGAAATTTTTGATTTTACTGGAAAGATTCTAGGTCTGGCCCTGGCTAATTTTGTCATGTTTTCCAGCCCGGAAGCGATCATACTGTTCGGCGGACTCACCAAGGCGGGAGACCTGATATTAAAGCCCACCAGAGAAAATATGGAAGCTAACCTGATTCAGGTATTTCAAAACAAAGTAAAAATTTTGGTAAGTCATCTCAAAGAGTCGGATGCCGCGATTTTGGGGGCTAGTGCACTGGTTTGGGAGATGAAATCTTAAATCACTTTTTTTTCTCAGCCATTTTAATCATGAACACGGCAGGAACCGGCCGCTCGCCGTTTTGGCCCGATGGTTGGATTGTTTGCTTTCCATTAATCAGCATACAGCTGCTACCCCCACCGTTTAAATTCAATGCTTCATAACAACCCAGTTCCTTCATTATTTTTGCCTCCTCCATAAGACCCGCTCCTTCGGCAATACCTGGAAAGCGACCCTCTATAACGCAAATGATCAACCGGTCATCGCGGGTATATCCCATAGCCGTCCTTGGCTCCTTATCGTTTTCCTCACCCACAAACATCTGTTCCTGCCGGTTTGTGATTAAGATTTCGCCATCATGCATCAATGTCGGACCGCCGCCAACGGCGGTCCTCATTTTCCACCACTTCCATTCAATATCGTCCAAATCTATAATTCCCGGCAATATGTATTGGCCTTTTGCAATTACAGGGCCTTTTTCGAAAGCGTAAGGCCATCTTCTGGAGGAATCGGTAAATATCCAGGCAATGTCGACCTTTCGTTTCCTGTTGATCCCAATGGCGCTTCGCGTCGGATAATAATATAATCCACTGTCCTTTCCGACGCCTTTTAGAGAAGGAACATTAAAAGCAACCATTTTACCGTCCCGTACGACGACACTCAGGTTGCGTCCGCTTTCAATCGAAAAGAAAGTACAATTGACAATTAAAAGAGGGGCTTTCTCCTGCTGGTAAAACTGGGTGGGCGTAAATCGCTTCTGATTATCTGCCTTTGCAGTGAACGCCAGTTCTTTGTCACTCATTCTGACAGAGGCATAATATGCAATAAATGGAGATCCTTCCAAAGAATCATTGGTACAATATACATGGAGTGAATAAGGTAAGGGACCAAATAAGGAATCGACCCTTGTCCAATGGAGTTGTCCCTGGGAAAAATGCCCTGATAGAAGTGCCGGCAGAACCGCAAAAATTAATTTTTGCATCAGAAAGAAAAAATTTATGCCTTCTTTTCGTTCTTTTGCTTTAACCACTCACTCCTGCCGTACCCAGGAAAAACATGCCGTTCGCTGTGATACGAGGAACGAACCAAGGGCCCGCTTTCGACATAATCGAAACCCATTTCATAACCTTCATTCCTGAATTCGGCAAATTCATCTGGATGGACAAAACGAACAACAGGCAAATGTTTTTTTGTCGGTTGAAGATATTGACCAATGGTGATCACATCAACCCCGCTGTTGCGCAGATCTTTAAGGGTTTGAATCACCTCCTCCTTTTTCTCCCCTAAGCCAAGCATCAAACCGCTTTTTGTCCGCATGTTTCCTTTTTTTAATTCCTGGAGTGTTTCCATGCTTTGCCAGTATTTTGCTTGAATGCGAACCTGCCTGGTTAGTCTTTCAACCGTTTCGATATTATGAGAAACCACCTCCGGTGCAGCCTCGACGATACGTTGAATATTTTCTTTGACCGCCTTAAAATCAGGGATCAAGGTTTCTAAGGTAGTACCTGGATTAAGCACCTTTACTGCACGGATAGTATTTTGCCAAGCGATACTTCCTCCGTCTTTTAATTCATCCCGGTCGACCGATGTAATGACAGCATGTTTCACTTTCATAAGATAAATCGCTTCGGCTACCCGCTGTGGTTCATCCCAATCCAATGCTTCAGGTCTTCCAGTAGCAACCGAACAAAACCCACAGCTGCGGGTACATATATTACCTAATATCATAAATGTAGCGGTCCCTGCGCCCCAACACTCCCCCATATTGGGGCAATTACCACTTTCACAAATGGTGTGTAATTGATGTGTATCGACCAGACCGCGTACATGTTTATAATTCTCACCAATGGGAAGTTTTACACGAAGCCAATCCGGCTTTTTCAGCGGATTTGGGCCCTGGGCCGCGTTGGTTTTTATATCATGAATAAGAGGTAACTCCTGCATAGATTTGCAAAAATACATCAGTTTCACTTAACAAACTGTTCTGATCAAAACATACCTTTATTGATATGAAAAAAGCAATAGCGGTTTGTGTAATCCTCATGGGTTATTTTGCACAGGGTCAAAGCCTCGCGGAGAACACGATCGACGACGCTACAAAAACTGCAGTAAAACGGACTTCGTGGGAGACCTTAACTTCTGCCTTTTCCATTACCGGCATTTATATCAGGATATCCAAGTTGGACAGCAATGTTTTTTTGGATTTCAAGTATGCCGGAAATGGTAGCTTTCTGAATGTAGATACGGGAAGTGAATTCATATTGACCTTAGATAATGACAAAACAGTTACGCTGCGAACAATGGAAGCCAGTGCAGGATGCACCGGTTGTGGCGCAGTCGGGCCGGGATTCGGCAAAGCGCCGGGGATTCAAGTCAGATACCCGATACGTGCTGATGCGGCAGCCATCCTCATCTCGCATAAGATCAAATTAATCCACTTCTATACAGTCGATGGGATCATTGAGGAGGCCATACAGCAAAATAATGCTGGAATACTCCAAAAGCTATTACAAATAGTTAAATAGTGATTTTCCGCCGGTCATTTTCGCTTGCCGAACATGATGGATAAATAAGCGTTGAAGAAGAAATTCCTTTCTGGTACCATGTACATCATAGGAATCTTAGAAAAATAGTACTCTCCTGTCAGACCCACTTCAATGGCAGTAATGTTTTCATTAAAGCGGCCATAATCGAACCGGACTGCTGTTTTTGCGTTCAATCCCGGTTTGAATTGCACCTCGTTCCAACCAACGGTTACACCGGCTGCACCCAGCGGCAGGTAACCACTGTCCACTACCTGAGGATATTTTGCCTGGAACTGATTACCATATTGATCCTGCACATCGATGTAATAGGGTTTCAAAATCCCCAGGGATAATCCTCCGCTATAAAGTCCCGTCACCGCTACCCCATTTTTATTTCCTTTCCCTCCGATCAGGTGTTGCTGTCCAATGGAAACTTTGAACTGGTAAAAATTATTGAGTTTGCCTACGACGACCGAATTAAAATCATATCCGTTATAACCAGCCGCGGCAACCTTATGATCTTTACCATCCTTTTTTTCATTCAATTCGAACTGGTACAGCAAGGTGCGGGTATTGGTTTTGTATTTACCCTTTTCAAAAAAAATCCCGTAGCCATCCGTTGCGAGCCGGACACCAAATACATTATGTTTATTGAAGATGATATCTCCTTCCTCTTCCATTTTCATCAGATTGTTGATCCGGTCCCTCTTAGCCGCCTTTTTGACTCGCGGATTGGAATAATTTTGCGTCGAATCATTTTGCGCAAAAAGCTGTGCGGCGATGATCAGGGTAACCGTGAATAGAAGAAGCTTTTTCACTAGAGTGATTTGATTTATATACCGTAAATTTAAGCAAAAATATATAATGACATCAAGTGTTATTTACGAGGGAGGCTTGCGTACGGTTGCCACACATCTTCAATCCGGATCTTTAATCCAGACTGACGCACCCATTGATAATCACGGACTGGGTGAGCGATTTTCGCCAACAGATCTTGTAGCCACTGCCCTTGGATCCTGCATGAGCACTACGATGGGGATCAAAGCACGTGACTTGGAAATTGATTTGAAGGGTATGCAAATAGAAGTTACAAAGATCATGAAAGCAGATCCACGCCGGATTGCAGGGATTTATCTTACTTTTCATTTTCCATCTTCTTTGCATCTTGACGATAAGCAGCGGACGATTTTGGAAAGAACGGCACATACCTGCCCCGTCATCTATAGCATCCATCCTGATATTGAAGTACAGGTAAGTTTTAATTGGAATCAGGTGCTCGTTTGAATAAATTGGCGACCAAGTTAATTAAGTGTTAATCCCTAAACCACTCAGTGCTTTCAATACCCTGCTGACCGGCAATCCCATCACATTGTAGAAATCACCTCTGATGCTTTTTATGCCTATTACTCCAATCCATTCCTGAATGGCGTATGCCCCTGCTTTGTCATAAGGCTGGTATTTATCCACATAGTATTGGATTTGCTCATAGCTCAATTCGTGAAACGACACCTCGGTAGTATCAGTAAATGACAATTCTTTTTCACCATCGATAATGACCACTCCTGTGATTACCTGATGTTTCTGCCCGGATAATCTGGTCAATATCCCGATGGCATCCACTCTATCCATAGGTTTACCGATGATTTGGGTTCCCAATACGACAACGGTATCAGCCGCTAGAAGTATTCGCTCTCTATTCAAAAGTTTTTTTACTGAAATAGCTTTATTCCTGGCGATATGAACCGGAACCTGTTCGATCGGAAGATCTTCAGGGAAGGTCTCATCGCTGTTGCTGACGATTACCTCAAAATCAATTTCTGCCCACTCCAATATTTGCTTCCGCCTTGCCGATTGTGATGCAAGTACTATAGGATCCATGAACTATACCATTTGAAAAAGATCATCGATAAAATGCCTGCGAGCATGACGCCCTTCACCATACTGCTCAAGCGGTGGTAGTCCGCCGAATTCACTGCCCGGTATAAATTTCGTAGAATAAGAAGTAATGGCAAAATGATGGATACCAGGGCATAGGCTTCGCTCCACCACCAGCGGTACTGCAATACATAAATCTGGACCACGACTAGTGAAACAATTAATACGATCAACCATACGGCTGTAAAGACTTTGGAAACATTAATTCCCCATACGATGGGCATGGTCTTGCATCCATAGCGCCGGTCGCCACTTACATCCTCCATGTCTTTTATTACCTCCCGGACTAGAGAAGTGATAAATGCGAAGGCTGCATATAGGATGGATAATTTATAAACCCGCGACAATATAGGGGCAAAAGCAGGTTGTTCAAAACGGTGTAAACGGAATTCACATAGGTAGAGTACCAGGATCACCCAACTGGTCAACAGAGAAATAATAATATTGCCAATCAATAACTCCCTCTTGAAATTGGTGCTGTAAAACCATAGTAGAAAAACACAAAACAAATTAGCCATACCGACGAAAATGTTGCGGAGTTCCCAACTGACATAAAAACCCAGCAATACGCCGATACTTGACAAAATCCAATGCCAAACGATGGTCCATCGCCTCTTAATCAATTTTTCCACCACCATTTTTTCAGGTTTGTTTACCCGGTCAATATTCAGATCGAAATAATCATTGATAATATATCCTGCAGCCGCGATCAGCACTGAAGACAAACAAAGCAGGTAAAACTCAGAAGGCTGAAGGATATTTTCAAACACTAATGGCTGTCTGTTTTGAAAACTTGGAAGCAGTATGCAATAATAAAATAGAAATTGGGTCAAGGCAATAAAAAACAAATTAGGCCAGCGGATGAGTCTGAAAAAAGCGCCTACCAATTTCATAAAAAATCAGGAAACCATTTCCTTTGGATACGGTTATCTCCTGCTCCTTTTAGGTTTATGCCTTTTCAATAAAAAAAATTTACAAATCATGTTCCTAAAAATTGAAGGGGATTACCCCATAAGATACAGCGGTTAATTGAGGAAGAGCATACCGGAACCCTGGCTAAAAGGGCAAGCGCAACCATACAGGCACTCTTCTATAGCTTACAATATTACAGGTTTATCCCGAATTCATCTGAGGTAGATATCCAAGTTCCATTGAGCTTCATTACTTTCTCAATCACATCCCTGATACAGCCTGCTCCGCCTTTAAAAGGAGGCACATACTTGGAGATTTGTTTTATTTCTTCTACAGCGTCAATTGGCGAACAGGACATACCGGCCATTTTCAGCAAAGCCCTATCGGGCAGATCATATCCCATAAAAAGAACTTCTCTCCAATTCACTCCTTGCTCTCTGCTCCATTCCTCAATTTTTTTCTTTTTATCGGCCAATTCCAGAAATACCCAGCTAATTCCCGATTTATTCAACCAGGTGGCTATCCCTTCTGGTTTCCCGGAAGACACGAAGACCACGCGGTAATCGGATTTTATTGCAAGCCGCAGCGCGTATGAATCTTTGATATCAATTAATCTGAGCAGTTCGCCATTTTCTAAAACCAGGACCTGGGCCGGGGTCAATACGCCCTCGATTTCGAAAACGAAGCTGGTTATATGCTTAAACTGATGCAGTATATTCATTGCCCAAAATTGGAATTTTGTATACTGTTTGTGAATAATTCATACATGCTGGCGAGTTCAGGATACTGGTTGAGCAAAAAAAGCTGTTTTGCCATAGTCGATCCGTCCCTGCGAACGGCCGGTCCGGTTTGAACGCTGGATGGTGAAAATTGCTGGACTCTGTTAGCGGTCTCTTCGATTAAAGGAAGCAATAGGCCAAAGTCCAGTTTCTCCCGGATACAATACTGTTCTGCCAAGGCATACAAATGATTCGTAAAGTTGTTTACCATGACGGAAGCCAGGTGCAAGCGGGTTCTTCCGGAATCATCCATCACCCGGACACTGGTTGAAAAGGTTTTTGCAAAATCATAGATCAGCGCCAGGTCGTCTGGCGTGTTGGCATCAATGAGGAAGGGAATCTCGGGCAATGTCTTTATCTCCTTTCTTAGGCTTTGCAAAGGATAGAGTACCCCATAATTTGCCGATACTTGGCTGATGGCTTCTTTTGAAACTGACCCAGCTGTGTGCAAGACTAATTTTTTTTGGAGATCGATCTGGTTTCCTATTTGGGAAAGGGCGGAGTCAGAAATGGCGATGAGATAGATTTCCGCATTTTTATTTACCGAATCCCACCCAGATGAATACCCGCAGTCAAGTTCATTCGCCAGTAGGATTGCATGTTTTTCATTCCTGCTATTTATTTCCAACAACTCATGTCCGGCAGAGGCCATCTTCCTGGCCAATACCGTCGCTGCATGGCCTGACCCGATGATGACTATTCTCATAGTTGTTTTTGGCCAAACTTATTCTTTTGCTTTTTTCTTTTGGGGCTTGGGCGCCCAGATTGCTAGCATCCTTTTTCCTTCCATTTTCGGCAATCCTTCAAGCACCCCTACTTCATTGAGGCGTTCAGCGAACTTTAGCAACAACAGTTCACCTCTTTCTTTGAATTGGATCGCACGACCTTTGAATTGCACATAGGCCTTCACTTTATCACCGTCCTTCAGGAATTTTTCTGCATGCTTTGCCTTAAAATCAAAATCATGATCATCAGTATTGGGTGTAAAGCGGATCTCCTTAACTTCAGAGGCTTTACTCTTCGCCTTCATTTCCTTTTCCTTCTTCTTCTTCTCGTACAAAAACTTATTATAGTCTATGATCTTACAAACCGGGGGATCGGCGTTCGGAGAAATCTCTACCAGGTCAAGTACCTGCTCTTGGGCCATTTTCAATGCCTCGGACGTGGGATATACACCTACAGTAACATTATCACCTACCAGCCTCACCTGAGGCACCCGGATCATGTGGTTGGTACGGTGTTCTTGCTGTTGCTCTTTTCTAAAACGTGGGTTAAAATTACCTCTCGGAGGTCTCGGTGGAAATGCCATTTACATTTTTTAAATTCAGCCCTCCCATAAGCGCTTAAATAAATTTTCGGTCGACATTAATTCCCCTGTATGGGCAGGGGGGATTCGCCTCTTCTTTCTTTAATTTCTTCACTAACCTCTTGAATAAATTCATCTATGGACCTGATTCCCTGATCTCCTTTACCCTGGCGCCGGACAGAAATCTTTTTGTCATTCATTTCTTTTTCACCAACAATAAGCATATAGGGGACTCTGGCTAATTCTGTGTCCCGGATTTTCTTATTTATCTTTTCACTGCGATCATCAATTGCAGTGCGAATATCTGCATTTTTCAGGGATTGCAAAAGACTTTGTGCATAATCCAAAAACCGGTCGCTGATCGGTAATATCTTCACCTGCAATGGCGCCAGCCATAAGGGAAACCTCCCCGCATAATGCTCCAATAAGAACCCGATAAACCGTTCATGGGTGCCTAAGGGGGCGCGGTGTATGATGAGCGGAGTCTCAGGGTGGTTGTCCCTGTTTGTGAACTCTAATTTGAACCTTAACCCCTGTGCAAAATCCACCTGGTTGGTGGCGAGTGTAAATTCCCGGCCGATGGTGCTCCATATCTGCACGTCGATTTTGGGCCCATAAAACGCAGCTTCATCCGGTACTTCCACATAAGGGATATTTGATTCGATTAATAAATCCCTCACCATCTTTTCTGTTTCCTTCCACAATTCAGGTTCATCTATATATTTCTGGCCCAATTTTGCCGGATCGTGCAGCGAGAGACGCATGACGTATTTATCAATCCCAAATATTTTGAAATACTTAAGGTACATGTCGTTAACTGCTCGGAATTCTGCACCAAACTGTTCCTTTATGCAATAGATATGGGCATCATTCATGTGCAAACAACGTACGCGCATTAATCCGAACAATTCTCCGCTTTGCTCATACCGGTAGCAGGTTCCGTATTCCGCCAATCTCAGTGGTAAATCCTTATAACTCCTTGATTCTGCGGCAAAAATTTTATGATGGTGGGGACAATTCATAGATTTGAGATAATACTTCACCCCATCCATTTCCATTGGTGGAAACATACTGTCTTTATAATAAGGCAGGTGCCCGCTGGTAAGGTACATCTGCTCTTTTGCGATATGAGGGGTGACTACTCTTTGGTAACCGGCCTTTTGTTCCGTTTCTTTGGCCAGTTTCTCCAATTCTTCGATAATAATGGTCCCATTGGGCATCCACAATGGCAGACCGGGGCCTACGTCATCATCAAAACAAAAAATACCCAGTTCCTTGCCAAGTTTACGGTGATCCCTTTTTTTGGACTCTTCCATCATTGCCGTATATTCATCCAGCTCTTTTTGTGATGGGAAGCTCACGCCATATAACCTCGTCAGTTGTTTATTCTGCTCATCTCCTTTCCAATAAGCCCCAGCGATATTGGTAAGCTTGACAGCCTTAATCAGGCCGGTACTGGGAATATGCGGCCCCCGGCAGAGGTCGGTAAATCCGCCCTGCGAATAAAAGCTAATCTCTCCATCCTTCAAGCCTTGAAGAAGGTCTAATTTATACTCATCGCCCTTATTCTCAAAATAGGCGACAGCTTCATCTTTTGGAATTTCCTTTCGTATATATGCATTGTTTTGCTTTGCAAGTTCAGCCATTTTCACTTCTAATTTCCTTAGGTCTTCTTCAGAAATCTGCCTATCACCCAGATCAATGTCATAGTAAAACCCATTTTCCACAGCAGGGCCTACCCAGAATTTCGCATTGGGGAAAAGCCATTCTACGGCTTCCGCCATTAAGTGTGCCGAAGAATGCCAAAAAGTAGATTTCCCTTCGGCGTCAATCCATGTAAGTAGTTGAAGCGTAGCGTCCGCAGCAATGGGACGTGAAGCGTCCCTCACCTCACCATTAATTTTAGCCGCAATAACTTTTTTTGCCAGCCCTTCGCTAATCGATTTGGCAATTTCCATTGCAGTAGCGCCAACCGGATATTCTCGCAGGGCCCCGTCAGGGAAGGTAATTTTGATCATAAAGACCCGCAAATTTAACAAACTCTTCCCAGATATTCATTTGCGAAAAAATATATAGAAATAAATATTTGAGTAAATTGAGCTTATGAATACCCGAAAACTTCTGTTCTTTCTTTTGTCTTTTTCAGCGACCGTTCAAGGTCAGGACCTGACAGGCATCTGGAGAGGTCATTTTCGTTCCAACCAAGAATATGAACGCCTGATGGGTATTGACGACCGCTATAAAATGGAGGTTCAGATCGCTCAAAAAGATAATACTTTCCATGCGGTGACTTATTCCTATAAAAGCTATTTCTTTTATGGTAAGGCAGATGCGGATGGAAACGAAGATCCTTCTACCAATAAGATTCGTTTGCGGGAGTCAAAAATTGTTGAGCTGAAAACAGTAGGTGGCGACGATGCCTGCATTATGAACTGCCAGTTGACCTATTCCAAATTAGGGGATGAGGAATTCATGGAAGGCACTTATACCAGCGCAGACGTCCACTCATCAAAAGATTGCGGCAGTGGAACCATTTTTCTGCATAAAGTGGCAGTGTCTGATTTTTACGAGGAGCCCTTTTTACTGCACAGGGAAAAGGAAATAGAGAATGAAAAAAGCAAAACCGGAGGCCATAGTTCCTTACCACTTAAAAAAAATAATGGCATCGCCAGTACCCCAGATAAGATCGTAACTAATAAAAAGCCGGTTCCTTCAACAATTCACCCAAAACCATTGGGTATACCCAAAAAACAGGTGGATAGTATGGCGCACGCATCTTCTCTCAGGCCAAAAATACCAACCAATATAACCAAGAGTTCCAGCAACACAAAAGCTACAGTCCATCATCCACCAGCCAAAGCATCTATACCTCAACATGATCTGGTGAAGACTCAAATCTCAGCCTCACCCATCGGCGTAGGAAAGAACGACAGCATGGCCAGTATTGCAAAAGACCCTATCGAGGTTCCCATACCTCTGGTCCTGATGCGTCGTGCAAATGAACTGGTGAAAACTATCACGGTACATACGGGGGATGTAGAATTGAATATTTATGACGATGGCGTGATCGACAACGATACCGTTTCGGTATATTTTGATAAGAAATTAATCGTTTCCAACGAACGGCTATCGGACAAACCGATTGTTGTCAAGCTTCATTTTGATCAAACTAGTGCTTCGCATGAGTTGGTCATGGTGGCAGAGAACGAAGGAGATATTCCTCCCAATACTTCTCTGATGATCGTTAAAGCCGGAGATGATCAATATGAAGTGCGCATTGTTTCTACGGAACAAAAGAATGCTGTCGTGATATTCAAGTACCGCAAATTAGAACAATAACCACTCAAATAATTGATCATTGATTTTAGCAACTAACTGCTAACTTCCCTGTCAAAATTCGGGATGCGTTTTTTTTTCGCTATACTACTGTTTTGGCTTCCTTTTACCGGCCGGTCAGAAGATCTGAATGGAATTTGGAAAGGCAGCCTGTCCCAGGGTCCGGGAGGCTGCTACCCTCAATATTTTCTGGAGTTGCAAATCAATTTTGCCAACAATCAAATCATTGGCAAAGCCTATGATTATTATGATACCAGCAAATTTGTGAAGATGAGCTTTACTGGCCGTTATAATCCCATTACCCAAAGGCTTGTACTGATAGAAACCAAAGTACTGCAATCGAATATACCCATCGACTGTGCTCCTTGTATAAAAACATATGATCTTACCTATTCAAAAAAAGGTGATGATGAATTGCTTTCCGGCGATTGGAAAGGCCATATTGTGGATAAGATAAACGCCTGCCCACCAGGAAAAATAGTCTTGAAAAAAGTGGACCACTCGGATTTTCCGATAGACATTGAACAAAATGATACGCTTGCGCTTCTTCAGCAAACCATTCAGCTCAAACCCAGAATTGCCGAATTGTCAAAAACGATCATGGTTGATGACTCGCATATCACCCTGGAACTTTACGACGATGGCGTGATTGACGGCGACACAGTAACCGTATTTATCAACCATAAACTGCTGTTATACCGGCAAATGCTGACTGCCAAACCCTTAACTATTAATTTTAATGCCTTTCCGGAAACGGAATACGAACTCATGATGTACGCCGATAATTTAGGTACAATCCCACCCAATACGGCGCTTATGATTGTGACGGCAGGCGATAAACGTTTTGAAGTCTATCTTTCCTCAAGCGAGCAAAAGACCGCAACCGTCAAATTCATGTATAGAAAGAAACGGTAAATCCAACTATTTTGGCACCTCCTGTTTTCTGGGGATTTTCTCATCCCGCTGGCATGCATCATAAATGAAGGATGCAATGATGGTAGCCGCCTGCTTCAGGTCATCGGCCTGCAAATGATCATAAGAATCCATATTGCTATGATGCGTGCGTGTAGAATATTCTATGGGATCCTGTATAAACTGAAAACCAGGCAACCCGATAGCATCAAAAGATACATGGTCTGTACTTCCCGTATTCTGAAGGGTTAGGGTCTTTGCATCCAGGTCACTGAACGGTTCCAACCACTTGGCGAAAATCGGCTTGGCGCCAGGATTACCCTGTAGAAATACGCCCCTGATTTTGCCGCTGCCATTATCCAGGTTAAAATAAACGGATACTTTGTCGCCTTCGGCATTAAAACGCTTAGTCGTGGTGTCCGTGAAGTGATTTTTGACATAATTTCTAGACCCAAATAAGCCGGTCTCCTCACCACCCCACAATGCAATGCGTATAGTCCGACGTGGCTGAACTCCCAGGGTTTTTAGGATCCGAACTGCTTCCATCATGACAGCACACCCTGCCCCATTATCAGTTGCCCCCGTTGCTCCCTGCCAGGAATCCAGGTGACCTCCGACCATCACCAATTGATCTTTGAGCTTTTTGTCGGTGCCTTTTATCTCTGCCAGTACATTGTATCCTTTCACGTCATCTGTAATGAATTTTGACTTGACATCCGCATCCAATGCTACAGGAATCTGGTGCTGCAAAAGTCGTTGGATAGTCATATAATCTTCGTATCCCACAGCAATATCCAAGCAATTGGCGGCCGTGTTCGGTGCAAACACACCACCGCCCTGCACAAAGACGGTGCCTTCCGCATTCCGGGGACTGGTGCTGAGCATGCCTATTCCGCCCTCACTGAGAATCATTTCCTTTAATTTATTCTGCAACTGAATCAAAGCTCTTTGCCCGCCGAATGCTCCCGGTTGGCGCACAGGGGCATTTTTGGGATCATAAGCAGCCATTTTCTCGAGACTGGAATCCGCATACCGGGTGGCGTCGGGAAGGTAACTGGGTTTCAGCGTATCGTTTCTTAGGGTGATGATTATCTTTCCTTTCAACTTCCCACGGTAGGCTTCAAGAGCAATACTGTCTTTTGCATCAACCAACAAGACATCTGCATGGGTCAGCCCATTGGTTTCTCCGGTCCAGGTTTTTGGAAATGCAATGAGCGGTTTATAATAGGGCGATGCGATAGCCAGGTAAAATTTTTCCAATTCCCAACCTTTTCCCCAATCACCCCAGGGTTCCAAACGCGCATCCTGCAATCCCCATTCGGTCAATTTGTTTTTCGCCCAATTAGCTGCGCGGAAAAAACCAGGAGATTGCATCAGCCTGGGGCCGCTAACATCAGTTAAATAAAATGCGATGTCCATTACCTGGGAATGATTCAATCCTTCGTCCCGGATCTTACCTACCATACCCAAGTCTACCTTTTCATCTTGGGCTGATATTAATGTGGTTAAGAATGATACAACGGTTAACAGCAATAGCTTTCTCATGTGTAGATTTTTTTGCAGTTGGACGGCCAAGGTACTCAATTTGCAAAATCAACCCAAGAAGCCTGGATAGAAGGCAAAAAAAATATCCCGCCGGGTGGATTTTGAAAAGACTATCAATTTTTTGAAAAAGTCAAAGAATCAACGATCTCTCCGCAGCCGATCATTTTATCTTTATAAGTGGGGTGCTTTCTTCCAAGGTAAGGATTGGTGATGGCACTGGAATTGCTCAACCAATAACCTTCAGAAGAATCAGAGAAAGCCATTGGGCATTTGATATGGTAAATGACCTCACCGTCATACCTCACCGTCCGTATCAGGTTGTACAATTCATCGGTTAGCGCATTAAATGCCCTTCTCTTTTGCTCAATACTGTTTTCGCCGATCATTCCGGCGGTTTCGCTGCTCATGGAGGAAGCAAGATTTTGTGCGGTACCGATTATGGTGGAATCTGCCTTCAATTCTTTGAGATCCAATTGATCTGTGCTTTTTTGAAGATTCAATGCAGCTTGATTGGCTGTAGCGGTGTCCCAGTTGATCAAAGCATCCCTTACCATATAGTAATTATTCATCATTTTTGAAAAAGAATCATTGAATTGACTTGAATTTTTATTTATCGCAAGAGGAGCATCTTTTTTTTCCGCTGGTTGGCTCTCTTTTTTATCCAATAATTTATAAGCTACCACCCCCGCCAATCCAAGCACAACAATTAATAAAAGTAATTTTTTCATAAAAATTAATTTGATCAAAGTTAGGCCTTAAAACAATCCGCATAGTTTATCCTAATTTTGCATCCTCATCCAAAATAATTTTATTCATATATGCTCGCAGGTCTTCAGCATTTAACTTTCGAATTCGGAGCAAGAACGATTGTACGGGACGTAGACTGGCATATTCAACCCAATGAAAGAATTGGACTGATCGGGTATAACGGAACAGGCAAATCGACCTTATTGAAATTATTTGCAGGTGAATACCAACCTTCCGTAGGGACTGTAGAACGAAGCCGCTCTACGAGTATCGGCTATTTGCACCAGGATTTGCTCAGTTTCGAGTCCCAGGAGTCCATTTTAAGTGTGGCCATGGGCGCATTTGAACGGGTCGTGCAACTTGAAAAAGAAATTGAATCCCTGGGAAAACGGATCGAAGCGGAACAACTTGAACCTAATCCCGGAAATGGCGAAATCCTTCTTGAACAGTATACCGATAAGCTCCATGAAATGGAACTTCTTGACGGATACCATATCCATCACCGGACAGAAGAGGTCCTTCAGGGCCTGGGCTTTGCCAATGCTGACCTTCAAAACCCTTTCCGGGACCTCAGCGGAGGATGGAGGATGCGGGTGCTACTAGCAAAAATGATCCTTCAAAGGCCGGACTTGCTCCTGCTGGACGAGCCGACGAATCACCTGGACCTGCCTTCGATAGAATGGCTGGAAAAATACCTGCAGCATTATCCTGGAAGCGTGGTAATTGTCAGTCACGATAAATACTTCCTTGACCGTATGGTAACCAAAATAGTTGAACTCTATCAGCAGTCTTTGCATTTCTATAATGGCAATTATTCTTTTTTTGAATCGGAGAAAGAGCAGCGCGTCTCCCTGCAGCAAAGAGCATATGAAAATCAGCAGGATTATATACGGCAGCAAGAGAGATTCATAGAACGCTTCCGGGCTAAAGCGAGCAAAGCAGCGGCAGCACAGAGTGCCATCAAGCGATTGGATAAGTTGGAAAGGATCGAAGACGTAGAAATTGAGCGACCCAATATCAGGATCAATTTCTCGGTTGATAAGACACCTGGAAAGGTGCTTGCCACTTTGAAACATGCCAGTAAGCAATTTGGAGAGGTCCGGATCGTTTCTGATGCTTCCGCGGAAATCGACAGGGGGGATAAGATTGCGCTAATCGGCGCCAATGGAAAGGGCAAATCAACTTTGCTACGGATGATTGCAGGAACCGAACCATTTGAAGGTGAGCGGGTATGGGGTCATCAGGTGGAAGAGAGTTTTTATGCCCAACACCAACTCGAGGCACTAAACATGAATCATACCGTGCTTGAGGAAATGAAATCTGCTGGGAGCAGGAAAACAGAATTGGAATTGCGGAGTTTGCTGGGTTGTTTCTTATTCAGCGGCGATGATGTAGAAAAAAAAATCCGCGTATTGAGTGGTGGAGAAAAAGCAAGGGTTGCCCTGGCTAAAACCATGATCAGTAAGGCGAACTTCCTCCTGCTTGATGAACCTACCAATCATCTTGATATCCATTCCTGTGAGTTGCTGATCGAGGCTTTAAATAAATATGAAGGGAGTTATATTTTGGTTAGTCATGACCGTTATTTCGTTTCAAAAACAGCTAATAAGATCTGGGAAATTGATAATGGTCAGATTAAAGAATTTAAAGGAGGCTATGAGGAGTGGGTAAGCTGGAAGGAAAGGATGGCCACAAAAGAAAAATCTGCTGATGACCGCTCTAATGCCGAGTTGATTCCTGCCAATGAAGATAAAAAAGAAGAACAGGCCCCCACGCAAAAAAAGGAGAATACTGATCTCCGGCCGCGTACTTCAAACAACAATCCCGGCCATGCAAAACCTTTAGCCCAGGCGCGGGACCCCAAAACAGCCATAAACAAAGAAGTAAAAAGAGAATATCAAAAGCAGCAACGGATTTTTCAACAACTCGAATTCCAAATTAACGAGCTTAAGGAGAAAAAAGCCGGATTCGAAACTGCTTTGACTGATCCCGCTGTATATGCGGATAAAAACCGGTTTATGCAGGTCGAAAGGGATTACAAAAAGGCAACGGCTGAGTTGCTGCAGGCAAATAATCAATATGAATTGGTTTTTGATAAGATCGTCAGCCTGGAAAAGGACCTGACCAGCTGAAAAAATTTTTTGTGCATGCCTGAGAATTACTGCGAACCATCGATCGCCAAATACATGTTATCCTGCTTTTTGTTGGTGGTGCTTGCTATATCGGTTTCGGCCCAAGACTTACCGGCCAGTTCTCGCCCTAAAATTGGCCTGACTCTCAGCGGCGGTGGTGCCAAGGGGCTTGCTCATATTGGGATTCTAAAGGCAATTGATTCTGCAGGGCTCAAAATTGATTATATCACAGGGACCAGCATGGGTGCTATAATTGGAGGTTTATATGCAGCCGGGTATTCCAGCGAAGGAATTGAACAAATTGCCAGAACCATCGACTGGGACCAGTTGCTTTCCAATCAATCTTCACTGCGCAATATTATCATGGAGGAAAAAGACGAGTACGGCAAGTACGATATCGAGTTGCCTTGGGTGAATCACTGGTTCAGATTGCCCACGGGTATATTGGAAGGTCAGGAACTCGGACTTAAATTTGCCGAGCTCTTTTTCCCGGTCTACAATATCAAAGACTTCAGCCGTCTTTCCATTCCTTTCAAATGTATCGCCACGGACGTTTCTACAGGAGATGCAGTTGTATTGGATTCCGGTGAAATTGTAACCGCCCTGCGTTCCACAATGGCCATTCCCTCTCTATTTACGGCTGTGGAAAATAATGGTAAGAAATTGGTTGATGGCGGAATCGTGAGGAATTTCCCAGTCCGGGATGTAAAAGAAATGGGGGCTAATCTAGTGATTGGCAGTAACGTATCAGGCCCATTGCTTGCCACCGAAAAGGTGACGAATGCCATTCAGATATTGCTTCAGGTGGCCTTTTTCAGGGAGGCAGAGGATACCAAAATAGAAGTCCCTTTGTGTACAATATATATACCTATTCCGCTGGATAAATATTCAATGGGTAGTTTTAGCGAATCAGATGAAATCCTTCAGGCAGGCTTAAAGGAAGGCAGAAAATTGTATCCTATATTAAAAGAACTTTCGGACTCTTTAAATAAGATATACGGCCCTCAGGAAGCACGGTTGGACCGCCTCCCTCAAAACCATGCTGTAAAGATTACCTCGTTTGAAGTGCGAGGGACCCATAAGACAACTTCGGATTATTTTATTTTCACGACAGACTTTGAAACCAACAGGTATTACAGTGCTGAGGATCTGTCACGACTAGTTCGCAAGGCCTGGGGTACCAGGTTGTATAACCGCATCAGCTATTCCCTGGAGCCGCAGGCAGACAGTAGTTGCAAAATCATTTTTGACGTTATAGAAAATCCGTTTACTGTCGCCAAAATTGGTTTGAACTATAATCAATTCAGTGGCATCAGTGCCATACTCGACTTGACTACAAGGGATTTTTTCACGCCCAATTCGAGAAGCCTGGTCACCTTCAATATTGGCGAAAATTTCAGATTAAGGGCGGAACACCTTCAATATTTTAGCCGTGAAAGTAATTTTACTTTCATTCTTGGGACGCAATTCGACCAATTCAATATCACAACCTATGATAATTACAAGGCAGCGGGTCTTTACGATCAAAGTTATCTAAAACTGGATGGCAAGTTAGGCTACTATACCAATCGCAACATATCGATAGACTTAGGTACGAGGTTTGAATGGATAAAAAATAGTCCATCGATCAATCCGACCTTTGAATTTCTCGGAAAGAGCAATTTCACCACCAGCTATTTGCTCGTCAGGCATAATAGCCTGGACCGCCCTGTTTATCCTAAAAGAGGACTAAAGATCGAGGCAGAAGGAGATTGGGTTTACCAGCAGTACCCTGCACTTAATTTTCATTATACAGGCAACAATCAGGATTCCATTATTACATCAAATCCTTACCAACGGATCTTACTTAACCTTGAAGGCTATCTTCCTTTAGGCAAACGCTATACGCTTCTTTCCAGGATCCAGACAGGGACAAATTTTAATTATGGCCAAAATATCCTCAACGAATTTTCTATTGGAGGATTGACGAACATATTTCATAACGAGATTACTTTTGCAGGTTTGAGGGAAGGGACATTTTATGCGCCAAGCGTGGCTGCTTTTCTGCTTGGCATTAGATATGAATTATTCAGCAACACTTATTTGACGGGAAAGGCAAATACGCTTTTTAGTAATTTTATCAGCAAAAGCCCCTTTTTTAACACACCAGATTTCCTCTCCGGATATTCCCTCACCTTCTCCTATAACTTCGCCTTAGGGCCTTTGGAGATTAGCGCGATGTATTGCGATCAGTCCCGGAAGGTGATCGGTTATCTGAATATTGGGATTCCATTTTGATCATTGACCTAGCTTTTCATTGACAATTCTTAAAACTTCTGCCTCCATTGCACTAGCTTTCTCTTCAATCATTTTCCCCTTATTAATAATATCGATTGCAATATTTTTATTGGACAAGCTAGCGCTATTGATACGCACATTCAGAAAGGCACCTCTCACGGCGCTCCTGGCGCAGAGTGCCGCCACACCGGAATCGGAGGCTGAATTTGGGTTCCCTGTTTCAGCCATGACTTTAATGATTTCCATACATTCAAAACATAGCTCCATTACGCGGAATGGGACTTCTATGGCTGCTTTCGTAGCTTCCTGAATGGCGGCCGCACGGACTTGTTTTTCTTCCGGGCTGCTCTTTGCCAGCCCAAAAGCTGCCATCACCCCTTGAAATGCCCTCGTATCCAAGTCTACAAGTTTGAGTAATTCGGATTTATATCCTTCCCCCTTTTCCGCCCAGACACTAAACTCTTCCCAACGGTCTTCCCAACCTTTTTTCCCAGCAGAAAGATTAGCGACCATAACAGCCAGTGCTGCGCCGAGACTGCCTGCATAGGCTGCCACAGATCCTCCGCCTGGAGCCGGGCTTTCGCTCGCTGTTTCATCCGCAAATGCCCGCAGTGACATGTCAACCAATCTGGCGTCCGATTTTTTCATCAGTAGATATTCAATAATTTTTTCTTCGGGATTAAAAGGTCCCAATTCATCCAATCCCATTGACTGTATCGCCATTTCAATCAATTCCTTTTCAGAAACGCCTGCAGATCGTTTTTGCTTGCGCAAAAAATACTTTCCCGCATCAAGAATAGCTTTTAAAGGAATCAAACCTACAAGTTCACTCCCAGTGACCCGGATACCCCTATCTGCCGCTTTTTTACAGGCCTCGTCAAAAGCAATATGTACCGGTGTGACCTGGATATTGGTCAGATTCATGGAGATTTGGGCAATGCCGTACTCCTCAATATACCAGCCTATCGCTTTGACGAAGCGTAGACTTCCCGGAATGGAAACCGCCTTTCCATTTTCGTCTGTGACGATTTTCCCTGTAATTGGATCACCTTCTCTTTTTACCCTTCCTGCTTCCCTTAGGTCAAAGGCTATTGAATTTGCTTTCCGGACTGACTTCGTATTTAAATTCACGTTATATGCGACCAGGAAATCCCTGGCCCCAATAACTGTAGCGCCGCGTTTGATATCCATTTCCGTTGGTCCATAATCTGGCTTCCATTCTTGGAGCTTGATCTTTTCAAAAAATCCTTCATATTCACCAGACCGGATAACAGACAAATTGTTCCGACGCGTGTCGGGTTGGGCCGCTTCGTACAAGTAAACAGGCAACCCAAGTTCATTTCCCACCCTTTCACCAAGTTTACATGCCCAGTCGGCGGTTTCCTCCATAGTGATGCCAGAGACCGGGATCAGCGGGCATACATCGGTCGCTCCCATTCGCGGATGTTCTCCTTTGTGTCGACTCATGTCAATTAATTGCCCGGCTGTTTTGATAGACTGGAAAGCCGCCTCCACCACGGCTTCCGGACTTCCAACAAAAGTTACCACCGTTCGGTTGGTAGCCTTTCCCGGATCCACATTCAGCAGACGTACGCCTTCAATAGCTTCTATTGCATCAGTGATCTGCCGGATCAATTGCGTATCAATACCTTCACTAAAGTTGGGTACGCATTCGATGATTTGTTGCATAGGCGCAATTTAAGTAAAGAAAATTATTCGCTCTCCACCGAATGCTTTCTAGGTCTGATAAAGTCCAGAGGTCTGCGGCATAAATAGCGCCATAATATGCCTAGGAACTCCGGATATTCCTTGATTCTGACTCCTCTAGATTTCACCGCAACAATAAAAGCCAGTGAAAAACTGACCAGGAAATTAAAAAATCCAATACCCAGTACCCCGCAAACAATGGTAACCAAATAGCCAGGATGAATATTACTTAACCCTAATCCATATACGGCAATAGCCACATTGCCGGCAGCAATAGTAATATGGCGAATGTCAAAAGGAATTCCAAATATTTTGACGACAAGCCCGGACATGCCTAACATGAAACCCAGGGCGATATTACCTATCAATGGTCCAGCATGCTGTTCGAAATAATGGGCGAGACGTTGAAGCTTGACAGCAGGAAATGAAAGGCGGAGTAGCGGATGGATTTCTAACCTCTCAGAAATATGGCTGTATTGGATTTTGTTTTGTACGTAGCCTGCGATAATTCCGCTGAGAAAAAGGAAGAAACCCGCATTACAAGCATATAACAAGGATAAACTATGCCAGGGATGTTGGTCTTCTAACATTGCTGCCGCTGCGGCTCCTTCCAAAATCTTCGTCTTCGTTATCAATTGGTAAAGCCAGGCTAGAAAAAAAGTCCCCGGAAACACAATGATCAGGTTGCCCAGGAATGAGGCGATCTGGCTCCGTGAAACCTTAGCGACCGTCAGGGCCAGATTATAGAGATTGGGCTCCCGGGAATTTTTCTTTGTATCCAGAGAACTGGCTACGGCACTGGCCGTAAAAGCGGGCTGTTTAGTTGCCAGGGTTGAATGGCTTTCTTCAATGATGACAAAACCGAGACTGTAATTGACACTATAAGAAAAGCTGTGCCAAAAAATGGGCATTGGCAATGCAGTCAACAAATTCTTTATTACTGCAACAAAACTGATAATACCGCCCCCGCTCATCGCACTGACCAGCATATTCCGGTAGTCCGCTGCGGAAGAAGTGATGTATTTATTTCCTTTGGAACCCTTGTGTTCCGCTATCTGATAGGCCAGATAGCCAAGACATTGTGATAGAAATTCCCGGATACTGTTTTTACGATTCTCATTTCGGATCAGCATTTTAAAAAAGGATGTAAAATTTCTAGTATCAAAATGCTGATCGGCATCCAATGAATCCACGAGCAGGCTCATCCTGTCCAATTTGTTGACAAGCAGGAGAAGCGTATACGTTTGATGCAGGCTGGCCCCCCTCTGGGAATGATTTTCGCGGATATATTCAACAGAAAGGTAGCATTTGGACAGGGCGTTTTCAATCTGCGATGAAATCCTTTTTATTTCAACCGGCTCCGCATTATTGTCCAGGGATTCCTGCAGATCGTGAATCAGGTAACACTGCAGTACAAATGGATTCTCCACCTTTTCCTCCGGGCGTATATATTCGATCACTTCCTTTTCCAAACCCAACTGCGCTACCTGGAAAGCCAAAATTTTCAGCCCCTGGCTTAATTGGATGGAGATCCTCCGGTCGTCCACATGAAACGAAAGGCCAAGACATTCAAAAAAATGCGCCCAGGTTTCATGGGGAATTCCTTCAACCCACTGATAATCATTTTTGCGGTAGAATATGCAATTGATCACGTAAAGAAAATTGTTTTCTGCCTGCAGGGAAGGCAATATCTTATGCCTCAGCTTCCGGAAGAATTCTTGCCAGAATCCGCTTGCAAGCGGAATACCGCTTTCAGTGAGCACAGATGAAAGATCAGTATTGATCAATTGGGCAAGTAAGGCATGCTGGAGGTTGGTGAGAAAAACAGGGTGTTGAAGGAGTTCTCGTATAGCCCTTTCCAAATTATTTTTTGCCTTCGTTTTTCCTTTTTCTGATGAGGGTCGAATGGCGGAAAAAAAGGAAACCAGGAAATCCAATCCCTGATTTTTTTCAGATATCGGGATTATGGATACCCTGTTGATGTTATTTTCAATAAAATCAATCTTGTTTTTTTTCTTTCTCAGGATCATTGGCGCGGAATTAAATCAATTTTTATGCCGAACTAAATCACTAGCTTTTCCATTCGCCTCGGATCATCACCCTATCGATCAGGTTGGAGCCAAATGCATAGGGTAGATATGCAAGCGAAGGGATAGGCACCGTTAGAATCAGGTTGGCCTTTTTTCCAAGAGTGATGCTACCCGTAATCTCCCCAAGCTCCATTGCGTAAGCGCCGTTTATCGAAGCGGCATTGATCGCTTCTTCTGGCATCATGCACATCTGAATGCAACCCATCGAAACGACCAGGTTCATGTTGCCGCTTGGCGAAGAACCCGGGTTAAAGTCCGAAGCCAAGGACACGGCGGCACCGCTATCAATCAGATTTCTGGCGGGCGGATAGGCCATCCTCAAAAAAAATGCAGCAGTAGGAAGGAGGGTGCATACGCCAGTCCAGGGTTTTACTTTTGAGCCGCCTCCTTCTTGCATATCCGACGGACAGGTTTGCGTGAGCAAACGGAGATCTTTTTCATTCAGAGTTTCCAGATGGTCGAGGGAGACGGCCCTTGCTTTTATTCCAGCTTCAATCCCCCCAATGCTGTTTAACTGGTTCACGTGTAATTTGGGTTTGAGCCCTACCTGTGCGCCTGCTTTACAAATGGTCTCTGTTTCTTGAACACTGAAAAAACCTTTTTCACAAAAAACGTCGATAAAGTCTGCCAAATTCTCAGCGGCGATAACAGGCAACAATTCATTTACCAAAAGATCGATATACCCGTTATGGTTTTCATGGAACTCTAATGGGAAGGCATGGGCACCGAGAAAGCTGGCCTTTATCAGCATTCCTGATTTTTCCTTTAATTTTTTGATTACCCGCAACATTTTTAGTTCGCCTTCTACCGTTAATCCATAACCGCTCTTTATTTCGACAGCGCCAGTGCCCTTTTTTGCAAGGTCATCAAGTCTTTTCCATGACAGGTTGAATAAATCGTCTGCGGAAGTTTCTTGCAATTTTTTTGCAGAATTTAATATCCCCCCTCCGTTCGCAAAAATCTGAGCATAACTCAATCCATTTATTTTGTCAACGAATTCATTTTCCCGGCTTCCCGCAAAAACCAGGTGAGTGTGCGAATCGCACCAGCACGGAAGGACGGTCCCTCCTGCTGCAGAATGGAGTTCTTGATGATTTTTTACACTAGCCGGCAGGTTTTCCATCTTTCCGTAATCTGCAATCTCATCGCCTTCTACGATTAGATACGCATTTTCAATGCAGGGAAGCAGCGACATTTCCTTCCCGTGAAGTAAATGACTTTCCTCCCTGACATTGACCAGGCGTTGAATATGTGTAATAATAGAAGTCATGAATACATCTGAAGTTTGCAGTAGCGCGCTGAAGGTAGGGATTTATTTTTTTGGTTAATAACGCATCAATGTTCTGCCAGGCGAAATGGGCGGATCTGAATCTCCTCCCAATCCCTTGCAGTAGTATATGGATTGCATCAAAGTCCTTAAAATCTTTCACTAAAATGAGAAATTGTGCCATGCCGGTCAAGGGGATTCTGCATTATCTTCCGATTGTAAATCATTTCAACCGGTCCGTGAAATCTAGGCCATGATTTGCAGAAGTCTCTTTAGCTTTCAGATAACCGGCATCAGCATGCCGGATCACTCCCAGCCCGGGGTCGTTGCGTAATACCCGGCTAAGCCTTACTGCTGCTTCATCGGTGCCGTCGGCCACGATAACCATACCTGCATGAATGCTATATCCCATCCCTACTCCACCTCCATGATGAAGACTTACCCAGGATGCCCCTCCTGCGGTCCCCAACAAAGCATTCAATATTGGCCAATCTGCAACTGCATCACTGCCGTCTAACATGGCTTCAGTTTCCCGGTTGGGGCTGGCTACGGAGCCTGTATCCAGGTGATCCCTTCCAATCACGATGGGCGCCCGGACTCTTCCAGACTTTACCAACTCATTAAATGCAAGACCTGCCTTCTCTCTCTCCCCTTGCCCAAGCCAGCAAATCCGTGCCGGCAGTCCCTGAAAGGCAATTTTTTCCTTGGCCAGAATTAACCATCGCTGCAGAGATTCATTTTCAGGAAACATCCCTGCAATCAATGCATCAGTTACAGCAATATCAGCCGGATCGCCACTCAAAGCGACCCAACGGAAAGGTCCCTTTCCCTCACAAAACAATGGGCGGATGTAGGCGGGAACAAAACCAGGAAAATCAAAGGCGTTCTTTAGACCCTTCTCCTGAGCTCTTGCACGCAAATTATTCCCATAGTCGAATGTAATGGCTCCCCGCTTTTGCAACTCCAGCATCAGTTCTACATGTCGATACATGGACCGGTAGGCAAACTCAATATACTGATCCGGATTCTGCTCGCGTAGGATCCTTGCTTGCTGAACCGAAATCTCATCTGGCCAATATCCAATCAACGGATCGTGAGCTGAGGTCTGGTCAGTGAGCGTGTCCGGGATGATATTCCTATCCAACAATCTTTGCAATAAATGAACTGCATTGCACAGGACCCCGATCGATAAAGGTTCTGCTTTTTCCCTGGCTTCCATTGCCCTGTCAATGGCCTCATCGATATCCCTGATTTTGATATCCAGGTATTTTGTTTCCATTCTTTTGTCAATTCTTGACTCGTCCACTTCTGCTATCAGCGCAACCCCATGATTCATTGTGATGGCCAAAGGCTGAGCGCCTCCCATTCCTCCTAGACCTGCAGTGACATTCAGTGTTCCTTTCAATGAACCCCCAAAATGTTTATTGGCAGCAGCAGCATAGGTTTCGTAAGTTCCCTGGACAATACCTTGCGACCCAATATATATCCAGCTTCCTGCGGTCATTTGCCCATACATCATCAGGCCCTTTTTTTCCAATTCATCAAAATGTTCCCATGTTGCCCATTTGGGTACCAGCTGGGAATTGGATATCAATATCCTAGGTGCATCCTTATGCGTATTAAGGATTCCCACAGGTTTACCACTCTGAATCAGGAGCGTTTCCTCATTTCCAAGGATCTTCAATGCTGCAATGATTTGGTCAAGTGCCTCAAAATTTCTAGCGGCCTTTCCACGTCCACCGTAGACAATCAGTTCATCGGGGCGCTCTGCTACTTCAGGGTCCAAATTATTCAACAGCAGCCTTAGCGCTGCTTCCTGAATCCAACCTTTACAACTTATAGCGGTTCCAGTTGGCGTCTTGTATTTTTTAACATCATAGCCTTTAGATATCAAATTACCCATATCAATTATTTTGTTCCCCAACATCTGCACTGTCGGGAATGGAAAAAATCAGATAGAAAAATCATCAAATCCTTCATTGAGCTGTACACCATTGTTTGCGGTAAATTCATTAATCCTTCCCACAAAAGAAAAATCATGGATCATGTTTCGTATTTTCAGTATATCCTCGGCAAATATCCGGTCTTCCTGTGCGAAACCTACGGACTCTCTGACAAACCCATGCGCAAATTCCAGTATCCCGCTGCTTTTTAAAGGCCTTCTGAATTCTATTGCCTGGCATGCGGTCATCAATTCGATGGCAAGGATATATTCCAGGTTGTCCAAAACTTTACTCAGTTTTCTACCACTGATGCTACCCATGCTCACATGGTCCTCCTGTCCAAGTGAGGTCGGAATGCTATCTGCGCTCGCCGGAAAACAAAGTGTTTTATTTTCGGTAACCAGCGCTGCGGTGGTGTATTGCGGGATCATGAATCCGCTGTTCAATCCGACATTATTCATCAGTAGTAAGGGCAAGCCCCATTTGCCTTCCAGCAAAAGATAACATCGCCTATCCGAGATATTGCCGAGTTCAGAAGCCGCAAAGCAAAGATAATCCAGTGGAAGCGCCAACGGCTGTCCATGAAAATTGCCGCCACTGATGCTGTCTTTTACTCCAAATATGACTGGATTATCGGTGACCGAATTCAATTCAATTTCAGTAAGCTCCTTCAAATGTAGCCAGGCATTCCGGCTTGCCCCATGCACCTGGGGCATGCACCGCAATGAATAGGGATCTTGCACCCTGCCACAATCGACATGGCTTTGCATGATGGCTGATTGGCTTAACAATATTCTTAGTCTTTGTGCCACTATCCGGTTCCCGGTAAAAGGACGCAGCGCATGAAGTCGTTCATCAAAGGGAGCCTTAGTCCCAGTCAGGGCTTCGAGGCTCATTGCTCCGATGATATCGGCAGCTTCCAGGCAATGGTGCATCCTCTGTACCGCTTTGACTGCATATGATAAGATGAATTGGGTCCCATTGAGTAGTGCTAACCCTTCCTTGGGGCCTAACTGCAGCGGCGGTAAGGCAAACTGGTTCAGCACATCAAGCGATTTACAAATTTTCCCTTTAAAAAATACTTCGCCAAGCCCAATAAGCGGTAAAAACAAATGAGCCAAAGGAGCCAAATCTCCTGATGCACCCACTGATCCCTTTTCCGGAACCACCGGCATAATATTCTGATCTAGCAGCCAACTGATCCGCTCTAGTGTTTCCATTTGTATTCCCGAGTATCCCTGTGCCAAGGCGTGAAGTTTGGTGATCATCATGAGCCTGGCGATTTCCTCAGGAATGGGATCACCAACGCCTACGCTGTGACTTTGAAGGATCTTATGTTGCAGTGTCCTGGTATCTTCCTCTGAGATTCTTGTATTCGCCAATATTCCGAAACCGGTATTTATACCATACACAACCGTATTATGGTTAATGATATCCTTTACGGATTGCTGGGAAGCCTGGATCTTTTTGATTGCTCTTGCAGAAAATATTCCGGAACGGCGATTGTTGGCAAGCTCGATGACTTTTGTAATTGTGAGGTGATCCACACCGTAATTAAAAACAGGGTTGGTATTCATTAAAATCAGTTGGGGCCAAAAATAATGAATTTCAGTCGCTGCCTTTTGTTTTGACGATTAAAGTGCTAAACCTATATATTTGAACTCATAATCAATTTTTAATGAAAATCCTGATTACCGGATTCACCGGGTTTGTATGTGCCCATTTCCTGGATTATCTGAACATGAAAGAGCCTAATGCCCAGGTATTGGGTCTTGATAAAAATACACCTGGTTTCAATCATTCAGAGTACCCAGATCTCAAAATAGATTTCAGGCAAATTGATTTATTGGATAAAGCATCTATACAAAAGGTGTTGGTTGAGTTCGAGCCCGAATATGTATTACACCTGGCTTCAGTCAGCAGCGTTGCACAGAGTTGGCAGGCCCCTCTGGATAGTTTTGTGAATAACACCAACATTTTTTTAAATCTTGTAGAACAAATCAGGATAAATCAGATCAACTGCCGCATTTTGTCTGTAGGGTCTTCTGAGGAATATGGACAAGTCAATGAAAAGGAGCTCCCTTTAACAGAAGAACACCCGCTCAGGCCCCTAAGCCCATATGCCGTGGCCAGGGTATCACAGGAGATGTTATCTAAAATTTATGCCGATGGCTACAACCTGAATATCACCATTACAAGATCTTTCAATCACATCGGTACCGGTCAGAGAGAATTTTTTGTCGTCTCTTCTTTTGCAAAACAATTAGTAGAGCTTCAAAAATCTCGGGCCGTTGACAAAAAAATCATTAGCGGTGATCTGTCCATTATGCGCGATTTCCTGGACGTCAGGGACGTAGTAAGAGCCTATTACCTGTTGCTACTGAAGGGAAGAAAGGCCGAAGTATATAATATTTGTTCCGGAAACGGAATTATCCTCCGGGATATTATTACAAAAATGAGCGAAATACTCCATATGAAAATCGAAATTGAAGTCAATCCGCAATTGATCAGGCCAAGTGATAATATGAAAATCGTGGGCTCTTATCAAAAAATCAAGAATGAATTCGGGTGGGTTCCGGAAATACCTCTTGAAAAAAGTCTTTCTGATATTATTGCATATTGGCAAGAAAAAATAGATTAATCTTTCTCTTCCTCAACCGTCCTGGTTATTGTTTGCCAAAGCAATGATGCTGAATTCTCCCAAGAAAATTTTATTTTCTGTTTCTTTCCTAATTCAATCAAGCGGTTTCTTAGCGATGGCTCTGCATATATTTTTTCCATTCCCGAGCAGATATCCTCAATTTTGTACGGGTCGATGAGGATAGCAGCGTCACCTGCAACCTCGGGCATGGAGGTAACGTTTGAACAAATAACGGGGACATCAGATTGCATCGCTTCTACTATTGGAAGCCCAAAACCTTCAAATATGGGTACGAAGCTGAGCGCAGCGGCCGAGCCAAGCACTTTTTGTAAATCATCTTCAGAAAGCCTTCCAGTAAAAATGATGGCTTCTTTGGACTGGCTTGACGCATAAGCTTCTTCAATCTCAGATTTCTGCCATAAAATAGAACCGGCAAGCAAAAGCTTCCAATCCGAGTTCGTCCTTTTCTTAAAAAGGGTGAATGCATTAATGAGCCGCTTAATATTTTTTCTGGGATGCATGGAACCTACGAAGAAAAAATATGGCTTTCCGCCGGACCATTTTTGTCTTGCCCGTTCGACTTCTCCTGTAGAAAGGGGATGAAAGTTGCCGTTGATCCCACAGGAAACATTATCAATTCTTCCGGGATCGATGTTATAAAAACCGGCAATATCCATTTTGCTGTACTCTGAGATGGTCGCGATCCTGCTTGCCTTGCGTACAAATCGTTTAAAAAACCAGCGGAAGTAAAGCCTGTTTTGCAATTTCAAATCCCCTGGTTTGTGCTCAAAATTAATGTCATAGATCAGGGCAATTTGCCTGCATGAAGATGAAAGACTCAGGAATCCGTCGGCTGACAAGAAAACATCCGGCCGGTGCTTGCGTAAAAAAAGAGGTACTACCAACTCCATATACAGGACATATAATACCGGATGCCTCAGAGATGGAAATATCCTGTGTTTAGACGCATTTTCGAAATCAAAATAATCTTCTTTAAAGTTTTTATCACAAAGAATTTGAAAATGGACATCCGGATGATTGCGGATGATCCTGGAAACGGTATTCACAGTAAAGTAGCCAATACCATCCAGTTGTTTATTTCTAAGCGCCCAACAATTAATTGCGACTTTCATTTTGCTCCTATTTATACAGCTTGCTTACCTGAAGGTTTTTATAAACAGGTTAAATACAATCCGGCCTATGGCAGACCGATCGAGCTGGCCTGCAATTCTTATCCTGAACTTATGTAAAGGTTTAAACTGTTGTTCCGGAATCAAGTCATTTGCGTAGGATTCACATTTTTTGATGAATTCATTAACGCTTATGGTCCTTTGCCGGGATGGTGTCTTCAAAAGCCGGTGAGACAAACTCTCGCAGTTATAATACAACATGTCTTTGCCATACCTCTCCACAATGCATTTTATTACAGGGTCCTGATCGATCAACGACTTGATAAAGCTCATATACTTGCCAAAAGCTCCTTGGTATAGCATACCATTGGTCATACGGGACAAATTTTGATGGATCCTGTATGAAAAACATTCGCGGGCACTCGTCGCCTTATAACCCAACCTCATCAGGTTAATCCAAAGCTCATAGTCGGCAAAAATAAGATTGGGATAATATCCCGGCATGCCACCTAATTTGTCATAATCGGAAGACCTCATCAGGTATCCGCTGCCCATGCTTTCCATCGTCCTTGAGAATTGGCAGGCTAGAAATTCGGAAGCCTGTTGTATTTCATCCATCGGCAGGCAGTACCGGATAAGATGACCGTCTTGGTCGATATACCGGTAATGGGATTGGTATAGACTGGCATCCGGATGACGGGCAATCAATTCATTCATTTCTTTGAGATAGGATGGATGTAATAGATCATCATGGCCAATCATGGTCATGAATTCATTTTTAGGTATCGAAACAATCCGCCCCCAGTTTTCCTCAATCGTCATAGGCCTTGGAGCAGGATAGACCGTTATCCGGACATCTGTAAGTGATCGTATCCATTCTAGCGTTCCATCCGTACTGGAATTATCCAACACTTGCAAATCAAAATCCTCTACTGATTGAGAAAGAATGCTCTGAACGCATTCTTTTACGTAGGAACCGCCATTTCGAACTGGTAATATAATACTGAATTTGGGCATATCTCAGGGTAATCTCATTTCTTAAAAAGCCTCTTTTTAAGGCGGACAAGAGATTCAAAAGTGGAAGGAAAATAGATGGCAATCAAATATTTCCATTTCCATTTTCGCAGATAAGAAATCCGGAATATCTTACGGGTAATGGCATTGAAGCCGGAGGGCGACAGCTTCTTGTCCTCAATATATTTCTTCATGGAAACCGCAAACTCCACCACCCACCGCCCGGTAAACATTTCCAAATCGTGTTTCAAAGCCGAATAATCAAAATCGCGTGGTAGATGGTCCTTAATCCATTGTATAAAGGCATTTGGAGTAATATAGAATTTCCCAAAATCGGATTCCGTAAACCCATAATTGGCTCCATGAACCACCTGGCTACCCAGCGATGTATTTATCAGCACAACGCCAGAATAGGAACCACTGAGCGCCATATAAGCAAAATCACCAATAAACGGGCTCCCGAAATCAGGTACGCCTCCGATTGCCAGTGCGATATCGCGTCTCACAATGCCAGTTGACCATAAGAGTTGCGATCCCAGTTCATTTCTAAAATAGGCATATGGGAATTCCGTACCGCTATATTTACGGATCATACCGATTGGGAGTTCTGCCAGGCAGGAATTCGTACCCACTTTTAATCTGGATGACCTGGCCACAATTGGATTGCTACATACAATATCGAAGCCCCCATAATACATTCCATAGCCCGGGTGCTCCAAAGTCAGATCAAATAAGGTTTGAAGCATATCGGGATGTACCGGGTCATCATCTGTAATCATCACGACAAATTCAGTGGTTGCTTTGGAGAGGCTCCTGTTAAAGCTTTTTATCATCCCCAGATTGGTCTCGTTTGTGTAATAAAATATCCTGGGATCATTAACTTCTTCCACTGTATTTTTTGCGCTCGCTTCCGGGTCATTATCTGAGATTATCAGTATCCATCGCGAAAAACTTTGGTTTAATATGATCTGCAGTTGCTTTTTGAGAAATTCGGGGCGCTTGTAGGTCGTCATACAAAAGCTTACCCAGGGTTCATCCGCTTGCCAGTTATCATTTTGTTGGTCCATATCAGCTGGGGGATTTTACCCTTTTTAAATAGCCTTGGGGCGCAACAGAAATAAGCAACTTATTATCGATATCCATATCTATAATGAACTCGTCATTACTTTTCAGGAATTCCCATACCGCCGTTTTGGGGTTATTCCCCTTAGCCCACGGGCGATCTGGGGCAGCATTTTTGGCTAAATCCTCCACAATGGTATCAAACGCTATCAGATATGATCCTTTGGTAACAAATGGGGAATATGCATTTAATTCCTTCAGTACATGGTCATGGGTATGATTAGAGTCCAAACAAACCATGATCCTATGTTTTCCAGAAGCAAAATCCCGAACCTGTTCTACCACCTCCGGGCTCACGGAAGATCCTTCAATCATCCTGATTCGTTTAAAAAGGGGATGACTTTCGATCTCCTTCCTGTTATGAGCTCGGATATCTATATCAATTCCCAAGACTTCTCCTTTACCAATCAATTCCAGCATGGATGCATAATAAATCAAGGATCCTCCATGGGCAATGCCCGTCTCAATAATGAGATCTGGCTTGATATCCCAAATGAGTTCCTGCATGATGACCATATCCTGGGGGTATTGTATAATTGGCCGGCCCATCCAGGAAAAATTATATGAATACCCAGATTGTATGCTCTCTTCGGTAAATTGCATTGCCGCATTCTTCAGCGCTCCAGGTTCCCCCTGTTTCTTGATCCTGGTTTTCTTTTCGTCCTGGAAACGTTTGATTTCATCCATGGTAATCTCTTTACAAATGAAACAGATTGATTCTGTCACTTTTTATCGAATTCCTGATTTCAGACAGGTAATTTTCATTCATGACTAGTATATTTCCCGAACTAAAAGTTTCTAAAACTTCCGGTGAACAAATCTTATGCCCCGTGCCTCCTATATATTTATTTTGCTTCGCTGGATTGATATCTACCACCCAGCTGACTGCATCTCTATCCGGATCCAATAAGTTCAGAAAAGTAGATCCTTTTGCCCCAGCTCCCCAGATTAGTAAAGGTTGACTAGTTTTCAAGAAATGGGAATAATAGCTAATTTTTTTTTCAAAAATAAGGCCTTCGCCTTCTTCAGATTGTATACGTGCAGGTATCTCGTTTTGTAAGTGTTTCAAATCAGCCCAAAGAAAAATATACTGACCTCCAAAGAAATCGCCGGTTTTAGCCTCCTTGAACATGACAGAAAGCGTTTCTTCGGTGAAATAATTGCAATGCTCATAAAATATATCCCAAAATGCCTCCTTTTTTTTAATCCAGTCAAAAGTGGGCACTTCAATAAATAGATGCCCTTGATAATTGTTTGCAGCAGCCAGTGTATGAATGAATGAAAATGGATTGGGTATGTGCTCCAGGGTATGGCGCATGATGATCACATCGGCATCTATACCCGTATACTTATCGCTGAAATAATCCTTGGTGATGCGCGGGTTGTCCCCTTCATATGCCGGATCAAAACCATAACAATCGATCTCCTCCGCAATCATCATTTCAAAAAAAATGCCCTTCCCACTGCCAACTTCGACTACTTTTTTATTTTTTATCCCAAAGGATTTCAATAATTCCAAAACTTCCTTCAAATGATTCTTAAAAACCAACGAATTACTCTGCTCATTGTGATAATTCTGGTCATAATTCATGATGCCGGGGCTAAAATCAAGATTAAAAACAAAACCTGATCTTTTGGATTTCATTAATAATACCCCACCTTTTTCTGCAGCACACGCCTCTTCCGGGGTTATATACACTTTGTTTTGAAAAACAGGCAACCGGTGCTGCCTGAAAACTTCCAGGCAACTCTTATCATCACAATTGGAAAAGTTGTCAATAAAACTCATAACTCCGCAAGCATTTTATTTAGTTTGTGGTCATCCCCCCAAAACTGCATCGGCTCATAGGAAGGGTATGGATAATATCCCAGGTTTAATGAAATTATTGCCTTCTTGAGTTGAAGATAGTCTTTCACAAAATCTTCCACTTTAACAGGTCTGCCGCTGCAGCAATTGATGATGCCTTGGTACGTTTGCTGAAGGCCGATTGTTGCAATATATTGAGCGACGGTTTCCACGGGCAGGAAGTCCCTCACCTGCTGGCCACCGCTCATATTGAATACCTTTTCCCCCATGTCGAGCGCCCGGTCAAGCTGTGAAAGTAAGGAATTCGGGTTTTGCCCTTGGCCAAACATGTAAAAAAGACGGATCCATTTAAAGATAAAGGGATGTTTTGATTGATATTCTTCCATGGCTCTCCGGAGCGCATCCTTTGCCAGACCATAGGGGTTTTTTGGTAAAGCAGCCATGTCTTCGGAGAGGCAACCTTCCTGCATTCCGTATTCGAAGCATGTACCCGTCACCGTCAAATCTTGCAATCCATGGCTCACCATGTTCTTTAGAAAAGCGGTATGGCGGGGAAAATTGGTTTGCAGGTGAAAAGAGGAATTATAATTGGGTAAACCTTCCCAAGCCAAATGAATCATCAGATCCGGCCGGCCAAATAATTCAAAATAATCAACGGAATTATCAAAATCCGAAAGATCAAAAGGAATATATTGAACCTGTTTGAACCATGAAGCGCCAATAGCCTTTGCTTTATGACTGGAACTTGCAATAACCTCCTGTCCCCGGCCAAGCAGTTCCGGTACCGTGTAATTGCCGATAAATCCTGTGGCGCCAGTGACCAAGATTCGCTTCTTCATTATTTGGATTAGATCAATAGTAATTGGGGGACTGGTATCACAAACCTTCCTCCCCATTCCTCGATATAATTAAGTTGCTGAATAATTTCTTCTTTCAGGTTCCAAGGCAACACAATCACAAAATCCGGGCGGCTTTCCTTAAGAGCCTCTTCATCCAAGATTGGAATATGGGAAGCGGGTAACCATTTACCCTGTTTGTGGGGATTGGCATCGACCACCAGTTCGATCAAATCATTTTTAATGCCGCAGTAGTTTAAGAGGGTGTTTCCTTTGGCAGCAGCGCCATAAGCCGCTACTTTTTTACCGGCATTTTTTTGATTGATCAAAAAAGCAAGAAGATCCAATTTTATTTTTAAAGCCTTACCCTGAAAATCATCATAATATCCTGGTTCCAGCATCCCCTTTTCCTTTTCTTTTTTCAAAAGCGCCCCTACCCTGCCCGAAATCGATTGATTTTTGTTTTCCCTGTGTTTGGCATAAATCCTGAGCGACCCTCCGTGAGTGGGTATCTCTTCGACGTCAAACATCTCCAGGCCTTGGGAAGAAAAAATCCGACTCACTGTATGAAAAGATAGATAAGAAAAATGTTCATGGTAAATCGTATCAAATTGACAATTGTCCACCAGTTGCATCAGGTGCGGAAATTCCATGGTGATTATCCCTGCTGGTAAAAGGATCTTTTTCATTCCTCCTACAAAATCCAAAATATCCGGAACGTGAGCTAGTACGTTATTGCCAAGCAATAAGTCGGCCTGAATATTTTTTTTGACCAATTCCATTGCCAGACGCACCCCAAAAAAATCAACTATCGTTTCGATCCCCTTTCCTTGCGCCACGGCTGCAGTATTGGCCGTAGGTTCAATCCCGAGTACAGGAATACTCATTTTCTGAAAATATTGCAAGAGGTAACCATCATTGGAGGCGATCTCTACTACCCTTGAATTGACGTCAAACCCAAAACGCCGGATCATCATGTCCGTATATTCTTTGACGTGCTCGAGCCAAGACCTTGAATAGGAGGAGAAATAAGCATAATTGCTATCGAAAATAGCATCGGATTTTTTATATTCATCGACCTGGACCAGAAAACAATGGAGACATGTGAAAACCTTAAGCGGATAAAAAATCTCCGGTTCATTGAGCTCTTCCCGGCTAAGAAAAGAATTGGAAGCTGGCGAATTCAGCAAGTCAATGAATACATGGTTGAGCTCCGCTTTACAAAATCTGCACTGCATATTTTAAATTCCTTTGAATTTTTCGTCCAAAAAAGGATGCCCCGCATCCCTTTGTGAAATTTGTGAAATTGGCAAAGGCCAATTGATCCCCAACAATGGATCGTTATACCGAATACCTCCTTCCACTTGTGGTGAATAAAACTGTGTATGCATATAAATAAGTCCGCAATCATCTTGCAGGGACTGAAAGCCGTGAGCAAATCCTTCGGGAATATAGAGCATCTTGTTATTTGCCGCAGACAATTCAATGCCAAACCAATTTAGGAAACTGCTGCTTCCCCGACGCAGATCAATAACCACATCGTATACTGCACCACTGATGCAGCGGACTAATTTAACCTCACCATGAGGAGGGAATTGAAAATGCATTCCGCGCAAAGTTCCTTTCTCAAGGGTTTGAGAATGGTTCATCTGTACCCATTCCTGATGGTGACCAATTTGCAAAAATTCATTTTTACAGAAAAACCGGGCAAACCAGCCTCGCTCGTCGCTGAAAGGTTCCAGCCCTACCACATAAGTTCCTGCTAATGGTGCTGGCTCAAAAATCATGTTGAAAATATTCTTTGATTTGCCGGAATGTATAGTCAGACCGGCCTGATGGCGCCTGTCTGTACCATTGGATCGACCATTCAACAGCCTGTTTGGCCCTTAACCGGGGAACCCAATTCAATTCTTTTATTGCCTGTTCAATAGATAATTGCAAAATGGCTGCCTCGTGAGGTTGCTTTTGATCTGAGACGTCCTTCCATGACCCGCTACCCCAGCTTTGAATCGCAATTTCGGCCAATTCCCTTACGCTTAAGTGGTCGTCCGGATAAGGGCCGAAATTGAAAGCCTTTCCGTAGGCTCGGGGGTTTTGCTTGGCCATGGCACCAAGTAAAAGATAACCTGCAAGTGGTTCCAACACATGCTGCCAGGGACGGATGGAGGCTGGATTCCGGATTCCGACCGGCTGATTGTTTTGAAGACTGCGGATGATATCCGGAATAATCCGGTCTTCGGCCCAATCGCCGCCACCGATGACATTGCCGGCCCTGGCGCTGGCAAGTGCTTTTAGCCCGACATGGCTGGAATGTTGAAATAGTGAATTCCTGAACGAACTGACGACAAATTCTGCGCAGGCTTTGCTGGCACTGTATGGATCGTGTCCTCCCAATCTGTCCCCTTCATTATATAGCACGTTGGTCTCCCTGTTTTCGTAAACTTTGTCTGTAGTAATGACGACCGTTGCGCAGGCATTTTCTAACCTGCTTATTGCTTCGAGCAGGATGGCAGTTCCTGTCACGTTGATGTCAAAAGTTTCTGCGGGTATTTTGTACGACCTCCTCACCAGGGCCTGGGCCGCCATGTGAAAAACATAATCGGGCTGGAAAGAGATTATTTCTTTTTGCAGACGATCCTTATCCCGTATATCTGCGATCACCGTTTCAGCGATGCCCGACGGCTCGAGCAATTCGAACAAACCTTCCCGATATGCAGGTGCCAATGCATATCCTTTTATCTTGGCACCCAAAAGATGCAAGCAGGCCATCATCCAGGAGCCTTTAAATCCCGTATTGCCCGTCAGGAAAACTTTTTTATTTCTATAGTGCGACGCTAAGCTCTGCAGCGTTACCAGATTTTCCATTTTGCCTGATTATTTTGCCATAATGCCTCCAACTCCAGCTTGTCCCGCATCGCGTCCATGCATTTCCAAAATCCACCGTGTTTGTAGGCCATGAGTTCTTGGGTTCTGGCCAGTGCTTCCATCGGACCATCCTCCCACATCTGTGTATCCATGTCTCCTTCCAAATAGTTGAAAACAGCAGGTTTTAAAACAAAAAATCCTCCATTGATCCATTTTCCATCGCCTTTAGGTTTTTCCTTGAAATTTTTTACCATTCCTCCGGTCCCTAGCTCCATTCCACCAAACCTTGCCTCGGGCTGTACGGCGGTCACCGTGGCGGTTTTACCATGATCCTTATGAAATTTGATAAGGGCTGGGAGATCTACGTCCGCAAGGCCGTCACCGTAAGTCAGCATAAAATCCTCCTGACCGATATATTTTTGAACCCTTTTTAACCTTCCTGCCGTTTTAGTGGTCAGGCCAGTATCCACTAAAGTCACTTTGAAAGATTCGGTATTACTGTAGTGAATATCCAATTTGTTACTTCCTAGCTCGATCGTGATGTCAGAATTATGCAGATAATATTGCATAAAATATTCCTTGATCAAAAAACCTTTGTATCCCAGGCAAATAATGAACTCATTGAACCCATAGCGGCTGTATATTTTCATGATATGCCAGAGTACGGGTTTGCCTCCGATTTCCACCATGGGCTTGGGGCGGGTGTCGGTTTCTTCGGCAATCCTTGTGCCCAAGCCACCTGCAAAAATGACTACTTTCATAATTAGTAATAATTCAGAAATTGCCGCAAAACTAATTTTATTTCAGCGATAAACAAGGCCATTAAAAGCATAAATAACCGAGTTTTTGGAATTGCAGGTATTGCTATAGCTTGAGCGGAGCCTTCATTAGTCAAAGGGGAAACCCGGCCTTTGAAAAGTTTGACATTTTTAAACGATAGGGAGAGCGTATTTTTTCAACCTGAAACTCTTCTCAATGCTTGGATGCCAGATTCAAGGGCTGGATTCAGCCCTCAGGAGGATATCCTTATCCAATCAAGGTTTGTTCCTTGTACGAATAAAATTTTAGAAGCGGAATCGTGATGCCCATCCGATAGAATTCGGGTGATCTATTCGATTCTCTTCATTTGAAAGGTTCCTGAATCGTATATGTCTTTCCATACGCCTGAAGTTAAAGTGCCAGAGCTGTTATAAATTGCGGTAGCGCTTTGACTTACCACTGGGAGAAAATATTTGTAATTGCATTGTAAAGAATCTCCAGTGAGTGTCCAGCTACCTGAGGCATAAACAGTATCTGTCCCCGCTACACCCTGTACAAGCATCGTCCCTCCTGGCTGAATCACAAAACTGAAATAAGCTGCCGGAACGTTTGAATTATTTCCCACGTAAGTACCAATCCACAGACCCTGAATTGAATAGGAAGGCGCCGTGCTCGTTTTGTTACAAGAAAAGGCCCCTGCCAGCAAGACAATAAGATAAATAAAAAAAGAAAATTTGGGCTTCATGATAGATTTATTTAAAAGTAATAAAGTCAAAAATAATTACTTCTGATTTAAATAATATTGGCGAAATCTTAATTGGAGCTGCTTATACCCTTTGTCAATAATTACCGATCTGCCCACAGTTGATGCTATGAGCAAGGGAGATGATCCCTGAAAAAAATAGAAAGGCCATTCGAAAAAGGATAGGTAAGGTTTCATTTTGCTGATTTCGTTTTCACAATCTAAATACAAAAGTATGAAAGGGCAGAAAAATTGTGATTGATTATTTAGGATTGATTTTATCCAGGAATAAATTCAATGCTTTCATTTTTGCCTCATCAAAATTATAACTAATATATTTTGTGTAGTATTCTTTAAGATCGAAAAGATCAGAGTGTAAACTTTCTAAGACCCTTTCCAGGTCTTTTAAACCTATTGAATTGGCTGTATCAAATTCCTGAACAAAAGATTCATCTAGTTTTTTATTGCTGATCCATGCGGCAAATACAAAAGGCAAGTTGGTCAAATTCTTCCAAGCTTCACCTAAATCGTAAATATAGGAGGAGATTTTTCTTTGTTCTAAAGCCCGGTCGCCTATGATCAGTCCCGCAGTCTCCTTCCCAATTAAATGACGAAAATCTTCTCTCGTATCCAATAGATCAGGCTCAATTTTCCAATATTCTCTAAGTAAGATCTTCGTCAATTCGACCGAAGTTGTACTCTGGTAATCCATGAGCACGGTTTTTACATTTTGTATTGGTCTTTCGCTGAATAAACAAACGGAGGCCACGGGCCCCTCGCTTCCTATACAATACTGAGTATTCAGGTAAAATTCCTTCATCTTGGGTATAACGGCGACAGGGACTAGCCCAATATCAATCTTGTCCTCAAGTAAGAAAGAAGCGATTCGTGAAGGATAGTCTATGAGAAGATCAATTTCCCCGATGAGCTTGGAATTGCGGATGCCAAATAACAAGGGGATTGTATTGAGATAGCTCACTGCGCCTACGCGTATTTTTCTGTCCAAGTCCTTTGTGTTAATTTTGCTTGCAAAACTAAGGGCGGCAGACCAATTATAAAATTCATAGTTCTAAATCAGTTTCATGGAATTGAATTCTTTGACAGCCATTTCTCCTATTGATGGACGTTACCGGCGGCAGATCCAGCATCTTAGTGATTATTTCTCAGAATATGCCCTGATGAAATACCGGATTAAGGTTGAAGTGGAATACTTTATTTTTTTGTCAGAAAAAAAATTCTTTCCCCTAACCGCTTCATCCAAAAAGCAAATCAGGTCGTTGTCAGAGGACTTTAGCCTCAAAGATGCAGAATTGATTAAAAAAACAGAGCGCATTGTAAATCATGATGTCAAGGCGATTGAATATTTTCTGAAAACTAAATTGGAGGATACCGGTGCTTCTGACAAAAAGGAATGGGTTCATTTCGGTCTCACTTCACAGGACATTAATAACACTGCCATCCCCTTGCTTTGGAAACACGCTATTGAATTTGAATATCTCCCTGCGCTGCTCAATCTAAACCGTGAGCTAAAGATCCTGTCGGAGCAATGGAGCGGCATTGCCATGCTGGCCCGGACACATGGCCAGCCTGCCAGCCCCACCATATTAGGCAAGGAAATCCGGGTTTTTATTGAAAGGATCGAAAATCAGATAGAACAGCTGATTCTGATTCCTTTCTCAGCAAAATTCGGGGGTGCCACAGGAAATTTTAACGCCCACCATGTTGCCTTTCCAAAGAAAAACTGGATCAGTTTCGGAGACGAATTTGTAGAAGACGTCCTTGGCTTGCAAAGGCAGCAATATACCACGCAAGTCGAACACTATGATAACCTCGCAGCTCATTTCGATGCTTTAAAAAGAATCAACAATATTCTGCTTGATTTTTGCCGGGACATGTGGACCTATATTTCGATGGAATACTTTAAACAAAAAATTAATAAGGGTGAAATTGGATCCTCTGCCATGCCTCATAAGGTTAACCCAATCGATTTTGAAAATGCAGAAGGCAACCTGGGTATGGCCAATGCGTTATTTGGTCATCTTTCTTCAAAATTGCCGGTTTCCCGGCTACAAAGGGATCTCACAGACTCCACTGCTTTGCGCAATATAGGCGTCCCGTTTGCCCATACCATCCTTTCTTTAAAATCAATTGAAAAGGGACTTGCTAAACTGGTGGTCAATGAGGTGAAATTATACCAGGATCTCGAAAACAACTGGGTCATTGTTGCCGAAGCGCTTCAGACTATTTTAAGACGGGAAGAATATCCGAGGCCTTTTGAAGCCCTGAAGGAGCTTACGCGCGGCAATTCAGGAATCAACAAGCAGGTCATCCATAGCTTTATAGATGGTTTGAAGATTCCGGCTGTCGTAAAAAAAGAAATGAAGAAGATCACTCCACACAATTATACCGGTGTACCGATGAAATAAATTATTCAAGGGTTCAGAGGCGGATGCGCGTATTTTTTCCACCATAGTACCCTGTTTTTTTTATCGGAAAGAATGAATCTATTTTTTTGGAGGACTTCAATAGAAGCCTTATTCGATTCCTCGGTTTCCGCAATAATCCCCAGAACCTCGGGTCTTCCCTCAATCCATTTGCATATTCCGAGTACGGCCTCGGTCATATAACCTTTACCACGCTGGTCAGGATAGGTGCCGTATCCAATCTCAATTTCTGCGTTTTCGTCCGGAACGCCCTTGAAACCTAATTCTGCGACGATCATCCGGGAAATTTTTTCCACGGCCACCCAGAATGTAAAAAAAAGATAAGCATCCCCGGCCGCGTCCTTCATCTTAGGCAAAATCTCTTCCTGCACCCTTTTTCTAATGTCCGGCATCACCTTTCTTCCTGAAACGGTTAACTGCAATTTACGTTCGAGCATTTCATTGGATATCACATACAGGCCAAGCTCCTCTGCATTCAAAGGAATGATCAGGAGCCGGCTTGTTTCAATCATGCTTCGAGTTTTTGATCTGGAACAAATTCACCTTCCTTCCATTTTCCATAATGTCAGAGAGGGCCTCGAATTTGGATTTCCGCAATACATTTTGTGAAGCTATATTCTCCGTATGTGTGATGGCGATGATGATGGGAAGTTGTAATTGCTCCAGAGCATAGACCAGGCCGCCTTGGACAGTTTCAGTCGCATAGCCAAGTCCCCAATAGGTCTTAAAAAATGCATATCCCATCTCCATACTTCCGGTGACAATTGGAGAGGGGCGCAACATAAAGGAACCCAGGAAGGCGCCTGTTGTTTTTTCAATAAGTGCCCATCTACCGTATTGAGGTGATTCCACATAGTATGATATATTTTCTTCCAGGAATTGCCGGGATTCTTCCCTGTTTTGAGGAGACCTAATAAATCTCATAACATCCTCATCGCTATTGAGAAGAAAAATATGCTCCAAGTCATCAGTGATGAATTGACGGGCATACAGCCTTTCCGTTTCGAAAATAATCATGTGACCTTATTTATGGATCTCAGATGTAAAATGAAACTCAATCTCAGGGTTGTTTGTCCTTTCCGTATTTAGAAACCATTCACTTTGCGCGAGAAAGACCAGGTGGCCATCCTTATCTTCCCCCACATTGGCTTGTTTAAAACGGGCAAAATCATCCAAAGTTTTCTGATCCTTGGCAGTAAGCCAGCAGGCTTTATAAAAAGGCAGGGAATTAAATTGGACGGATGCCCCATATTCGTGGAGCAGCCGGTATTGGATCACTTCGAATTGCAACTCCCCTACACAGCCGATGATTTTCTTGGTTCCCCCATATTGGGTGAACAATTGCGCAACCCCTTCATCGGTCAGCTGGAGGAGCCCTTTTTCCAATTGCTTGGTTTTCATAGGATCTTTATTCACCACTTCTTTAAATATTTCAGGTGAAAATGAAGGTATCCCTGTAAAATAAAAATCTTCTCCTTCGGTTAATGTGTCCCCTATTTTAAAATTTCCAGTGTCAAACAAACCAATGACGTCACCGGGAAAAGCCTCCTCAATGACATCCTTGTCCCTGGCCATGAAACTATAGGGGTTGCTGAACCGGACGTTTTTGTGCAACCGGACATGGTGATAATATTTATTCCTTTCAAATCTTCCGCTGCACACCCGCATGAATGCAATCCGGTCTCTGTGTTTTGGATCTAAGTTGGCATGAATCTTAAAGACGAATCCACTGAGCGTATCTTCATTGACATCCACCAGCCTGGTGGTGGTCTCACGGCTCCTGGGTATTGGGGCAATGCGTATAAATGATTCCAGCAATTCCTTGACGCCAAAATTATTGATGGCACTCCCGAAAAAAGTCGGGGCTATTTTACCAGCCAGATAATCATCCAGGTTCAATTCTCCGTGGACCCCATCGACCAATTCAACGTCCTCCCTCAATGTCGCTGCATCCTTTTCCCCCAGTTTTTCTTCGAGCAGGGGCGAATTCAAATGACTGATTTCAACGCGGTCTTCACTATTTGCGCGGGTATTTGCAGCAAATAAAACAAGGTTTTTATCGTCCAGATTATATACCCCCTTAAAGTCCCTGCCGCTATTGATAGGCCAAGTCATGGGATGCAATTGGATTTTTAATTCCTTTTCAATTTCCTCCAGCAGGTCAAAGCGATTTTTCCCATCCCGGTCCATTTTATTGATAAATACAATAACCGGCGTATCGCGCATCCTGCAAACCTCCATGAGTCTGCGCGTTTGGGCTTCTACCCCATTGACGCTATCAATTACTAAGATTACGCTGTCGACCGCGGTCAAAGTTCTATAGGTATCTTCAGCAAAATCTTTGTGCCCAGGAGTATCCAGCAGGTTTATCAGGATATTTTTATATTCAAAACTCATGACCGAGGTAGCGACTGAAATACCACGTTGCCTTTCTATTTCCATAAAGTCACTTGTGGCAAATTTCTTGATTTTGTTGCTTTTTACAGCACCGGCCGTTTGAATGGCTCCGCCAAATAATAGGAATTTTTCGGTGAGCGTGGTTTTTCCTGCGTCGGGGTGGGAAATAATGGCAAAAGTCCTGCGTTTCTTTATTTCAGACATGTAACTCATAAAACGCCGCGAAGTTAATGGAAGAATTCAATTTGTAAGTTTCATTAAAGAATCCAGCGACTGGTTTACCTCAAAATGAAAATGACGGGTGGCTGGTAATATTCCCCTTTTCAATTTGACTTTTCCATCCAGGGTGACCTTCACTTGCCTGGTCACAAATACCTGCAGGGCATTACTCAATAAACTCTTTAGATCAAGCTTGATAGACACTGGTACAAAAAAACTATCGGTTTTTGGGATAGCAATCGTTGAATCCAGGATATAGTGATTTGCCAATTTGTCATTTAAGGAAATATTCATATCCACCCGTTTTAGTTTCAGCCGGAAATTATTCGGGTTATAAAATTTCAAGTTTACAGAAATCAGCGACTCACGCAGGTTCGTTTTATCAAATTTGGGGTTTATAAATCCCAGATATTCCGGAGCGATCGCTTTCTGACAACCAAGGATCAGGGAAACGCAACTACAAAAAATGATCGTGACCCACCTAGTTTTTTCCATCATAATATATGCTATTGATCTCTGCTAAGATAACAGGATTCGCTTTCAACTGCCTATTTTTACAACATAAATATTGATTTTAACACATCATCAACCCAACTCATCTTTATGGCGACTGTAGCCGAGCGGATTAATACATTCAACAAGGACAGGGTGCCCGAGTTTACCCAAATCAAGTACAGGATAATGGCTGGGAATGCATTTAGTTTTTTCAGGGGAACCTGTCATTTGTTTTACGAAGACCTGGCAAGGGAAAACCAGCTCCCTTTTTCTCCGGCAAGCTGGATCTGTGGTGACCTACACTTAGAAAATTTTGGAAGCTATAAGGGCGACAACCGCCTTGTTTATTTTGATCTGAATGATTTTGATGAGGCCATCCTCTCGCCAGTCAATTGGGAACTGGGAAGAATGATCTGCAGTATTTTCACTGGTTTTGAGGCCTTGGATATTCAAGCGAATGAGGCGCTTAAAATGGCTCAAATATTCCTGCAAACATATTCGAGAATCCTGAGCCACGGAAAAGCCCTTTATATTGAGCCACAGATAGCAAAAGGAATTGTTAAAGCTTTTCTTGAAAAAGTGGTAGATAGGAAACAAAAACAACTCATTGGGCGTCGCACGGTGATGGTAAAGGGAGGCCTCAGGCTCTTAATCGATAATAAACGATTTTTTGGAATAGATAAATCGTTGAGAAAAGAACTGATTTCTCATTTTGATGAGTGGATAAGCCTTAAAAAAGAGCATTACTTTCATTTCCGGGCTCTGGATGTCGCATTCCGGTTTGCAGGAACTGGCAGCCTGGGTCAGAAACGCTACGTATTTCTGGTGCAGAACTCACTGGATCCAGCAAAACATGCCCTGTTGGATATGAAACAATCCACGCCTTCTTCCCTTCAACCCTATATCAGCATTTCCCAACCTTCTTGGAGTTCTCAGGCTGAAAGAATCATTTCGATACAAAACCGGATGCAAAACGTGTCACCGGCCTTTCTCTCCGCCATCCAGTTCAAAAAGGAATGGTACGTGCTCAAGGAATTGCAACCTGTAGATGATAAAATTAATTTTGATTTGATAAAGGACCGGTTCAAAGATGTGGAAAGGGTGATTTGTGATATGGCTGTGCTTACCGCATCGGCCCAGCTCAGAAGTTCGGGCAGGCAGGGCGCATCCTCGGCCGATGAATTGTTGAGCTTTGGACAAGACGATAAATGGCAAAAGACCACCTTGGATTACGCATTTCAATATGCCAAGCAGGTGGGCAAAGATTATAAATCCTACCTCAAGCAATATAACTCAGGCTATTTCAAATAATCTGCAGGATGCAGGTCATTTTTTTTTGATACTGGAGACCTGGCTTATCAAACGGCTAATAGAATAGTTTCCATATTTTTGTAAGGGTGGTCTGATATACTTATCGTTGAAACAGCTCGGACGATTGCTGGTCTTGTGTTTAACCAGGGGAATGGAGTGGAATTCCTTTAAGCATAATTAATCTATCACTACCCAAATAATAGGAATTATTTGCTCAATTAGAAAAACCCAATATGCAAATACCAGAAGGTCTGTTTTTAAAACTCTTATTATCGATCCTCGTGGGAGGTATTATCGGGGCAGAAAGGGAATACAGAAGCAAATCTGCCGGTTTCCGGACCTTGACCCTAATATGCCTGGGCGCCATGCTATTCACACTATTTTCAGAGTTGATTGGCAACCGTGGAGCTCCTGAACGGATTGCATCCAATATAGTGGTGGGAATAGGTTTTGTTGGTGCTGGTGTCATATTCAAATATGATTCTGGTGTGCAGGGGATCACTACTGCTGCCATGATTTGGGTGACAGCCGCATTAGGGATGGGAATTGGAGCTGGTTATTATATGGTGTCAGTTTTGGCCTGCCTGTTGACCCTGCTGGTATTATTTTTCTTTTCTATCTTGGAAAGGCGGATCGACCACATCAATCAAATACGCAATTATAAAATCGTCTGTAGCTACCAGGATGAAACCCTGCATCGTTATGAATCACGCTTCCACCTGTACCACCTCAGATTCAAAAGAGGAAAGCAAACAAAAACCGCGGAAGTCATTACTGGAGAGTGGGTGGTCCAGGGCTCAGAAAAAAACCACGAGCACTTTATACATTCAATCCTTAATGATAGTTTAGTAACTTCTTTTGAATATTGATGATCAAAAAAATGTAAGCGCCCAATTTCGCTTAAAAATCTCCCCCGGAGCTACCTGATTGATACCCTCCTTATGAACCAACTGTGAGTCTGTATCCACAGAGTCTGCAATGCCGCACCAGGGTTCCAGGCATACAAAATCTGCTTGGGGAGCGGCCCAAATCCCCAGAAATGGAAATCCCAAAAAGTTAAGGTCTAACCCGTGATTGGTCTTGTCGGATTTAATGGAGACGATTGACGAAGTAGGGTATTTTAGCACCAGGGCATCATGTAGGAATAATTCCTTTGTCAATGGTAACACGTTAGTGTTTCGAAGTAAAGGCAATGGTTTTTTTTCAATCAGACCATCTATGGAGATAGGCCAACGTGGCTTGGTTTCATCTTCGTTGAATTCAAGATAATAATCATTATAGGCCGTGTCTTTGACCAGAGGAAGCGCAAATGCAGGATGGCCTCCAAAGGAAAAAAACATATCATAACCACTCCTATTTTTCACTTCATAAGCCACTTCAAGATCATTATCATTTAGCCGGTAGCCAACGCTGAATTCAAACAAAAAGGGAAAATGCCGCAAGGTTTCTTCGTTATCTTTTAACAAAAGCACAATTGATTTGCTATCCTGAAAGGATATCGAAAATTCCATATCCCTGGCAAACCCATGGCGGCCCAGTTGAAAGTTTTTATCCTCAAACTGGTAGGTATTATTTTTAAGACTTCCCACAATAGGAAACAAAACCGGGGATCTTTTAGGCCAAAATGCAGGATCTCCGTTCCACAAATATTCAAGCTGAAATTCTTTGTGAAAGAGGCTTTGCAATTCCGCACCATGGGAGGCAACCTGGACTCTCAACTGCTGGTTTTCTATGGTCAACATGGCATCGTTTTCTTTGCAATATTAGTTTTTAAATCCTTAATTTTGGGGATGTTTCGGTTTCTAAACATCATATGGTCAAGCTTTAAAATGGCCTTGCAGGAGTTCCGCTCCAACAAACTCAGAACCTTTCTTTCTTTGCTGGGCGTCACCTTTGGTATTTTCTGTATTATCAGTGTCCTTTCTACGATTAGCAGTATGGAATATGCTATTCAAAGTGACCTGAAATCTCTTGGAAACCGGACTATTTTCGTCGATAAATGGGAATTTGGTGGTGGTCCGGATTATCCCTGGTGGAAGTTCATCAAAAGGCCTTTTGCGAAGTACGACGAGATGAAGAAATTGAAATTAAAAGTGCCTGATGCTTCAAATATCGCTTTTCTGACAGGATACAGTGGTAATATGGAGTTCGGTGATAATTTGCTGACCAATGTAACCTACCGTGGCATTACCGATGAATTCAATAACATACAACCAATTACCATTGAATCCGGTCGATACTTCCAGCAGAGTGATTTTGATCACGGTTCCAGCACTGTTGTCATCGGCCATGCCCTTGCAGAAAAAATGTTCGGTGTTCCGCAAAAAGCCATTGGAAATTGGGTCAAATTAAAAAATGACAAACCTGCGCTCATCGTCGGATTGATGAAAAAGCAAGGACAAAGCATGATCAATGCATGGGATTACGATAATTGCCTTCTAATGCCTTATAGTTTTCTTCGTCAAATTGTAAGGGACGAAAATGCGGGACCTACCATCATGGTAGAGGGCCCTGAAAACATGTCAACCGAAGCATTGAAAGATGAATTGACAGGCGCCATGCGATCACTGCGCAGACTTAGCCCCACTCAGGAAAATAATTTCTCCTTAAATAATGTAGATACGCTGACGGCATTTTTGGCGCCCATTTTTTCGGGGATGAATGCAGGAGGCTGGGCGATAGCCGCTTTATCCTTGATTGTGGGTATGTTTGGCGTAGCCAACATCATGTTTGTCACTGTAAAGGAACGGACCAGTCAAATTGGCTTGAAAAAAGCTATTGGAGCCAAGCGAAGCACCATACTTTCCGAGTTTCTTCTTGAGTCCGCTTTTCTCTGCATTATCGGTGGGGCAATAGGCCTATTAGCAGTTTTTATCCTCACTCAAATATTCAGCGCCTTTTTCAGTTTCAAAGTTTTTATCCCAGCGTCTATCATTGCCATGGCCGTCGGCATTTGCTTTGTGGTAGGCATTCTCGCAGGGATCATCCCTGCCATAACCGCCGCACGAATGGATCCTGTGGTAGCCATACGGTCAAATTAAATAAATCCCTTTTGTTGAATGGACATGGAAAAACATTGCATCGTTCTTGCCATTGAATCGTCTTGCGATGAAACGGCATGTGCGGTTTGCATGGATGGAGTGATCTTATCCAATATAATCAGCAGCCAGGCCGTACACGAATATTATGGAGGAGTAGTGCCGGAACTAGCCGCACGTGCACACTTGCATAATATTGTGCCTGTGGTGGATGCTGCTCTAAAAACTGCTGGCTGCGGTCTGTCCTCCGGAGCCACAAACCGGAGGGTTAATTGTATCGCCTATACAAATGCGCCTGGTCTGATCGGATCTTTGCTGGTAGGGGCTCAATTTGCCAAATCTATCGCAGCTTCACTTGATATTCCACTGATAGCCGTTAACCATTTGCAGGCCCATGTGCTGGCTAATCTTATCGATGATCCAAAACCTTCCTTCCCTTTTTTATGCCTCACGGTGAGTGGCGGCCATACCCAAATTGTTCTCTGTGAGTCTCCCTTTGAAATGAGGGTTATTGGTCAAACCCGGGACGATGCTGCCGGGGAGGCTTTTGATAAATCCGCAAAATTGCTGGGACTCCCCTATCCGGGAGGTCCGCTTATTGACCGGTATGCGCGCAGCGGTGACCCGGAACGATTTTCTTTTCCAGAACCTCAGGTGCCTGGTCTGGATTTCAGCTTCAGTGGATTAAAAACTTCGATATTGTATTTCTTACGCGAAAAACAATTAACCGATCCAGGATTTATTCAGGCGAATATGAATGATATATGCGCTTCGATCCAAAAAAGGATCATTTCAATACTTCTAAATAAACTTAAAAAAGCCTCTTTGGAAACCGGCATCAATGATATTTGTATTGCTGGCGGGGTTTCTGCCAATAGCGGACTTAGAAAGGCGTTCGTGGAATCAGGAACTAAGAAAGGTTGGAAAGTATTTATTCCCAAATTGGAATATTGCACAGATAACGCAGCGATGATCGCCATCACAGGGTTTTATAAATGGAGGGATGGAGATTTCGCTCCGCTTCATGCGATTTCCAGCGCAAAGGCCGGCTGGTAAGACTTGTAGATATGCCAAACCCTTATTTTCAATTCAAACAATTTCTGATAGTACAAGACCAGTGCACTATGAAGGTATGTACAGATGCCTGTATATTGGGAGCCTGGTTTGCAGAAAAGATCCCTTTATGTTCCCATATGCTTGACCTGGGAAGCGGCACAGGCCTGCTCATGCTGATGATGGCTCAAAAAAATGAAGCAGATATCCACGGCATTGAATTGGATCTCGATTCTTTCAAACAATTGAAGGAGAATATTTTTCAAAGTAAATGGAAAGAACGCCTTAAGGCATTTCCAGGAGATGCACGCAATTATCCATTTCCCGTCAAGTACGATTTTATCATCAGCAACCCTCCTTTTTTCAAAGATGAGCATTTAGCCATGTCTAGCAGGGAAAATGTAGCCAAACACAGCCTGGAATTGGATTTCGAGGAACTGCTACCCATTATCGACACAAACCTAAAGCCCAATGGCTCTTTTGGAGTATTGCTTCCCGCCTTCAGGGCAGCATATTTTGAAAGTGTGGCCATTCAGTTTAATTTCTTTCCGACAGAGAAACTCCATATCCGACAGACTCCCCGTCATGACTATTTCAGAACTGTTATACTTTTCAGGAGAGGTAGGGAATCATTTGTTCCAGAATCTGAACTCGCCATTCAAACAAGCGAAGCCAAGAATACCCTGGAATTCGAGGAAATGATGAAAGACTATTATCTGAATCTATAATCCAGCATAATCGCTCATATAGGCAAATGTTTTCGTCAGCTTTCCATTCTTTACCATCGTGGCTCTTTCAATTATGGGCGAGCTCCCTTTCACAATATCTTCCAAAACATATTTAATCAATTGCTCTCCAAAATACCTGGATGCGTCATTTGGAAGCTCATTTGGCAGATTTCCAATGGCCATGATATCAACGGATCCAGGAAGATAGGGCATCGTTTTTTGCCTCGTAAGCCGGTCGACACCGTATAGAAATGATTCAACTCCCCCATCGCCCAGATTACAAGGTATGGAACCATTTTTATCATCTGTCACGTCGGCGATTGTCTGGATGCTGAACTTTTCGGCAGCAATATCCTCCCACTGAAATAAGCGCGGTATATTCTCTTCCCAATATATTCCATTCATCAAAATGTCCGAGACTTCGGTATACTTTACAAATTTACTCTGGTAGTGCTCTGGATGTCTGTGAAAATCATCGCGTTGATAACTGCCATCCGCCATATTGGAATAAAGGTTCCCCCCCTTTAATTGGGTGAACACGGGATAGCTAAACTGCCTTTGCAGAAATTCATCGGGCTCTATTTCAATTACCCCAAGAAGGTTCATGACTTCCAGGATTCCATGTGCTACCCTGCCGGATCCGGTTATCGCCACCTTGATATTCGGCAGTTTCAGGCCAAAATATTGATGAATGAGCAGACGGAAATTCTTTTGGCGGAACACGCGTTCCAATTGGTATGCGCCCGTCCTTGCACCATAGGCCAAAATACCATTGTGTGCTCCGACAACACCCGCGAAAAAGCCAAAACCCAAAATCCGCTGGCCATCCTCATGCTCCATGCATTCATAGTCAATCAAGGTGATTTTTTTGTCTAAAAGCGCCCTGAACAAGGCCTGGTTGTATCCCTGTTTCTTCTTGGTGTGAGAGAAAAACAAATAGGTTTTATTTTCCAGTAGTTGATCGATGGGGACTTCTTTGATACCAAAAAGAATATCACATTCTTGCATATCTTCTGTGATCTCGACCCCAGCCATCGCATATTCCTTGTCTGAAAAACAACGATGGGTAGACGTTTGGGCGATAATTCTGACATCAGAAGCGTTTTTATGTATCCATTTGCACTGAGCTGGTGTCAGCGCCACCCTGTTGTCGGGTGGTATTTTTCCTTCCCTAATCAAACCAATCTTGAGCATCTTCAATCTTTTAGGTCGGAAAGATATTAAAGAGTTTCCAGAGAGGTATCAACGGCTCCATAAAGGATCGCAGTACCTGAGCTGTTTTTTTACAATGTCCGGGAGAAATAATCTGTCCATAAAATATTATTGGCAGAGCTGTCGTTAAAGGGTCAACTCCATTCCAATGAATGATTACCATTGCCTGATCTGTGAAAAACCCCTCACTCCGAAAGTCTATCATGACTCAGTAACCTATCATGATGTCCCATTATGTTTTCCTCATCAGAGAATGATTGATGAATCCCGGGCTACACCATCTGCAATGAAGCTTTATTTTGCCCTGAGGACAAACAAGGTTCCCGTAATTCTTGAATATCAGGATGGCTTGCAGACAATCGATATTGCCCTTCCGGGTCAGTTATACATTGAAGTGGAAGGACCATATTATCTGGATGCCGACCACGCCTTGGCCGATCTCCTAACCACGATTTTTTCTGTTAAAGAATCCATCCCCACGATCAGAATCCCAAATTCCCTGATCCTAGATGAATACCGCTTCAAAAAAGCTGTAACACGGATAGTCGAAATGTGTTCGGGCTTAAAAAAAGCGAGCTGATTACTATTTTGGCAGGCCATATAATAGAACGCTCATTTTCCAAACTCATTCTTTAATAGGTAGTGTCAGTTTGAAGTTTATTCATAGAAATTTATTGACTTTAAACATTCCCTGTCTTCATTGGTTAATTCTGCGGCTGCGATTATTAAAAGTTTAATACACTCAGTTTGATGAAATAAATTATCGATATCACCTGAGCGCAATATATGGACTGCCCAATCAAGTGACGTGCCGTTAAAAGAAGTATCTCTCTGGTTAAACTTTGCTCCTTTCTCAATTAATTTTTGAACTAACTTATCGCGTCGGCAATATGCAGCCAAATGTAAAGCGGTTGCGCCAAAGATTAATGTCAATAGAAGATATTGTCGGCTTGACTGAAAATTAAAATAAGGATGGGTTCGATTTTAGTAATAAAGATACCTTATATTGGGGTGCATAATCGCTGACTTTTTATTTACATTTAAGAAAGTAAAATTCTGTTAATATCTATTTATGCAATACAAAAAAATCGCGTTTATTGTCCTTATTTTAGGCTTAAGTTTTGCCATAAGCTGTCAGAAGCATGAATCAAGTGGAGACAATTACTGTTCCTCTGACACCAATGAAGTTTCGTCGGCTGTATCGACATATCAAAATTCACAAACAAAGTCAAATTGTAATGCCGTTGTAGCAGCTTATAATAGTTACATTAATGACGGATGTGATGGCAGTGGCTCGATGGCAAAGCAACTGGCTGCATTTGAAAAGCAGACAAATAATTGTCAATAAAAATTTATGGGATATCATCCTGGGAATAGAAAGTGAGGGCCTACCTCCTTTTTCATGACAATTATGTTGCTGGAACGGCCGAAATCCAAACTGACACTACCCTTTAATACCAGGCTGTGGATGTTTGGTTAAAATCCTTAATTTCGCAACCCATTTACTGTAGCCCAGATGGCGGAATTGGTAGACGCGCCAGACTCAAAATCTGGTATTGGCAACAATGTGCAGGTTCGATTCCTGTTCTGGGCACCTCCCGCACAAATCAACAAAATGAGAATCAACACAATACGATTGTACTGTTTTTGAATAATATCTTTTAGTCCCATCCTTTGCTACCCGACTATTGCCCTTGTCCGGAATCCCTAATAACTCCCATAGTATTGCAAAACATGATTCTGATTAATGATACACTGACAGGGTAAATCATCTGCATTTTTTTTCTCAGGCGACGTTTTTGCCTTCCTTGATATCTTAGATCAGTCTGGTAGACTTGATGCAAAAAATAAACTGTTCGGTATCGTAACAATAGGTGTCCGTTTACGAGGCGCCATGTCTCGTCCGGAAGAGAGGATTATGGGGGCCAAAAAGAAGGTTGCATGGTGGTCCCACCCGCCAAAGTACAATCAGCGCAATTATTACCTGTCATTGACACACAACAAACACCCACAAAATCAATGGGCTCAAAACCTCTGTAATAATATTTATTAATGTAAGAATCGATAGAAACGGTCGTATCTGAACAACCAGTTGAATATCCCCAGTCATTAAGTTGCTGGTTATTTATAAAAATGCGTTTTTCCTGTACATTTCCAGCACTGACATAACCTAGTACTGGTAAAGCGGGATTATTTATGCAATGAATATTTCCACTTACTTCTGAAGGTGTAGGTGCAAATATATTCCCAAGCTCCTCAGTATTTGCTTTCAGATCTTCCCAATATGAATATGCAGCATTTGTTAATCCAAATTGTTTGACTAGAATGCTATATTCGACGCTGAGCTTTACGGAAGGTTGAAGAATTGAAGTTAAAGGTTGTTCATAGATTATATGTTGGCTAAGATTTGAACTCGAACCGACCAGAATATCCGTCGAATTCGAGGAACTCCAACAAGTGTACACCTGTTGGCTGTCTGGTCTAGGCAAAATCGCACCGTTCACATAAATAGTCTCCGCATCGTAGGCGGCCTGGTATTCCCATGTCTCCGCAAACTTCCATTCGTAATAATTTACAAGATTCTGAGGATCGTGCGTAGTGACAAAAATCTGGACCTCCTGATTTTGCTGTTTCCAGGAGATGCTGTCTATTGCAGGTGCCTGGGTAACTGGAACATAATCTGAAAGATATCGATCGCCATTAGGTGTACTGATGCTAACTCGATATTGTTGAGTGGGATCAACATTTAACGCTGCTGAACCATACCGCCCATTACCCAATTCTGTCAATTGACTGGAATAGCCTTGACTTCCTTCAACAATAATCTCTGCTCCGGTTACCGGGGCAGCAGGGAGGGAATCGCCAAGATTGGAGGAATTACTTAAGTTAAAAATTGTTGAATCAGTGCCAGTATTGATCAGACCATCGACAACCATGTAATTATAATTTCCTTGGGTAGCAGGCGGAGAATAAGATTGTTCACAACTCGCAAAAGATATAACGCAGATAATTGAACAAACTATTTTTAGAAGGTTCCAGTTTCTGAGTATCACTTTTGAGGTCTTTTTTGAAAGGACAGCTTTTTTAGAAATTGGGCATTTCTGCAAATTGGCAATCTGTTAACTTTTGCAAATACTGAAATAAGCTAATTTAAATCTCAAAATAGCATGGCGCCATATCACAAGGTATAAAAAATTTGAATTCTTAGCTCCCCCTGCTGGGCGAACTTCATTTTTGATTTTCACCTGTATAGTCATATTGGGACTAGTCATCCTGTACTAAAAACGAACAGTTTTTGCGGTTGTATGAATTAATATTCCGGAGAATATACACATATTTGGCTGAATCCCAGCCATTCCTAACCCCCTACGTGGCGATTTGCGGGCATATTGGCCGTCTGGCATACATATATGAAAGCCTGCCGGGACGCCATTTTTACCCCCGGAATGGGAAACTTTGAGAAAATAAAGTTCAAAATTTTGCAGAAGGAGATCCGAATTGCATCCGAATTTAGTGTAATCGGTTGTAAATCAATGAGATTAGATTCATGTTCTGGGCACTAAACAGGACAAATCAAAATTTTCCTTGGTTTGTCCTGTTTTATTTTCATTAAAGGCCTTGTCCAGCGAGTAAATAATGCGAACCGCCTCGTTCAACCGGTTGGTTCGATATTGAAAACCGTCAAAACTGAGTTTTTCGGGTTAAATCGAACCAATGATCGATCTTTTTGTCCTTATGTCCCCGTCCTTGTATAATTCCCCGATCCTCGACAAGATACCCACCGCTTTGTCTAAAACCGGCTGAATATTAATAGTTGCTTCGGAGATTTCGATCAGCTTGGCTTCGAGGGCGATAATCTTCCTCTCGTTTTCGGCTTTTATCGCTTTAAAATCGCTCGCATCAATTTCCTCTTTCAACAGCGTCTACGGGCTTTGGCGATGTCATTACTGGCAATATTAATTTGATCGGTCATCGACACTACATCGCTTCTTTGGGTCTTGGTTCTAATCTTGTAGGCAGTATTAATGACAGAGGAATAAACCTTGTCCATGCCCGGTCGTGGGATGTATTTACTCAGTTCCCGTATAAATAACTCATTAGCATTTTCAGCCTTAAATCGTGTCCCGCAAACTGATACGCAGTGATAATAGTTTTATTTGCCGCCGTTCCCCTTCGATGCGCTGGCCGTAAGCAATTTCCCGCATTTAGGGCAGATCAAGTACCCCCGTCACTGGAAAATGTCCTCACCCTCAATTTTTGTCCGGAAATTCTTTTTCTTTCCGTCCAGGTAGTCTTGGACATCATAATACATAGATTCAGAAATAATCGGTTCATGGAGGCCGGGAACAGTACCAGAGTTATATTATTTTATTCTTAACCAAGAGAATTTTTTTTGAATCCTTCCGAAAGGGCATTTGTCAGTGCCCCAATTACTGCAACTATCAAAATTAGGGCAGCGACAATCACAATAATAGTCCAAAATTTATCCCAAGGCAGCCTAATGATTAGCAATACAAGCCAGGAGACAATGAAAATTATAGGAATAACAATGCCAAACAACGGTTGAAATTTTGACCATCCATACCATTTTTTCTTGTCAACATTATCTCTATTAAAATAACATCAGTTCGAAACGGGAAGATTTACTTAAGAGCTAATTTCAAGCTTATATCCTTTGCCGCGTATAACAACAATCTTGATGTTCGGATCAAATTCCAGTTTTTTTCTAAGTTTTGAAATGAACATATCCAGACTTCGGCCTACTATAACACCTTCATCTTCCCATATCTCTTTTTGTAGCCGGCTTCGCTCTATAGCCTCGTTAGGAGACAACGCGAAAATGCGTAGTACACGGGTTTCAGTTCTGGTCAAGTCTATGGTCTTTCCATTTCTCATGAGCTTACGAGTCTCCGCGTCGAACGACATTGACCCTAAAATGAATATACCAGTAGGCTGACTGTCGGGTAAGGCCTTCCGCGGCTTAACAGATCTTAAAAAAATAAATCCAACAAATGCTAAAACTGTCAGGCTGCCCAGAAGATATCCATTCTTTGCTGTAATTATCCCTGTCGGTTTGAATTTAATATTAATCATGTAACACGCTATGGGTTGCCTTCTTCCTATACAGGCTACAATATCATCTTTCTTATTCTTTGATATAGCATATCCATAGGCTACACTGGCATTAGCACAGTTCAATACGCTAACAACATAATCACTTGCGAGCGGGTCTTTGGCTAACAAACGCTGAGTAGTATTCACCAGGGATTCGGGTTGAAAAGTAAACGCATTCTCAAAACTGATCTGGTATTCATTTCCGGCGATTTTTTTTACTGGAAGTACCCGTGATGTACTGTCGCCCGACTGAAGGAGTATTTCATGTCCGATCCGGCGAAGCAAAATTTCCCTTCTGGCAAAGTCAAAGTCATCATTGCCTGTCATACTGAAAGCCACGCAGATTATCGAGATAAACAATATTATTAATAATCCGCCCATATGCCTACGTTTTATGGCCAGGAAATTTCTTTTAACAAGCATAATGTCAAGATATTATTTACAAAGTTTACACTCTTATTTACAATCCAAGTCCCTTAGGCTGAAATAAATTAAAGTATTTTTGTTGCACAAACTTTAAAAGGATATGAAAAATAAAAGAAATGCCTTAAACGGATCTGATTTATCAGGAGATAAATTTATGTTAATTATGCCTACAAAAAATATGAAAAAAGTTATTTATGGGCTGATCTTACCGCTGGTTGTGGTAAGCGGACTAGTATTTGCTAATCGCGAAATCAAAAATGAAACCTCTAAAAAATCAATCCCAAAGCCACTCTCTGCTGCTGAAAGGGAGGCCGAATTGAAAAAATGGGAGGCTACGCCTGAGGGTATAAAGTACAAAAAATGGGAAGCGTGTCCCGAAGGTAAAAAAGTGCTTGCCGGTGTTGCTAAAATAAGTAACCAGATAAGTGCTTCTAACAATATGGAGGCTGTTGTAACCTCTCTTTCTCTTCCGCCAGGCTCACGATTAGGTTTCGGAGTGATGGCCAGGATTAATGGTGACGATTATATTCTTAGTTTTGGGTCGGAAATGTCTAATGAATTTCAGCAATTGCATAGCCTGAAAGTTAACGACAAAATAATTATAAGAAGCCATTTTGTATCGTACGCGCCCAAGTATTCATATCCAATAGTATCGGGCGACTATGTAGAACGAGATAGTAAAATAATTTATAAACGTGCCCCTCGCAAAGGCGGCTGCTGAGTAAAGTTATGATGAAAAGACCTTTACGGAATTTAAAGGTAAAGAGAGTCAGAAATAACTTTTTTAGCCGACACTTTTAAGATGGAATTATGCTTCAGGCAGTACATTTTTCGGCATCGACAAGCGGTCGACATTTTTACTCGGTAGACTTTTTATTTTAGATTTTAAAAGTAAAAAAATAACAACCAGATTAACAATAACTAAGTAATGACAAAGAGGAACAGCGGCGTACGACATAGGATTCGGTTAGCTGCCATGGTGGTCTCGTCATTTACGTATAAAAGTATCAGCGTACAACAGTCAACCCTAATGCCAAGTCCAGCCACGCTGATGAAAGTGAACGTCTTATTATTTAAGAAATAGCGCCAAGCAATCCTGCAATAATTTCTTGTCACGTGCAGATAATTTATGAGCTCATCTGAGAGATAGATAAAATCTATTCCAAAAATCTAAAATGCTGAAAATTAGTTAAATAAAATGTGATCATATTTTATGCTGTATCGTAATCGAACAGTTATTATCCGCTTTCGTTGGCTGGCAACACATCCCCCAATGAGAACTTCATGATGTACTGACCCCCTAAATAGCTTGACTAAAATTTCAATTCAATTTAGTCACTTAAATTAAGGGTATTGTGGCAAATTCTCCCAGGAGTTCTTCGGTGGAGCAAAAGCCTCAAATTATTCAGGAAGCAGTTCAGCGTGGGATTACTCAGACGCTTGTAAACACAACTTAGCGCATTCCGGCTTAACCGCCCCATCCGGATTGTTAAACAATACAAGCAAGAATTATCAAGACAAAAAAAAGGGGATCAGGCAATTAACTGCACGAGCAAATTTAAATCCGCTAAAAATTGGTTCGAGAAATGTCATAGTCTGGGCACAAAATCATGAAACCCGCTCTGACAGCGGGTTTCGCTTTTAAGGCCTATTCCCGCCTCTTAATTCATTTAAATACAATTTACTGAAGTTCGATTCCTGATAGGTTGACCGGAGTGCGTTATCGAACCTTCCCGACGCTATCTTCTTTCCCCATTCAATGTTTCCATTTTAAATATTAAACCTCTTGAAGTTCTTGCGCCACTTACTCGCTACGCAAAGCAGTTACCGGGTTCTTCATGGCTGATCTCACCGACTGAAAACCGACGGTCATTGCCGTAATAACGAGCGCAACGGCCGCCGCCACCACAAATACCAGCGGGTTGATGGTGATCCGATAATAATATCCCGCTAGCCATTGATGCAGGAAATAATACGCCACAGGCGCCGCAATCAGACAGCTGATCCCCACCAGCAGGATAAAGTCGCCCGACAAGAGCACCAGCACCTGCCGCACCGAGGCCCCCAGCACCTTGCGGATACCGATCTCCCGAGTACGCTGCTCGGCCGTATAGGCCGCAAGCCCGAAAAGCCCAAGACAGGAGATAAAGATCGTCAGCGCCGCGAACACCCCCGCCAGCCGCCCGATCAGCATCTCGGTGGCGAATTTCGACGCATAGCTTTCGTCGACGAAAGAATAGTCAAAGGGATAATCCGGGCCATATTTCTCACTAATGGCCTTCAGCTTTGCCAGCGCCGTGGGCGTGGATACCGTTGGCGCCAACCGCATCGTATACGTCCAAGCCGCGGTTGGATAATACATAAATATAGCAGGCTCCGCCGCAGCAAAGGGATCCTTTGTCAGGGCGTCCTTCACCACGCCAATGATCCGCAGCCGGTGAGCGGTACCAGAGAACGAAAAGTCCAGGTATTGATTCAGCGGTTGTTTCAATCGCATCCGCCGTACCGCCGTCTCGTTGATGATAACACTGGTCGAATCCGCACCTATATTGCCCTTGAAATTAACTCCCTTGGTAAAGCCGATACGCAACGTCCGGAAATAATCGGTATCGCCAACGGCATTCCACGCCAGTGACAAGGGTTCATTCGGCAGCCGCCCCGGCCAATTGTCGATCGTCAGTTGTGACAGCGGATCCGTCTGCTGGTTCGCCGACCTCGTTACACTGCTGACTACCCCTGACTCCATCGCCTCCTGCTTGAAAACCGCAAACGCATCCGAATGGGCTCTCGAGACGATCAGCCGGTTCGGGTCATATCCTTTGGGCCGGTTCCTGGCATATTGTATCTGCTGGTAGACGATGATGGTACTGATGATCAAGGCGATGCTGCACGTGAATTGCAACACCACCAACACCTTCCTCGGCAGGGATGCCGCCTTCCCGATCCGCATCGTTCCTTTAATGACCTTCACCGGCTGAAAGGAAGAAAGAAAGAAGGCCGGCCGGCTCCCCGCGACCAGTCCCGTCAGCAACACAAGCAAGAACATGCCCAGCCAGAACCACCCGCTTCCATATGGCACCCGGACGGCATCCCCGGTCAGCGCATCGAACGCAGGCAGGACCGCCTGCACCAGCACAACTGAAAGCAAAATTGCCAGCGTCGTCATTAACAGCGACTCCACTAGGAACTGCAGGATCAGCTGCCCGCGCAGCGACCCCATCACCTTTCTCACCCCAACCTCCCTGGCCCGCCGCTCACTCCGCGCAGTCGACAGGTTCATAAAATTGATACATGCGATCAGCAACACCAGTATTCCGACGATACTGAACATCCGTACGTACTCGATCAATCCCCCTTGCGGCTGACCATCCTTGAAGTCCGTATACAGATGCCAGTCCTTCAAGGGAAAGAACATCGCTTCGCGGTGAAAGGTCGCATACGACTCCGGAGCATACTGGCGGACCAACAGCCTGGCCTTGTCCTCCGCTCTGGCGGCTTTGGCGCCTGGCCGTAACGAGACGTACAGCTGGTAGTAGGCGTAATTCCAATTGGTCAACGCAGGCTTTACCCAGGAGTTCTGGGCGAAATTGCTGAATGGGATCAGGTAATCGAAATGGAAGCTGCTATTGTGTGGCAGTTCCCGCACCACGGCCGTCACCTTGAGCGGGGTACCGTCCCCTCCCCAGCGGACCGTCTTGTTCAGCGCATCCTCTTTCCCGAACAGGCTCCTTGCCATTGGCTCGGTGAGCACGATCGAAGGGGATGGCCCCTGCAGCGCCGTCGCGGCGTCACCCGTCACCAGCGGAAGTGGGAATACCCGGAGGAATTCTTCCCCGGCACAAACTACGTCGCCATAGATGCGCTTGTCTTTCACAACCATCACCGCCTGGCCGATATTGAAAGCCGGCGCCACATGCTCCACCTCCGGGATAGCCTTCTTCAACGCATCGCCAAGTGGCAAACAGACTTCGGCCTGGTTCCGGATAATTCCATTATCACTGTAGTTGAATCGTACCTGGTAGGCCTGTTCATAACCGGGTACAAATCGGTCATAGGAAAGCTGGTAATGTATCCAAAGCCCAATGAGTAGCGCAACGGCCATTCCGGTCGTCAGCCCCAGTAAATTCAAGACGCTGTAGAGTTTGCCGCGGACAATATTTCGCCAAGCGGTCCTGAGGTAGGTATTAAGCATACCGGCTGACGGCCAAAAAAATGCCAGTCCCCAAAATAATTAAAAATCAACTGATTGCGACGGTAGCTCCACCCCCCTCACTGTCCGCAATCGATACACCGATTGTCCGCTGGCGCGTGGCCCCCGGCCCCCGGGATTTCACCACGCGCTTAAATCGGCGACCATCCTCAGACCCGCGACGAAATGGTTCGAGAAACTTCTTGTTTGGTGCACGACAAAAGCCTTGTAAGTAATTGATTTTACAAGGCTTTCTTTTTTTAATGGAAAAGACTCCAAAAAGAGCCAGGTGCCGAACCCCCAAAAAGGGCGCATTTACTAATAATAATAGTTAATTGTTTCTGTCACAGGAGTCAAGGCCAGAAACGCGGAACTAGTAACCGTCGTACTTACAGTCACCGAAGAAACAGAAGGTTGGTTTGTTGCATTATAAGTTGAATTATATGTGTAAGTAGTAGTGCCAGGATAGAGGCCTCCTATCTGTACCAATTGTAATTCGGATACATCATTTGCACTTGGAAGGTTGATACCGGGAATTACGTTATAAAAAGGGGCCGCGCTAGCATGGCCATTATACGTGTAGGTTGCCGTGGTGGAGCCGGGCGCAGCGGGGTTAGTATTGGTAAGAATGTACCCGGCCAGGTTGTTGCCACTATAGGTAAAGGTCTGCTTATAAAGAGGGCTGAATGTGCCGTTTGTTGTTGAGGTAACCGTGAAAGAAGAAACAGTGCTGTCCGTGTTGTACATTAGCACTCCATAATATTCCAGGATCCCGTTTTGAGGAGGATTGATTCCGTAGGACGTAATTAATCCATTCTGATTCAAAGATGTTATCTCTCCCCCCATAACACTGAAAACGGTGTTCAACTGTTCATCGACGCCATAGGGGGATAGGTTAGAAACATCAGATTGGGTACTAATAGTTTGCGCCGCCGACGAAACCAAGCTGCCATTATAGGTATAAAAGGTTGTAAAGCTGTCAATCTCTGTAATGCTGGGCGTATGGATGATTTCTATTTGAAAAGTTTCAATAATATATTTCTGTCCATTATAACTAATGGTGACCACTGAACTGTCCACAACCCCATTGGTGGCATTATAGCCTACGGTCACTACTTTTGTCAATAGTGCGCCGCCAACTTTGCCCCCATTTCCATTGCCTGTCGAGTTCTTATTGCACCCAAAGGTAAAAGTCAAAATGATAACCAACACTATCCGCGAAGTAATGGAGAGGTTAAGAAAATTTGCCGGGATTGAAAATCCAGTCTTCTTCATAAAAATATTTCTAACCGAAGTATTGGCTAATCGGAACAAAATTAGAACCAAAACAGACATCATCCAATCACCCAAAAGGGGGAGAGGTGTAACTGTTTCGGGCCAAAAAAATTGATTAGTGACTCTATACGGTTTAATATAAATATCACGGGAATAGAGTATTGAGTATTGTAAAATGCGCGGCAACTGCAAGCCATTTGGCTTTTCTTTTCATTTAAGCCTCCAGGCAGCAAATTTTTAAAGTCATTTCATTTAAGGAGAAGCAAGGAGCTTCTTAAGATGGCCCACAACATTCGTATTACCAGCATCTAATTCAAGTGATCGTTTATAATCTTTGATTGCAATTTCATTATTACCCTCACTTTCAAATGCCTCCGCCAGGCTTAAACCGCAATCATAACTTAGTCATGAAATTTAAATAACCAATTATTTATGATTTGTACTAATTTGTCAGAACATGTATAACCCCTGAAATGCTTGGTGGGATATTACTTGCTTTATTTTAAGAATATCAATCAATAATAAATGGAAATATTAAGTTTGGAAAATCAAAAACAAAAAGCAATCAAATGAGAAAGTTAATCTACGCAATCAACACAACCTTAGATGGCTGCTGCGACCATACCAAATTCAATCCCGATGAAGAAACGTTGGAGTATGTTTTGCACCTTATGCGAGATGTGGACACATTCCTCTACGGTCGTAAAACGTATCAGTTGATGGTTCCTTATTGGCCCGATATTGCGAAAAATCCCTTCGAGGAGACAAAAGCAGATTACGAATTTGCCCAGGCATTTGACGCCGTCGAAAAAATTGTTGTTTTCTCACAATCATTAGACAGCCCCGAAGGGAAAAAAACTAGAATTGTTCGTACGGGCCTTCACGACGAAATACTTAAATTGAAACAAGAACAAGGCAAAAATATTTTAACCGGTGGTATAACCCTTCCTTCTCAACTTGTAGAGCTTGGTTTGATTGATGAATATCATTTTTTGGTTCACCCAATAGTTATAGGAGGCGGGAGACGCTTGTTTGAAGGTATCGACATGCAAGTCAAATTACAATTAAAACTTGTTGAGTCGACGGTTTTTAAGTCAGGAGGTATTGCGCTTCGGTACTTGAAACAATGAGAGAAAAATATTAGGTAGGAGCGAAGGAGAAGCGCAAGAGTCGGTCTCTAATTCATTTTGGCTGGGCCTACTGATTTTGCTGTAGGCGCTCACCCTTCGGTCATCCTTCGGTCCTCAAGCTTTTTACAGGGTTACCCGTTGCAACTTTGAAACATTGGGCAGCGATAAGTACAAATGCGATGACAAAAATAAATGCGCACACGAATAAATAGGGCTTGGCATCCTGGCTGATGCGGTAGGCATAATTTTCGAGCCATTTATTGGTAATGCTGAAGGCAATGGGCCAGGCAATGATGTTTGCGATCAATATCACAATAGCATAATCTTTAATGAAGAGCATGATAATATTTCGTACATCGGCACCAAGCACTTTGCGCACAGCGATTTCCTTTGTCCGTTTGTTAAGCGTAAATGCAATCACTCCGAAGACTCCCATAAAAACAATGATAAGATTGAGCGCCGTTCCAATGCCGGCGGCTTTTTTTAATTGCAGCTCTGATTTGTAAAGTGATTGAAACTCATCATTCATAAAAGCATACTCGAAGCCGGCATCGGGAAAAAGCGTTTTCCATTTATCCCGCAAGGCATTGATGCTGCCATTAATATTTGACGTATTCAATTTTATTGAAAAATAACGATAGGTGCTTGTAAACGACTCATTGAGATTGGCAATCACAAGAGGCTGTATGGCTTGTTGCAGTGATTCGTAGTGAAAATCTTTTACAACGCCTGCAATAGTTAATTGGAGGCCATTTGCTGCTCCTATGTGAATGGTCTTACCCATGCCATCCTTCCAGTTCAATGCTTTTTCTGCCGTCTCATTGATGACAACCTGCCCCGGAATGTAATGACCCTTATTATTATTTAAAAAAACCCCTTCTTTGAGTTTAATTCCATACACTTTTGCAAAGTCCTCGTCAGTGGCAGACAATAATACGTTTATAAAATTTGTGCTGTTTTCGGGATAAATATTTACAAAGCCGTCCCTGCCATTAGGAATATCAGCGGATAAAGAAACACTTTTGACTTCAGGCATTTGAAGTAATTGTGTTTTGATACCTTCCATCTTTACAATACCTGCTGAATCCCAATGACGTGGAAGAGAAGAAATGATCATTATTTGCTCTTTATTATATCCCAAATCCTTATTAAAAAAATAGGTAACCTGCTTCGAAACATTCAATGTACTGACAAATACGATGATAGCTAAAGAGAATTGTATGATCAGAAGGAGTTTTCTCAATAAAAATCCACCTTTTGCAGAATCAATCTTCCCTTTTACAGAATGGATCACATTGGATGAACTTAGTACAAATGCAGGATAAATGCCAGCCACAAACCCCACTATCAGCACCAACAGTAATAAGAATATGATCTTGACAAGATCAAATTGCAAGAAAGGGTCGAGAGTGGTGCCCAAGAGCTGGTCGAAAAGAGGCAACAGTACCTGATACAAAAATATCGAGATCACCGTGGCTAGAAAAGTGAGCAGCCATGATTCCGTGATGAACTGAAGGACGAGTTGGAGTCTTACGCTACCAAAGACTTTGCGTAATCCTATTTCCTTCAGGCGATAGGCTGATGTGCCGATAGAGATGTTTATGAAATTGATGATGGCCAGCAGTAAAATAAATATAGCGATTAACGTAAGCGTGGTGATCATTTTTTCTACAGCGCCGTTATTACTTTTCAGGTAATAATCATTTACCTGCGCCAGATCCACTTTTAAATTCCCTTTTACAAAATCCGGCTGATATTTTCCCAAAACTTTTTCAAAAGGTTTTTCAAGGTCTTTGGGCGAAACCCCTTTTTGTAATTCGATCATTCCGACTATAAAAACATTGGCCCAGTTATCGCCCCTGTCACCCCCCTGGAAATACTGGTTGTTCTCCATGGGAAGATAGACCTGGGATTCGGTCCTGGAAACAGCAAAATGGGTGATCGTGTTATAAGGCATTTTTTTCAGGACGGCAGAGACCATAAAATCATGCTTGCCACCATCGCTGGGAGTTTGCACACTAATCACCTTATTAATTATATCTGTTCTGCCAAAGTATTTTTTTGCAAAGTCTTCCGTCACGACCGCCGATTGGTTATTGATAAAGGCTTGCTTGGGATTGCCCTGCAGCAAACCAAATCCATACATGGAAACAAAACTGGTATCGCCAATTGAAATATCTTCTCTGAAATGCTTTTCATTGGCCGAAACGATATCGGATACGGGATCGAAACGATAATAATTCGCCACGAGGCCCGGATATTCATCCTTCATAGCTTTAGCCAGCGGTCCAAGCGTCGTAATACTATAGCCACTGTTCTCCTTTTTCCAATTACTCTTAATGATATATTGGTTGTTGACGTTTTTAATCCACCCATTCACATTTTCCTGGTTTAGCACAAAGTCGCCGATGATCAAGGAAAAGCAGATCCCGACAGCCAGGCAAAAAATAGTTATGAGGGAAAATAATTTGTGCCTGGTAAGATGGCGAATGGCAATAATGAAATAATTTTTTAACATAGCTATTGTTTAAACCAATAATCTTGGCGGTCTCCTCTTAGGGTAGGTGTTAATTATCATCCCGTATTTGCTGTACTTCCTCATCGGTATAGCCCTCCTCATTCTTTATCACAGCTGCTTTTTCTCTTGATTTATCAAGCAGTTATTTTCAATCACGTTTTTAAGTTTGAAAAGATGCATTTCCGGCATATTACCGAAAAACAATTTGAGTAACCCTGTCTGCATATTACTCAAAGGCGGAAGAAAAGAAAGCTTCGCCATAATTGTATTTTGCTATTTGAAATTACAAAATATGGCCCAGATTTGAAAACCCATGAATTTGAGGAATCATTTTGGGTATAGTTTTGTAGCCCTCTTGATTACAAAAGATGGGAAAAATCGATTGATTACCAATCCTACTTTTTCCATGGTGAACCGGCCAATATAAGCTTCAAACCGTCCCGAAGCCACGGCCTGCAATATCTGCACTGCTGCTTTGTCCGGATCAAGACCGTTTTTGATGTTTTCTCCTTCGATACCAAATCTGGAGCCATCGCCTGTAAGCGCATTAACAGTAATCTTTGTTCGGATATATCCTGGGGTCAGTATGGTTACCTGTATGTTATTTGGACTTACCTCGGCTCTCAAGCAGTCAAAAAATCCATGGAGCGCATGCTTGGCAGATGCGTAGGAGGATCTCATAGGAGTCCCCAATTTTCCCATAATGCTGCTCATCACCACAAAATGCCCTGATTTACGTTCTAAAAAATGAGGAAGCAGCCGATTAGTGATTTCCACATAACTAAAAAAATCCAATTCCATTACTTTGCGCTGCATCTCGATATTGGTATCAATGACAAGCGAGCGCTGGCTGATGCCGCCATTGTGCACCATGATATCGATATGCCCGAAACAACCGATCGCCAGAAGCGTTTTTGCCGCCAGTGAAGGTATATCCAGTAAATCGAGTGGAAGAATACGGACCTGTTCTGGATGGCTGCAGGATTTCCTTACCCGCTCAAGTTCTTCTTCGCGCCTGCTCGAAAGGATTAAACGAGCACCTGCACTTGAAAATCGATAAGCTAGCGCTTCTCCAATACCGGAGGATGCCCCAGTTATCCATATGACTTTATCATTAAATTGATTCATGATCGTCTTCATTTTTAATAAAGATCTGTCCGGATAGTGAATATTCAGCGAAAAAAAAGGATTCCAAAACAGTCATTATTGATGGGCGCTTATTCCACCCACTTCATTAAGGGCTAAAAAAGGATTGAATGCAATTTCCCAAAGATTGTTTTCTATATCCTTCAGATAACCACTATAACCGCCCCAGAAAACCTTTTGCGGAGATTTAATGATAGCTACCCCCCTGTTTCTGAGCGTTTCAAAAACCTGGTTCACTTCATCCTCCGATCTATAGTTGATGGAAAGTGTAAATCTTTTAAACCCTAATCCATCCTGTAAAATTCCTGCATCTGCAGCCAGTTCATTTGCCGGATACAAAGACAGGATAAAACCATTAAGTTTAAAAAATACAATCCCATCATCGTCCTTGATTGGAGTCCATCCGAATTTGTCGATATAGAATTCTTTGAGCTTGTCGAGGTTATCGGCGCCAATGGTGATGAAATTTAATCGCTGGTCCATGATTTATTATTTCCTCTTTTTTTTTACTGTTTTTTTTTGGCCTGGTGGCTTTAGCCCTTTTGTTAAAATCAAGACAGAGCTTGATCCAATACGAAAGATCTTTATTTGTTTGCACCTCCTGATCGCTGACAAATACAAATCCTTTCATCACTTTTCCCAAACGGATCATTGGCCGGCAACCATCCATTTCCAAAACTTCATCGTTTAATTCGGGATCGATCCTGCACATAATTTCATCTTTTCCTAGGGAAATGCACATTTTGCCATTGACCATAAAGCAAAGGCCCCGGAACATTTTTTTTTCTACCACATTACTGGAGGAGACAAGCGCCTCTCTTATCCTGTCGGCGAGTTTTTCATCGTAAGGCATCGTTAACTTGGTTGAATTGAAAAAAACAATGGCTTAAATTTACAAAAAACCAGGATTGGTCATGAACAGAATTGACAGGCTATTCGGCATATTGACCTTATTGCAATCCAGGAAGTTTCTGAAAGCTCAAAAAATAGCCGGTACCTTTCAAATCAGCCAGCGTACCGTCTACAGGGATATCAGATCCTTATGCGAGCAGGGCATCCCGGTCAGTTTTGAACAAAACAGAGGGTATTTTTTGGTTACAGGGGTTCTTTCTTCCACTTAATATGGTCTTTCTTGCAAAAAGGAGTACCTGTATTTTAAATGAATACCTGACCAAAATTCCTGTGGATTATTAATCAGACTGATATGGGGTTGTCACCAATGGGTCGTATTTTGTATCCTCACCAACACAAAACACATGTCACAAATTGAGATCTTTTTGAGAGAATTGGACCTGGAGGCCCAGATTACCCGGAAAATGCTTTCCCGTGTTCCAGAAGATAAATACGACTGGAGGCCACACCCAAAAAGTATGACTATCCGCAGATTGGCAACCCATATTGCAGAACTCCCATCATGGATCACCATGGCCCTGAATACAAGTGAATTGGATTTTTCTAAAAACGCATATAAGGAACGGCAGATCCAGAATAATAAAGAACTGATGGAATTTTTTGAGAAATCCCTGGACAACGGCAGATCCCGTCTATCAAATGCTACAGAGGACGAACTGTCGCAACCCTGGTCTTTGCGGAACGGAGAGCATGTATTTTTTACGACGAGCAAGGGGGAAGTAATAAGGACTTTTTATTCGCAGGTCGTTCACCACCGGGCGCAAATGGGTGTTTTCCTGCGTTTATTGGATATCCCGATTCCAGGAAGTTACGGCCCAAGTGCAGATGAGAATTTTGCTTAGCTGTTTTGGTTCACCCATACGATAAAGTCATTAAACACGGGATTAAATAACGGACGGTCCAAACCGCTCCAATTTGTTCCTTTGTGTTTGATATAATAGATGGTTTCACCGCTTGACGGGTCGATGATTTCCAGATGGTATTCAAAAGTGTATTTTGATACCTGCTCACAAAAAGTTTGAGCAATCAGGAATTTACCAATCTCCTTTTGAAGATTATACATGCCTATATTATCCAATGATCCATTGACCTGGTCAACAATGCCTTTTTGTATAATAAGTTTTTGCATATCGGTTTCCGAATACACATGGTCAAAAAAACCGATATTTTTCAAGGTGCCCAGGACATAATGATCGTACCTGCCCATGGTCTGTCCGGGGCTTCCTGTCCTGACAAAAAGAAATTGTTTGTAATCTGATAACCTGATATTTTTCCTGACCAGGATTTCCTGGTTTTTCAGATTGGTATCAGTGGGCAATTGATCCGATCCTTTATCTATATTCTTTACTTTCATGGTTGGACTGCAGGAACCCAGCGCAAACATCAACACGGTTATTGATAATGCTGAAGTAAAATGAGTGATTTTCATATAAAAAGTTGTTTTACAAAATTAGATTTTCAGTCATTGGTATACAAGCGCAAGAAGTAAATCTAATGTTAAGGCCCCTCTGTCCTTCCAATCCGGGTTGGCGCTGGTCAGCCATTTGTAGTACATTCGAAAATAAATCATCCCTTGCTGGCGCCGTAAGCCTGATCTTCCTATGCCAAAAAGAAATTTTTACAACCAAATTGCCGGTCAAAAAATGCATCGCGTCGAGGCTATCAGCGATGGGGTATTTGCCGTTGCTTTAACCCTGCTGGTACTGGACATCAAAGTTCCGGTCAATGGATCGATTCAAACGGAGCGGGAATTATTTAATTCATTTTGTCATCTGACGCCAAAGTTCCTGACTTATTTTTTAAGTTTTATGACCCTCGGGATTTTTTGGGTTGGCCAATCGGTTCAGCTTAACCACATGGAAAAATATGACCGGAACCTAAATTGGATTTCCTTATTTTTCCTGCTTTTCGTTTCTATCCTTCCCTTCTCCACCGCCTTTTTGAGCGAGCATATCCATTTTAGGTTTTCAATTGGTCTCTACTGGATTAATATTTTCCTTTTGGGGTTGGTGCTCTATATCCATTGGACATATGCAATCAGGAATAATCATGTTTCTTTACAGGAACCTGAAAGAACTGCGGTTTCCATAGCGATTAAAAGAAGGATTATTATCGCTCAGGCGCTCTATGCAATTGGGGCACTCCTTTGCTTTGTCAATATTTACCTAAGTATTGGGATGATTATTCTGATCCAGTTGAATTATGCGTTAGCCATATTCACGAGGCACCGGGCAGATTCCGGGAAAGAAGAATGAAAAAAAGAATAAACCGAGCGATCAATCTCTGGCTGCCGGTACCCTTCTGGCATAAATGAACTCGTTTGGCTGGATTGCATTATTCCTAAATGACAGATCTGGATCAAAAAAGCGCTTTTTGTTGAACCATTTTCTTTTCCGGTAGAATAGCCAGCCCTGGGGAAGATTCTGTTGATCTAGGAATACGATGGTATTTTGGGAATTTTTTTCATTGTAGTCGTTAATGAATATAAAGAACAATTGGCCAAGTGTCATATTTAGCGGCGCCTTGGAGGTAAAATTAGTCTCTGACCCATCCTGTGGTTTCTTATTGAATACAAATTGCACGACCTCGATTTGGGATAGATCGATCATATCAAGGTCAGGCATTTCCTCGTTTAAAGGATAGAACCATACCTTATACAGCGCGCTGGGGATTCTTATAAAAAACAAATAAGTTTCCCAGCAGATAAAAGGAAGAAAAAATGGAAGGATGAAAGTAAGGAATGGATAATTCAACTTGGCAAAATAATAAATAACCGCAGACCCAATGGCGCCAAAAAGCATGAGCAGGAAAGTGGCGAGCAGCCCCCAGCCAAAATGCCCAGCCAGAGATCCCATAAGAAACCTGTTCATTAAGCTAACATGCAGGATGCCAAGCCCTAATACCAATATCTCCGCTAAATAAAAATATAAATCTACAGAACCTGAATCAACCCATTGCAACAAACTGATCGCACAAAATAATATTACTGCTATCAATCCATACAATAAAATCCTTCTACGGTTTTGCTTCTCGTTTAAAATGCCAGCCATGTCTGCATGAATTTTTCAGAATCCGCTGTAATTTAAAAAAAAACTTGCAATAACAAGTGGTAAGGGGTATATTAGTACAAGATCTGATTATTAGAGGATTGTCTACGCTATTTTCCTGGTTTTCCTCAAAAAAATCAGTAAAAAATCCGACAAGTATTCCCAAAAAAGGATGATTGTCTTTATTTTTACATCATTTACCATAAAACTAAATTATGAGATTCACCAAAGGGATAATTTTTGCCGTTTTGATAAGTTCAATTGTTTGCTCAAGTGTAATGGCCCAGGTTGAGACTGGTTCCAAGGTCTATATTAAAATCTATGGAGGATACGGTTTGTTGACCCCAGGTTCATACCGCCTGGAATCTACCAGTTATAACACTACGGGTAGTACTACAACAGGTACAGCGACCATAAGCAAAACGGGTTTTGGAAGCGGACCTAAATTTGGAGGAGGGATCGGATTTATTGTAAGCGATTTTCTGAACATTGGTGTGGATGCCGAGTATTTTTCAGGAACGAAGGTTTCAAGTACTTCTTCTTATAATGAAAGCAGCAGTGGCTACACCTACTTAAGTACTTCACAAACCCAATTTACCTATACTTGTATTTCGATTTCACCGCATGTCATTTTTAAAGCATTATCCAAACCGAATTATTTGATTTATAATAAGTTAGGAATTTTCCTGAATCTTCCTTTTAATCTCAATGAGACCAGCAGTGATACTGCGTCCGACGTGCAGACCAGTTATTTTTCCAATACAAAGAACAACGATGTAAACACCTATAAAATGAATCTAAATGTAGGTTTAAACGTTGCATTGGGTATTCAGTTCCGGCTAACAGAAAAACTTAGGGGATTTGCCGAAATATTCGGGAATTACCTTGTATTAAGCCCCAAGTCCTCTTTGGAAACCTATACTGAGAAAGTCGACGCACAAAATGGCGTAAATCCCGAAACGCATGATATCTACGTGTATAACGATAGTTATACTTACATAAAAAGTGGCACTATAAATTCCAGCTCGACGTCGGGTGCTACTTCAGTAAATGGCCAGGGATACACGGTCCATCCAACCACCAACACCAGTACTGAAACAGTGAATTATAATACTTTTAATATGAATTCAATCGGGCTGAATATCGGAATCGCCTATAGATTTTGACTGATGCAGAACTCATTTTATAAATTGCCCCTGCGTTTTGACATGATCACGCAGAAAAAACAACACGCGAGTTGCCCGCTTAAACATTCTATTGCTCAAAACTTGCACCTTCTCATTTCAACCTACCGGGGTGAATCTGCTTTTTCCGATGAGTTTGGTTGTAGCCTTTGGGATGAGGAGTTTAACATCCAGCTCAACCACCGCTGGAAAGAAACACTTTGTGAATCTCTAAAACAAGCCATCACAGTTTTTGAAAAACGCTTTCAATTGTCAGAGGTGAAAGTAAATATGGAAGAGCAAAGCGAATTGATGGGTAAAGAAAATCTCAGGGTCAGAAGATGCCTGCATATAGAAATAAAGGGGACGATTAAAAAAACAAACGAGCCATTTAACTTCAGGGATACGATTTTTATTTCACCGTTGGCTCAAAAATGACAGGTCCAGGTGAATACCCCAGTCAATAAGGGGATCTCAAAAGCTAAAGACTTTTGCGTTTTACGACACTTACAGTGAACTACCCAACCACTAAAGATGGTTGTGCTTCAAGCGACCTATGATAACTGATATGATCATCTTTCGGAATAGTATTGAGGAACAACACTCACTATTCAGGCACCCCTTTTGAGGATTTCCCTTTACGCTTGGATATGATCCTATACCCTATTTGTTCTTCGCAAATGTATTTTTTTTATGCCTTAGATCCAAATCACTGAAGATGATTTGGTTTTACTGCAAGATTTAAATAAAAATATCTAATTTTAGTTGTTGGACAGGATGGCGCTTCAATTTGCAAATAATTAAAATCGGATATATGGCAGGGAAAAAACTGATTCTTCTTGCTTGTTTTTTTTCCATCTTTTCCAGTTTGATAATGGCTCAGAAGGAAAGCGAACCCAATTTCTACGTGAAGATATTCGGAGGGTACGGCATTTTGACTCCAGGGGCATTTAAGCTCACCAGCACCAGTACGTCCAGTTTCAGCGTTGGAAGCACCGGGCTGGGAGCAGGATTGCATTTTGGAGGCGGTCTTGGGTATATTCTAAATGATTTTCTGAATCTGGGAGTAGATGCAGAATACCTTAAAGGTAATGACCTAACAGCCAGTAGTACCTATATCGGTGTGTTGGGCAATGGCTCTTCTCATAGCAAAATACCCTATTCCGTACTAAGCATCATCCCCAATATTACGTTCAAGGCCTTGTCAAAACCAGGATATTTGATTTATACCCGGATCGGCATTCTGATCACTGCTCAAACAAAGTCTTCTTCCATCGTATACGATAGTTCGGATCTGATCATAAACCATCCAAACCCCATTGTGGCAAGCAACACCAACACTACCTATACTTATAGTGTAAATGTCGGGGTTCAGGCAGCCCTCGGCCTTCAATTCCATATTACCGGAAACCTTAGGGGATTTGTAGAGCTAGTAGGAAATTATTTGCCCATTACCCCCACCTCTTCTACCGCGGTTGCCGTGATTAACAATTATAACAGCGGCCCAACCTTTGTATCAACCTCCACGACAACTACCCAAACATCCTATAAGAAATCAGGAAATACCGGCAATAACGAACAGAATTCGATGGCATATAATGTCAATTATATCGGACTGAATATTGGAGTTGCGCTAAGGTTATAGCCCTTTGAGAGAATCCCTATACCTTGTCCGCGCTAAGCACCGAATACAAAGTTCCCGTAAGATCAATACTCGCATTGGGAGACGCCAGTTCCAAACCAGCCATAAAACAAAACGCTTTTACGGTCACTCCCACTACTATAGAAGGTCCAAAAAATGGCACGGCCAACCAGGCAAGATCGGAATAATTTCCGTTTATAAAAAGGACCAAGCTTCCGGCAGCAGCACCGATGTTGGCCACCCCGGTTACCTGGTAAATAACGAGGAAACTAGACAAATCGGCTAGTGAAATAGGATGGTTATAAATAGAAATAATCTCGGTTCCTGCAGATTTAAAATCTGCTGTTGAGCCGGTAATGCCGCCAGGGATTAGGCCTGCTCCAATCCCTCCCCCAACTCCCTGGCCGATGATTTTAAAAGTATCGCCGCTGGGGGATTTAACATATATCCTGGTATGTTGAATGGTTACTTCGGCCAATTCGCCCACTGTAAGACCAACCCCGGCTGAGGTCTGATAATTCCAACCCGTGTGATTAAACATAAATTTTCATTTTAAATAATGGTTATAACTAGTCCAAAGGAATGGTCACTGAGGACTTCCAAGGGACAGAGAATCGGGTATAACGAACAGCGGCATCTAAAAAGGATCTGTTTCGAAAAATCCGTAAAAGGAAATATTCGGGTTGTATTCAAAACCGAACCTGGGGCCGCCTATTTCTGCTTTTACCGAAACGCGGTTATGACCATTTATTATCCAGTTTTGCTGAATCCACTGAAATCGTTCCGGCTGAAATATTCAGGGACGCAATCATGGCTGATGAAGAATTGGCATTGAAACTTTCTGAATATCCTACCAGGTAAGCTCCAGTGAATTTTATTTCCTTAAGTTTCGAATCCTGATCTATTTTCATAAACGTGATGCTGCCATCCTGTTTCTTATACGGATCGATCATCCATTCAACCATGGAATCGTCATCTGTTACGACGATCTGAACTGATATACTTCCTCCTTTCACATCGGAGGCTGGACGGCCCTTATCATCTGTTGCTTGACCGAAAGAATATACGCAACTGACGACATCATAATCTGTTCCTGCAACGGTCATTGTGGCTTTAAACGAAGACATGTTTTTAAATTTTAAAGATTAATAAAATATTATTAAATACCTGTTAAACGCATAGTGAATACATGAATTGATTCTATTGGGCCCAGTCATGAGTGATCGAATTGCCGTCTTCCTCGATTTTTCCAGAAGTGATGACCAGTTTTAATTTCATGGCCTGCCTGGCATCATAAGCAAAATTTTCTTCATACCCGACGACATAGGATTTTTCAAATTTAACTTTCCTAAATACATTTGCTGCCTTACCTTCAGTATCATTCCTTATAAACTCAATACGGCCGCTTACTTGTTGGAACATATCGATATACATACCCAGCAAAACACTTTTACCTTCGAATGCATAGATTTCCAACTCAATTTTCAACGGCCCACTTTTAGAAGCCACATTGCCATTTGGATCTATTTGTCTACTAGTGCCGAATTTGAAGCTTAGGACTTCATAGCCTCCGCCAGATAATGCGTCGCCACTGCCGCCATCACCGGTAGCAGTACCCTTTATAAAAAATCTTGCATGATTCATAATATGTTATTTTGGTTTAGAAAATTGATACCCTTTCATCTGATTACTTAAATAACGGCCCCTGATCATTAGCCGATCTGTTGGTCATTTAGTCTTCCCAATTCTGAGAATAAGAAACCCCTTCCACGTCAACCTTTCCAGCAGTAATCGAAATCCTCTCGGTCAATCTCCTTTGTTGATTTTTGACAAAATTTTCTGAATAACTGAAAATATGGGCATTCTCAAATTTTACGGTTTTATATTTTTTTCTGCTTCCGCTATCGTTACCATAAAAATCAATCCTTCCCTTTACTTTCTCATATTGGTTAAACATCCTGCCGAGCATATCAGACTTGCTTTTTGAGGAATATATTTCCACTCCGATGATGAATGATTTCAGTTTAGAACCAGGAGCGCCTCTTTTATCCAATTCCCTTTCTGATTGAAAGTCATAGTCAATTACTTCATAACCTTCATTTTCAGAACCACCCGAACTCTGGGAAATAAAAAATTTTGCTTCTTCCATAAAATCAATTTTTTTTAAAAAAAATCAACTTGCCCATTCATGCGAATAGGTAGCCCCTTCCACATCCACTTTTCCTACCGTAAGCGAAATCTTTTCTGTCATGCTGACAGTGTCAACTAAATTCATGGTCAGCCTATGGCCGGAAAGTTTTTCAGAATATTTAAACATATACGCGCTCTCAAATTTCAGGGTCTTAAATTTTGCCCTGCCTCCCACCGGATCATTGGTAAAAAATTCAATCCTTCCTTTCACTTTTTTTTGCTGGTCGATTAAAATCTCAATCAGATTGCCGCTGCTTCTCATGGAATAGACCTCCAGTTCAATGATCATGGCCTTCTGTTTTGAAGCAGGTTGTCCTTTCTGATCGATTTCCCTGTCCGAGTGAAAACTGTATTGGATTACCTCGAATCCATCATCATTATGTTTGTCACCGCTGGGTTTCCCGTCAATATATAATATCAGTTGATCCATAAAAAGGGTTGACAAAGAATAGAATCATCCAACCGGATACCTTCAGGGCCTAACCATATGCCGGATTAATTGATTTGCACCATTGCCCCTTTCAGAGTCAATGGGCCACTGGCTTTGACCGTAGCCTGCCCACCGCCATCCACACTAAGCTGGGAATCAGCTTTGACGCTGATTTGACTGCCTTCGACATTTGTTTGTGAACTTCCCTTTAAAGTCAGGTTTTGTTGGGCTTCAATATCCACGTTCTGTGCGCTTATGCTCAGATCCTTTTGGGTGCTGATGGTGATATTATCCTGGGCCTGAATATTTATCTTACCGTTTGTCTTGATCGTGATCTGTCCAGGATCTTTAAAATCAAGCAAGATGGAAGTATCAGGACAATTGGAGTTGGTGATTTGAATGGTATTTTCTCCTTTCTTGTCAGTCAACTCAATGGTATTGCCGGCTTTGGTATAGATCATTTTCTGATCGTTCGTACCCACAAGTGCCCTTATCCCATCCTTTTTTGGATAGAGGCTGGTGATGACGAAAGGATTTTCAGGCCGGTTTGACTCGTATGAAATCATCACTTGCGCATCTTTTTCCGGGATAAACTGCATCCCTTTTACGTCCCCACCTCCTGCATAAAATGTACCCACCCGGACCCAGTTTGATTCATTGTCACTGCCAGCCCAATTAAAAATGACTTTTACCCTGCCGAGCTTATCTGGATCATTGTTGTCGGACACTTTGGCCAGTTCCATTTGCCCCACTGGGTGCCTTACAAAAGGATTGGTTGGCGGAATCTTCACCGTCTCGGGTACTGCTTTGAAAGTACTGGAATAGTTACCGCTTCCATCTACCATATGGTTGATTTCCGTGATCCGGTATTTCCCAAAACTTTCCGTAGCGCTTCTGCCACCCTTTTGCGGTTTGGATCCGCTGACATTGATCACCGTGCTGATGGAAATATCTGGATTTTCTCCACGGCCATGAAATACTATCAGATTGCTGGCAAGACCTGAGCGTTTAAATTTTATGATCTCGTCTAGTTCGTTCTGGCTGTATACCGGTTTTTCCGAAACCAGCATTGCTTCCTGGCTAAAGGTACTTTCCGACTCATCCAGCGCAAATTTGCCATACTGGCTCTGACCGTCTACCTGTTGGCTTGTTGATTTCCCAGTATAGGATTGATTCTTGGTATAGTCGTACACGCTCAGGCTGAATTTTGTTGGCATTAGCGTGATGGACATATCAAAAGTCTGTTTCCCGTCAATGACAAAGTCAACTTCCTTGGCAGCAGACGGCTCTCCCAATAAAAATTCCTTACCGTCATAATAAAACCATTCATTGTATTCCGAAGCCATCCGGCTCAAAAATTCAAAATTGGTTTCATCATATTGCACAGAATACAGGATTGTTTTTGTACTCCTCGGATTCAACTGCTTTTTGATCACGTTGCCAGGATAGGGGCTCATAACGGAATCAAAAATTTGTTGCACGCTCTTGCTTATGAAAGTCCGCCGCAATTTGCAATCTTCGAGGATAATTCCCGGGCAATGACCCCGGATGACAAAAACATTGGCCATATCCCCTTTATTTGATAAAAAAAGCTCTGTAATGATTCCTTTAAAAGAGTAATTAAATGTTCCTTTCGTCAATACAGGTTCAAAGCTGATGGTCAGGAACTTACCACATACATCCTTATGCGACTGGTTAAAAAAGCTTTCATCCTCTTTTTCCAGCATGTCGAACGGAACGATGATCTCAAATTTGTGATGCAAAAAGAGGTATTGTTCAATAACCAGGCTTTGATACTTGGTTAGCTTCTTTCCACTTTCCAATTCAATGGTCGCCTTTACCTGCTGGGCCATTTCAGATTTTTTGAGTTTGAATTACCATTTATTATCGTGATCGACTCCATCGATAGTAACCTTCCCTGCTGATATCTCGCAATACATCACGTAGCTCATTTGCGTGCGCCGGTGGAAGCTTAACACTTTTTCAAAGATTCCTTCCACTGCGTCGTCTTTGAATTGCACTGCACGCTCTTGTACATCGATATCATCGTCGGCAATAAAGCTTTCACATAATTTCGTGATGTATGCTCCGCTGAATTTATATTCCTTGAATTTGGAATTCTGATCGATACGGTAGAGCGTAATGGTGCCGTCATTGGTTTTCGTTGGGTCGGTGACCCAGCCCGAGAAAGTATCTTCGGCTGTTCCCGAAATGATGACCGTTAGAAGCCCCCCCTTCACTCCCGAACTGGGCTTGCCTTTATTGTCATATTTCTGTTCCAACCGGGAACTGAATTCCAAGACTTCGAAAGTCTTTCCATTAATACTCAAATCGGCCTTGAATGACATGTTTTCAGTATGATAATTTACGCTACGATCAGGATGGATGATTCTATGTCGACTTCAGTTCCACTTATGAGAAATTGCGTTGATGCATAAGAAATATCAGCCATAAATTTATCGTGCAAAATAAAACAATAGCATTTCTTAAATGTGATCTCCTTCAGCTTGGCGTCTTCATCAATCTTATACAAAAGGACTTTCCCATCAATTTGCTTGCTTGGATCAATCATCCAGTTCGTGATGGTCGTATCATCGACAGAATCGATAGTGATTACAATTCCAAAATAGGGCGTGGAGCTGGGTCTTCCTTTCGGATCCGTTTCCCTTTGAATCTTCATAAAAAAAGACCTTAACGGGAAAGTCTGGTTTTCAACAGTTAACTCGGCTTTGAATGACATATAAGGATTTGTTGATTTATTTTCAGCCTATAGTCTGAAAATAAATTTTGAATGGTTTGTCTGATTGAAGGTTCAATAATAGGAAATGGAACAGCAGAAATAATGAATAACCGTCGAACGGGCGCTTAAAATCTTCAAACGGCGACAGCTACTATTTAATGACCATGCTTATCAAGCTGTTGATCGCCTGCTACACAACTCCTGCTGATCAGGGGTTTTGGGCATATTCTGCCTGCCATTCAGCAGAATCGGGATCATCACCCTTTTGCCCATCCAACTTGATCAGGAAATTCTTGGCTGGGAAATAGGGGGTCATATGAATGTCCAGGAATACACGATCCTTCTGCTTGGGATCCTGTTCAAAACGAAGCACCTTGAATTTCTCAATCAATTTACCAGGGCCAGTAATACTATCTAGGAATTTGACGATTTGTTTTTGAAGATCCATGCGGGTGTTGACGTTAAAGTTTTCAAAAGCACGCCTGTTTAGAAAATCGATCAACACTTTGGTCACGTAATCAAAAACCCTGACCACGGAGTAGGTCTGCAATCCAAGATTATCTCCTTTAAAAAGGGTCTTGGCAGAAAAGGGCATTACTTTACCATACTCATTGACCATGGGAACCAAACCGATTTTTTCCAACTGGGCAATCTCGCTTTTCTTTAACTGAAACTTGACACCGTCAATTTCATTTAAAGCGCCATATTTTCTTCCTGCTGCCACCTGGGACATCAGCGTATTGAATACCTTTCCAGCCAGGGCGGTGGATGGCGGTACAAATAGATCTTCTTCTTCTCCAACATCCTGCTGTTTTCCTCTTCCGACAAGCCAGTTACAGGTCATCATCACATTGGAAAGATAGGCATCCCCTCCAGTAAGATCAGCCGATTCAAAAAGATCAATCACATCATCAGGTCCGTCAAGATGTTCGAAATCAGTGACCAGCATGACTTTATTCTTATATGCGATCCTAGCCCATTTATCCACTACTTTCTTGGAACCCAAATAACCCGGAATGGCCAAAATGGAATAATTATCGCGCAAATCCAAGCGGTCATAATTTTGAGTCAGTTCTTCTGAAACGGCATCAATGAAAGTCGTATTATCCAGATCAGCCAACTGTTCCATCGAAGCGTTCATAAAATAAACGCCCTTGGCTTTATCCTGTTCTGTGTTTTTGAAAAAGTTATTTACCGAGCGATAAGATCTTTCAAGATCTCTTGAGGAATCCAATGCGTTTTTCAGATTTTTATTGAGCAGGGCCTGGATAGCATCTGCTTTCTTTTGTGATTCTTCAATCAGGGAAGCGACTGAATCGGAGGAGCCCAAAAGTTCCTGGATCAGCTGCAGCCTTTTTTTCAAGGCCTGGCGCTCTTCCTTTTTTGAGTCCTCAGTCAGGAAAATCTTCTTTCTTGCCTTTTTCTCTGGATTCAGGTTCTGAGCACCGTCAATAGTCGTTTCCAAAATTCCAAAGCCGCCATATTTAATCAGACCCGTTGCACTTTGTTCAACGGATAATTCCTTCATTTTTTCTCTTTCCGCCGGTTGTTTTAGCTCTTTTTCTTCGTTGGCCATATTCAAAGCAGTTTTGGGTAAAAAAATTAAGCAGTCTGGTCTAATTCATCTAGAAGCGCCTGAACGCAAGCCATATAAGAGGCCTTGGCTTCTTTATTCTCGAGCAGGGTTTTCAATATCTTATTGGACTTCAATTGCCTGGCGAATTTTTGAAGATCATCGCATTGATGACTCAACTCATTCATATAGGTGCTTTGCTTGATCACACCTTGTTTCCCGAAATCACCGAGCGACTCAAAATGCAGCTGCTCAGTCTTGCTTGACCCTTCCATCGTTTCAAATTCCACTTCTTTGGCAGGTTTAAAGAATGAAAACACGTCATTGATGTTCTTCAGGTCTGGAATAATCTGCGGGGACAAAGGAGGATCATCAGTCAATTTCTCAATCACCAAAGTCCGGTTTTGGGGTATATCGGCGATTCCTTCGGTTACTTCGCTCTTTCTTTCTTGCCCACCTATATCATAATTATACATGGCTGAGGGATTTTTTAGTTTTTTTTTAATTCGAAAAATGTACTTGCATACACTTAGCGAGAAAATTACGATTTTGTTTTAAAACTTACAACTTTAATTGCCCTGATACCCATAAAGTTGTATATCCATACCCAGTCCTAAGCCGGGTTCTTAAAATCCCATTTCAATTCCTGGTCTCCCTGCATCTCCAATTTTATCGCTGTGCCTTTATTGACCTCCCCGGATATGATTTTCCTGGATATTGGCCTCCTCAATTGATTCCGGATTACGCCTTTGATTTGCCGGGCGCCATATTTTGGAGTGAATCCGGAAAGGGTCAGATATCGCTTAGCCTCGGGAGATATAGACAATGAAACACCTTGTTTGGTCAATGGATCGGTCAGGCTCCGAAGATGGATATCAAATATGCGAACGGCATTTTCTTCGGAAATGGGTGCAAATGGCACAATCTCCGTCAGCCTGGCTAGAAATTCCGGACGGAAGTTCCGCGACATGATTTCCATCATTTCCGTGGCCGTGGGAATCTCTCCTTTATTAAATCTTTCGGTTACAAATTCACTGCCGATATTGGAGGTAAAAAGAATGATGGCATTGGAGAAATCTCCTTCCTTTCCTAGTCTGTCATGGAGTTTGCCTTCATCCAGGATTTGCAGGAAAATGTCAAAAACAGATGGATGCGCTTTTTCAATCTCATCAAAAAGCACCACAGAATAGGGTTTTTCCCTGATCTTATTGACAAGCACCCCTCCTTCCTCATACCCTACATAGCCGGGAGGAGCTCCATAGAGTAAGGCAGCAGAATGTTCTTCTTTGAATTCCGACATATCAAAACGAATCAAAAAGGATTCATCATTGAAAAGGAAATCTGCCAGGGATTTTGCTAGTTCCGTCTTGCCCGTGCCTGTTGGGCCCAAAAGGAAAAATGAGGCAATCGGCTGTCCAGCCTTCAGGAGACCGGAGCGTGATTCCAATATGGCTTCAGACACAGCTTTAATCGCGTGGTCCTGCCCAACCACTCTTTTCTTGAGCACATCCTCCACGGTCAGTAATTTTTCCCTTTCCTTACTTTGAATCTTACCAAGCGGTATTCCGGTCTTATAAGAAATGATCGCCGCGATATCGCTTTTATTGACCGATTCTTTCTTTATATCGGCCATTGCCCGCAAGCGGACAAGCGAGGATTTCAGGTGTTCGGATAAGACTGAAGAAATTTCAAGGTCTTGCTCGGCTCCGGGTCCATCTTCCTCCAATTTGTTTAGCAGGATCGGGCTGATCTTATCCTTGAGCTCCCTATGGCACCATTTTAATTCGGTTAACATGGCTGCGGGATCAGCTCCATGATCAGTTCCATTAATCATATTTAGGCGTTCCGTAATGGCGTCTATTTCCCTGACTGAGGTATCTCCCATCATCTTAATGGCCGCCATGGTGCGATCCATCAGGTCTACGGCAGAATCCGGAAGTCTGCGGTCTTTGGAATATCTTTTTGCCATGATTACCGCTTCCTGAATTGCGTCTTCTTCTACGGTAAGGGCATGATGTTTCTCATATAGCTGCACAATATGTTTCAGCATATTGACTGCAGTTGGGGTGTCTGGCTCCTCCACCCGTACAAGTTCAAACCGCCTGCTGAATGCCTCGTCAGACTCAATATATTTGCGGTATTCTTCATTCGTGGTCGCACCCAATAGAGTAAGTTCACCACGGGCCAGTTCGGGTTTCAGCAGATTGACCACCCCGGTACCTATGGATCCCCTGCTATCCAGCAGCAAATGGATCTCATCAATAAACAAGATAGCTTTTCCAAATTGCTTGATTTCCTTAATGATGCTTTTGATCCGGTCTTCCACCTCCCCTTTATAGGATGCCCCTGCTACAAGCGCTCCGGTATCCAATTCAAAAAGACGTGCCTGTTTGAGCAGTTCCGGAACTTTTCCCTGAATAATCAATTGGGCAAATCCATCGATTAAGGCCGTTTTTCCAACCCCGGGTTCCCCGACGATAATGACGTTCGGTTTGGTTCTTCTTCCCAGCACTTCCAGCACCATCCTAAGTTCCCTGTCGCGTCCAATGATCGGGTCTAACTTACCCTCCTCAGCTAAAGCGGTTTTATCGACACAAAATTTGTACAGGGCATTCGCTTTTCCACCACCGCCTGTTTCCCCATTGCTTCCTGCGGGTGTGCGGCCCTCAGGCTTGATCGCTTGTTGTATCGCATTCTCATCGACCGCAATATCCATGATCTCCTTCTGCGTCGATGGAAAGGTCTTCAGCTGGTCTGGCGTAAAAGCCACCCCGGGTTTCAAAAGGCTTGCCAGAATACAGACAGGGTCCACAAAATCCCGGTTTAACTGAAGGGCGATAAGATCCGACAACTCGAGTGTCGCATTGATTTTTGCATCAGCTGGCGGACTTTCAAGTGTCTTTCCACTTTTGGGATAATTTTCCATTCTGATTTCAGCCCATTCACGCATAAAATGGATGTCCTTTTGATTGGCTGCCAACCAGGATGCTAGTCCGATTTCATTATGCAAAATGCCTTGCAGCAAGTGGGCGGGACCAAAGGTTTCGTTTCGGTATTCCTTGGCGAGCGATTGGGCTATAGAAATGGCTTTTTTGACTTCGTCTGAATATGGCATGATCTGCGTTTTGGCAATTGATAAAAAAATAAACTATCCCATATTGGATAATTTCTTTAGCTCAGCATCTATTTGGATAATCGTCTTATTCATCTTATCAGCATCGGGATAGGAGGGTTTGGATTTCTCAAACACCAGTTTTGCAGAAATTAATATCCCTCTTCTTTCGATCGGATTTTTGGTGATTTCGGCCTTGTTGTACAAGTCTTGCCCCGCTTCAAATAGAACCACGGCTTTCTTGCTTTCGTCAAAATTACTGACTGCAGGCGAAGGAGCCGGCGCAACAGTACCCGCCTTTGCTTTTTGACAGGCGGCTAAATCCGCCTGCGCTTTTTCCAATTGTTGTTGGAGCTGTGCTTCTTTGGCACCACCCCCGCCCCCTCCTGCAGGAACCGGCACCACTGCAGGAGCCACTGCAGGTTTGTTTGCTGCGAGTGCCTTATAGATTTCCAGTTGCGCGTTACAACCATCCAGCAGGGATTTCGTCTTTAATAGCTCCGTGGCGTCCCCGCCCTTCTCCTGCAGAGTCTTTTGCAGGGAAAGGATCGTATTACGGTAATCACTGATGGCATTAAAGGCCAAAATATAATTATAGGAGTCTTTGCGGACCAGTGACGAAGAAAATTTTAAAGAGTCATTTTTAATATCTGACAAATTATCGCTGATCGTCCTTTGATAATCCTGAAGGCTGGTTTGCAAATTGCCCTTTTGGATTTCATTGGTGCTGCTTAAATAATTTTGATCTGCGAGGGATATATTTTTCAGATTGGAAGTCATTCCATCAACTTTGGATAACAATTGCGTCTGTTCATCTGCTGAACTTTTATAGAATTGTATTTGATTTTTAAAAAGGCTGGCAGGAGTATTGAAAAGAAAAAACGCTCCAATAAGAACGACCAATAACGAAAACCCATATACGCCAATGAATTTGTTAATGGCTGAACTTCTTGCAGATTGATTTACCGGTTCCATGTTTGATGAATTTATATTCGACTTTTGTTGTCAGGCAATTATATTTACTTTCTTATATCAGGATAATGGGCTCCAGCGGCTATTCGGTTTTTCATTGGGAGGCGGTGCCGCAGGTTTGGTTTCTTTCACTTGTTGTTCAATGACAAATATATTCTGTCCTTTCTTTTTGCCGATAAAATCAAGTAGTGATAGTTTCTGGAATATTTGGATAAACGTGGTATATACCTGGTTGATTTCTCCAAGGACGAATTGGAGGTCATAGTGATTATACTGTAATTGCAATGCCCTGTTAGTTTGATTCTCAATAACTCCAGCCTGTACGTCAGTCCATTCGGCGAAATAATTCAGCATTTCTTCTCTTTCCTTTTCGGGATAACATTGTAAAACGGCATTGAGGTAATGAATATTCTTTAACAACAAGCCACAAAAATGAATAGGTGCTGATTTTCCGGCAATCCACTGGTAATGCAATTTCTGCATCACCAGTTGTTCAAGCATTTTTTCACTAAGTTTCTGGATGCTTACGGCAAGCGAATTAGCTTGCTGGCTCTGGGTCTTCGAATTTATTTTCTGGATGATTTTGATGCAATACTGTTCCCAGCTTTCCAATAATTGCCTGAATTTTCCGTACCAATCAGTAAGAAGCGGAAGGCTATTGACTGCAGTGCACGAAGGCAAAAATTCTTTTTGATGAATAAGGTCTCCATTCTGGTAAGTTATTTTCCCAATCACCAAACTGCTCAGCATTTGACCGGTGTTGAGATGCTCGGAGGGAATGATGTCGATCATGAATTCCGGCGTGGTATAAGGATGGCGGGGAGGACTTTCATTCATCAGTGGCTCGCCCGAAGGAACGCGCTGAAAAGGATTAATGGACAGCACGATATACAGATTTTGCGTTTGGGAAGTCTGGAGACCGAATTTCCTGGCTATTTCCTTAAAATCGCTGGTAACCTTAATGGCATGAGGGGGCAATATCTGAACCCTTGATCCATTGGGGGTGACTGCTACACAATTATTCAGTTCGATACTGATATGCTGGCTAAAGTCACAGAAAACCTTCAGATCCAATGATCTTTCCGATGGTAAGATTCCAAATTCAAAGTCAGTTAACCGCTGAGCGTTAAGATCATTTAGTTGTTCCTGAAGGTATTGCTCAGTTTCCTCGAAATGCTTTCTGGAAATCTTCATTCCATCAATCCAGTTCACGGGTAAGTATTTCAATTCAGAAACCATAGTTCCGGGGGTTTATTTAAATGACTGTCGTATAGTTTAATCTTCCTAAAAAGAAAGTCTCGTCGTCGGCCACAAAGGATACAGAAGTCCTTGTAAAATCAAGTTCGAAAACAAAGTCTGTTTCAAAAGGGATGAACAAATTACAAAGAAATTCGTGAATTGTTATTTTTTTGCCTCCGGGCATAAAATCCAGAAGATCTTCAGGTTTATTCAGGTATATCCTGATCGTAAGCGATGATTTCGTGTCCTGGATGGCTCCTGCCAGGATACCATCTACACCTAATACCATTTTTCCCAGGCGGGGGTCGTCTAGTAATAGGGAATTGGTGGGGGTGGTTTGCTTTATTTCCAGGAGATCCCCGGTGACGCTTTCCATGATAAAACCGATCATCTCCAAGTCCCCCACCACTTTATGGAGTATCGGCATCATCACACCCAGCTTACTTTTTTGAAATTCATCCAGAAAATCCGGAAGATCCCAGAGATCGGTAAACAGTTCGCCCGACAGGCTGCTATTCGTTTCAAAAAGAAATTTTCGTTCCTCTGATTCGAGCTTGACCCGCTGTCTGTAAAACTCATTCTCAAATGGGAGAAAAAAGAGCCGGGAAGCTTTCTCCAGGTCATTCTGGATCTTGATTTCCTGGATGATCCTTTCCTTATCAAAATAATTATTTGAATCTGTGGGTTGATGAAAAAGGTCTTCCGGAAGATGGTCATAGATACCTTCCCGGTTCACCACGATGGACAACTTTTTTTTCCTGGATGAACCGTATTCCACCTCCACTGTTTTTTCAATATCATGGTGGTAGCTTCTCTTGAATAAGCTATTACTCACAATCAGAATATCATCCAGACTGAGGCTATCGACCACCAAATCGGTCAGCAGGACCTCCAGCCGGATATCCGACTGCATCTGGTGTAACAAGTCATTGAATTTCTCAATTTTGGTCATGGCTGATTTTGCTATTGCTCCGCTAGTTTAACCTGATAGGGAATATGATTGGCAGATAGTTTTTCCAATTTTAATTGCAATTCGCGAAGCCGGTGTTCCCATTCATCTTCTCCTAGGCTGCCGGGTTCAGGATTGACCAGGATCTGCATGCAAAGAATAAATCCTTCTGATGGATGTATGCTTTTTATATAGGTTTTCTTATAGTCAATTAAACGGGCACTTTTTCCCAATTCAGCCTTAGTAAAAGCCTTAAGGTCTGACAGGGTTACAATCCTGTCATGGGTTAATAATGACTTTTTATACTGGTCTATTTTCTCCGCATCATTGAATTTATCCCTGCCTCCATAGGTCGGTGTGATAAAGAACATGGAATTGGTTCTAACCTGGCTATTATGATAGGCCAGCAGTTTTGAACCAATGGCGATCCGGTTTGCCAATTCTCCATTGCAGCTCCAGAATTCAATCATGATATTGGCTCCTTCCCGGAGTGGCTTTATGATCAGATAGGGATGAGGAGATTGATTTTTATTTTGCGCCTTAACTTTATCTTCCAGCCTCGCCAAAATCTGATTGAGTTCCCGGATATTCTGGATCAGGAAATCTTCTCCGAGTGAGGAAAAATAGGAGCTTTCTTCTTTAATCAGTTCAGTCAGATTCACCAAAGTTTCATAAGAATTGCGCTCGTCAAAACGGTTTACTCCGTAACGCAGGGTATAGGTCTCGGGCTGCATGCCGGCCGGGTTGGCGAATGGCACCAGTTTTACTGACTGTCCCAGGCTGTTGGCAATTTCCCTCATGGCCAGAAAGTTACCATCTGTTTCCAATGAAACAATGTTTAAACTTTGCATCAGCCGATAAGCGAATTTGTTCAATTTGCGGTTAAGGACCGGTATAGCGTTGACACTGCAAATGATAGTGTCGAGTGCCTCTTCAGGGAAAACGGGTGGGAAACGGATTTCTATCCACCATACCTGCTCCTTTAGTTCCTGCAGGTCTTTCTTCTCAAACAATTGCTCAAATGCCTTGGGATACAGGCGACGGGCAGACTTTAACTTGTCGGTTGTTTCTTTGGAGGTCAGCGTGATATAATGCCGGTCAAATAAATCGAACAATTCCTGTTCCACATTTTGCATTGCATCAAATTCCTTTTCCAAACGGTTGGCAGGACCTGAAGATTCCTGTTGCAATGGGAGACCTGGTTTGTGTGTCAAGGCAATATTATCCGCATACCAATGTGTATAGGAAAGGTATTGATACCAACCTTCGCTTCCGGATTGATTCATCCAATTGAAGAAAAAGGAAATGTCTTCCAAGCTATCCAGTTCTTCATTGAGATCCAGACCAATCCAAACAGAATTCTGAAAATTGAAAATCTTTTTTGAGGATGAAGCGAGTGGAATCTTTTGAACTCCCTCGTCGATCTTATAGAGATCCCGGGCAGTTGCCAAAAATCTGATGGATCCATCGACAATCTTGGTTGCGTGTGAAGGGGAGAAAAACAGATCCATACTCTGGGCATCCCTTTTCCGGTCGTTTCCGGAAGGTCTGAAAATAAACTGTGCATCGGGATATAATGTGGCAGTTGGTTCAGACGACCTTACCTGCATAATCCCATAAGCAGGCTTGACCGCAATCATTCCGGGGTATAGCAATTGGGCCAATCTTTCAAGCATGCGATTCTGGGTCTTACCGATTTCGCCTGCAACCTTTTCGAATTCTACGGCGCATGCTTCAATCAGCAGACCCACCAGCGGATCAAAATCATCCATTTCGGATTCTGAGAAGCCCCAAACTTCGGCTGCCCTTTTCAACATCCGGTTACGAATCCTCTCCCTGGAGAAATATTTCTGGCCTAATTCCTCAATAGCCATTGTGCTGGTTTGGCATTCAAAATTGTGTTGAGAATTTATGAATTACAGAATTTTAAAAGTAGAGTTTTTAAATGACTTCTGCAATACCACTTTATAGTAACTGACGCAAACCCCAAAAGTCTCTGGATTTTGAGGACAAAGGCCCAAAGATTTTGCTGTTTCAAATAAAATTCTCAATTTCACAGGGTCAGTAATAGGCCTGAAAACCTCGCCAATGCCTGACGGCGCAATTAATTTTTCTATATGGGAGCACCAGCAGCCAGAGTCGGAGACATGCATGTTTGTCCAATGGTTACCCCGGGCCTACCGCCGATACCTCATGTGGGCGGTCCTATTACCGGGCCCGGATGTCCGACCGTGCTGATCAGTGGTATGCCCGCATCGATCGTAGGTGATATGTGCGTCTGCGTCGGACCTCCGGATTCTACTGTTATGGGCTCTACCACCGTGCTAATCGGCGGTAAACCTGCATTAAGAATGGGAGACACCACAGCTCATGGCGGTTCTATTGTACTGGGCTGCCCCACTGTACTGATAGGATAGTTCAATTTTTTATGATTGTGCATTCCATCGAATCTCCTTGATTAAGCACAGTTGTTTTTTTCGTCTGATAAGTTCCCACCCCGTTTAGTGTTACGGATTGCAAATTGAGGCTTCCAAAATGAACGCTGATGGTAAGCTTAGTCTTGCCGGCGAAGGATTCTCCAATCACGGCATTTCCCCAGGAATATCCATCAGACCAAAAATAATTGCCAGGATTTGGATTGATCGAAAACGAGCCGGTTACACCGGAATAATGGAAACCGCTCCAAGCAATCAGGGTTGCCCAGCTGGCCATCGCCCTGGCATAGTGGTTTCCGCATTCCTCCTCATTAAAAGGGTTTCTTTTGAATCCGTCATAACGGTTCCTGACATTGATAATGGTTGTGAGTGCCTGATCAGTCATCCCTTCATATATCATTTCTGCAGCTGCCGTATACTCAAGTCCGCTCCAGGCCTCGCTGCAGTAAGACAGCGGGATCTTTGGTCTTTTTGATGGATCGGGATATACCGTCAGCACCAGACCTGATTCATCCCCCAAGGCATATGTTCTCATATTGTTGAAATGATCATTAAAGGACCGGACATAATTGTATTTCCACACGCTTTCCATCGTCTTTCTTAAATGGGCACTATCGGCTAACCAGCCCAGGCCGCAAATATGTGCCATATACTGTCCCACCAGCTGGTCGACTAGGCAACCTTCGCCAATCTGAAAATCGGGGTTGCTCAGATCTTTCGCGCCCATGCCTGCAATAAGGCCATAAGCAATCTTAGAACGGTCAGCAGGAGGCTGAATTTTTTGTATGTAATATTCTCCATTGAACAAGTGGGTATCCACCCATTTGCTGCCTATCGTCGATAAATGCAGGCACTCCTTTTCGAAAGGAACATCCCTGACATAGGCAGCCATGGCGGCGCCGGCTTTTAGCGCCCCGAGGTACCAGAATTCGATCTCTGGATTAGGGCCGAAATATTCGATATCCATGGTATTGTGCTGACATCCTTCCATTACGCCATCCTGGTTTGCATCCCAGCCCCCGGGAATCCAGGCGAAAGAAATGGCTTTTTTAATCAGCGGCCAATTTGATTTCAGGAGATCGGCATCGCCTGATAATTGCCAGTCCCGATAGATTTTCATTACGGTTCCCATCTGTCCATCGGCTGCTGCCACCATCCAGTTTTTGGCCTTATCCAGTGGTAATGACACCCGAAAGCTCATTAGACCTGAACTGTCATTCAATCCATAATGGTACTCGATCTGGCGCATCTTCTTTGCGAGGCTACCGAAAAGAAATGCTGTAGCTTGTTCATAATTCCAAACATGCGTGCAGTTACCATAACAAGATCCCGTGGAATTAAATACGCCTTCCCAACCAAAAAAATTGCCGTCTTTTGTACGGAAAGTGGTTTGGGATCGCAGGGTACTGCTGTTGAAAAGCGCAGCTTCTTTTATGGGTTCGGGATAATTACTCTGAACAAAAAGCTGCACAAATTCAAGGGTTTTCTTTTCTAATGCCGGTAGACGGGTTACTGTTTTTTCAGCCACATCCCAGGCATCTGCGTACTGTCCCGCATAATAATTTCCCACCGTTTCTTTATCATCCCAGTCTTTTCTGTTCGGAAAGTCCCAGCTAAGTAAAAATTGAATTTCTTTGGTTTCCCCGGGCCCCAGACCAAATTTAACCGAGAGTGCAGCATGCGGCACATCCTTTTTTTCAGCAAAACTGCTGTCTTTGAAAACACCATCATCCGAAAAGTCATCCCAGAGATCATTGACATCTGCGTTCCATCCTTTGGGATCCAATTCGGTGCGGTAACTGATCAGATAGTCTTTATTCACCTCCGTGGTGGTAAGGGCGATGGTACCCCAGGCCGAAGCCCCCGGGTTGACGCTATCAGATACCATATAGATTCCTTCCAATTGCGCCGTTTTGCGGAACAGGTTCCGGTTGTGTTTGGCACCTACTGGAAAAATTGTCCGGTCGAATGAATTGAATTCAACAACCGAACCATCCATCCCGACAATATTATCGAGTGAGCCGGCAACCGCCACAGAAAGAGGTTTGTCCGTCTTATTTTTTACTACATAGCGGATGATGGCAACCGGTATTCCGCTGGCGTCGGCATCGCATGGAATATAGGGATTGAACGCTTTTACTTGTACGGAAACGGGCATATCCTTATCTTCCAGATGGACAACGCCAAATGGATAAGCGGCGTCAAAACTTGCTTGTCGAAATCTGGGAAACCCGTTATTCGGTCCTTCACTCCCCTGCTGGCCCTGGTATTGATTAGATGGAACAGGCCCGGTAAGTTCCCTGGTCATTTTTTGTCCGGCAGCGTCTTGCGTAAACAGCAGAAAACAAGGTGCCAGTTTTGATGATGCCGCACCATTATAGCCAATGCCTGGCTTATTCATTATCTCGACATCCTTCCATTGGCCATTTCCACCTAAGGAAATATCCCCGGTACCGATGCCTCCTACAGGCATGGCAATCTTATCTAGAAAATGACCTTCATAATGCTTTAATACAGGCCAGGCGGTATTTTGGCCTGAGGCTGTGAAGCAAGAGATGGAGAGTGCCACCCATACATATTTAGACATATTCAGCTTTTAAGAAATAGAAGGGGTTAGTATTGGAATACCCGGTTGCCAGCCATCACTTCCTGCGCCTGTTCGTCGAAATGCACTTTTTCTCCCGTCCGGTAAGCGGCATTGGTCATGATCACTGCGATGGCATGGTTGTATCCCGCCTGAATAGGGGCATTGGGCTGTTTGCGTGAACGGACGCACTCCATCCAATTTCGTATATGCGCAAGCGTTAGTGGATCACTGCCGGTCTGGGCGTCGGTGGAAGTCTTTACTGCCAGGTCATTCAAAGAAAGATCGGGCAAGAGGTTGGGTTGCATCCCCATGTCTTTGGCATAACGCCCAATAAGGCCGCCTTCGGGTGAAATCTTGTTATTATCCAGATTGAGCGTACCGCCATTGGAATGATAAATTTCTTTGACATCTCCCGCAGCATTTGTTTGACGGGAAGTAAAAAGCACCTGAAATCCGGTAGACAGGTCATCCAGCGGTCCATAATCAAAAACCGCCGTAAGGGTATCTGCATTTTTGCGTCCGTCCTTCCAGGCATAGATCCCTCCATTCACAGATACACTCCTGGGATGAGGCAGACCCGAGAACCAATGCACGGTATCGATCTGATGGCTCATCCATTGACCGGGAATGCCCGAGGAATAAGGCCAGAATAAACGGAATTCAAGATGCTTCCTGGCATCAAATGGTTCAAAGGGGCGATTGATCAAGAAACGTTTCCAGTCGGTATCCTCCTGTCTCATCTGAGCTACCAGCGAAGGCCTCCTCCATCGTCCAGGCTGGTTCACGTTCCAGGTCAATTCGACCATGACGATTGGCCCAAATTTTCCTGATTGAATAAAATCGTATGCGGCTTTGTAATTGATCCCGCTGCGGCGCTGCGAACCGATCTGCACAATTTTTCCGGATTCTTTTACTGCCTTGAGCACCGCCCTGTTATCTTCCATCGTTTCAGCCAGGGGCTTTTCTGTGTATGAATCCCGGCCAGCTTTGACAGCTTCTACTGTATGCCAGGCGTGTTGAAAATCAGCCGTACTGATAAATACAGCATCGACTTCCTTGATATTATACAAGGCATCGTTGTTCAGACAGGCTGTGATCTCATGATCCAGCTTTTGTTTAAGAAGTGCTTGGCCGTCTTCTCTTTTTTTCTTCCAAATATCGGATACGGCAATAATATCAAAGTTCAGTTCTTTGTAAAGTTGCAGAAAGGAAGGTAAGTGGGCGTCTTTAAACCTGTCAGAAAAGCCTACGACACCCACACGTACCCGGTCGTTGGCCCCGATGATATTGCGGTAATTTTTGGCAGGCAAAGCGTGGCTCCCAAAATAAGTAGCCACGCCCGTTAAAGAAGTTTTTTTTATAAAATCCCTTCTCGAATTTTTCATATTCTTATTTTTAATTTTGGAAATGTATATTGTGCATTCCGGACCAGAGGCAGATTCGGTCATGTTAAATTAAACATTTTTTGGATCTGGTAATTTTTGATACTATGAAGCGAACGTTTACCTGCTTGTTGATTTCTTTTTGTCCTTTTTGCATAATCGCACAGCAACTGAATGTATCAGTTGCCCGGGCTCCCGGCGACCAGAGGGTAATCGTTTCCGTGGATGGAAAATCTTTTACAGAATTCATTTATCCGGACAGCCTGGAAAAACCGGTACTTTTTCCCATCTATGCACCTGATGGCCAAATGATCACCAGGGGATTTCCGGTCCTGCCCCGCCCGGGTGAGCCCACCGACCACCCACACCATATCGGTTTATGGTTGAACTATGAAAACGTAAATGGGTTGGATTTCTGGAATAATTCATATGCCATATCCGCTGACAAAAAAAGTCTGTACGGCTGGATCAGGACCGATAGTCTCTTCGGTCTGAAAAACGGCAAAAAGGGAGGGTTGGGTTACAGTGCACGATGGGAGAATCTTAAGAAAAATGTGTTATTGAGGGAGGTCACTTTTTTTATTTTTACCGCAGACAAGGACAAAAGGATTATTGACCGGGTTACGACACTGACTGCCATACAGGATATTACTTTTACGGATGCAAAAGACGGCATGCTTGGTCTTCGTGTCGCTAGGCAATTGCAACTGCCCACCAGTCTAACACAGCAATTTTCGGATAAGCAGGGCAATACTACCACCGTGCAAGCGCATCCGGATAGCATCGAAACCGGCAATTACCTTACCAGCGGGCAGAAGACAGGAAACGAAGCCTGGGGCACCAGGGGCATTTGGTGTTTGCTTTACGGAAAAATGGCCACTGATACCATTAGCGTGGCCATCATCGATCATCCAAAAAATCCTGGTTATCCCACTTACTGGCATGCAAGGGGCTATGGATTATTTGCAGCCAATCCTCTTGGTGAAAAAATATTCAGCAATGGAAAAGAAGCGTTGAATTTCAAGTTGAATAAAGGCGATTCTGCCGTTTTTCGATACCGGATCGTCATTGCTTCAGGAACCACAAGGCTTAGTAATACCGTCTTAGATCAACTCGCCGCAGAATTTGCAGCTCAATGAAGACAGGTTTTTTGAAAAAGCAGCTTTAGCTAAAGTGCTATATGCACATTGGCATTTAAATTGAATTGCTTTTGCACAATGGAATAAGAAGGTTCCAGTCCCAGGCCAAATCCATTGGCAATGGGGAACACATATCTTAATCCTGGAGCAAAGTCAAATGAATTCAGGTTCACGAATTGGGGAGAGGCTACAATATACAATTCATCTACGATCCTGTATTGTGCCTTCACATAAAGGTAGAAATTGGTAAAGTCGTTATTGGTATTAATCTTATCTCCAGGAATAGATTGCTGATACCATTGCATTCTAGCGCCCAGAAAATAGCTGAACCGGCTGGATTCTTTAATCCAATTGCCACCTTCCATTCCAAAACCCAGGGTTGATCCTGGCTGCACGCTGTAATAAAGCGTTACGGCGGCAAAAGAGCCATCGCAACAATTGCTGGCGTTGGCCTGGGATTTTGCCAGCAATGTAGAACATGCAAAGACGCTGAAGATGGCCGACTGTATCAACCATTTTTTCATGGTTTGCCTGTTCAAGCGGGAAAGAAAATTAGATGAGCGGTTCATGGACACATAACTGCTGAGGGTTAAAGGGTAGTGATTCGTTTTCATTTAGAAGAGTATTAGGTGATTAATCTTTGATTTCGGGAACGGATGGGGTTTCACGGATAAGCCGGAATAATCAAGGATAACCTGGACGCAATTGAGATGCAGATACCTTCCATTCGGAAATGATCTGGACCTTCTTAATTTCTTCTAAAGGATTGGAAAACTGATTCGGATAAAGGAAAAAAGCAGAGGAAAAATCCGCTTTGTAGGTGAGTTGGTGATCATGAACTAAAGCCGCCACAAGTATAAATATAATTATTCATTTTTAAAAGCGAATAGGCGATTTTCTTGAAAAAAGCAAGAATTCACTTGTTGCTTGTGCTTCGGATGATGGCTGCCCAACCCCCGCCGCTGGAAAGGTGGATTTTTAGCTTGTCTTTGGCCGTCAATTTGATCAATTCCCGCTTATAATCGGTCGCGTCCCGGTCAGCATTGATACCATCCATGAAGATTTCTGCCTCATATTCCCCGTCTCCGAGAAAAGAGAGGTCTAGTGGAATTTCCCGCTCATTCCAGTTGCCCATCGCAGCCGCATACCAGGTTCCTGATTTCTTCCTAGCTATGACAGCATATTCCCCGACCTTTCCATCCAGTGCAACGGTTTGATCGAAAACAGTTGGAATGGATGCGATAAAATGAACGGTTTCGGGCTCCCTCCTGTAACTGGTTGGATTATCTGCCAGCATTTCAAAAGGCGCCTCATACATGATATACATTGCGATCTGATGGCAACGGGTGCCCTGGCTCATCGGCGACGCATTTATGGCCCGGAAATCCGCCTTGTTTGCATTCTTCATTGCGCCAGGAGTATAGTCCAGCGGGCCCGCCACCATTCTGATAAAGGGAATCGTTACATCATACAATGGGAAATCAGTATTGGACCATTTTTCATTTTCCATCCCCCGGACTCCTTCAAAATTCACCACATTCGGGAAGGTTCTTTGGAGACCTGTGGGTTTATAGGCACCGTGGAAATCAAGCATCATCCGGTTTTCCGCGCAAAGTTGCGCCACACGGTAATAAAACTCCACCATTTTTTGATCATCCCGATCCATAAAATCAATCTTAAAGCCCTTAATCCCCATCTTTGAATAGGTCGTGACGACCTCCTCCATTTTCTGATTCATCGGATAGGAGCCGCTCCATAGCCAAACTCCGATCCCTTTTTTCTGCCCATAATCAATGATTTCTGCAAGATTGATACCAGGAACAATTTTCATAAGGTCTTTACTATCCGACCATCCCGCATCAAGCAAAATATATTGGAGATGGTAATCGGCAGCAAAATCTATATAATATTTATAGGTGGCCGTATTGATACCTGCTCGAAAATCGACATGAGAGATATTCCAATCGTTCCACCAATCCCATGCAACCTTGCCTGGTTTTATCCAGCTGGGATCCGCAATCCTGGATGGAGAAGCAAGCCGGTACACCATATCGCTATTGAGGAGTTCTTTATCGGTTTCACTGAACTGGATTATCCGCCATGGAAAGCTTCGTTTTCCGCTGCATTTTGCAATATAATCTGCCCTGATGGAGACGAGCGCACCAGCATCATTATGGGGATTCGGCTTTTCGCCAAGCACGGCCGGTGCAAATCGTCCGCGTAACCCATGGGGCGCTTTTCCCTTTGTCAGGAACATTCCCGGGTACTCTTCCAAATCTGCTTCCGTGATCACGGCCTTTCTTCCATTCTCCAGTTCGATCAGAACCGGTGCAAAGGCGATCGTATCGCTCACGAATGCAGATAAAGGGATATGCTGATAATTGTTCTCAAAAGATGTTTCAAAGATATCGCGGTCATGAGGATCATTCACATAGGGGATATAGGCACTGTCATCGCGCGTAAAATTAAATCCGGCTTCCTCTCCGCTGATGATCAGGGAATCTTTTCGATTCGTCATGAACCTGTATGCCACCCCATCATCATAGGCTCTGAAAATAATGCTGTAGTTGCCTTTACATTCAATGGTGAGTTGTCTGCAGTGATCAGAAATAACCATTTTCTTATAATCAAAAGCATGGATGGAATCGGTTATTTCCCTCGTTTTTACCGAAATAATCTTCATCTCCTGACCTAGAACCCCGCCTCCTTTGATTTGCAGATTGATGACCGAAGGCGCAAGAACGGTCTCTTCATTGTCCTTTACCGACCAGCTCAGTACTTTTCCGGTCTCAATATGTATACTGATCCGGTTATTCGGGGCGCTCAGGTCAAAACTTTGGTCTGACTGTTTCTGACCTTGTGCCAGTGCGGTGAAAACCAATATTAATAAAAGGCTGAAGGCAGGAGATTTCATATTTGCTTTTTGCAATGTTAATGGCTTTTTAATCTCAGCATTACCACATCATGTGAAGGTACATGCACATCAAAAATGCTGGCGGTGGTTCCTTTATTTTCTTTTGTCCATAAATCAAGAATCGAATATTCCCTTGCCGCTGCATTCAAAGATCTCGATGAAATAGAATCCTCCACCATTTCTTTTTTCCAGTCAAACTGCAATTGCCTAGCCTCAGCAGACCGGTTTAAAAAACAAAAAGCCCAGTCTCCTTTTTGCAATGGTTTGCACCAGATTTCCACGCCATTTCTTAAAGCATATTGAAAACCTTCCACACCCAGCGGATCCTGATCAATGGATATGATATCCTTATTCAAAAGTATCTCCTTTGTGCTGCTGCTCATGTTCCGGAGGTCATTTCCTGCAATAAGCGGAGCGGCAATCATACACCACATGGAAAAATGAGCGCGGTCCTCGCTCTGCGTCATGCCATTGCCGACCTCCATCATATCGGGATCATTCCAATGATTGGGTCCGGCATATTTCCTAAGGCCTTTCTGGAGATCAAGTATCCGCATCACTCCATTAGCTTTCCAGGTGCCAAAATCCTTTGTGGAATCAAATACCTGGTAGATATCTCCGGTCGTTCGCCACAGTTGAGCATATTGGCTAGCCCAATCCCATGGCTTATTGCTGCCCCATTCACAGACACTGAAAATAAGCGGCCTCCCCGCTGCACGAAGGGCTTTACACATGGTGCCGTAAGCCTCGATGGCATTCAGGCCTGTGCTGCTGCACCAATCGAATTTGAGGTAGTCAACATCAAACGACGCATACAGCCGGGCATCCTGATATTCATAGCCCCTTGCGCCGGGGTAGCCGGCACAGGTCTTTGTACCCACACAATCATATAATCCGAATTTCAAACCCTTTCCATGGATATAAGCAGCCAGGGCTTTCATGCCATGCGGAAACTTTTCCGGGTCAGCCACCAGGTTACCCACACTGTCTCTTTTCATGGACATCCATCCATCATCGAGTACGATATATTGGTAACCGGCTGCGACCATTCCAGAAGACAGCATGTCATCAGCAATTTGCATGACCAGTGTTTCATTAATTTTTGTTTGAAAGGTATTCCAGCTGTTCCAGCCCATGGGAGGTGTTGAGGCCATGGAATCAAACTTTTGAGCATGAAGTTGCATGCAAGTCAAAATAAAAAAAATCCAGGAGCATTTTCTCATATGGAGCAGTTTTTATAATGTTCAGTTCGAACGCCTTTCCCGACCGGGAAACTTTTGATCGATAAAAACAAGCCTTTGTCATTTTCCATTCAAAACGCGTTCAATATCTTTTAATTCTTCCTCTGTGTAATCAAGCAAATGCAGTGTATCGATATTATCATCAAGCTGCTGCACAGAACTAGCTCCGATCAATACGGAGGTAATCCGTTTATCTTTGAGGAGCCAGGATAGTGCCATTTGAGCCAGGGTCTGGTTCCTTTTTTTAGCTATAGCGTTGAGGCCTCTTATTTTTTCCAGTTTTTCGTCAGTGATTTCATTAGATTTCAAAAACCCGTGTGGTTTGGCAGCCCTGGAATCTTCGGGTATGCCTTTCAGATAGCGGTCTGTGAGAAGACCCTGGGCCAAAGGAGAGAATGGAATGCACCCAACACCATACTGTTCCAGAACTTTGAGTAAGCCCCCTTCGACCCATCTTTCAAACATGGAATATTTTGGCTGATGGATCAGGCAGGGAGTGCCTAAATCCTTCAATATGCTTATCGCGCGTTTTGATTCATCAGCGCTATAATTGGAAATTCCAGCGTATAATGCTTTTCCCTGCCGGACGGCCGTATCGAGCGCCATCATTGTTTCTTCCACCGGAGTGGATGGATCGGGACGGTGCGAATAAAAAATATCCACATAATCCAGTTTTAAACGCTTCAGGCTTTGGTGGAGGCTGGAAAGCAAGTACTTTCTGGAACCCCATTCGCCGTAAGGGCCGGGCCACATCAGATATCCAGCCTTGGTGGAGATGATCAGTTCATCGCGGAGATGACCGCTGAAATCTTTTTGAAGAATGATTCCAAAATTTTCTTCAGCGGAGCCTGGATTTGGTCCATAATTATTGGCCAGGTCAAAATGTGTGATCCCTCTGTCAAAAGCCCGGCGTACTATATTTCTGCCATTTTGAAAAATATCTACGGATCCAAAGTTATGCCATAGACCTAAGGATACTGCGGGCAAAAGGAGGCCACTTACCCCGCATCTGTTGTATTTCATTATATCGTACCTGGTGGATTGGGGAGTATACTGCATATTGCGCCATTTTTATTCTATCAACTATCAAAGGAACTATCTCTGTACTATCTCTAAGCGGGCCGGAGGTAAACCTTCTGCCACAGCATTTATCTGTATGCTTCCGGCTTTCATGGTGGACCTGATCACAGCGAGGCATCTTCCGTTAAATGCTTTTTTATCAGGTGATTGAAATGAATTAAGTTCCGTTTCGCTACCGTTATCTGTTGCTACAAGCAGACCCGGACCATTCAAGGAAAACCTGATCAGGTTATCTGCGTCAGGAACGGGATTTCCCGATGCATCGACAATTTTAGCAGTGACAAACGAAAGGTCATCGCCATCAGCCCGGATGGAGCCACGATCCGCCGACAGGATGATCTTTGCCGGTTTTCCTGCAGTCTTAATTTCTTCGGTGGAAACAATATGACCGTTTTTGGTAGAGATGGCCTTCAAAGTGCCCGGTTCAAAAACGACTCTCCAAAAAACATGGAGGTCCCCGCTTTTTTTCTTTCTGACGCCCATTGACCTTCCATTTAAAAACAATTCAACGCCGTCAGCATGATTATAAAATGCCCATACATCGACAGAATCTCCCTTTTTCCAGTTCCAGTGAGGGAAAAGGTGCAACACGGTTTTTTCTGTCCACTCGCTTTGATATAAATAATAAATGTCCTTGGGAAAACCTGCCAAATCTATGATTCCAAAATAGGAACTTCTTGCCGGCCACAGATAGGGTGTAGGCTCTCCAATATAATCAAAGCCGGTCCAGATATATTGACCGGAAAGAAAATCATGCGCATTGAGGACCCTTAATGTCTCTTCATGGGTAGAGCCCCAAGGTGCAGAAACATTATCGTATGCAGAACAGGTCAGGTCTGAATTTCCCTTGTCAAAGGCTTTATCCCATCGCTCGGGCCAGCGCCTGATGCTGTCTGAGGGCATATCATAATGACCCCTGGTTTCCAAGGCGGAAACCGTTTCTGTACCTATGAATTTCTTTCCTGGGAAATTCTTTTGGAAATTGCTATAGAGTTGCTGATGATAATTAAATCCGATCAGGTCCAAAGCGCCTGAACGGATGATGATATTGGTTGGGTCGGGATGATCACAGGCCGAAGTAATAGGTCGGGTCCTGTCCAGCGACCGGACAATACCCGCCAGTTCCCTGGCAATAGGACCTCCCGTCGTATCGCTATTATTGCTTCCACCCCATTGTTCAGGGATCTCGTTGCCGATACTCCAAATAAATACGCAAGGGTGGTTGCGGTCCCTGATGACTTGATCCTCAAGATCTTTTTTATGCCATTCATCCCAATTGAGATGATAATCATACCTGTTTTTTGCTCTTTTCCACATATCAAAGGCTTCGTCCATGACGATGAAACCCATCTTATCACAAAGGTCCAAAAGTTCAGGGGCGGGAGGATTATGTGAGGTCCGGATTCCATTGCATCCCATTGCTTTTAATATTTCGAGTTGCCGCTCCAAGGCCCTTTTATTTATTGCGGCACCCAGGCAGCCCAAATCGTGGTGGTCGCAGACGCCATTGATTTTGATATGTTTCCCATTAAGTAAAAAGCCTTTTTCGGTATCGAATTCAAAAGATCGGATACCGAAGGGAGTGGTGTAGCTGTCCACTTTTTTGTGGTCGATGATCAACTCGGTCACTGCACGGTACAAATAAGGATCATCCACCGACCAAAGATGCGGAACCGGTAAATGGATTGGATAAGCAATATCGGTTACTGTATTGGCGGGACTACTCAGGATGGAGGAGTCCGCAACCAGTTTTTTTCCGGATGCATTATAGAGCGAAGTACGGACCAGGATTTTTTGATCAGTACCAGTTTGGTTATTTACTTTGACCGCAATATCTACTATGGCAGACCCTCTCTCTATTTGTGAAGTGGTAATATAAGTTCCCCAATGGTCAACAAATATTTTGGGTGTAGTGACCAGCCAGACATTCCTGTAAATACCCGATCCTGAATACCACCTTGAATTGGGTTGCTCTGAATTGTCGACCTTAACGATAAGGACATTTTTGTCCATTCCATAATTCAGATAAGGAGTTAAATCATACCTGAAGCTAATATAACCATTCGGTCTAAGGCCGAGCGGGTGGCCGTTAATCCACACTTCGCTGTTTCGGTAGACGCCATCAAAATCAATAAACAGATTCTTGCCCTTTGATGAAGTGGGTACTGAGAATGTTTTCCTGTACCAGCCCATGCCGCCCGGTAAGGCCCCACCCCCTATCCCCGCTGGATTGTTTTTATCAAATTTCCCTTCAATGCTCCAATCATGAGGAAGTCTTAGACTTCTCCATGAAGTATCATCAGCCTTAATATCGGCATAGGAATGCGCCGTATCATGTATAAATTTCCAACCTTCATCAAACCCGGTCCTGCTGGCTTCCTGTCCAAAAAGGCTGGCTGCAAATATAACCGGCCAGCACCAGAGCAATTTTCTGAATATCGTAGACATAAATTTAAAGTTAGGCAAAAAAAATGGCCTCTTTTCAGCGGCCATTGGAATCTTTGTACCTGCATATTTTTAGTGTTCCTTATCCACGTTATTAAACTTATTGGTGTAGGCATCAATTTTTTCCTTGATGTTCTTCTGCTCATAAATGGTGATCAGCAGATCATAGGCATCCTTCAGCACTGTCTTCTCATCCATTTTCAATTTTCCTTTAGTGCCCAAATCCTGATCCACTTTTTCGAAATAAGGGATGGCTTCATCAAACAACTTGGTCACTTGAACACGTAAATCTGCTCTTTTTTTCACGTCTTCCGGTTTGGTGCCTTTGACAGTCTTTATCTGCAGCTGGATATCCACCCCGGCATTATAGGAAATCTGCCCAAGGACCATGGCCGCCTGAGGATAGTCGGGTTTGATCTCAAGAGCCTTGGCCAAATTTTCCTTCGCCCTTTTGATCAGGTCATCATAGTTGGCCTGTTTTGCCACTGAAGTATCTGAAGCATATTGGTAAAGTTCAAGGCCGTAATTAAAAAAGAACAAATGATTATCCGGGAATTGCTTCACCACCTCATCATATTTAGCCCAGAGGGAATCCTTTTTACCTGCTTTTCTTAACAGGTCTAGTTGTGTATCGGGCCAAAAAAGATCTTTTGGATATTTTACTTCCCCTATTTCCAAATATTTCCAAGTATTGGCATCATCCTTTTTCCTGGTAAAATAATCCACCAGCCACTTATAGATATCGATCATATCATTTCCGCCAATTTTTGTAATACCCGAGTCCGCGATGGTCCTATAAAATAAGGATGCCTCATCGCGGTTATTGGCCTTTTCAGCCGAGATCCCTGCATATAGTGTGGACGTAGTGTCCAGTTTTTGTGTGACCCAGCCTTTTTGAGACATAAAGGTGATGGCGCCAATGGCTCCTTTAAAATCTACAAGGGCGTCAGCATATTTCCCGGAATTATAGTCCGCTGCACCAGCCTGAAAATATCCCTGGTATATATCATTGATGGGTTTGTACTGGTCAAGCTGAAGCAAAACAAGTTTTTTATCGTCGAGCTGAATATATTTTTTCAATGCTTCAAAAGATTGGGCAAAGGCATCAGGAACCTGGGTCTTTAACTGCGCATTGCCTGCTATGGCATCATAGATTTTGGCTTTATAATACCAGTCTTCCGCAATTTTTTGATTCTTGTCGACTGCCAATACTTTATCAATTTCGTCTTTGGCTTCTTGTAATTTGCCTGCTTTTAAAAAATCCTTTGCCTTATCCAAAGATTGGGCTGACAGACTCAGTGCAGATGCAGAGAATAGAAAAATTAAAAGAATCTTCGATTTCATCGTTTGAATATTTATTTGAGTAACTAATATTTAAGCTATTGGTTGTCAGGGACGCTAACTATTCCAGTGCCGTTTTCAACGTGCTCATCTAAGGCCGTGATGGCGGCAATCCCATCTCTTTCGTCTAATCTGATCAGCTTTACTCCCTGCGTGGCCCGGCCCTGTTCGCTAATCCCAATGACCGGCATCCTGATCGTGACACCACTTTTGCAGGTGATCATCAGATCCTGCTCTTCAGTAACATCCAGTATCCCCACGAGCTTACCAGTCTTATCCGTGACATTGATTGTCTTCACTCCCTTTCCTCCCCGGTTTGTGACCCTGTATTCATCAATGGCCGTCCGCTTGCCGAATCCCTTTTCACTGACGACCATGATTGTTCTTTTCTTATCAGCTGTATTGACACAGATCATGCCAATCACTTCATCATTGGCATCGTCTACTTCTATTCCTCCTACACCAATAGCGCCGCGTCCCGTAGGCCGGACCTTCTCCTCGGCAAACCTAATCGCCCGGCCACTTTTTAAAGCCATCATGATCTCGCAACTCCCATCGGTCAATTTTGCTTCCAACAGATGATCATCCTCAATAATTGTAATTGCATTGACTCCGGTCATTCGCGGGCGGCTAAAATCCTCCAGGGATGTTTTTTTGATTACTCCCCTTTTGGTACACAGTACAATATAATGACTATTTACAAAATCCTCATTTTTGAGATCCCTCACATCGACAATCGCTCTCACTTTATCGTCAGGAGGGATTTGGATCAGGTTTTGGATGGCCCTCCCTTTACTATTTTTTTCTCCTTCAGGGATTTGGTACACGTTTAACCAATAACATTTCCCTTTTTCAGTGAAGAACAGAATGGTGTGGTGGGTGGATGCTACAAAAAGCTGCTCAATAAAATCCTCCTCGCGTGTCCGCCCTCCCATCGCCCCCCTGCCGCCACGCCGTTGCTGACGGTATTCCGTGGCTGAAGTTCTTTTAATATAACCCAGGTGAGAAATAGTGATCACTACATCTTCCTCTTTGATCAGGTCCTTGATACGGACTTCGTCATCCAAATAGGTGATTTCGGTCTTTCGGGCATCTCCGAATTTATCTTTGATCTCGAGCAATTCTTTTTTGATCAATTCAAAGCGGGCAACTTCATCGGAAAGCAAATCCTTCAGCGAGCTGATCAGTTTCATCAAATCATCATATTCTTCTCTGATCTTTTCCCTTTCCATCCCCGTAAGCCGTTGCAACCGGAGTTCCAATATCGCCTTAGCCTGGATCTCATCCAAGCCCCAGGCGGCATTGATCAATCGATCTTTTGCTGTCTCCGGGGTGGGAGAATTGCGTATCAGAGTAATCACTTCATCCAAATGGTCCAGTGCAATCAAATAACCTTGCAGAATATGCGCCCTTTTCTCCGCTTCTCTGAGTTCAAACTGAGCCCGGCGGATGACGACGTCATGACGGAATTCTACAAATTCAGCGATCATTTCCTTAATATTCAATGTCCGGGGTCTACCCTTGACAATCGCCACATTGTTGATTCCATATGAAGTTTGCAACTCCGTGTGCTTGTAAAGCTGGTTGATCACCAAATTGGAAATCGTATCCCGTTTCAAGTCAATCACGATGCGGGTCCCTTCCTTATTGTTGGATTCATTATTGACATGCGTAATGCCCTCAATGATCTTTTCATTCACCAACTGGCCGATCCGGTCGCATAAAGCATCACGGTTTACCTGATAGGGTAATTCCATGATAATGATTTGTTCCCTGCCACTTGGCTTGTTGTCGATGTATAATTTACCACGCAGCACGACTCGACCACGACCAAAATGCATGGCAGCTTTTACACCCTCCATTCCGTAAATGATCCCGCCTGTAGGAAAATCGGGTGCTTTAATATGCTGGATCAATTCCTCAATACTGATGTCCTTTTTTTGAATGTAGGCAATGCAGCCATCAATGACCTCCGATAGATTGTGAGGCAATATATTGGTGGCCATACCTACGGCAATCCCACTGGATCCGTTGATCAACAGCTGCGGTATCCTTGTCGGCAGCACGGTCGGTTCCTTCAAGGAGTCGTCAAAGTTGAGCTGAAATTCCACCGTGTCTTTTTCAATATCTTCCAGCATGCTTTCTGCAATCTTATTCAGCCTAGCTTCTGTATACCTCATAGCTGCCGGACCGTCGCCGTCCTGGCTTCCGAAATTTCCTTGTCCGTCGACTAAGCAGTATCTCATGCTCCATTCCTGGGCCATTCGGACCATCGTGTCATAGATGGCGCTATCGCCGTGGGGATGGAATTTGCCCATCACGTCACCAACGATACGGGCGGACTTTTTATAGGGTTTATTGCTGTGGTTACCCAATTCATTCATTCCAAAAAGTATCCGCCGGTGTACTGGCTTCAGGCCGTCCCGGACATCCGGCAGGGCCCGGCCAACGATAACGGACATAGAATAATCTATATAAGCCGTTTTCATCTGCTCTTCAATATTAACGGGAACTATACGACTGTTATCCTGCGTCTCCAGCGGTGTAAGATTTTCTTCCATATTCGGGTGTTGGCTACAATTTATACCTGGTTTTCTGATTTTCCAGAAAGGCCTGCAAAGCTATTGTTTTTGACCATGATAACCTGATTAAACAAGGCCTTTTTATTCAAGCCATGCTCCCTTCACTTTTCCCTCTCCTACTTCCACGTGGATATGCTCCAATAGAGTAGTGGCAACTGAAAGTCCGACGTAATCGGGCTTCACTGGAAAAGTTTTGTGGGTCCGCTCGACCAATACTAGAGATTGTATTTTCTTAGGATGGGTATCCAAAAAAGGTTGAAGGGCGTAAAGCATGGTTCTCCCGGTGTTTGACACATCGTCGATAACAATAATGACCCGGTCTTCAAATGGAAGCGGCTTGCTTAAGACTGCCTTTCCTGGGTTTTTCTTATCAAGTGTTACGCTAATCAGATCAGTATGGATGGGATTGATTCCCAGAAGCAACTGCCGGATCTGTTCTGCCAGCACTATTCCATTTTCATAAATGCCAGCCAGAATCAAATTCGATTCGCCGGCATTGTTTTCCAGGATTTCATAAACCATCCGGCGCAGTTTTTTTTCAGCAACTTCCTGCGTAAGTATATAATTTCTACCCATACCACAAATTAATGATGAAACCGGGTCTGAACAATTATTTCTAGCTTGATCAATGGCAGCGGTATCGCCGCAAATCGCTTACCTTAGTTTATGTAACCACCACCCATGGCTTTAATTCAGCAAATTCTTTTTATACTGGTAGCCGCCACAGCCATTTTCCTCTTCGGAAAGAATCTTTCGCGTATACGCAGCAATATTTTGCTGGGAAAGTCCGAAAATTATAGTGACCATCCCGGCCGCCGATGGAAAAATATGCTTTTGCTTGCGTTCGGTCAGAAAAAGATGTTCCGCAATCCATTGGTAGCCTTGTTGCACCTGGCCATTTATATTGGATTCGTCATTATCAATATAGAAGTTTTGGAGATTTTTCTGGATGGAATCGCGGGTACCCATCGCATGTTTGCACCGTTGCTGGGAAATTGGTATGGTTGGCTTATCAATGGATTTGAATTTCTTGCGATCGCAGTTTTATTTGCTTGCGCCGTTTTTCTGTCCCGGAGGAATATCCTCAGACTAGGGCGTTTTATAAGCCGCGACCTGGATGGCTGGCCACGCAGTGATGCTAATCTCATTTTAACTATTGAGATTATCCTGATGGCTCTTTTCCTTACCATGAATGCGGCAGATACCCTCTTGCAACAAAGGGGCTATGGACATTATGCCGCATATATCACGGGCAATTTCAGGGTTTCCCAGTTCCTGCATCCCTTACTCAACCACCTTAGCACTTCAAGTCTTGTTGGAATAGAAAGGTTTTGTTGGTGGCTTCATATTTTGGGCATTTTTTCATTCCTGAATTATCTTCCCTATTCCAAACACCTCCATATTTTGCTCGCTTTTCCAAATGCCTACTACGCCAGACTTTGGCCCGAAGGAAAAATGCGCAATATGCCAGAAGTGCAAAAGGAAGTTCTGTATGCCATGCATCCGGAAACCGCCCCTCCCGAAGTCACTTCAGTGGCAAAGTTTGGCGCAAAGGATGTTTTTGATCTGAGTTGGAGAAACCTGCTTGATGCTTATTCATGCACTGAATGCGGAAGATGCAGCGCGGCCTGTCCCGCCAACCTGACAGGCAAATTGTTATCGCCGCGAAAAATCATGATGGACACGCGAGATAGATTGGAAGAGGTCGGGCGTAATATCCATAAGAACAACCATTTTGTTGAGGATGGCAAAACCCTTTTACACAATTATATCAGTGAAGAAGAGCTTCGTGCATGCACCACCTGCAATGCCTGTGTGGAAGAGTGCCCAGCCAGCATCAGTCCGCTCGAGATAATCACAGAATTGCGCAGGGCCCTGATCATGGAAGAAAGCAATGCTCCCCAGGAATGGAGCACCATGTTCAACAATGTAGAAAATAATTTTGCTCCATGGAAGTTCAGCCCCGAAGACAGGAGTGCCTGGACCCGCGACCGGTAAGTCATCCATGTTGCTGATATTTTTTTCTGAACCAAAAATAAAATGGCACACCGCTCAGCATGAGCGCCATCCCAATGGCGGCTTCCCTGGGTCTGCTGAAAATCGTATTTGCAAAAAGCACTACGCAGAAAAGCAGGACGAATGCGGGTAAGACCGGATATCCCCAGACTTTGTACGGTCGATGTGCATCCGGCATTTTTTTGCGAAGGATAAATACGCCTAGGGTTGTCGCTCCATAATAGATGAAGACAGCAAAAATGATCATATCTGTCAATTGATCAAATGAGCCTGACAACAGCAGAAGACAGGCCCATATTCCCTGTGACCAAAGTGAAGCTGCGGGTGCATGGGATTTGTTCAGCTGGCCAATCCTGGAGAAAAATAAACCCTCCCTTGCCATGGCATAATAGGGCCGGCAACTAACCATTATTGTGGCGTGCGCCGAACCCATGGTAGTCAGTGCAATTAATAAGGATATGGCGAAAGCACCTTTGGCACCCCAGAATACCCTGACGGCTTCCACTGCCGCAATGCCGTTTTGTGACTGGTATACCTTAACCAAGCCAGGAATCGATAATAAAGAAAGATAGGTGGTGTTGACAAGGAGATAAAGAATGATGACAATGCAGACCCCAGCGGTAATGCCAATAGGTAAATTGCGATTGGGTTCCTTTACCTCCCCGCCAATATAACCCACGACAGCCCAACCCTGATAAGCCCAGAAAGCAGCCAGCATCGCAGTAAACACCGCGCTGAATGATATTGGCGTAGCCTGATGGCTATGCATACTCAATACGTTTTGCAGATGTGCATGATCGCTGCTTAACCCGAAGATGACAATGGACAGGATGCCGGTAACGACACAAACCAGGATGACGGTACTCAATCCTGCACCCGTTTTTATACCGCGGCTATTCACCCAGGTCAATAAACCAATCAGGAGGATTGCTGTCAGTTTTATATTGAGGTTCGCAAAAGGATAAAATAAACCTGCGATATTGATATCCGCCCAGGAAGATAATAATGATGGAAAAGGAAGTATGCTGTTCAGGGATTGCGCAAAGACATAGGCGAGAGAAGAAATAGATGCGGTTTGTATAATCGTAAAAAGCGACCACCCGAAAATGAATGCAAAAAAACGATTGTATATTTTTTTGTAATACACATATTCCCCTCCGGTATCTGCCAAAAGTCCCGCTACTTCTGCGTTGCAGAGCGCACCAAATAAACTCATGATGCCCGCAAGCACCCAGCAAATGAGCACCCAGCCACTGGAATGAAGTTCAGCGGCCATCGGCGCAATTTTCTTATAGACCCCAGAGCCAATGATATTGGCAATAGCAATCACGATGACCATGCCAGGGCCTAAAGTCGGTTTGAGTTGACGGGTTGTATCCATTGGCTAAGAGGCTGAACAAGGTTTTGTTTTAAATCTTATTTTGCTGGAGCTTTCCGATAAAAGCCCTTCTTATCGCCCTTGCTGTCTTCTGGTTGTCGACCGGGGTCCAACCCGGTGGTTTTACCAGGTAGAGGACCTTATTTTTAAAACCAGGAGTTTTTTTGATATCGTTCCAAAGGACCAGGAACTCGCCGAAATAAACATCTAAAAAATTATCCGGATTTATAGGCCTGGTAATGCCATATTCGATTTTGATCTCCTCTCTTTCGGGTTGCCAGGTCCCAAACAGCCTGTCCCAAATATTCAACAGATTGCAAAAATTGGTATCCATATAGAGCGGATTTCTCCCATGATGCACCCGGTGATGGGACGGGGTCAGAATGATGTGCTTCAAAAAACCGAGACGTGCATCTTTTAAAATATTATCCCCGATATGAATGAATGCCCCCCATAGTCCATCAATAAACATAATTATGAAAAGCAAGGGTGGGTCAACGCCTAAAAGAATACAAATTGAGGTTCTGATGATATCAGCATACGGCGCTTCTAAAAAAAAATGTGCATAGGTAACTGACAGGTTCATGGCCTCCGGGGCGTGATGGGTGGAATGCAGACACCAAAATATCCGCACTTTGTGCCCGAGATAATGATACACGAAATGCGATAATTCCCAGATTATATAGCCATAAATCAACCAATACCAGCTTATATGCGTTTTGAAGACAGCCCATTTGGCAAAAAATCCAATGGAGAAGGTTACAGCGGCAATGGAGATAAACTGAGCGACAAACCTGTTGAATATATAAATGAAAAATGGGACCCTGTAATGGTGGAAGGAAACCCGTTTATATATGATACCCCTTATAATCTCGATGAGCAGCAATAGCGGAATGACCGGACCTAAAGCTCCTGAAAATCCATGCCAGGTAAGTAAGGAGCCATAATTCCCGGTCCGGAAAATCTCCAGCCATTTTTCGATACCGAAGAAAGAGATCAATTCATTATATATAAACTGTAAGGCTTTCATCCCTCGTTTTTGCGTGGCTTTGCCTAATTTTCACTGAATGTATGCCAGAATAATTACAATTGTGCCGCTGGATCTTTATGTCTCATCATTTTCAAAAACTGCAGGATTCCCGTAAGCACAAAAATGCATCCAATAAGTCCATTGATAAAATGGTGACTGGCGCCCAGACCTCCGACGAACCGGCCGCCGATAATGAAAAAGAGATGTCCGATCAAAGTCCCAGTGCCGATCCCGCCAACATAGGCGTTGTAGTGATCATGTTTAGGCTGTAACCATTTCCTCGTAAACATCAGCGTACTCCAGCCAAACCAAAAGGGGATCTGCATCGGATTGACTGCGCTCATCGCTATGCCCAAAAGAAAGCGCGGGCTACCATTACTAAGCAGGATATTCTTGGTGACCGAGGGTTTGGCAGCAGCTATAAAACTGGCAATCGCTAAAGCAAATATGATGAGTAGGGTCACCCATTCCAACAAAAGAAAAAATTTTTTTTGCTTCCTCATCCAGTGTATGCCTGCAAGAGAAATGCGGACATATATGATTTCTACAGATAAGGCACCCAAGGAAAAAAAAATGGCAGGCCGGATTCCATCGCTGACCGATAATTGTAAAGCGGAAATGTTGAGGGTGCCCAGCGGAAGGGTTCCAAAAAAACTGATGATCAGTCCCATACAAAAAATGCGCAACAATTTCATTTTTTTTCGGACAATCTTTAGTGTAAAAAAGTTATTCCCCCATGGCTCTAAGCTTCTGGGAATTCAACTTGTCCTGGCGAAACATATCTATCCCTTCCCTGGTGCTCAGGTATGGAAAACCCAGGCGGTGATTGATCCGGCTAATTTTCCATAATATCAACCAGTGTCTGATTATCTCCTTCCAGGCAAAAAAAATGGAATGCATCGGATCATAGATATGGGTTGGCTCAGAGCCTGCTCCATTAACCTCGATAACAGAAAAATTCCGGCCTTGTTTCAGGCTGCTCCAATCTTCATAACGGATGTCCAATCTTCCGTAGTAAAATGCAGGCATCCTTTGGCACAACTGATCGATCACCCTGGTTAAATCCTGGTCTGCCAAATAGGAATCATCAAAAAATGAAGCTCCCCGGGCATGATTTCCGTAGGGTACCAATACGCGCTCCTCCCCTTTTTCTAAAACCGAGTGTAAGATTTCCTTGCTGGTTTTTTCCAGGCTCTTAAATTGAAGAATTGCTCGCTTATTATTTTGCAGGATTTCTTTGACAGTCCTTTTACCGTCTCCGGTAACCTTCAGGAATTCTTTGCGGACAATCCCTGATATGAATCCGGATTTGGTATTTGGAAACCGGCAATAAAATATTCCCGTTTCGTTTTTATAGGAAACAAATTCCTGGATATGAAAATCTACCGTGGCCTGACGTACAAATTCCCTTACATCTTTTTCATCTTTTAAAGCTTTTATCCCTCTACCCCTGCCACCGATGTCGGGTTTTCCTATCATCGGAAATCGAAGGCCCTGATGGTTCAATTGTTCCAATAAGATCTCTGCGTTAGTGGGTAATGAGAAAAAAACTGTCTTTGGCTGCAGCTCTGCAGGTATTAACAGGCTAATCTCTTTTTTGGATTCATTTAGAAAGACACCATTTTTGATTCGTGGATTGGCTGCTGCAAAAAAGAAAAACGAACGGGCGCGCAAACATAATCCGAACCAAATAATATAAATGGGCAGGTAGATGGTGTTAAAGCTCCAATACTCCCAATGAAACAACCGGATAAAAAAGGGCCGGTGCAGATAGCGCTGAAACCAATTCATCGATTCTCGACAGATGTTTTAGTAAATATGAGTTCCTGTCTGGAAGACTGGTTTTTCATGAGGTCCAGGTAGGTCATACATGCCCCCTGTCTAGAAATTTCCGCCGAAGTAATGCTCACAGTGCAAACCTCGCGTTCACCCTTTTTTAACATGGCGGCGTCTTCATTACCGTTCTTTGAAAACTGGTGAAAAACAAGGATGTCTTCCAGTGACGGAAACGGATTTTTTTGAAGCCATTCCATAAACCGGTCTCTTCTTCTGTCAATGATGTCATCATTATATAAGGTGACTGATGACCATATATTCGGGTGGTCGTTCTCTAACTGGCGGTAGTATTTTTCGTTTCCATCCCAACGGCATTCAAAAATTTGGCAATCGTCCCTTATAATGGCTGTAAAGGGTTCGATATTATGCAGGCAAACTGCCAAAAAACTATGGAAAGGCATTTCGCTGTCAATCAAATCCAATAAGATCAATCCGCGGCTTTTTCGATAAGGGGGTTTTGTTTGATGGCAGACCCATCCTCCATTCAACAAGACCACAAAATTTCCATTTTCATGCACTCCAAACCAGGTCCCGCCTGCATGGGAATCTTTTGGAAAAAGCACATACCCTGTTTGCAAGGCATACAGCGCACTCGAAATAGCAGGAGACCGTCCCTGTTTCTCATCTCGGTTTGATGTGATAAAAATGTTATCTCTAACTGGAATAAAGGTCACTGTGCACATTGCCTTCGATGCTTAATGGTAGATGAAGCAACCCCAAAATCTGCTGAAACGGGTATGCTGCTCACTTCATTTATTCCTATACGGATCAACGCCATATGGTGAATAGCGTGTTCAAGATTATAGGCGATTTCTCGATAATAATTAGTTGTTATAATAGTGGATCCGGCAGAATCCCCATCGTAGTGTGTTTCCAGCTGAAGAAACTTATTTGGCTTGGAAAGCGAACTGCATATTTCAGTCAGCAGCATCCGGGCTAATGCCTTGTCCGTCTCAATACGGCGGTCCCTTTTCCGGGAATCGTAATTGATTAACCCTTTTGAATACCCAAGTTCCAGTCCTTGGAATAATTCAATAATGTGCCTGACATGCTGGCCAATAGATTGATCCTGTAGCCAGTTGCAAGGTTGAATATATTCAGCAGTCGACAAGCGCTCCAGGGAAGCGCCCAATTGATCAAATATATTTTCTACGGCTTGTTGAAGTTGCATTTTTTTTTGTCTTTACTAAAAATAAGATTATTTCTTCACATTTTTTGCCAGCACATTTATTGACAGTTCCATATTATCCGAAATGGTGCTTGACCTTCCTACGCTGAAATCTTTCCGGTTGATCTTAAACTGACCCTTGAAAAGAATATCATCCCCCGAAACGGTTGCCAAAAAAGGAAAAGAGATTGGCCGGGTCTGATCTTTAATGGTCAATTTACCAGAAATCCAGAAATTTCCATATGGTTTTGATGCTCTGACCTGGGTAGACAGGAAATGAATCCTTGGAAATTTTACTGCGTCCAAATATTCAGACTCACGCAAATGGTTATCTCTCATGTCGATTCCGGTATTGATAGAATTGGCATCAATACTGACATCAAAACTGCTGCTCCCCAGGTCAGCAGTAGCAAAGAATATATTTCCTTCAATACCTGTGAAGGAACCACCCACATTAAATCCTAAATTCTTAATCGTAAATGTCACCGTAGAACCTTCTTTTACAGGAACCAACCGCTGCCCGGATAGAGCAATACCGCTCCATATAAAACAAGATAAAAGCAAAAATCTATATAAGGTGATAAACATTCGAAGCTTATGATTTTTGTAAACCAACCTGCCTAAGCAACGACTTCCGGTAAACGACCAATAATATCCCACAACAAATGAAAACAATCAAGGCGTAGCTAAACAGCACGGCATCGCCATCAAACACGATCCCTAATTTAGTGAGATGAAAGAACAAGGCTCCAGACATCAATCCAAAACCCATCAGGGCGCCAAAACCTGTAGTCCTGGGAAAAAGAATAAGTAGCGATGCGATAAGCTCCAGTACTCCGGTCCCTATGCGGCCCCAGGGTTCCATGCCCAGTACGGTAAACAAATGCACGGATTGTGGATTGGCAGTGAATTTGAAATAAAGTGTCTGGAGCATGATTACTGCTGCCAATATCCGGATGATCCAGAGGAGGCCCTTCCTTATATTCATGGCTGGAGTAGGTTTTATCATCTTTATCATTTGAAATCAAAACTAACCGCCGCCCAGGTGATTCTTTGTCAGCTAATTGACATCGATCTGCTTTTGTAATTTTTTAACATCCAGAAAGCAAATTTGTTGGCGGTCGAAGGATAAAACATGTTCCGTTTCCAGTTCGTTGATGGTCGTGGTCACGGTTTGGCGGCTGGAACCAATGAGGTTCGCAATATCTTCATGCGTGAGATAATTTGGAATACAAAAACCTGAAGCTGTATTTTCACCGAGTTTCTGCTCGACCAGTTGCCAAAGAAAGTGCAGCAGCCGCGTTTTAACATCTTTATTTAGCAAATTCACCAGGCGGTTTTCAATTTGCCTCAGTTTGGCCCCGACCTGTTTGCTGTATTTTAAAGCTAAATCAGGTCTTTGTTTTAATAATTTTTCGAAATCTTCGATTGTAAATGCGCAAAGGCTTACATCCTGTTTATAGGCTTTTGCAAATTCGCCGTTCAGGTTACTCTTTTCCAATGTAAATTGTCCGAACAGTTCTCCTTTCTGTATTATTTCTTTTATCCTTTCTCTGCCATCGTTATCGATATAACCGATTTTTATGTACCCCTCTTTGACGAAGTATAATTTATTATGATTATACGCTTCAAAATAAATGTATTCTCCTTTAGGCACTTCCAGGAATCGATGTTCGATCTTCAGATCAGAATATTCCTCTTCTGTTAAATGGCACCACAAATCATAGTTTCTGATCAAAAGCAAGTTATCTTCCATAGCCATCCTTTATTAATGAATTAAAGTTACTGATTCGATATTGAAAAATCCAGCGGATAGTGTCTTATGATTAATTGAAGCAATTTTTTTAGATTTACCAAAAATAGATCCTGCCATGCAAGTAACTACCATGAGTGAACTTAAGGCCAGAGGAGAGAAGCCCGATATCCTGTTCTGGGTAGGTTGTGCCGGAAGTTTTGACCTGCGTGCACAAAAAATTACCCGTGCTATAGCAACCATATTGAATAAAGCGGGAATTAAGTATGCCATATTAGGAGCCGAAGAGTCCTGCACGGGGGATCCTGCCAGAAGAGCGGGTAATGAATTTATTTTTCAAATGATGGCTTACCGGAATATCGAAACATTGAATAATTATGGGGTGAAGAAAATTGTGACTGGTTGTCCCCATTGTTTCAATATTTTAAAAAATGAATACCCCGAACTCGGCGGGAATTATGATGTCATCCATCACAGCAGCTTTATCCAGGAATTGATTGATGAAGGCAAAATCAAGCTAAAGGAAGGTGGAAGTTTTGAAGGTAAACGCATCACTTATCATGACAGCTGCTACCTGGGAAGGGCCAATCATATTTACGAAGCGCCCCGAAAAATCCTGGAAGCATTGGATGCCGAGCTAGTAGAAATGAAGCATTGCCGCAGTAAGGGTTTGTGCTGCGGGGCAGGTGGTGCACAAATGTTTAAAGAAGAGGAAAAAGGGAACACCCGTGTGAATTTTGAAAGAACTGAGCAGGCCCTGGAGACAGGAGCAGGTATAATAGCCTCCGCATGCCCGTTTTGCAACACCATGCTGACAGATGGCGTAAAGCATGGCCAAAAGGAGGAAAATATCAAAGTATTCGATATCGCGGAATTGATTGAAGCCAGCCTGTAGCACATTTTAGTTATTTCAAATGACTATTTTTGTACCCTAAACAAGGACTGGCCGCCATTAACTTATTTCAATTAATCGGTGCATAAAAGCCTAGCCTGATAGGTAGGCTGAAATAGTTTGGTAACCTGCTTAAATAAGATATGACATTCAAGTATAAAGAACTGCTTCCTTTTGATTTTGCCGGTAACTCCAAGGTCTGGATCTATCAAAGCAACCGGGTATTCAGTTCATTCGAAATTTTGCAAATTGAGGAAAGGCTGTATGCATTTACCTCCAAATGGCAATCTCACGGCACCCCTGTAAAGGGATATGGTATTTTGCTGTTTAGCCAGTTTATTATCCTTATGGCTGATGAATCTGCTTCCGGGGTTAGTGGCTGCAGTACTGACAGTTCGGTGCATCTTATCAAACAGATCGAAGGTGATTTTGATGTAAGACTGTTCGACCGTCAAGAAGTGGCCTTTATTATACATGATGCGGTACGGGTAATTCCTCTTTCCAAGTTGAAGGATGGCAGTGAAAGCGTACTGGACCATGCGGACAGCTTCTACTTTAATAATATGGTTCAAACCAAAGAGGAATTGGAAAATCAGTGGATTATCCCTGTACATGAAGGCTGGCTTGGAAAACAGACTTTAAGTGCCCGTTCTTCTATGAATTGAATGCGGAAGTAGCTCACCTGGTAGAGCGACAGCTTCCCAAGCTGTAGGTAGCGGGTTCGAGTCCCGTCTTCCGCTCTGAAGATCATCGCAAAGATGGTCTTTTTTGTTATCGGATAAGCACCATCGCTCGTATTGGGTTGGTAATATCGTTGCAGGAACCAGGCCGCAAGCTAATTGACCATCTAAGACCCAAGGGTTTGTGGTTCCTTGTGGAGCGATCTATCCAAACTGCCAACCTGGCATTTTGGATCTTTTTTTTGTATTTTTGCAAGTTCAATAAAGGCTTGGGATGATAGAAACGCAAGAATTGATAACGAGAATACACGATGAGGGCCGTCAAGGGGAAATCTATGGCATGGAGGCGAGCGGTCCAAATGTTTCCCAAAAGAAATTCTATATAGAAAGCTACGGTTGCCAGATGAATTTTGCCGATAGCGAAATTGTGGCTTCAATTCTGGGCAGTAGTGGGTTTGGTCCCACTTCAAATTACCAGGAGGCCGACTTGGTATTGATAAATACCTGCTCCATCAGGGAAAAAGCAGAACTGACCATCCGCAACCGGCTTCATGTGTTCAAAGAATCCAAGGCAAAAAATCCCTTTTTGTTGATTGGCGTTTTGGGTTGCATGGCTGAAAGACTAAAAGATAAGTTTTTGGAAGAGGAAAAACTGGTCGATATGGTAGTCGGCCCGGACGCATACAGAAGCCTTCCTTCCTTGATTGCCGAGGCCGAAGGCGGTCAAAAATCTGTCAATGTACTCTTAAGCAGGGAAGAAACCTATGCAGATATATCTCCAATCCGACTCAATAGCAATGGGGTCACCGCATATGTTAGCATCATGCGCGGCTGTAATAATATGTGCTCATTCTGCGTCGTCCCTTTTACCCGTGGGCGCGAGAGGAGCCGGGACCCTGAATCGATCATTCATGAATGCCAATCCCTTTTTGCAAACGGCTACCGGGAGATAACACTTCTTGGTCAAAATGTGGATAGTTACACATACCATCAAGACCCGGAAGAAAGAAAATTTCCTTCCAATCTTCAAAATCCCGGCTTTGACAACAGGAAACAATTGACAGGGGTCAATTCCAATACTCCGGTAAGTTTTGCGGCACTTCTCGAGAGGGTCGCTATGATCTCTCCGGAATTAAGGGTTCGCTTTTCCACTTCCCACCCTAAAGACATCACAGATGAAGTTCTGCATACCATAAACCGGTATGAGAATATCTGCAATTATATTCACCTGCCCGTTCAGAGCGGCTCGACCCGGCTCTTAGAACTGATGAACCGTGGATATAGCAGGGAGTGGTATTTTGAAAAAGTAGACCGGATCCGGGCAATAATTCCCGATTGTGGTCTCAGTTCAGATATTATTGCTGGTTTTTGTTCAGAAACGGAAGAAGACCACCAGGAGAGCATGTCACTGATGAAAAGCGCCAGGTTCGACATGAGCTATATGTTTTTTTATAGTGAAAGGCCGGGAACGCTTGCTGCCCGGCGTTATTCAGATGATGTCCCGGAAACGGTAAAAAAAAGAAGACTTGCGGAAATTGTTCAAATTCAGAATAAACTGTCCGAACAAAGCAATCTACTGGATGTTGGTAAATATTTCAAGGTCCTGATCGAAGGGGACTCGAAAAAGAGTACAAGCGACTGGAAGGGCAGAAATACGCAAAATAAAGTTGTCGTATTTCCCAAGAAAGGGCATGAACATAAAAAAGGGGATTATGTGTTTACCAAAATCATAGGGTGCACACAAACCACTTTGAAAGGAGAGATTATCTGAACTGCCCAACCACAAAGATGGTTGTGCCTCAAGCGACCTTTGAGAACAAATGTTTTCATCTTTCAGAAATAGCATTGAGGAACAACACTCACTATTGAGGCACCCTTTTTGAGGATTTCTCTTTACGCTTGGACATGATCCTATACCCTATTTGTTCTTTGTTAATGAATTTTTTATGCCATTCATCCAAATCAGGGAAGATGATTTGCTTTGCGGCACATTTTATAAACCATGGAAATTCAATCAATCAAAAATAGGTTTGGCATTATCGGGAATTCACCCGCACTGAATTATGCGTTGGAGGTGGCCATTCAGGTGGCCAATACAGATCTTACCGTGCTCATATTTGGCGAGAGTGGTGTGGGAAAGGAGATCTTTTCACATGTTATTCATTCTCTTTCTGCCCGTAAACACAACCCTTTTATTGCAGTCAACTGCGGCGCGATTCCTGAGGGTACGATCGATTCAGAATTATTCGGTCATGAAAAAGGGTCATTTACAGGAGCTGTTGATTCAAGAAAAGGCTATTTCGAAACAGTTAATGGAGGCACCATTTTCCTTGATGAGATAGGTGAATTGCCATTGGGTACGCAGGCACGTTTATTGCGGGTGCTTGAGGCAGGAGAATTCATCCGCGTAGGTTCATCAAAGGTTCAAAAGACAGATGTGCGCGTCATTGCTGCTTCCAATAAAGATCTGCTTGAATTGACGGGCCGGGGTAAATTCCGTGAAGACCTGTATTACCGGCTGAGTACGGTTCCCATAAGAGTACCTTCGCTCAGGGATAGGAAGGAAGATATTCCGCTGCTGTTCCGGAAATTTGCAGTCGATTTTGCGGAGCGATACAATACCACGCCGGTTCAGCTCGATGATGAGGCGAAAAATCTGTTAATAAACTATGGGTGGCCGGGCAATGTCCGGGAATTGAAGAATATTGCAGAACAGATTTCCGTGTTGTCACAAAACAAACAAGTTTCGGGAACAGATCTGAAAAGGTTTATTCCTGAGTCTTGGAATAATAGATTCCCGGCCTTGATACCCGGGAATCACCCTGTAGGCGGCAATGATTTTTCAAACGAACGGGAAATTCTCTACAAGCTTTTTTTTGACATGAAAAAAGATGTCACGGAGCTCAAAAAAATGTTTGTTGAAATACTTCAAAATCCATCAATGGCTGCAGGAACACATTCCACCTATATGAACGAGCTAAAGGAATTGAAACCGCAGGAAGTTTTTCAACCACCGGCAATCGTACCTGCGAGTTTTAACAATAATCAACCCGTGGTCATCCACAACAACAGCAACAACGATATTCATCATCATGAGGAAATAGAAGAATCGCTGAGCATCATGGACAAAGAAAAGGAACTGATTATCAAAGCACTTAAAAAACACAAGGGTAAGAGAAAAGATGCATCCTCAGATTTGGGTATCAGTGAAAGAACCTTGTACAGAAAACTTAAAGAATATGATATTGCAGAATAGACAGAAACAGCCCAAAAAGTACTTTGTGGAAAATTCAGGATCTTATCTTACCCGCTTGATACCACTCCTTCTGGTAATTGGCCTGATGGCAACGATCCAATCTTGTAAAATTTATTCTTTTAAAGATGTGTCCATTCCAAATGAGGTCAAGACCATCCACATCAATTATATTGAAAATAAGGCAAGGATATTGAATCCCCAACTCAGCCCCCAGCTGACCGATGCGTTGAAGACCAAGATCAATAACCAAACCAGACTCACACAGGTGCCGACAGATGACGCTGATTATGATATCAGTGGTTATGTGTCCGACTATAATGTGACCACATCTGGCGTTTCGGCGCAGCAGGCGGCTACTAACCGGCTGACAGTAACGGTTCATATCAGTTTAAAAAACAAGTATTCCGACAAAAAAATAGGGACCCCCGATTTTGATACTGAAGTGAGCCGGAATTTTGATTTTTCAGCCAACCTTACCTTAAGTGACGCAGAAGCCCAATTGATGCCTTCCATTCTAAGCAATACAACGGATGAGATTTTTAATCGAATATTTTCCAACTGGTAACTAAGAGCCAATTATGACGGGTAATTCGGAACAAATTGTGATGACCTTGTTTGGAACGCGTAATCTCAAAGAAGTTTCGATTGAGCAATTAAAGGAATTGGTAGAAACCTATCCTTCTTTTAATGTCGGACACTATTTACTTTCCAAAAGATTGGAAACTGATAAAAATTCCGAATCCTTAAACGCAAATCTAAAGACTGCATTATATTTTAATAACCCATTTTGGCTTCAATGGCTACTTGAAAACCAAAAGGACGAGTCCACTGGCAGTGAGGAAAAGGCCGATGGGTATATGATCGAAAACCGGGAAGCATTCCTTTTTGACTACACTAACCCCAGACAATCTAATAATTGGGAATCCCCGTCCCCCCTTTATAATGCAGAGCCCAAGTTAAGTGGACCAACCCTGGAACCCGAACAGGAAAAAGATGCTGAAAAATGGTTTGAAGCACCGGTTGATCCAACAACTCCTCCAGATGAAATAGAATTTAAGGGTCAACCAGAAACCTTGGTGGCAAGCAATATTCCCTCCGATAACCTGATACAAAAAACTGAAGCTATGAACAGCAACGAACTGGAATTGAGCACTCCACCAAATCCGGATATCCAATTGCTGAATGAAGATACCTGGGAACCTCCTCATATACCCATGGAAGATGATTCTTCGGATAAACCATGGACCGAAAAAACATCAGTTCCGGATTCCGAGCTGTCTTCACCTTATCATGAAAACCCGGAGACGACAAGTTCCCATCAACAAATCTATCCTTCAGAAAGAACCCAAAGCGATGGGGATAGCCACCTGATTGAAGAAACACCAAATTTCAAGGATGAGCAACCAGTAACAGCTGATTTTACTGAATCAGAAACGATCGAAATGAAGGGACCAGAATTGTCCGCTGTTTGGCGGGAGGATACCGGCCAACTCGAAAACACCCAGGAATTAACAGAGATCCCAGACAAAGAAACTGCTCCGGTAAAACCAGAATCAGAATTTATCAAAGCGGCCATGCTATGGGAAAACAAGCCCTATTCATTAAGCGAGGAGAAACCGGTTGTCTCAGATGATGCCACCCTTTCGGAATTGCAGTGGCAGGATGCGTTGACCCAACTTCGGGTTTTGGAAGAGAAAGCCGCAGCATCGCAGCCCCATGTACCGCCGCTCCAGGCTCAAACAGAAAGCATTGGCCCACACTACCCAGAAACCGCGGAGCCAGTTGATATTATAGATCAATCATTTCACACTGAACGGCATGTAACAGACCCAGAAAAAACGGATACTGAGGCAGAGCCTAATAATCCGATAATCTTCTCCAAGGAAGAAGAGATAAATGAAGGAGCAAACCCCATCACTTTTTTGCAATTTGAAGCAGGAAATCCAAGTGACCAGCCCGCAGAGGTTGCAGGTCTGTTCCAGACTGATGAAGAAAAACCCCCGCTCCCTCAAGAACATACCTTTGCCGATACGCCGGCTTCAGATTTTTCTGATGAAAATACCAATCCGATATCTATACGGCATATGGAGGAGTTTATTGTCGACCCCTCTGCGCCTGAGGCTGAAACTAAGGCAGCTGTCCCTGTGGAATTCCTGCCATTTACAGCAACCCCGCCGCTGGCAGAACCTGAAGAAACGCCGGCTTCAATCGAAAATAACCAGGTGGAAATACCTGGCGAAAATATCCCGCATCCAGAGTCCAGTTTGAATCTGGATCCTGTAATTGCTACGGAAAATCACCAACCACCCACTCCCGGCATTCAAAATTTGCCTCTGGAAACCGAAATACCAGCTCCCCTTTCCCTGAAAGAGGAAGTCAAACCTGTTTTGGCACCTGAAGACAAAAAGCCGGTTATCACCAATGATGAGCCGCCATTATTTGATCCATATCATACGATTGACTATTTCGCGTCACAGGGAATCAAATTTGTTTACCAGGAAAACCCAAATGACAAATTCGGGAAGCAACTTAAAAGCTTTACAGATTGGCTGAAAATCATGAAGCGCCTTCCACAAAAACAAGTCCAGGCGGCGATAGAACAGAATATGGATTCCAGTACCATTGAAACATTTGCCGCCACTTCGCTTGTTGAAAAAGATACACTTACGGAAACCATGGCGGCCGTGCTTGCCAAGCAGGGAAAAAATGATAAAGCAATCGAAATCTATCAAAAATTAAGTTTGCTCAATCCCTCCAAAAACGCTTATTTTGCAGCCAGGATTGAAGAACTGAAAACTTATTAAAAAGATGATCTTTTTTGTATTGCTTATCGTGTTGGGTTGCATCTTTCTCGGCCTTATTATCTTGGTACAGAACCCCAAAGGTGGCGGTCTGGCAGGGAATGTGGCGGGATTCAGCAACCAGTTTATGGGAGTGAAGCAAACTACCGACGTCCTGGAAAAAGGGACCTGGATTCTGGCAATTGTAGTTGGATTGCTTTGCATATTTTCCTCGGTATTCATTCCTAAAAACACCAGCACCCAAATAAGAGATGTAAAACCTTCTGCTAACGCTGCGCCATTCAGTCCATCGAATGCAAATCAGCAACCAGCCCCTGTACAACAGCCACAAAAATAATCTCCACATAAAATCTTTCACGCCCCGCTATGAAAATGGCGGGGTTTTATTTATTTTGGACATTATTAGTAAATGAATACCTATGAAAAAGAGGATTTTTTTGGCAGTAATAATATGCTTACTGTTGGCTTTGGCTCTATCTGCTTGGGCTTTGCTAGGCCCAGCCACTTCATTTAGCGGGAATAAATATGATTTATACGTTAAAACCGGAATGGATTTTGGAACACTAATGGACCTTCTTGAAAAGGACCAGGTTATTTCCAATCCCCGGATATTCAAGTGGTTTGCCCGAAATATGGACTATCCAGAAAATATGAAGGCGGGCAAATATGAAATTAAAAGTGGAAGCAGTCTTATTGAATTCCTTCGAATCCTGCGCAATGGCCGTCAGACCCCTGTAACCCTGGTCATTACAAAAATCAGAACGAAAGAAGACCTGGCATCCTTAATCGGAAGAAAATTTGAATGCGATTCCTTAGAGTTTATGGAATTCCTGGATGATAACGATTCTCTAAAGGAGTTCGGCCTGGATTCCAATACAGCTATGACCGGCATATTCCCGAATACCTATGCATTTTTCTGGAATACGAAGGCCAACAGGATTTTTAGGAAAATCTATGCCCAAGAAAAGATATTCTGGACCTCATCAAGAAAACAGGAAGCAGGGGAGCATGGTTTGACTCCGACCACGGCCTATATCCTGGCATCCATCGTAGAAGAAGAAACCCCCAAAGCGGAGGACAAAGGAAAGATCGCCAGCGTGTACATCAATCGTTTAGCCAGCGGAATGAAGCTTTCTGCTGACCCAACAATCAAATTCGCCATGAGGGATTTTGATTTAAAGCGCATTTATTCCAAATATTTGGAAGTGGAATCCCCCTACAATACCTATAAGTACAGCGGATTACCACCAGGCCCCATATGTACACCTTCCAAGGAAACCTTAGAAGCCGTTCTGGAAGCGCCCAAGACCAACTATTTGTATTTTGTGGCAAAACCTGATTTTTCCGGCTTTTCTAATTTCTCTGAAACTTATAAACAACACCTTCAATACGCTAAAGCATACCAGAAAGCGTTAGATAAGGAGATGCAGCTTAGACAGACAACCGGTCACTAAGTAACAGCCCGCCCAAACCATGAAAAGAATTGATGTCATCCTTTTGAAGTCTCGGCCATTTCGCTTTATTGCCGAGAAAAGTAAGAAAATCATACTACCGGGGTTCGAGGGAATTCCCTTGTACCATGTAGTACGTTTTTTTGTAAGACAGGTGAAGACTGTGGGATTGAATGATAGGGCACAAGCTATTTCATTCAGCCTGCTATCGGCTATTCCCGCAGCAACTCTTTTTCTTTGCACCCTGGTTCCAATGATGCCAGTTTCCAAAAAAATTAACCGGCAATTATTGCTTGTCACCAATGATATTACCCCTGATAAGAACACCTACATGCTGGTAAGCAAATTCTTAGAAGAATTTTTTCACAAACGTCATGCAGGCTTATTGTCCATTGGCTTTCTGCTGACCATTTTCTATGCATCGAATGCCATGATGGGGCTAATGCGTTCATTTAATAAATCCTTGATATATAATAATAAACGAAATGCGCTCGTAGCCAGGTGGATCGCTATTAAATTGACCGTCCTGGTCGTCATTATGGTTATCGGATCAGTTACGATTTTGGTCACACAGAATGAATTACTGGCCAACTTTTTTCATATTCACAGCCGGTCGACAAAATGGAGCTGGCTGTTTAAAACACTGCGCTGGATCGTCCTGGTACCTTTATTTTATTATTCGATTGCGTTTATATACAAATATGGCCCTGCGGTCCGCAAGCGGTGGAAGCTCTCTTCGCCTGGAACCGGACTAGCTACCTTCCTGATCATTCTTATCACCTTCCTTTTCTCTTCGTGGGTCAACAAGTTTGGGGCTTACAATAAGATTTATGGATCCATCGGGGCAATTCTGATCCTTATGCTTCTGGTATACCTTAATTCCATGATCATACTGATCGGTTATGAATTGAACGTCAGTATCTATCATTTGAAAACCGTCAATGAAGAACGTAAGGCAAGAAGAAATGCGGCAAGAAGGTCTTGAATATCTCAAGATGCCGGATAAAAAAAAATCCATCCGCTGGAAAAAATTAACTTACTCATATCCAAGTATTGCATTAAATTGTATAGAACCGCCTACTGCGTGGTTTTCAACTTTTTTAATTTAATCGGTAGATTCAAATATCAAATTATGAAAAAGATTCACTTAGGTATGTTGATGGTCCTGGCGGCCTTGTTTTCCTTCTCCCTTTCCACCCTGAATTCGCTTCCGATCGGTGCCATGATACCTAAAATCGATACCCGTTTGAAAGATATTTCGGGAAAGGAAATTACTTTGAAAGAGGCTTCAAAAGAGGGAGGATTGCTGGTTATGTTCAGTTGCAACACTTGTCCTGTGGTTATACGGAATCAATCCCGTACCAAGCAGATTTGTCAATACGCTTTATCCAAAAATATTGGCGTTGTCCTTCTTAACGCCAATGAAGCTTCAAGACAGGACGGCGATTCCTACGAAAATATGCAATCCTACGCCAAACAACAAGGCTATGGCTGGTTCTACGCAGTAGACCAAAACCACGGGCTGGCGGATGCCTTCGGAGCCAACCGCACACCAGAATCCTTTCTCTTTGATAAAACCGGGAAACTGGCCTATCATGGAGCTATAGATGACAGTCCTTCGGATATTAGTTCGGTGAAGAGGCAATACCTGAAAGAAGCAATCGATGAAATGTCCGTTGGTAAAGAAATTGCAGTAAAGGAATCCCGGTCCGTGGGTTGTTCCATCAGAAGGTGAACTTATTTTACCTCGACAAGATTCTGCAATTTTCTGCCACCTGGCCGGGCGAGAGTTGCTGTTCGAAGAACTTTGTAAATCCTGTTTTATTATTTACAAAAAGGCTCGCGGGTATGCCTCCGGACCAGTTTTTGTCGATTTTGGGACAAAAAAAATCTGCATTGGTTTCATTAAGCCAAAATATGGTCCCTGTGTAATGATTTTTTTTTGCGAATGCCAATATTTTTTCGGGATAATAATCCGGAAGGTCAAGGCTGACCAGCAGCAATTCCACATGACGGTGTTTTTCCACTTCCTTCTGGAAATAAGGAATCTCTTCGATGCAAGGCACGCAATAAGTAGCCCAAAAATTAACCAGCATCGGGTGATCACTTTTTCTGATATAGTTCTCCAGGTCGGTGATGCTGACCTTCCTGATCACCTGTGCAGACATCTCCACTGCACAGAAAAGCAAGCTTAAAAAAAATAGATAAAATCTGATCATAGCTCGTTTTGAATGTCTGTGGAAACCGGTCCATCACTCCACTCGTTCCATAACCGGTTATAATCACCCTCGGATAATTTACAATCATCGTAGTGGCCGGCAATCGTTTTCTGCCGGAAAGCCTCATATAAAGTGACAGCGCAGGCTACTGATATATTGAGTGATTTGATGATCCCTACCTGGGGTATGATAAAATTACCATCGGTCAGGGAACGGATCTCACCGCTCACGCCATCGTGTTCATTTCCAAATACCAGGCCGATTTTACCAGTAAGATCAAGCTGGTACAACTCCTGGGATACTGGGCCCAAATGAGTGGCCAGAATGAGATCATACTTAATGCGCAGGTGATTAAAACAAGCGGCCGCGTCGCTGAATTGATGCACAGTGAGCCAGCGGGCCGCGCTGCTGCTGCTTTTTGTCCCCCACCGGTTGTGTTTTGGAATCCGGGTGTTGAGTACATAGATTTCCTGTATTCCCACCGCATCACAGGTACGCATGACCGCAGATATATTATGCGGATCCGAGACATTTTCAAGGATTACGGTGATGTCATCCTGCCGCTTTTTCAGCACACTGATCAATCTTTCCTTTCTTTCTGAAGTCATATGGCTCCAAAGTTTGTTTCATCTGATCAGGACGGTCGTCCCTTTAAGTGAAAATCTCTTGCCCGAATCGTGGTCCGTATATTGAAGCGTCCATACGTAGGTACCCGTGGCCTGGGGCAAACCTCCAATCGTGCCATCCCATTTTTTTGTCCAGTCCCTGGTTTCGAAAACGAGTTGACCAAAACGGTTAAAAACCCTGAATTCGAGATTATCTGCATTGTAGGCGTTGAGTGGATAAAGGTAGTCATTCACTCCGTCACCATTTGGTGTAAAAGCATTTGGAACGGCAATATAACAGCTTTTTAATCTTTCAATCTGCTTGGTGGCAGTATCGTTGCACCCTAGGCTATCCTGCACAATCAGACTGACCGTATATATTTTGTCACCTGTCTCCATAGGATATTGATGCGCCGGCGTTGTCTGCCCGATCTCTATAGTGCCGTCGCCATAATCCCATATCCATTTAATAATATTTCCTATGCTGCTATCCGTTAGTATAACCTTGTCTGCCGGGCACACCACTGAAGGGGATCCGAATTTTGCCTGCAAAAAATTACCCAGCGAAAAAACGGAGACAGCCGTGTCCGTACAAAATCCATTAGACACTATCAATTGCACATTCTTCTGGCCTGGGATGGAATAAAAGACGGTTGGGTTTCCAATGGAACTCAAAGCACTATCGTTAACCGTCCATTGCCAGGAATTTATTCCATTAGCCCCATTTTGAAAAAAATTAACCTTATCAGAAGTGCAACCAGTGGAAATCTGATAAGTAAAAGCTGCAGAGACCGTGTCTTTGGTAGAGAAATTCAGCGTAGCGCCTGCAGGCGTTTGTTCGTTACATTCGTCGACCAACGTATTGCCATCTGTTCCCATAACCAATTGAATCTGGTAATTGCCACCCAGCACCATGGGTGCAGACAATTGCACCTGGATAGTGGTGCTCAGCCCTCCTACACAAACCCCTGTGGCTCCCGAAATACTCACCGGCGGCCCTCCTGTGATCACAAAATCACTTCCATCGGGCGCTATGGAACTGCATTGAATCGGTTTTGCAAAAACCAACTGGAGAGTGTTAGGTGCACAGCTTGGAGGTGTCAGGCTGTCCATGGGCGGGGGTTGTAAGGATAACGCTTCAAAAGGGATTTCATCGCCCACTGGAACGCTATTATTGCAATTATCCAAAATGGTATTTCCATCGTTTCCAACCTGGGCGACGAGTCTAAAACTCCCGGATGGCAGTGGATTATTCAGGGTAAGAATAACAGTATCCATGTCAAAGCTGCTGCTGCAATTAAAACCACTGGCGGAAATAATTGAAGAAGCAGATGAAGAAATTGAAAAATCCGATCCGTTCGCAGCCACACTGCTGCATTGCATTCGCTTATTTAGTTTGACTATAATCGATTTGGAGTCGCAGGACACTGTGGCAGACTGAAGTTGGGGAGAAAGCGTATCCGTGATGTTTGCTGTGCCTCCGCTGAATGAAAGTGAATAACCACTTTGGGTTTCTGTATAGTGGCTGATCAGCAGAAGATAATTATGCCCTTTCTTGAGAGTGGGCATCATGCTGTAGGTAGACTCATATACCGCAGGATCGGATGCGCATTCTATCACCACCAGCGAAGTGGGAGATGTTCCGGTCACACCGTAGGTGGCTGACCAATTCCCGACCACGAATAGGGAGGGATCCGTATACACATCGGCCGGGTTATGACCGGTAATGTCAAAAAGTTGCCAATCGTAATCATCTCCGAGGTTATTGGGAGTAATCAGAAAACCCAATGTACCCGAGGCAAAACAAGTGAATTTATACCAAAAAGGATTCGTGTCGCCATAAGTTGTCGTATTTGGACAAGGAACAGGAATGACCAGCCTGCCGCAGATTGGGACTGTATTTTGCTTAAATTTACTTGTCCCACAAACTGGAAAAGCGTTGGAGGCATTTTGTCCCAGGGCCAGACAACTACTGTCTTGTGCTTTAAGAAGACCGCCAAAAAACAATAAGGGTAGAATGGATATAATGCCTTTTTTCATAATCTGTTGAAGCCTTATTCGTCCAAGAACCAGACAGTAATAATCTATAAAACGTTGCAAACATATTCATTAACACTAATTAGCTGCGCAATCAGTTCATTTGATACTTACTTCCAAAATTCCTGCATAGAGTAACCTTCTGAGAGCATCAAGGATCATTTTTTCCGGATCTTCCGTCCCCCCTGCCCTTTCATTTGGATCCAGAAAAGGCTTGATTTCATCCAGTGCTGATTTTATGGTCATCTCGTCTGCACAGATGGCTACAATGATCATTTCCAGGTGATCTAAATAAATCTCATCAATAGTGAGTAGAGTCCAATCGGGTACCAGCGCCACCTGTTCGAGTGAGCTTTCAGCCTTTAGCTTCTTCTTGATAAATAGTTCGAGGGAATCGGTAAACTCGTAGAGATTCCAGCTGCAGCTCAGATCAAAAATGCATACTTGATCTCCCAATCCTATCTTGGTGGCCATTATTTGATCAGTCCTTTGGTTAAAGATTTCTTCCGCTTGTCTATAATTCCGGATATCCTTCAAATAATTTTCCTGTATAGACCCCAGATCCTGGAAACAACCAGCGAGCTGTACTTTTTTTGATTCAAGCCTGAATATCTCTTCCACCCGTTCTTTATTGTCAGGTGCTATAGCGTTGAGTTGATCCTGTATTTTGTCAATCATATCGCCGCCCATGCTTAATGCCGGGTCAGGATTTTCGCTTGTCAGCTGCTGGATATGTTTTAGGGCAGCAAGCGTTCTATTGTATGCAGTTTGATAATTAATGGAATAACCCGGGAGGACAGATCCGGCATGGGCCGATATTATAGCAGGTCTTTGAAACGGATCTGTAATATTCTCTGATTTTTCTAGAGTTTTGAAAAACCCGGGTATGCTAAAAGGAGGATATTCATATACCTTATTTCTCAAAGCTATCTGCTGCTGCTGACAAATTTCCAAAATCCTATAATAGTAGTCAGGATATTCTTTTCTAAGTCTTTTTGACAAGTGGGTTGCCGTGGATGGGAGTATCTTATAGCCACCCAAAGTGTGCAGCATGTTTACGGATGGGATATCCAGGAACCTGGCGTACCCCATATAAGAAGGATCTGTAACTGGTTTATCCATAAGATAGGTGATGGGCTGCCCGGCTGCTTTTGCATCATAATATAATAAACATTGCTCAAAAATAAAATTGATGGCAGAATTCTTTAATGTAGAAATAATTTCCAGGTTCTTATCCACGAATGAAAATGCATTCTTGCAATATTGCCCGATGAATGACAGGTTATGCCCTCCGAAAATCCCAGTATTACTGGCATTGATATCATGCTCCTGGTGGCAGGCGGTTCTGAGCACATCCGGCATAAAAGGAAAATGAATGTCGATGGATTCCAATATATTCCTATAGTAGGCCAGGTTCAATTCCAGGTTTTGTGCCACGATTGGTGCTTTCATTATTTTTTCGTCGAATTGATTCCATAGGAATAGATCACCGTCCAGATGGAGGAAGGGTTCCCTTTGTATGCTGTAGGTATAAATTTTCGCAAGTGACCATAATTGGGGCGGATAATTATCGAGTTTACCTTCTAGTTCTGTGGTTACGCTGTAATAAGGTAACCCAAGCAAATCAATCAGAATTTCCTTACCTCTGTTGTCCGTGACCAGTTCTATTTCACCATAAAATTTTCTGGTCTGCAAACAACTCAATGCCCAGCTCATCCAATGCGATTCACTGAAAAGCCAACCCCCTTTAATATCCATCGAATGGATGTTAGACGCCGGCCTGGTCCAAAAAGTTTGGATGAATTTCATCGAAGATAATTTGGGTTCGATCGAACCTTTAGGTACCCCTATCGGATCAATCATCATTCGAAAATGAATAAAACTACAAATTGTGAGGGGACTCTTTGCAGACCAGCCGCTAATTGTCTGTTGAAATACCCAACCACTAACGATGGTTGTGCTTCAAGTGACCTATGATACCTAATATTATCATCTTATGGAATAGTATCGAGGAACAACACTCACTATTCAGGCGCACCCTATGGAGGATTTCTCTTTTCGCTTAGATATGATCCCAGACCTATTTGTTCTTCGCAAATGTATTTTTTTTATGCCTTACATCCAAATCACTGAAGATGATTTGGTTTTCCGGCAGAATTTATAAACATGCCCTTTTCCTATGTTTTTGGGCTGTTTTCCCCTATTTTTGCCCTCCCTCAAATTTTGAACACGAACAACAAATTATGGACAAACTGATCTATCTCGTGCCACTGATGGGCATTGTTGGGTTATGCTATACTTTCATCAAATTCAAGTGGGTTTCCAGGCAGGATGCGGGTAACGAGCGCATGAAGGAAATCAGTACCTATATCGCAGAGGGGGCAATGGCTTTTTTAAAAGCAGAATGGAAGATCCTCGGATATTTTGTTGTTATCGTCGCTTTGTTGCTCGCTGTTATGGCGAAAGCCAATCCCCACTCCCATTGGTCAATTTCGCTTGCTTTTATTCTCGGAGCGGTGCTGAGTGCTACGGCTGGTTATATTGGAATGAGGGTAGCGACCCGTGCCAATGTACGAACAGCCCAGGCTGCTAGAACCAGCCTAAGCAAAGCGCTGTCGGTTTCTTTTACAGGAGGTTCAGTCATGGGTTTGGGTGTCGCAGGTTTGGCGGTATTGGGATTAAGCGGATTATTTATACTTCTGAAGGCAATTTTTGCACCTGATGCAAGTGTGAATTCACCGGAGATGTTGCAAACAATTGAAGTACTTACTGGTTTTTCACTCGGCGCAGAGTCCATTGCATTATTTGCTCGTGTGGGCGGTGGAATTTATACCAAAGCGGCCGATGTTGGCGCAGACCTGGTGGGTAAGGTAGAAGCCGGTATTCCTGAAGACGACCCCCGTAATCCTGCGACGATTGCAGACAATGTCGGGGATAATGTGGGAGATGTAGCGGGCATGGGAGCCGACCTTTTCGGTTCCTACGTGGCCACCGTACTGGCCACCATGGTATTGGGCCAGGAGACAGTTTCTGAAGACCAATTTGGGGGAATGGCTCCGATTCTTTTACCAATGATGATTGCGGGCGTTGGCATCCTGTTTTCAATCGTAGGCACTTTATTTGTCAGAATAAGTGAAACGGCAGGAATAAATACCAATAATGTACAGAAGGCTTTAAATATGGGAAATTGGGGCTCAATCGCGATGACAGCACTCGCCTCAGTGGGACTCGTTTATTATATTTTACCCGATAGCATGACCCTTAGGGGAATCGAGTTTAGCAACTGGGGTGTTCTCGGAGCGATCGGTGTTGGTCTATTGGTGGGAACCCTCATGAGTATCATTACGGAATATTATACAGCCATGGGTAAGCGCCCTGTCTTAAGCATTATCCGTCAATCCTCCACAGGACACGCGACCAATGTAATCGGAGGGCTAGCCGTGGGCATGGAGTCAACATTTTTGCCGATCCTGGTGCTTGCCGGAGGGATCTGGGGTTCCTTTGCCTGTGCAGGTCTATATGGCGTGGCAATTGCTGCCGCGGGGATGATGGCGACCACTGCCATGCAACTCGCTATTGATGCCTTTGGGCCGATCGCAGACAATGCCGGAGGTATTGCCGAAATGAGCGAATTGCCAAAAGAGGTGCGGGAAAAAACAGATGTATTGGATGCAGTCGGAAATACCACCGCTGCTTCTGGAAAGGGTTTTGCAATTGCATCGGCAGCTCTTACCGCACTTGCATTATTTGCTGCTTTTGTCGGAGTAGCGGGAATAGATGGAATTGATATCTATAAAGCAAAAGTGCTGGCAAGTCTTTTTGTAGGCGGCATGATCCCTTTTTTATTCTCTTCGCTCGCTATCCGCGCAGTAGGACAGGCCGCAATGGCGATGGTGGAAGAAGTCCGTCGTCAGTTCAGGACCATTCCCGGAATTATGGAAGGAACAGGAAAGCCGGAATATGATAAATGCGTTGCGATCTCCACTCAGGCTTCCATCAGGAAAATGATGCTTCCTGGGGCTATCGCGATTCTTTCCCCGCTGATTATTGGTTTTATCCTTGGACCTGAAGCCCTTGGCGGCTTTCTGGCTGGTGCTACGGTCAGTGGAGTGCTGATGGGCATGTTTCAGAATAATGCCGGAGGTGCCTGGGATAACGCAAAAAAATCTTTTGAGAAAGGTGTTGAAATAAATGGTCAGATGTATTACAAGAAATCGGAGCCACATAAGGCTTCCGTAACCGGGGACACGGTTGGGGATCCCTTTAAAGATACCTCCGGACCCTCCATGAACATCCTGATCAAACTGATGTCCATTGTTTCGCTCGTCATCGCTCCCACCCTGGCACAAATCCACCACACAAGGGACCTGGATCCTACGGGTTCAAATCAATTAAAAAATAAGCCTGGACAAGAAATCCGGTCAACCCCTGGAAGCCATCAAAATACGGCATTTTTGTGGGGGCAAAATAAATGAACTGTTTCTATTGAATCTTTTCTTTTTTTTGTTTATCATTATCATTGAATACTAATCATACCACATACCAAAAAGCCGCCTGTTTCCACAGGGGGCTTTTATTTTTTTATTCAACGCCTACTACTTAACAAAAATTGGTAACCTTGGAAAAGACCCAAATCCGCCACTATTGGGTTTCACCTTTATCCTGCCCGATCAACTCTGCTTTTGCCTTGAGAAGAAACTTTTTCTGGTCCTCACTGATCTGAGGATAATGGAGATCAAGGTTTTCCATATGGCGGCAAATAAGGTCTGCCACAGCAAGTCTCAAAAACCATTTGTCATCTGCAGGTACGACGAACCAGGGAGCATATTCAGTGGAAGTTTGTCCAAGCATATCTTCATAAGCCTTACGGTAATCCTTCCAGAAGGCCCTCTCCTTAATATCATCAACCGAAAATTTCCAATTCTTTTCCGGCCGGTCAATCCGCGCTAAAAACCTTTTTTCCTGCTCTTTTTTAGATAAATGCAAAAAGAACTTTAGTATGATAGTACCATTTTCAAACAAAGTCTTTTCAAAGTGATTGATTTGTTTAAAACGTTTTTCCCAGAATGAACTGTCAATATCTTTTTCAGTGCGAATTCCTGGAATTTGTTCTTTTAAAATGAGATCAGGATGCACTCTAGTCACCAGAACATTCTCATAATGCGAGCGGTTAAAAATCCCCACTTCTCCCTTTGCAGGTAAGGCTAGATAATGTCTCCAGAGATAGTCATGCCTCAATTCAAGGGCATCTGGTGTTTTGAAACTTGTCACCTTTACCCCCTGAGGATTTAACCCAGTCATCACGTGCTTAATGACGCCATCTTTACCAGCAGCATCCATCCCCTGGAAAATAATTAATATGCTGTAATGGCCTTCTGCATAAAGCCTGTCCTGTAAGGCAGCCATTTTAAGGATATTGTCCGCCAATATTTCCTCTCCATCCTTCCGGGTAAGCAATCCTTGATCATAGTCAGTATGATAATCCTTAAGGTCTGGCTGCTTGCCTGGTTTGACTTGGAAACCATCGATATACTCGGTCAATTTTGGACTAGATTTCATCCTGCAAAGATGGTTTTTCCTGATTCATGCAACAAATTCTTTGTTAAAGCGACCTTACAACATCAGAAATCCCCATCGGTGGAAAAATGGATATTTGATTTACGAATAATATCGTAAATTGGATAAAAATCATTCATTATGGCAAATACCAAATATATCAAGCCAACCGAAAGTGAATTGGAAATATTGCAGGTATTATGGAGTAGGGATACAGCCAGTGTGCGCGATGTGCATGAAGAATTAGCAAAAACCAAGGATGTAGGTTACACCACAACACTTAAGTTGATGCAGATCATGCATGAAAAAGGAATCGTAAGGCGTGACGATTCTTTCAAGACACATATTTACCAGGCAGCAGTCAGTAAAGAAAAAACGCAAAAGCACATGCTGGGCAAGATGATCAATTCATTATTTGGTGGATCACCAACAGAGCTTGTAATTCAGGCCCTGGGCAATCACAAAGCATCGCATAAAGAATTGGAAGAAATCCAGCATTTATTGGACAATCTCAAAAAGCAATAGACATGCATTTCATAATCCGTTCTGTCTGGCTGAAGGCTCTTGGAATGTCTTTAGTTAGTAACCTTTGGCAAATGGCCCTGATTTGGGCACTCTACATACTGGTCACAGGAAGGGGCAGCCGGTTTTCGGCATCGGTTCGGCATTCTTTGGCAACCATTGGGGTGGCAGTGGGTACAGGCTGTTTTATTATATCTCTTTTGTCTAATTTACTGACTGGCACTGGATTATCCATTGAAAGTAATTGGTTGATGGTTCCATTCCCTTCTTCCACCTGGTTTTACGCTGTTTTTAATATCACTAGACAATATATGGCCCTTTGCCTGCCTTATTTGTCATTTGCTTACCTGATAACGCTTATATATTTATCGGCACGTTATTTTAGATTTTTTCGTCATACCAGGGAAATTAGATCATTGGGTCTCCATAAGATGCAGCCAGGTCTCAGATTATTTGTTTCAGAGATCTCCAAACGCTTGGGAATCCGCAAACCGGTAGCCATCTGGTTATCCTCCGTAGTGGAAACTCCTATGACCCTGGGATTTTTGAGACCCGTGATATTAATTCCCTTTGCTATTGTAAACCAACTTACCATTCAACAGGTCGAGACAATCCTGCTCCATGAGCTGGCCCATATTAAAAGGAATGATTACTTGCTCAACCTTCTTATAACACTTTCCGGAATTTTGTTTTTTTTCAATCCATTTTCCAAGCTGTTGATCCATACTATTAGAAAGGAGAGGGAAAATTGCTGCGATGATCTTGTTATTCAATTCAGGTATGAACCCGCAGATTACGCATCAGCATTACTTTCCCTAGAGAAAACAAGACATCATCAACAAACGCTTATCCTGGCCGCAATAGGAAAGAGTAACCAATTATTGCTTGAAAGGATTCGGAGATTCACAGGTCAAAAGAACCCCCTTGGCCTTTATCATTCGAAGCTTATTGGTTCCTTATTACTTGCCATGGCCCTAAGTCTGATCCTTGTTTTTCAAATTCGACAGGCAAAGCCCAAAGAATTGATCAAATCATTCATGATAGCAGGTATTGAAACGAAAAATAAAACGTATTCAGGCCCGAAGCTGTTGACTATCAGCGTGATAAAGAATAATAAACCGACGGGAAAAAAGACGAAAAAGCCATATACGTTCCACCAGGAAGAAATTAATGCGTTGACCCTGATAAGTAATGACGAAACAGCTCAAGATGATGCTGAAAATAGCGATGCCAACGTAGCGCTGCAATCGACGCCGCGTGAATCATCCATCATGCTCCCTGCGTCAACTTCGGCCCCTGTGGTTGCTTCAACTGGCAGTTTTCCCTTTGTACCAAGTGCCAGCTTTTCTTACCAGATTCTGGAAGATACAGCCAGACCCGGCAGCTTCAGCTCCAGGAATGATGTAGCAAAAGCCGAAAAATCCCTGGAAAAGGCGCTCGAAGCACTCGATGAGGTTGACTGGAATAATATTGAAAAAGGCCTGGTTCAGAATGGCAGACAGGTTTATGCCAAGGAAATACTAGTTGATATCCATAAATCAATACACAAATTGAACCTTGAAAGGATCAGCCTTGATGAGAACACTGATCTATCCGAGGCTGATGAAACCAGGATCAAAGAAGATATTCAACTCCAGCAGCAGTCCATCGACAATTGCAAATTGAGTAAAGATTTCCCAACTAAGCAATTGTTGCAAAAACAGGTCCTGATTGAAAAATTACGACTTCAGAAAAATTGGGAGAGAAAGCAAAGGGAACTGGTCAGGAAAATAGAAGAGATCAAGAAAAAAAGCAGGATCGTCTATATTTGATGGGATTTAGATCTGATTGGAGATATGCTGTTTTAACATTACCCCCGCCATGCTTCCCTCGCAAAATAGTAGATCCAGAATGGACAGGTTTGGCAGGAATCCCAGATTTTCCTCGAAAACCTGTCGGTAGTTAAGAGGTTTGAAATCCCTATAATTTTTGGGGGAAACCAGGTTCCTTTTATTCTTATACCCGTCTTCTTCCTTGTTATTTCCCGGTCTCCCATTTAAAGAAATATGCCAAGGAAGCCCCAACTTCTCAATACTCCATTCAAAACAGGCAAAATCCCAGTCGACCAGGAAATTAAAAGGCTTACGATATAACTCGCAGAATTCATCCTGATAGTGCTCGAACCAAGGGGATCGGTTATAGCAGGAAAGAATGGTCTTTAAGTGCATGATTTGCCAGCGTTCCTGGTTGGCAATCCTAATGTCTTTCATCAGGCCCTTTTGGTTTCTCCCATTAGTTAAAGGAACACTTAAAATGATTGCTCCATTTGCCCCAGCCACCATGGTGCGGTTGCGAAAACTCATTTTTTGATAAGATTCATATTGGTCAAATATGATATCTGATGCATCAATTAAATTGAGAAAGTATATAATCGATGGAAAGTATTGAAGTTCAGTTATAAATGTCGCCATATTTACATTTGTCAATGCATTCTGTCCTTAATGTGAAAAAGATAATTTATGATCAACTTCTGTTTTGTATTTTAATAATCTAAAATATGCATTAACATCATATATATTGCTGTTAATCACATATTTAATTAAATAATTTTTTTGCTAATTTATTGATCTAAGCAAGTCATAAGAAGATTTCTTTCCAAGGAGCAATTTTCTAAATTCATTAGTACAGGTTTCCCAAAAAATCATGGGGACCATATAGCATTTTACTCCATCCATTTTTAAAAGATTTAGGAAACGAAGATATAACTCGTCGAGAAATTAAAACGACCCTCTCCCACCCTGTCTAGGTCGAAGCTGTTTAGAATGCTGTGAACTGGCGGATACAGATGAAGAGACCCATATAAGTCTCCTCATTCAGGGAAGAGACACTGAAGTTCAGCTGGTAGTCCATCTTTAGGAAAAGAAAATCCGGATTGTTTCATTTTGACCACCAAGAAAGGGGGAGAAAGACCAAGTTTAAGAGTTTGTTCATGAAACAGGGTGAATAATTTTCATAGCGCTTCATATATGCGCAATTTCTTAATTATCCATTTTATGAGCGATAACGGATAGAAATGTAACAAGGAAAACGCTGTTAGAAACCACCCTGTTATACCAAGATTAGTATTGGGTATTTGCTTGACTTTTTCTTCTCCATCAACTACAATTTTTGCAGTTTCGGCAAAATAAGGGATCAAAGACATCACTATCAATAATAGCCCAGACACAACACCAGCCAATATTATCATCGGCCTATTATTCCACCAATTAAAAAGTTTCGGCATCAATCTAATTGGTAGCCCAACAATGGTGCAAATAAATATAGTTAAGAATACAAAAATGATCCCAAAAACTGGCTGGATTATTACGAATCCAATAGCATTTGGAAAATCAGGATCATTATTGTTCAGATTGTCCAAAAAGGCCAAAATTATATAAATAATAAAAAGTACGATAAGTGTTGAAATGAACTGAAAGAGAACTGAAAAAATAGAAATAAGCTTTTTCACTTAAAAGGTTTTGGAGTCATTATTTCATAAATGTAATAGTCTAATGAAATGGATGTTTGGCTGCAAGTATTGATTAGTGAAACAAGGTTTCTTACAAAGAAGGTTTTGAAAACAAAGTATTACTTTTCAGCCTTAACTAAGACCATATTTTCATTATGGATTTCCTTTTCCACCAAGGGAATTGAACTTGGCAATATCACCTAATAAGGTGGCGGGCTGACAGAGGTCCATCCGCCATCGATGATTATACTTTGACCTGTTATGTGTTTAGCTTCAGGTGATACCAGGAATAAGGCAGCGTGGGCGATATCCTGAACGCTTGCTGGTCGCCCAATGGGGGTAATTCTGGACCAGGTCGCCTCATAACTTGCGTCATCGAGTGTCCTTTCAGTGAGCGTTGCCCCGGGAGCGATCGCATTTACATTGATGTCATAAGCAGACAACTCCACGACGAGATTTTTAGCAAGCATTTCAAGGGCTGCCTTGGTCATGCTGTAAGCGGCAAGGTCCTTATGCGCTTGATGACCTGTAACCGAAGAGGTAAATAGAATACTGCCGCCTGTTCCTTGCTTTTTCATTTGTAAGGCTGCCTGCTGCGCAAGGAAAAAATTTCCGCCGAGATTTACCTGCATTACCTTATAAAAAGAATCCTCAGGATAAGTAAGAAAGTCGCCAAAAAGGGTAATGCCGGCGTTACCGATAACAATATCCAATTTTCCAAACTTCGCCAGGGCCACATGGATCATTTGTTTAATGATATCCATTTGGGATGCATCTCCTGCAAAACCGTAGCAAATCCCTTCCTTATCGCTAATTTTTCTGGACGCGTTTTTTGTGAGCGACTCGTCAACATCATTCAGTATTACACTTGCTCCCTCACTGGCTAATTGTCTGCATATTTCAAAACCAATGCCCTGCCCGGCACCGGTTACAATAACAACCTGGCCATTAAATTTTTTTAGAGCGATCATAACTTTGGATTTGATTTGTCAATGAGAATCCCTGGTCACTTGGCTTCCTGAACCGCCCTTTAAAAAATCCAGGTCTGCGCCCAGGGCTGCTTGCTCGACATGTTGTATATATAACTGAACATAACCCCGGTTGGGATGACTGGTGATGGCCTTTCTTTCCCATTTCCTTTTTTCCAATTCCTCATACGAAAGATCCAGATGTAAAACGCGGTTTTTGACATCTAGGCGGATCAGATCGCCGTCTCTGATTACAGAGAAATTCCCACCTTCGGCTGCTTCAGGGGAAACGTGCAGCACCACGGTGCCAAAACCTGTACCACTCATTCTTCCATCAGAAATACGGACCATATCGCGGACTCCTAAACCCAACAGTTTTTTGGGAAGACCCATATTGCCCACCTCGGGCATTCCGGGATAACCTTTAGGGCCAACATTCTTTAAAACCAGGATACTGTTTTCATCCACGGGTAGATCGGGATCATCGATTCTTGCCTTATAATCCTCAATATTTTCAAAAACCACCGCAAGACCTTCATGGGACATCAGGTGTTCGCTGGCAGCCGAAGGCTTTATAACCGCACCAGCCTCTGCCAAATTACCTGTAAGTATAGCAAGTCCGGAATGTTTGTTGAAAGGTTGATCTACTGCCGCTATGACCTCACGGTTATAGCAAACCGCACTTGCGACGTTTTCATCAATGGTCTTTCCATTGACGGTCATGCAGGAATGGTGCAGAAGCGACCGGAGTTCCTTCATGACCGCTGGTAATCCTCCCGCATAATAGAGGTCCTCCATAAAATATTCGCCCGAAGGCTGAATATTTGCGATCAACGGAATGGATGCAGATGCCAGATCGAAGTCTTGCAGGTTTAAGGGAACGCCAATTCTCCCTGCGATCGCCAATAGATGAATGACAAAATTGGTGGAGCCACCAATTGCCGCATTGACAGTGATGGCATTCTCAAATGCCTTTCTGGTTAGAATCTCGGATAAAACGAGATTATTTCTGACCATTTCGACAATTCGGACGCCCGAGTTTTGAGCAAGGACTTTACGCCTTGAATCGGCTGCTGGTATGGCTGCATTTTCAGGAAGGCTCAGACCCAGTGATTCGACCATACAGGCCATGGATGAGGCCGTACCCATCACCGCGCAGTGACCATGGCTGCGGCACATGCAAGCTTCCGCAACGCTGAATTCTTCCTGGCTCATTTTACCCATCCTGAATTCCTCACTGAAGCGCCAAATATCACTGGTTCCGATATCGCGCCCCTTGAATTTACCAGTAAGCATCGGCCCTCCAGAAACCACAATGGTCGGAATATTGACGCTACAGGCTCCCATAATAAGGGCTGGGGTCGTTTTATCACAACCGCATAATAGAACCACTCCATCAAGTGGATTGGCTCTAATAGATTCCTCCACGTCCATGCTGACCAGGTTTCTATACAGCATGGCAGTGGGCTTGATCAGGGTTTCTCCAAGGGACATGACGGGAAACTCAAGCGGAAACCCTCCTGCTTCCCAAACCCCTCTCTTTACAGACTCTGCTAATTCTCTGAAATGGGCATTGCATGGCGTTAGTTCAGACCATGTATTACATATGCCAATTACGGGTTTAGCTTCGAATTCATAGGCTGGGATGCCCTGGTTTTTCATCCAGGCTCGGTATATGAATCCATCTTTCCCTTTTTTCCCAAACCAGTTTTGACTCCTAAGTTCGCTTTGCATGATAGCTATGGATTTTCCATTATTTCTATAAATATTCTCCACCCCAAATCACTTTATAAACCACAAGGATGGTTTGCAATGCCCCTAACATTTAATTTGGCCATAAACAAACTCCCGCTGTCTGGATATTTTTCTAGTTCTTCTGGGGTTAATTGTTGTCTGGCGGTGGTGATCACCAGATCGTCCAAATGGTCTCCTGCAAAGGTGCAGGAACTGGCATTCGGAGCATTTATGACTATCTTATCCAAACACTCCCCAGTGTACGGGTTCCATCTGTTCACGCCAAATCCCCCCCAGTCTGCTACCCACAGCATACCCTCCTCATCCATGCACATGCCATCTGGTGTACCCATGGCCCCAGGAACCTTAATGGCTATTTTTTCAAATGATAGGCTGCCATTGTCCACATCAAATAAATATGAGCAAACACTCTGGGTAGGGCTGTCGATATAATAGGCCCTCTTATTGTCCAAAGACCAAACCAGACCGTTTGAAATGGAAACCTGTCCCAGGGCCTTTCTCAATGGAAGCCCTTTTTCAACACAGTATAATGAACCGGCTCCGGGTTCAAAATTGAGAGCCATTGTGCCAATCCATAATCTCCCTTTACTATCACAGGCTCCGTCATTACACCGGTTAGAGGGCAAATTTTTTTCGATACCAATGATCCAACTCCATTCTTGGCTTTTTAGGTCAAAATCGCCAATCCCGCCTTGTACCGCAAGAACCAAACGGGTTTCTGTCACGGGAATGATGAGGCTCACCCTATGGCCGATTTCCCATTTCTTCAGATCCCGATTTTTCCAATCTAGTTCAAATATGGACCGGCCTTCTATATCCACCCAAAACAGGCTGTTTCTCCATGGATGCCAGACAGGTCCTTCTCCGAGTATACAGTCAATCTTATATAGCAGATTTGCAATCATCTTCCTTCTGGATTTGATTGCAGGCCGGGGTCTTGTAGAATCATGGAAAAAGTTAAGTAAATTTAAGCAAGAACTTACAATATGGAACGCAGACAATTTATGGAACAATCAGCATTAGCCAGCGCATCTTTATTAGGCAGCTCGTCTTTGCTGGCAGAAGGACCGAAAAAAAAATCAAAGGATCTTTCCAAACCTGAAAATCCATTTCACCTGTATTACGGCATTCACGATGGCATGTTTAAGAATTCAGCTGGCAATGAATTTACTGATCAGCTGAAATTCGCTTATGATATGGGTTTCCGCGCCATGGAAGACAATGGGATGATGGGACGTACACCGGAAGCGCAAAAAAAGATCGGTGATACAATGGCCTCATTGGGAATGAAAATGGGTGTATTTGTACTTGATAAAGGTGGTAATGGTGCAAATTCACTGACGACAGGTAAGCCTGAATTCACTGAAATTTTTCTGAAAGGGTGCACCCAGGCCATCGAGGTGGCAAAGCGGGTCAATGCTACATGGATTACGATGGTTCCAGGTGATTTTGAAAGAAAGCTGCCCGCAGGAATTCAAACGGCACATGTCATTGAAGCCTTGCGCCGTGGTGCAGAGATCCTTGAACCACATAATCTGATAATGGTTCTGGAACCCCTGAGTGATACTCCAGATCTTTTCTTGCGCCATTCAGATCAGGCCTATGAAATTTGCAAAGCTGTAAATAGCCCTTCCTGTAAGATCCTCTTTGATATGTTTCATATGCAACGCAATGAAGGAAATATTATAAAGAACATGGACGGGATTTGGGACGAGATAGGATATTTTCAGATCGGGAACAACCCTGGACGCAATGAACCAGGAACTGGTGAAATGGATTATAAGAATATTTTTAAACATATTTATGAGAAAGGATTTGCTGGGGTCCTAGGCATGGAACATGGAAACTCAATTCCAGGAAAAGATGGCGAGGTTGCACTGATCAAAGCCTACCGTGAAGCAGATGACTTTTTAGAAAAGGGCCAGCCTACAAAGCAATAATCATTCAGAATTAATTTAAGGCCAATTTGCTAAACGCGCGTTTCCTGATTTTTAACCTTGGACCTACGCGATTATACTATTATTGGAATCAATTCTTATTTTTACCAACTTTTATAATACCGACTAGCCAGGAGAAGTGCCAGAGCGGTTGAACGGGACCGACTCGAAATCGGTTATGCGGCTAAACACTGCATCGGGGGTTCGAATCCCTCCTTCTCCGCAAGTTACTTTATCAGTATTAATCAGCATTAATCAAAAGCTATGCAAGTGACGTATTCGCAGAAAACATGGTTCAAAGCAGTGGCCTTCATCCGCCAGAGCTATGGTCACCGTCTAATCATTTCTTGGAATTTAGCTAAAGACTTTACAGTTTGTTATCGATGGCAACTTCTAAGTTCTTCGGCTTCCAATACAAAGGACCGATACAGCGACAGTTACGCTTGTTTCACTAACTGTATTTCACTGTTAAGTTTTACTTCTTCACCTAAAGCTAATCCTCCGGCTTCTGTTAACCCGCCGAAATTCACTCCAAAGTCTGTACGTTTGATCTTACCTGTAACTGTAAAGCCTGCTTTTTCTCTGCCCAAATGATCTTTTATTAGACCACTATGCTCAACATTTAATTTTATCGGTTTGGTTATGCCTTTAAGAGTTAGATCACCATATAAGGAAAAAGTATCGTCATCAATTTTTTCAACTTTTGTAGATTGAAATTTCAGTTCAGGATACTTTTCGACTTCAAAAAAATCGGAATTACGCAGATGTGCATCCCGCTGTTCATTATTAGTAGATATGGAAGCCGTTTCAGCAGTTGCCCTAATTTTCCCTGTGTTGAAATCATCAGTGTCTGTTTCAGCTTCCACCTGGAAGTTCTGGAAAGAACCGGATATGTTGGAAATCATCAGGTGTTTGATTTTAAATCCTAACTCACTGTGAAAGTTGTCAAGTACCCATTTTGTTTTTGCCATGATAATTATTTTCTTAGTTAAATTTTTGATATAGCAAAACTACATATCTTTACTCACTAAAAGTAAGTAGTATACAAAAGGTTAGTACTTACCTTTTGGTTAGTTAAATAAAATACATTCAAAAATTGAAAGCAAAAAGTCCACAACTTAAAGAACCAGAGTGTAAAGCTCGTTTGGTTTCTATCGCAGATGCCCTATACGCTATTGGCGGCAAATGGAAATTAAGGATTATAGTTGCCCTTACTGATGGCAATAAACGGTTTAATGAATTGCAGCGCCTGATAGAAGGCGTCTCCGCCAAGGTGTTGTCTAATGAGTTAAAAGATTTAGAGCTCAACGGTTTTGTAAAGCGAAATATTTTTACACGTACACCTGTTGTAGTTGAATATGGACTTACAGAGTATAGTGAAACCCTTCATCCTGTATTAGAGGCATTAAGTCAATGGGGTTTTAAGCATCGTGACAAAATAAGGCGGGGCTTGCATGATATCGAAGAAGTTAAAATTAATCGAGTAATTTTTAGGGACAAACTACAGGTTCTTTAATCGCTTTCTGGTGTCGCTCCTCCGTCAGACTTGCGGGGTCACTCACTTATTATGTCATTAACATCTATTCAGCAAGTTTGCCTCACCTTAAATACAACCATAATTAATCCTGATACTTTGTTATCTGTTTTCTAACTGGGTTTTGAATTTTGTACACACTATATTCAGTCATTATTGGTCATTTTATCTCAATCAAATAAATATGAAACTTTCAAAAAATAAAATTTTAATTACAGGCGGTGCAACTGGTATTGGCTTGGGATTGACCGAAAGATTTATTCAGGAAAATAATGTAGTTATCATTTGCGGAAGGCGCGAAGCGGTACTAAAAGAAGTAGCAGACAAATTTCCTTCTTTGATTACCAAAGTATGCGACTTGTCAATTGAAGCAGAGCGAATTGAACTGTATAATTGGATTACAAAGAACCATGGCGACTTGAATGTGCTTGTAAATAATGCGGGCATTCAAAATTGGACGAACATTTCAGACGGTGATTTTTATCAAAAGGCAAATGAAGAAATTACAACGAATGTTTTAGCACCTATTCATTTGACAACGCTGTTTACAAACTTTAAATCGCTAGACACTATTATTAACGTTACATCAGGATTAGCATTTGTCCCACTCTCAAAAGTTTCTGTTTATTGTGCTACAAAAGCATTTCTGCGGTCGTTCACACTTTCTTTGCGACATATGTTGAAATCAAAGAACATTGAAGTAATTGAAATGATACCACCAGCTTTGAACACCGACCTTGATGGTAAAGGTTTACACGATACACAACCCGCCGTTAGCGATTTCGTAGAAGCCGTATTTCAACAAATGAAAGAAGGTAAAACAGAACTTACTTTTGGAACCAGTGAAGCAAGAGCCAAAGCAAATAATGAAGTGATAACTGAATATTTTAATAGAATGAATCCATAATCAGTTGCGGCTAACGATAGACTGGTAGATTGCCCATAGAAACGAATTGAGCGATATCGGAAATAACTACAATCAGACGGTAAGAAGGTTGCATCGTTTGGGGGATTTGCAAGACAAAAAAAACCTGGTTGATCATCAATGAAACAGCATGGGAAATAATCCAAAATAAGATCAGGGAAATCAAGGAAAAAATCAATCAGATTAATGATATTGGGTTGCGGTAATTTTGCGGGAAGACAAAAGAATCTGGCTCCTTGGAGGAATACTTTGTAATAATCACGACTTGACCCAACAAATAGGAATTAAAAGTTAAAGGTTACTCCTACAAATCTGGGGACAATATCACTCCGCCCGCAAGCTCTTCACGGGATTTGCCGTTGCCGCACGAATTGCTTGGTAACTGACCGTGAGCAGCGCAATCAGTACTGCCGCGACGCCGGCTACCACGTATATCCACCAGGGCATCGATGTGCGATAAGCAAAATCCTGCAGCCACTGGTGGATACCCAAGCCCGCGACCGGCCCGGCAATGACGGTCGAAAGCCCTACAAGCAGGATGAATTCCCTCGAAAGCATCGACACCAATTGGGGAACGCCTGCCCCCATCACTTTGCGGATGCCGATCTCACGCGTCCGTTGGTTTGCAATGAACGCCGCAAGACCGAAAAGACCCATACAGGAAATAAAGATAGCGATGCCCATAGCGATGTTGAGGATCTGCGATGTCTGTCGTTCCTGCGTGTAAAGCTTTTCCAGCGATTCGTCAAAGAACCGGGACTGGAACACTGTTCCGGGGTATATTTTTTTAAAGACCGATTCCATGTTTGTCATCAGCTTCTTCACCTCGGCCCCGGAGGTGCCGGCGCTGAAAAGTTTTACGCTCAGTTGGCTCGCGGTACCTGCCTCCGTCGAGAAGGTAAAGGGTCGTATCTTCTGATGCATATCATCTAAATGGAAATCTTTCACGACACCTATCACATACGACGACGATGTCGGGCCGTCAAAGCCGCCAATCAGCTGCTGGCCGACGGCATCGGCCGGCCGGTTGAAACCCAGCCCCCTTGCCGCTGATTCATTCAGGATGTAAGCCCGGTAGCTGGGCTGTGCCGGGGTGGGCCCTAAAGCCGGAATGCTTTTCCGCGCAGTGTCCGAAAGATAGAAATTTCTCCCGGCGACGAGCGTCAGGCCGTATAAGGATATATAGCCGGTGTCTATATCGTCACCTCCAGGCATGATCGTCAGGTCCGTGGCTCCTTTATATTCAAGATGGGAGCCGAGGTATTCATGGTGCAACGTCTGGGGGTCGGCCGTGTTGAGACTCACCTGCCGCACACCTGCGAGATGGCGGATTTCGGTAGCGAAGACATCTTTCCGGGTGTTTGGCTGGCCTCCGGGGATATCGATCGATACAATGGCGTCTTTATTAAAACCCAGGTCGGTATTGAGCATGTAATGGATCTGCCGGCTTACCATCATGGTGCCGATGATAAACAGCAAGCTCACCGTAAACTGGAAAACAATAAGGCCTTTGCGGAGATAGCTTTTGGAGTTGAGCTGCCGGACACCCTGCCCCTTAAGGCTGCTGACCGGCAAGAAAGAAGAGAGTGCCCGCCCGGGATACCAGCCTGCGATCAGACAAGTGACCAGGATCGTAGTCCCTATAAAGAGCCAGGTATCGGGGTCGGTCATACGCAGCCGGACCCCTTCGGGAATAAAGCTATGCAGGGCTGCAATAACAGGACCAGCGAGCAGGAGTGCGAGTGCCATGGCAGCAACAACGATGATGCCGGTTTCGATGAGGAATTGCCGGACAATGCCGCCAACGCTGCTGCCCATTACTTTCCGAATGCCCACTTCTTTTGCGCGCAGTGTCGACTGCGCTGTGGACAGGTTGATGAAGTTGATAGTGGCAACAACAAGGATGAAGAGTGCAATGCCGGCCAGTGCAAAAAGCGTAGGCTTATGCGCCCGGCGGCCGTAGGTATCCTGATAAGCCGCATTAAAATGGATGTCTGCAAGCGGCTGCAGCGACAGGCTGGCCTTTTTCTGACCGTGCCGTTGGAGGAAGGCGGGGAATTGCTGTTCCGCCTGGGCGATTGTCGAACCGGCCGCTAGCTTGACATAGACATTGATACCACTCCCCGCCATGTACCAGCTTTGTATATAGGTTTTGAGAAAGCTGCGTTCGAGTGAACTATAGGAGATGAGGTCTTTGAAGCCAAAGTCCGTGTTCTGGTCCCAGTCTTTGATGATCCCCGTGACCGAAACTGTCAGCGAATCTTCGTACACGACGGAACGGCCCATCCAGTCTCCGGGCGCTCCTCCCTGGAAATAGCGCTTCGCCTCCGATTCGGAAAGCACTACGGAGAAAGGTTTCTGCAGGGCCGTCGCGGGATTGCCCGCCAACCAATGGTAATGGAAGATTTTCAGGTAGTCCGTGTCGGCAAAGGTGATATGATACGTTTGGTCGCCACTGATTTCAGGTATGACCCGGGCCGGCTGCCCCGCCAACGGGATGAGTACACGGGTGTTGTCGGTAAAGAGGGTAGTAACCGCGCTGAAGCCGGTAGTCTCCTGGCGCAGAGCAGGGCCAAGGGGCCCGGACATCATCGCACCATTACTTTGGATGCCGTAGTCGTGTCTCGTCGGAACTACCAGCCGATAGATCCGGTCAGCGTCAGCATGGAAGTTGTCATAGCTGAATTCGAAGGCCACATAGAGGTAAATCACTATACAGGACAGGATGCCGAATGTTAGTCCAAGGACGTTGATGCTTGTCGTCAACTTATGCCGGCCCAGACGACGCAGAGCAAAAAGCAGTTGTTTTTTTATCATGATGCTGGAGGATATGCAAATGCGCCTCAAAAAAGGAGCCAATCTTAAAACAGGCTTATACTCTGTTGATTAATGGTCGCCGGCGCAGGCCACTGTCTGTTTTCGAAACAGACGGTGTCCGAATCTGTCTCCTTGTGACTAGTCGTAAAATAACTATAGAAGAGTCTTTTTTTCAGATTCAAAAAACCTGTTACGGATCCAAATTTCCGATTTTATTTATACTCCATTTTAGTTCAATTAAATCGAAAGCTCCATTTTTTGTTTAGTAAATGATGTGTTGAATTGTCGTTGCTTTAGAAGGGAAATTTATCACCCGTTTTCGGGATTGATTCTGATTCATTTTCAATTTAATTTTGAAAATTATGAAACGGTTAATATTTTTTATCATTTTGGTTATTGTACCCATTAGCATGATGATAACATCATGCAGCAAAGCGCAACAAGCCGCTAACGAACTGGCGAACCCGGTAGGAATAGTAACTACCATTGCCGGGCCCAGTTTTCAAGTTATGAATGCAGTAGGAACGGCTGCTTCTTTTAATATTCCTACTGGGGTGGCTGTAGATGCCGCGGGAAATGTATATGTGGCGGATCAGGTTAATAACATGATCAGGAAGATCAGTTCATCTGGTGGAGTAAGTACTCTGGCTGGTAGTGGTCAAAAAGGTTCATCAAATGGCGCTGGAAACGCTGCTTCTTTTTATTTTCCTACAGGAGTAGCCGTAGACGCCAAAGGAAATGTGTATGTGGCGGATGACCTTAACAATATGATCCGAATGGTCAGCCCCTTGGGAGTAGTGACCACCCTGGCTGGTAACGGTAGCATAGGTTCAACCAATGGCACTGGAACCGCTGCTTCTTTTAGTGGTCCTACTGGATTGGCTGTGGATGCCGTGGGAAATATATATGTGGCAGATGGCGGTAATAACATGATCCGAATGATCAGCCAGGCCGGAGTAGTGACCACCTTTGCTGGCAGTGGATTTACAGGTTCAGCCAATGGCACTGGCACGGCTGCCTTGTTTCATTTACCTACAGGTGTAGCCGTAGACCCCGAAGGAAATGTGTATGTTGCGGATTTCGGTAATAATTTGATCAGAATAATTAGCTCGTTAGGGGTTGTAACCACCCTAGCTGGTGACGGTTATGTAGGTCATAGAAATGGCCAAGGCACAAATGCAATGTTTGATGACCCTTATGGGATAGCGGTTGATAAGGAAGGAAATGTATTTGTGGGAGAAATCGGTAATCAAGATATCCGATTGATTAACTCATCTGGCTTGGTGAGCACTCTGGCCGGAAATGGAACGGTAGGTTCAATAAATGGCCAGGGTACTGTTGCCAATTTCTGGTTCCCTGAAGGAGTAGCAGTGGATGCATCGGAAAATGTATATGTGGCAGATGCGTCAAATAACTTGATCAGGAAGATCAGCTCTTCTGCAGTAGTGAGCACCCTGGCCGGTAATGGTACTGCGGGTGACGCCAATACTACAGCTTCTTTTAATAGCCCCTGTGGTGTTGCAGTAAATGCCCAAGGCTATGTGTATGTTGCGGACGTCAGTAATAACATGATCCGAACGATTAGCCCGTCTGGAGTCGTGGGCACTTTGGCTGGCACCGGCAGTATGGGTTCAAGCAATGGCATCCCCCTAGTTGCCACTTTTAATAATCCTTATGGAGTGGCAGTTGACGCTGCTGAAAATGTTTATGTGGCGGATTTAGGGAATATCCTGATTCGACAGATCCCCTCTTTTGGAGAAGTGAGCACCCTGGCTGGTAATGGCACCACCGGTTCAACCAATGGTACGGGTACGGCTGCTTCTTTTAATCTACCTTTTGGAGTAGCAGTAGACGCTGCTGAAAATGTATATGTGGCGGATTATGGGAATAACCTGATCCGAAAGATCAGCCCGACGGGTGTAGTAAGCACCCTTGCTGGCAGTGGAACTTCAGGTTCCACAAATGGTATGGGGTCCGCTGCCTCGTTTAATGGTCCTATTGGAGTAGCTGTAGATGCCGCGGGAAATGTATACGTGGCAGATGAGATGAATAATTTGATCCGGAAGATCAGCCCATCGGGAGTAGTGACTACCCTAGCAGGAAATGGTACATCAGGTTCATCAAATGGCACGGGCGCATATGTTTCTTTTAGTCTACCGCACGGAGTTGCAGTGGATGGCTCGGGAAATGTGTATGTTTCGGATTACGGGAATAACATGATCCGAAGGATCAGTTCATCAGGTGTAGTGACCACCTGGGCAGGCAATGGCACAGCAGGTTCATCAAATGGGGGAGGTTATGCTGCTTCTTTTAATCAACCTTGGGGTATAGCTGTAGATGCCACGGGAAATCTGTATGTGGCGGATTCGCGTAATAATCTGATCCGGAAGATCACCGCAGACTAACCTGCCGATAGCGGAAAATAAACTTTGACTCATTGGCACAAAATTGTTTTTATGAAACGTCCATTTTGTTTTTCGACTCACAATGAAAGATTCTACTAAATTAAGACGATCCTGAAAGAAGTTAAGCTCTCGCCTCAATACCCCGAAACTCAAGCAACTTACTTATCGAACAGAACACCCATCCCTCATGAGGGGCTAACTTCGCTTGAGTCCACTATTTCTAGAGTGTACCGACTTCTTGCTCTTTGATCTTGAACTTTTTCACCCTCTTTATATTCCTGCTTCCCGACCTGGTTTCTAAAAATCTGCTTTTTGACGAGGTCAGATATATAAATGGATGGGTTCTTGTTCGATAAAATGGTTAATGCGGTTAAGAATCCCCGTTTGGGGGATTGTTTGGGATTTGGTTTTGATTAAATTTTATCCATCATGAAAAGATTTCTATTATTAATCATTTAAGTAGAAGAAAAAGTCTCAAAAATCACGTTGACCCGCAAGCGTACACTGTATGTATCGAAAACGGGCGCTTTTTGGCAGTTTATCAACTTCAATTTTGTTGATTATCTGCATTATATGTAAATGGCATTGCGTTGGATCATTAAAAATAACCGTTCACCCAACAGGCAGGTAGAATAATTTTCAACTGCACTATTGGTCAAATAGTTTTTCGTTCCGAATTTCAATAGGCGCCAGTTTTCATCATTACCATTGCGAAGTCCATTGCTATTGCGTGGTCAATGTTAAGCTGCCAGACTTTTAAAGCTGCCATGATAAACCTGCTAAAAGCAATAAAGGCGGAAGTAAAACCGCACGGATGAAAGAAAGCAGTTAAAAATTATAAGTGAAGAGTTTTAACAAGACTGCAAAATAATAACGAGCTATGTTATTATTACAGCGTAGGGTGTCTGAATGGCCGTATTCCGGAAATTCCATCAGGGATAATTTTTTTCAACCGGCCCGGTAGAGGTGGCTTGTTAGTGGAAAGTGAGAAATAGGTTTTAATGAGCCGCATAGCTGCATTAGGCTAGGAAGGTAATTGGCATAAAGATTAATAACTGAGCAACGATATAACTGCTGAAGTGAGTGACACAAAGGACGATGAGTAAAGGTATCGAGCTTAAGTAAGAATAAAACAATCGTAAAAGAAACTTAGCCTAAACAAGCAAAACAAAAAACATGGAACATAAAATATCCCTGATATGCTAAAAAACTTTTTTAAAACTGCTATCCGCACATTGTTGCGCAATAAAACGTACAGCTTTCTAAACATATTCGGGCTGGCCGTGGGCATTGCCTGTACCGGGCTTATTTTTTTATGGGTAGAAGATGAACTGAATTACGATAGTGTAAACGTTAAAAAAGATAACCTGTACCAGGTGCTTAACAACTGGCCTTACCCGGCACATTACAGCACGTTTGAAACTACCCCAGGTACATTGGCTCCTGCAATAAAGGCTGAGATACCCGGCGTTACCAACGCTGCCAGGTGCACATACGGCCTGACAAGCGCTTTATTTACCGTTGGCAGCAAAGAATTATACGCCGGTGGCGTATTTTCTGACTCAACATTGTTCAGCATGTTAACAATGCCTTTTACACAAGGTAATGCCAGCAACGCTTTTACGCAACTGTACTCAATGGTTATTACTGAAAAAACCGCTATGAAGCTTTTTGGAGAAACAGCAAACGTTGTTGGCAAAACTGTAAAGATTGATAATAAGCTAGACTATGTTATTACCGGTGTTATAAAAGATTTTCCGCAGAATGCCACACTTCAGTACGAGTGGATTGCACCTTTTGAAATAGCTCAGAAAAATAACGGATCTCTAAGAGATTGGGCCAGCAATGATATTATTACGCTTGTAGAGTTAAAAAGTAATGTAAACGTTGAAAAGGTAAACAGCCAGTTAGAAGGACTTATTAGAAAAAGGGTGATGGGAAGTATAGCAAGTAGCATGCTGTTTAGCATGAATGACTGGCACCTGCGCCACGATTTTGAGAATGGCAGGGAAACCGGCAAAGGCCGCATACAATATGTGCGGATGTTTATGCTTATTGCATGGATAATTTTGTTTTTGGCGTGTATAAACTTCATGAACCTGGCTACTGCACGTAGTGAAAAGCGCGCAAGGGAAGTAGGTGTACGCAAAGTGCTGGGCAGTGGCAAAAAAACCCTTATAGCTCAATTTATCGGTGAAGCTATGTTTATGAGCCTGCTGGCGGTTATGGCGGCCATTTTTATTATAGTGCTTGCACTGCCCTCGTTTAATATGCTAACACAAAAAAGCCTCTCATTCAATTTGGGCAGCCCGATACATGTTGCAATGCTTTTAGCTATAACTATAGTTTGCGGGCTGGTGGCAGGCAGCTATCCTTCGTTTTACCTATCGTCCTTTAATCCGGTGTCTGTGTTAAAGGGCATAAGGCTGAAAGCGGGGAGTGCCGGTTTAATACGCAAGGGGCTGGTGATAACGCAGTTTACCGTTAGCATTGTGCTTATTGTAAGCACCATCATTATTTATCAGCAAATACAGTATGTTAAACTTCGCGATGCAGGCTATGATAAAAACGGCCTGCTGAAGGTGGGCCTGCAGGGCGATATGGGCAAAAACTTTGACGTTATAAAAAAACACCTTATTGGCACAGGCATGGTGGATAATGCGGCGCTTACCAGCTATGACCTATTAAATGGCGGTGGGAACTGGGACGGCTTTGACTGGAAGGGCAAAACGGTGAATGAAAAATACAGTGTCACGTATAGAAACGTATCTCCCGAACTGCTGAATACCTACGGTATGCAACTTTTACAGGGCAGGGATTTCAGCGCAAACCCTGTGGCAGACAGCGTGAACGTTATTATTAACGAGTCGTTGGCTCAGATGCTACACGGCAAAAGTCCTATTGGTGAAATAATTCGTGCTGGCGGTGACAGAAGCTTTACGGTTATAGGTGAAGTAAAAAATTTTGTATTTAGCGATATGTATGGCAAACCAGACCCCGTAATATTTTTCAGCCAGCAGCATAACGAATGGCAGAGTTACATGTATGTACGTCTGAAGAAAAATGTTGACCTTGAACATGCTGTGGCAAAGGTAGAAGCAACCATTAAAAAAGATAATCCCGCCTACCCTGTTGACTACCGGTTTGTTGATGAAGAATTTAACCAGGCTTTTTTAAGCGAAATGCTTGTAAGTAAATTATCGCGCGTGTTTGCTGCGCTGGCCATTGTAATATCATGCCTCGGCCTGTTTGGCCTGGCGGCGTACACCGCAGAGCTCCGCGTAAAGGAAATTGGTATACGCAAGGTGCTGGGTGCAGGTGTTACAGGCCTTGCCGGCTTGCTGTCAACCGAGTTTATAAAGCTGGTAATTGTATCTATACTGCTGGCCTGTCCCATTGCATGGTATGCTATGAGTTCGTGGTTGAAAAACTATGCTTACCGCGTAAGTATACAATGGTGGGTTTTTCCTGCAGCAGGCGCCGCGGCTATTGTTATTGCTGTGATTACGATAAGCTTTCAATCAATTAAAGTGGCAATGATGAATCCCGTTAAGGCGATAAAGGCAGAATAATTTGAGGGCGTAAAGCGAAAGAAGGATAGAAAAAACGGAAGGTTTTAAAAAACCTTCCGTTTTTTGTTATAATGCCTATGTTCTAAGATTCTTTTATAAACCACATAGATCATAAAACTAGTAGAGTCTTAATAATATTTCTCTTCTTGCATTGATTTCTTTGCGCAAATTTGTTGAAAAGGAATTCCTTCATTCATAAACATAAACGGATGGGCCGATAGTGTCACTGCTGGACATCTTTTATATCATAGCAAAATAGAAAAATAGACGATGAACGTACTGCTTCGCAACGATGAAGAAGGCCGTGCGATTTCTTGGAACAAAATTGTCTTTGTAACTAAGTTAGTTCTTGCCGCTTTCGTTTTTTTGAATGCCGTTTATATTTAAGGGAAAAATCTACCTCTGAGGAAGGGGAGTCAAACAATGAGGATGGCAGATATCGGCGAAAGTTGAGATAAAGGGCCTTTTTGTTGAATCTTGTTTTTTACCTGAATAATAAGCAGAAGATTTGTTGTTTAATTAATCTTCTAGAAATTATACTCATGAAAAAACTATTTTCAGCCTTGAAAAAGGTCTTGTGCTTTATAGCGTTAGCATTCGCGACAATGCCAGCGTTTTCCCAAGCGACATTACTTCTCGGATCCTGGCATCTCACTGCCGCCAACAAAATTCTGCCGGACGGCAGACAAGTTGCTGATTATGGAGCTGACCCCCGGGGTATCGCCGTTTTTACAGCCGACGGCCATTTCGTGTTAGAAATATTTCGGTCGGAGCACGTGAAATTCGCTTCGGGGGACCGCGCCAAAGGCACTGTCGCTTTTCACACAGAGCGTGCTTCTTATCCCAACTGGGATGAGAAAACCCTTGTCTGCAGTTTCATTCTTGAAGGAGATAAATTGACATTCCGGGTTCCGCCCCGCCCTGATGGCTCTATGCCCGTATCTATTTTCAGTCGGATGCCTTAATTGGGTTTGCATCAAATCGGCTATTTTGCAACAGGTATGGATAAAATGAAGCTAATAAAGGAAAGGGCGACGCTGACCAGGCTGCAATACCTGGTGTGGGCGGCTATACTCCTGATCAGCTTTTTCGCCATGGTGTCGAGAGATGGGGTCAAACGGTCTGCGGTTTACGCCATCATCGATACCTGTTTTTACGCACTGATCATTTACGGTAATATCCGCTTTCTTTACCCGCGATTCTACGCAAGGAAGCGCTATGTACTCTATATAGCCGGATCCGTTCTGCTATTGCTCCTTGCCGGCGCCGGCAAGGTCTACCTCTCTTTGGCTATCCACAGCAGATATGTTTCGGTCGTCCCGAGGTTGCTTTACGCGGGAACCTATGTCACTTTCTTTTTATCAGGCATTACGGTCTTTGTTCTGAGCTTTATCTTCCGGCTTGCCATAGCTTATTTCATGATCAAACAGGCGTCGGAAGAGGTCTTATTACAAAGGAGCCAGTACGAGCTTAAGCTCCTAAGAGCGCAGGTCCAGCCTCATTTTCTCTTCAACACTCTTAACAACATGTATTATGAGGCCTATCTGGACTCACCCCGGACGGCGCTGTTGATCGAAAGGCTTTCAGAGATCATGCGGTATTTTGTCGACCAGAGCAACCAGGAGACAGTACCGCTGGCTACGGAAGTGCAGTTCCTGGACAACTACATCGCGCTGGAGAAAATAAGGATAAGGCCAGAGCCTGAGATCGGATTTGAAAAGCATTTTGATACTGGAACACCGATCCCTCCCATGTTGCTGATGACCTTTGTGGAGAATATCTTCAAGCACGGCGTCGATAAGATCAGCGGCTGCAATAAGATTGCGATTTCCCTGGTTCAGCAAAAGGGTTACCTTCATTTTAGTACAAAGAACGCCATCAACAGGCATGAGGGTCAGAAGATGCCGGGCGGCCTGGGTTTGGCCAACCTTCGCAAACGGTTATCTATTTTATATGACGGCAATTTTGAATTGGAGACGTTCAATGATGGTCAATATTTCTCCGCGACCTTAAAAGTACCATTGCATGAATCTACGGTGCATGATAGTTGATGACGAACCTAATGCGGTAAACCTGCTGGAAGTACTGATAGGACAGAGCACCTCTTGGCAACTTTTGGCCAGATGCTACAATGCGCTGGAGGCCATCACGTTTTTAAAAGACAATAGAGTGGATCTTCTTTTTTTGGATATTAACATGCCGATGCTTAGCGGTATGGAGTTGGCGGGCCTGCTGTCCGAGGAAACGGCGATCGTCTTTACAACCGCCCACTCTGAGCAAGCCGCGGAGAGTTATTCCTTCAATACCATTGACTATCTATTAAAACCTATTACGCTAAAGAGATTCCTGGCCGCTACTAAAAAGGTCGAAGCATATTTCCAGCCACGAATGCCTGTGACAGACAAGCTTGCGGAAACCGGTAATGAATACTTCTTCGTTAAATCCGGAACCGAGCTTCGAAAGATCCTTTTGCCCGAAATCCTTTTTTTCGAAAGCCGGAAGGAATACGTACGGGTAGTGACCCAAACCTTCGAGGTGATGACCTACCGCCGATTAAAGGATATAGAAGCGCAGCTTCCCATACCCTTTGCCCGGGTACATCATTCCTATATCGTTAATATCAGGCAGCTGAATAAGATCCAGGATAACCACATCCACATCGGTGAAATGCAGATTCCCATTGGCGAGAAATTCAGGGACGGCCTGATGGAAATGATCCGGAAAAAAACATTTTGAGCATTGCTTAGTTCTATCCTCTCTCCTTGTCGCTGAGTCTATTGACCGGTCTTCCTGTTAAGACATGTTGATTACCCATCAATTTAAATCAACTCAAACATCACGCATGGTGATCATTCCTGGCTTATGGAATTCCCCGTTCCCGATTCATTATTATTTTTTTAGATTCTTGCATTTCTACTGATCCGTATCTACACTGATGGAAATCAAATGGATAAATTTGCCATTGAGATGATCGATGATCAAATCATATTTTTTTTGAGATCCTGAAGACGCAAGGGCAGCTCCGATCAGTCCAAAACCCACCTGGGCAGTTGCAATGTCTGCGGCACTTGAAGCTATTTTGATATCTCCGGTAAAAAACAAATTATCATTTATCTTTTCAAGGGGATAATATCCATATTCGGTGGCGATAAAAGGCCGCCCTTTCCAAATCACCGCATAAATATTTTTGGATTTTATTTTTAATTTTTTGCCACCAGAATCAAGCACTTTGACTGAATTAATGCTCCCGTCTTTGCCAAACTGAACAATCCCCTGCCTATCGGGCACCTGATTTTTAAAGGCGTTATAATCATCATATATACCATCATTAAAGGTAGAAGTGTTGTATACAGGTATCCGCCTTTTTTCAATGCTCTCCATAACTTTCAGGTCACCAAAAGTATAAGTGAATCCTTCTGTTGGTTCCAGCGTAAGGCTTTTGGCAATAAAATCGGAAAGAATGGTATTCCCCTCCTTGGTCAAGGTCCTGCTGGCATCGGGACCTTTAACAATCATCACAGTATCCAAAAAAGATATTTTTTGATATTGATTTTCCTTCTTTGTATATAACTCTGCATTCAGATAACAATAGCGGGTTCCGGTTTTTTCAACAAATCTGAAGTCTCTTAGCTGAAAAAGCAATTTTCCGTCCTTTGCGGAACTATCCGTAAGCGAGTTTAATAATTTTGTTAATTGCGGCTCCACTGGAGTTTTGAGAATAAAATTTGCATCATGATTTTTTAAAGGCCCGATATCCACGATACCAATTAGGATACTATCTTCTCTTGAATCCAAAAATGCAATCCGGTTGTAAAGGCTGTTTTGCACTTTCATCTTCGCAGGTTCAATTTCAAACAATTTGGTAATTGACTGCCCAAAAGTGAACGCATTGAACAGACCAATAAAGAAGAATAAAAGCAATAGATGACGCATTATGATCAAAATAAAACAGGTTGTAGATTCTTAGTTTGATATTTTTCATGAAAATAATATATTTCGTTTATTATCCATAATCCGTGACCTGGCACAGGATCTATGCAGACCCGGATCTCTTAAAGGGATTAAACAGGGAACCTGCATTAACGACAAAAATGCAATGCCCATGACGGGTTTGCGAAAACTGCATCAAATCTATCAGTTTCAGAATCCTTTTCCATTCAGCCAGCCAAGGCACCATTCGCACACTTCAAGCCAACCATGATCCAGGATAAGCGAGTGTCCACGGCCTTCAAACATTTTAAATTCGGTAACACTGGATGATGAGTATCTCTTCAGAGATGCCTTACCAAGGATGGGAGGTGCAATATGATCTTTACCGCCACCTGTGATCAGCAAAGGTCCCCTTTTGGCGTTTGAGACATTCACCCTTGTTTCAGAACCTGCGATGGTGGCGGTCGCTGCCTGAAAAAGCGGGCGCCCGGGTGCGGGTATTGTCCAGCTTTCGTAAAGCGCTCTCGCTTCTTTTTCCGGGACTGCATTGGCGAAACCATAACGAAATTGATCAAAGGTTAGGGATACCGCTTTGTTTAAATTTAAAGGATTGATAAGAACGGGAAGAGAAGCCTTAAGAGAAGAAAATGGCAACTGCCAAACCCCTTTTATCGGCGCAGGATCAATAGCAATGCCAGCAACGGCAAGGCCGCGTCCTAAAATTATTTGAGCAATGAGTCCACCGAAAGAGTGGCCGATAACAATGGGCGGTTCAGCAAGCGAGGCTATGATTTTTGCATAGCTTTCTGCAACCTCGCTAACACCTCTGTTAGCGATAGCTTGCGGATTAAGCCTGCATCCGGTTACAGTTGCTGAGTCTCCCGGCCACCCGGGGTTCCAGGTTTCATACCCATTTTGATTGAAGTATGTCATCCAGGGCTCCCAGGAACTCGCGTGTATCCACAAACCATGAATAAAAATAATGGTATGCTTTGTCATAATATGATGATTTTGCAAAAGAGTTTCTGTCAACCAAATTAGTGATTTATCTTTTGTCTACGATTTTGGTTTCAATTGATTGAGTTCAGAGCATGCATGAGGCTCTTTTCCCGCGAGAAATTGGTAGGCACGAAACAGAATCATTTACCGATTGTAACGCCAATACCTGAACCTGTAGCACTGCAGGAGTCGGGGGAGGAACAGGATCCTGAAAACGTTACGGGAGGGCCATAATTGGGAGAGGTCAGGGTTCCTGATACGCTTCCATTTGGGCTGATTAAGCCTGAAATGCCATAAGTATAGCTCACCAGCGGTGTACAGGTGATTCCAAAACTTGAGATGGAAAACGACCCGGAGGTGACCGTTATATTTAATGGCTGGGAATAGCCGCAACCACTCTGCAACACCAGTATTTTCCAGGAACCGTCGTAAGGATTTGTCCCAGAATTATTATTGCTTTTTTTGCAGGAAAATAAAAACAATCCCAGCATTACGAAACAAAAAAACAAGTATCGCATCATCCGGATTTAATCTTTTTAAGCATGAACAATTGGTCATTTTTTCTCAAGCATGATTCAATTCCTACGCATGTTTTGATGGTAGCGTTGCTTTAGCGATTAAATAAACATGGCCATTGAAACAGATTTGAGCTCAAAACCCATACCAGGATACCAAGTCTTTGTGTGAACTACCGATCGGCTGAAGACCAATCGGCTTCATGCTTCATCGACCCCCTTCCCGCAATGAGAAGGCTTGTGTAGGTCTCTGCATGTGTTTTCGCCAGTTCCTGACGATATTATTTTTAATCC